>Ga0209064_1000098_pt1 | contig 194106 bp, 172 predicted proteins | sample Inofromicrocosms_FD_187498 | JGI IMG/M metagenome (GOLD analysis project Ga0209064, IMG submission 187498) | Mouse cecum microbial communities from Vienna, Austria - Inoculum for glucosamine and mucus D2O microcosms (SPAdes) (version 2) | ecosystem: Host-associated > Mammals > Digestive system...
AACAGCTGTTGAATTTTATAAAGCAAATAACTTTAGCGAATCGGGAACTGCTTGTTCTGAAATGCATTATGATGCCTGATACCCATTGATTAACTTTTGTTAAAATTCTACCTAAAATTATATAAAAATCTGCTTTTAATTTTTTTCTTAAGTGTTATAATAGTAGTAATAAAATCATGTTAACTAACTGTATAAAAAACGTTTAAAAAAGGGAACTTTGACGATGAATTTAAAACATGGGTCACTTGAAAGTGTAATATTAAATTCTTTATGGGAACTTGAAAAATGCGGTATTTATAAAAATTCTGTTAAAGATGTTTTTGAGCATATAAATAATTCTAATTCTGCAAAAAGAGCCTATACTACAATAAAAACAGTAATGGACAGACTATATGAAAAAGAAGTGCTACTTAGAATTAAACAAGGCAAAAAATTCTACTATAGAACCGCATATTCAAGTAATGATATTATTACAACCTCTCTTCAAAAAATAGCAACCCAATACTGTAACGGCGATATTTCAAAATTAGCCTCTATTGCAACCACGATTGCAGCATCCCAAACTTCACTTAAGGTTTAAAATTGAAATTATTTGAAGATATTATAGAAAAATTAAACAAGCTTTTATATGTAAAGCCGAAAACTTCTTCCGTAATTACTTTGGAAGATAAAATTAAATTGAGAAAAGAAGTGTCAAATCTTCTTTTTTCTGTATTATCAGGTGAAAAAACAGTATTAAATGCTGTATCAAAATTTCCAAAAAATAAGGAAGATAATAGTGTCGCTGTTTGTTTTCATATTTTAATGCACCTTGAGGCCGATGAAGATATAAGAAAACGGGATAATATTTATAGAGAAGAGCAGGACGAATTTATTTTAAATATTGCCCAGATTCTTCAAAAAGGGGAAGATATTCCATTAAACATAATTAATGAGTATAATGATTTTTATGATGAAAGCTTAATTTATCCTGAAATAAATAAAAAGACGATAATTGCAAGGCTTAAAAAATATATAAATATTTAATATATGATAAAAAAAGTTCTCAAATTTAAAAAAATAAATGCACAGGCTGTTGTTGAAGGATGTATTGCCTTTGTTTTAACTTTTTTAATTTTTATTTTCATAATGGAATTTGCACTATATTTTCAAAACATGTACGCTAATCAAACCTTTTCAGATGATATTAATGCTAATATTTCATCTTTTGATAGAGAAAGTTTTTGCACTAAGCCGGATGATGAAGCTTTAGAATTAATTGAAAGCAGGGCAAAAAAATATCTTGATAATAAACTGGAATTAAGTATTGATAAGCAAAATGAAGATATTCTTGTATTAAAATCAAAAGAAAATTTTTTAAACAAAAACATTTTAACCGTAAAGATTGTGTGCTCTAATTTAAACACAGGCTATATTGTAAAAAGCGAATATTTATACAGGGGATTTTTCGTATTTAGAACAGGTCATACGCTTTCGGGTATTTCAAGTGTTCAGACCCCAGGATTTTAATATTGTTAAGAAATTGTATTAAAATATCACATTCTCTTTTAATTTGCTATTCTTTTATTATCTAAATTTAAAAAAGGAATCATAAAATTGCAAAGTGTAGATATTATTATACCTGTTTATAATGAAGAAAAAACAATTGAAAATATATTAGAAATTTTAGAAAATACCGATTTTTGCGGTTTAGAAAAAAATTTTATAATAGTTGATGATTATTCAACAGATTCCACACGGGAAATCTTAAAAAGATATGAAGATAAATATACGGTAATTTATAAAGAAAAAAACGGCGGGAAGGGTTCTGCTGTAAATGTCGGTTTTGAAAATGCCAAAAGTGATATCGTAATTATTCAAGATGCTGATTTAGAATATAATCCGTCTGATTATGCTCCGCTTTTAAAGCTGATAATTGATGGTGAAGCAGATGTTGTCTATGGCTCTAGATTTTTAGGCACCCCGTTTAAAGATTTTATGTTCTTAAGTTATGTTGCAAATAAGTTTTTGACACTTTTAACAAATATTCTCTATGGTACAAAATTAACGGATATGGAAACCTGTTACAAGGCAATAAGAAAAGAATTTGTTAAAGATATGAATATAAAATCAAACAAGTTTGACCTTGAGCCTGAAATTACTGCCAAGCTTGTTAAAAAAGGTGCAAAAATTAAAGAGCTGCCAATTAAATATAATGCAAGAAGCTATCAAGAAGGTAAGAAAATTACTTATAAAGACGGGCTTATGGCAATTAGGGCGCTTTTTTATTACAGATTTTTTAACTAACTTTACATTTAATTAACTGTAGAAATTTTTATTGTATGATTTTCATATGGAAAATTCCCCGATTACAGAAAATGATACAAAACCTGAATTTCAACATTACACCGTTATGTTAAATGAGGCGGTTGATGCCCTTATTCCTGATGGTGCGGTTTCTGATAAAATTTTTGTCGATGCTACTCTTGGTGGCGGCGGTCACAGCGCGCTTATAGCATCCAGGCTTTCAGATGGTGGGAAACTGATTTCATTTGATGTTGATACTGATGCAATTAATGCTGCAAAGAAAAAACTTGAGCCTTACAAAAATGTGACAATAGTTCAGGATTCCTACGTTAATATTAAAGAAAACCTTGAAAGGCTTGGTATTGAAAAAATAACCGGCGGTATTATTTTTGACCTTGGTGCTTCTTATCATCAGCTGACAAAGGCTGAGCGAGGTTTTTCTTTTATGAAAGATGCCCCGCTTGATATGCGATTTAATCAAGAACAGGAATTTAGAGCATGGGATATTGTTAATAAATATTCTGCAGATGATTTGGTTAAAATTTTTTCCGAATATGGCGAAGAGCGCTTCTCCAAAAGAATTGCAAAAGCAATTGTTGAAAACAGACCTCTTAACACAACTTTACAATTGAGTGAATTAATTGTTAAATCCACGCCAAAAATAAAATCTAAAATTCATCCTGCCACAAGGGTTTTTCAGGCATTAAGGATAGAAGTTAATAAAGAGTTGTTAAATTTTGAAAATACATTGAATGAAGTGCTTACATTATTAGATGCGGGTGCTATAATAAGTGTAATAAGTTTTCATTCTTTGGAAGACAGACTCGCAAAAAACATACTTAAGCGCTTTTCTTTGGAATGTAGATGTGATAGAAATAAAGCCAAGTGTGATTGTGGCGGAAAACTTATAGAAATCATCACAAAGAAGCCGATTTTAGCAAGTGATGAAGAATTAAAAGCTAATCCTCCTTCAAGAAGTGCCAAATTAAGGATAGCAAGGAAGGTTTAGTTTATGGGTAAACAAGGAGAGAAGATTTTGAGTTTGTTGACATTTAAAAACAGCAATATTCAAGATAATATGAGGGAAACTTCTTCAAGAAATTTGAGAGATTCCTACAGAACATCTGGTGCAAGGCTTGGTTCTAGAGCTGGCATGAAATCTTCTATCACAAATCCTGTCTCTAATAACTCTGTAAAAAATGAGAAGATTTCCGAAAACAAAAAGCAAGATAACCGGAATGTTCAACAAAATCAAATCATAAGCGGTTATTTTATTAAGGAAAAATCTTATAAAGAAATGGTTATAGCAAGAATTAACAATTTTTTATGCGGAGTACTCTCATTACTTGTGTTGGTTTGTCTGGTTAGCTACTACTATGTAATCAATGGTGAAATTCAGCTGAATCAGATAAGAAAAGAAACTCTTGCAATTAACTATGAAAATGAAGATATGCAGCACAGGCTTGATATTTTGCAATCTTTCTCCAATGTAGATAAACAAGTAACAAAGACTAAAATTCTTCAAACTGCAAAGCAGGTTATGGAATTATCTGCTGCTAATCTTCCAAACGTTAATTATGAAAATAAAAATGCTTCTCCTGTTCCCGGCTGGTCTATGGGATATTAATTTTTTATAAAAGGAGCATAAGGTTTGGACAAAGATAAATACAGAGATTTTGATAAGAGAATCGGCTGTTTGCAGTTTTGTTTTCTTGCTTTTATTGTCTCATTTTTGATTTATTTATTCTTGCTTCAAATTTTTGATATTAGACACTATAAAGAAAGAGCAAAAACCCAAAGGGCATCTAAAATCTTTGTATTGAGAGGAGAAATTCTTGACAGAAACGGTTTTAAACTTGCCGTTGATGAAACTTCTTTTGATGTTTATGCCCACAGGAAATATTACGATTATCCGCCTGAGGTTTTAGCTGATAAGCTTCATCCTTTTATTGGCGGTGATAAAAATGCTCTTATTCAAAAATTATCATCAACTGATTCTGTTATTCTGGTTAAAAAATCTATCCCGAGAAAATCAGCTGAAAGTATAAGGGCGCTTAGACTCAGGGAAATTTCTCTTGAGGTTAAAAATAAACGCGCTTATCCGCAAGGAAGCCTTGCTTCACATGTTTTAGGATATTATAACTCCGATGCCGATGTTGCAGCCGGTATTGAATATATTGCAAAAGGGTATCTTGAATATATTGATAAAAATATCACCCATGAAAAAACCCCAAATGGCGATTTGATATATAATCTTTCAACAAATCCCGAAGATGTTACAGCACCTATTAAGGGTAAAACTTTAACTTTAACAATCGATTCGGCTGTTCAGCATATTTGTGAAAAATATCTATACTCATCAATGCAAAAAACCCATGCTATAAGGGGTGCCGTTATTGTTATGGACCCAAATAATGGCGAAATTCTTGCAATGGCGGTTTATCCCTACTATAATCCTAACCAATATCAAAAATATTCTCTTCTTGAGATGAAAAATTGGGCACTTACAGATGTTTACCCGCCGGGTTCTACATTTAAGATAATTACCGTAGCTTCTGCTTTTATAAATGGAAAAATTAATAAAGATACTCAAATTCTTGATACCGGCAAAATTAAAATCGGCTGGTGGGAGATTCAAAACCATGACTATGTTAATGGCAAAGCCCCTGGGCTTATTGATTTAGTATATCTGTTTCAGCATTCAAGTAACGTTGCCAGTGTAAAAGTGGCGCAAAAAATGGATGACCAGGAGTTTTACGATACACTTGAAATGTTTAATTTTGGACAAAAAACAGGTGTTGACCTTCCGGCTGAATCAGCCGGTATTCTGCCGAAACCTAAGAATTGGGATGCTGCAACCCATGGTTCAATGGGTTACGGATATGGTGCCTCTGTTACTGCAATTCAGATGGCAGCAGCTGTTTCTGCGATTGCAAATGGCGGAGAATGGGTGACTCCCCATGTGATTAAATATGATAAAAAAGAAGCAGAAGAAAAAATTATAAGAAGACGTATTATGACCCCTGAAATGTCTAAAGATTTAACCGATATTCTGGTTGAATCTATAGATAGAAGTAAATCCATTGCAAGAATGAAAGATTTTAGGCTTGCCGCAAAAACAGGTACCTCAAGACGCCCGAAAGATAACGGTGTCGGGTACACAAATAAAATGTACACTTCAATGGTAGGATATCTTCCGGCTTCTGACCCTAAAATCTTAATTTATATTGTAATTGATAGCGCTATGGGTGATGTTTGGGGTTCTACTGTTGCTGCACCTATTTTTAAAGACATTGCAACCGAACTTGCAAAGATAATGAACCTGACTCCTGATAGAAAAGTGCCGCTTGATATTAACTAGAATTTACTAAGGAATAAATTATTATATTAAAATCAGGTACCGGTGCCGATATTAAGAATTATCAAAAATTTAACAAAAAATGTGTTTTAGGTTTAGAATATTATTGAATTGAATAGAAGGATATTTTTAGATGGAACTTGGCAAAATCATTAAAGCAATAGAATGCAATGAAGTTTTAAACTATAAAGATGTTGATATAAAAGGGATTTCTTATAATTCAAAAACAATAAACAGTCATGAAATTTTTGTGTGTCTTAAAGGTGAACATGTAGATGGTCATGAATTTGCACAAATGGCATTTGAAAAAGGCGCCGTTGCTCTTATGGTTGAAAAACCTTTAAATATTGAAATTCCGCAGCTCGTTGTTTCATCTTGCCAGGAAAAAATTGCAGATTTAGCTTGCTGTTTTCATCATAATCCATCTCAAGAGTTAAATTTAATCGGTGTCACTGGCACAAATGGCAAAACAACAGTAACCCACCTTGTGCAGAAGATTATTGAAGAGGACCAGAAAAAGTGTGCTTTAATTGGAACCTTGGGGTATAAACTGTCATCTTCTGATGATTATCTTGAAGCAAAACATACAACACCTCAGGCTCCTGAGCTTCAAAAAACATTATCAAAAATTTTAAAGCAAGATATTTTAAATGTTGTGACCGAAGTTTCATCTCACGCTCTTGAGCAGTCAAGGGTTAGGGGATGCAAGTTTTCGGGTGCAGTTTTAACAAATTTAACTCAGGACCACCTTGATTTTCATATAACTATGGAAAATTATTTTAAGGCAAAGGCAAAACTCTTTTCTAATCTTCAAAAAGGCTCATATGCTGTTATAAATAATGATGATAAGTGGTCTGAAAGATTTTTGTCCGAAGTTCCTGAAGGCGTTACGGTTTTAACCTACGGTGTAAAGAAAAATTCGGGGCTTATGGCTGTTGATATTGAATTTACTTCCCGCGGGGTTAATTTCCTATGTGTTTGCGGTGATGAAAAAGAAGAAATTAAATTGCACCTTAATGGTATGTTTAGTGTATACAATGCACTAGCTGCAATTGGTGTCGGACTTTCTATGGGTATCAGTATGAAAACCTGTAAAGAAGCGCTTGAACGTACACGCTCTGTTGCAGGTCGTTTTGAGATTGTAAATTCTGACCCTATGGTAATTGTAGATTATGCCCATACGCCCGATGGTTTAGAAAATATTCTTCGTGCTGCACGTGAATTAACTCCAAAGAATGCTAATTTAATTTGTTTATTTGGATGCGGCGGGGATAGAGATGCTACAAAACGTCCTAAAATGGGTAAAATAGCTCAATCGTTATCAGATAAAATTGTTGTAACATCTGATAATCCGCGCTCAGAAGACCCGCAGCAAATCATTACCGATATCTTGTCAGGTTTAAAGCTGATAAATTCTAAAACTGTATTTGTGGAACCAGACCGTCAGCTTGCAATTGAGCTTTTAAAGAAAATCTCAAAACCTGAGGATGTTATTATTGTCGCAGGAAAAGGACATGAAGATTATCAAATCCTTGCCGATAGAACAATTCATTTTGATGATAGGGAAGAGGTTCAAAAAGTTTTTGCATCCCTAAATACTGTAAAATAGTATTTTTTAGATAAGTTTGTCTGCAGGCTTGTTTCTTTTATAATGAATTTACTATGATTACATTAGAAAAAGAAGAACAACAGAAAGTTTTACCTGAAACAAAGTCCTTACAAATTTTGGAATTTAAACCTCATACTGGTATTGTATTTTGTGCAGTTTTTGCTGTTATTTTGTATTTTATATGCAAGATTGATTTTTTTATTAAATATAATATTAATTCATTAACACTTGCTATAATTGTCGGTATGCTTATTGGAAATTTTTTAAATTCCAATATTCCTGAGAATTTTAAACCCGGTATAACCTTCTCAAGCAAAAGGATTTTGAGGTTTGCCATAATTTTATATGGTTTCAGGATAACATTTTTTCAGATTGCAAGTGTTGGTGCCACCGGGTTTATAGCTGATGTTATTATGCTTGTTACCACTTATCTTTTAGGTTATTACATTGGAACAAGAGTATTTAAACTTGATAAAGATTTATGTATGCTGACTGCAATAGGTTCATCTATTTGCGGTGCAGCTGCTGTATTGGGTACGGATTCTGTTTTAAAAGCAAAAGCTCACAAGGTTTCCCTTGCCGTAGCAACAGTTGTATTATTTGGAACAATTTCTATGATTTTGTATCCGTTTATATATAAGCTTGGTTTTTTAAATTCCAATGCTTTTGGAATTTATATAGGTTCAAGTATCCATGAAGTTGCGCAGGTTGTTGCAGCAGGAAGTGCAGTTTCAAAAACTGCAATGGACACAGCCGTAATTGTTAAGCTTACAAGAGTTATGATGCTGGTTCCTTATTTATTTTTATTGAGTTTTTATCTTGCAAGAAAATCAGGAACAAAAATGAATAAGATTCAGATTCCCTGGTTTGCAATTCTTTTCATTGTAGTTTGCGGTATTAATTCTACGGGCTTTATTGCTCCCAATATCACATCTTTTATTGTAGAATTTGATATTTTTCTCTTAACTGTTGCAATGTTTGCTCTTGGTGTTGAAACTAATTTTAAAAAGATACAAGGGCTTGGAATTAAACCGATACTTCTTGCATTTATTATGTTTATCTGGCTGATATTTGCAGGTTTTGCGGTTTCAAAATTTATTACTTTATAAACTTATTTAAAAAATGATTCTTTATATTTACATTAGTTAAATTAGTGTAAATTAATCTATTCTTGTATTACAATAGTATTTACAGGGCATGTAAAATTTTATGGCTAAAATTCAGGAAAAATTAATAATACAGGGCGGAGACTCTCTTAAAGGTGAGGTTGCAGTCGGTGGTGCAAAAAATGCTGTACTAAAATTAATGGCAGCCGCACTTCTATGCGAGGATATTTCTGTTATAAGAAATGTGCCGGAGCTTTCAGATGTTGAAATCATGCTTGATGTTTTGAAAGAACTTGGTGCAAAAACTACTTATAATAAAGAAGAAAAGTTTTTAACAATTGATGCTACCAATTTGACAAGTGTCTGTGCTTCTGAAGCTTTTGTATCTAAAATGCGCGCTTCTTTTGTTGTCCTGGGTCCTCTTGTAGGCAGAATGAAGGAAGCTTATGTTGCACTCCCTGGTGGCTGCCAGATTGGCGAGAGACGTGTAAATTTTCACATAAAGGGTTTGCAGGCATTAGGGTGTGAATGTAATCTGGACAATGGTTATGTGCATGCTAAAGCAACTAGGCTTGTAGGTGAAGATATTTGTTTTGATATACCATCTGTTGGTGCCACAGAAAATATTATGATGGCATCAGTATTAGCAGAAGGTACAACGAGAATCCAAAATGCCGCACAAGAGCCAGAGATTGTTGATTTGGCAAACTTTTTAATTTCAATGGGGGCAGATATTGATGGTGCAGGCACAAGTGAAATTATTGTAAGGGGCGTTAAACAAGCTGACCTTCATGGGGTTGAATATACTACTATCCCGGATAGAATTGAAGCTGGGACTTTTATGTCTGCCATAATTGCTTCTCGCGGTAAGGCTGTAATAAGAAATGTTTATCCAAATCACTTAACTATCTTTACCGGTAAACTTTTAGAAATGGGTGCAAAGATAAGACTTGTTGAACCTTATGCAATGGAAGTTTCTGCCGACAGAAAACTGGAAGCGATGAATTTTATAACTCAGCCATATCCCGGCTTCCCGACTGACTTGCAAGCCCTTGCTATGACCCTTTTGTCAACTGCAAACGGTGTATCTGTTGTGACAGAAAGTTTATATGAAAATAGATTTATGCACATATCTGAACTTTGGAGAATGGGTGCAAATATAAGACAATCTAAAAATCATGCCATAATTAAAGGAGTTGAAACTCTTGTTGGAACCTCTGTACAGTCTACCGATTTAAGAGCAGGCGCTGCCCTTGTAGTTGCAGCCATTATGGCAAAGGGTGAAAGCGAAGTTAAAAAACTTCATCATATAGATAGAGGTTATGAAAAATTTACACAAAAACTTCAAGGGTTAGGAGTGAATGTCCAAAGAGTTCCCTATGATGCTAAAGATTATGAAACTCTTGACAATAGTGAGGCACCTGTTTCAAAATAGTGATATAAATTTGAAAGGACATTATGGCGCACACATATAAAAGATGGTATGACCATGACCCTCTATTGATGCAGGTTATAGACTTATTGAGAGCATATCCTAATGAACTCAAAAGCCAGGCTGAAATGTTTCTTAAAAAAGTTGAAGAGCAGGTTTCAAAAGAGGCTGTTGATAGATTTTACGATATGGTGAAACCTATGATTTTAGGCAACAGATGGTATGATTCTGACCCTGTTCTCTCTAAAACGGTTGAGCTTCTTAGAGTTGTACCGCAGGAGGTTCAAAAACTTGCTGCTGATAATTTTATAAATGCATTGAAAGAAAATGGTGTAATTATCGAAGAAAACAAGTAAAAAATCTTCTTATACTGTTTCTTAAACCGCTTGTTTTTAATTGCTCCATAACTTTTTCTGAAATGTCGTCTGTATTTATAGTATATTTTGTTTTATAAAAAGAGTTATTTAACATTCTTTTTAATTTGCTTATATTTAAAAGTGCTTCTTCGTATTCTTTTCTTTTTGCAAGTATTGATTCAAAATCATTTATTCTTGATTTATCCATCTCGCCATCAAGATAAAGAGAAATTTCTTCATACATAACTTCTCTTTCCTTAATGAGTCTCCGCTTTTTTTCTGCTTCGTTAAAAAGCCTTTTTACTACACTATATTTTTCCATACACATTGGACAGTTTCTAAGATGAATAGAAACCATCTCTTTGTATTTTTTATCCAGGTTATCTTCCACATAGTGGGTTAGAAGTTTTCCAACGATTGTACAGGTTAAATTTCCTTTTAACATTTTTAAAATCCTTATTTTAGCACATATATGGCTTAATATATTCCTGCAATTTACATCTTGCACGTGCTATTCTGGATTTTACGGTTCCAATACTTGAATTTGTTGCCTGTGCAATTTCATCATAGCTTAAGCCTTGTAATTCTCTCATTACTATGGTCATTTTGAATGGTTCTTTTAATTTATCAATAGATTTTTTAATAACCAAATCAAGTTCATCATTCAAGATGCACTCGTGCGGGCTTGTTGAATTATCTGGAATTTCAAACTCTTTGTTTTTATCTTCATAATCATTTTCTAATGTAATTTTTATGGGTGTTCTTTGTTTTTTTCTTAAGGTATCGTAAAATTGTCTTATTGTTATTTGATTCAACCAGGCTCTAAATGTTTTTGGGTTTTTTAATTTTTTAATGTTTTTTGCAACTTTAAATAAGATTTCCTGAACTAAATCTGATATTTCATCGCATCTTGCATTCATATAGTAAAGTGTGGCGTAAATATTCTTTTCTTCACGTCTGATTAATTCTTCAAGCGCTTCAAAATCGTCATTTTGCGCCTTATTTATTAGAGCTTCTGTTGAATCATTTTTAAACTTTAATTTCATAAGTTCATAAATAAACAATTTTCTCTTAATTAACCACATTCTTTGTTATATAATCACTATGGCAGTATTAAACGGACTTTAAATTTGAAAAGAATAATTGATGTAAATATTAATAGGGCAGCAGAAGCCTTGAGGGCACTTGAAGAGATTGCAAGATTCTATCTTAATAATAAAGAAATTTGTGAAAAATTAAAAAAAATGCGCCATTTTGTATGCAGCTTTTTTGATAATAATTATGATGAACTTTTAAAATCTCGTGATACCTTAAATGATGTTGGTGTTGATATTAAAAATCCTACCAAAGAAAACCGTACATTAAATATTGAAAATATTTTTAAATCTAATATTAAAAGATTACAGCAGTCTTTAAGAATGCTTACTGAATATGGCAATTTGCCTGACAGTTTAAGATATGAAAGCTACACTATTGAAAAAGAAATGTTTGAGGAACTAAAGATGAACATTAAAAAATATCTGCTTGATAAAAGAAGATTATATCTTGTAACAAATTCTGATGCCTTTAAATCTGATGATGAATTTTTGGATAGAGTGGCTCTTGCCCTTAAAAACGGAGTAGATATTATTCAATTAAGAGAAAAAAGCCGTCCTGCAAAAGAGATTATTGAGCTTGGGTATAAAATTCGAGAACTTGCAAGTAATTTTAATGCGCTTTTTATTGTAAACGACAGAATTGATATTGCAAAAATTGTAAAAGCGGACGGTGTTCATTTAGGACAGGATGATATATCTTTAAAAACTGCAAGAGAAATATTGGGAGATGAATTTATAATAGGTATTTCAACACATTGTCCTGATGATGCTGTAGGGGCGCAAAATGGCGGAGCAGATTATATAGGGGTTGGTCCTGTTTTTAAAACTCCTACAAAGCCTGGAAGAATCCCTGTTGGCTTAGAATATGTTAAATGGGCAAGTGAAAATATTAATATACCGTTTTTTGCAATAGGTTCAATTGAGCCTGATAACATAGATGAAGTTATTAAAGTCGGAGCTTCAAGAGTTGCAGTGGTGCGCGCAATAATGAATAGCGATAATCCAAAAGAAAATATTGAAAAATTCTTATCAAAACTTATTTAGTTATATTCTTTTGAAAGTTTTTTAATTTTCTTAATTAAAATTGAGTTTGAAATTATACAGGCAAAGATTATACCAAGTGCAAGCCCTGCCCAAAAACCGTTTAATACAATATTATATTTAAAGGCTAAAAGACAGCCTATTGGAATACTTACAATAAGGTAGGCAAATGCCATTGTCCACATAATTGGTTTTGTTTCTTTTAATCCCTTAAGTGCTCCGACACAAGCGCATTGCAGCCCGTCAAACAATAGGAAACAAAGAACAATACCAAAAACCGGCAGGCAAGTTTGAATTACAACCGGGTCTTTTGTAAAAATCCGCATAAGTTGTTTTGGGAAAATGCCATACATCACCATATTAGTCAGCATATACCCTATTATTATAATATATCCTGTTATTGTGTATTTTTTTATGTCAAACATATTTTTTTCGCCGTTTGCAAATCCCACCTTTATGGCAGCAGCATTTGAAATAGAAAGAGGAATCATATACGTTGTTCCTGTCATTGTAACTATTACGTTGTGGCAGGCAGCATATACGGCTGAAAATTTCCCTACCAAAACTGCTGTGATATTAAATCCTAAAAATTCAAAAAACATAGCAAGAGAAATAGGCCAGCCTGTTTTTAATAAATCTTTAATATAACTTTTATACTTTTGCGTTTTTCCTCTTAAGAACGGGGTGCAGTATATAAAAAGTAAAATTGCCATAAGCCATCTGACAATTAAGCTTGCTATAGCTAATCCTTTAACTCCAAGTTCCGGAAAACCTAAATATCCAAAAACAAGGACGATATTCAAAAATACGTTTAAAAATATTGCGCCGACTACAATAAGGTTTGGAAAAACCACAATCTCATATGCCTGTAAAAATTCCTTGAATGCTACAAATAAAAGTCCTGCAAAAGTTCCCCAGCTTGAAATTTCAAGGTATTCTACGACATAAAAGCTAAGATTATCTGCTAAACCCATGTATGGTACAAGAGGAGTTATAAGCCTTATTAAAACAAAAAATAAGAGCCCTATTAAAAGTGAATAAATAGTTGTCACTCTGAATAAATTCTTAGATGGGATTCGCATGCCCCGAAGATTTGATACAACAGGAGATATGCTTGCTATAAAACCTATTCCCGCAATCAAGAATGTCATAAAAATAGCTGTTGCAATACTTATTGCTGCAAGTGTTATTGTACTGTGGCGTCCTGCAACTATTACATCGCCCACTCCTATAAGCATATTGCCTACATTTCCTAAAATAATAGGAATTGATAATTCAACAAGTTGTTTTGCGTATTCTTTATATTCTTTTATTTTATTTATAGCTGTAATCATTTTTAAAACACTTTACCTTGATTCATAATATTATTTGGGTCAAAAAGTTTTTTGATTTCTTTCATATATTTTAAAGCCGTAGGATTTAGTGCCATTTCAAGATAAGGTTTTTTCTCTGACCCTATTCCATGTTCTCCAGATAAGCTGCCACCAAGAGAGATTGCAAGTTCAAACAGTTCTTTTTTTACAAGTTCAAAATTTTCTTTTTCTTCTTTATTGCTTAAATCAAGTGCAAAATTTGGATGAATATTGCCATCTCCGGCATGTCCCATAATGCATACAATCATATTGTACTTTTTGCAAATTTTTTGAATGCCTTTAATAAGGGGCAGAATCTTGCTTCTGTTTACAACAACATCTTCTGTTGCAACGTTTGGTCTTAATTTTGTAACGCAAGCATAAGAGCTTCTTCTTGCCTTCCAAATGTTTTCATTATCCTCTTCGTCTTTGCTTTGAATAATTTTGGCGGAGCCGGATTCTTCAAGTACCTTAAAGAGTTTCTCGTTATCCTCTTTTATTTTAGCTTCGCTGCCATCTATTTCAATTAAAAGGGCTGCTTCTCTTTCCTCTATAAAGCCTGTTGGGTTAAATTTTTCAATAGTTGAAAGAGTGTTTTTATCCAATAAATCCAATGTTGACGGCACAATAAGTGCATTTATAACATTATTTACTGCTTTTGTTGCATCTAAAATGCTGTTAAAATAACAAAGAGTTACAAGTCTTTTTTCAGGCTTTGGGATGAGCTTAAATGTTATTTCTGTTATTATTCCAAGTGTTCCTTCTGAGCCTACAAAAAGCTGTGTTAAATTATATCCCGTAACATTTTTTGCAATATTTGAGCCGGTTTCTAAAATTTCACCGGTTCCTAAAACAACTTTTAAGTTTATTACATAGTCTTTTGTTGTTCCGTATTTAAAGGCTCTTGGACCTCCTGCGCAAAGTGCTGCAGCTCCGCCAACTGTAGATACTGCTAGATTTGAAGGGTCCGGGGGGAAAAATAATCCAAGTTTTTCTGCTGCTTCCTGCAGCTGCTTTACAACAACATAAGGCTGAACTTTTGCTGTTAAATCTTCTTTATTTATTTCAATAATTTTATCCATTAAAGAAAGGTGTACAACTATTGATTTTTGATTTGGTTTGCACCCTGACGTATGGCATGTTGCAGCACCCCTGGGCACAATATTTAAACCATATTTATTTGCAAGTATCACAATTTTTTGAACATCTTTCGTATTTTTTGGAAATACTACACAAACAGGTGTTTCTATTTCTTTTTTTAAAGGTGCGGTGTCAAATGCATACGGATAAATATCTTCTTTTTTGTATAAAACTTTTATATCCAGTTTTTTTATTTCATTAATCACTTTTTGCATAAGAAATATTATACTTTAAACATTTTTTAAAGATGAAACTTTTTAATTCATTAAACGTCATAAAAGAATAATGCCGTATTTGCTACTGTTTGACCCGAGGGGTAAGTTTTATCTTCCGTTCGGGTTTTATTTTGCTTTTTTAAATAAAAGAAAGCCCGATTTTTAGTATGAAAATTCATACCTTAAATCGGGTGTAACTATAAACCTATTTCCCTATCCTTATTGTTTCAATGTTTTATGCTTATTTTATGGTGTTATTATTCTATGATGTTAATTTTATTGCTCCGTTTTTAATATCGTTGCTTATTGCTGAATCCAAGCTTTCTAATTCTGCCTGTGCTGCCGCAAGCTGTGTTTGAATTTGTTCTTGCTCTAATTCAAGCTGCTGCTGCTGCCTGTTAACTTCTTGCAGCATTGAATCTTCCTGAGCTTGGAATACTGACTCTAAATTCATTTGATTGAATTGATAATTCAAATTGATTTCATCTAATGCTGTTTGGAGATCCAACTGAGATTGATAATCGGTAGAGCCACTGTTAGCTGCGTTTGCTCTCGCATCCTTCAGGTAATTTAGGCGGTCAACATTCAACTGCATCATTTGCTGATTCTGCATCATACCATTGTATCTTTGTGCGTATGATGATTGGTTTGCAAGTGTCTGCTGTTGTTGGCTTATTTGAACCAACCGGTATTCAAGATTTGATACCCTTTGTTTTAGGGCCATTTTCCTGAGTGATAATGTTACCCAGCCCATAGTCGTACTCTCCTAAAATTATTTAGTTAATCTCTCGTGTGGTTTGTTTGAATCTCTACACTTTAATAAACAATTTGTGTTTTTAAAAATTGCCTTTTTTGTTTATATTTTGTTAAGTTTTGTAACAGTATATACTAATTATGCAATTCATATATACTAAATGTTTTTATAAAGATGTAAGTAAAACCCAAGTTAAATCAATATTTGAAGGATAGTGTTTTTAACAAAAGTATTTTAGCTTAACGGCTACGGACTTTATGGAGAAAGTTTTATTAATCCGCAAATTTTATTTTGCGGATTTTTATTTTTTAATATCTTAAATTGTAAAAATCCTTAATTTGATGCATTAATTCAAAAAATAAATGTAATATAATGCGATATATGAAAAAATTAATTGTATTATCGGGAAAACAATATTCAGGAAAAGATACTTTGGCTAAGCTTCTTTTGGAAGAGTTTAAGACTTTCAAAAGAATAGGGATAGGTGATGCCATCAAGATTATGTATGGCAGGCAAAATGCTTTAACCTATGAGCAAATAGAAGCCAATAAATCAAAATACAGAACCGGTTTAATTGAACTTGGTGATTGGGGAAGACAACAGGACCCCGATTTTTGGCTCAATGAAATTATAAAGATGGAAACTGATATCATTGTTCCTGATTTACGTCTTGAGCATGAGCTTGATATTTTTAAAAGCCATAATGCTTATATGATAAGAGTTGAAGCCTCATTGGAAGTTCGTAAAACCCGCGGAATTATTACAAATGAGAATGATTTAACGGAAATTGCCCTTGATAACTATACCGGCTGGAATTATAGAATAGATAACAGTAGTGATTTTGAAGCTTTGAAAGAAAACACAAAACCATTGATTGAGGACATTAAAAAGTACTTTAAAATATAATAATCGCGATTTTCTTTGTTGAATTTCAAATTAAAGCTGCTTCAATCGTTTGTCTTATGCTTCTTCTAAAAAGCTATTTGTTGCAAGATTTATATATTCTAGAAGTTTTGAGAAATATTCCAAATCGCATTCGCCGCTTGCGATAATATCGCATTCATTTTTAGCAGGCTGTACATATTTTTGACCCGCTCTTAAAACATATTCCCAATGTTTCTGAGCATTATCTTTATCTTGATTTCTGTCTTTTGCGCGGCTTATAAAACGCTTTTTTCTTATTTTATCGTCAATTTCAACATAAATTTTAACATCAAACAAGCTTTTTACCGGTTCAAGCATTGTTGCCATGCCTTCAATTACGATAATTTTATTACTCTTAACAGGTAAACCTGATGGAACACTGATTCCTGTGCCGTTTACCAAATATTTCGGTGCCAAAACATCACAGCCGTTTTTTAATTCAGCTAAATTTTTTGCCATTAAATCTAATTGAAAATTCTCGGGTGCATCTACATCATATCCGGCATCTCTCAATTTATCAAAATCGCCGTATTTTTTAATTAAATGTGAAATGTCATTAAAATAATTATCAGCACTTAAAATTGTAACAGGCAGGTTAAATTTTTCTGTATCTTTTCTAATTTCTTGACAGATAGTCGATTTGCCTGATGCTGATTCGCCGGTAATACCTATTAAAATTCTTTCTTTAGGATGACTTATTAATCTTTCTAAAAACCTTTCAATAAAATCATCTTTAATTGAAACAAAAAGATTCTGGCCTGTTTTTTTGTCCCAATTAATTATTTGCTTGAATTTGGTTTTTAAATAGAACGCTAAAAATTCTCTGCCCATGCGGGTATCAAAATTTGGTTTTTGAATTTTGTCATCTTTATGTGCTGCAAAATCTTCAAGTAAACTATTCATGATAGATTTATAATACCCCTAAATAAATTTGTTTGCTAATTTATTTATAAGTTTTGTAACACTTAGTTTAGCTTTTTCAAAATCTAGCTCTAAAGCACCTTCTTTTGCCATATATATGAGACTTTGGAACTTATTGTATCTTGCTTTATCATTTTTAATACTAAGCCTTACAGCTTCTCTTGCGAGTCGTTTAATTCGATTTCTTTTAACGGCGCGCTTATGAATTTTTTTGCTTACAACAAAGCCGATTTTTGTTGAAAACTCCATATTCTCTTTATTTTTTCCGCCGTACAATACAAAAAACTCATCTGAGACAATTCTTCTTTGAGAATAAGTTGCCTTAAATGATGAGTTCTTTTTTAATCTAAATTCTTTCTTAAGCACGTTTTTTTGCTGTAATAGCTAAGCTGTGACGACCTTTTGCGCGTCTTCTGTTAAGAGTTTTTTGTCCTTGTGGTGTTGCCATTCTTGCTCTAAAACCGCTTACTCTTTGTCTTTTTCTTTTTGTGCCTTCAAGTGTGCGACGCATTATTTTCTCCTTGACATTTTTATATTATCAGTATGAAATATAATAGTTTAGACATATTCAAGTGTCAAGTTTAGTAGGAGAATAGTGTAAAGTTATGCAGGAAATGACAGAACAAAAAATTGGGTTTATTGGTCTTGGCAAGATGGCTTCAGCCATTATTAAGGGAATTATATCATCAGGCTTTATGAAGAAAGAAAATATTTTAGGGTTTGATGTTAATCAGGATGCTCTAAAAATTGCTTCAAAGAATTTAGACATTACCCCTGTTTCCAGTATTGAAGAGCTTATGTCAAAAACTTCAATAGTGTTAATTGCTACAAAACCATTTGTAATTAAAAATGTTATTGATGAAATTAAGGATAAAGTTAGAAACCATCTCATTATTTCAATTTTGGCAGGTGTTTCATTAAAATTTTATGAATCTTCTCTTCCAAATACACGTGTTATAAGAGTTATGCCTAATACGCCGGCTCTAGTTGAAGAGGGTATGAGTGCAGTTTGCAAAGGTTCTTTTGCTTATGATTATGATGCTGAATTTGTATTTAACATGTTTTCTAAACTTGGCAGGGCAATATATATTGATGAAAAAGATATTGATGTGGTAACTGCTATATCCGGTTCAGGTCCGGCATTTTACTATTATATTATTGAAAAGATTGCGCAAGCAGGGAAAAAACTTGGGCTTGATTATAAAACAGCTTTGGAATTATCAGCTCAAACCGCTTTAGGTTCAGCTAAAATGATGTTTAAAACACCTGATACTCCTGAAGAACTTATAAGGGCTGTAACCACCCCCGGCGGCTGTACGGAAGTTGGCAACAATGTCTTGAATAACTCAAACATTGATGAAATTCTTTTTAAAACCATAAAAAGAACAATGGAAAAAGCTAGAAAACTCGGCGGTTAACAGTATTTGGCGTAAAAGTTTTGTATAAAAACCAGGATTAAGCTTTATTGCCAGGTGCGGAAATCTAAAAAAGAAAATTTTAAAAAAAAATTTATTTAAAATTTTCTTGAAATTTTTTCTATGGTTGTTATAATACTATTGAAGGTATCGGTTACCACCGCCAATGCCTAACCGGTATCTTTAAGGTTTTTCGGGCGCAAGCTTTGGCACCTCCACCACCCCGTCAAAGTTTGCAATTATCCCTTAAAACCATATGCAAGAAGGCGTTTCACCCCACCACCCGAAGCGCCTTTTTGCTGTATATATACATATATAAAAATAAAAGAGGCTCTTATCAGCCTCTTTTTTTAATTATTTGTTTTTAATTAATTATCTTTTTGAGCGGGATAGTGCAAAATCAACACTATCAAGTTTCTTCCTTCTGTTTGAATCTAAAAGTTTTTCTTCTGCATCTTCCAGAATTTTAGTTATAATGTATCCGTTTTCACCGTCTGAACGGGGTTGCCTGCCGGTTTCAATACAGTGAATAAAGTGCTGGCACTCAAGTTTTAGAGGTTCAATTTCAAGATAATCAAAGATTTCTATACTTTTTTGTGCAGGTACTTTATTGTCAAATACTTGTAGCTTGTTTTCCATTAAAGTATCGTCTAAAATCGCCGTTGCTTTTTCGCCCCTAACAAGCAAACTCACTCTTTTTTGCGGATGAATCCAGCTGTCTGAAACATGACCTATAATGCCATCCTCAAACTCAATTGTAAGATGCGTAATGTCGTAAATACTGTCATTCTCACTGCAGCATCCGGTTGCATTTAATACTTTAACAGGGTTTTTTCCTAACACATGGGCTATCATTGAAACATCATGCGGTGCTAAATCCCACATAACACTTCTGTCGTTTTTAAAATAATTTATATTTAATCTGTCGCTTTGTGCGTATTTAATTTTTCCTAAAACCCCTTCTGCTATAAGCATTTGTAATCTGTTTACAGCAGGATGATACAATAGAAGGTGTCCAACCATTAAAATTAGACCTTTTGAATCTGCAAGTTCTTTTAGTTTTTTTGCTTCATCCGCAACCGTTGAAATAGGTTTTTCAACATAAACATGTTTTCCAGCTTCAAGCACCCTTTGAACAATTCCAAAGTGTGTATGGCTTGGGGTTACAACACAGATTGCTTCAATATCTTTATTGTTTAATAAATCTTCAAAATTATTTGTAACATTTATTGAGGGATAATTTTTTTTAACCATCTCAATATTGTCTTTATCAATGTCGCAAACAGTATTTAAGGCATTAAGATTGTAAAAATTTCTTACAATATTTCTTCCCCATATTCCGCAGCCTACAACTCCAATGTTTCTTTTTTCATTTTTCATAACAATTCTGCCTTGAATTTTATTAATAATAACAACGGTTTTAACCGTTTTTGATATCTTTAATTGTATAAAATAATGAATTAAAGTCAATCTTTAAAGTTTTTTATGATATCATACTTAGTATGATAAAGACTGCTAATGTTCAGGGTTTTAAAATCAATCTTTTGAAATATGCCGAAGCGCTTGATTTTGTTAAAATATCGCTTGATAACGGGGAAAATATTCAAATTGTTACAATTAATCCGGAGATGATTGAAGCTGCAAAACAAAATCCATCTTTTGCTGATGTTTTGAAATATTCAGAGCTCGTTGTGCCTGATGGTGTTGGCATTAAACTTGCTTTAAAATTTAAAGGTATTGAACAAGAGCAGATTAGAGGGGTTGATTTTGCTCAAAGTTTAATTGAATTGTCTGAACAAAATGGCTATAAACTGGCGCTTATTGGTGCAAAACCTGAGATTAATCAAAAACTTGCAGAAGTTTTAAAAGAAAAATACCCTAAATTAAATATCGTTTACCATCATGATGGGTATTTTCAAAATGAAGATGAAATAATTAACGATATTAAAAATTCGGGTGCAAATCTTGTTTTTACAGCACTTGGTGCTCCAAAACAGGAGTTTTTTAATGCAAAACTTAAAAGTACTCTTCAAGGTGTGGCATCAATTGGTTTGGGCGGTACATTTGATGTTTTATCAGGCAGTGTAGCTCTTGCGCCTCCTATTTATAGAAAACTTGGACTCGAATGGCTTTATAGAACCATAAAACAGCCTGAAAGATTCAAAAGAATATTTCCAACTTTGCCATTATTCCTTTTTCACAGTATAATGGAAGCGGGGAGTAAGATAAAAGATTAACTAGGATTAGCCAGATACCCAAATATTAGCGATGTAGTAAGAGATTATTTATGATTGATAAGAATTGCGGATTTAAAGATTTTACTAAAGTTGTAAGGCAGGATATTTTAAAGATGATTTGTGCTGCAAAATCGGGTCATCCTGGCGGTTCTTTATCTTGTGTTGAAATTTTATCCGTACTATATAGAAAAATATTAAATATCCCCTCTGACTGGAAAAAGTCTCCTGATTTTAATAAGAGAGACAGATTTATTTTATCCAAAGGGCATGCCAGCGCTTGTTTGTACAGTGTTCTTGCACATTGTGGCTTTTTTAATTGTGATGAACTCTTAACATTCAGGCAATTGGGTTCAAGGCTTCAAGGGCACCCTTCAACAAGATACGGGCTTGAAGGCATTGAAGCATGTACCGGTTCTTTGGGACAAGGGCTTTCAATGGCAGTTGGCGCTGCTTTGGCTCTAAAATTAGATAAAAACCCTGCAAAAGTCTATGTGCTTCTTGGTGACGGTGAAATGCAGGAAGGTAGTGTTTGGGAAGCTTTAATGAGTGCTTCTCACAGAAAATTGGATAATTTGGTTGCAATAGTTGACAGGAATAAGCTGCAGATTGACGGCTCCTGTGATGATGTTAAATCCCTTGAACCGCTTGATAAAAAACTTGAAGCTTTTGGTTTTGTTGTAAAAACTGTCGATGGTCATTCTGAAGATGAATTAACTGAAGCTTTAATGTTTGCAAAAAAGGCTGATAAACCTGTATTTATTATTGCAAATACCATAAAAGGCAAAGGAATTTCCTATATGGAAAATAATGCAGGCTGGCATGGAAAGGTGCCAAAAAGCGATGAGGCTCAGGCTGCTTTGGAGGAACTTAAGTAATGTTGAATGCATCAATTTTAAAAACAGCTGATGAAATAAAGTCTCCAAGAAATGCATATGGAGAAACCCTTGTAGAACTTGGCGGATTAAATAAAGATATTGTAGTTCTTGATGCTGATTTGAGCTGCTCGACTCAAACCTGCAAGTTTGCCTCTAAGTTTCCTGAAAGATTTTTTAATTCAGGAATTGCAGAACAGGATATGATGACAACTGCTGCGGGTCTTGCAATTGCGGGAAAAATTCCATTTGTAAGTACATTTGCTATGTTTGCAACGGCAAGGTGTCTTGACCAGATTAGAAATTCAATCTGTTATCCTAAATTAAATGTAAAAATTGTTGCAACCCATGGCGGTATCACTGTTGGAGAAGACGGTGCTTCACATCAGGCACTTGAAGATGTATCTTTTATGCGCTCTCTTCCTGATATGACGGTAATTATCCCGTCTGATTATAATGAAGTAAAACAGGCTGTAAAATATGCGCTTGAAATAGATGGACCTTGTTATATAAGAGTTTCAAGAACAAATTTGAAAACTGTTTTTGATGAAAATAATTATAAGTTCAATCCAAAAAGTGCAGTTAGATTAACGGAAGGTCCTGACGTTACCATTGTGACAAATGGTGAAACGCTGATAGAAACTATTAATGCTGCGAAATTCCTTGAAAAAGATGGAATAAGAGCTGAAATACTTCATATTCCAGTGATTAAACCTTTCTTTGCGCAAGATGATTTAATTAAATCAGCGCAAAAAACAAAAAAAGTTGTAACTGTTGAAAACCACAGTATTATTGGCGGTGTCGGCTCGCTTGTTTGCGAAACTTTATCCGAAAATTATCCTGTTCCTGTTCTTAGAATAGGTACAAATGATTGTTTCGGGCAATCCGGTGAACAAAGGGTTTTAATGGAATACTACGGGCTTACTGCTGAAAAATTGTATGAGAAAATTAAGAATTTTATAAAAAAGTAATTTGGAAAAAATAAATGATAGTTTTAAGAGACGTAATTAAACAATATAAAAATAAGTTTGCATTGTATAATGTAAGTTTACATATTAACCCGGGCGAGTTTGTATTTTTGGTTGGTTCATCTGGTGCAGGTAAATCTACCTTAATGAAAATGCTTTATATGGAAGAGAAACCAACAAGGGGGCAAGTTTTGGTGGGCGGTATAAATATTGCAAATCTCCACCCTAATAAAATTCCAAACCTAAGACGCTGCATGGGAATTGTATTTCAAGATTATAAGCTTCTTCAAAGCCACACAGTGTATGATAATATCGCATATGTTATAAGAACTATGGGTATATCTTCAAAAGAAATTGAAGCTCGTGTTTTCGGCGCACTTAAAGTTGTAGGCTTGGAAGATAAAGCAAAATCAAGACCTTCAGAGCTATCCGGCGGTGAGCAGCAAAGAGTCTCAATTGCCCGCGCAATTGTAAATGGTCCTCCGCTTTTAATAGCTGATGAACCTACAGGTAACCTTGACCCTAAAAACTCTATGGAAGTTATGCAAATATTAGAACAGGTTAACCAACGGGGGATTACAATTTTAGTATCTACCCATGACCATGCTATAGTAAACCATTTTAGAAAACGTGTAATTACGCTTGAAAATGGTCAAAAGATTAAAGACGTACAGGCAGGAACTTATGACTAACGGCTCAACAAGAAACAGATTAAAACAGAAAGTTAAATCTCATATACCAAAAGACTGGTTAACAGAAATCAGAATTGCATATAGAATTTTAATTGAAACAATTAAAGGCATTGTGCAGACCGGTTTTGTAATTAATCTTGCAATCATTACATCTATGGCTGCAATTCTTTTGATATTTGGTGTAATTTTTAGAACAACTCTTTCACTCTCAAGCCTTGTTGATGAGATGGGTGGAACTCTTGAAATAAGTGTATATCTTGAGCCGCAGGCCGATGTTAACAGTACAATTAAAAATATTAAAAAAATTAAGCATGTTAAAAATGTTAGTTTTATATCCAAAGATAAATCTTGGAATGATTTAAAACGAGAGATTGAAATGCCGGATATTGATAATCCGCTTCCTGATGTCTTAAGGGTTAAGGTTGATAATATGAAAAATATTGACCCTATTATGACTGACGTTAAGAAACTCCCGGATATCCAGGATACCGGCTATGCCAAAGACTTGGCGCAAAAAGTCGAAGTTGTTAATAAAATCAGCCACACTATTACCCTTGTGGTTATGATTGTTTCATCCCTTTTAACCATTACTATTATTAATAATACTATTCAGCTTGTTATTCAATCCAGAAAAGAAGAAATTGAGATTATGCGCCTTATGGGTGTTAGCAATTGGTATATTAAATGTCCGCTTGTACTTCAGGGTGCAATATATGGCTTTTTGGGTGCCTTGCTTGCTGTTATACCAATCAATATTGTCCAAAAATATTTTCAAGCAATGCATGCGCATTTTTCTATTCCGGTGTTTGGTTATGCACAGGGGCTTGTAGTATTATCCGTAATTCTTATGGGTGTGATATTTTCAGCAGGCGGAAGCTTGATGAGTATCAAAAAGCACTTGCAGGTTTAGATTTATGCCAGATAATTCAGATGATATAATTAAAGAATTTGAAAATTACATGCCGCCATTATCCGAACCCATGGCGCGTGCGCTTGAAGCTATACGCGCGCCTCAGGTGGATACCAGGGCATTATCCAGACTGTTGATGCAGGATACAATTTTAGCGAGCAAAACTTTTAAGCTTGTTAATTCACCTTATTTTAGTGCTTCATCCAAGCAGCTGTCTTCAATAAATAAGGCTCTTTTATCACTTGGTGCTATGAAAGTTAAAAATATAATTATTGCTCTTGTTTTGCAAAAATTATATGAAACAGAAGGACCTGCAGACCTTTTTGAACACTCCATACGCTGTGCTACGGCTTGTGAATTTTTAGCTAATGAGTATAAATGCATAAATCCTGATGATGCTTTTATATTAGGCTTTTTACACGATATAGGACAGGTTATTTTAAAGTCAAAATATCCTAAATATATTGATGTATATAATGAAGCAAAAGGTAATTATGATGTACTTGTAGCAGCTGAGATGAAAAATTTTGGCGTCACTCATTCGGTACTTGGTGCAAAGTTGTGCGAGAAGTGGCGTCTGCCTGCGATTTTATCCGATACTTTATATTATCACCATGCTCCAAGAATGGCCAAAATTCCATTTGCAGCCGGTATTGTATATATTTCAGACAGGTTAATTTCCTTAAAATATGAAACAATGTCCATTAATCAGGATATTTTAGATTATCTGCAGGTTTCATTGGCTGATTCTCTTAACTTAAGAGAAAACATTCTAGCAAAATCTCAAATCTTTTTAGACCAGCTTTCAGATTTTTAAAAATGTTGAGCTTTGTATCTTTTATATTTTTATTAGTTAATTTTTTTTGTGCATCTGGTTTATTATTTATGTAATTAATTTTAAGAAAGGTTTATCTTATGAATTTATTAAGCAATGTTAATAATCTATCATCTAATTTTTGAGTTAACTTTTTGGGCAATAATTATAATGCAAGACAAAATAATAAGCCCGTTTTTAATAACTCAACAGACACTTTTGAAATTTCAAGAAAAGCTCCTAAATCTCAAAGACCTCAAAAAGACTTTGATAAAGCTGCAGTAAAACTTATGAATTACCTTGATGAAAATAGCGTTAGCGATACTGAAAGACAAGAATTACTAGGTGATTTATGTCGTAAATTTGGCTTCGAAATAAGTGACCATGAAACAGTTACTGGTTTTGTAATAAAAGATGGTTTAGTTGAACGAATACAAGTGGAATGCTCTAATGATTATGATCCTTCCTGTGAACCTGAAGAATGCCTTGATGAAGAAGATTGTCTTGATGAAGGTGATACATGCTGCGCAGAAGACTATGATGATGGTTCTGACCTTGAATGCAGATAATAGCTGTAAAATGCAAATTTTAGTCAAACAACCCCATTTGACCATTGTCTAAACTTGCTGGGATTTTATAGTTAAGATGTTTATAAGCTTCTTTTGTAACCGTTCTGCCTCTTAGCGTACGCATTAAAAGCCCAGATTGCAATAAATATGGTTCATAAACATCTTCAATTGTTCTGATATCCTCTCCAAGTGCTACAGCAAGCGTTTCCACTCCGACAGGACCGCCGTTATATTTTTCTATAATGAGTTTTAATAGGGCTCTATCTGTGTTATCAAGACCCAAGGGGTCGATATTTAAATTATTTAGCGCTAAATCCGCAATTTCTTTTGTAATTTTGCCATCTGATTTTACTATTGCATAGTCGCTTGCACGTTTGATTAATCTATTTGCAATCCTTGGTGTAGCGCGCGACCTCAGGGCAATTTCCTGCGCCCCCTTTTCATCAATTTCAACATTTAAAATCTTTGCGCTTCTTTTAACAATTTGCGTAAGTTCTTCACTATTATAAAATTCTAATCTGTGAACTATTCCAAATCTATCTCTCAAGGGACCTGAAAGTGCACCAGCTTTCGTTGTAGCACCTATTAGCGTAAATTTTTGAACGGGCACCCTCATTGTCTTAACAGTCTGGCTTTTTCCCGTGGTAAGGTCAATAAAAAAATCTTCCATAGCAGGGTACAAAATCTCTTCTGCCACTTTATTCAGCCTGTGGATTTCATCTATAAATAAAATTTCACCAGGCTTTAGGGTCATTAAAATCCCTATAATATCTCTGGGTCTTTCTAGTGCGGGTGCTGATGTAATCTTAATCTCCACCCCGCATTCATTTGCGATAATGTTTGCTAAAGTTGTTTTTCCTAAGCCCGGAGGTCCGTAGAATAAAAGATGGTCTAACGGCACATTGCGCCTTTTTGAAGCCTCGATTGAAATTTTCAATGTTTCTTTTAATGAGGATTGCCCGATATATTCATTAAAGCTTTTCGGGCGGATGGTTTTTTCATACGTCTCATCAAATTCATTTGAAACTGCCTCTAAATTTTTTGATTTTGGAGGCAGTTTTTGAATTTTATCCCCCCGTTTTGGGGAGTTATTTTTATTATTATCGTCTGAAATTATCATTTTATCTTAAGAATCTAAGCCAAATGTACCCTGTGCTTATTAATAAAGCAAGCATTGTTATAGAGAAACCGTATTTTAAGAATCTTATAAATGAAATCGGACATCCATTCTTGTGTGCTGTTTCAGATACTATAACGTTTGCTGCAGCACCAATAATTGTCATGTTGCCGCCAAGGCAAGCACCTAAAGACAAACACCACCACAATGGATGTGTATATTCAGCCCCTTCGATAGATTGAATTGTTGCAAGCATTGGAGCCATAGTTGCGGTATATGGAATATTATCAATGATACCGGATAAAATACCTGAAGCCCAAAGAATAATCATTGAAGTTGCAGCTTGAGAGCCTTCGGTTACCTTTAAAAGCCATTTTGCCATAAGGTCGATGCCGCCGGCAGCTTCTAATCCGCCGATTATAATAAATAAACCGATAAAGAAGAAAATTGTATTCCACTCTACGCTTACTAAAAGTTTTGACGGTTTTTCAAATATCATAAGAACTGAAGCACCAATCATTGCAATCAAGTATGTTGGTATGTGTGTAATATCGTGAGTTACAAATCCCAAAATAACAAGCGCTAAAACGATACCGGAACGAATAGCTAAGCCCTTATGAAGGATTGTTCTTGAATTATCAATTTCAGCCACCATAGCCATTTTTTCAGGAGTACTTTTTAATTGTTTTCTAAATACAAAGATTAAAATTCCGATTGTTATAAATAAAATAAATGCAACAATGTCAGTTAATTCTTTTACAAAGTCCATAAAGCTGAATCCTGCTGCTGAACCTATAATAATATTTGGCGGGTCACCGATTAAGGTTGCTGTACCGCCTATATTTGAACATAAAATTTCTGTAATTAAAAACGGAATCGGGTCAAGTTCAAGTTTTTTGCAGGCTACAAATGTAATCGGCATAACAAGGATTACAGTTGTAACATTATCCAGAAAGGCGCTAGCAACAGCCGTAAATAAAGCAAGGGCAAATAAAACAAGTTTAGGCTTACCTTTTGTAAGTTTCAGCATTTCATTCGCCATCCATTTAAACATGCCGGAGCGAGCGCAAATATGAACAATTATCATCATTGAAACAAGCAAAAATATTACGTTAAAATCAATATAATTAGCAAAATATTCCCCAAGATTTTCAGGGGTTTTGTCAGAATTTAAAAGTCCTAAAAATAAAGTAGCACACGCACCAAGAAGCGCCACTGTTACTTTTGAGATTTTTTCCCATGCAATAAAAATATACGCTATGACTAAAATAATTGCACTTATCATAACGGCATTTTGCTGCACTAATTCATGCAAATGTTCCAAAACATCCTCCTAAAATTTAAAATACTAATCTCCTTAATTCTACTTGCTGAAAGATTTTAGTCAATTTTGCAAAAAATATTAAGTTAAAAAACCATTATTGATAATAATGCATATAGTTTTTGCCTGTTGTTGTGGCAATTTTTCTTCCTTATTGGTTTTAATATCAATAAAAAAAGGAATAGGGCATAAATGGCTGTAAACTCGCTTGTTAACCGTATTTATAAAATAAGAATTGAAAAAAACAATAATGGGGTCAAGCAAAATATTGATAATTCTGGAACCGATGCTTACAAACCAAAAATAATTGAAGCAGAAAACAATGGCTATAAAATAAAATGCAGACCCGTAAAACCCGTGTATTTGAAAGATACTGATGGAAATAATGTTAAAGCGTTACTTGTAAAAAATACCGCCGCAAAAAGCCAGTACTTCATAGTAAAAGATGATGAAACGCTTTGTAGAATTTTCTTTTCAGATAATGGTGAAAATATCTATGTGTATGATTTACAGGGGCAAAATAATAAGGGAAAGTATAAAGGTGCCGGATGTGAACTTGTAAAAGTTGCCGTAAATGAAAGTATAAAGAGCGGGTATAAGGGAAAGCTAAATGCTTGTATGGCAGATTCGCTGCCCTTTTATTTTAAAAATAATTTTAGAATTTTAAACGGTGCTTCTGCTTTAAAGGAAAACGCTTTTATTGATTATATGACAAGGCACCCTGAATTTGATACCGAAGATTTTATGGCAAACATGTGGAGTATACCAAATGGTGAATGTTTGGATGAAAAAGGTGCATCGGCGCTTTTAGAGAATAAAAGATTTATTAATAATTCAGCATCGGAAACTATGTATGAGACAACTTTTAAAAATGATAAAGGAGAAATAATTAAAGCCGACGTTGATTTTTGTGATTTTTCAAATGACCTGTCAGTAGGCGGCAGTTATATTATACAAATTATTAACAAAGAAGGGAAAAACGGATGTACGTTTCCCCAAATTGCCCATGTTGAATATGATTTATTGCCTGATGGCGATGTAGATATTGTAGATTTTGAAATAAGAGTCAGAGATGAAGCTTTAAAAGAGCAGGTCAAAGCAGAATTATTGAATGCGCTCAAAATTAAAACAGAACAAAAATCTGTAGGTGATTAATATTCTCGCTGCAACAATTTAATCTCGCCAACTAGTTGTGCAAACGGGCGGTTTATTTTTTATGTTTGTGTTAAAATTTCACTTGATACATATTTGATTTTATTGGGGAGAATTTTATAAAATGGGCGTTATTGACGTATTGCTTAAAGTTTTTAAGAATCCTAACGACAGAAAAATTTCAAAAATCATGCCTGTTGTAGAGCATATAAATCATTTTGAAGAAGACTTTATGAAGCTTTCTGATGATGAACTTAAAGCAAAAACTCTTGAATTTAAAGAAATTCTCTCTAAAAGAGAAACTTCTGCTGATTTTAAAACTGACCGTGCTCTTGAAAAAGAAGCTCTTGATAAAATTTTGCCTGAAGCCTTTGCAGTTGTGCGTGAAGCAGGGCGCCGCGTTTTAAATATGCGCCATTTTGATGTACAGTTGATTGGCGGTATTTTTCTTCATGAAGGACATATTGCAGAAATGAGAACAGGTGAGGGTAAAACCCTTGTAGCAACTCTTCCTGCTTATTTAAATGCTCTTACAGGAAAAGGTGTTCATATAATTACCGTAAATGATTATCTGGCTCAGCGTGACCGCGATTGGATGGGGAAAATCTTTGAATTTTTAGGACTTTCTGTGGGTGTTATTTTATCATCTGACAGTTTTGATTTTGAAAAGAAAAAAGCTGCCTACGATTGCGATATAACGTATGGTACAAATAATGAATTTGGGTTTGATTATTTAAGGGATAATATGGCAACAAGCACTGCTGCTCTTGTTCAAAGACCATATAATTATGCAATTATAGATGAAGTAGATAGTATTTTAATTGATGAGGCAAGAACACCTTTGATTATATCCGGGCGTCTTGAAAAATCTGCCGCAACATACCAATTAATGGCAAAAATTGCACCCCAATTAGAAAAAGTAACTCATTATGAAGTAGATGAAAAGAATAAAAATATTATCTTTACGGAAGATGGTATTGATAAGGCACAAGAATTGCTTGGGGTGGATGATTTGTTTGATATCCAGACACAATATGCGCATCACCTTCTTCAAGCACTAAAGGCTAAAGAATTATTTATAAAAGATACTGACTATGTTGTCCGTGATAATGAAGTAATGATTGTGGATGAATTTACAGGGCGTCTAATGCAGGGAAGAAGATGGTCTGACGGGCTTCATCAGGCAATTGAAGCAAAAGAAAACGTACCTATTCAAGATGAAACCCAGACTCTTGCAAGTATTACATTCCAAAATTTATTTAGATTGTATCCGAAATTATCCGGCATGACGGGTACTGCTATGACAGAAGAGGCTGAATTTGGAAAAATTTACAACCTTCCTGTAACAGCAATTCCAACAAATAAGCCTGATATCAGAAACAATGAACCTGATGCTATTTTTAATAAACAGGTAACAAAATATAAGGAAGTTGTTGAAGAAATTGTAAAAATGTCTAAAATTGGGCGCCCTGTTTTAGTTGGTACCATTAGTATTGAAAAATCAGAATTAATATCCGCGCTTTTAAAACAGGTTGGCGTAAAACATAATGTATTAAATGCTAAGCACCACCAAAAAGAGGCGTATATTATTGCCCAAGCCGGTCGTGTTGGCGCAGTTACTATTGCAACAAATATGGCAGGAAGAGGAACTGATATTCTTCTTGGGGGTAACCCTGAATACCTTGCAAAAGAAGAGCTTGATTCAAAAGGCATTACACCCGATAATCCAAAATATGAAGAACTAAAGGAAGAAGCCCTTATTCGTGCCAGAAACATAACAGAAGATGAGCATAAAAAAGTAATAGAACTTGGCGGGCTGCATGTTATAGGAACAGAGCGCCATGAATCTCGCCGTATTGATAACCAGCTGAGAGGACGTGCAGCAAGACAGGGCGACCCGGGGTCAACTAAATTTTTCTTATCATTAGAAGATGATTTAATGAGAAAATTCGGCGGTAATATTATAGCTCAATTTATGAGCGATGATATGGTGATAAATTCTCCCCTGATTTCGCGTCAGATTGAATCTGCTCAAAAGAAGGTTGAAACTCATTATTTTGATATAAGAAAATCTGTCCTTGAATATGATGATGTTATCAATATTCAAAGGGAAAAATTCTACGCACAAAGGAAAAAAGTTTTAAATTCCAAAAATCTTAATTCTGATATTGTATATATGATTGAAAAAGAGGTGGATAAAATTTTAAGGCAGTATATCTCGCCCGATATGTCGCCAAATGAATATGTGCCTGATGAATTAAATATGTTAATAAATGAAATGAAATCCGTATTTCCGCAATTAACAACACTTTCGGTTGATGATATCAAAAATTTTAGATATAACGATATGTCAAACCATCTGAAGAATCTTACTAAAATGGCGTATAAAAACCATGAAAAAATTACTATTGATAACTTTAATTCCGTAATAGACAGATATGAATTAAATGAAGAAAGGCAGGAAGCTTTCTCTGATGATAATGTAATAAGACAGCTTGAGCGCGATATTTTATTGCAGGTTATTGATGCCAAATGGATTGACCACCTTGCAAATATTGATGACCTCAAAGACAGTATCGGGCTTGTGGCATACGGTCAGAAAGACCCGCTTTTAGAATATAAAAAGGGAGCATTTAACCTCTTTAATTCTATGATGTCTGAAATTCAATCTGAAACAGTAAGACATTTAATGAGAACCAAATTCGGTGTTCAAATTATGGGTGCTGATAATAATGAGGTGGCTGATTTAGCCCTTAGTGATGCGCCTATTGCTCCGCCTGAAGCTGCCTTGGCCGCCTTTGGACAAAATAGAGAAATTGAAACAGAACTCACTAAAGCGCTTAAAAATTCTACAAATAATGAAGCTGAAATTTCAGACAATATTGATGGAACAGAATCTGTAAACAAAAATACACAGATAAGAAATGAAGATAAAATAGGAAGAAATGATAAGTGCCCTTGCGGCAGCGGACAAAAATATAAAAATTGCTGCGGTAAAGATTTGTAAATAAATCAACCCCTAAAGCAAATTTTATGTTTTATATGCATTGTATAAATCCTAATATGCAATGGTCTTGATGAATTTTTATGAGAGTAACTGGTATTTATAATAACGTGTCTTTACGTACTCCTTTAAAAACTAAAAAACAAAAGGAGGTTGGTTCTTGTCCTCCTGATACAAATTGTAAAGGCAAAAATAATTACCCCAATATTAGCGGTTTACCATTTTTGGGTAATATTATTTATATTAATGATTACATTGGTGAGAAAAACGGTAAGTCAATAAAATCATCCAATGGTGCTGCCGACTTTTTTACTGTACAATATTTTCTAAACCTTCCTGTTGCAGATGATGCGCCTCAAGATATAGTTTCTATTTTTAATTCAGCCTATGCAATCAAAAATACTATAGCATCTGTATCTGATAAATTTGATAATATTTATAGTGATACATTTGCTACTATTTGCGATGTTTATGAAAATTTAATTGTCGATAATTCTTCTTGGCATTGTTTTAAAGATGGCAATCAATTAGTAGAGCTTGATAAAAGAGGAAATCTTTTAAGGGAAACAACTTTTCGTGATGATTTTCCTGAAATAATCAGAGATTATAAGAATAATCAAGTAATATTTATTGAATCCAAAAAGAAAGATGGAAGCATAAAAGATTTTACGGTGTGTCTCAAGTGTAAAAACATAGATGACCCTGAATGCATTAAGTCGAAGGAAAGTTTTAGTTTTAAAGCCGGTAAGCCTTATCGTTATTGTGTTTCTGTATCAAAAGATATATATTCTGACGGCTTTACGGCAAGCAAAGCATATACTTACAAGGATAATGTACTTACAGGATATGATTCCCAGCTTACTATTGCAGGCGGTACGGAATATTCCAGTAAATATTATGAATTTCTCCCAAGAATAAACGAAGGTCATTTACCCATTTATGGTGAGTCTGTTCCTGTGCGTTATGTTACAAATAAGGTTGTTGCAAAAGGTTATCTTATCCATTCAAATGAAGAAATTGTTTTATCCAGATATTTAAAAGACTATGCCAAGCTTTAAAACATTCCTTTTTTGTTAAAAAATATTCCGGCTCCTGCTGCGGCTATTATTGAAAGTGTAACAATAATTAAAAATCCCCAAGGGTTTTCTTTGAATGGCACAGGCACATTCATTCCCCAAAAGGTGCCAAGCATAGTGGGTATTGAAAGTATAATTGTAATGGCAGCCAAAAATTTCATAATAACGTTTACATTGTTATTGATGATTGAAGCAAATCCATCCATCATACTTTCTAAAATGGTTCTATGCATTTCAACCATCTCAACTGCCTGTTTATTTTCAATAATTACATCCTCAAGAAGGTCAATATCATCTTCGCTAAATTTTAGAGCTCCTTGTATACTGTTAGAATTTGCAAGCCTTAAAAGTTTTTGCAGCACAATTTGATTATCTTTAAGTGCTGTAGTAAAGTATACTAAAGATTTTTGCACCTCCATTAATTGGAACAATGCTTTATTATTGGTTGTTTTTTTAAGCGAATCTTCAATGCGCTCCGAATGCTTATTTATAATATTTAAATATCTTAAATAAAATTTTGCCGCCCTGAATAGAATATTGAGCATAAAATTTGTTTTATTGCGCGTGTCAAAATACATAGAAGTTTCTTGTGAAAATGAACCTATAATCTTGTTTTCCATAGAAGAAACAGTAATAATGCTCTCCGGTGTATAAATTATACCTAGAGGCAGTGTGTCAAAATTCCCTTCTTCATCCATAAAAGGTACGTTTGTAATAACAAGAAGGTTTCCATCCTCATATTCTATACGAGACCTCTCGTCCATATCCAAAGAATTTTTAAGAAAACTTTCATCCAAATCCAAAACAAGGGAAACTTTTTGGATTTCTTCAAAATTTGGGTCAATCATATTAAACCAGGAACCTGATTTTGCATCATTAATATTTAAAGCCTTAAGGGTTTTATCATCCTGTGTTTTAAAAATCTCTAGCATTGTAGGCTTCTCCTAATATCGACCCAGCTTATAAACCTATTACACCACACATATAAAAAATACGCAATCTGATTCAATAAACCAAATTTAAAACCTTTCAAGCATATTTTGCAGCTTTTCTAAAGATATCCCCATAACATTGTAATAATCACCACAAATTTTTGAGATAAAACTCTCGCAGCCTGGCATTAAGTTTTTGAAATTATCTGATGCTGTATAATGTCCTTCTTTATTAAATGTTAAAAAATCTTGCACACCGTAGCTTCCCGCCTTATCAAGTGGATTAAAAATTTCTATATATTTTTCTATCTCGTTATCATTTAGTGCACGAAAAGTAACATATGTTTCTTCAATTTCCGTCAGAGTTTTTGGTGTATCTGCCAGCGGGGTTTTAACAAGGGAGATGGATGTTACTACCTTATGGGTTTTGCCTGATAAATTTTTCAACATTAAAAAAGCCTGAGATTTACTTCCAGGCTTTAATAAACACACACTACTATTACCTTCTTTGAGGATTACCATTGTATCTGCCCCTATAACTGTTGCAGCATAATCAATTTGCTTTGCAGTATCAAGAGCTTTATTTAATGAATTCTTTTTTATGGAGTCTTCACTGTAAAATTCAGGTGAGACTTCCTTATAGTTTGACTTTACAACTGTAAAATCAATTTTTCCCTTTTTTAAAATTTCTTTTCTTCTCGGGGAATTTGAAGCTAAAATAATCTTTTCCATTCCCCGATTCTATCATAAACTTTTTTGGCTTACAAAAATGCTGATTTTTCCTAAGGCGCAGTTGCAGCAAGCATTTCAGGTTTCTTTATTTTGATATTTCGTGATTTTGTATACTGTATGCTTCCTGAAATTGCACTAATGCAGGTACTTTTCAGCTTTTGCTGAATATTTAGCATACAAAGATGCATTTGTGCATAATCGTTCATTGCCTCATACATTTTATCCGGATTTATCATAGATGTTTGAATTGTTGGATTATCAACCTTTTGCATAGCATACTTTTTTACAAGCATAGCATCAATTCTGTCTCTTGCTCCAATAGCCATAGCTTAAACTCCCTTATTAAACTTATATCCCTTTACCTTATTTTGTTGATGTAAAATATAAAATCCCTTAAAGTTCTTCCTCTTGAAATTTTAAATTTACCTCTTCCTGATTTAATAAAGTATTTCTTTGCTTAAAAATTGCTTAATAAAAGAAGTCTTGCTTAATAATTTGTTACAATTGCTTTATTACACGCATTCTTTAAACACTTGTTTTAAATCTTTTGTAATTCCGAAAAATCCTGTTAAAAATGCTAAAAGCGCCATAATTATTAAAATTTTATCCACACCTATAATTTCTGCTATATATCCAAGCGGTGCAAGGCTTAAAGCGCCTATTCCCCAGGAAAACCCCTGCATTACGCCTGAAATTACCCCTTTATGTTCTTTCATAAGATTTTGCGCTGCAACAATTGTGACAGAAACCGATAAAAATACAAAATATCCGCTTAAAATAAATATAATGATAGCTAAAAGCGGTGATTTATCTATTGTATACATAAATAACAATACCATTGGTAAAATTGTCCAGAATGACAGCCTGATAATGTTTTCTGCCCCGATTTTCTTTTCAATTTTGGAACTAGTAATCATTGAAATACCGCTTAAAACAAAAAATAGTGTTATTATTATCCCGATTTGACTAAGTGTAAAACCTTTTTCTTTAAAAATAAAAGGTGCATATGTTCCAAAACTTATGCTGACACCTGATTTTACAATTGCAATCCACACTAAAGAAAGATAGGTTTTCTTTTTTAAAATTTCTTTCATTATATTAAAGAAATTTTCCTTACTTTTATTTATGGTGGTTTCAGGAATTTTCGGCACCTCAAAATATAGGATAATAGCGGTTAAAACGCCAAGAATCGTTATATAGCAAAGTGAATAAAGTCCAAAATGCTCTACAAATGTGGATGATATCACAGGACCAAGAGCATATCCTATGGTTCCAAGCCCCATAAAGGCGCCCATATATTTTGATAAATTAGGGTTATTAAAATTAAATGTGTTAACTAAACTTGTTACCTGCGGGTGAAACAGCGCGTTTCCGCACATCCCTATTAAAAGACATATTCCCATTGTCCATACATCTTTTGAGGCTGCTGTTAGCGGGATAAAAACAGCCCCCATAACAAGACCCCACACCATAAAAGTTCTATGGCGCATTCTATCTGCAATAAACCCGAATAGTGGCTGCATCATTGAGGAGCACAAATGCCCGAGTGCTATAATTAAACTAATTGTTGATAATTTTATTCCAAGTTTTGAAGTTAAAAGCGGGTACAAAGGAATGAGGGCTGATGCGTACAGGTCAACCATAAAGTGCCCCATTGATAATCCGAAAATTGCTTTTTTATTTGCTGTTGTTATAGCTTCCGTCATTGCTTCTCCAATTTGTATATTTGAAATTATTGTCTGGCGCAATTTATTATTGCACCATTCTCCTTATTTACAAATCGTACAGGCGTAATTTGCTGTACAATTGCGACGTTTATTTATATCTCTAGTGTCTAAAATGTCTTATTCCTGTTGTTACCATTACAATGCCAAATTTATCAGCTGCACTGATAACATCCTTATCTTTTATGCTGCCTCCGGGCTGGATAATTCCTGCAATCCTCTCTTGTGCTGCAACTTCAATATTATCAATAGCAGGGAAAAATCCGTCACTTGCAAGGACTGCGCCTTTTGCGCTGTCGCAAACGCGCATTAAGGCAATTTCTACAGCGCCCACTCTGCTTGTCTGTCCGCCGCAAAGCCCCAAGGTCCTTAAATCTTTTGCGATAACAATAGCGTTTGATTTCAGGTGTTTTGCAACCTTAAATGCAAAAACCATATCTTCAATCATCTCTTGTGTTGGTTTTTCTTTTGTTACGGTCTTAAACGTTTCAGGGTCAAGTTCTTTAGAGTCCTTATCCTGTACAAGCGCACCAAACGGTGTTAACCTGATTTCTTTTTGTGTAAATTTCAAATATTCAACAAGAGGAGTCTCTAATTTTACTACCCTTAAATTTTTCTTTTTCTTTAATTCTTCAACTGCTTCATCTGTAAAATCAGGTGCAATAACCACTTCTAAAAACATGGCTGTAAGTAGCTTTGCTATTTCTAAATCTACTTTGCCCGTAAAAGCTACTATTCCGCCAAAAGCACTTAGTGGGTCACAATCAAGCGCCTTTTCCCAGGCTTCCTTTAAGGTTTTTCCAAGTGCCACCCCGCAAGGGTTTGTATGCTTAATTATCACAGCAGCATTTACATCATAAAATTCAGCAGCAATATTCAAAGCTGCTGTAGCATCTATTATATTATTGTGTGAAAATTCTTTGCCGTTTAAAAATTCATAATCAATCGTTTTTTCATAATTATATAAAGCAGCTGTCTGGTGCGGGTTTTCGCCATATCTTAAATCTTCAATCTTATCCAGGTAGAATGCTTTAAATTCAGGCACCCCATCGGTGTCCTCTTTTATTGCAAATCTTTTTTGAAGTTCATCAGCAATTAAAAAATCATACTTTGATGTGAGAGAAAACGCTTTAACTGCAAGCTTTTCTCGGGTTTCTAAATTAATATTTTGAATATCAATATCATAATCCTTGATATCAGAGATTACTGTAATATTTTCATAGTTTTTTGCTCCTGCTCGAAGTAGCGCAACTCCGCCAATATCAATATTTTTAATCAACGTTTCTATATCTGTATCTTTGCCTTTATAGTTTTCAAAAGGATAAAGATTAACACAAACAAGGTCAAATACTTGTATATCTTCTTTAATCAGGCTTTCGCGTTCGTTTAAATCGGCTAAAATTCCGGCAAAAATTTTAGGATGCAGCGATTTGACTTTTCCGCCTATTAATTCTCTAAACCCTGTGATATCAGCACTTTCTACTGCATTAATACCATTTTGGGTTAGTAAATCAAAAGTTCCGCCTGTTGATACTATTTCAAATTCTGCTTTTATAAGCTTTTGCGCAAATTCAACAATTCCTGTTTTGTCAAAAACGCTTATATACGCTCTTTTTTTCATAAAAAATTCCCTTAAAAGTCCTATTTTTAGCCTACAACAATTTTATAACAAAAAAATCCATTGTATAATAAAACATGAATTATATTTAGAACATTGAAATATAAATATGGGCAGGCGGGGAGCCGTAGTCCTTCTTAGAACTTCGACACAACAATTTACATTGACCTCGGTCGATAGTTTAAAGAAAGGAGGGCTTTATTATGAATGAATTTAATTTGAGTTTATTTTTAATTCTGTTAATTTTAATTGTAATAATAAATAGCACCCAACAAAGAAGTTAGGTGCTATTGACCTCGTAGGACTAAGGTATAGCAGTTAGCAGCTGCTTCCTCGTTTTGCCCATATCTATATTTTAATACATCTCTATAATTTATACAAGCCTATATCAATCCTTTTGGTTTGCTCCATAGCCATACCAGTCACAGATACCGTCTTTGCAAAATTCGCGTTCTAATTCTGCCATAATAGCCTTATGGGTCATCTCAAAAGTAATTGGTGTAATTGAAATTCTGTTGGCGCGCACTGCACTTATATCTGTGCCATCTTCTTCATGTTTTGTAGTAAGTTCACCTGCCATCCAGTAATAAACCTTGCCTCTCGGGTCAACTCTTTTTTCGTACTCATCTGTAAACATTTTTGAGCCAAGCTTTGTAATTTCAACTCCTGCAATGTCCATTTCTTCAAGTGCTGGAGTGTTAACATTTAAAATTGTTTTTTCCGGAAATTTGATTTTTTCTATTTTAGGTAGAAATTTTGCGATAAAATCAGCTGTCACATCAAAATAAACTGGGTCGCAGCTCATACTGGCCAAACTTACTGCCATGCTGGGGTAATTAAGCATAGCGCCTTCCATAGCGCAGCTTACGGTGCCTGAGTACAAAATATCTATTCCTAAATTTGGTCCATGGTTTATTCCTGAAATAACTAAATCAGGTTTTTCATTTTCTCCTAAAAGCTCAATTAAGCCTAATTTTACACAGTCTCCCGGTGTTCCCGATGTGATAAATACTCTTTTTGCACCAAATTTTGAATCCAATTCTTCAACGCGAATTGGTGTATGCAAAGTTAAAGAGTGTCCGGCAGCGCTTCTTTCTCTATCAGGCGCTACTACATAAACATCATGCTCTTTGCTTAATCTTGTCATTAAGGCTTTAATGCCTAAAGCTGTTATCCCGTCATCATTTGAAATTAAAATTTTCATACTTCTCTTGTTTTCCTAAAAAATTCTACTTTTGCTTTTGTTTATATATTATATCATATTTTCGACATATTTATTTTAAACTAACTTTTATTGCCATTTTATTATGAATATTATAAAATATCTTTGTATTTAATGTTTTATAAAAGAGGATTTTAATATGGCTAGAATAGTTAGACCAACTTGGGCAATTAGATGTCAAAACTCCAGCTGTAGAGAGCTTTTTGAAGTTGTTGTGCTATCTGATAATAAGCAGCAGGAAGTTGTTTGCCCAAAATGCGGCGAGCACTACATCTACCCTCCAAACCAAGATGATGAAGTTCAGGAATAGTCAGTGTTTCACTCTGAAACTAAATTAAGCGCCAAGCGATATTTTACTTTCAATGATTATTTATTTAAAACATTTAGTAAAAAGGTTTATAAATTAACGCTTGACGCCGGTTTTTCCTGCCCGAACCGTGACGGCACAATATCATCTGGCGGTTGTATTTTTTGTGATGAATCTGGCAGTTTTTCAATGGCGCACTCTTCACGTCTTTCTATTGAAGAACAGGTTAAAATGGCTATTGAAAATTTACCCAAAAGATTCAAAGCAGAGCTTTTTCTTGCATATTTTCAAGCTTTTTCGAATACTTATGCAGATATTAAAATTCTTGAAAAAACTTATAATGCTGCCTTTTGCGATGACAGAGTAGTTGGTATTTCTATTGGTACGCGTCCGGATTGTCTTGATTCCAATAAGCTTGATTTAATTTCATCATATAAAAATCCATGGCTTGAATTAGGGCTTCAATCTGCCCATGATAAGACTTTAAAACTTATTAACCGCGGTCATAACTACAAAACCTTTGAAGATGCCTATTTTTTAGCAAAAAAGAAGGGGATAAAAGTTTGTGTGCATATAATTTTAGGTTTGCCCGGCGAAACTCCTCAAGATATGCTTAAAACTGCAAGAGTCCTTTCAAACCTTGAGATTGACGGTATAAAGCTCCATGTGCTCACGGTGCTTGAAAATACCCCGCTGGCTAAAATCTATTCTGCTAATCCTTTTAAACTTCTTACAGAAGATGAGTATTGCAATCTTGTTTGTGATATTATTGAAATTTTGCCAAAATCAACTACTATTCATCGTGTTGGCGGAAGCGGGCTTTCAACTACACTGATTGCACCTTTGTGGGCTCGTAATAAATTTGAAACAATGAATAAAATTGATAGAATCCTTTGGGAACGCGATACCTATCAGGGTGAAAAGTATAAAATCATATTAAAATAGCTTATTTTTTGTTAAATAAGCCCATATTTGACACTATACATAGAGAATTTTTATGTTCTCTAAATTCGAGACAGTCTGTAATAATTTCTCTCAAATCCAGGACACAGCGCACCGCAGCCTAGGGTGATAGGGGTGAGACCTCACCCTGTGCCCGTATAAGGCGAGGAGCAAGCAGTGCACAGAAAAGGCACTGCTAGCAAAACACTTACCATGACCATCACAAGCCCCAGACCCAAAACCCCCGCTGGTTAGGGCATAAACGCGGTAATACGACGAGCCCAAAGAGGAACCAGACCATACGTGGTTAACCCAGCAGCTGCCCCCGCCCTTGCAACCGTCATCCAGCGGACCGCACCGCGCAGCGCCGTAAGAAGAACTCATGCCTGTGTCGCAGAGCTGTATAGGGTAGATAACATCCTCTCTCAAATCCAGGACACAGCGCACAGTAAAAGCCCTGCGTACTGGACAGCGACCGCTTCCATCACAGCCAACCGCTAACAAACTTCCGCTGTTTAAAACATAGACCTGGCGATAACTGTCACCTAAGTCTTTAGCTGACCACATGTGGTTCGCGTAGCAGCTTGGGTCATCAGAGCCCTGGCAGCCGCCACCCAAGCCCCTGCACTGTGCAGAGCCGTACTTAGAACTCTCATAGTTGTCGCAGAGCTGCCTTATCTAAGAACTTCAATGTGCTTTTACTTGCATTTTACATAAAACTAAACTTGGAATTTAATGTAATATTTTCAAGACAGGACTAAAATTTGTCTCAATGGCAAATTATAATGCGCTGTGTCAAAAAACGGTAAGCACTTTGACACAAAAGTATAAACCCTTATTGTGTGGCATCCGGCTTATTGCTGGATTTTTAACACTAAAAGTGTTCTTACCGACGATTTGAAATTCCCATCTGCTAAAATCACGTAAACCTTAACACTCTTGGGATATTTTTATGATATAAAAATGCCTGTATATTGGCAATTTGTTAACTTGTTTTTTGAATTTGCACGACTGTTGCAATATAAATACATGTTTTTTATAAAAAAAGAGGCACAAAAGGTTACTAAATTGTGCCTCCAGAAAAGTTGTTCATCGTAAAAATTTGTTAATTAAGCGTTGTGCTCTTATATTCCAGTATTACAAACCCGCCCCCGCCATTACCTCCAACCCCACCTGTTTGATTAAGCACGGCGCCCCCGCCACCGCCAGCCCCAAATGTTCCATTATTACCGTTAGCAGATGCACTTGTGTTTGTAATGTTGCATATTGAATCGTACATAGGTGATAAGATACTTGTTCCGCCACATCCCGGTCTGATAGGACCTAAAACCGCACTGCTCCCATCATTAGCTTTTACCGTGCTGCTGCAGCTTTTATTTCCGTCCTTATCTTTTGTTTGCAGTATGCAGAATAAATACCCGCCAATACCTCCGTAGTTATTGTTTCCTGCTTGTCCTGTAATAATACTCATATTTCCCTGTACAAATTCTTTATAAAAATCTGAATAGCTGCTCGGGTATTTCATTTCTTCCCCATGGATACCTGCTTCATAGCTTCCGTCATTTCCTTTGAGACCGCCTTTCGCGCTGTAATTTACGGTCTTGTTCCCTGATATCACGCTTATGCTTGTAATGCCGCCGTTACCGTCATTGCCTATGGTTGATGGTTCAAACGAAACATTGTTATCGTTTTTATCTTCAGATGCGGAAGTTACTCCTCCGCCTTTTCCTATCCTTATTTTCATCACTCTTTTTATGGGTTCAGGGCTTAAGTTTGTTACCATTTTTTGAGTAAATTCACCTATTGTTCCGCCCCCGCCGTTTGTTCCGCCCCACTCTATATAAATATACCCGTTTGCGCCTTTACCGCCATGTCCTGGTGACCCGTCATTATTTATTACACCTCCGCCTCCACCCCCGCCGGCGCCGTAATTTGTCGGTATTGCATCAGAACCGTCTGCCTGGGCACCTCCTTCTATTCCGCCTTTTATAAGATTACCGTTAAGGTCATAAAGTTGTCCGCCTTTTCCGCCGCCGGCACCATTTCCAGGTGTTTTGCCAACCCCGCCGTTTTCTCCGCCTGAGTGAAAGTTTGTTTTTTTCCAGTTCACATATTTTGCGCTGCTGCTGTCTACATTGCTGGTTTTTATTCCTCCGCCTATGCCGTATGAATTATCTATATATGTTTCATCGCTTTCATATTTTCCGCCCTTTCCGCCAGATACGGATATTATAGTAGCGTTATTACTGCTATTTGTAATAGATGTAGTACCTCCGTTATTTCCGTTTGCACCAAATGATGTTGTTTTGTTACCGCCTAATCCTATATTGAAATTAAGCTTTTGCCCGGGTGTTACCGTTAACTCTCCTATCCATATTTGCCCGGCTCCCCCGCCTCCTCCGCCATTCGGTGGTTGGTTGTAATTACATTTTAGACCATTTGTAACTACAGGTACGGTGTACCAAAGTTTTATAGCACCCGGTTTGCCTGCAGTGCCAACATTACCGCCATTGCAATTATTGCTGCCGAATATTGTAGATATAGTACCGCCTAAAGCGTTATTTCTATTGGTGGTATCGTTTCCACCTCCATTTCCACCTTTTCCTCCATATCCTCCTGCACCGCCTCCGCCGCAGCCATCACCGGTTGAACCACCGCCACTCCAAGCGCCAGAGCCGCCTCCGCCGCCGGTACCCGTACCATCGCTGCCAAGTCCTATTCCACCTCGACTTCCGCCACCATTACCGCCTCCATGGCTTCCACCACTGCCTATTTTGCTGCCCAAGCCTATGCCACCCATACCGCCGGCACATGTTCCACCCAGTATGTTATTGTATCCTCCGCCACCACCTCCGCCAGCTCCTCCTCCTTTGGCACCGTCACCCGAACCTGATAATGAGCCTCCGCCCGCACCTCCGCCTCCACCACTACCACTGCCGTATCCCCCACCGGCACCGCCTCCTCCGCCACCACCATATCCGTCACTTCCACCGCCACCACAACCACCACCGCCGCCACCGCCACCGATTTGAAAAGATACGGTATTGGATGCACTTAAAATTGACGTAGCTCCGCCACCGCCACCACCGCTGGTACAAGTTCCTATAGCCCCGCTTGAACCTGCCATTCGAGTGCAACTACCTCCGTTGCCGCCATTATTTAAATCGTAACCTGTAGCATTTCCGTTTCCGCCACTGCCTCCATTACCACTTCCTCCTCCGCCTGAGTTTGCGCTACCACCGTTATTATAGCTATTTCCGCCACTGCTGCCGTGTCCACCACTTCCGACATTAATGCGTGTATCAGATGCTAATGTTGTTATATTTAGGTTTTGATTAACTAAATAGCCTCCGCTTCCACCTGCTGCCGAATACGCATATAGTGTGCCAAAGGTAGAGGTTCCAGCACCTGCACCGCCAGCACCGCAGGCAGTAACTTTACTAATTATAACGTTAGCTTTTCCATTACCTCCAACTTTATTAAAAGCACTTCCTGGAGTAACAAGTGTTGCATTATCAGATGTTACAATCCATTTTTGAATATTGCCGTAATCAACGCATAATTTTGGTAAGGCTGGTGCAATATATGTGCTTGGTAGTGCTACTTTGTCTGCAAGGTTATATGAACCTGCACTGGTAATAGTTAAAGTTTGCTCTGAAATTGGTGGAATATTACCGTAGGCTGTGCCATTACCCTCACCGCCGGATGCCCCGCTTCCGCCTCCGCCTATCATGAATACTCTGATTTTTTTAACCCCGTCAGGCACTGTCCAGTTATTTTCGGATGATGTTATCTCTTTGCTGCCATATAAAGCATCTCCTCCTTTTCCGCCGCCACCCATCATTGTAATTCTTACCTGGCTTGCATCTTGCGGGATGTTGAAATCTGTATCTTTTGTAAAAATAGATATTACAGTATCTTTATCGTAATTGCTAGCTTCTGAAATTACCTTAAGTTCATTGTCGTTCATTCTTTTTGTCATTACAGGAGCTAATGCTGCAAGCAGCAATGAAGCTACTAATAATGCCATGAGCATTTCAACGAGGGAGAAGCCCTTTTTTAGCATGGGCTTGCATGCTGATTTAGACGGCATTTGCCGTTTTAGATGAAAACTTTTTGTCATTTTAATTACCCACTTGTCTATATATAATTACAAATATTTTTCGTAAAATATGTTCCATTAACTATATTATATTCTTTTAACAAATAAATCAAGCTAAAAAATTGTTAAAAAGTCATAATATTTTTTAAAAAACAGGACAAAATCAAAGAATAGCGATATTTATTAAATATAGGTGGGTATATTGGTTAAACGTGCAGAAAACATCTCTGAAAAAGAGTTTGAAGAAAAATTGTCAAGTTTTAAGATTTTATTTGGAAAAAGAATTAAATATTTTAGAGAGTTAAAAAACTTTACGCAGGAATATTTGGCAGAATTAGCCAATATTGAGCAATCAAGTCTTTCTAATATAGAACGGGGAAGAGTTTATCCATCGGTTGAAACATTGTGCAGGCTTGCTTTTGCACTTGATGTGCAGCCGTATCAATTTTATACGGTAAAGCCTGAAATTCCCGTGCAGGATATCATTAAGGAGATGTCTACAGCAATGTACAGGGACAAAAAACTGGCAGATTTGATTTATAAATTTTTCCGTACAATATTGTAAAACTTTGTCGTGTTTTACTATTTTATATTTACTATTTAAATTATTATTTGAAGTATTTTTTGATTTTTAACTTATTTTAATACGTTACAAAATTTTACAATGTCCATTGCTGCAATTGCGGCTGTGCTCCAGCAATTTTGAAGGTTAAAACCTCCGCAAAATCCGTCTATATCCAGGCTTTCTCCTATTATCCAGAGTGCAGGTGTAATTTTAGATTTGCAATTTTTATCAATTTCTTTTAAATTTACCCCGCCTGCATGGACTATTTCGCCTTTGCCATCTACGTTTTCAGCAACTAATGTCAAAAATTTTAATTTTTCAATTTCTTCTTTTTTAGCATGGGCTGCTTGTTTTTCAAAATTTATATTATATTTTTTAAATAAATATTGGGCTAGAGACCTTGGTATTATTAGGCTTACGACGTTTCCTAAGCTTTTCGTTGAATTTTCTTTAATAAGCTCAAAAAGCTTATCTGGGTTTAGTATTGGGATTTTTATTTCGTAAGGAAAATCTTTATATGCATTTAAGGACGAAATTTTAAAAATATATGGACCTGAAACTCCTTGATGCGTAAAGATAAGTCCGCCATCGTCCGTGTTAAAGCTAACTCCAGCAGGGAAATCCTCCCCTTTATCTTTTATTTTTAATCCGCAGAGTGCGGGTTTAAGCGGGATTATATTATGCCCAAACTGTTTTGCCAAATTGTTGCAATCTTTTGAGCCTGTTGCAAGAACCGCAATATCGTATCGATGGAGTTCTTCAATGTTTTTTATCTCTTTTTTAACAATTTTAATGTTTTTAGATTTTAAAAGTTCTGAAATCATTTGTGTGCGAAGCTTTTTGGCACTGTTTGATACGGGAAATACTCTATTATCTTGTTGTTTGTAGGTTTTTATTCCAATTTTTTCAAAATATTGCAGGGTTTCAGATGTTCCATACCTTGAGAATATTGAATAGAGGAACTTTTCACCCCTTGGATAAAACGAAGCAAGCTTTTTAAAATCATATTCGCTGTATGTCAGGTTGCATCTGCCGTTTCCGGTAGGAAGAATGGTTGACAATGTTTCTTTGGGGTCAAAAAGAGTTATGCTGTACGCCTTTTGACCTATTTTTTTAAATTCTTCAATAAGCTGTAAGGCACAATATATGCCGGACGGGCCCGCTCCAACTATTGCTATATTGGGTTTATAATCTTGTGCACCAATCATTTCCAGAGTTTTGAAATTTCTTGCATCATTTTGAATTTTTGACATAATTTTATACTTTTATTTAATATTTTATTTCTAATTTGATTCAAAATTATTATTTGACATAATTGTTCCGTATAAAAATACATCTTCGGGGTCCAAAAGTGCTTCGTGCAGGTCGATTATGCTTTTTTGCAGAACCGGGTGAATAAAATTCGGGCTTATTTCAAGCATTGGTACAAGTGCAAATGCCCTCCGGTGCACGTATTTGTGGGGTATTTCAAGAATTTCATTTTTAAAGACTAAATCATTGTAAAATAGTATATCAATATCAACTGCACGTTCGCCCCAATGTTCCTCTGCTTCACGGTTTCGTCCTAATTTTGCTTCTATACTCTGGCAGATTCTTAAAAGTTCAATTGGCTGAAACTCTGTTCTGACAGCTATTACAGCATTTACAAACCAGTTTTGCTTCTTATTACCCCAGGGTTCTGTTTCATAAAAAGCGCTGGAAGCTACTAATTTTATTGAGTTATCGGCAGTTAAAAAATTAACCGCCTGCTGAATATTTGAAAGTCTATCTCCCCTGTTGGAGCCTAAAGACAGGTATACTAATGCCATTTTATATCTTCTTTTACAATATCTTTAATAATTAACATTTTATTATTCTTTTGATATAATGGCAACAGGCTAAGATAGAATTATTAAAAAGGATAAAAAATGAAGAATAATCAGTCTTTAGGGGTTTATATAATAGTTGGAATTATTGCGCTCATTGTGCTTGCAATGGTTTTTGCAGGTCCTGTGACCTCTACAAGCGAAATTTCATATTCTGAATTTGTTGAAAAGGTTGAAAATGGTGATATTAAGAGCGTTACAATAGCTAAAGATATTCTCTTTGCTATACCGAGCGATAATCAAAATTCCGAAGACCAGTCCAGTCAAACAAAAACACCGTCTGATGATTTTGCTTCACGTCTAATAGCCCCTGTAGGACAGGATTTACCGGTACTGCAATATAAGGTGCGAATCCCCGAAAATGACCCAAAATTCTACCCGCTGCTTGAAGCTGCCGGTGTGGAAATTAATCTTAAAAAACCTCAAGATGGTTCTATATTAGGCACTTTAGGTTCAATATTGCTTCCTTTATTTTTTATCGGCTTAATAATTTTAATATTAAGAGGAATCCAGCAAGGTGGTTCTGCTGCAATGAATTTTGGCAAATCAAGAGCCAAAATGATGCAGGAAAATAAGGTAAAAGTAACATTTAAAGATGTTGCTGGGATTGATGAAGAAAAGCAGGAACTTGAAGAAATTGTTGATTTCCTGAAAAATGCTGATAAATATACAAAATTAGGTGCAAAAATTCCAAAAGGCGTACTTCTTGTCGGGGTGCCTGGAACCGGTAAAACCCTTATGGCTAAAGCCGTTGCAGGTGAAGCAGGTGTACCGTTCTTTTCTATTTCAGGTTCTGATTTTGTTGAAATGTTTGTAGGTGTTGGTGCAAGCCGTGTTCGAGACCTTTTTGAGCAGGCGAAAAAACATCAGCCTTGTATTATTTTTATAGATGAAATTGATGCGGTTGGTCGTCAAAGAGGCGCTGGAATGGGCGGCGGACACGACGAAAGGGAGCAAACCCTAAATCAGCTTTTGGTTGAGATGGATGGCTTTGATGAAAATACTAATATCATTGTTCTTGCGGCTACAAACAGACCTGATATCCTTGATAATGCGCTTTTAAGACCAGGCAGATTTGACCGCCAGATTATAATCAATCGTCCTGATATCCTTGGCAGAGAGCAGATTTTGAACGTTCATGCCAAAAATAAACCGCTTGCAAAAGATGTTGACCTTAAAGTACTTGCTAAAAGGACTCCGGGCTTTACTGGTGCAGATTTGCAGAATCTTTTAAACGAAGCTGCTCTTTTATCTGCAAGACACAATAATACTGAAATTACTTTTGCTCACCTGGATGAAGCTATAGATAAGGTTATGGCTGGTCCTGAGAAAAAATCCAGAATTATTTCAGATGAAGAAAAAGAAAATACAGCACATCATGAGGTTGGACATGCCCTATTAGCAGTGCTTTTAGACAATTGTGACCCCCTTCATAAGGTTTCAATTATTCCAAGAGGCATGGCGCTTGGAATAACAACTGTTCTTCCTGAAAAAGACCACTTAACTTTAAAGAAAAATCAGCTTTTAGATAGAATTACCATGACTCTTGGCGGAAGAGTGGCAGAAGAAATTATCTATGGCGCTGAAAATATAACCACAGGCGCTTCAAATGACCTTGAAAAAGTTACGGCTATTGCACGTAAAATGGTAACAGTCTATGGTATGAGTGATAAAATGGGCAATCTTCAATACGGCAAAAGCCAGGAGCATGTCTTTATGGGTCGTGATTTTGGACACAGCCGTGATTTTTCAGATGAAATTGCTGCTGAAATTGATAAAGAAGTGAAAAAAATCGTAGATGAAAGATACGCAATTGCAAAAAATCTTCTTTTGCAAAATGAAGATATGTTAAGAAAAATTGCCCGCGAGCTTTTAGAGCGTGAAACCCTTGATGATAATGAATTTGCAGAAATTATGGATAAAATTAAAGCGCAAAGAGGAGAAAACCAAGCTTAAGTAGGCTAAAACTTTCAAATTAGTTAGCTTCAAGTTATATAATATAAACTTGGGATTTATTTAAGAATTTTGGTGATGCTTTTCTCCAAAAAGCCTTCCTCCTGATTCAATTCGCAGTGTTTTCATTATTTGTTGAATATAATTTCTGTATTTTTCTTTAATTACATCGGGTGTATCTTCTCTGCGTAGAATTTTTTTAATGTCGTTAAGATATTTTTCAACATTTTCTTTTATTTCAGGGTGTGTTTTAACAAAATTCCAATATGGCACACTTCCTCTTGCGGAATTGCAATCAGTGCACATTAATAATAAGTTATTTAACTGATTATTTCTGGAGTTGCTGTATGTTTTGACATGTTCTATAGTTGGGTTTGTGTTTTTAATTAGATGGTAAATACCTTCTTTGGAGCTTCGTCTTTTGTATTTAACAACAAAGGCATCTTTATCTTTTTTAGAATTTGGTAATCTGCTAAAATAAAATTCAAGTTCATGTCTTGCAAGATTTATTTCATTTTCCTTATTAAATTCCATTAATAAATCAATTAGAACAAGGTTTCTAAAATCTCCTTCATCTTTTGCATTAATTATTTGTTTTATCTGGTTATATCGCCATTTTTCAATTTCTGCTTCCTTATTTGGAAAACTTCGTATGAGCTCGCTTGTTAAATCTATAACAACGGCTATCTGTTTCATTCTTAGGCGTTCAGTATAGTGGGGGGAAATTTTTGCTAAAATTTCATAAAATTCAAGATTGGGATTTTCATCTGCTTCTTTTGCAATAACCCTTGCAAGCTCTCTTTTTGATGGCTGAAATTCTTCTATATTGTTGCGTAAAGCGTTTGATAATTCTTTACCCTTTTTTGTAGATATCTTATTGGCAAGTATTTGTGCTTTATTCTTATCAAAATTGTGCATTTTCTCGCCGCAGCATGGGCATGAAATCTCATCCGCATATCTTATGAGCTTAAATTTTTTTGGAGCAATTCTGCCCTCAAAATTTAGTGTACTATGTAAAAAATTTGCTTTTAAAGCTTCGCTGCTAAGATTTATTTGTTGTTGAAATGGAGAATTATATGTAAAATTCCTATTGGTAAAATTTCTTTCTTTTACCCTATTAATGCAAGATATTCTAAATGTATCAAATAAAACTCTCATCTTAAAAGTACAAAACCTGAAAAGAAAATTATTTGTCCAGGGCTTTGATTTACTTTATATTACTTTTAATATTTTTATATGATTCGCCGTTTTTGAAATATTCCTTGAAATTTTTATGCACCTCATCTTGAAGCATTTTAAGTTCATCTTCGACTTGTTTTCTTATTCTTTCAATTTCATTATCATCTGCGTTTTTATCAACATAGATAGGTTTTCCGCAGAGAAGACAAAGCTTTTTACAAAATAGGGGGAAACAAAATTCATCCCATGTTTTTAATTTTATAAAACCTCTTCCCGGGTTATCCCAAGCAAAAGGCACAATTGGAACCCCTGATAATTTGGCGATTTCAACAATTCCTTTTTTTACAACTTCTTTTGGACCCTGCGGACCGTCAATTGTAATTGCAACATTATTTCCGGCTTTAAGGACATCTAAAATTTCAAGAGATGCCTGTGCTCCGCCCCTTTTTTGAGAGCCTCTCACTGTTTTAATTCCTATTGCCTGTGCTGCAGTTGCAATGATTTCGCCGTCTTTTGATTTGCTTATTAAGCAGTGAAGTTTTTCTCTTTCGGGAATGCCGTATACGCCGCATTGCCTTGAATGCCAAAGTGCAAAAAGGCAGTTTGTGTCCATTGGATAATTTATTACTTTGCAATCATAAAAATGTCTTTTTATTTTGAAAATAACAGTTACAATAAAGCCAAATATTTTTGCCTGCTGTTTTTTGCTTATAAATTTTGGTTCAAATCTCATTAATAAATCCTCTTTTTGGTATTTTAAAGACTTCTTAAGTCAGAAGCAAGTTTGTGGGCAAAAAGTCCCTCTGCCTCAGCAAGTTTTGATGCAGTTTTTGCCAAATCTTTCGCCATATTTTTATCAATGTTTTGCCAGGTTAAAATTTTTATAAAATCAAAAACGCTTAAACCCCCTGTGTATCTTGCTGCCATATTAGTCGGCAGAACGTGATTTGTGCCTGAGCAATAATCGCCAAACACTTCAGCGCAGTTTTCCCCTACAAATAATGAACCGTAATTTATAAATTTATCTTTAAATTTATCGGCATCTTTAAACATTAATTCTAAATGCTCCGGTGCTCTCCGGTTTGAAATTTCTATAGCTTCATCAATTGAATTAACAATAATTGCAGATGATTTTTCAAATGCAATTTGTGCTATTTCTTTTGTTTTGAGGGTTTCAAGCTGCTTTTCTGCTGATTTTTGAACCTTGATTGCTAAATCTTTGCTTGTTGTAATAAGGTAGCTTCTTGCATCTTTATCATGTTCTGATTGAGCAAGCATATCAGCACTTATAAGGTCAGGATTTGCAGTTTCATCCGCTACAATTAAAACTTCAGAAGGACCTGCAAGAAAATCTATATCACATGTACCGTATACATATTTTTTAGCAAATGTCACATATTTATTCCCGGGACCCACGATTTTATCTACAGGCAGAATACTTTCTGTACCGTATGCAAAAGCGGAAATTGCCTGTGCGCCGCCTAATTTATATATTTTATCAGCACCTGCAATATGTGCTGCAACAATTGTCTGCGGACGAATTTTAGGGGATGTTAAATAAATTTCTTTCACCCCTGCAACTTTAGCCGGAGTTACAGTCATAATACAGGAACTTGGCAGGGGATAGTTTCCGCCCGGAACATAACATAATACACGATTTAGGGGGATAATTTTGTGCCCTAAAACAGATTCCCCTATTTTTGTTTCAAATTCTTTTATGCAGGAAAATTGTTTTTCGGCAAATTCTAAAACACTCTTGTATGCTTTTTTTATGGATTCCACAACATCTTTATTGGTATTATTGTATGCTTCTTCAATTTCATTTTCAGAAACCAAAAAATCCTTTTCATTTTCAAAATTGCCGTCATTAAAGGATTTTGAATATTCAATCAAAGCTTTATTTTTGTTATTTTTAACATCTTCAATAATTTTTGAAACACTATCTAATGCTTCAAGTTCAATTACAGAATAAAAAGCCTCGCTAATCTCCTTATTGTTTAAATCTTCCTTTGTATAAATTTTCATTTTAATATCCAAATAGGGTTATTTTGCACGTGATGCCAAATTATTTACAATATCATTTGGCGTGATATCGTGTTTTGCCATAAATACAAGCAAGTGATAAATTAAATCTGCAGCTTCCCAGCCTAAACCGTCTCCAAATTCAAAATTAACCGATTCAAATGCTTCTTCCATAATTTTTCTTTTTAAATAAAATTCATTATTGAAAAGCTTTGTGGTATAAGAACCTTCAGGCATTTTGTTTTTTCTGTCCAAGATTAATTTATAAAGGTCATAAATGCAAAAATCTTTATCTTCAAAACAGCTGTATCTATCTAAATGACAAGCATTCCCGGTTTGATTTACTTTGTATAAAATTGTATCTTTATCACAGTCAAATTTTGCTGAAACTAATTCCTGTGTATTGCCTGATGTTTCGCCTTTTGTCCAGAGCTCTTGCCTTGAGCGGCTGTAATAGGTTGCTTTTCCAGTTGATAGGGATTTTAAAACAGATTCCCTGTTTGAATATGCCAGCATTAGAACCTGTTTTGTATTTTTGTCCTGTACAATAGTTGGAATTAAGCCGTCTTTTGATTTATCAAAATCAAGACATGCGCAAAAAGCCTCTTCTAAATTGATTTTTCCAGTATAAATTGACATCCCCAGCTGACATGAGATATCCATTCTTTCAAGTTCTAAAATCTCATCAATTTTTGTAATGCCGCCAGCTGCAACAATTGGCTTATTTGTGATTTTTCTTATATTTTTAAATGCCTCAAGATTAGTTCCTTCAAGCATTCCTTCTTTTTCAACAATGGTATATAAAAAGCCTGAGCAAAAATCCCCGAATCTTTGAACATGAGCTTGCGTGGAAACATCCGTATCCGTCTGCCAGCCGTCAACGGTAATTTTGCCGTTTCTTGAATCAATTGCCACAATTACTCTGTCGCAAGGCAGTTTGGATAAAAAATTCTCATTTGCGGCAGTTCCTATAATGATTTTTCTGGCGCCGTAAGATAAAATTCTTTTAGCTTTTTCAACGTCTCTTATCCCGCCGCCTACTCTGCAGTCTGCAATTTTGCAGATTTCTTTTATGATATCTTCATTATCTTTACCTTTATTCATTGCAGCATCAAGGTCTATCACTGCAATTTCGCCAAATCTTGCATAATATTTTGCAAGTTCTATAACATTTTCTTTTTCTAAAACTTTTTCTTTTCCTTGCCTTAATTGAACAGCTTTGCCGTCCATAAGGTCTATACTTGGAATTATCATTTAAAATTAATCCTTATTTAATATATTTATTCATTACTTCCCAATTGAAGCGCTCTTCTCTTCTCATTTTAAAATAATGGTCTTCTTTGTAATTTTTTAAATCTCTTATATATGAATAGTAGTCGCTCTCTTCGGCAGCTTCAATATATGGAATATTAAATTCCATTGCAAGGTTTTGAACCTTAACATCGTAGGAAATAGGCAGAACTTTTATCCCCATTTTAAGTGCCAATAAAACAGCATGGTATCTCATAGCAAAGAGATATTCAAGATGAGAAAATTCTTCAATTAAATGCCTGTGTGAAGTTGGTAAAACAACTTCAGTTTTAATATCGGAGCACTGTGCTTTTAGCCAGTATTCAAATTTATATGCAAGGTCTGAATCCTGCTCGTTTTGGAAAGAGAAAATTTTGATTTTCCTGTCTCCAAAGTAAATGCCTATGTATTTTGCAAGCTCCTGTAATAATGTCGGGTGCAAGAAACGATAGCTTCTCAACTGTACGCCAACACATCCTTCATTATCCAAAGGCGGGCAGTTTAAATCCCAAACAGGGTCAATAACGTATCTTGAATTTATACCCCATTTTTTCAAAATTCTTTGAGAATAAATATCACGCACTGTAACTAAATCACATCTTTTTAAAACAAACCTTGTAAGTCTTTGCCACCATTTGCCGTAAATGGGGCCTATTCCTTGCGCAAAAATTATAACTTTTGTGCCTAAAAGTTTTGCCAAAAATATTATCCCAAGATAATATAATAAGCTCAAAGAACTTGTACTGTTTTGCAATAAGCTCCCGCCGCCGCTTATAAGAACATTTGAATCAATAATTCCCCAAAGAATCTGCAGAAAATTTGTATAATGAAGCGCGTTTACCTTAAACATTCTCTGTGTCGCTCTGGGGTCGCCGGATAGAGCTGTAACATTACAATTATTGCGCTTTAAATATTTAACAAGAAGTCCGAAAATGGCATCGTCGCCAAAGTTTTGAAAACCTATATATCCTGAAACTAATACTCTTTTACCCATAAATTTTACCACAATACTCTTCTACATCTTTTTTGTAAGGGATGGATTTAACCGCTCCCACATTCTGCATTTGCAATAAACAAAGTGCATTTGCAAACCTGCCTGAATTAATTATATTGGCCCCGTCTAAATATTTGCTTAAAAAGCCCCCGTTAAAAGCATTTGAAACACCTGTAGCATCTATCATTTCCGTTAAAATCGGCGGAATATTTATTGTATCATTGTTTTCATAAATTGAAATTCCGGTTTCTTTATCTTTTATGACAATTGTTTTTATGCCAAGGTCTGAAAGCTTTGTTATCAACATGTTTACACTTGTTGTTTCAAATAATTGCTCTCCATCTTTTGTTTCCATAAATAATATATCAATATAATCTGATATCATATTAAAATTTTCAAGAGCTTCATCCCGCCCTGTACCGTATTTTTGGCAATTCGGGTCGTATGATGTTAAAACCCCGTTTTCTTTTGCAAATTTAAAAATCTCCTGAATGCATTCTTTTGTACTCAAGGATAAGCTCTGCACAAAACCTGTAGTATAGATTAGTTTTGCTTTTTTTATATAATCAAAATCAATATCATTGATACCAAGTGTGCTGGCAGCCGTTTTTTGTCTGTAATACTGATATTCTCTTGAATTATTATCATGACCTACGAAATAAATACCGTTTTGTCCTTTTGTAAGTTTAACCAGACTTGACTCAAGACCTTCTGATTTCCAAGCCGAAAGAAGATATTCGCCAAAAGTGTCATTGCCTACTTTTGTAATATATCCTACATTTGAACCGCTCCTTAAAGCAGCAATAGCTGTTACAAGTGCATCTCCGCCATAATTTCTGCTGAAGCATTCACTTGTTTTTAATGAGCTTGAGGTTGATAGTTCTATTAAACTCTCCCCTATGGTAATAATGTCCAGTTTCTCATTCATACCTTATCTTTACCATAATTTCCGTTTGTGTGTCAAATTGTTACATCTTTAGACATAGTGTTAAATTTAATGTTAAATATTATTTATGAAAAATATATTGTTAACAGCTGCAAATTCAGACATAGCTAAAAGCCTGATTAATCTGCTTTTAGAAAATAAGACGGGAGTTGAATTTAATATATTTGCAAGCTACAGAAAGAATCTGCCTGAATCTGATAAAAATTTTACACCTGTTGTGCTTGATTTGTGTGATAAAAATTCCTTTTTTGCTTTAGAAGAAAAATTTAAAGGTATAAAATTTGATACGGTCGTAAATTTTGCCGGCGTTGCAATAACTTCCCCTGTTTCAAGTTTAAATCCTGATGAACTTAAGTTTCAATTTGATGTCTCAACAATCGGGTTATCCAGGCTTTTAAATTTTATTCACCCTTATTTAAAAGCAGATTCAAAAGTTATAAATATTTCATCCATGGCTGCTTTTGGTGTATTTCCGTTCATTTCTCCTTATTGCTCTGCAAAAGCGGCTGCCGATATTTTATTAAACGCATACGAAATTGAAACAGGGATACGCTGTGTATCTATAAAGCCTGGGGTTGTAAAAACAAAATTTTGGGAATATTGTATTAATTTAAACGAAAGTAATTTTAAAAATTTTAACGGAGAGTATGAAAAAATTGGTAATTTTCTTTTAGAAAATGCCAAAAAGAATGCCAATAAAGGGGTAAGCCCTGATGATGTTGCAAAAGTGATTTTTAAAGCAGTTAATTCTAAAAATCCGAAACATTCTTATTTGATAGGATTTGATGCTTATATGGCATCTTTTTCAAGGTTTATCCCCAAAGGAATTTTGAATAAAATAATAAGATATACACTGAATCAGAGAGTAAGGAAATTTCAAAAATGAATAATGATTTAAATAATGAATATAAAGGCAGAGTATTTTTAATATACCCGCCATCCCCTGTCATGAATAGGGAAGACAGATGCCAGCAGCCAACGGATGATTTAATTGTAATACCTCCGCTTCCGCCCTCTGATTTAATGTATCTTGCATCCATTGCAAGGCAGGAGGGTTACGAGCCTAGGATTAAAGACTACAGCTTAAATAATGAAACACTTAACGATGTTATTAAAGATATTGAAGAGTTTAAGCCCCAGTACCTGCTTTTAAATGCTGCAACTCCTACTCTTAAAAATGATTTAGGAATTTTAACCAAAATTAAAGGAAAATTTCCTGAAATTATTACAATAGCCAAGGGAGCTCATTTTAATATACTTGCAAAAGAAGCCCTTGAAACTTATACTGGACTTGATATTGCAATAAGGGGAGAATCCGAGCTTACATTTGGCGAGATTTTATCAGGAAAACCTCTGGATGAAATTTTGGGAATTACATACAGGGTTCAGAATGCTTCAAAAAGCGATGAAGATACTGTTGAAATATTATCGACTGAAAATCGCCCGTTCAATAATGAACTTGATAAATTACCTTATCCTGCACGTGATTTAATTGATAATAATTTGTATACACGCCCTGATACAGGTGAAATTCAGGGTGTAATAAAAGTATCGCGAGGCTGTCCTTTCCATTGCTTCTTTTGCCTTGCTACCCCTGTTTCAGGAGCAAAAGTACGTTATAGAAGCCCTGAGAATATCCTGGGTGAAATTAAAGAATGCTATGAAAAATACGGTATTAAAAATTTTATATTCTGGTCTGATATCTTTAATCTTGATAAAGAATGGGTGCGCAGCCTTTGCCATACAATCATTGATTCAGGTCTTAAAATAACCTTTTCAACCAATTCAAGGGCAGATACCGCTGACGTTGAAACGGTTAAATTGATGAAAAAAGCGGGCTGCAAACTTGTTTCAATTGGAATTGAAAGCGGCTCTCAGTATATGCTTGATAAAATGGGTAAAAAAATTACCTTAAAGCAAATTAAAAAAACAGTTTCTTTGTTTAAAAGAACTGGCATAAAGGTTTATGCCTATTATGTTCTAGGACTTCCTTGGGAAAATGAGGACACAGCTTATGAAACTATTGAATTTTCAAAAAAACTCAATACTCATTTTGTAAGCTATTATACAGCTACCGCTCTTTGCGGTACAAAATTTTATGATTATGTAAATGAACATAAGCTTGGAAAATTAAATTACGATATGCCCTATTTTTACCCAAGTATAAATACGCATCATCTTTCAAAGGAAAGAGTTTTTGAACTTCATAAGTATGCTGTGAAAAGCTACTATATACGCCCAAGGTATATTTTAATGATGCTATTGCAGCTGACAAGCCTTGCTGAATTTAAAAACTATTTTAAAGCAGGCTTAAGGATTTTATTTAGAAATAAACAGCATTAAGCATGATTAAAAAAGGAACAAAAAATTTCTAAATTCATCTTTGAAATCAGGAGAGAAGGAAGATGATGAGGGTTTTTAGTACATATTTATATGAAGTTTTAAAAGGGACTAAGCCTGCCGCCCTTGTAACATGTGAAGAAAATCTTTTAGGGCAGATGCTGCCTAAGCTTCAAAAGGAAAATTTGAGATATTTTATTCAAAGTTTGCCAAATTCCAAAGTAAATATTTTTTTTGGTGCAAAGGAATGCATTGAAATTGTAGAAAATTTTTTAAATAAACCAATGTGCAAGTTTTCACCATTTGAAGATTTTATTTTGGGTGCAATCTTAGGATATGATATCAAACTTCAATGTAAGAGGCTTTTAAAAAGGTCTGATGTTAATCAGGAAAATAATAGCACTGCTGTATAGTATTCTGCGGGATTTAACTTTTAAACGTTTTAACTAAAATCTTATCAAAATTTTAAAAGGAGATTTTTTTATGAACGTTTGTATAATGGATGGCTGCGTAGGCTGCGGAGCATGTGAAGCTATTAATTCTGATGTATTTTTTGTAGATGTTGTAGCACATGTAAATGATTCATCGGTTGACGGTAATGAACAAGATTGTATTGATGCTGCACTTGTTTGCCCTGTAAACGCCATTTGGATTGAAGATATTTAAGGTATTTACAATAGCTTAAAAAAGTGTAAAATAATCTATTTATATTAACAGATTTGACAGACCTTCTTTTTTAACTGTACGATATAGTTATGAAACTTTAAGGAGGTATATTAAAAATGTATTCAATAAAAAGATGTTTTACACTTTGCCTGATTTCATTATTTACTTTTGGTGCTGCAATGGCGCAGGATGCTATATTTCAATCATCTGAGGCGCCGGTTCAAAGTGTTAATATTCAGCCTGCAGCCGATACTACAGTTAAGGCTGAGGTGGTTGAAGCTGTGAACACGCAAGCATCATCTCAAAGTGTTTCAAATGAAAACTTCAAAAATGCTGTAAATAATCTTGAATCAGCTCAAGTGGATATAAGAGAGCATCTTGCAACATATAAAACTCTTGTAGATGAAAAAACAATTGAAGTTGCAAACCAAAAGGCTGAACTTGCAAGGCTAAAGAATGAATACAGGGCTCTTCAAAAGAAGATGAATAATATTGAAAAAATGAAAAAATTATTAAACAATAATATTAATTAAGTTTTTTAATCTTTTAATAAATTTTCTATATCGCTCAAGGGTGCTTGGGCGATATATTTTTTAAATTCTATAATCTTGTTAAATTCTTCTTCTAAAGTACCAAATTCAGGATTTTGATAAAAGTCATCCATATGAGGCGGTGCTAAAAATTGGATTTTATCAATATCTAAAATTTCAATAGAATTTAATGCTTCAAGTATATCAAAAGCGGATTGTATAAAGTTTTCACTCACTCCAATCATTTGAGCTAAACCTTTTATTGAAACCCTGCCTTCTTTATTATTTGTTGCATATTTTAACATTCCAATAAGCTGTTTTATATAATTTTCAATGTTGTAATCTGTTTCCTCTTTCATTAAGTGTATTTTAGAGGTACCGGTTTCTGCTTTTTGTTTTAATATACGCGTAAATTCTTCTAAAGTAGCTGGATAATCAAAAAACATTAAGTCTGTTGAATTAAAATCATCTTTGATATTTGAGCTTATAGCAGGATAATCCCCTAAAAGCTGCTTTGTTTTTATTTTAGCAGCATGGATATCAATTTCAATATTCGGGCGTTTAACATATTCTTCAATCTGTGCCAAAATCCCTGTTTTTTGCCTGTGGTCATAAAATTTTATTTCATAATCCGTATGTTCTGTGGCTTCGCATTTTAAATCAACGGTATAAAGCCTGATGGAATCTTCTCCATTGAAGCTGCTAATTTTGGGTTCAAAAGCTAAATCAAATTTTTCACCCGCTGTAAGAGGTATATCATTATGGCGCCACCATATGCAGTTTAGTTCTTTTTTGTCTTTGATTCCCCTAAAACTAAGGTGATTGTTTTCTTTTCCCATTGTTTTTTTGGAAACAAGATTAATATCGTTTATGCAAAAAACAGGTGCAGGGTTGTTTTGCCCCGTTGGCTCAAGCCTTTGGATTAAATCCATTAAATTTGTATCTATATCTTTGGGTTCTATGATGGCATCTATATCTATTGCTGCACCTTGTGGTTTAACTTCTTCTTTTGAATTAAAAGTATTTAAAAGCACATTTTTAACCTGCTCAAATGATATTTTTTCTAAATCAAAAGAAAAACCTCCGGCTAAACTGTGTCCGCCATACCCTTCCGTAAAAAGCTCTTTGTTTTCATCCAAAATTTCAACTATATTATATTCTTTTATTCCTCTAATTGAGCATCTTGCTTTGTTTTCATCATCTTTTGTGATTAAAAATGCGGGCTTATAATACTTTTCAACCAGCTTTGAAGCCACAATACCTATAACTCCGATATGCCATTCTTCATTGAAAAGAATTATTGCCTTTTTATTTTTGAAATCTTTATCTTCTTCAATCTGGTTTACTGCTTCTTCATAAATTTTATCGCAAAGATTTTGCCTTATTTTATTATAGCCGTCAAGCTCTTTTAATGAGGTCTTAAGCAGCATTTCATTGGATTCAGTTAAAAGTTTAAAAGCAGGCTCCGCTGTAGCTAACCTTCCTGCTGCATTAATTCTTGGTGCCAAAATAAACGCCATATCATAACTTGTAATTTTATCTTTGCTGTTTGCTTTAAATAAAAGGTCTATTCCTTTATGCAGACCCTTGTTTATAAGCTCTAATCCTTTTGCTGCAATTACCCTGTTTTCATACAAAAGCGGTACAACATCCGCTATGGTGCCTGTTGCGGATAGTATTAAGATTTCATTTTTAAGCTGTTCATCATTAATATCTTCAAGCAAGGCACAGGCTAATTTATAAGCAACTCCCGCCCCTGCAAGTTCTGAAACATTTTTTATTTCAGATATACTTGTTTTTTCATCCAAGGAATTTGGCGCTTTAGGGTTAATAATAGCATAAGCTTCAGGCAATACTTCAGGTGCTTTATGATGGTCTGTTAATATGGTATCTACACCAAGTGCCTTGATAACCTTTATTTCCTTTTCGTTTGATATGCCGCAATCCACAGTTATTAATACTTTTGGCTTTTTCTTTGCAATGTATGGAAGAAGAGTTTTTGTATTTATTCCATGACCCATTTTTTCTCTATCAGGAATAATATAATCAAAATTTGCACCAAGCGCAGTCAGTGTTTTATGGAGAATTGCGGTTGAAGTTACACCGTCTGCATCAAAATCCCCCCAGATAAGAATTAATTCTTTATCTTGAATTGCCTTTTGAATCCTTTTAACCGCTTTTTTCATATCGGCAAAAATATATGGCGAAGATAAGGGAACATTAAGAGGATTTAGGAAATCTTTATATTCAGATTCCATAAGTCCTCTTGATTTTAAAACAGAATGAAGCAGACCATTTTCACATTTGGAAGAATTGTCTGCTTCATTTTTAATTTTTATATTCCAGATTTTTTTAGTTTTCATATTAAAAGATTTTTTATCTTCTGCTGTTTAATTTTGCAAGGAGTCTTAATATTTCAATATACAGCCAGATTAAGGTCACAAGCATTGAAAATGCACCATACCATTCTAAATATTTTGGTGCGCCTTGTTCTACTCCTCTTTCAATAAAATCAAAATCAAGGATAAAATTCAAGCAGGCAATAACGGCAATTATAGCATTAAGCCCGATTGAAAGAAGACTGTTTGAAGCTAAAGCGCCTGATAGAGCATTAATATGGAAAAAGCTCAAAACTATTGAAAGAAGGTAAACAACTGCAATTGTAATTGTTGCACCAATAATAGTTGAGCGGAATGCTTCTGTTGCACGTATAATTCTTGCTTTAAATAATGCTAATACTATAAACATGCTGCAAAATGTTGCAACAACTGCCTGTGAAACAATTCCAGGGTACTGCATATTAAAGATTGCTGAAATTCCGCCTAAAAATAAGCCTTCAAAAGCTGCATAGCCGATACCTAAAGGTTTAGCCAGATGCGGTTTAAAACTTGCAAATAAAGCCAGTACAAATGCGCAAATCGCACCTATAACAGCAAGAGTATAGGTTTTATCTCCAAAGCCTGAATAAGCTAAAAACCATGTTATGCAAGAAGTTAAAATAACTACTGCTAAAAGTATAACGGATTTATTTACAGTTCCCGCAATGGTCATGGGTTCTGCTGTAATTTCAACCCCTTCATAAACTTTCATATTGGTCATAGGATTTGATGTCATATTATTTTTTCTCCCCTAAAGTATTGCAAAATATCAATTCATTATTGAATTATACTACGCTTTTTATGTAAAATAAAGTTATGCTAAAAATCGCAATAACAGGTAATATTGCATCGGGTAAAACTTTATTTGAAGATTTCCTGAAAAGCAAGGGATTCAGTGTTTTATGCCTTGATTTTGTTACCGCTTCCTTGTATGAATCTTCAAAGCCTCTGCAAGAATTTTTGTTAAAAAAATTTAATACTATTTCACGCAATGAAATTTCTAATCAGGTTTTTTCAAACCCTTTGTTAAAAAAGGAACTTGAAAACTTTATTTATCCCTTGATAATCAATGAAATGAATAATTTTTTTATTCAAAATACAAAGCAGGACTTTATTTTTGTTTCTGCTTCTGTTCTTTTTGAAGCCGGTTTTGATAAATATTTTGATAAAATTGTATTTATTAAGGCGGATTTGGATATAAGATTAAAACGTTTGATGGAGCGCAATAATTTTTCAAAAGATGAAGCACTTTTGAGAATAAATTCTCAAATGCCTGAATCTGATAAAATTCCTCTTTGTGACTATATTATTGATAATTCCGGCTCAAAAGAAGATTTAAAAAATGAAGCAGCAAAGTTTCTGAATAACTTTTTGGGTTGCTTTGGTTGTTAATACTTCATTTTAATGATACTAAAGCAGCATTAAGCACTCTCTTATAAGTTTGCAGGCAAGTGCTGTAGAATTTTTACTTGTATCAATATCCGGTGCTAATTCAACAATATCCATTCCAATGATATTGAAATTTTTTAAATATTTGAGCCATCCTATAAGTTCCATATAGGTTAAACCGCCAGCTTCAGGAGTTCCTACACCGCTCATAACAGAAGGGTCTAAAACATCAAGGTCAATTGTTATAAATATATTTTTATCCTTAAATTTATCTAATTCGTTATGGGTAAATTTTTGGGTAGAATATTTTTTCATTATGTCAAATTCTTCTTTTTCACCTGAACGTATTCCAATTTGAGCTATATTGTCAAATCCTATAAGTTTGCCTATTTGTTTCATAACGCCTGAATGGGTGAGGTTTTCCCCTAAATATTCCTCTCTTAAATCTGTATGAGCATCAAATTGGATAACTGCAGCATTATCATAATATTTTTTTACAGCCTGAATTTCAGCCAGAGTTACAAGGTGTTCCCCGCCTATTCCTAAGATTTTTTTACCGTTTTTATATATTGTGTCGGTATTTTCTTGTATGATATCAAGAACCTTTTGTGCATTTCCGAATGGAAATTCTAAATCTCCTGCATCATAGAATTTGCAATCTTCTAAATCTTTATCAAAAATCGGAGAGTATGTTTCAATTCCAATACTTTCAAGTCTGATTTGCTGTGGTGCAAACCTTGTACCTGGGCGGTTTGTGGTTGTACCATCATAAGGCATGCCCATCATGACAATTTTTGAAGTACTAAAATCTTTATTTGCACCTATAAAATCCTTGCTTAGAAATGGTCCTTTTAACATATCTTTCTCCTTTAACCTCATATTATCATAAATTTTTTTTACTTTTATTAAGAAATGTTAATCTTGCAAAGCCTTATTATATTTGAATATTTTAAAAAGTATATACTTTTTAAGCAATTTTTATAATCTAAAAAACTTTATTATTGTACGAGGATAATAAAAAAATATTAGGAGAGAAAATGTCATCCAATCTTGTATTATGGGACCCCTATAAGGCTGGTCAGGTTGGTAATTTAAAAGGACAAATGACCGGATATGTTGCAGGACTTTATAGTGTGCCGGGTATGGCAAATATTGCTGCCGCACCTACTGAAGTACTCAATCAAAATGGCTATAATATTTATCAAAATACTAATACTGGTTATTATGAACTTCAACATGATAACTATCCTACAAATGATAGTATATGGACAAGCCAATCTTTGGGTGTAACTCTTGATTGCACGGGTGATACTCTGGTTTTAAAAGGCATGAATGAAGCAGAAGAGGGTCAAGGAGGTAATGGCAGCAAGACTTCTCAAGGTAATGGTGCAGGTGCTGCTCCTTTTAGCTTAGTTACTGCAAGTAATATTGATTATGGTTATTATGGAAATAATGCAAGAAGCTCTTTTGCTGCAAGCGCATCTAATGCTTTAAACAGATTAAATGCTGCACAAGCTTCTGGTGTAAGTTATGCTTCAACATACGGAATAGATACTGATGAAACCATTGACCCTGTTACAAAAGCAGTTGTTGATAAAGAAAAAAGCGCTGCAATTGATGAACTAACAATGTCAGAAGCAACAAAATATAAATTTGATAATATTGCAAAGCAAATTAATAAGGTGGCTGAAAAACAAAATGAAGCTGTAGCTGAAGCTAAAGACCATAGCGGTGGAGCTGCTCTTGGCTGTGCAGCAGCAGGTGCAGGAATCGGCTTTTGCGTGGCTGGACCTGTAGGCGCAGCTGTTGGCGGTGTAATAGGTGGTATTGCAGGCTTTTTTGGAGGCAAAGGTGTTAAGGCTTATGATGAATCAAAAGCGGAAAAAGTAAACAAAGAAGCTGCGAAAGATGCTCAAAAAGTCGGTGAAGAACTTAAGGCATCGTTGGAAGGCTTAAGTGATGAAGAATTAATAGCTTTCCAAAGATATTATCAGCAACAAACCGGTGTAAAATTAACTGATGTTTTAAAAGGTCTTGAAACTGATGAAGATTCAACTGAAATTGCCCAAGGTGCAGGCTTTGATAGCGGATATTTAACCGATATGTTTGCTGATATTGATAACGCAAATGATATTTTAAAACCGGATGATACTGATGCGGATGCAGAAGTTGCAGCAACAAATACGACACAGATTTCATATTCTCAGGCAGCTCAAATTGAAGTATTGCAGCAAAACGCCGGTCTATACAGACAATATTGGCAGGCAGCTCTTCAAAACGGCGGTTCAATAGATGTAAACGGCAAAACAATGACTGCAGATGAATTATCAAAGATGTATATAGATGCCAATCAACAGCTTGAAGAATATCTTAACGGAATAAAATCAAAAACTGATTTTGAAGCATAGAGGCTGAATAAATTTACAAATGCTCCTTGTAATAAAATACAGGGAGTATTTTTATTGTATAATATTTTTGAAATTGAATTTTTTGGAGTATTTTATGATAGAAATGAGAGTTATGGGTATTGCGCTTGATACAAGAAGCGGCTCTCCTATTGTGGTTTTAAATGATTTAGAAAATAGACGTGCCCTTCCTATCTGGATTGGTTCGGCTGAAGCAAGCTCAATTATAAGGAAAATTGAAAATATCCCATCTTCCCGTCCCATGACCCATGATTTATTTATAAATTTAATTGAAGCAACCGGGTATGATATTGATAGAATTGAAATAAATGATGTTGATGAGCAAACTTATTTTTCAACAATATATCTTAAAAAAGAAGATGGCAGCCAGATAGAGCTTGATGCAAGACCATCTGATGCTATAGCTATAGCTATAAGGGCTGAGGTTTCAATATTTGTAACATCAAATGTGCTTTTAAACGGTGCAGTTTCTGTTGATTCTCAAAAAGATGAGGAAGAAGCTATGGAGTTTAAAAACTTTATAAAAGATATTAAACCTTCTGATTTTGAAAAATTGATAAATAAAAATTTTGAATCAGACCAATAATATCACTGAGCCAGAATTTAAACTGGTTTTCATCAGTATTTTTAAAGCTAAATTCACTTTGGCGCATGATTTTTAAATTATTATAAAGCCCTATGGGTTCACAATTTGTTTTATTTAAAAATTTCATAGTATAATGTTTAATGTTAAATATTAAGAAGGCAAAGAAATATGGGAAAAGTAACTAAAGATATGGGAATTATTGATATTGTGCAGCAATATCCAGAAAGCTTAGAAGTATTTGCAAAATATGGCTTAGGCTGCATAGGCTGTGCTGCTGCAAGATTTGAAAACTTAGAAGCCGGCGCCAAAGTGCATGGAGTTGACCCGGAAGTTATGGTTGGCGAAATCAACGCACTCATCGAAGCCAGATAAGAGGCGCTGTTCTGCTGTGCTGCAACTAAAATCATTATTTTGTATGAAATAATAAAAAAGCACTAGACAACAATGCTTTTTATAATAAAATTAATTTATAGATTAATTTCCGCTCCAGTGGTGGAATCGGTAGACACGTTGGACTTAAAATCCAATGAGGGTCAAACCTCGTACCAGTTCAAGTCTGGTCTGGAGCAAACTTTAAAACCTCCTGTTTGGGAGGTTTTTTTAATTTGAAATAAAGATAGTTACAATTGTACATTAAAAACTGGTCATAGCCTTTAATATTAATCTTAATAATCGGAATCAGTGGTAAACACTAATCCAAAAAGACTTTTGTTTTTCTTGATAATCTTATACAATGAATTTATATCTGTGCTTAATTTGTTGCTTGCATCAAATAAATCTTTATATTCAAAATAATTACCATTTGAATCATAAGCATATATTCTGCCTAATCTTTTATATTTTTTAGCTTCCTTAACTCCGTCCGTAGACACTGGTGTTTCGGCTGGTTTTGAAGCTAGTTTTGGAGTTGTTTTTTTACATTTACTTTTAATATCAGGAATAACTGTCTTTTGGGATGGAAATTTAACTGCGGATTTTGATGTTGGTGTAGTTTCAGGAGTCGATACAGGTGCGGCCACATGGCTTTGAGCAGACTCTAATAGATTAGCTCTTTTAATTTTTCTGTTTATTTCTGAAGGTTTTTTGACTTTGTCTGTTTCTGGCTCTGCTTGTTTTGTTGTTTTTGGAAGCGGTTTTTTGATTTTATCGGATATAGTTGATGATGCAGGCACAGATGTAACTGTATGCGGTAGCTTGGGTGTAGCGACTGTTGGTTGGCTTGTAATTGCAGGAGGCACTGCAGATGCAGATGGAGATTTTTCTTCATTAACTTTTTTATTTTTCTCAATATCGACCTTAGTTTTCTTTTCAGAGGTTTTTGACTGCTTACCCCCCCCTTTACGCTTTGCTGCTCTTTCTTCTCGATAAGCTACTGCGTTTTCATGGTGTTCTTTTAGTGCCTCCTTTAATTTTTCTTCATCGGGCACCAATATTCCATCTTTGTTTTTAACTTCAATTTTATATGCAGGAATAAAAATAAAGCCGCCTAATATTTCAATTCTGCCCGCAAGGCATGCTGAAATATTTGCAGGTGAAAATTCAAGAATTTTTGCAGCATCAGCACTTATGTCATATCTTTTTAGCGAATTATCTTTTATTCTTAGCGTATATACTGCTTTACCTTTCATATAAGTGTCGTTTTCTTTTGCAATTTTTGCTTCTTTTTTCAGTTTGTCAATTTTATCCTGGTTAATATCAACCGTGCCGTCTTCTTTTATTGTTTCAATTTCGCTTGCAAGCGCAAAACAATAGTCGCCTGCAAATTTACTATCCCCTGTGAGGCAGGCATTAATACTTCTGTGTGAAATTTTTAAGTCGCTTATTGCTCCTGTAATTTTATCAAACCTTATATCTTTTTTATTTTCTGTGCCTATATAAAGGGCATAAATTGCTGTTTTTTCTGCGATGTACGGGTTTGATAAATATTCTTCCGCCCTTTTAATAACTGCATCGAGTTTTTCTTTATCAAAATCCATATTGCCGGTATCATTTATAATTTCAATTTCTTCAGGTTTAAAAAATATGTAACCGCATGCTGTTTTATTTGAACCATTTAAACATTTTATGATATTTGGACGTGATGCACCGGTAATTTCTTTAGCTTCAGCATAGCCATCAAACGGTATAGGCTTTTTATCTTTGTTCATTCCATAGAATCTGCGCTTTTTAACGTTTGCACCTTCTGTGCGGGCAATTTCTGCTGTTTCAAAAATTTGTTTAACTTTTTCTTTGTCTATATCAACAGTGCCGTCTTCTTTTTCTATTTGTACTTCGCTTGCAAGTGCAAAACAATAATCACCTGCGTATTTTGCTCTCTTGCTTTCATCATCAGCTAAACACTTTAAAATGCACGGGTTGGAAATTCCTAAGGTTACACTTGCCTTATTTGCGGAAGGATAAACTTTATATTTCATGTTTCTATCTATTGCAACGACCGGTTTTCCTGTTGTTTTACCCAAAAATGACAAATTGTAATTTTGCAATGCATCAAGTTCACTTAAAAAAGGATTTTTCGCACCTGAAAATGTTTGCGGCATCTGAGTGTCGTCATTTTTGTTAATGTTGTATGAGGAATTATAAAAAATTCTGCTGGGATGGGTAAAACTTATTTTCATATTGAGTCAAAACATGTAAAAAATTATATTTGCTTATAGCTGCTATCGTACCGGTGTAAGGGTGTTTTATTAAAATAAAGCCCTGTATAAAAGAATCTATACAGGACCTTAAGGTCAAAAAGGGTGAAAATTTTGTCTAGGCTTTTACAGCCTAGAAACTATCTTTTTATCAGTCACTCGTGTTAATAAATGTTCTCTAAACCTCAGACTGGAACTCCATTATTGCAAATCAATTTTGAATTGCAAGTATTTTCCAATTATTGTTACATAACTTAACTTATCTTCTAAACCCCTGTCGTTAAAAGGTAAAAGGTTATTCATATCTTAGGGCATCAATTGGGTTTAATAACGATGCCTTATATGCAGGGTAATATCCGAAAACAACCCCGATAATTCCTGAAAAACCAAGCGATAACGCAATTGAAAAACCGCTTATGTAAACTGTCATTGAGCCAAAAAACTCTATCAGTTTTGCACCCGCTATTCCAAAAAGTAATCCCAAAATACCGCCAATTATGGATAATAAAAGACTTTCAATTAAAAATTGAATCTGAATATCTGTTGATTTTGCACCAATAGCCATTCTGATGCCTATTTCTTTTGTTCTCTCCGTTACTGATACAAGCATAATATTCATAATGCCGATACCGCCTACAAGCAGTGATACCCCCGCAATTGACCCTAATAAGAGCGACATTGTTTTAACGGCAGATTGCATAGTTTCCATCATTTGCGTTAAATTTCTTACCTGGAAATCATCTTCCTGCTTTTTCCCTATTTTGTGTCTTAATTTTAAAAGCTCAGTTACTTCCTGCTCTGCTGCATTTATTGAATTGGAGTCTTTTGCTTTTATGTTTATCATACTGACTGTGCCCGGGAAATTTGTTCCAAAAACTTTCTTTTGCCCCGTAGTGATAGGAATTATGACAAAATCATCCTGGTCATGTCCCATTGAATTTTGTCCCTTGGATTCAAGTAAGCCTATTACTTTAAACGGTACTCCGCCGATTCTAACCGTGCGTCCTATAGGGTCCAGGTCTCCAAAAAGCTCATTTGCAACAGTGTTTCCTATAATTGCAACCTTTGACATATTAGATATATCTTCTTCAATCAAATTGCGCCCGAGGTTAATTTTCCAATCCCTGATTGCCATATATTCAGGTGTCGTTCCTGCAATACTTGTAGACCAGTTTTGATTTCCGTATGTTACTTGTTTTGCTTCGCTTGAATATGGTGCTACAAATCCGACTGAAGGGCAATTTTTTTCAATCGCCTTAGAATCTTTTAGAGTCAAAGTTGGTTTTGTTCCCCTGCCCATGCGCACGCCGCCAGATGTAACAGAAGCGCTTGATACCATTAAAAGGTTGCTTCCCATAGAAGACATATCTTTTTGAATTTTAACACTAGCGCCTTGTCCCACTGCAAGCATGATAATAACTGCACTTACACCTATAATTATCCCGAGACTGGTTAAAATTGAGCGCATTTTATTTACTTTTAAAGATACTAAAGCCATCTTAAAGGTTGATGAAAAATCTATCATTTGCCCTCCTTTAAGCTGTATACAGGCTTATTAAAAGAATCATTTACAATGTTTCCATCCTTAAATCTTACAATGCGCTTGCAATAACCCGCAATATCATCTTCATGAGTTACAAGAACAATAGTTTTGCCCATTTTTTCATTTAAATTTACAAAAAAGTCCATAACTTCATAACTTGTTTTTGTATCAAGGTTTCCTGTGGGTTCATCCGCCAGTATAATTGGTGCATCATTTACGATAGCGCGTGCTATCGCTACTCTTTGCTGTTGTCCTCCTGAAAGCTGGTTTGGCATATTGTACTCTTTGTTTGTAAGCCCTACTATTTTTAATGCTTCCATTGCTCTTTCTTTGCGTTCTTTTGCAGGGATTCCTTTATATATCATTGGAAGTTCAACATTTTCTATAGCTGATGTTCTTGAAATTAGATTAAAGCCTTGGAATACAAATCCAAGTTTTGCGTTTCTAACCTCTGAAAGCTTATCAAGCCTCGTATTTACTATATTATGCCCGTCTAAAAAATAATCTCCTGATGTTGGTTTATCAAGACAGCCAATTATATTCATAAATGTTGATTTACCGGAGCCCGAAGCGCCCATAATGGCTACAAATTCACCCTTGTTAATTGTTAAAGAAACTCCCTTAAGGGCATAAAACGTGCAATCTTCACCTACTCCTGTTGTGTAAGTTTTAATAATGTTTTCTGCCTTAATTAACGGGTTATTTACCTGAGGGGTATTCTGTGCGGTGATTTTAATATTTTGCTTAAATTCTTCTTTCATGGGCTAAAACATCCTTGGCGGTCTGCCCTGCATTTGTTTATTCTTGCCTTTGCCTTTTTCTTCAATGGATAAAATCACCATATCACCATCTTTTAAGTTATTTGAGATAATTTCCGTATAAGTATCATCATTTACCCCTGTTACAATTTCCACCCTTTTTGGTTCCCCGTCTGCTAAGAGCCAAATTCCTTGTTTGTCAAATTTTTCACCCTTGCCATCTGTGTTTGGGGTAAATTTTAATGCCGTGCTTTTTGCACAAAGAATATTTTCTTTTTTAGATGTTATTATTGAAACATTTGCTGTCATGCCTGGTATTAGCTTCATTTCATCGTTTTCAACATCAATAATTACACTGTATGTTACAACGTTTGAAACAGTTGTAGGTGAAATCCTTACCTGGCTTACTTTTCCCTTAAAAGTTTCGTCGGGATACCCATCCAGTGTATATTCAACGTCCTGTTCTTTTTTAACTTTACCTATATCAGCCTCTGAAACGCTTGCTTCAATCTGCATTTGTGTTAAATCCTGCGCTACGGAGAATAATTCAGGTGTCTGGAAGCTTGCAGCCACAGTCTGTCCGACATCTACCGCGCGGGAAATTACGACGCCATCCACAGGAGAAGTAATTTTTGTGTATCTTAAATTTGAAGCTGCGGTAGAATAACTTGCAAGCGCCTGATTTATTTGTGCTTGGGCGGATTTTACCTGTGCTAAATCGGCTGAATATGTACTTTCTGCTAAATCAAGCTCACTTTTTGCAATAAATCCCTTTTTGTAAAGATTCCTATAACGCGTTAATGTTAATTTATCATTTGCTGTTGTTGCCTGAATTTTGGCTAAGTTAGCTCTTGCGTTATCAATTGTTGCTTTTGCCTGGTTCACCTGTGCTTCGAAAAGAGATGTATCAATTTCAGCCAAGAGCTGCCCTTTTTTAACTTTTGAATTGTAATCCACATAAATTGCACTTATCTGCCCTGAAACCTGTGAACCGATGCTTACAGTCTGTACGGGGTTAATAGTGCCTGAAGCTTCTACAATCTGTGTTATGGTTCTTTTAGTTAGAGGTTCTGTTACATAGTTTTTAGCTTCTTTTTTGTTTTTAAATAAAAATCCTATGAAAAAAAGTGCTGCTAAGCATATTAAAATTATGATTATGATTTTCTTCATATTTCCCCCATTGCAACTTCAAGTTTTGATTTTGCAATATTGTAATTATAAATTGTCTGAATGTATTCTTGCTGTGAATTTAAATACTGGCTTCTTGCATCCTGCAGCTCTATAAAATCTGTTAAGCCGACACCGTATCTGCCATCAGCCAGTTCAAAGTTTTCTAATGCCTGTTGTACCCGCTTTTGGTATAAAGGTATTTGTTTTTCAAGCTGTATCATATTAATATAAGCATCTTGTACTTCAAAAAAGATATTTTTCTCAATTAAATTTATATTTTCTTCTGCTATATCAAGCTGGGTTTTTGCTTCATCAACCTTATATTTTGTTTTCATAATATTTACACTTGATAAATCAAGAGTAGCACCGTAATTAAAACTATTTGTTGTAGGTGCATCGGATTCTCTCCAGGTATATCCTGCTTGTGCTGAAATACTTGGCAGATATTCTTTTTTAGCGTATTTTAAAGCTTCTTCCATAGCTTCTTTTGCAGCAAGATAAGATTTAAAATCCGGTCGCCCCTCTCTTGCTCTATCAAGTGCTTCCTCGAAAGATAAACCCAGGGGTTTAAAAACATAATTTTCTAAAATATCGCTTTTTTCTACTTTGCTTGAAAGAGTAGGCGTAGTATAGTTTAAGGGCTCAACCTCGCTTGCTTCAATTTTTGCATCATTGGGTTTATTTACTTCTTCTTCAAGTTGTTTGTAATTTCCAATGTTTAAAAATTTAACATCTGTCCAATCCTCTTCCAGGTTAAAACTTTCTGTATTTTTAATTGAATAACTTGGAGCATAAGCTACATACATTGCATTATTTAATTTTACAATTGTATTTTCATAAGCAGTTTGTGCTGCTATAAGTTCAATTTCAGAGTTGCTTAAATTAACTTCTGCATTTACAAAATCTATTCTTGATTTTAACCCTTCATCAAAATAAGCCTTTATCTGTGCGTATTGTCTTTTATTTATTTCCAGGTTTGATTTTGCTACATCTACAAGCGCATGGGCTGCTAAAACCCCATAATATGCACTTTTTACATCATAAGCTGTTTTTAAATTTATATATTCTAAATCAAACTCTGCTGAAATTTTATTGAATTTCTGCATTTTAATTTGAGCATTTGATTTTCCAAAGTTGAATATTAATTGTCTTAGGCTGATTCCTGCTGTGTAATAATAATCATTTCCGCCGGTAATGCCGCTATTATTCCACATATTACTTCCGGTGTAGCCGCCGCTTGCGCCAATTGTTGGGAAGAAATCGGATTTTGCCTGTCCGACCCTGCTTTGTATTAGTTTGACGTTATTTTTTGATATTTGGACATTAGGATTGTTTTTGAGGGCAATATTAATGCAGTCCTTCAAGCTCAAAATTTCACCTTCTTTAATTTCACCTAAAGCAAATACAGGTGTAATATTTAAAATACAAAGGCATAAAAGTGTTATTAATACTGGTTTTATACGGTATAAAATTTTTAACTCCTCAAGATTAACTTTTATACAAACTATAACGATTTCTAAATTAAATTGTTCATATTTTTGTATAAAATTATATCAATAACATATTATCATCTAAAATAACCCTTAAAGGTAATCTTTACATTATTTATCATGGAATGCGGATTTAAAATTCTAAAAACGCAAAATTTAAAATTGACGGGGTTTATTGTGTGTGGTATAAAAACTTTAATAAAAATAAGGGAATAAGGTGAAAATCCTTAACTGGGCCGCAACCGTTAAAGTCGGAAAACTTCAATTTCTTTTTTTCCGCGGGAAATATCCGGAAAAATTGATATTTAGAACTTTTTCTGCTGCGGCTTTCCTTAAAACAAACATCGAGTGATTAAAAGAAAAGTTAAAGCAGATTTTTTATGTCTATAAGTCCTGTATCTACAGCTAAAGTTCAAACCTGTCCCCATGGGCTTTCTCCGGGTGCTTGCCCTATATGTAATCCTATGGGCGGCGGAGGCGGTTCTCGCAAAAAAGCTGACCCTGCGCCAAAAAATGAAATGTCATATGGAGAAATGTATGCTATTTGGATGAGGATGAAGGCTGCTGATAAAAGGAAACTTGACAACGAAAATAATTTAAAGCGCGAAACCGAGGTTCTTAAGAATACAAAAGAAGCTTTATCGGCAATGGCAGATAAACTTGTTAATGTTTTAAATAAAATTGAAAATATGCTGCCAAGACCCATTGCTTCCTTATTTAATGCTACCGTAAATAATATTTTGAAGCCAATAATAAATATAATTAAGAATTTCCCGAATTTTGTTGAGAATGTTGGAAAATTCATACAAAATATCCAAAAAGAAGTCTATATTGCAGCAGAAAAACTTGCAAGTGTATTTGGTGAAATTAAAAACTTTGTTCAAAAACAAGTATCAGATAGCTTTAAAAAGTTTACAAAAAAAGTTTATAAAATCCTGAACATATTTGGTTTAAGGGATGGAGAAGATGAACTTGAAGAAGATGAAAAAGTAAATGCTGAAATCACGGCATTTAAAGCAAAAGATGTAGTTTCTATTAAAGAATTTTTAATAAGCCTAACCAGAACAGAAAGAAAACCAAAAGATGATGACATTAACACTAAATAACATCCCCTTTAAAAGCAATAAAGCCCCAAAAAATGCCAAAGGGAGCAAAACTAATTATGGAACTGAAAATTCCTCTAACAGAAAGCCTTTAGAATCAGGAGAGCTTTCAAGGCAGAATAAAAACAAAACTCAAAGTCAGCAAAGACAGGCGTACAGAACTCTTGAAGGAGTAATTGTTAATAATTATATTAAAGAAGATAAGGGTACAGTATCTTTAAATATGGATGATATTTGTACAACCCTTGTAATACCTGATACCTTTAATAAAAACACATATAACCGGCCGATAACTCCTGAAGAGAAAAAAGATGAGAAAAAATCTTCTATGTTAAGGAGCGCTTTTCCTTTGGCTGCTGTTTCATTAATAGCACTGGGAGGTTTTCTTGGGCTTACTGCATTAATGAAAAAATCCGCAGCATCTTTAAATGATAAAAATGTACTGAGGCAGGAGAGACTCCCCAATTTAGGAACAAATATGAATATTAAGCAAGAACATGAATTTGGTGCATATATGGCGCTTAGAAACCCGAATAAAAAAACAATTCTTGCTATGATTGGTATTTTTATAATGAGCGGTTTGACCTTAATTGGAAAAAATCTTGTAGATGGAGTTGAAGAAATTTGGGTAAAGAAAAAAGAAGCTGATGCTAATAAAATTTTACAAGATGACCTTATTGATATTGAAACCCGTGCTTTTGCCGGAAAATTGGACGTTATTAATGAAGAACTTGTAAATAAAGCAAATTATTTCAAATCAGTTTTAAATTCAATACCTGAATCTTCTGTAGCTAATGTGCAAAATTCTTCTAATACTAAAAATTCTGCAAATCCTTTTATAAATTTCTTTGGCTTTAAAGGCAATAAGAAAGAAGATTTGCAGACTAAAACAAATACTGCTTCCATTAATAATGATAGTAAAGAAAAAATCGGCAATTCTCCTCTGGTTCTTGGTTTAATGACAGCTGGGGTTCTTGCTGCCGGAATTTTTGCCGGCAGAAAAATGTTTAAAAACTTTGTTGCAGCAGATAGTGAAGTTAGAAAATATGTAAACAATGAGACTGCAGAAATTGAAAAAAGAATCAAGGCATTGTCTGATAAAATTCAGCATGCAGAAACAAAAGAGGCTGCAGCAGCTGATTTAGACAATTTAAAAAATCTGCTGCAAATAAAAAGAGCCGATTCTATTGAAACTGGTCAGACTTTCAGTCAATTTAAATTTTTATCGGATAACGATATTGCAAATAAAACTAATGAAGTAATGGTTGGAATTAAATCTATATATGGCGATGCTCCTGAGACTTTGGGCGGCAGAGTGGGGCAGGTTCAATATTACTGCTATCTTGATGAGGCTAGGGGTCATGTCTATAATTGGATTATGAATCCTGAAAATCCTTTTGCAGGATACCTATTCTTAACCCTTACAATTGTAAATGCAGCAGGATATTCAATTAAAAAAGCTATTGAAGGAATAAAAGAAGCTGCTGTTATTAAGGAAAACAAGAATACTGAAAAACAATTGCAGGAAAGACTTATTGATACCGAGATAAGGAATTTTAAATCTAAAAAAGAGAGTGCAATTGAGCCCCTTATGAATGAATTTAATGCCAGATTAAATGAAGGTGCGGGTAAAGAGGAACTTAAAAATATGGCAGATAATATTCTTCTTGAAATTAAAAATGGTCCTCCGTTTGTATATTCATAGGTCATAGGGTTTAAAAAATATGAGCGTAAATTTTAATCCACAAATAATGATTAATGTGAAAACCTTGGGCTCCGGCATAAAAAAGCCGAATGAGCATAGAAATTACTGTCTTTATGATGAAAAAAAAGTAAATTTTTTAGCATCTAATCCATCTGAAAGTTTGCCGCATCTTATTCAATATCTCCAAACATCAAATGATGAAAATGGGGTTTTAGAGGCTCTTTTTGCTATAGATAAAATTGCAGATAGTCTTAATCAAAAAAACCCTAACGGTGCAAGAGACTTGGGCAAAATTTATCCGTTCCTTTCGCGTTTTAATGATACAGATTCTCCTGAAATTCAGGTTATGTTGTCGGGTATATATAGAAAAACCCTTGTTCCTGACGCTTTTGGTCCCTTGTGTGCTATGTTAAATAAACAAATTAATCATCCTGTTTCAAAATTTTTTGACCCGAAAGAAGAAACGGGCGGTGCAATTTTAGAGTATATAAGGGCATATGGCGCAGGATTTATTTATAAACCTTCAAGCACTCCCATATTTTCTTCAAAATTTTCAGGGCTTGCGTAATTTTATTTTTAAACTATTATTTTTATGTACTGAATTTATTTTATTTTTATTACTACAGAGAAACGAAGTGAAGAATATGAAAAATAAAGCTTTTACAATGATAGAAGTTATGATGGCGCTCATTGTTGTATCAATAATGCTTGCCATTATGGCACCCGTCATTACAGTTCCAAATAAAAATACGGAAACCCCGAATGTTCAGGTTATGGATTCTACACCGGTCGGTGTTATCGTTGCTTGGTGGGGTTCAAATTATCCTTTAGGCTGGCTTCCTGTAAGCGGGCAATCTATAGCGGAGCCTCAGTTTGCAGATTTAAGAAATGCAATCGGAGGGCTTGATACACTTCCTGATTTAAATAGCGGGATTAATCCAAATAGCGGAACAACCTGGATAATAAAAGCTTATAAAAAATAATTTTTATAAAATTTTATCTTAAGACTGATTCTTTGACTCAATTTCATCAAGTGCTTCTTTGCCTGCAATATTTTCAAGTATTATCCTGCTTAGATTATAATCAGACTGCGCTTTTTTAACAGTATTCTGCGCATTCCTGTAATAGGTATCTGCAATAATAAGCTGTTCTCTTGTAACATTGCTTGAATCAGCCTGCATCGCATTATATATTTTTCTTCTGTTTTCAAGGTTTTGAAGAGCAAGGCTTAGAAGTTCTTTCTGGCTTCTATAATTCATATAATTATTCAAAAGATTTTTTTGAAGTTCATCAATTTTTTTAACCAAAAGCACCATATCTGCATCATTTACTTTTGTAAATTTGTAATTGGCTTCTTTATCGCTTGTGGAAAATGCATTTAAGAGCCCGCCGCCGATTAATGCTCCGCTTGCCATATACGGATTAGCAGAAAGTGCCGTTCCAGCAATGGATGAAAAGCTTGCAATCGGCTTTAAAATTCTTTTTATTGCACTTTCGTTAGGCTTATTGTCTTCCGGGTTTGATAATTTATAAATTGCATATTTTATTGTTTCGCTTTTTTGAACGGCACTATTGTATAATATGCTTAAATCCGAAAGAATCTCAGGAGATTCTGTATCCATTTCTCCTGTTACATCTTTTGATATTTGCTTAAGGCTTAAATCAGCATAGGTTAATCCCTTTGTATCGCTTGTTTTTGCAATGGTTTCAATTTTAGATTCTTTTTTATTCTTTTTAGCTTGAATTTCTTTTTTATTTTCTATGCTGTCACCAATTCCAAGTCTTCCTGAAAATTGCGCAGGGGCAAGGTTCTCATAGGTTACTTGAGCATATCCCTCTCTGTTATTCAGGATAATTAATCCTAATATTATTAAAATTAACTTGATTTTTCTCATGGTGTTTTTACTTTGATTTCTTTTTTTGAAAAGTCTATATCATTGGGGTCAATGTTAATTGTACTTAAATCGTAAACTGCTACATTTAGATTATCCACAGTTTCTTTTCCTGCAAGCCTTTGAAGCATCAAGTAGTATCTTTTTGCCTCTTGTTTCAGTTTATATTCTTCAATTTGTTTTTCTTCCCATCTGGCGCTTGTAACGGTTATTTCAAGCTTGTCGCCGCTTGAAATTGCATTAGCGTAATTTTTATTTAATAAAATAAGTTCCGCCCTTGTATCTTTTAAGCTTTGAAGAGTATGCTTGTAGCAGTAATATGTTGTAACAATTTCTCCCTGCAGGTCTTCAATTAGCCCTGCAAGCTCTATAGCCTCGGTATCAGTTAAAGGAGATTCTTGAAGTATTTTTGCATTTTTTTTGTTTAAAAGATTGTGTGCAAGCCTGGCGGAGGCAAAAGAGGCAGATTGAATACCGTAATTCATACCCATAAATGAAGGCAGCATTGAAGCCCCGCTTATTATAGCGCTCATACTCTTTGCAAGCAGCGAAGAATGCACGCGCCTTTCTTCTTCAGGAATTGCAAGCTTTTGCAGAGTAAATTTAATAAGGGGGTTATTGTTGACTGTTCCCTCCCAGATACTCTCTAAATCTTCCATGTCAGCTTCCTGCTGCTTATTTACAATAATTTGTGCGCTTTGTGTATCATTTACAAACAAGCTTCCCTTAAGGGTTTTAATCTGTCCGTCAAGTTCTACTTCGTAATTTTGTGTATTTTGAAGCAGAATTTCTTCTGAAAAAGCGCACTCCGGCAGGAATACCCCCATCAAAAGTATTGTTACCGCAAGTCTTCTTAACATAATAACTTTATACCACAAAAAAATATGCCCGGCGATTTTTAAAAACCATTGGGCATATTTCTATATTTTATTTAATTAATACTCAAAATCACTGCCGGAGTTATTTTCTTCTTCATCCTGCAGGGAAGAAAGGTCGTAATTATAGGTTGAGTCAAAATCTTCTGGAAGTTTTTCGGTATCAGGCCAGATGGTGCCCTCATCAAAACGGCATGCGCTTAAATTTTCGCTTGTTGCAAAATCCGAATCCGTTAATTCGGCTTCGCACAAAACACATCCAGCCATATCTGCTTCATTAAAATTACAGAAATTTAAAGAAGCATAACTGAAATTTGTACCATTTAAAATACAGTTTGAGAAATTACATTCTTCAATTTTACATCTTGAAAAATCTGCGCTTGTAAAATCGCAATTAGAAAAATCAACATTTACAATTGAAGATTCGGTAAAGCTTGCTCCTGAAAAATCAATATCAGATAAGTCTATATCGGATAAATCTGATAATGAAAGTTCTGATTCGCTTAAATCAAGTTCTTTGCCGTCTTTTTCTTTTTTAAATGCAGCTTTATCTTTTAATAATAATTCAATCCATTCTTCTTTAGAGGTTGCCATTTAGTTTTCCTTATTTAAATTCCTATAACAATTTTTAAAATGGGTACATTTTATTTTGCCATATTTTTATTATAATGTGAAGAGTATCTGATAATTATTTGTTAATAATTTCTGTTTCAAGTGCTAAAAGTACCGCCTGTACTCTATTTTCAACATTAAGTTTTTTATAGATACTATTTAAATGTGTTTTTATTGTAACTTCTTTTACAAAGAGTTTTTCAGCTATATCAGCATTTGTAGCTCCTGCGCTTACCATCTTTAAGATTTCAAGTTCCCTTTGAGTTAATTTTCCAACATTTTCAATAGTTTCTTTTGTTGGAAAACTTTTATTGTCTTTATCCTTACCCCATCTTGAGCGCCTGATTAGCGCCTCAATTCTTGCTAAAAGATTTGGCAGAATAAAAGGTTTTACAATATAATCATCAGCCCCAATTTTTAATCCTGAGATTTGTTTATAATCTTCATCAACAGCTGTGAGCATTATAACGGGAATTGTATTGAACTTTTTATTTTCCCTGATTCTCTTTAAAGTCTCCCACCCGTCCATTTTTGGCATCATAATATCAAGTAAAACTAAATCAATATTTTGATAATTTTTTTCCAAAAACTCTAAGCCCAAAATTCCATTTTCAGCACAATCTGTATGGTAGCCATACATTGGAAGCGTATCTTTGATTAGTTTTGGGTTATCGTCTATAAGTAAAATATTTCCTAATGATGAAACCGGCATAATTTTATCCTGTTATATTTTCTTTCAACGCCTTAACAGCTGCTTGTGTTCTGTCATCCACCGATAGCTTTTGCAGAATGCTGCAAACATGAACTTTTGTAGTATTTACTGAAATATTTAATTTCTTTGCAATTTCAAGGTTTGAATTTCCTTCAGCTAAAAGGTTTAAAACCATAAGTTCTTTACTTGTAAGATTATAGATACTCTCTTTTCTGTTGTCTGCGGATTTTTCTTCTTTTGCCATATTTAAAACATATTTTGCAATATTGGAATCAAACCAGATTGCGCCATTTATTACATCTTTTATAAGGCTTATAAGTTTATCGGGTTTAATATCCTTTGAGCAATAGGCATTTATACCCGCCTGAAGACATTTTTGAACTTCTTTTTCTTCATTGTGTGAAGTTATGACAATAATTTTTATATCCTGATATCTTTTTCTAATTTCATTGGTGGCGGTGATGCCGTCAACTCCAGGTAATCCCAAATCCATCAAGATTACATCAATTTTTTCTTTTGATAATATTTCATACCCTTCATATGCATCTTTTGCCTCATATATTCTATCAATAAAATCTTCATCTCTTAATGATGCGCTCAATGCAAATCTGGTCAGTGCGTGGTCTTCAACTATTAAGATATTCTTTTTTTCCATTTAATCATTATAGCTCATTTTTTACTTTATTATTTATTCTTTACATTCTATTTACAATTTTTTGCTTCTTTAGTTTAATTATTATAAGAATTTTGAGGATATCCAAAGGATTTTTTATGATAGAAATTAAAGATGTTGAACACGTTGCAAAACTTGCAAGGCTTGAAATAGAGGAAGAAGATAAACCAAAATTTGCCCGTCAATTGGGAGATATTTTGAAATATGTTGAAATGATGAATGAAGTTGATACAACGGGGGTTGAACCTATGAATCATTCAATAGATTTTTCAAATGTTATGAGAGAAGATATTGAAACTTATGAAGTTACAAAAGAAGAATTAATGTCTAATGCGCCTGATATTGAAGGCGATTTCTTCAAAGTTCCAAAAATTAATTAATTTTATTAGGTTTGAATAAGGGGAAGATGGAATGACAAAGTATATTTTTATTACAGGCGGTGTAGTAAGCTCGCTTGGCAAGGGAATTGTAGCAGCCAGCCTGGGGCGCCTTTTAAGAGCAAGAGGTTTTTCTGTCACCATCCAAAAATTTGACCCCTATATAAATGTAGACCCGGGTACTATGAGCCCGTTTCAGCATGGTGAAGTATTTGTAACCGATGATGGTGCAGAAACTGACCTTGATTTAGGGCACTATGAAAGATTTACTAATACATCTTTACATCAAATAAACAATGTAACATCAGGCAGCGTTTATCAAACAGTTATTAATAAAGAACGCCAGGGAGAATATCTTGGTGCCACCGTTCAAACTATTCCTCATATTACAAATGAAATTAAAGCAAGGATTCAATCTTGTGCAAAAAAGTTTAACCCTGACTTTTTAATTGCAGAAATCGGCGGAACTATAGGCGACATTGAAAGCTTGCCTTTTATTGAAGCTATAAGGCAATTTAGGGCAGAGGAAGGGGTTGGCAACTCTCTTTCAATCCACGTTACATTGCTTCCATACCTGCCCACATCAGGAGAATTGAAAACAAAGCCATCACAGCACAGTGTTTATACCTTGAGAAGCTATGGCATCCAGCCTGAAATTCTTGTTTGCAGGACCCAGATGGAAATTCCTAAAGGTGAAAGAGATAAAATCGCCTTATTCTGCTCTGTCCAAAAGGATTGTGTTATTGAATGCAAAGATATGGATTCTATTTATGAAGTTCCGCTTGCACTTGAAGCACAAAATCTTGCAGGTGTTGTATTAAAACAATTACAAATTGAAGACAAAAAACCGGATATATCTAATTGGGAAAAGCTGGTATACAGAATTAAGCATCCTAAAGAAACCTTAAAAGTTGCAGTTGCAGGCAAATACACTGATTTAAACGATGCTTATATTTCGGTGGTTGAATCCCTAAAGCATGCCGCATTATCTCATGAATGCAAGGTGGAAATTAAATGGCTTGCTTCAGAAAAATGTTTAAATATGAATGATGCCCATGAGATGCTCAAAGACGTTGATGCATTGGTTGTGCCGGGCGGTTTTGGCGTACGCGGTATTGAGGGTAAATTAAATGTTATTAGGTACGCTAGAGAAAATAATTTACCATTTTTAGGTCTTTGCCTTGGCATGCAGTGTGCCGTTATTGAATATGCACGAAATGTTTTAGGCTTAGAAAATGCCAATAGTACAGAATTTGCAGAAGGTACAAAATATCCTGTAATCGACCTTATGATTGAACAAAAAGATGTAGCAGGATATGGCGGTACAATGAGACTTGGCGCTTACAAATGCCATTTAAAAGAAGGTTCAAAGGCTCAAAAAGCTTATGGCGCCAATGTTGTATCCGAACGTCATCGCCACAGGTATGAGTTTAATAATGAATTTAAAACACAAATTGAAGATGCAGGGCTTGTAATTTGCGGTACTTCTCCTGACGGGCTTTTGGCTGAGATGGTTGAATATCCTAAAAATGACTGGTTTGTGGCATCGCAATTCCACCCTGAGTTTAAATCAAGACCCGAAGAGCCGCATCCGTTATTTGTGGGGCTTATTTCAGCTGCAGTTGAGCAGAAAAATAAAGCAAAACAGCTAAAAATTGAAGAAACTGCAATAAACTAATGTAATTGAAGCTTAATATATCCTTGCAGTGTTATATCAAGGTTTGAGTATATTATTCTAACAAGGTCATCCCGTACATTTTGCACCCTTGTGTATACGACAGCGGGTGTGTCCCAATCGTCCTCATAAAGAATGGCTTTAATATCTGCAACCCTTGTATTTCCTTGTAATAATGAAATTGTGAAGTTGTCGCTCTCTTTTTTGTATTCAACTTGATAGTGCCCTGCCTGTAACAGTTTTCCTTTTGAATCATAAAAGTTAGCACCTATTGTAATGGTAGGTTTGCTCTCTGGTGCATCTTTAAGTCTTGAAGGCTGGTTATTTGCGCCTTCGTATTTTTTCTTAAAATCGTTGTCAAAGGCGGGATTATTCTTATTAAAAAATTTTCTAATTTTATAGAAAAAGCCTCTGGGTTCTTTATTTTCATATTGTTTCATAACTTCTTCAAACTGTTTATTTGTGGTTGGATTAGGTTTTGAAAAAGCATTATCAATAAATTGATAGTCTATATCCATCATATCATCGGCACAAAAGCCTTTTTGCCCGATAAAAAGCGCAAAAAGCGCCAAAAGTATAAAAAATCTTTTCATATTTACATGATAACGATTTTGCACCGCATGGCAACAAAATAATATTACTGGCTTCTATGGTTTATGAAATTTACCCCTTATCCAGGTATCTGCTGTGTGAAATTTATTTGAAACAAAACCGCCAAACTTTTTAGTAGAGTTAACTACAGCATCTTTTGCTTTAGTCAGTCCGCCTAAAACTTTACCACAAAAGCCGCTGCTTGCAGTGCTGCCTGCAGATGGTGCACTGTTTCTTGCAGCATTTGTCAGTTTTACATTCTTGAGCTTTCCGCCGCCTTTTATAAGCCCTATTGTACCAAGCAATACAGCACCAAGACTAACTATTCCTTTTAATAACGGCGTTATTCTAAACCCTTTTTTCGTCTTTTCGCCATTGGCGTACATATCTTCAGGGTTTTTTGCAAAATAATCCAAACTATCTTTGTTTTTTATTGAATTTGTAACATTATGACTGTAATTGCTTTTTTCACCCATAATAAAAGCATAAGGATTGTATCCTAAAATTGGCGTTGTCCTTTCAATAGAATTTGGCAGCATGAAAATTTCCTTATGACTTTTCCCTTATTCTTATAAAAACAAAATTGTTTCAATAATTGCCTTTTTACCAGTTTTCTCATAGAATTTTTTTATGGAAAATTTGAAAAAGATACCATCAGCAATAATAAACGCACTCAAGAGTGTGGATAAATATTTTATTATACTGTCTGTGTTTTTCTTTGTATTTTTAATTTTATATTGGGGCAGATTCGGTGACCCTGTTATAGATTGTGGCAGAGAAGCTTATATCCCCTATGCTATGACAGATTTAGGCAAGGTTTTATTTAAGGATATCATCTGTATCTACGGACCGGTTCCATATTACCTAAATGCACTTATAGTAAAGTTTTTGGGTGCAAACTTAAATACAATGTATCTGATAGGTGCTTTTCTTTCATATATTTTTCTTTTTGGAATTTATAATCTTGCAAAACGCTTTATTGGCGCTGGTTTGGCTTTTATATTTTCAGGTATAATTATTTTTTGTTGCATTTTAAATACTTCAATTTCAAACTATATTTTTCCATATTCTTATGCAATAGTATATTCCCTTGTATTTGCTGTATTTCATCTTGTTTTTATGTACAAATTTATTGATATTGCTTCAAGTGCCGGCAATGCAGGCTGCAAAAACCTTTGCATATCTGCTTTTTTTCTTTCTTTATGTTTATTATCAAAATTGGATTTTCTACCTTGCGTAATTCCTTTTTTAATAATACTTTTTCTTTACCGCAAAAAGCTCAACCGCAGGGCTTTTGCGATGATTTTAGTTTCATTTTTGTCATCATTTTTATTTGTTGCAATCATATTATTGCTTCAAAAAGTTTCTTTACAAAATTTAATATTTAACTTTAAAATGATATCAAATATGGCGCATTCACCGTCTTTAGAGTATTTTTACTCTGTTTGTACAGGTTATTTTTTTGAATTTAAAAAAACATTTATGTTTGTTAAAGAATTTTTACTTTCTTCTGCTATTCTTTTGTTGACAGGTATTTTGGGGAATTTTGCCTTAAAAATTAAAAATAATTTTCTTAGTATCTGTATTGCTTTTGTAATATGTACTTTTGCTGCTTATATTATCCTTGTACTTAATCTTTTAAGATATATTTTTCTATATATTCCTCTGCTGGTTTCAGTTTTTCTTGTTGTAAAATGCATAATCTACATTGTTAAAAAATATAAAAATCCGTTAATTAAAATCTCAAACAACGATATTATAAAATATTCTTTCATTTTGTTTTCCGTTTTATTTTCACTAAAGTCTCTATTTGGCTTATTCCATGAGCTTTATGGCACTTTTTATTTACCGTTTATCTTATTGTCCTTTATAATTATTATTTTACTTGTCTTTAGAAAGAATCAGCCGCTGGCAGCGGGAATATTTAAAATTATTGGCACAACTGTTATTTTCTTATTTATTTTTCAAAATTTTATTGTATTTAATTTAGCAAAAAATACACCGGTAAAAAGCAAGCAAGGTGTGATTTATACTGAAAAAACAATAGCAACTTCGCTTAATTTTGCAATTAATTTTTTGGAAGCCAATCTTAAAAAAGACGAGACTCTTTTAGTCCTCCCTGAAGGGCTTTTTGTTAATTTTATTTTGAAAAAAGATTATCCATACTATAATACCAGCTTCACCCCGCTTGATTTTGACGCTTATGGTGAAAAATATCTAACAGAGCATCTTTTGACAAATCAGCCAAATTATATTGTATTTTTATCAAGAAGTTACCAAGATTACAACAAGACCTTTATTTGCACTGATTTTGGAGTTGAATTTTGTAATGTTGTTTTTGAAAATTATACCCTAAAGACTCAATTTGGCAGTAACACTTTTACCAAATTGCAAAAAGAGCCTTTGATTCAAATTTTTGAAAGGAAAGATGATGACTAAAAAAATTGCCATAATTCACCATGGGTGCGCTAAAAACCTTGTGGATACGGAGCTTATGCTTGGTGCATTGCAGCAAAAGGGTTATAAAATTACCCTTGACTATATGGAAAATGATGTTGATTTTGTCATAGTAAATACATGTTCATTTATCTATGATGCTGAAAAAGAGAGTGTTTCAAGCATTTTTAATATGATATCCGAGGGTAAAAAAGTTATCATCACCGGCTGCCTGCCGCAAAAACATGGAGAAGAGCTAAAAGCCCTGATACCCGAAGCTATAGGCTTTATTGGAACTTCTGATGTTGAAAAAATTGTGGATTTAATTGAAAATTTTGAAAATAAAAATGAAACTTTTTTGGTTTCAAAAAATCCCATTTGCAAATATCCTGAAAATATAGATAGAGTGCAGATTACAGTGGGTTCAAGCTCGTATATTAAAATAGCAGAAGGTTGTAATTATTCCTGTGGATACTGCGTTATTCCAAAATTGCGGGGTCCTTATGTATCGCGCCCTATGGAATCTATCGTTAAAGAGGCTAAAGCCCTTGCTGATAAAGGTGTTTCAGAAATTATTTTAATCGCTCAGGATACATCCGGTTACGGTATTGATTTATATAAAAAACCAATGCTCTCAACGCTTTTAAAAGAGCTTAATAAAATTGAAAATTTAAGCTGGATAAGGGTTTTGTATACATATCCTACCAATTTTAATGATGAATTGATTGATGCATTTGCAAACCTTGATAAGGTTGTAAAATATGTCGATATCCCGCTCCAGCACTCGCATCCGGAGATTTTATCCGCTATGCGCCGACCCCCGCTTGATGGTTTGGCGTTTATTAAAAAACTTAAAGAAAAAATAAAAGGTGTTTGCATTAGAACCACGCTGATTACCGGCTACCCTACAGAAACAGATGAACATTTTAATCACCTTTATAATTTTGTAAAAGAAGCAAAATTCGACAGACTCGGGGTTTTTGAATTTTCAAAAGAAAAAGATACTTATGCATATAATTTAAAGCCGCAAATCCCGGCTAGAGTTAAAAAATCAAGGAAAAATAAAATTTTAAAACTTCAAAAAACTATCTCAAACTCAATCAATAAAACACTTGTGGGTGCATCAATCTCGTGTATCGTAGAGCAGATAAGGGAAGACGGACTTGTAGTTTTAAGAAGCTACAAAGACGCGCCTGATGTAGACGGACTTGTTTATGCAAAAACGGATAAAGTCCTTGTACCGGGCGATATTTGGGATGTTAAAATTACAGATTTTTCAGATTATGATTTATTTGGAGAAATTTAAACTTGGAATTAAAATCTGAAGAAAGATTATATAAAATTGGTGAAGCTGCAGAAATTTTGGATGTTCATATTCAAACTTTAAGAATTTATGACAAAGAAAATCTTTTACCCTCAAAACGCTCTGATACCAATAGACGCTGCTATACCGATGAAGATATTGAACGTGCTAAACTCATACTATACTTGACTCGGGCGCTTTCTGTTAATTTAAACGGGGTGAAAATTATTCTGCATTTTTTAAAAAAAAGCCGGATAGCCCCTGAACTTGCGGTTGAATTTATAAAAAACGCTGCAAAAACAGCAGGGATAACTGAAGATGAAATTGCTAATAATCTTAAACGTTACAATAAAGAAGATTCCAGCGTTTTTAAATCCTTATAATCATTGGTGTGCAAAGCTTATGCCGATTTTAAAAATTAATTTTTTATAAACTGCTAAAATAACATACTTATAAGCTGAAAAAGCATTAATGATAAGCTTTTTAACCTGGTCAAATGTTTAGCGTTAAAAAAAACGCCCCAAATAATGGAGCGTTTTAAAATTAAAATTCAATTATAGTCTTAGTTTTGAGCTTCTTTTTGTTTATTTATCAAGCCTTGAATCCTGTCAATGATTTCTTCACCTTTCTTTTGAACTTCAGAAACCATATCATCAGTTTTTTCTTGAATTTCTTTAACGGCGTAAGAAGCCTTATTTAACGCATCTTTTGTGGTTTTTGAGATTTGTTCTCTTGTTTCTTCACCTGATTGAGGTGCAAGTAAAACTCCGATAACAGAGCCCACAACGCCGCCTACAACAAAACCTACTAAAAATTTTCCTACTGACATAATATTTTCCTTTCTTTATCTTCTAAATAATTTAATGCCAAGGCTTAAACCCTCTTTAAGACCTGAAAAAAGCCCTCGCATTTTTTGTCCAATCATAAAAGGCATGCATATAACTTTGTCCATAGCGCCTTTTACCTTTTCTATCTGGCTGTCTGTATTTTTTACAATAGAATTTATAGAGCTCAAGGTTACCTTTAATTCAGCTAATGTGGGCTCTAATTCTTCATTTATCATTTCAGAAGTTTTTGATAGATTCTTAGCTAAACTTGTAGAGGTATGTATTAATTTTATTAAAAATATTGCAATTAAAATAAGTAAAATTGCCGTTGTATAAATTAAAACCACTAAACTAATTTGCACTGTTGAATCCATCATTTCACCTCATAAACTACATATTGTAAACATCTGTTTCAATGTTTTTAGCATTTGCAAGCTTTTCAGCCTTTACATTGTCTAAGAATTTTTTATATTCCATTTCAATTTTGCATTTTGAACCCTTAATCATATCCATAGCCTGTTTTTTAGCTTTTTGAATTTCAGGTGAATATTTTTCGGTTACATCAATAACGGTTTTTTTAATATCTTCACGAAATTCTTTGCCCGGCTTTGGTGCATATAAAATTCCTGCAGCTATTCCACCTACTATGCCTGCCAAAATGCCAAATGCAAAGCATATTGAATTATCTTTTTTACACATTTTATTCTCCTTTTTATCAAGATTTGATAATTATAGCATTTTTTACCTTCTCTTTAAACCCCTCAAGCATTTATTATTATAAAATAATAAACTTGAATGAAAAATTTATAAATTTAAATAAAATCTCTTGCAAAAAATGTTTTTATTGATATAATAAATTTCATAGAGAAGTTTAAAAAAGCAGTTAAGCTTTTCTTGATTAATTCTTGGGTTTTGCCCAAAAAAGATAATCCTCAGTAGCTCAATGGCGGAGCAACCGGCTGTTAACCGGTAGGTTGTTGGTTCGAGTCCAACCTGAGGAGTTTTTTATTTTAAGATATAAAATCTTTTTATTCCCGGATCGTCTAACGGCAGGACGGATGACTCTGGATCATTCAATCGTGGTTCGAATCCATGTCCGGGAGTTTTTAATTTTATAGAAACTGTATGCTGAAATACCCATATTAAACGTTTATTCTCCAAATATCTCTGTTTTTTGTTTGTGGTATTTTATATACATATAAATTAATAGGTGCGGGTACAAGTATGGTTAGTGAGAGTTTGTTTTCTAGACTTTATAAAAAATATAACAGTGTAAATCTGGTCTTAAGAATTGTTATAGGTATAATTTTAGGTGTTATTCTTGCAATCTTTGCTCCTGATTTTAAATTTATCAAAATGATAGGCGAATTATTTATTGGCGCACTTAAGGGTATAGCACCGATTCTTGTTTTTGTACTGGTTATAAGCTCTTTAGCGCAAGGACAGGTTAAAAAAGACGGTAAAGACGGGCGTTTCAAGGTTGTAATTTTGCTTTATCTTGTATCAACATTCCTTGCTTCATGTGCAGCTGTTGTTGCAAGTTTTATATTTCCTTTAACATTGACACTTTCTGCTAAAAGCGCTGATTTTTCTTCCGCACCTGCAAATTTAAGCGATATTGTCCACAATCTTTTGGTGAATATTGTTTCAAATCCGATAACATCTCTTAGTGCGGGAAATTATTTAGGAATACTTTTTTGGGCGATTGTTTTTGGTTTTGCCATGAAAAATATTGCAGCGGCTGATACTAAAAATTTTCTTTCAGATGTTGCAAAAAGCGCTTCTGATGTTGTTTGTAAGATAATTAATTTTGCTCCGTTCGGCATTATGGGGCTTGTATTTGGAGCTGTTTCATCAAGCGGGGCTGAAATTTTTGGAGAATACGGAAAATTAATCCTTCTGCTTGCCTTTTGTATGCTTTTTGTTTATTTTATTTCAAATCCAATAATAGTGTTTATTGTTACGAGAAAAAATCCTTATCCGCTTATATTAAAATGTCTTAAAGAAAGCGGTATTACGGCATTTTTTACAAGAAGCTCCGCTGCAAATATTCCTGTAAATATGGCACTTTGTGAAGAGCTTGGTCTGGATAAGGACATGTATTCTATTTCTATCCCTCTTGGGGCAACAATAAATATGAGCGGTGCTGCTGTTACTATCACTATTATGACGCTTGCTGCAGTTCATACTTTAGGTATAGATGTAAGCTTTGCTACAGCTATTATTCTTGGTGTATTGGCTTCTTTTGCAGCTTGCGGAGCTTCGGGAGTAGCGGGTGGTTCCTTGCTTTTAATTCCTTTGGCCTGTTCTTTATTTGGAATCTCAAACGATATAGCTATTCAAGTTGTTGGTGTAGGCTTTATCATAGGTGTACTTCAAGATAGTTTTGAAACTGCCTTAAATTCCTCTTCAGATGTTATTTTTACAGCCGCTGCAGAGTATAGAAAAATAAGAAAAGAAACTTCTTAAATTATGCTTTTTTCTTTGCAATGCTAACAACAATGCTTGTTAGGGCAAAAAGTGCGATTGTGTTTGGAATAACCATTAAGTTGTTGAACATATCTGTTAATTCCCAGACAAAATCACTTGAAATTAAGCTGCCAAGCATAATAAATCCAAGTGCAATTACGGTATAGATAATTTTTGAACCTTTGGGAAATTTTTTGCCAAAAAGATAGACTGCATTAATTTTTCCAAATAAATTCCAGCTCAAAATTGTTGAAAAAGCAAAGAAAAATAAACAAATTGCTACAAAAATTGCGCCGAATGAATTTCCAAAAACAGAGCCAAACGCTGTCTGTACCAGGTTTGTTTTATTTAAAATGCTCATAACAGCCTCTGTATAGCCATTTGATAAAACTCCATTATTTGCATAAAGGGTTGAAATTACAATAAGTGCATTTAGAGTTAAAATGACAAATGTATCAATAAATACGCCAATCATAGCCACTGTTCCTTGGGTATGAGGGTCTTTAACATTTGCAAGCGCATGAGCGTGTGGAGTGGAGCCCATTCCGGCTTCATTTGAAAATAATCCGCGCTTTGCTCCTTGGCTTAAAGCTTGTTTAAAAGCATATCCAAATCCGCCGCCTAAAATTGCCTGCGGTGCAAAAGCATATTTAAAAATCATTCCAAAAGTTTCAGGTATATATTGAATTTTTGCAATCAATATTACAAGACACCCAATTATAAATAGCGCCGCCATAACTGGTACAATTTTTTCTACAACTGCTGCCAGGCGCTTTATTCCGCCGGCAAAAATTATAGCACAAGCTGTAACAAGGAAAAGTCCAACAAGCCAGGAGTTTATACCAAAAGCTGTCTGCATGCAGCATGCTATAGAATTTGATTGCACCATAGCACCCATAAAACCGAGTGCTAAAATTGCAGCTGTAGCAAAGAAAACGGCTAAAAATTTTCCGCATTTTCCTTTGAAAGCTCTTCTAATATAATAAACCGGTCCCCCTTTGATTTCACCGCAATGATTTTTTATCCTTGTTTTTATTGCAAGTGTAGCTTCAGCATAAATTGTAGCCATTCCAAAAAATGCAATCACCCACATCCAAAAAATAGCACCGGGTCCCCCGATTAAAATTGCGCCTGAAGCCCCTACGATATTTCCTGTTCCAACCTGTGCAGCTACTGCGGTAGCGAGTGCTTGAAAAGATGTCATACTTTTTTCTTCGGTTTTATCAAACATATTAATCTTTCCAAATATATTTGATAAACCTTCCTTAAAACATCTTATTTGAACAAATTTGGTTTTAATGGTATACCAAAGTCCGACACCAATAAGAAGTGTAGTAAGAATATAATTTGATAAATATTCATTAATTTTTGCAACTATGGGAAATAACATCTCTTCCATGGTTTTTTCCTTTTAATTATATAAGCATCTTTTCAATAATTTTTGCAGCAGTTTTTATAAATTCTTCACAAGGTCTGTTATTATAGTATTCTTCTGTTCTTTTAGCGGGTATAGGCGATATTTCATCTTCTTTTTCTAAACCTAAAAGTTCGCGGCAAATAATTGTCTTATGTTCTTTTTTAAATTCTTCTGCTAAATCTTGGATTAATTTATAATGTGTACCCTTAAGCTCATCACAATTTACTTCACTGCAGCCTTTAAGCAGCCCAGCAATTATGAACATACCGCTGACTGCTCCGCAAACTTCACGCATTCTGCCCATTCCGCCTCCAAATGATGAAGTAAGTTTTAAAAGAGTTTCTTTGTCAAGATTTATTTTTTCTGCAAAAGCCAAGCACACTGATTGCGCACAATTGTAGCCATTTTTAAAGTTTTCTTCCGCTCTTTTCCTAAAATCAGTCATAAGAAAACTTTAACATAAAGAAAAATTTATTAATAAAAATTATTAATAAATTACATTTTTACTTAATTTTTGCTATTATATATTATGCACACAACAGTTATTTATAAGGAATATAAAATGTTTAGATATAACAAAGTGTTTTTTGTTTTAGCTTTTGCATTCTTAATTTTTGGCTTAAATGATTCAGCACAAGCAATTCTTGATGGCGCAGATATTCCAGGTACTGTAGTTGATTTTACAAAAGATGAAACAGTTGGCACCAATACAGGTATGCTCCAAAACAATAGTACAACATTGAATGGCAATGGCTTTTCACTAGATGGAAGCAAATACTCTAACAGTTCTAATTCAAACAGTAACGTTTGGCTTGGAAATAACGGCACTGGCGATAACCAAACAGGATATGAAACAAAAATTTTAAACATAGGTACATTCCAAAAAGGTCTGCTGCCTGATGCTGGAAATGATATTTATCTCAAAATAACTGATAATCCAAACAGCCCTATTGCTTATGGAATCTTAACAATGAATGACGGGGTTCATAATTTTCATAGTAAAGCTAACAGTAATGGCGGCGGTTTTTTGTATACCATTTCAAACTTGACTGTTGAAAATACAATATTCAAAGGCAATTACAATAATTCAACATCATCCGGGGCAGCCGGAGGTGCTATTAAATATATGAATAATACTTCAGCAGTCCCTGTTGCAAATATTAAAAATAGTTATTTTACAGAAAATCATCGCTCATCCACTGGTTCAAATACTGTTGAAGGCGGTGCTATATGGTCTCAACAGTCAAATGGTACGCTTGTTATTGATGATAGTATCTTTACAAAAAACTATGCACAGCACACTCCTACAAGCAGTTCGTCTAATTTTGCAAGAGGTGGAGCAATTGCAAATACTTCAGGAGCTTTGAAAATTTCAAATTCTTATTTTGGAAATAATTATGTAAAAGGCTCAAGTGCTCAAAGCGGAGCAATTTATGCCGGTTCATCCACATCTGCACCCAATAATGATACAATATATCATACAATTGACAAAACGGTTTTTGAAAAAAACAGCGCAATTGCCGAACGTTCTGGAGCTAATGCTGGTGCTTTTTCTTCATCAAACAATACCAAAATAACTAATTCCCTTTTTCTTTCAAACAGTGCTGTCTTAGACCTTAAATATGCTCCTTCTTCTAATTTCTTTATGGGTGCTGGTGCGATAAGCCAGGGTGATACCACAACATCAAGGAATACCAGACTTGAAGTTTTAAACACAGTATTTAAAAATAATTTTACGCAGCTCAATAATGATTCCAATATTGAAATTGCAAAAGGCGGAAATATTCTTGGCGGAGCAATTCGTATAAATAATTCAACTACAAAATTTGATAATGTTTTGCTGCAAGGAAACTATGTGGAAAATAAAAATACAGCATCTGACATAATTGCTGCAGGTGGTGCTATTGCAATTAATCCAACCACAACCGGTCGAGGTACTCATAGTTTTACAGCTCAATTTAATGAAAATAAAGTTATATCTCAAGGAACTGCACTTGGAGGTGCTGTAGCAATTCTGGATGGTAAAAATACCGGATATATTCCGACAGTTGATTTTAACAATGCAGCTTTGACAAATAATTCTGTTGAATCTGCCGGTAATTTTAGCACTGGAGCAAAAGGCGGTGCAATTTATGCGGGTGTTTTAAGTTTTGTAAATATTAATGATTCAACAGTTGAATCAAATGAAACTAAAACTACAGGTAACACAAATGCAAACCACGGCGGCGGTGCTGTATTTGTAACAGATAGAGCAGTTTTGACAGCTGTTGATACTTCTTTTGTGAATAATAATGCATCGGGCACTGGAGCAAAAGGCGGTGCAATTTATAATGAAAAAAAGGGTGTTACCAATATTATTGCACAGAATAAAAATGTATTTTTTACAGGAAACAAAGCTGATGGTGTGTCAAATGCCATACATAATGAAGAAATTTTAAATTTAAATGCTGCTGATGATAAATCTATTGTATTTAATGACAGAATATCATCTACCGATAAATCAACTATCTATATCAATAAAAAAGGTGAGTGGGATAAGGTAACATATAAATATACAGCAGAAGCAAGACGACCCAAAGATGCGCCAACCACCGGTACAATTGTTCTGAATGAAAATATGGAAGATATACGCGGAGCTGTTGAACTTCATGGCGGAACGCTTGCATTAGGTGAAAATGGAACATTTTTTAATAATGCATCAGCATTTGCTGTTCATGGTGCTTCAACTTTAAATCTTGCAAATGGTAAAGTTCAAACTCATAACCTAGGTGATTTTACACTAAATGCTCCTTTAAATCTTGCTATTGATGCTGATTTGGCTAATCAGGGAATAGATAATTTTATAGCAAAAAGCGTTTCTGTTTCAGGGGATGATTCTATAATTAACATCAATAGAGTAAATTTAATTAACGATACATTTGAAGGAAACTCCATTAATTTAAAATTAACCGAGAATGAAGAATTAATGGATATAATCACCCTTGATGAGAGCGTTAAAACAGCATTGGGTGAAATTTACAAATACGATATTGAATATGAAAACATTAATGACGGCATAATTGTTACAAAAAGAGGTTCAACTCCTGGTGGCGATAGCGAGCTTCCAGCACCTCCGCCTGCTGTATATGATAATTTTAATCCTGCAGTTATGGTTGGTGCAATTGCCGCTCAAGCAGGGTATATGACACAGCTAAATGCATATGATAATGCGTTTCAAAACACTGTTTCCAATATGATGCTGCCAAAAATTCAAAGACATGCTTCATTATTTCAAAATCGTTATGCCATAAGCGATGGAGGCTATCAATATAATGAAGAAAATGCACATACTTGGTTTAGACCATATACTTCAATAGAAAAAGTCTCATTTAAAAACGGACCAGATGTTGACAACATTATGTATGGCACTTTTATTGGTACCGATGGGAAATTATATCAACTAAAGAATGGTAAAATTGCCCAGTTGTCTGCTTATTTATCTTATAATGGCTCGCATCAAAGTTTTGATGGCAACAGCTTATATCAAAACGGCGGAACACTTGGTGTTGCAGGTTCTTTATATAAGGACAATTTCTTTACTGTATTAACTGCAAATGCAGGTGCAAGTTCAGTTTCCGCATCAACAATGTATGGTACTGATAAATTTCCTATGCTTATGTCCGGTATCGCTTCTAAAACAGGCTATAATCTTGAATTTTTAGGCGGAAGGTATGTTTTACAGCCAAATTTATTATTATCATACAGCCTTATAAATGCATTTAATTATACTAATGCAAGAGGTTTAAAAATTGAATCAGACCCGCTTCATGCAATACAAGTGTCACCTGGTGCAAGGTTTTTTGCAAATACGAATAGCGGCTGGCAGCCATATCTTAGTGCTGATATGAAATGGAATATACTTGATGATTCCAAGTTTACTGCAGCTGATGTTGCCTTGCCTGAAGTTTCAATAAAACCATATGTAGAGTATGGTTTAGGCGTTCAGAAAATTACTGGTGATAATATTTTTGGATATATGCAAGCACTTGTAAGAAACGGCGGAAGAACCGGTATTGCACTTTCTGCAGGACTAGATATTCTGCTTGGTAAAGATGAGCTTAAAAACTATCGTCCGCACCTATAATATTCCATGTTTTACAAAGTTTAAAATATTAATTGCGCACGATTTTTTTTAATGATAAAATAACTTTGTTCTTAGCGGTATCGTCTAGGGGTCAGGATAGCAGATTCTCATTCTGTTGACACGGGTTCAAATCCCGTTACCGCCGAAACTATAATATTCGGGCCTGTAGCGCAGTTGGTAGCGCAGGAGACTCTTAATCTTTTGGTCGTGGGTTCGAGTCCCACCAGGCCCACCATTTAAAGAGAAGCTGATTAAGACTTCTTAATGATTTTGGTGTTCTTGCGAAATACGAAAAATGGATATCAAAAATAATTAATTTCCTGTAATTCAATATCTGCAAGTCTTCTAAAAGTTTTTTCCTTTTTTATTGTAAAATATTTATGAAAATAAGATATATCATGGCAATAACTCAAACAATAGAAGAATTAAGAAGTATTCTATGTAGTAAAAATATTGAACTAAATAGAGCACAACTAAGCGTTTTTAAACAACAACCGGTAAATTATGTTGATCATTTAAATATAGCTATAGAACAAATGGCACATTCTAATATTGCAGCGTTTATTTTACTTTCAGATCAACAAAATCATTTAGCGGCTATGTCTTTTATCAGAATGCATTTAGATTGTTTGTTAAAATTATTTTCGACATTTATAATAAAAGAAAAAGAAACTTGGATATCTTCATTACTTTATGCTGAAGATAAAAATTGGAAAAAGAAGATTAAAATTAATGAAAAAAAGAAAGCATTAACTGATAAATTTTTATGTGAACAACTTGAATCCCAAGGTTATTTTGCTAGAGCCAGTGAACTATATAAATATTCTTGTGATTTTATTCATCCGTCAGATAAGCATTTTAGTTCTGCCATAAGAGAATGGATAATATTGCCGGATAAAACAGTCCAATGGAAAACTATGATTAATATATTTGGAATAACAGAAATATCTGAAGATATAATAAAGAGTAATTATATTTGCATGTTGGAAATCACAGATTGCATAATTAGATATATAAAACTTACAAAGACTCAAACATTAAATTTTATACAATTTGAATTAGCTTAATTTAATCAAACTCTAAGTCTAAAATTAATATTTACCTGCGATGTTCGGCAATTTCTCTTGTTTATTAAATCAATCAAATAAATAATTTGAGCCATTTCCTCTGATTTTAATTTTATTACAAATTGTTTCAAAAATAGTTCAAGTTTCGCCTCTTGCGACCCACCATTTACTCCCATTTGGGAGTTTTTTATTATTTTTTAAAATTTCCAAGTGTGAGAAATTTATGCCCTTTAATAAATTTATACTCCGATGAATTTTCTTGTATTTTTTACGCCAAATTTTTTCAACAGCCATCTTAAGATAATAAGCAAAAGTAAGCAGCCTATTATTGTGACTGTGAATGTTCCAATGGCATACAAGCAGCATTCAAGTGTATTTTGCTGTATATCAAGAACGGGAGGCTTAAAAGTATCGTATAAAGAATGAAACATAATAGGGTTTATGAAATATTGATGCACAAAAAAATATCCCAAAAGAATATTCTGCAAGTGTATTTAAAATTTTGTCCAAGGCAGGAATTTTTTGTATTTTATCCTCAAATAAAATGCAAAAACTCAAATACATTAATATTATTAAAATATGTCCTAAATTGTATGCTACAAAATTGGAATCATATTTTAAATAAACAAAAAGTGCTGCAATATACAAAATACATAGTGCAAAAAGTATTGGTTTTATGTACTGTTTAACAGAATCAATATATTTATTTAAAAAGGTACAAATTTCCATACCCAATAAATATGGAGACAAGAAAAATAGAAATGACAAAAAATATAATTTAAAAAATGAAATATAAATATTTAATGTGCTAAAATTTTCCAAGTGATAAATTGTATCTCCTACACTGGGGCGTTTTATCAATATACTTGCAATGCAGGAAATAAAAAGTGCACTCAGCCAAAGAAATTTATGCTTTTTAATGAATAAAAATAAAGGTGCTGCGATAAAAAATATAATAATCAAACCTACAAACCAGGTTGGGTTATTGAAAACCATGCCAAAAAGATATGATGAAACTACTTTTAAAAAGCCACTCATATGCTCTAAGGGAATTTTTTGATTAGTATTTGTAAGCAAAAATGCAATAATAGCAGGGGTAATACAGAAAAAATAAGGAAGTACAACATTGAAAAACTTCTTCTTGAGATAATCCAAATATTCAAATTTGTAAGATAAATATTGAAATAAAAATCCGGCAATAAATACAAAAAAAGGTACCGCCTTTAAAAAGAAAGGTATTTGTTATATATATCAACCCTTCTTTATTCCCCCAGCAGATAGAATGTCCAAGAACAATCATAACTATAGCAATAGCTCTGAAATAGTTTATATAATTCAATTTTGGCTTATGTGAAATTTGTTTAGCCGTATTAATCATTAAATTTTCTTATATTATTTTTTCAGTTAAGGCAAGAATTGCAGCTTGAGTTCTATCTTCAACTGCAAGTTTTTGAATAATATTTTTAACATGGTTTTTTACAGTATAAAGCGATATTATAAGTTTATTTGCAATATCCTTATTGCTCATACCTTTTGCTATAAGCCCCAAAATCTCCTTTTCTCTGTTTGTTAAATTGAAATTATTTGAAGTTTCTATAATCTCTTCATCAATAGAACCTGTATTGGTTTTAGAAAGTATATCTAAAATGTAATCTGCTATATTAGGCGCAATCCAAACTTCTCCATTTAGAACCATATTAATAATATTTACAATCTTTTCTATACTTATATTTTTCATTGCATATGCATTTGCACCGGAATTGAATGCCCTTAGGACGCTTTCTTTTTCGTCAATAGAAGTCAACATAATAATTTTAATATCAGGGTTTAAATTTTTGATTCTTTTTGCAGCATCAATTCCATTTAAAATTGGCATTGCAATATCCATTAATACAACATTGGGCATATTTTCATTTGTTGCAGATTTTACAAACTCAACCGCCTGCTTGCCATCTTCAAATTCACCTATAACTTTAATGTCGCTATACGGTTTAAGTGCGTACATAATTCCTTTTCTGGTAAGTTCATGGTCTTCAACTAATATAATTTTTGTACTCATTTAAGCCCTTTCTTTGTGTCTGGGAAGAATAAGCGTGAACTTTGTGTATTTTGAAATTTCGCTTTCCAATTCTATTCTACCATTAATAATATCAGTAAGTCTTTTAACAACATCAAGCCCTAAGCCTGAACCGAGTTTTCTGTTATATGATTTTGAACTAAAGTATCTATCAAAAATGTGCTCAATGTCTTCTTTTGAAATACCGTTACCATTATCCTCAACAATAATTTTTACTTCAGCATCTGATTTTTCGGCACTAATTTGCACATATCCGCCTTTTTGAAGATTTTCAATGGCATTTGCACACAAGTTTATAATTATTCTCTCAAAACAGGTTATGTCAGTGCAAATATCTTCATTATCCGTTTTATTTATAAGCAATATATTTTTATCATCTGCAATAGGTTTTATTTTTATAAAACAGTCATTAACTGCTTTTGTAATATTTATTTTTTCAAAATTTAAATCTTCATTTTTTAAATTAAATTGATATGATTCCAGTATTAAATTTACCATTCTTAAAAGATGGCTCGTATTCTTCTCAAGAGATTTTGCAAGTTCCTTTTCTTCATCTAAATTTAATTCTGAAAATTTGCCGGAAATCATAGAAAGTGCCCTCTCTTGTGCAATCAGCGGAGTTCTTAAATCATGGGTTAAATTTCTTATAAACCCTGCTCTCAGCTCTTCCTTTTCTTTTAAGCCCTTTACCATATCGTTAAAATTGGCGCAGGTTTCTTGAACAGTCTTTTGTTTTGTATTTGTTTTTAATACAAGGTTTAAATCTCCTGATTTTACCCTATTTGCAGCAGCGGATAGTTTTATAAACGGATTAATGAAATTTAAATTAATATACCTGGTAACATATATGCTGAGTAATACCCCGGCTAATATTATCACAAGCCCGGCACGCCTCTCATAAGGATTTGCAGGCGGAATATGCCAGCTAGTTTTAATTAATATTGTAATATCATCAGATGCATAATTTTTATCTATTTTAAAAATTTTGTAGGCAATATTTTTATCTTTTGGAATACCTAATGGGATTGATGATAAATTCTTTTTAAAACCGGGAAGAATTTTTATATTCTCTTTTGGCGCAATGATACTTATAAGTTTATCTTCACTGATTATATTTCCTGAATAAAACTCGGCAAAAAACGGTCCAGGCAATTTTAAACTTGAAGGTACAGCCTCTTTTGTAATCTTTATTCCCTTGATATTATCCTCTAAAAAAGGAATAATAATTACACTATATAATTTTGGTTGAGGGCTATTTTCAACTTTATAGTAATATATTATTTTTTCAGGAAATGTATCTAAAAATTCAACCTTGGAATCTTTAAAAGTATTTATAATCTTTTCTTTTGTATATTTTTCAGTAGTTGGAATATATAGTGCTTCCATAGCATCAACTGTTTTTATCTTTAAATTATTTTCAATATTGTAATTAATTTCTCTTGAAACTGAATCCAGAATCTTGTATGAAGTATCAAGTTCCATTTTTCTAATCTTATAATTTGAAAATAAAAACAAACATACTAAAGGCAGAATTATTGTAAATGGAAAAATAATAAACAGATATTTCGCAAACTTTATCATATATTTAATTCTTTATAATTTGTTAAATTGAAATTCATTTTTAAAATTTCATTTTTTACTTTAGGATTTATTGATGCCACAAATTCTTTATAATTTGTTTTACTATTTCTGTCTCCTAATGATTTTGGATGGATAATAAGCTCCACAATTTTGCCATCATTAATGTTTTTTAGCGGCAATAATCCGGATAAAATACTGCTTTCATCCATATATCCTGTATAATTTACCCCGACAAGATAATCATTTGTTATTATCTTTTTAGCACTGGACTTTGAATTTAAACTGTCAACAGTTTTTTTATTTACTGTGCTAAAAGTATTTAAAAGACCTAATTTTATAAGATTAACAGGATATTTTGTACTGAAAACCTTTTTTAAAACTATGTACGGTTTTTCATATTGAGTTCGTATAAATTTAATTTTATATTCAAGAGCCAGCTTTAAAACCATATTGAAAATATTTGGAATTGAATGTGTATGCACATGAGAATTTATATGGTCAATTTCTATATCAGATAAAATCTTTTCAATCTGTGCCCTAAATTCAGTTTCAATTTGTGAGATTAATTTTTTATTATTAGAATTATATAAAAAATACAAATATCCTTTATTAAAAAAGCCGTCACTATTAGTAAATATGGAAGGGTTTGTAAGGCTTTTTCCTTCAATAATATTTAAATGTACTCCTCGTCCAATCTTTGGAATTTCAGGTAAAACCTCTTTTATTCCTTGATTATAAAATTCACCGTTAGCTAATATGCAGGTTGAAGTTATCACTCCATTTGTGTGCCCTTCCATAATAGCTAGATTTGATTCCAAGCTTAAACCAAAATCGTCAGAATTAAAAACTAAATTAACCATAAAGCCATTATACAGACATGATTTAAATTTGGCATAATGTAAATTAAATTGAAAAATTATTCTACAATACTTTTCATTTCAAGATTAATTTTATTGTTTAAGTTTCCCTTAAATTTCACCCTAAAGAAGTTAATATCTTCCTTTTTACCCTCAATAAAAGGGATTTTATCCAGTATCGGTTTATATTTGCTGAGAGTATTCTCCGGCTTTAAAACAAGTTTAATTATAAAGTTAATCGGCATAAAAAGAATTTTTACCCCTTTTCCAGCACTAGAATTATATTTGCCAAAAAGCATCAAGTCGGCATCATCATTTTGAATATCAAAATCTCCTTTAATTAAAAATGACAAATATTTTTGCTGCGAGGTAATATTTATATTATGAAGTTTGTAATTATCAAAATAAAAATTACCATTTAGGTTAGAATTTAACCCCTTATTTTCATTCATTTTTACATTAATTATATCGGATATTTTTACCTTTCTTCCTCTTTTTGTAGTAAATTCAATATCGCCGAGTCTTGTTAAATTTCCATTATTAATTTTAAAAGTTGTATATGCCTTAATATTGTGGAATTTATTTGATGTTTTTATTTTTAAGTTGCCATCAGCAATGCCTTCAACTTGTCCTCTAAGATTAAAAAGCAAATCTGCAGCTAAGTTGGAATTAATTCCCTTGGCTTCAAAATCTATTTCAGATGTATTGTTTTTAAAATCATAATTACCATCTGCTGCAAGTATCCCATCAGCAAAAAATATATCTGCAGTTTTAAAGTTAAAAATATCTTCTTTTAGACTGCCGCTTAAAAGAATGTTTTCAAGATGTATTCTGTCTTTTATGAGTTTATTTACCCTAATTGTCCATCTGTCAACAGTTAAATTAATATCTTTAACTTTATTAAGATATTTACTATACTTGTTTTTCTTTCTTATGGAATCATTCTTTGAATCTAAATGCCTTTCTTTTCTATGCTTCAAGGTTTTAAAAATATATTTTTCGAGAAATAAATCCATTGTATAAATTTCAATTTTATCCCCAATAATATTTTTACCATTCATTTTGCAGGTAAAGTTACTTCCTCTGTATTTTCCATTTGCTAAAATATTTATAAAATCATTATTAGCACTAATTTTAGCCTCATCTACATAAAAATCCTTGTGAGTAAAGTTTCTTACAATAAAATCTCCGAGAATAAGTTTTTGCAGGAAATCATATTTTAAATTTCCCTTAAATTCTCCCCCCTCAATGTATTTTCCAAAAGAACCGGTAAATGAAGCAGGAGCAAAACCATTTGTTTTTGCCGACAAATATTTAGGGTAAAGGTGCTCTACCCCATTTTTATTTGCCATTTTTACAAAAAGTCCGTCACCTGAAATAATTATATTTTTTTGACCGCCTGTGATTATTGAATAGTCATAATTTTTAATATACAAATCTTTCTCTTTGAGAGTTTCAATAAAAAGTCTTCTATCTTTATCCAAAAGACCCAGATATGCTCCTTTATACAAAATGTCCGCACCTTTTTTAATATCTAAAGAATAATTAACATCAATTTTTTTATTTTTTATATGATAATCAACACTAGCTTGAACGGATTCTATAATATCAAGCCCTGGAACATATCCAGCAGCTTTTTCAGTAAGTCTAGAGTGAACTTCACCAAAAACTTCTCTTTCTTTATTTTTTACATTTTTAATATGTAAAATATGAACAACCTTTTCACCGGCAAGAGTACCTGCAGCACTAGAATTTAAATCATCTCCATCAAAATAAAATTCAGCAGTTTTAAATTCAATCGGCACATTAAATAAAACTGTTTTTGCAGTCAATTTATCAGCAATGAGCTTTCCAAAAATCTTATCCTTTTTAATATTTAAATCAACATCCAGGCTTCCTGAATAGTTTTTAAAATTCTCAATAAATTTTTTACTGCTATCCTTAGATTTTTGAAAATATAAAAGTCCCGCCATTATTTCATCTATAGGGAGCTTCTCTCCCGTAATATTATAATTGGCACCTTTTTTATTATTTAGTATAACCCCATCAATATTTAAAATAACATTCTTTATAATTATATCTGTATTGTTTGAAATCAAGGTAGATTTATCCAGCGAAAATTTTCCATCAAGAATAATTTTATCGCTCAAAAAAGCAGATTTTCCTTCACCTCTAAGAATAAGTTTCTTTTTAGAATTATTAGATACAGTATTTAGTAAATTAAAATCCAAAATTTTAAAATTAAAATCATTAAATGTAATGTCTCCGCTCTTTATACATATTTCAGGCAGTTTTGCAAAATTAAATCCATTTTTCTTTTTCTTATCTGAAAATATACCTTGTATTTTAACCATATCGGCAAAAATATATTCTGCATCTACTCTTTTTATTTTTTTAAAAGTTGATTTAACATTAATTTTTTTTATAAGCAATAATTCTTCATCATCTTTATAAAATCCTAAATTGCTGACTTTTATTGAAGAATTAAGATTTGGCGATACAGATATAAAAAAATTATCAACAATAAGCTCTGTACCATATTTTTTATAGATAAAATCTTTCGCAAGATTTTGAGTATTTGCTGAATTTAAAAACTTTGGCAAAAGAAAAATTATACCGAAATGTAATCCAGCTAATATTAATGCAAGAATTACCGATACAATTAAAACTCTTTTGGTATTTTTCATTATTTTTTACACTCAACAGTTAGTTTTTTATCAATACTCCAAACAGCATACTCAAAACATCCCTGTCTATATTCTTCTTCTGTAACAAATTTGTAATCAATTCCGCGCTCTTGCAGCTTAATATAAAAACTCTCATCGTATGTATTTGTTCTCATATTACCCCAAGGCTTTACATAAAGTTTTATAGTTTCTCCTTTTTTAAACTTCATTAGTGAAATATCGGTCAAATATGTCATATGTGCTGTTCTTAAAAAATTATGTGTAAAAATTATTAAATTATTCAGTAACATTAAAAGTAGAATTATATATGCAAATTTTTTCTTTCTACCTTCAAGAATTGAAAAATAACAAACAAATAAAGGAAAAGTCCAAAACCAGGGAACATACCTTGCCCACCAGCTTTCAGGATTTATCAAGAGTAAGGAAAAAATTTCTGCCATAAGTAAAATAAAAATTTTCTCGCTTTCTTTATTTTTGAATCTTAAAAAACAAAGTAAAACTGCAGTAAAAATTAATATACCGCTCCAGAAGTATCCAAACCCTGAAATCCTCATATCAGGATTGGTAAATAATTTTTGCCCTACAACAGAAAACGGTACTTTAAGATGCACATTAGGTTCTGGCGGCCAAACATTTTTTGCTCTGGCAAAAGTAGACATAAAGAGTTTGTAAAATCTATTCTTCCCTCTAAAAGATTCAGGCATCTGCCCTGTCATTACATCAACCTTGCCTTCACCTGCAAGCGGATATAAAATATGTTTCCCTTGTTTTATGTTTGTATAATAAGGATTTATCCCAGAAATTCCTGCAAGTAAAATAAAAGTAAAAAATAATGGCAAAAATCTTTTTAATATAAAACTAAACTTTTTAATAAATAAAAGATACAAAAACCAGACAAATAATATTAAAATTCCATATGCAAGCCCCGCTATTTTCACATTAGCTAAAATTACAAGATTCATAATTACACTTATTATATCTGATGCAATAGGGAGGGTCTTGGCGTTTTTTGGGTTGTTAAGACTGATGTTTACAATCGAAAGTAAAACATTTATAAATGCAAAGTATAAAAGTCCGTCTACACAATAGGTAGCACATTGGCAAATAGTAACAGGCGTGAAAGAAACCAAAAATGAGCTAAATATTTCCAGTTTTCCGGGTTTTTTGCCACTGGCGCAAGAAATTTTACAAAATGTCGCATAGGCATAAAAGGCTGTTAAAACCCACATTAAATAGTTTAAAATCTTTCCTGTCTCAATTTTTCCTGTTAAAGAATAAATATTGGCAGCAAATATTTCAAAAAATTTTGTATAATGCTCAATCCAAAGCAGGGAATTAACATACAATTTGTCATTTATATGCCAAAAAGATGACTCAAAAGCGCTGCAGTTTATCTTTTGTGAAAATTCATAAATATTTGAATAAAAAGGATTCCAGCCCATTTTTAAAAAAACAGCCGCACCTTGATGATAGCTTCTGCCATCATATGAAATATCAATAAAAATATAAGAAATAAGCCCTAAAAAGATGATTCCAATCAGCATAAAAGCGGATAGCAAAGCAATTTTCCTATTTGAAATACCATCTTTTTTTGAAAAATATATGAACAATAAAAAAGCTAAAAATAAAGATATAACTGAGTAAAATGGATTTATTGAAATATTAATCAAAAATCCTAAAATACTTAGTGCAAAAACACAAAATATTCCTGAAATTCCTGCAAAGTAAATATTCTTTAATAATTTAACAACCTCGCTGCCCATTTGGCTATTATACCATAGTGCACCAAAGCATGCCGATATTGGCTATGTAAGGATATGTTAAAATTCTATATATTATCTGTTGAAAAATAAAAATCTTAGAATTATAATAAAATCCCCCAATCAATTAATATAAAATTTTTAACTCCCACTAACAAATTTTAAAATTCACAAGTTTTATACATGACACTGAAATAAAAAGTTAGTTAGGATAATATAAGATGAGAATTTCAGGAATACAAAACTTTATAACAAATAACATCAATAAAGTTAATCAAAATTCCAGCAACAGTGTAAATAATTCTACCAAAAATAACTTAGAACGCTCTCCAATGCAAGATACTGTAAGCTTTGGAAGATATGATAAAGAAAATTACACTTTTGTAAGTAAATGCGTAACAAGAAAACTATATAAAATAGGAGAACTTGGAACCGAACTTCCATTAAGAGAATCTGACTATCTAAAAGTTGTACCTGCAAAAGATACTCTATTGGATCCTTGGCGAGGCAAATGCGCATTAGAGTTTAATATCGATTACCTAAAAGAAGTTCGGCCTTTTGCTAGTGAAACTGATGTTGATAGATTTAGTAGCAGAATGCAAGAGCATCTTGATGATTTTAATGCAGATCATAGGTATGAGGCTGGTTGGGAAAAAGAATTAGATGAACCAGAAGATTTTGTAAGAGCTATAGAATTTGCAAAATATCTTGAACGTCATCCATATTTTAGTGGTGATTCAGGTTCGTCTTTCCATAGAGAAGATGTTGATGTTCTAAATTTCTATGACCGCGGTTTAAGTCTTTAATCTGTTAGCAAAAAATAAAATTTACAAACATTATATAAAATACCAGAATAAAAGTTAGGATAATATAAGATGAGAATTTCAGGAATACAAAACTTTATAACAAATAGCATCAATAAAGTTAATCAAAATTCCAACAACAGTGTAAATAATTCTACCAAAAATAACTTAGAACGTTCCCCAATGCAAGATACAGTAAGTTTTGGAAAATATGATGAAGAAAATTACAATTTTGTAAGTAAATGTGTAATAAGAAAGCTTGTTGCTATAAGGCAACTCGGAATACAAGGTCCTTTAAGAGATTCAAAATATCTAAAACTTGCACCCGCAAAAGATACCTTATTAGATCCAGAAAAAGGTAAGTGTACATTGAAATTTAATGTTGCTTATTTAAAGGAGGTACAGCCCTTTTCAAATGAAAAAGATGTTAATGATTATCTGGAAAGAATGCAGCAACATCTTAATAAATTCAATTCAATACATAAATACCAAGAGGGTTGGGAGAAAGAACTTGAACAACCAGAGGATTTTGTAAGAGCTATAGAATTTGCAGAATACCTTGATAATCACCCATATTTTTCAGGCGATAGAGAAACTGAAATTCCAGACAGGCCTTATCACATACCTGGTGTATTTCTGTAATTAATAATTAATTTATTTTTAAATAAAAAGCCAAATGTAATTTTACATTTGGCTTTTTATTCTTTTGGTAGTTTACTTTACATTTTGTTACTTTTTAGCAATTTTTTTTATTTTTAAGTCTTAAATGTGTAAAGTGTGTATGCTAAAAGGTTAGAATGAAAATATTTTCTAAAAACCCCAATAATATTTCATATGCAGATAAAACTCATTCACCTGCTTTTAAGGGCGGCATTAATAAAGTTACAGATTCTGTAACAGGTGTTGTTGCTGTTGCAAGGCGCGCTTCTTGTCCTCATAGTAATTTTTCAAATACTTATAATAACCTGCTTTCTGCAACGCAAAAAAAGGCACCTGAATTAGTTGAAAGCATTGATGGTGTATACATTGCAAAAGAAGAAACCTTATTTAAAAGACTAATTGAGGCCGGTAGAGATTTTTTTGAACTTCCGCTTGATTTATTTGATGATATAGTATCTCATTTTCCAAATTCAAAATTAAATAATCTTGGCATACTTCAAAAACACAGGGAACATATTTTAGAAGAGAATAAAGTAAAAGCTTTTCAGGGGCTTTTTGAGTATGGTTCAAAATATCTAAAAGATGAAAAAGTAAATAAAAATGGAATTGCCCCTTCTATAGCAGACAAGTGCAGCGAAGAATGTAAAAATGTATGCAATTCTTTAACAAATAAATTTAACGAGCAGATGAATAAGGCTGCTGAATTAAATAAAGCTATTTATGATACCAAAAAAGAACGTTTTGATACCAGAATGATTTCAGGGCTTACTGGCGCCCTATTCCTTGGTAATGATTTTTATAATTCAGCTATATTAAAGGGAAAAAACGAAGAAGAGGCAAAAAAAGCTCAACGCAAAAAGCAAGGTCAGGAAATCAAGGAAAATATAATTGAAGGCTTTGCGCAATATGGAACAATGGCATGTTTTGCTAAACTTTCGCAATCTAATATTTGGTTTTCTGTGGCATCCGGTGTTGGTGTTAGCACCTTAGCTAGAATATTATCAAGAAAAATGTCTGGTATGCGTATAACCAGAATGAAAGCGCCCGAAAATTCCATGGCAGAATTTGTAAAAGCTGCAAAAAATAGTGCTGAATATAAAACCCAAAGCGAAAGAGACAAGGAAGCTAAAAAGCCGATTTTATCTCTTAAAAATATACTATTAGCAAGTGCAGGTATTATTGCTGCAGGTTTTGCATTTAAAAAACTCGGAGCTATTACTGGTATTGGTGATAAAATAAAGCTTCATAAAGATAACGCCTTTAATAATAGCATTGAAGAAATAATAGCTAAACCTGATGAACTAAAAAATATGGCAAGTATTTTTGAAAAATCGGGCGAAATTGAGCTTGGGAAAGAAATCAATGAAATTGCTAATTTAAAGTGCATTAATGAGGAAATTTCTATAGGACAAAGATATAAAACAAAGAAATTACCCGGCGGTTTAACTGTAACTCAAAGAGCTTTAAAAAAAGCTTTAATGACTCCTATTACCTTTGTAAAAGAATTTGTTACTTACCCTTACAAACTTGCTTCAAATTTTGTAGAAGCATTTAAAAAATCAAAAATGAATAAGGAAATAGAGTCTACTTCAAATACACTTATTGAACTTGAAAGTAAGATAAAATCTCTTACACCATTGTCAGAAGACGTAGGACTTTTGGAAACATATGGTAGAACAGAAAATAGGCTGAATAAACTAAAAAATCAAGCCGAAAAGATGGCTGAAGAAAGAAAAAGTGGTTCTGAAAAATTAAAAGATACTTATAATATTAAGAACCTCTATATAAAATACAAAAAATTTGAAGAAAAATTCGGAAAAGACCCGCAAAGGCTTGAAGAAGAATTTGGCAAATATATTGAAAAACTGCGTGTAGCCTCATTAAATAATAAAACATCATCCAAAATTAAAAACTCACAAATTGGTGTTTTGGCTCAAATCACAGGCACATTGACTGGTATGTGGTTCAATATGAATGATGAATATAATGCTGCAATCAAGAACGGCGATAATAAGCAAGACGCTCAAAAAGCAGCAAGAAAGCGTGGCTTAAACAAATTTGCAAGAATGACATCTCAGGTTGCAATTTTTGGCGCGCTAAGCAAATTATTCAGAGCACAATATGAAGGCAGCTTATTTGGCGCAGGTGTAATAGTAGCTGTTAGCACAGTTATAACAGATATGGTTTCCCGTGTCCTCACAGCAATGCCGACAAAGAAAATGAATAAAGAACAACTTGAACAATATCAAGAGCAGCACAAAACAGGCAAAATGGCTTGGTATTATAACTTAATAGATAAACTCGCCTCATAATTTTCGTTTATTTGCTTTTATTTTTTAAAGGGGTATTATAAGCTTGAGGAGAAAAAGTCTATGTATAATCCTAAATCTAAAAATGCCGAAGAATTTATCTGCCATGACGAGGTTTTAGCTTCGCTTGAATATGCAGAAAAAAACAAAAATAATCTTGATATTATAAATAAAATTTTAGAAAAAGCACGTCTTAAAAAAGGCTTAAGCCACCGTGAAGCGGCAGTTTTACTGGATTGCACCATACCTGAAAAGGTTGAAGAAATTTTTGCTTTGGCACGCGAAATTAAGCAGGAATATTATGGTAACCGCATAGTGCTTTTTGCACCTCTATATCTTTCAAATTACTGTGTAAATGGCTGTGTATACTGTCCTTACCACCATATAAATAAACATATTCCTCGTGTAAAACTTACCCAAGAACAGATTAAGCGCGAAGTTGAAGCACTCCAGGATATGGGACATAAACGTATTGCAATTGAATCCGGTGAAGATCCGGTAAATAACCCCATAGAGTATATTTTGGATTCTATTAAAACAATTTACAGTGTTAAACACAAAAATGGCGCCATCCGTCGCGTAAATGTAAATATTGCAGCCACAACAGTTGAAAATTATAAAAAACTCCACGAGGCCGGAATCGGTACATATATACTGTTTCAAGAAACTTATAACAAAGAAACATATGAAAAACTTCATCCTACAGGCCCAAAACATAATTATAAATATCATACAGAAGCCATGGACAGAGCTATGGAAGCAGGTATTGATGATGTCAGCCTTGGTGTACTTTTTGGCTTAGAATTATACCGTTACGAGTTTGCGGCTCTTTTAATGCACGCAGAACACTTAGAGGCTGTCTACGGTGTAGGACCACATGCCATCAGCGTTCCAAGAATTAAAAAAGCAGATGACATTGACCCGTCTGCATTTGATAATGGCATTGATGATGATACTTTTGCAAAAATTACCGCATGTATTAGAATTGCAGTTCCATATACCGGAATGATAATTTCCACAAGAGAATCTGCTGAATGCCGTGCAAGATTACTAAAATTAGGTGTTTCGCAAATTAGTGGCGGTTCTAAGACAAGTGTAGGCGGATATTTTAATCCGGCACCTGAAGATGAAAATTCAGCTCAGTTTGATGTTTCAGATAGACGCCCGCTGGATGATGTTATAAAATGGCTCATAGAACTTGGATATTTACCCAGTTTTTGCACCTCCTGCTATCGTCAAGGAAGAACTGGAGACAGATTTATGGAAATTTGCAAAAGTCAGCAAATCCACAATTACTGCCAGCCAAATGCAGTTATGACACTAAAAGAGTATTTAGAGGATTACGCTTCACCTGTTACAAAAGCAGTCGGCGAAAAGCTTTTGCCTATTGAAATTGCAAAAATTAAAGATGATAAAATCCGCACAATTGTTGAAGAAAATTTAATTAAAATTCATAATGGCGAGCGCGATTTTAAATTTTAGAGTAAAAAATTATATTTAAAATTATTCATTGAAACTATTTGAAAGCTCTATAAAATCATTTAAAATTTTAAGCGCATTACCACTATCCACTGCTTTTCTGGCAAGTTCAACTCCATCTTTTATATTTGCAGTCTTCCTTGTAATGTAAATCAGCAAAGCTGCATTAAGTATGGCTATATCGAGTTTAGCTCCTTTTTCTTTTCCACTGAATAAATTTAAAATTATTTGACCGTTGTCTTTAGGTGTACCACCCTGAATATCGGCTAAAACAGCGCGCTTTAATCCAAAATCTTCAGGTTTTATGGTGTATGTTGTAATTTTAGAATTTCTAATTTCGGAAATTATGGTCTCATCTGTAATTGTAGCCTCATCTAATCCATCGGCACCGTGGATTGTCATTCCATCAGTAATTGAAAGATTTTTAAGAACGTATGCAAGAGGTTCGGTTAATTTTTTATCATAAACTCCGATTAATTGCATTTTGGCTCTTGCAGGATTAACCAAAGGACCCAATATATTAAAAACAGTTCTTGTACCAATTTTTTGTCTGACATTTGCAACATGCCTCATGCAAGGATTGTAATTTTGCGCAAAAAGAAAACAAATACCAATTTTTCTTAAAATCTGCAAGGTATTCTCCGGCTTTAAATTTATATTAGCACCAAGTGATTCTAAAACATCGGCTGCCCCCGATTTACTTGAAGCAGAGCGATTTCCATGCTTTGTAACATTGCATCCGGCAGCAGCAGCAATAAAAGCAGCAGCAGTTGAAATATTAAAAGTGCCGCAGCAATCACCCCCTGTGCCAACAATATCAATGGCATCTTGCACATCTAAATTAAACGGCACACTTTTATTTTTTATTGTTTGTGCAGCAGCAGTAATTTCTTCGACAGTCTCACCTTTTATCCTTAGTGCAGTTAAAAATGCAGCCATTTGAATATCAGACACCTTTCCTTCTGTCATTAGGTCAATAACATCCTTAACTTCACTGAATTTTAAATCTGTACCGTTTATGAGTTTGACAATTATATTGGTAATCATTTTAATAGCTCTCTAGCATATACATTTTAATGTAAAATATCTTAAAATTAACCAATAAATTATACATTAAAAAATTTTTATGTTCACCAAAAAGATTTGTAATATAATATCTGCTGTAAGCCGATATAGCTCAGCTGGTAGAGCGGCTCATTCGTAATGAGTAGGTCAAGGGTTCAAGTCCCTTTATCGGCTTATTTTAGTATCAAATTTTAATAATTAAAATTATATTAGCTGAATAAATAACCATATTGAGTATTAAATTTTATTTCAAAAATGTTAAATTTAATTGAAGAAGTTTTTGTGTTAAATTTATTTTTGAAAATATTTTGATAAAGGAATTTTCAAATGAAATTTAAAGAGATTGAGGAAAACATTTATTATTGCGGGCTTAATGATACCGACAGAATTATTTTTGACGAATTAATTCCATTAGAACATGGGACTACTTATAATTCTTATTTAATTAAAGGCAGTGAAAAAACTGCAATAATAGATACAATGTATCCTCCATTTTGTGAAGAATATCTTAAAAATTTTGATGAAAACAATGTAAAAAATGTGGATTACATAATAGCAAATCATGGCGAACAAGACCATTCGGGTTCTATTCCGGCACTTTTGGATAAATTTCCAAATGCAAAAGTTGTAACAAATGCAGTTTGCAAAAATAATATAAAAGAAATGCTTCTTGTAGATGAAAATAAATTTATAACAGTAAAGGATGGTGACACCTTATCCTTAGGAGACAAAACGCTTAAATTTATAATGGCACCTGGGGTACATTGGCCAGACACAATGTTTACACATCTGCTTGAAAATAATTTTCTTTTTACATGCGATTTCCTTGGGGCACATCTGCCTTTTGAAAATTTATATTCTAAAAATGATGATGAACTGGTTAGCTCCGCTAAGCGCTACTATGCAGAAATCATGATGCCATTTCGCACTATGTGTAAAAAATATGTTGGCATGATTAATGAATTAAATCCTAAAATGGTGCTGCCAAGTCATGGTCCCTTGCACAATAAACCCGAATTTATTTTAAATCTGTATAAGGACTGGACGGCTGATGAACCTAAAAATCTTGTGTTAATTCCTTATGTTTCAATGTACAAAAGCGTAGAAGAAATGGTTATATGCCTAAAAAATAAACTTGAAGCCAAAGGCATTAAAACAATATGTTTTGATGTTATAGAGGATGATTTAGGCGATATTGCCATGAATATGGTAGATGCTGCAACAATCATACTTGGGGCATCAATGGTGCTTGCAAGTCCTCATCCTGCAATTGCAAATGTTGCATATATCGCAAACCTTTTAAGACCAAAAGCAAGATTCGCTTCATTTGTTGGCTCATATGGCTGGGGCGGCAATTTATTTGGCAAATTGGGAGAAATGCTATCAGGATTAAAGGTTCAGGTAATTGAGCCAATTTTAGTTAAAGGCAAACTAAAAGAAGCTGATTATAAACTTTTAGATGATATGGCGCAAGCTATTTATGATTCACACAAAGAAGCAGGGTTGGTTTAATCCACCCTGTTTCTAAAATCCACACCCCCTCTAAAGGAAGTAAAAATTAGGTTTTAACTATATTTTTACAAAAATTTACAAATTTTTACAATTTGCAATAGCAATAAATATTTTTTACATGTTTTATTATAGTTGCAAATACATAAATTGTGTTAGTTAGTGTTGTTAGGTAATATATTATGAGAATTAGTGCAATCCAAAGCCATATTGGCAATTCTGTGCAGAAAAATATGCCTCTGCAGAGAACTCATGGTACTTCCGGAGTATCTTCATCTATTTCAGCTTCAAAGGCTAATGCGCCATATAGCGTTCTATCGTTTAGTGGAGCAAAAAACAAGCTTCATGTTGCTCATTATATGGCCGAAATTCCACCATTCATGAGCATGGGCGGTGTTGCTACCGTTGCTGATGATTATAAAAACATGAATGACTGGATGAAAGAAATATTGCAAAAACAGGGTAAACCTACAGAAGGCATTAAGGTTTCCATGTTTATGCCGTACTACAATGGACAAAAAATAGCAAATGCCGCTGGTGAATTAACTGGTGAAGTTAAAGTCAGAACGCTCTCTGACGGTACTCCAATATATATCCATGCTAATGATGTCAAAACTCTTGGAAGTGCAGATAAAGCAATTGCAGAAGGTAAATATTTCAAGCTTGAACAAATTGGTGACTCTAAAACTATTGAGTGGAACGGAGCTACAACACCAACAACTCTTTATAGAGTTTTACCGGGTTCTCAGCAGCCTAAGCCTAATGCTGGGCGTCTAAAATCCGATGTTGATTTCTACATGGTATTTTCAAATGAAACCGCCTCAATGGATGTAGCATATGCTAATGGCGGTTACGCCAGCTATCAAAAAGGTACTCTGGCCGATATGACAACCAGCAAGGGTATTAAAGGTAACTCATATGCACAGAATAACAAAGCCTTTACTGAATTATTACCTTCTACCGAAAAATTAGGTTTTAATCCGGAGACCGTTATTGTATCAGATGCTCAATGCTGCTATACACCTGAATATATGGCGCAAAAACAACTTGCAAATGCAAGTGGAGGCTACTATGACGGTTTAAAACTTTCTGCAGTTTTCCATAATATGGCTGATGGATACACAGAAAATCAGTCTGCTGCACAAATGTTTGCCAACTTTGCAAGCAATGAGGAAAAGAAGGCTGTTTTATCTGATCCAAAATACATAACAGCTTTAAAAGAAAATAAAACTGAAGAATATTTCCAACAATTTTTTAAACCCATTGTTGCTCATTCATCTATAGATGCAAAAGAAACAAGAATCACGCCAAATATGATTCCATTATATTATGTTAAGGATGAGAATGGAAACTTTGTAAGCACGGTAAGAACTGTTTCTTGCGGATACGCACAATCAATTGCTGAAAATTCAAGTGTATCTCCATTCTTACATGGTCCTTGGAAAGATTTAATGGCTCAAGGTAAAGTTGGCGGTATATTAAATGGTTTCGACAAACCTAATGACCGTTGGGATAAAGATTTTCCAGGCTTTGTCGGTGAATTTAACAAAAACTACGGCAGAGATGCTAATGGCAATCTTGTTGAAGTTGAAGACCCAGCTAAAGCAGTATTTAAACGTTTAAAACCATTCTTACCTAATGATAACGGCGAACTCACTTATGAAGCCATGCGTGAAACCAAAAGAGAAAATAAAATAAGTCTTTTGGAAAGATTCACTCAACCCCTAAAAGAAGGTGAAGACTTCCTTGTAACGGGTAATAAATCAAAAACCTGCGATGTTATTGGAAATATCGATAAAAAGTACGTCGAAATGCTTAAAAAAGGCGACAATATTCCCGTATTTGTTTCATGGGGACGCGGCGATAAACAAAAAGGTTATCCTATAACAATAAAAGCATTTTCAAAATTTGCCCAAACGGAAGCTGGTAAAAATGCTGTTTTAATTATGGGCGGTCAACTTGACGATAAAAATCCCGAAAAAGACATAATTAAAACTGTTATGGAAAGAGAATTGAACAGCAAAGGTTTAGGAGGTCGTTTTGCTTTCATTGACGGTTTTGCTCCGGGTTATCCTATGGCAAGTGCAGCTGATGCTTCAATATTACCATCAACTTTTGCACCGTGCGAGCTTACTGACTTAGAGTCTGCAAGATATTTATCAACCCCAATTGTAACAAATACACAGGGTATGATGCAGAAAAATTTTGACCCAAGAAATGCGGATGAAGCAGCAATAGCTAATGCATACAAAACAATGCATGAATTTTGTATTCCAGACCCTGAAATACAAAAAATTATAGAAGCCTACGGTAACGATAATAAAACCCTTCAAGCTGAAATTGCAAAAGCATATCCGCGTGTAGAAGAAGAAACATTCAACGACTTTGGAAAATGGTATAAGAAAAGAGTTGATGAATTTAAGCGTCCTCTGCTTGATTACAGTTATGAAGGCGGAAAAATCCCTGCCGATATTGATGAAATTGCATTGCAAAAATTTAAAAATGATGCTGCATATGAGCGCTTAATTACAAGGTTAAAAGAAAATATCCTTGCTGACGAAGTTTGCGCTGCAATGAAAGCAAAAATCGATGGCATTGGTACTGAAATTGATAAGACAATATTTAAAAACCAAATGGCACAGGATACAAGCTGGATTAGCAATAATGCTCTTCGTTCCCAACTTGATAATATTGCAAAATCAAGTGCTGAAATGTATTATTCTACAATGGTTGACACTGCACCAGGTAAAGTAAAATCTGCAGCATATGTATTTGACCCGGCAGTTTATGAACGTGCAAAAGAAACCGTAAAGGATAGCTCAACAAGCTTTATGGGTAAGTTAAAAGAGTTTGCAAGCGGCAATAAAAAAGCTCTGATGATAACTGGTGCAATTACAGCAGCGGGAACAATTGCAGCAAGCATAATTCACAGTAACAATAAAAAAGCTAAAGCTGCTCAAACCCAAACTAAACCTGTTACTGCACCCAATCAGCAAACATCTGCTCCGACATTGCAAGCACCGCCGCCTGCACCAAATGCTATTCCAATCCAATCAACACCGACTGTACAGCAGATTGCTCAGCCATTAGGCACCACTCAGGCTGCAGTATCTAATGAATCAGGAAAAATTGATTTATCTAATAATAAATTCGCAGCTTGTTTTAATAAAATAGCATAAAATCAACTGTTTTAATAACAAAACACCTATTAAATGCAATATTACAGGTGTTTTGCTATATATAAATAACTAAAATATCAACTTACACATATGCAAACAAAAATCGGCGCGGCATAAGTAAGATATGCCGCTTATCAGAATATTGTATTACGATTAAACAACTTTTCTACAGGACGCTGATTTTGTAACCGATTTTTTGCATTAATAAAAATGCAAAAATAGCACAATTTTAGTGCTATTTTAATTGTAACCTTTAAAATTATTATAATATTTTTTTATTATTTTGCCAAACAAGATTTTATAATTATATGTATTATTATCAATATATTTCTATAAGATATATAATGATAATTTTTTAGTATTAACAAAAAATTTTATCAATACAAATCTATTAGAAATATATTGATAAAATTTTAAGTAAAATTATTTTATAATTATAATTTTTAATTACACTAAACCTTCTTTAATTGCTTTAACTGCAGCCTGTGTTCTATCATCCACAAGCAGTTTTTGAATTATATTGCACACATGCGCTTTTGATGTATGCTCGCTAATATTAAGGATTTTAGCAATTTCCAGGTTTGATTTTCCATCCACAACGAGTTTTAAAACCTCATATTCTCTTTCTGTTAAATTAGAATGTTGAGCTTTGAAATTTGCTCTGCTGTATGTTTTCTGAGGAATTACCCCGCCAGTTTGCGTGTTTCTCAAAATAGTAACAGCTTTTGGGTCTATCCAGATTGCACCTTCGTTAATGGTTCTCACAATCATTACAAGTGTTTCACTGTTTATATCCTTCAATACATAAGCATTAACACCCGCCTTGAGTGATTCTGTAACATCTGAATCTTTAATATGTGAAGTTAAAATAATAACTTTAGTACTGAGACTTTCATCTGAAATTCGCTTAACTACATCTATACCCGTTATATCTCCTAAAACCAAATCTAAAATCGCAACATCAGGGTGTTGTGCTTTTATTTTTTCAACAGCATCCTTTCCATTTTCAGCCTCAGATACTACAGCCATATCATCAAATTTTGTAAAAAGACTTTTTAAGCCTACACGAATCAATTTATGGTCATCTGCTAAAAGAATCCTTATTTTTGATTTTACATCCTGTGTTTTATCTTGTATGGCGTTATACATTTTATCTCCAAAATTTCCTGTTTAATTTTATATTCAGTGTAGTAAAAGGAAGCTTTGAGTTCATTATACAAGGGGTCTTAAAAGGCATATATTATTAAAAGAGAATAAAGTTTAATTTGAATATGAATAAAGTTTCTATAAATACAAAATCTAAGCCATTTTAAGAGCTTTAAAATATATTAAATATAATTTTATACAATTTGCTATATTTTAAAAGCATATTACATAATATACATTATAGATACATAACTAATAGTAGTATAAACAGGGTAAAAGCCAACAAAAACAATACTGCTACTAAATAACACTATTTGCATTTTTTTAAATTAGATAAAATATGATAATAGTATTGTTATATTTTATATTAATATCACCAAACTCATATAAAAATTTAATTAAATTTATAACATTTTTAAAAACTTCGGGCAGAATTTTAAATTTAAGGTAAAATTATTACCATGAAAACTTTAGCTAAAAAAACTTATGATGTTGCAATATTTGGAGGAGGACCAGCAGGCATCAGCGCTGCTTATACTGCAGCTAAGCTGGGGCTCAAAACCCTTTTAGTTGAAAAAAACAACTATCTTGGAGGGCAAATGACCGGCGGGCTTGTTGTCCCAATGATGAAAAGCACTTCTGATGAGATTAATACAGAATTTTACAAAAAACTTATAGAATACGCCAAAAAATTTAATGCACAAGTAACATATTCCGATAATAATGACGGATGGCTTAATCCCGTTCTTTTAAAAATCATCTTTGAAACCATGCTAAAAGATGCCGGGGCAGATATTTTGTATGAAGCACAATTATCCGATAAATACATTAGTGGTAATAACAAAAATATTGATTTTATTGAAATTAAATCAAAGATATTATCACTACATATCTATTCGAAACATTATGTAGATGCAACTGGCGATTCAAATTTATGCAAATTTTTAAATTGCAATTTTATTGATGATAAAAATAAATTTCAGCCTGCATCTTTAAGATTTATAGTTTCAAATATTAATCTCGAAAAATTCTCAACACAAATTTTAAATGCAGACCAAAATAGAGAAGTTACAACGTCAGCCAGAATTAATGACAATATACATCTTTCTACTGCATATACATTTGATACATCTAAAATTTGGGGACTTGCACCATTTTTTGAAAAGGCACTTGATGCTGGTGACCTGAAATACTCTGATACAGCTTATTTTCAAGTATTTACTATAGCTAATATGCCGGGAAGCCTGTCTTTTAACTGCCCCAGGCTGGAAGATTGCAATAATAACGATACTTTTTCATATTCAAACTCATTAATTGAAGCCCGCGCAGCAATTTTTAGAATTTATAATTTTATGAAGAAGTATTTTGATGGTTTTGAGGAATCTTTTATATCTCAAATAGCTGATATAACAGGAGTTAGGGTATCAAAACGTCCAAAAACCAAATATATCTATAAACTTTCAGATATACTATCATCAAAAAGCTTTGATAACAGTATTCTTACGGCTGATTACCCTGTAGACATTCATTCAAATACAAAAGATGGTTCGACTTTAAAAGCGGTTAAAAAATACTTTTTACCCATAGAATCCCTTATTTGTGACGATTATAACAATCTTTTTGTATGCGGAAGAAACCTTGGAGCTGAATTTGAAGCCCAGGCAGCCTTACGAATACAAAAAAGCTGTATGTCTATGGGCGAAGGACTTGCAAAATTTTTGTATAAAAATAAATAACAGTGCAAAGAATTGTTAAGAAAATTGTAAAGAATTGTAAAAATTATAATCAACATGCTGAAACTAAAGCAATTTTTTTCATTTTCAAATTTTACTTTAATATAAAACTATAGAGAAATATCATTTTACTTGGGAGAATATAATGAAAACCGGTTTATTTCTGAATCAACAGAATATTTCATCAACAAACAATAATATTAAAAAAGCGGATTATTTATCTAAAAATTCCATAAAAGCAAACTTGCAGCAAGATACTGTAAGCTTTAGTGGAAGCAGAAGTAAGAGAAAAAAGGCTGCAAAAGAGCAGGCAAACAAACAAGCTTATGTTATAGCTGACGATAATAATAAGCCTGCACCTTTAATTAAAAATGGATTTTTTGCAAAAATTAAATCTGTATTACCTTGGGCAAAAGAACACCCGGGCAAAGCTACAGGTGCAGCTACCGGTACGATTGCGGCTGTTGGTACGGCTGCATATATCGCGAGCAGTTTACTTGGCGGCGGAACAAATACTGACCAATTTTTTATACCCCCACAACCTGATTTTGGTACAGTAGCTACAGATTATGTTGAAAACTTTGTAGGTACAGTAGCTGATATAGATGAAAACTACGATACTGTCAATGATATTTATTATCTTGATTCTAACGATGTAAAAACATTGAAATTTACACCTAATGGACTTCCTGAAGGCATTGTTATGCAAAATATAGTTTCTCCTGAAACTGCTGCAAAGGATGATGATGTTCGTATAGGTTCAACCTTAAGAGAATTAATTGATAGAGCCGGCTATGATTTTGAAGGCACATACAAAGAAGCCGGTATAGATGGTGATAATGATACAGACGTTACTGAAATAGGTACAGAAGGCGCTTTCCACAAAGCCATTGATGAGTACCTTCAATCTAACCCCGAACTTGTTACTTTAATTGTAACTATTAACGGTGTTGATTCTATTGATAAACTTACACCAGACCAAATTGCTGATACACCTTTACTATCACGCAAAGACTTATTAACAAGCACAAGAGTTATTGCACCAAGCTTTGAAATTCCATACACCACAAAATTTGATGAAACACAAAAGTTTGGCAGCAATGTTATACAAAAACAATTTGCTCCGGATGAAGAAAATACAGTTGTAGACATCGTTTCAGAAGGTGAACTTAAAGAAGGTCAATATAGAACCTTGGAAGATGCTATTTTAGACACTCTTCATATCGAAGCAGGTTCAGATGATTATAAAAATTATTACAATGCTATTGTACAAAGATTAGCAAACTGGGAAGAAAATTCTGAAATTATTGAAGTTAAAACAGGTGATTTGCGCGAAGGTGATAAAGTTCCTGTTTATGATGATACAACAAGAGCTACTGCATTAATGAATATGACAGATATTCAAGGTTTGCACTTCCCTGACAATATTGTATTTAATGACATTACACATAGTACAGAAGATGTAAAATATGATTATCAAAAAGGTTCAACTATTTACCAAATTTCACCAATTTGCCCAATTAACGGTGAAAGTGTAAGAGAAGTAGATTTACCATCAAAAATTGATCCTGAATTTGCAAATCCTGGTGATATCACATGTTTAAATGATGTATTGAAATACTTCTATGACACAAGAACAAATCAAGCATTTATGTACACTGATGAAGAAGGTGTTGACCATTTTAACATTGTGGACCAAACTGCACAAAACTTTGCTACTGCACACAGAATGAGCTTTATTCAAAGCAACCCGCAAATTTTTGCAGCACCTCAAACTATTGATGGCGAATTTAGCATCTTTGGTGCATATGACATAATTGACGAAACTATTGTAAAAGACATTCAAGAAGGCATGGAAGATGTTGATTCGCAAGAAGCATTCGATAATCAAGTCCTTGCTTTAATTGGTTATGCAGTTGACAAATATGCTGATGGCAATCTTGATAACTTTTTACAAAAATATTGTGCAGTAAATTGGGATAAAGCTTTAGCTATTACGTTCTACGATGAAGATGGCAATCTCAAAATTGTAAACGAAGACGGAAGCAATACTTTAACGGTATCTATTGATTCCACTTATGTTCGTTTAGGTAAGGCTGTCGTATTAGAGGATAATACTGACAGTGAAGATGTACCTGAACCAACCACTGAGCCAGACCCTAGCGACGACACAAAAGAAGTTGACTCTGATACAGACACCGATACAGATACAGATACGGACACAGACTCTGACTCTGACACAGACACCGATACAGATACCGATACAGACACAGATACCGATACTGATACAGACACCGATACAGATACCGATACAGACACAGATACCGATACTGATACAGACACCGATACAGATACCGATACTGATACTGATACAGACACAGACACCGATACAGATACCGATACTGATACTGATACTGATACAGACACAGACACCGATACAGACACCGATACAGATACAGATACCGATACTGATACAGACACCGATACAGACACCGATACAGATACCGACAGTGACTCAGACTCAGATTCAGACAGCGATGGTGACATTAGACCTGGTAATCCAGATATAGATTTACCTGGTGACTCAGACTCAGATAGTGATACAGACACTGATTCCGATACAGACACCGATACGGATACCGACAGTGATTCCGATAGTGATAGCGACTCAGACGACGATTGCAACAATCCTGGCGGTCCTGGAGATGGTGGTACATCTACAAGTGGCATAGGTGGTGAAGCTTCTGGTGGTGGTTCCAATGGTGGTAGCACAGGCTCAGGCTCAGGAAACGGTGGTAGCGGCTCAGAAGGTGGTGGTTCCAATGGTGGTAGCACAGGCTCAGGCTCAGGAAACGGTGGTAGCGGCTCAGAAGGTGGTGGTTCCAATGGTGGTAGCAGTGGAAATGGAGGAAGCAGTAATGACTCTTCTCAGGTAGGAGACCCCGGTGCAGCTGATCTTGGTGGTCCCGGTGATGGCGGAAGTACCGGAGGCGCTGGAGGCGCTGGAGGCGCTGGCGGCGGAGGCCAAGTTGGCGATGGCAGCAACGTCGGTGTTGATTCAAACAATGAAGTTAATGATAATACCGGCAATCAAAATGCCGAAAGCGGCGGAATAAGAGGCGGCAACGATGATGCAGCAGCTGTGGATACTTCATATACAGCACCAGCTCCAGATTCAACCGCATCAAGCACAAGTGATTCTGAAACATCAACAATTACCACCGACAGTGAAGGTTCAGGTGAAGAATCTGATGATACAGCCGCAGCTTCAGATGATTTCGGCAGCCCTGGGGATGCTGGAGGTGCAGCGGATACTAGCAGCAAACAATCCGAGCCAGTTGAAGATAGCGGCTATAGCGTTTCTGCAGGTGATGGAGGCACGCGCGGTGGCAATGATGATGCAGCGCTCAGTCAAGATGAAGCCAAAATTGAAGACTAAAATATTAAAACAACAATATAAAGAAAAACAGGGTATAAATAAAAATACCCTGTTTTTTAATACTTAAAAGCAATTATTACAGCACACTTTCTATAGTGCCTCCTCCAAGTACAATATCATCCTTATAAAAAACAACTGCTTGACCTGGCGTTATAGCATTTTGAGGTTCTAAAAATTCTACTTTAGCTGCATCATCTTCAATATAAATATCACAAGCTGATTTTTGTCCTGCAGAGCGAATTTTAGCATAAGCGCTTATTTTTTGCGGAAGATTATCCCTATCATAGAAAGTCCAACTTAAGTCTTTGGCAAAAAGCGTTTTAGAATAAGTCAATTCTTTCTCGCCCACTATTACTTCATTTTTATCTAAATCAAATTTAATAACGTATAAAGGCTTTTCGTAAGCTATCTTTAAGCCTTTTCTTTGCCCGATTGTGTAATTAAATATACCGCTGTGTGTCCCCAGGATTTTACCGCTTATATGACGAATATTCCCCTTTGATTCCTTTGCCTCAATAATTTCAGTATAATTTCCTTTGTAAAAATCCTGACTATCCATCTTATTATGAACTATTAAGCCGTTTTCTTTTGCAAAGTTTCTAACGTCTTCTTTTTCCATTTCGCCTAGTGGAAACAGGATATTTTGGAGCTTATTCTGACTTAATCTATATAAAAAATATGTTTGGTCCTTCTTTGTATTAACACCCTGCTTTAAAAGATACTTGTTAAGTTTTATATCATATTCGATTCTGGCATAGTGACCAGTCGCAAATTTATCAAACCGAAGACCGGATTGTTGTGCAAGATATGGAAAAACATTAAATTTAATCAAAGGATTACACAATACACAAGGATTTGGCGTTCTGCCAAGTTTATATTCGCTTTTAAATTTCTCAAAAACCAACTCATCAAACTCTTTAGCGCAATCAATAAGATGAAATTCTATCCCAATTTTATCACACACCGCCTTGGCATCTTCAATTTCTTTCCTTTTATCGGTGCCATAGCAGGAATTAGCAATAGTCTTAATATCGCCATCATAAACTTTCATCATTGCGCCAATAACATTATATCCTGCCTGTTTTAACTTCAAAGCACAAACTGCAGAATCAACCCCGCCTGAAACACCAACCAAGACCGTTAAATTTTTCTTTTCCATACTAAAAAGTCTATCATAAATTAGGATTTTGAGTGAAAATTATCACACAAATTGACACTAAAGACAAAAGTAATTAAAATTAAGGAATGTTACCTGAAATAGATATAGAAAACTGTAATAAAGTCTTGGATGAGATGCTTGTTGATATCGGCGCTTGGCGAAAATCAATGATACATTATATTAAAGATGAAAATCCTGAGTTAAATTCTGCCATAATTGAGCTTGCAAATAAAACAGATTTAGACCCAAAAGCTATTGCTGCAGGAGCCTATATGGCATATTCACTTATAGAAGAAGCAAACAAAAAACAAGATGAACTCATAAATTTTGAAGAATAATTTGTTAAATTTTATGAATCCTACTGAATTTTGTTTGTTTTTTAGTGTAGAATATTGGTATGAGTATTTATAAAGCAGAAAATCAAAGTTCTCAAAACATGAAAATAGACGATATGCCTTTTCTTGCAAAGATTTTAGAGAACATCAGAGAAGTTATCGCATATGATAAACAACAAAAGCAGCCATTAATTCTTAGAATTAATGAGGCATTTATATTTAAAATCGCGCGCAAAGCAATATTAGAAAAAAATTCTACATTTTTAATGTCCATTGCCGGTGAATCCGCATCAGGAAAGACTACTTTGGTTAAAAATACAGCAAAAGCATGTATTAAAACTGATACTGATAACGCTTATACAGTTATCTGCTGTGATGATTATTATAAAGATGCTTCTAAAGAGCTAACCGCTGCAGGAAGCTATGAAGAATTATTTAAAACAGGTTTTAGCTTTGATACACCGGATGCTATTGATTTAAATCTCATGAAAGAACATTTAATCAAGTTAAAAAATGGCGAGACAGTTTATTCCCCTTATTACGATTTTGTTACTTGCGAGAGCAAACTTGATTCTGTTATCAAAAAACCGGCAAAAATTATACTCAATGAAGGTTTATACGTTCTAAACGAATGCATGCGCGATATTGTGGATGTAAAAATTTACGTTTATACACCATTTGAAATTATCAAAGAAAGATGGTACGCTCGCGCCGTTACTCGTGGCAAAATTGGAAAAGCTGCCGATATGCAGTTCCATGATGTAAACCAAACGGCATTTAGATATATTCGTCCAACAATGGAAATTGCCGATATTGTAATTAACGGGCTTACAACACAGCAATACATTGAAGAAATAGCCTTAATGTTTATTGATGCCATTGTAAAGGTTTTAAGAACAAGATAAATTATCCATATAATATAAAGGAATCCGCTTTTTAAGCCTTCACCAAGGCTAGTTTTTTAGCGTCTCCTTATAACATGTTATGTTAAATATTATCAATACATATCTAATAGATAGATTAGATTTTCATTAAAAAAATACTTGACAACACATAGTGCTTTGAATAAGATAATAGCTGTGGTGGGGCGTCGCCAAGTGGTAAGGCACCTGGTTTTGGTCCAGGCATTCCGGAGGTTCGAATCCTTCCGCCCCAGCCAAATTAAAAATAAACGACCCAAATGGGTCGTTTTTTATTTATCAAACAATTAAAATTTTATGTTAGAATCAAATAGAAACTATTATTAAAAGGTAAATTCAACTTGGCAAAAAAGAATCAGTCTGGTCGTTTAACAGTTCAACATAAAGGAACAGAGGGTGCAATTGGAATCTTTTGTAAAGAAGCTCAGTTCCATGATTACAGTGTTGCACATACATCCTGTTGCGCTTTAGATATTTTGAGCAAACAATATCCGCAATTATCTTTTCGGCATAGACAAAGTATTGGCAAAAAAGAAATTAATAGTGCATTAAAAAAAATTGATAATGAATTAGGACAAACACTTTTTGTTGAAGAAGCCAGTATAAAACCTGATGGTGGCATCATTGAGGTAAAAGATGATAATAACAATTGGAGGATAATATTAGTTTCTGAGGCAAAGCATCAAGGCAAAGATATTGACAATATAAAGCAAGGAAAACTTGTTGGCAAACTGAATAATCAAGACCTAATGGTTGCTGGAAATGCCATTGAACGTGCGCACAAGAATATTTCAGAAATTGCCAATTTTATGCTTGCAGAATGTTATTTTCCATATGTACTATTTTTAGAAGGTTCTAATTTTTTAACGCATAATGTTACAGTAACAAGACCTGATGGAAGAAAAGTCACATTGATTTATAATTCAGGGGCCCTTAACAGATTAGATAGATTAACTTCTGCAAATTATGGAATGCATATTAACAAAAATTTATGCAAGAATAAAATAGTAGCTTGCAATGATGTCAATATTATGCTTCAAGCTGCTTCTATATATACGCAAAGCGAAGGAGAACGTTGGAACATACAAGATATGTTAAACATTATGTTAGATATAGCCAATACCTCGCTTCAAATGCTAGGTAGGGATTTATTTAAACAATTAACAAAAGAGCAAGGATTAGAGAGATAATGAAAAGAAATGCTACTAATTCTTTATTAAATAAAGCAAAAATAAATAAAAAAGATGAATTTTATACCCAGCTGGTTGATATTGAACGCGAATTAATACATTACAAAAAACATTTTAAAAATAAAATCATTTTTTGCAACTGTGATAATGTTAAGATTAGTAATTTTTTCAAATTTTTTGTTAATAATTTTGAAGAATTTGGTATCAAAAAAGTAATTTGTGCTTGCTATAACAAAAAGGAATCAGGGAAAGGATATTACTATGAACATACTGGTTCTAAAATTAATTTTAATAATATAAAATATTTCAAAGGGAATGGCGACTTTCGCAGTTTGGAAAGTATTGAACTATTAAGACAGTGTGATGTTGTGGTTACAAACCCCCCTTTTTCATTGTTTCGAGAATATATTGCACAGTTGGTAAATTACAATAAAAAATTTCTTGTTATAGGTAATATCAATGCTATTACCTATAAAGAGATTTTTAATTTAATTAAAAATAATCAAGTTTGGCTAGGTATTAATTTAGGACGTGGGATTTCCGGTTTTATAGTTCCCAAAGAATATGAATTATATGGTTTGGAAACCAAAATTAACGAAAATGGTGAAAAAATAATTTCACCAAATAATTGTATGTGGCTTACAAATTTAGATAATGAAAAACGACAAGAGGTTTTGCCTTTGACCAAAAAATATATTGGAAATGAATCAGAATATCCTTTGTATGATAATTTTAATGGAATTAATGTCAATAAAACACAAAATATCCCAAATGATTATAAAGGATTAATCGGTGTACCTATTACCTTTCTTCATAAATTTAATCCAAATCAGTTTGAAATTATTAAATTTAGAAAAGGCGATGATAATAAAGACTTAAGAATTAACGGTAAACCTACATATTTCCGAATAATTATAAAAAATAAATTAGCAGTGTAAAAAATACAGACAATTTTTTACCTTCACAGGTTTTACAATGATGTTGTGTTAATAAATTCACTAAACAATGTAAGCTTTGGACGTGCACTGAAACCTGAGGAAATAAGAAGGTTTAGTGCAGTTTGCAATGAAGGTAAAAAACTTGCCGGACAAACTGGGCAGTCTATCTTCATTGTGCATGATGCTTGTCTTCCTCAATCAAAAGAATCAAACACTGGAGTAGGAAATATTTCATCAAAAGATTCGCAGGAATTTTTCGCATATATGAAGCAGTATCTAGGCTTCAATAGGGTTGAAGTTTTGCCCGGAGGTGAACTCAAACCAAATAATGGCTTATACTGCCCATATTCAAGCTCTTGTCTGTCATTAGGAAATCATCAAATAAATCTTGAATTACTTACTCAGGATAAATTCGGAAAAATTTTGCTGCCGGAAGAATATAAGCAGGTTATAGATGCTAATACAGCCCCAAACAAAGAAACAATAGTAAACTATAATAATGTAATGATTGATGGCAGCGCACAAGAAGAAGCCCTGAAAAAAGCTTTTGCGCGTTTTAAAAACCTTGATGAACAAGCACAGCTTAAAAAAGATTTCAGAAAATTTATCTCTGAAAATGACGATTGGCTTGAACCAAAAGCGATTTACAGAATACTTTCGCAAAAATATGGCATAGATGATTACAATTTCTGGAATGAAATCGACAAGCAATTATACGAAAATTCAACCAATCTAGAGAATAGAAGTGCAAGAATTAGGGAAATACTAAAAGAAAGCCCTGATGATGCCGAGTATTATAAATTTAAACAATTCTTAGCAGATAAACACTTAACAATAGGCAGAAAACAACTCAATAATATAGGTGTACAGCTTATTGGCGACTGTGAAATCAATTTTTCAAAAGATGAAATCTGGGCAAATCCAAATGCCTTCAAGCAAGATGAATTTATTGGCGAAAGAGAATGGAAAGTATTAAGCCTTGATTATGATAAAATAAAAGACCGGGATAGTGCCAGTGCCAAGCTTCTTAAACGCAAGGTGGAACTGCACGCAAGAAGATATGATGCAATAAGATTTGATGTGGGCTGGTCATATGTAGTACCCGAAAAATACGGAAGCCTAAAGAATATTCAACCAAAAGAACTTGGAGATGATGTTTTAAATCTCATTGAAGAAACAGTTAAAGAAGTCAAAGGAAAAGATTACGATTTAAATAATCTTATTTATGAATTTCAAGGCGGACAAATATTCAAAAAAGAATATCAAAACGGTGTGCTTGTTCAGACAGGAAAATTAATTGAGGCCGTTAAAAAACGTGTTGGCGTTTATGATACATCATACATGCACGAAAAACTATTTGACCCCTGGGGCTCAAATGACGGATTTTTAAAACGGGGCTGGTCGCCGGATAAATTTATTGTTGGTGTCAGCAACCATGATACGCAGCCCTTAAGACAAATAGCAAACAATATATATGACAGTGCCGCAATAGGCAATGATAGGTACCATAAAGAACCTGCCATAGCCCCGCTTTCAAAAATCTTAAAATTAGATGAATCAAGTTTATACGACCCAGTGGAATTTGCAAAAGCAAAATGGGCAGAACCTATGATGGCAAAAAACAATATGATGTTTTATATGGATGTTTTTGGCAGAGAAGAAAGATTTAATATGCATCAGTTAAATACAACAGTACACCCTGAAAAGAATTTTGCATATAAAATACCTGTAAATTATAAAGAAGCATATCATAAAGCTGTACAGGAAGGCTACGGTTTTAATATTATGGATAGTCTTGAAAAAGTATTCAAGGCAAAGGGTCTGGATAAAACTCAGCCAAAACTATACAAAGAAATAGTAAAATTCAGAGATATTTTATATGAAAATGATGGCGTAAAATTAGCCAAAAAAACCATGCAGACAAATAAATACCCAAAACTTGTTTTACTTGCCGCTGCAGCCATTATTACCGCAGGTACAGCAATTACAGTATTTTTTACAAAGAAAAATAAAAATAATCCCTTGAAATCCAATATTCAAACATCCGATAGCAAAACATACGGTCAAACCCTTCCTGCAAGCAACAATGGAGAGAAAAATACAGGCATTAAAAGCAACGTTGCATCTATAGGTATTTCATTTAACGATTTTATGAATAAAAGCTCAAAATAACCGAATTACTTTTCAAATACCTCACATGTAACAGTTTTAAACAAAAAATCTTTTCTTCTTAGAAATTTTAAGCTGCAATTTTCAGCCTTTGATATTAATTCATGCGGCGACAAAAAACCTTTTTTGGATTCAACTAGATACTTATACGCATTAAAATTTTTACTAAAAATTTTAGCAACTGCAAGTATAAAAATGTCAGCAAAATTTGATATTAAATTTTTTTCGCCAAAATCAAGATGTAAAAATTTTCCACCTGGCGACAATACTCTCACAACCTCACTTAGTGCAGCCTGTTTATCAGGAATATTCCTAAGTCCAAATCCCATTACAATATAATCAAAAGTTCCATCATCAAAGCTCAAATTTGTTGCATCCTCTTTAAGATATTCAATATCAAAGCCTTTTTTCTTTGCAATTTTTAGCATCTCATCAGAAAAATCAGCACCTATAATTTGGCATTTTGGATATTTTTCCTTAATAATTCCAGCCAAATCACCGCTTCCAGTACACAAATCCAAAACACTTGAACCATTTTGAATACCGAGAAATTCTACCGAACTTTTTTTGATAAGAATATGGCTAAAAGCCGAAATCAAATTGTTTAAAAAATCATAACTTTTTGCAATTTTATTAAACATTAACTCTATTTCGGCTGCAGCTTTACTTTTTTTCATATCACTATTTTAATAGACTATTGTTTTATAGCAATATCTTTTTTAAATTCATTTATAAATTCTTCTCTGTATAAAAATCCTAAATGTGCACCATTACTTATTAATACCGTTTTTTTACCTGTATATTCTCTTAATTTTTTAAGCTGGTTTTTATTAGCCAAATAATCATCAAGAGTATGATAAATTTTATAATCATTATTATTTTTCAAATAATCTGAAACATAGTGTAAGCTTGCAGCATTATTGAAATCATTGATTGTTTTGCCTTCATCTTTTATCAGATATTTATTTGCATAATCATAAAAGCTGGTATTGTTTATTTTTCTATACAATGCGGTTTTATCTGTATTTTTGTTATTTTCAATCGTAAAGATGATATCAGAAAGCTTTTGCCTTAAAAGAAAACTTGTTATTAATTTTCCTTCATAATCAGAAAAAGGAAGAGTTTCAATCTTGAAATCCGGGTCATCTGTTTGTTTTACAAGATTTAAAATTTTTGCAGCTGTTACTGCAGTCCTATGCTTTAAATCACCGGGGTTTTTATTCCATTCATCATTGTTTTTATCAAGCGATTTAAGTGCATATAAAAGTTCAACAGGCGGATTTATTGAAATAAATTTTTCAATCCCGAGTTTTTTGCCGCTCTTTGCTTCTAAATCACCCATAAAAAGGGTAGCAAGAGCGCCGAACGATGTACCCATAAGAGTTCTTTTACCTAATTTAGTATCATATTTATCCTCTAAATCTTCAATAATTTTAGCTGTAGCAAGCTGCAATTTCTCTATATCATTTTGCGGTAAACCGGGCGTATATCCTTCAGGCATACTTTTAATAAATTCCCAATGAAAATGACTGCCTTGAATTATTACAGAATATCCCGCATCATAAAATAATTTTGCAAAAAGTACAGAATGACTTGACATAATACCTTCACCGATAGAAGGATACAAAATAGCAACCGGTGCAGATTTTTCTTTTTGCATTATGTATCTGTACTTATATTTTTGCCTATCAGGTGTTAATTCAATCGCTCCGGTTCTTATTCTTTTTGAAAAAGACCTGTTCCAAATTGATAATTCACTCCAGATAGATTCATCCACACCGGGAAGATTAAACAATGCTGTTCTCATTGAATCAACAACAGGACTTTGGGGATTATAATCATCAAGAACAATATCTGCTTCAAGCTCAGGTATACTTTGAATAGCTTCCTGCAAAATTGCTTCATCCTCAAAAGCATTGCCCTTTAAGGTTTCATTTGTTGCAATCTTATCTTCTTTTTCAATATCAGAATTTTCATTCTTATTTTCAGTTTCACCGCTGATATTTAATAGCTCATCTTTGTCATTTTCTTCTGCAATATCAGCTTTAACATCTTTATTTATTTCAGGTTCGGGGATTTCAATAATCTTCTCTTCTAAAATTGTCTCATTTTTAGAATCTACAAGTAATGGCTCTTCTGCCTGCACTTTTTCAAGCACTTCATTCAATGCTTTGGCTTCACTTTCCAAAACATCTTTTCTATCAAGGTTTGAAGTTTTAATATAATTTTCAATACCATATAATTTTTTTGTTATATCATACGGGTCAGCATATGTACGTTCTAAAAATATGCTCAATGGCTGCATATATGAAGTTCTGTTTATAAAAAGTCCCATTTTAACCAGGGCTGCAACAGGCGCTGCAACATAGGTTGTCGGGTCTAAGCCGGTCTCAATTGCACGCCCCAAAAGTGCTCTTGGCGTAGTTGCAGAAAGTATAGGCAAAATAAGAAATGGTCCCCGTTTTACTTTACACTTTGAAAGCCCCTGCTCAATATCTTCTTCCATAGGTTCAATATTAAAAATACTCTTTGCAGGGTCAAACATTCCGCCAAGACCAATCGTACTGTTTGCAAGAAAACGTACGGTTTCAGCTTTTGCCGCTTTAAAATCTCTTTGCATAAGTGAACTTACAAGTCTTTTAGGATACTCAATATTTTTATAGGCATATTGGATTCTATCCATTCCATATTTTGGCATAATAGAAGCCCAAACCACATGCAATGGACGAAGAGCATACTTATTAAGTTTTGAATTAAAATTAAACATTCTTCTATTAAATGTCTCAAACCTGTCTTTACCGATATATTCATTTGAATAATCAGGATACCTGCAAGGCTCTTGACTATTTTCTTTTACCGGTTCAGCAGAAGCTGCAAATGTCAAATTTTCAACATTTATAACCGTAAATGATATAAAAACCAAAACAACAACAAAGAAACGTTGCAAAACTCTATTATTATTGAACATAATTATCCTACTTAAATATGTGGCAATTATAATTTATGTTTTGAATACATAAATTTCATTACTCAACAGAGTAAGATAAAAAGGTATATTTATTAAAAACTATGCTATAATTAATTCAAATTTCAAAATGTTAAAGCAGTAAATGTCGAAGTGGCGAAATTGGTAGACGCGCATGATTCAGGTTCATGTGGTGAACAACCTTGAGGGTTCGATTCCCTTCTTCGACATTTTTACTATAAATTAAATTTAAAGCGGGTTAAATACCCGCTTTAAATTTGTTTATATACCGAAATTATTTTTAATCTTTGATAAAATTCCGGTTTTTGCAACTTCTTTTTTTAAGCCTCTAAAAAATTTTTTTATTTGTCTTGGCTTTTTAAATATTTCTTCAATATCATATTCAAGAGTTCTGTTAAGCACTTCGGCAGCTTCTTCTCCTTTAGTGGCTGTCTTGGGTTTACCTTGCAAGGTAACAACAATTTTGTCAATCACTTCTCTTACAATGGGTTCAGCATCTTCGGCTGCTCCTTCTGCAGCTTCCTCAACCGGTTTAGTAACACTTTTCATATAGACATCAACATTATGTTTATCAGAATATTTATTAATCTTTGCTGCATAATCACCAAAAGTTCCAAGCGCATTTTTCTTAAGAGGAGATAGAACATCAAGCATTTTTTCTTGACGGAAAGCCATACCAAAAGATGGGGAAGAATTAGTTTTAGATATCATTTTTTTATTACCTTTTTAAACTACACCTGTAAAAAACTTAAAAATCCCATCTTTTGCTACAACTTTAAAATATTATTAAAAAACATTAAGGACTTTATTAAAAAACTAAATCTTGATTTTAACAATAACCTTCTTAACTTTTTTAACTTCACCAGCGACGTTTAAACAAGGTTTATGCGCATCTTTTGGTGCAAAGAATGTAAAATTACCTTCTTTAACTAAAACATTCGATGACGGGCATTCTCCAAAGGCTACATCTTTTTCTTTATTGTAGTCTTTTGTCACCTTAAAATCGTCAAGGCTGCCAAATCCCATAATCTCTTCACCTGAAATAACATATTGAATATCATAATAATCCCTATGTACTTCAAATTCAGCTTCATCAGGATTTTTTGTTTCATATTCCTGCAAATTCCCGTAAATATTTTCATTATATTCGTATTTACCGGGCTTTAAATTTTTCCAGTCGGTTGATTTTATAAAATAAAAAGCCTCCTTGATTTTTTCCGATAGGGGATAATAAAGCTGTGCATTTTCTAAACTGTCAAATATCATACTACACCTCCAAAAGTTTATATAAACCAAATGGGCGCATTCAAAAGAAGCGCCCATTTAATAATAATGTTAAATTCTACTTTTCTTCATTCCAAGAATACATTTTTCTTAGTTCTTTACCCACCTTTTCAAGCTCATGCTCAGCTTTAATACGACGGGTAGCTGTAAAATGAGCGCGTCCGTTTTTATTTTCAGCAATCCATCTTGTGGCAAATGTACCATCTTGAATTTCAGACAATACTTTTTTCATCTCTTTTTTTGTTTCATCGGTTATTATGCGTTTACCGATTTCATAATCGCCATATTCAGCAGTATCTGAAATTGAATAGCGCATTTTTGAAAAACCGCCTTGATAAATAAGGTCAACAATTAATTTCATTTCATGAATACATTCAAAATAAGCACTTTCAGGAGCATAACCTGCTTCAACAAGAGTTTCAAAACCAGCCTGCATTAAAGCGGTAACGCCGCCGCAAAGAACAGCTTGTTCGCCAAAAAGGTCAGTTTCAGTTTCAACTCTAAATGTTGTCTCAAGAACTCCAGCTCTTGCTCCGCCAATTCCTGCAGCATAAGCCAAACCGGTTTGAAGAGCCTTTCCTGTAGCGTTTTGATGAACAGCAACCAGACAAGGAACACCCTTGCCTTCAACGTATTCGCTTCTAACAGTATGTCCAGGACCTTTTGGAGCTATCATAATAACATCAACATCGGCAGGAGGCACAATTTGTGCAAAATGAATATTGAAACCGTGAGCAAATGCTAAAGTTTTGCCGGCAGTAAGGTTTGGTGCAATTTCAGTTTTATAAACATCTGCTTGCTTTTCATCAGGAAGCAAAATCATAATTAAATCAGCCATTTTAGAAGCTTCAGCAACAGTTGCTACTTTTAAGCCAGCTTCTTCTGCCTTTTTCCATGATTTTGAACCATTATAAAGACCAACCACAACATTAACGCCGCTTTCATGCAAATTAAGAGCATGAGCGTGTCCTTGGCTGCCATATCCAATAATGGCAACGGTTTTACCTTTCAATAAATCCAAATTACAATCTTCGGCATAATAAATCTTTGTCATATTTTTTCCTCCAGAAATGTCAGTGTTAAACTAAGTTTAATCCTATCACAAACAAACGTCAACAAGTTTTAAACCTAAAAACATAAATTAAAGTATAATAATGGTAAACTTGGAGGTTTTATGACAAAAATTGAAGATTTTAAAACATTATTCAACACACTCACACTCTATAGAGAAATTTTAAATGATGATTTAATTAAAAGCTTAATTAAAATTTTAGATTTAATTACAAAAGAAGAAAATATAGATGAAGTTATAAAACAATGGTCAAATATGGTAACCCCGCTTTACAATAAAGAATATGGCGCCGATTGGACAAAATATATTAACGATTTAATACTTTTTGATAAAAATTATTTCACACTTCAATGTGCCTCAAACAACTACTGTAATATTAATGAAAATATTTTAAATGCCGCTAAAAACGATGTTGGAATTTTGACATCTTTATCAAAAATTAAATGCTCAGACTTTAAGGATTTATTGTATTTTAAATTTCCTTACGATAAAGATATAATTGACACCTTGGCTGCTTTTGATACAATTTGTCAAACATTGTCTTTTGATAGAATTGTAAACTACCATGAAAATAACGGAGTTGGAATTTTTGCAAAATACAAAGCCTTTAAATTCTTATCAAATAGTGAAATTGAACCCATCACAAACTGCGACAATGTCTCTCTTAAAGACTTAAAAGATTATAAAAGAGAGCAAAATATAGTCATTGAAAATACATTAGGATTTTTAAAAGAAAAACCTTACAATAACATCCTTTTATACGGCGACAGAGGAACGGGAAAATCCAGCACGGTAAAAGCTATTTTAAATGAATATTCCAAAGATGGTTTAAGATTGATTCAAGTATATAAAGAAAACTTAATCCATCTTGATAATTTAATGCAAAAAATAAGTAATATTCCTCTAAAATTCATCATTTTTATTGATGATTTAACATTTAACGAGAATGATGACAATTTTGGCGCGCTTAAAGCAGTTTTAGAAGGTTCAGTTGCAAAACAGCCGGATAATATGGTTTTATACGCAACAACAAATCGCCGTCACCTTATTAAAGAAAGCTTTAAAGCGCGAGAAGGAGATGAAATTCATCTTGCAGATACCATAGATGAGACAATATCACTGTCAGACAGATTTGGCATCACAATTACATATTCTGTTCCAAATAAAGATAAATTTTTGAATATTGTAAAAGAAATCAAAGAAGACAGAAATATTCAAATTTCTGATGAAATATTATTCAAAGGGGCAGAAAGATTTGCATTATCAAAAGGTAATAGAAGCCCCCGTCTTGCAAAACAATACATTGATTACATTCAAGCAAGACTTGAATTAAATCTTGAGATTGAATAGTTTTGATTTTATTCTTGTTTTTGATAGAATAAAAAAAGATAGATATTTAATTTAGGAGTTTTGATAATGTCACCTGAAGCTTTAGCAAATTTAGAACTTGGCTTAACCGTTATGAGCATCGGTTTTTCAAGTGTTTTTGTATTTTTAATAATCTTAATTGCAGCAATGAATATTCAAACCGTTGTAATTAACTACTTAAATAAGATTTTCCCGGTAGCACCGCAAGGAGGTGTTGCACCAAAGGCTATTAAAGCATCTGATGATGCTGAAATTGCTATCGCTATCGCATGTGCAACATTAAAACAAAATCATGGTTAAATAATAATTTTAATAAAATATGTAAAAAGATGCCTCCTATGGCATCTTTTTAGCATTCAAAACTTCATTCAAAAATGCTTCTTTAAGGCGTTCAACAGGTTCTTGCCACTCACCTTCTTCTTTTTGCCTGAAAATTTTCATGCAATTATACCAGACTGTTGTATCAACATCCTCAAACCAACGCCAGTCTGCAGAATATGGCAGTAGTATAAAAGTTTTCTTTCCAAGCGCAGCTGCTAAATGAGCAACGGAAGAATCAATAGTAATAACCAAATCTAATTTTTCAATAACAGCTGCAGTATCAGAAAAATTCTCTAATTTACCTGCCAAGGATTCAATATTTCCCGTTTTCTCATTTTGTCTTTCAACTTCTTGTTTAAAATGTTTTTCAGGCTGAAGAGAATAGTAGCGGATATTTTTTAATATACTCGCATCTTTAGTATTAAAAGATATTTCTTTATCAAGATTAAAAAATGATTCCAGAAATTCAAAAGGTACATTTCTATTGCGTAAAGTTCTCTTATTTGTAAAGTTTCCAGAATAAAAAAGCCCTACATTAAACTTTTTATCATCAATATAGTCTGACCATTTTGCGGAATATTCAGGAGGCGACATCAAAAATCTATCAGCAGAGGGTATATGATTAAAATCAAGTTTTAAAATACCGGGCAAATCCATAACGATTGCACTTGTTAAATTTGGCGCAGGTTTAATTTTCCAATCAATTACTTTAAAATTCGGAAAATTAAATGCAAAAAGACTTAACAAAGGAGTGGGTACAACCAGAAGAACATCTTTAAATAAAGTTGCATCAATATAATCAAGATATCTTGAAAACATTAAAGCATCTCCATACCCTTCTGTAGCACGCAAGATAAGTACCATATCCTTATCAGGCTTGCCATCCCAAGGAGTTTCATCAGGAAAGCTATGATGCGATTTTACAAAATTTAAATACAAGGGATAACCTGAAAAATCTCTTAAGGTGAGCCGCAATAGCCCGAGCGTACAATCATAACCAACATCACTTAAACCGTACTTCCTGCTTAATTCAAGCATTTTAAGAGATTCATCATATCTTCTCATCCGTCTCAAAAGAACAGATAGGTTGAATATAGGGTCTAAATTGGGCTTTAATTCTATGGTTTTTTTGTAATACTCCTCAGCCAGAGGGAAATTTAATTGAAACTCATATGTTAAAGCAAGATTATTATATGCCACATAATCATCAGGATAAAGCTCAATAAGTCTTTTATTGCAACGTTCAGCTATGTCAAACTTTCCTATATCAAGTGCATAGCCTGCAAGATTCCTCATAATTTCAATATCTTCGCCATATAGCTCAATATACTTAAGAGCATATTTTACATACGGCTCGCCAAGTTCTACTTTATTTGCACTATCAAGCAGCTTTTCATAAAGAATTTTACTTTGTACAACACCTAAAACATCCTGCAAATTCAACATTGCAAGCCTGTATTCTTTTAATTCGTAATAACAAAGCGCTAAATCTGTTTGTACGGGTGTTGCTCTATCAAGCCCAAAGGCAGTTTCCAGAGACCTCGCAGCCTTTTTAAAATCGCAAATTTGCATATACAAGGCACCTAAAAGATGATGCGCCTTGGCTTCAGATGGATTTTGCTCTATAAACTGCAGATAGCATTTCTCCGCATTTTGAAAATCGCTTTTTTTGTGAAACTCAATCGCCTGTTTTATGATATCCATTTTGATATTATAAATATTTTAATAAAAAATGAAAAGCAAAAAGCTGATTTATACCCAATTTATAGGAAAAAATAAATAATATTTTAAACAAAATTTAGACAAACCACCTGAAAAAATGACTTTAGCTAATAACCAGAAATGATAAAACGGCTAAAAGCCAAAAATAAAAATACAAAAATTTGCGCTAGCCGCGATTCGAACGCGGGACCTATCCCTTAAAAGGGGAGTGCTCTACCTGCTGAGCTACTAGCGCAAATCTATATTCTATTAAATTATCAATTATTAAATAACCAAAAGCTTTTCAATAAGTATGTTTTGCTTTCGACAATATATACAATATCAAGAACATAATTTATCGTCAACATTTTTTTTAAATTATTCTAAAAGGTAATTTATTTTTCAATATTGGCGTGCTAGCTTTGTCTTAAAGGAAATAAGGTATTATGAAAACAAATTTTCCAATAAAATTATTGCTGCTGTTTAGTATAATTTTGCTGCAGCAAAATGTTTTTGCAAAAAATTTATGCTCATGTAAATGCAGTTTTGATGATTTTTTTAGAGAAAATTATCAAAACTTACTGCAGCACTTATGCCCGAATGAAGAAAAAAAGAAAATTTTTGACACCTTATTTAATGCTTATTCCATAAAATTTAAAGGTCTTGATTATGAATACAAAAGCATTTGCGAGGAAATTATGCAAAATCAGGATGGCTGCATAACAGAAAAGAAAAAATACGTTAAATCTTTACCTGCAATTGCAATAGATGAATATGATTCATTTTTAGATGATTTAAGCTTTGAAACATGCGGGGATGAGAATCTTGAAAATCCATCTATAAAGAAAAATAAGAAAAAATACAGAAAACAGTTAAAAAAAATAATTGCAAAATATTGTAAATAAAACGGGCACCAATTCTTAAAATCAATGCCCGTTTATTAGTATTTATTATTTAAAATTATTAATCAACTCCAAAATTTTATCTTCAGCGGATTTAATTTCTTCAATCCTTGCCTTCGTTGAATTTACAACATCTTCAGGTGCTGATGACACAAATTTAGGATTGTTTATCCTGCCTTCAAGAGATTGTCTTTCTTTCTGAAGCTTCTCAAGCTTCTTATTTTGTCTTGCAATCTCTTCTTCAACATCTACAACCCCTTTTAGAGGAACAATAATCTTAACATCCCCCACAACCACGCTTGCAGATTGTTTATCTGCAGCACTTGCAGGTTTAAATTCAACATTATCAACTTTTGCAAGGCGTTTAAGATATGGAAGTACAGGCTTAAATAAATCTTCCCCGCCATCAATTTGAATATTAATTTTAGCACCCGGAATCACATTAAATTCACTTCTGATATTTCTTAAAGCACGAATGGCTTCAAACATAGTCTCCATTTGAGTTTTAGCATCAGCAAATTCCAGCTCGTCGCTGAATTTTGGAAATTCAGCTTTCATTAAATAATCCGCATCTTTGTTTTGGGGCATTAACTGCCAAATTTTCTCAGTAATATGCGGCATTACAGGATGCAGCAGCCTTAAAAAATTATCCAATACATACACAAGAACTGCTTCATTTTTTTCAATCTTTGAAAGCTCTACATACCAATCACAGTAGCTATTCCAAAAGAAATCATATAAAATTGAGGCTACTTCGCCGATTCTATAATTTTCAATATTCTCGCAAACTGATTTTATAGTATTATTTAACTCATTTAAAATCCACTTATCAGCAGCTGAAAGTTTTGCCATATCAAGCTTAAGCTCATCTTTAGATTTTGTTAAATTCATTAAAACAAAACGAGAAGCATTCCAGATTTTATTTGCAAAATTTCTGCCGTATTCAAATCTTTCATCAGAAAGCTTGATATCCTGACCACCGTAAGTACAAAGGCTTGCAAGGGTAAATCTTAAAGCATCGCAGCCGTATTTTTCAATCACTTCAACCGGGTCAATAGTATTTCCTTTGGATTTAGACATTTTTTGCCCGTTTTCATCCCTGATAAGCCCATGGATATAGACTGTAGAAAACGGTGCTTCGCCCGTAAATTCAAGCCCCATTGTAATCATTCTTGCAACCCAGAAAAAGATAATATCAAAACCAGTTACAAGGGTTGTAGTCGGATAAAACTTCTTATAATCAAGACTATCAGTATCAGGCCATCCCATTGTAGAAAACGGCCATAGCCCGCTTGAAAACCAGGTATCAAGTACATCTTTATCCTGTGTATAATTATTTGGGTCAGGATTTTCAAGCGCCACAACCATTTCACCGGTTTTATTATGATAATATGCAGGAATTTGATGTCCCCACCACAATTGACGTGAAATACACCAGTCACGGATATTTTCCATCCACATCAAATAATTTTTCTCCCAGCGTTGGGGTACAAATTGAATTTTTCCGGTTCTAACTGCATCAATAGCCGGTTTTGCCAAAGGCTCCATTTTAACAAACCACTGCTCTGATAAAAGCGGCTCAATTGTAGTGTTGCAGCGTTGACATTTGCCGACATTATGCTCATGTTCCGTTATCTTAACCAGCGCCTGCTGGGCTTTTAGCATCTCAACAGCCTTCTCGCGTGCTTCATATCTGTTTTTCCCATGAAGCTCCTGCGGTACCTCCTGTCTTGCTATCATTTTCCCTTGTTCATCAATAACCTTAATAAACGGCAAATTATGGCGCCTCCCAACTTCAAAGTCGTTAGGGTCATGTGCAGGTGTAATTTTCAATGCACCGGTACCAAAAGATTTATCAACATACTCATCTGCAATAATTGGAATCTCGCGCCCGGTAAGGGGTATAATGCATTTCTTTCCAATTAAATCTTTATATTTAAAGTCATTTGGGTTAACTGCAACCGCAACATCCCCAAACATAGTCTCAGGACGGGTTGTAGCTATTACTATTGCGCCCGGTTCATCCTTCAATGGATATGAAATTTCCCACAAATGTCCATTTTCTGTTTCATATTCTGTTTCAATATCAGAAATAGCGCTCTGGCAGCGCGGACACCAGTTAACTATGTAGGAACCCTTGTATATCAAGCCTTTTTTATAAAGGTCAACAAAAACTTTTTTAACTGCTTTTGAACACCCATCATCAAGGGTAAAGCGTTTTCTGGATAAGTCAAAACTGGCACCTAAAAGCTTACATTGTTCCAATATTCTGTCTTTATGACTATTTGCCCAATCCCAGGTAACTTTTAAAAATTCCTCTCTTCCAAGGTCATGGCGGGTTTTACCTTCTTTTGCAAGCTGTTTTTCAACAACATTTTGTGTTGCAATCCCGGCATGGTCACATCCCGGCATCCAAAGCACCTCTTTTTGCTGCATTCTGTTGTATCGAACTAAAACATCCTGCAAGGTTTCATCAAGCGCATGCCCCATATGCAAGATTCCTGTCACGTTCGGGGGTGGTATAACTATTGAATAAGCAGGCTTTTGAGAAGTATTATCAGCCCTAAAACAGGAATTATCCTCCCAAAATTTATATATTTCTTTTTCGGTTTCTCTTGCTTCATATTGAGTTGGTAAATTTTGAATATCAGAATTTGTCATACTTTTCCCCATTTTTAATTTTTTATATTGAATAAAATAACATAAAAGCATTAGACAATAAAGTATTACCCAGAAAGTGTATTATTTTTTGAGCAACATTTTATTACCCTGTAGAATATGAAAAGATGGGCAATTAAAGCTTTTTTAATATTAATTTTATTCCTGTTTGGCTCAAAAACAGATGCTCACAAGGGAATTATTGATGATGACATAACTCCGCTTAATGCCTACTGCGAAAGCTGTAAGGAAGAAAAAGATGTAGATGTCGGCGCCGAAATTATGGAACATTTCAAACAAAGTCCGCTGCCGGTAAGCCTCGATGAGTGTATAGGAACCGCGCTTTTAAATAACTTTAATATAAAAGTGGCACATTCAGATTATATAAGTTCAAAATGGCTGCATAAAAACGCTTTGGCACAATTCTTGCCGGAAGTAAGCTTTCAAGGATACAGTATTTATTATAAAGGTCACGTTCTGGTTGGCGGAGTAGTACCTGATACAGTAGAAGAATTAGCACTATCAGGCTCATTAAATGTTACGCATGACCTGACAAAAGGCGGAGAACAAATATTTGAAGCAAAAGCCCGTAAATTTAAAGCCAGAGCAGATTTGAACAATCTGGATTTTACAAAAGATGAAATAATTCTGGAAACTTCAAGAAAATATTATGAACTTTTAAGAGCCAAAATAAGTATAGAAATACAATTAAAAAATCTTTATGAAAGAACAGCACAATTAAAATTAACACAAAACCTTATGGAAGCAGGGCTTGGTACAAGATTTGATGTTGTAAGGTCAAAAAGCGAACAGGCGCTTGCCGAACAAAATTTAATAAAATTTCTGGAACAATTCAGAACAGCGCAGGCAGCACTGGCAAATATTATGGGTATTGAAGTTTCTACGTCCCTTTTTCCAATTGAAAATGAAGTAAAACCCTTTATTTTAGTGGATGAAACCCTGACACCCGAAGATTTATTTAAAGTTGCAGAGTTTTCAAGAGATGATGTTAAAACAGCAGAAAACAACATAAAAACATTGAAAGAACAAAAATACAAAGTTTATACAGAATTTATCCCCAAACCAAGAATTTTATACCAAGGGCAATTTCAAGGTACAGCAAGAGCTGGTGTGTATTCTAATAACGTTCTAGGCGCCTATTTAGATGTTCCGATAGGTTCACGCCTTGGGGTTGGTACAATAACAAAAGTAAACAGCATTCAAGCGCAAATAGATAGTGCCTCATATAATTTAGAACAGCTTTTAAGGACAATTAAAGAAAACATAATTTCTGATTACTATAGCGCCGAGCTCCTGAAAGAGAGAATAGAAATAGCTAAAAAACAAGTAACATACGCAACAGACAGTGTTAAATTAGCAGAATTAAGGCTGGATGCAGGAGAAGGAATATTAATTGATGTAATACAGGCACAAACCATTAAAAATAATGCGAGAATTGAACTTTTAAGTACAATTGTAGACTACAATATAAATCAAATTCAGCTTTTATATGACAATGGGACAATATCTTACGAAAACATTACAAAAAATTACAACCCATAAAATTTCAGCTAAAACATTACATCTTATATTTTTATTTTTACTTAAAAATTTATAAAGCAAACTTTACAATACATAAAACATATATACTAGTACAAAAATAAAAATCAAGTTATATCTATATTTTCAGGTTTTAGATTAAGTTTTGTAACAAAAATAGTATATTCTGAAATCATACTATTTAAATCGTTTTTATATAAATGTAAGTAACCTGAAGTGAAAGGGCAAAAAAATGTCAGTAGGTACAACAGATTTAATGGCTAGAATTACTTCATCAGCAGCATTCACAAATGCAGCTGGCAACAATACACACGGTGAAGGCGAAACCATTACAGAATTTTTAAGCTTTGATGCTAACGGAAATAATATCCAAGTAAAAGATTCAGACAATGAAACATTTAATTTATCTTTAACAGCTCTTGCTGAACAAGTTGGAATGACAGTTGAACAACTTAAAGCAGAATTAGGTGTTGATACACTTGAAGGTGCTGAAGGCGCTGGTAAAGCAGAAGGTACAACAGAAGCATCTGCAGTAAACGGTGCAAATTCAGAAGCAATTCAAAAAGAAATCGATGCATTAAATGCTGATAAACAAGAATCTATGGAAACATTAAAAGCTCTTGAAACAACTATTAAAGATTTAACCGAAACCATTGAGAAAAAACTTGAAGATGCTGCTAAAAAACAAGCGATAAAAATTGAAGAACATCAAGAAGAAGTTGAAAAAGCAATTGCAGAAAACGTAAAAGGCTACATTGATGCAAGCAAAACCAATGAACCAATGTCAAAAGAACAATTGCAATCAAATATCAAATCTTCAATTGCAGGTATTGACGGCATTCCTCAAGGTGCAGATGATGTTATTTCAAACCTTTTCACAATCAACAACGAATTAGGATTACTTGATGCAAATCTTGCAAAAGTTAAAAACTTAACAGACCATGTGCAAGACATTGATTGCCAGCTTGAAACAAAAGGTGCTGAATTAGAAGCAGCAAAACAAGCTGAAGCTGCTGCAGCTCAATCAAAAAGCTGTGACCCAATTGGTTTCCAAATGGAAACTGCTGCAGGCGAAGCAATGCAGGTAGACTTCTTTGTAGATAGAGACGGCGACGGTCAAATTACCGATGCAAGTGAATTTTTAGGCGCTACTGCTGATGCACAAGGCAAAGACGGCTGGTCTGAAATGTTAGCATTAAATACAGACGGCAACGACACAATTGACAGCGATGAATTAAAAGCAAACGACCAATTAAAAGTAATGGTAACAATTGGCGGCAAACAAGAAGCAATGTCAGTAGCAGATTTTGAAGCTCAATACGGCGAAATTGAAATCAACGCAAACAAAGATGCTCAAACAAATACAGCAGTTGGTCCAAATAACTTTGGCGATAGCAAATATGACAACCAAATGTTAGGTTCATTCGGTTTAACAGTTGGCGGACAAGCACTTACCGGTTACCAAACAAAAGATGATGTTGAATATTTGGAAGATAACTACAATTTCTCATCAGGTGCAGCACTTGGTGCAGATGGAGCAGCACTTCTTCAAGCAGCACAAGGCAAAGAAAATGTTGATGGTGTTGAAGCAGTTGATGGCGTTGAAGCTTCCGAAGAATTGCAACACTTTGTAGATTTCTACGAAACTTACAGCGAACAAGCAAAAGAATTAAGAGAACAGCTAGAAAATCTTTGGACAATGCAAGGCTTAAATGATGAATATATTGAATTAATTGATAAATCAGCATTCATCGTAGCTGAAAACCAAGTAAAAGATGTTAAAATCGAAGCTGAAGATGGTGCCGAAGGCGCTGAAGGCGAAGATGAAACTGAAATGGGCGTAGATGCCGTAGGTGAAGCTGAAAACGCTGGCAACCAAGAAGCTGAAGAAGATAAAAAAGAAAAGAAAGAAGAAGAAACAGCATTAGTTTAATCTAAAAAATAAATTTAATTCAAAAACGCCCAAAAGATAATACTTAAGGGCGTTTTTGAGTATTTATATATTTTATGATATACTAATAGAATACTTTAGTTTGTTTAAGGTGTCTGTATGAATTTTTTTATGAAAAAGATGTTATCATTAATAGCCTTTATTACATTTTTTGCTGCTGCTCCGGCATTTTCAGCAGAAGCTTCATTGGATGAAATGATAGGACAAATGATTATACTTGGCTTCAAGGGAAACAGCACCTTATCAAAAGGCTTTAGAGAAGTCTCCAATGATTTAAAAGAAGGAAAAATCTCAGGTGTAATATTTTTTGAAGACAATATAAAAAACAAAGAGCATTTAGATGAAATGACTCAAATTTTATACAGTACAAGAATGGCGGCAAGACCATTTATAGCAATTGATATGGAAGGCGGACAAGTCCAAAGAATGAACGCTGAAAACGGATTTATTAATTATCCGTCAGCAAAGAAAATGGCTGAAGAGTATGATATTAAAAAAGCCGGCGAATTATACTCGGATATGGCGCAAACACTGAGTAGCAGCCTATTTAATGTAAATTTTGCCCCATGTGTTGATTTAGATTTAAATGAAAATTCTATACTTCATAAAAAAGAAAGAAGTTATTCAAGCGACCCGAATAAAGTAACACTTTATGCTTATGAATTTATAAAAGCGCACAGTGACAAAGCAATCGTAACTGCTTTAAAACATTTCCCAGGACATGGAAGTGTTTCTGAAGATACGCATTTAAATTTTGCTGATGCCACAGCAACACATAAAGATGAAGAGCTTTTACCATATGAAAATTTGATGTTTAAAAACGACCTTCAGATGGTCATGGTATCTCACATTTTTGACAGTAATTACGATGAAATTTATCCTGCAAGTCTTTCATATGAAACAATTGGAAAACTTTTAAGACGAAATATGAATTTTAACGGGGTTGTTGTTACAGATGACCTTGATATGGGTGCAATAAGACAAAATTATGACCTTGAAGAAACCGTAATACAGGCGGTAAATGCCGGAAATGACATTTTACTTTTTTCAAACAGAGAACGTCATAATCCAAATTTAGCTGATGACATTAATAAAATAATTAAAAATGCAATTTTAGATGGACTTATTGAACCTTCCAGGATTCAAGAATCATATGACAGAATTATAAAATTAAAGAAAACCATAGTTGCAAGCGAGAAAAAATAAAATAATTAAAATTCTCTTGTTTTATGTTAAAAAACAGATTTAGAGCACATTTATAAGGTATAAAATCGTCAAATACCTTATTACAAGTAGGGTTTAGTATATTTTTTGCATAAAATACTTAAAATATGCTTAATTAATGTATTTCAACCGTTAGAAATTCTAAAAAGACAGATACTCCAAGAATTTTTAAGAATTTATTCCAGAAAAAGAAACCGATTTTAAGTATAAATAAAATAAAAAAACAGTCAAAATCCTTGAGATGAAAGCCTTTCTCACGTGCAAAACCGCTTAAAAATAAGTATTTGAAAGACTTTTAGGCTATTTTATACTGTATATATATTTTATATACAGTATTTTCGACACAATTTTTTCAAACATATAAGAATATATATTTTATATACTGCTTTATAAAAAATTTTCCGCAGTTTGTTCTGCGGAAAATTTGTAAAGTTTTATTTATAAAACTTAATTAACTTAACTATTTTAAAGCATTTTCAACTGCAACAGCAACTGCTACCGTAGCACCTACCATCGGGTTGTTGCCCATACCGATAACGCCCATCATCTCAACGTGAGCAGGAACAGAAGATGAACCTGCAAACTGAGCATCACCGTGCATTCTGCCCATAGTATCAGTCATACCATATGAAGCAGGACCTGCAGCCATATTATCAGGGTGAAGAGTTCTTCCTGTACCGCCGCCTGATGCTACAGAGAAGTATTGTCTGCCATTTTCATAGCACCATTTTTTATATGTACCTGCAACAGGGTGTTGGAATCTTGTCGGGTTAGTTGAGTTACCTGTAATAGAAACGTCAACGCCTTCTGAAATCATAATTGCAACACCTTCGGATACATCATCTGCACCGTAAACTTTAACTTTTGATTTTTCACCGTTTGAAAATGGTGTTTCTTTAACAACGTTCAATTTGCCTGTTTTATAGTCATATTGGGTTTCAACATGGGTAAAGCCGTTAATTCTTGAAATAATATAAGCAGCATCTTTACCAAGACCGTTTAATATTACTCTTAAAGGTTCTTTTCTAACTTTATTAGCGTTTCTTGCAATACCGATAGCACCTTCTGCAGCTGCAAATGATTCATGACCTGCTAAGAAACAGAAACATTTTGTTTCTTCACGAAGAAGCATAGCACCTAAGTTACCATGCCCGATACCAACTTTTCTTGTATCGCCAACTGAACCGGGAACTGCAAATGCCTGCAATCCTAAGCCGATAGCTTCAGCTGCATCAGCTGCTGATTTGCAATCTTTTTTAATTGCAATGGCACAGCCAAGAGTATAAGCCCAAACAGCATTTTCAAATGCAATTGGCTGAATACCTTTAACAATTTCTTCAACATTGATTCCCTTTGAAAGGCACAATGCTTGCACATCTTCAAGGGATTTAAAGCCGTATTCAGCTAAAACTTTATCAAGTTTAGCCTGACGTCTATCTTGTCCTTCAAATTTTATCATATTAATTTTCCTTATAATTTTATTTATTAAACTGGATTGTAGGAAACACACAAAGGAGTTTCCTTAAAATGACGGGTTATTCTTTTCTGGGGTCAACCTTTTTAACGGCTTCATCAAATCTGCCGTAAGTTCCGATATTCTTTTCATAAGCTTCTTTAGGGTCAACACCTTTTTTAACTTGTTCCATCATTTTGCCAAGGTGAACAAACTTATAGCCTATGATTTCATCATTTGCATCCAAACCAAGTTCTAAAATATAGCCTTCAGCAACTTCCAAATATCTTGGACCTTTTTGGGCAGTTGAGAATATTGTACCAACCTGGCTTCTTAAACCTTTTCCAAGGTCCTCGAGTCCTGCGCCCACAGGTAAACCGTTTTCAGAAAATGCAGTTTGAGTTCTGCCGTAAACAATTTGTAAGAATAATTCCCTCATAGCAACGTTAATAGCGTCACATACAAGGTCAGTGTTTAAAGCTTCCAAAATTGTTTTACCGGGAAGGATTTCTCCTGCCATTGCAGCAGAGTGTGTCATACCGGAACATCCAAGTGTCTCAACAAGAGCCTCTTGAATAATACCGTTCTTAACGTTTAAAGTTAATTTGCAGGTACCTTGCTGAGGTGCACAGCAGCCGCAGCCATGGGTTAAACCTGAAATATCCTCAATTTTTTTGGCTTTTGTCCAGTCTCCCTCTTGTGGAATAGGAGCCGGTTCGCCCTTAACTCCCCTTTTTATGGGGCACATTTGCTCAACTTCATGAGAAATTTGTATTGTACTCATATTTCTATCTCTCCTCCAGAAATGATAATTCCTTTAAACTTATTCTACTATCCACAAACTAAAAAAGCAAAAAAAATTATCCCGTATGTTTTATTATATTCAACTCCTGATTTTAAAAAATTGAACATACAAAAGACCTTTAAAAAGCTTTACACTTAAAGATTTTCATAATAAAATCGATAAATTCAAAATTGAAGAATACCTTTTACTAAGTGCTTGTGATAAATCTAAAATAAGAAATATGGTTTTTAAACTCGGATCTATTCGGGAGGCAGCAAATAGCAGTGTAGAACTTGCAGTTGATTATAAAAATTTTTTAGATAAAAAATATGGTAAAGATAATTATGTTTTTATATCGATTGGGGTTTCGCCATCTTTAATTACTAAAGCCGATGCCCATAATTTTAGCAGCATAGCTCATCTCCCAGTATTAACAATAGGTGACACTAAAATGACTAATGACAGGCTAACGCTTCATAAAGAGATTGTCCCAAAATTATTTAATTTTGCAGTTATGGATAAATTAGATGAAATGGGATTATTAAAAGAGAACCCGAAAAACCTATCCGCACTTTAGTTAATGACACAAAGCATGTGCAAATATTTCTCCAACCTTATGATTGTATTCTCGGCCGTCATCTTTAGTAAAAAGATTTTCAAAATGGCTCTCTTTTGTTCCATCAGTTGAATATGAGGGATTGCACATCATTAGATGATGAGTGTTTGTATCATAGCGGAGCGGAAATATATCATGCATTTGCATAAAACTTGGAAGCTTATCAGAGGCAAATTCATTTGCAAATAAAGAATTTCTCAAACGATTTAAACGCTCTTCATAGGTTGCACCGCCCGGGTCATTATCATTTGAAACTTCTACACCTGGGGCATATTCCCTGCTGTATTTCATTTTTTCTGCCCAATGCTTAACAGAATAAAAATCATTAGGGTCAATAAAAGCAGTACCCGAGGTTAATCCTAAATTTTTATATCTTTCAAAATCACCAGTACTTTTTTCACCAACAAAACTTATTGTAAAAGAACCTGCACGCGCCCTGATTTCATTTAGAATATACTGCATCTGACCATAGTTAGGCAGTCTGCCGACACCGGTATAATTTATACAATCAAAACCGCCTATGTGTTTAGCTGAATCAATAAACATGGCTTCAAAACCTGTTTTCATAAGCTTTACACATTCATCAATAAATAATTCCTGATGCTCATAATTATCCCAATTAAAAGGTATATTGGAATCACCCCCGGTTGATACTTTCATCTGCCCTTCAGAAATTACAACCCTAAATCCGGTTTTTAAACCTCTAAAATGTGCTAAATCATTAAAAACTTTAAATTGTTCTTCAGCACTGACTTTATCTTCAATTTCCTTACATATTATATTTTTACTGTAACCGCCGCCAAGTATTGTTCCATAGATTGAATTTTCCTCCCATGGTGCTTTATTAAGCCCGTCACCATAAATATTAGGAAAAATTTGGGATAATATAACACAATTTGCCCAACTTTTTGCAGAAGGCGGAATTGCGGGCAAAAGCTTAATGGACGACAACATCCCGTTTTTACATATATTTCCTTCCATCTCTGCAATTGCACGGTTATTTATCTCAATATAATTAGCACTTCTGCCCCAGGTATTCCCATAATCGGGGGAATAAACAGGATTTGGGAAATTTTTATAAAAGGTGTGGCACTCGCAAAGAGTCACAATAGAATTTATGGCATCTTTTACACTTCTATTCAAGAGCTCACAAGGTAAAATGTTAGATACCCATTTTTTAAAACAATGCTCGCCGATTCCATTATATGTATGCTCTTTTGTCCAGTTATCTTCTGATAATTCTGTATCAAAACCAAGAGCTAAAAGTAATTTATCAACTGAAGATTCTGTATTCATAATCTGTATTCTAAATATAAAAATCAAAAATTTAATTACCTTTATGTATAATTTTCTGAAATAAAATTTAACAATAGTAGCAATCTTTTTTATAAAAACATTTTTAATACTTTACAAACAAAGAAGGTTAGATAAAATGGGTATAACATTTTTAAATTCAGGAAATTTCGTTAATAATTTTTCAAACTTAAGCAATATAAGCAAAATAAAAAATAATTTTACCAATTCTATAAGTTTTAAAGGTACAAATAATACTGATACTGTGGAATTTTCTTCAAACGCAAGACAAATACAGGAAATTAACAGCAAAATTGAAGAACAGAAGAAGAAAAAAACAGAGCTTGAAGCAGAATGTGAAGAAAAACAAGAAGAGCGCAGTGCTATACTAAAGGAATTTAACATAGCATATAAAGAATACGGCAGAGATGATGAAAGAACAAAAGAACTCCAAAAACATGTTTCAAAAACCAGACAAGGCAAAACAATAAAGGCGCAAATTAATAAAATAGACATTTATATTAAAAAATTAGAAAAATATTTAGCAGCTGTAAAATCAGACCCCAATACGGCATTTTTATATAATCCAGACACTACATTTAAAGAAAAAGCAGCTCTAGCACAAGGAAGCGATAACATAAATAATGCAGAAAAACTTGCTAAGAACCTGGGTATTCCAGCATCTGCACTAGATTATTGGAGCAAGGCAGGCGTAATTGATGTTGCCTTTGCACAGGACGATAGCGGTAAAGATGCAGCAATGTATATAGATTTAAATAATCAAAGAAATGTTAGATTTTTTGATTCAATTAAAGACAAATTAAAAACCTCACTCTCAGGCACAGAAATCAATAGAAAATTCACAATTTCACCAACCACTATGCGAAAAGCAGTTCAAGACGGCAGATTAAAAACACTGGGAACAGATATAATACCTGAAAAAATCAATGCAGAAAAAGCTATGTATGATTTAGAAGACGAAACAAACAAAAGATATTTTAGAAGCAAAACATACCATGATGAACGTTATTTTGACATGATAGGTAAAGAAGGCAATTATATACCGGCTGTACATTTAGAAAATTTAGGTTATGCAACCGTATCAATGATTAAAAAAAATATCCAAGCAGGATACCTGCCTGGGAAAATAGAAACAGTTGAAACACCTAAAGGAAAAAGGTGTAGAGCCCTGTTAGATGTGAGCAGTTATATTAAAACAAATGATTTTCTAAGGATAGCAAGAAAACAAAATCCTGATGTTGCAAGTATCCAAAAACTTGCAGAAGAAATTGGAATAACGCAGGGAAGGATTAAAGAAGCAATAGGAGATGGTGAAGTTGAAATAATACATGAATATCTTATTCCAGAAGACAGAGGAGCATTATATTTAAAACGTTCAAATCCAAAAAACGCTCTTTTTATAAAAAAAGCAATGTTTGAAAAAACCATTGCAGAAGAGCTTCAAGCAAAAGAAAAAGAAGAAAGACATCAAGCACAAATAGAAAGATTGCAAGGATTAAATAAAGAAAATTCATTAAGAATGAAACTTGCAAGAAGTATGTGCACAAATACAAGGGAAATAGCATCAAACTTAGCAAAACAAGACGGTTATTTATGTAAGCTTTTAATTAAAGAAGACGATAACGAAGAAGTATTAACACCCAAGGAAAAAATTAAAGTAAACAGTTACAGAAAAAAGGTATGGCAGCTTGCAGGTACAGAAGAATTAAGTGCAGCGCTTAATAAAGCAGCGCAATATATAAACGAATATCATAATGGGGGTCTAGATGCCGTCAGTGATGAAAATGCAAAAGAAATAATAAAAATGTATTATCCTGAATAAACTTTTTTACTACAGTATGCGTAATTTGATGTATAATTTATTTATTAATTAAAACAGGACACATTTATTTTATGCATAAAGAAACAGAGCCATGGAGAGAATCAAGCTTTAAAGCCTTAATACCCTTTATAGTTTTTGTAATTTTTTATTTTGGCTTTTCAATTTTAACAAGAGATTTTTCAAAAGTCCCTATGACTGTTGCCTTTATAATATCATCAGCCACAGCTTTAATTTTAAACCATAAAGAAAAGTTGAATAAAAAAATTGAAATATTCGCTCTTGGCATGGGAAATAAAGACATAATGATAATGTGTCTTGTATTTATTCTTGCAGGCGCTTTTACAGCAAGTGCGCAAGCTATGGGAGGGGTGGATGCTGCAGTTGAAATTTCAAAATATTTTATTCCTTCTCAATTTATTATTTCAGGTCTGTTTGTTGTTTCAGCTTTGATATCACTTTCGGTAGGTACTTCTTGCGGTACAATTGCAGCGGTCGTACCAATTGCAGTAGCTTTGTCGCAATCAATGGGACTAAACCCTGCAGTTGTAATAGGTGCAACAATCGGCGGAGCAATGTTTGGAGATAATTTATCTTTAATATCAGATACAACAATAGCTTCCACCAGAACACAAAATGTAGAAATGCGCGACAAAATGATTTGCAACTTAAAAATTGTAATCCTACCTGCAATTTTGTGTGTTTTATTATATATGCTGCCAACTTTTACATCAGAAATAACCAAAACCGCCGTTTTAGCACCTGATATTCAAGCATATATTAAAATAATCCCATATATCCTGCTTTTAATCCTTGGGATTATGGGAATAAACGTTATGTTTCTTTTGCTTGCGGGAACAATCTTAAATACTATAATAGGCATAAGTTTCGGGCTTTTTGATATTTGGGGAGCATTCAGTTTTATTGGAGACGGCACAACAAGTATGGCAAATACCATTATAGTAGCACTTTTAGCCGGAGGCTTACTCTGCATGGTGCGCTACAATGGCGGAATAAGCTATATAATAAATAAAACTCAATATTTAATTAAAAATAAAAAAAGCTGCGAATTTGGAATAACATTTTTAGTCGGCATAATAAATCTTTTCACCGCAAATAACACTGTAGCAATTATAACAGCAGGACCTATCGCAAAAGAATTATCAATAAAATACGGAGTGGACCCCAAAAGAACTGCAAGTCTTTTAGATACAACTTCATGCTGCGTGCAGGGAATTATACCATATGGTGCACAAATTTTAATAGCAACAAGTCTTGCTGCCTCAATTTCAATAAGCTCATTTTCAATAATGAAAGGACTCTTCTACCCGGCTTTAATGGGAATGGGACTTCTTATATCACTTATTAGAAATAAAGAATAAATCACTTTATAGAATAATTATAATATTTTATTTCTTTAAGATTTGGCTTATTTATTTCAGTATTATATGGGTCAAAGCCTGTTTTTCCGTAATATTCCGTAAAAAGAAGTCTTTTGCCTGATACAAACCATCCCTTGTATTCATAGTAGTTCACAGAAGTTTTGTGAAAATTATGTATATAAATAAGATATTTTTGTCCATCTTTTTCAATTACACATTCTTTATTAATTCCAAAAGCGCCGACAACAAGAAGTATTGGACAAAAAATAAACACGGTAACAAGGGCAAATAAAATAAATAAAATAATTTTAATAATTTTATTCTTAAGCAAAAATAATAGTTGAAATATACCTAAAATAAAGGTTACAGAAATTATTGATACAAAAGCAATATCAAGCCACTGCCTCAACACAAGATTAAAGACAGGCAAAATAAAAGACAATAAAATAAATACAGCAAAAAATATTGCAGAATAAAATATAAAATACTTAAAACATTTTTTCATATTCACTCTTGTAAATAAAAACTGAGTATACGCCAAGTTTTTATAAGAAGAAAAACTCAAAACCAATAAGAGCAAAATATTTTATTTAAATGCCGATGGCCGGACTCGAACCGGCACGTGGCGTGAACCACACCAGATTTTGAGTCTGGCACGTCTACCAATTTCATCACATCGGCATATTAAATTTTAAAAGTTCAATCTACTTAATTTCTAAACTGTATTGAGACAAATTATCATGCCAAATTTATCTCAATATCCTTCACTAGATTACCAGAAACAAATTATTTTTCCAACTCTTTCTTTAAAAGTTCATTTAAAAGCTGAGGATTAGCTCTGCCCTTGGTTTCTTTCATAACTTGCCCTACAAAGAAACCGAATAATTTATCCCTGCCGCCCTTGTATGCAGCTACCTGCTCAGGATTATCAGCTACAACTTTTTGCACCAGAGGTAAAATTTCATCAGGGTTGGAAAGAACGCTTAATCCTTTCTTTTCAACCAATTTATCAGCATCTTCTCCTGTTTTTAAAATATCAATAACAAGGGATTTTGCAATATTATTTGAAATTGTGCCTTTTTCAAGAAGCTTAAGAAGTTTAACAAAATTTTCAACAGATAATTTTGATTCCTCAATAGATACTTTTTCTTCTTTTAAATATGCGGCAATTTCACCCATAATAAAGTTTGAAGCAGTTTTTGGGTTAACATTTTGAGCTACTGCTTTATCAAAGAATAATGCCATCTCCAGCTGATTTACAAGAACTTGTGCATCATATTCTGATAACCCTAAATCCACATATCTTTTAAGCTTTTGAGCAGGCAATTCAGGCATCGTAGCTTTTACTCTATCTACCCATTCTCTGCTTATTTCCAAAGGCATTAAATCAGGTTCAGGAAAATATCTGTAGTCATGCGCATCTTCTTTTCCCCTCATTGAAGAAGTTATACCTTTAGCATCATCCCAAAGTCTTGTTTCTTGAACTACTTCCTTGCCGTCTTCAACAAGCTCTATTTGACGTTCAAATTCGTATTCAATCGCTCTTTGAAGTGCCTTAAAGCTGTTTACATTCTTAATTTCAGCACGTGTGCCAAATTCTTTTTGACCTTTCGGGCGAATAGAAATATTAGCATCGCATCTCATGGAGCCTTCTTCAAGGTTGCCATCGCAAACACCAATATATCTTAGAATATTTCTTAATTCCTCCATATACTCTCTGGCTTCATCCGATGTTCTCATATCAGGCTCTGAAACTATCTCTAAAAGAGGAGTTCCGGCACGGTTTAAATCAACAAGAGAATAAGATGAACCGTAGATTCCGGCACTTCCGGCATGGACAAGTTTTCCGGCATCCTCTTCCAAATGAGCTCTTGTAATTCCTATAGTTTTATTTGAAATTTTTATACTACCCTTACCGCAGATAGGTTCATCATATTGTGAAATTTGATAACCCTTAGGTAAATCGGGGTAGAAATATTGTTTTCTGTCAAATTTGCATCTTGATGGAATTTCGCAATTTAAAGCAAGACCGGTCAAAATAGCCATATCAACAACTGCCTTATTTAAAACGGGCAAAACACCAGGCATGCCAAGGGTAATAGGAGAAGTCTGACTATTTGGCTCATGACCAAATTCAGCACCATCCAGGGCAAATATCTTGGTTTTGGTTTTCAACTGGGCATGAACTTCAAGCCCGATAACCATTTCATACTTCTGCTTTAATTCCTCAAATTCCATTAATAGCTCCTTAATTAAGAAATATTTTGAACTTATTCTAACATAAACACTAAAAAACAATGCATTAATATTTCTTAATATTTTTCTGATTTTTAGCATTTATTAAGCTTTCATGGCTTTTATTTATATATAGGTAAGGATTTTATTAAAAACATGGGTACAGGATTTAATTCACAATATCAACAATATCCGCAATATGCTCAATATTCAGCACAAGCCATGCAGCCCGGGTATTATTACCAGCCCCAGATGCCTGTTATGCCGCAGCAAAGCTATACACCTCAAAATCAAAGCCCTACAGCAAGTGCGGTTAATATTCAGATTTTTAATCCTACAGCAAATGCAGGACCGCAATATCCTGCCATGCAGCCTGCAGTTCCAATGTATCAAAATACAAGCCTATACGGACAAAACCCGGGTGTAACATACCCTATGAATTATAATGCACCTATAAATCAGACAAATAACTATAATCAGACACCACAGGCGCAAGAGGAAACAAAACCAATAGAAACCGAAAAGAAAACGGAAGATAAAAAAGATAAAAAAACAAAAGAAAAAGTTATTTTAACAGATGATTATATTAAATCTTTAGAAAATTATTTAAATAATCAGGATGCAAAAATAAGATTAACGGCAGCAAAAGAACTGTTAGACAGATTCAAAGAAGATAAAACAAGAAAAGCAGACCCTGCTCTTACTGCATTATTAAACAAAACAATTCAAGACCCAAAAGCGTCAGTAAGATATATAGGCTTAACCATTCTTGATACAAATTATGCACAAGGAAACGAAGAAACGGTTAATATCTTAAAGCAATTACAAAACAGACCCGACCTTGAATATGGTGAAGATTCAAGACTTGCTTCACAAATACTGTTAAAAATGTCAGGACAAAGGGTAGAAGTACCGGATGATACTCCGCAGCCTGAAGCTAAACAAGCAGAGGAAAAAGCAGCATGACATTATACGGACTTGGAACAAAATCAGCATCAGCTTTAGGTCTTGCTTCAATTGCACTTGAAGCGCATGATATGGGAAAAAGATGTGCAAGAAGAGGCAAAGCGCAAGCATCTGCCGATAAATTCGTAAGCGACAATATCGGCGCTTCAAAACTAAACACTGAAAGCAGCAAACACAACGAAATTAAAAAATATATGGAGCATGCTGACACTACTGATAAATTATCTGAAATCGGCGGCTTTATAGGGGGTTACTTATCCGGAGTGGCTAACTGCCTTAAAAATAATTGTTTTACTGCCGGTTTTGGAACCATAGGTTTGTTTGCAAAATCAAAAGCAATGCAAACTATTGCCCTAATAGGCATGGGAGCATCAATATTATTTGATACAATTACAAACGCAACTAACCTTTTTGAGAGGAAAGATTACCTTGATGATAAATAATTGTTAAGAAATATGAATTGCTGAAAATCAAGTATAGCTTAATTTTTATAAATTAATGTAAAAAATATAGGTTTTTTAAGCAATTAATTATCTTTAGAACACTTAAAGCAATGAAAGCATTGCAGCAAAAAATATTATTTCAAAGGAGATATAATAAAGATGATACAACCTCAATACGCTCAGCCTTATTCGCAAGGAACACCAAGTGCAAACGCGGTAAACATCCAAATATTTGAGCCAAAAGCGTATGCATCACCCCAACAGGCTATGCAGCCAAATTATACAAATCAATTGTATAATTATCCGCAAGCATCCTTATATGGTGCACCGCAAGGTCAATATACTCCATACCCTATGACGCCTGCACCAATGTATCAGCCGATGCCTCAATACCCGGGGTATCCAATGCAACAGCCGCAGGCTTATATGCCTTACGCAATGCCGCAATATCCTGCATATCCGGAACAACAGCAAGTAATGCAAGTTCCATATGAAGCTCCACAAGTTGTATCACCTGAACCGCAGCCAATGCCTGCACCTGTTATTGAACAACCGCAAGCACAACAAGCACCAGCGCAACCGCAAGCTCAGCCTGAAGTACAGCCTGCACCTGAACAAGCAGCTGCTCCAGAAGCTCAACAAGTTCAGCCTTCACAACCTGAAGTACAACAGCCTGCACAACAGTCGACAGGTATTGATGTAGCAGCACTTGTAAGCGGTTTACAAAGTACAGACCCATTGGTTCAAGAAAAAACAATAACTGAAATTGCAAACTACAGCCAAGGTGAACCTGCTCAAGCACAACAGGTTTTAAATGAACAAATTATGACAAACCTTGCAAGCATAGTAAATGCTGACATTTCACAACTTCAAGGACCAAGTCAGGAGCAAACGGCAATCTTTGAAAAAGCAGCAAGAGGCGAACAATTAACCCCTGAAGAAACTCAGCTTGCTCAACAGCTTTCACCGCAAACGGCTGCAGCAAAAAATAAAATTATTTCAATGTTTACACTAGCTATGCTTCAAAAGAATCAAAGAGATGAGTTGGATGCATATATAGCTTCTCAAGGTGCAAACAATATCAAGCCGCTTCAAATGCAAGACTTAATCGGATTTAATGAAATTCAAAACGCAGTTCAAAATAATTCAAATCCTGAAGTAAGACTGGCAGGTATTCAAGCAATGTCTTATGTTGCAAGACCGGAAGATGCTCAAACAGTTCAGGCTGTTCTTCAAAATTCATTAAATGACCCTGAACCGTTGATTCAGCAAGCAGCTCAAGAAACACTTTCAAAATTAGGCACAGCTCCTGCACAAGCTCAACCACAAGCACAAGCTCAGCAGGCTGAAATACAACAAATGCCTCAAGCACCTGCACAGCAGCAAGCAGCTTAAGAGACAATTAAAATTAATCTCACAAAACCGCCTTTAAGTTTTAAAAGGCGGTTTTTTAAATGTTTATTAAGAAATTTGAGCTATTTTAAAAAATAATGTTTAATTAATATATGAAAGACAATGATAAAATTAAACAATTTCCAACAAGAAAAATAAAAACAGGATTTTTTAACAACAAAAATAAGCTTGCTGAAATAAAGAATTTTCTTGGCTTTGAATATGTAAAACTCAAAAAAGATGTTAATGGTATAAACTTTAATAAAAAATCTTTGGAAGATTTTGCACTTAGCCTTAAATATACTATTTCTGTTATGAGAGATACTAATAACGGTATTTTTCTTTATGAATATTTTGTTGATGGAGCAAGTATTAACAAATTCTTTGAAAATTATGTTAATGGTACAATTGATGGAACAATAGTACAAATAGAAAAGCATACACCGGACAATTTAGCATGACAGATTTAACAGAATTTTTATCAGAATACTCTCACATTCTTTATAACTGCGAAAGACCATCACGATATATCGGCGGCGAATTTTTATCCATTAAAAAAGATTTTAATACTGCTGATATAAAGATTTTGCTTGCTTTCCCGGACAAATATGAAATAGGGATAAGCAATTTTGGTCATAAAATTTTATACCATATCGTTAATAGCAAAAATAATATGCTTGCAGATAGAATATATGCCCCAGAAAAAGATTTTTGCGAACTTTTAGCTAAATATAATAAGCCATTGTATTCGCTTGATAACAAAAAACCTATGGCAGATTTTGATTTCATAGGCTTTGCACTTCAATACGAGATGTCATATACAACAATTTTAAAAATGCTTGAAATGGGCAATATTCCAATATTATCAAGCGAAAGAAATTTGCACCATCCTATAATTATTGCAGGGGGTCCTTGTGCCTACAATCCAAATCCTATTTCAAATTTTATAGACCTGTTTTTAATAGGAGATGGTGAAGAAGTCACCATAGAAATTACAGAAAAATATAGTGAATTGAAGAAAAAAAATTCAACAAGAGATGAAATTTTAGAAAAATTAAGCGAAATAGAGGGGGTCTATTCACCCGTTTTCAGCCCCAAAAAAGGTAAAGTAAAAAAAAGAATTTCAAATCTACAATATGAAAATCATCCGACGACATCCCCAATTCCACATTCTCAAAGTGTTCACGATAGAGCAACTGTTGAAATTAGGCGCGGATGCGGCAGATTATGCCGGTTTTGCCAAAGTGCACACACAAACCTTCCAATAAGAGAAAGAGCAAAAGATGAAATCATCAGCCTTGCCAAAGAATACATAAAAAATACAGGGTATGACGAATACTCCCTGCTTTCACTATCTTCAAACGACCATGGGAAAATTGAAGAAATTATTGAAGAATTAAATGAATATTTTAAAAATACAGATGTCAGCGTTTCGCTCCCAAGCCAAAGGGCAGATAGATTTTCAACAAAGCTAGGACACTTAATCCATGGAGCAAGAAAAGGTTCTGTCACAATCGCACCGGAGGCAGGAAGCCAAAGAATGCGCGACATTATAAATAAAAATTTAAATGAAGAACAAATAATTAATGCAACCCTTGCAAGCGTTGAAAACGGTTGGGATAAAATTAAATTTTACTTCATAATAGGGCTTCCTTTTGAAGAATACTCTGATTTAGATGGAATTATTGAACTGTTAAGCAAAATCAATCAAAAGTGTAAAGAAAAAGGTTTCAGACTCCCCAAAATCACATGTTCTATTGCAACATTTGTTCCAAAACCTTTTACGCCATTTGCAATATGTTCTCAGAATCTGCCGAATCAGGTTAAAGAAAAAATAGCCTATATGAGAGACAAATTAAAAAACGGTGCATTAAAAAATGTAAAATTAAACTTCCATAATCCAACAGTCTCTCAGTTTGAAGCATTTTTAACACGAGGAGACGAAAGACTCAATAATTTTATTTACACCCTGTATAAAAAAGGCTCATATCTTGATTCATGGGAAGAAAATATAGATTATGATTTATATTACGCAACAGCAGAGGAATGCGGGCTTGACATAGATATTGAAACCATAAAAGAGTATTCGTATAAAGATAATCTGCCTTGGGATATTATTGATACAGGAATAAATAAGGAATGGTTTGAAAATGAATTTAACAAGGCTAAAGCCATACAAACAACTGTTCCTTGTGAAACAAGATGCTCAAATTGCGGCGTATGCACTAATTTTAAAACCAAAAAGATTTTAGATAAACAAGAATATAATTAAAAAACCTCCTTTAAAAAGGAGGTTTGATTATTAGACATTTACATTTATTTTATTATCTTAAACCATCAATATATCTTTCAAGAGCTTCAATCTTTGTGCCATTTTTAGTTTCGCTCTCGTTCTTTAATACTTTTACAGCTTTTTGTAAATCAGCTTTAGCGCCTTTAGTATCTCTTAAATAAATCTTTGTATAAGCAAGTGCTTCCCAATATGAAGCTTTTTTTGGATAGGCTTTTACAGCTTTTTCAAAGTTAGCTTTTGCTTCAGTATATTTACCCTCTTTATAGCAGGCGCTTCCGACAAGATAATATAAAAATTTTCCTTTAGGATATATATTAAGAGCCTTTTCATAACTTGCTCTTGCGTAATTATATTGACCAAGTTCAGTAAAAATAATTCCCTTTAATATATAAGGAGCAAAATAATCCGGCTTTTTAGTTGTAGCCTGATTTAGAGCATTAATTGCCGCTTGTTTATTCCCAAGATGATAATATGCTGCTCCTAAATTAAAATATTCAGTATAAAGAGGCTCCTTGCCTGCTTTTATATTTTTTAAAGAAGCATGCACAAGTGCTGTGCACTCATTGTCATTATTACAAATTTTCTGTCTATTATTCACAATTTCCTGGTATTTAGCATCTTTTATAAATTCACCGCTGATAAAATAAGCAGCACCGGCGGTAAGTATAAATACAAAAATAACAAATGGAACATAAAGACTTGAATTTCTTAGGGTTGTTTTAATAAAATTCTCATCAATATAATCAGATAAATACCCGGGGTTTTCTTTTATAAGTTTATGATTGAGAACTTTTTGGATAAAATAATCCGAATTTGCAAAAATAGCAGCATAGATATGAATAAATACAGCTAAATAACCAATAGGAAAATCAAACTGGTATATGAGTCCTGCTTCAAGTAAAAGAAGCAATAGCCCCTTAAAAATCATTAATTTAAAAATATAATAAAGAGGTCCAAAAATTAGAGCAAAGAAATTAAATCTTGTAAAAAATTTAAATCTGTCAGAAGAACCGTAGCTTATAATAGGCTGCCCGTAACGCCATGCATGAACATTATTTGCCTTTCCCTGATAAAAATTATGAAAATAAGCAGTTTGAATCTTTTTAAAAGTAGTTTTCCACCCTTGGCTAACATTTAAAGAATCAATAATTGTATAAATATTTCGATTATCCATAATTTCTATCCTTAATTTTCTATTAGAACCCCATGCTGCTTTATCTTTTGTTTTTTAATTTTACCACAAAAGTTGAGCCTTGGTGCGGTTGTGACACAATATAAACTTTTCCTTTATGTAATTTTGCATATTCTTTAACAATTGCAAGCCCTAAACCCGTTGAAGTTCCGGTTTTTGTATAAATATTATCGATTTGTGTAAACTTTTTAAATACAAAATTATGATATTTTTTTTCAATACCTATACCAAAATCTTCAACCTCTAATATAAAATATTCCCCGTCATTTTTTGTTCTAACTAAGATTCTGCCCTTTTGTTTTGAAAATTTGATTGCATTGCCAATAAGATTAAAAAGAATTTGCTGCAGCTTTTGATAATCAGCCGCAATAGGCTCCATTACAGTGTTATCATAGACAAGTTCAATCTCTTTTGCATTCAAAAGAGGTGTCATAAGATTAACAACCTCATTCACGGCTTGTTTTGGTTCAAATTCCGAAATATTAAGCTTAACGGCACCGGATTCTATTTTGGAAAAATCCAATAAACTGTTTATAAGCCCCATTAAATGAACACTGGATAGATTAATATCCTTTATATATTCATATTGTTTGTCGTTAAGTTTACCAAATACCTGATTCAATAAAACATCCGAAAAACCGATTATGGCATTCAATGGAGTTCTAAGCTCATGCGAGACATTTGCAAGGAAACTTGTTTTAGCACTATCAGCCTGAACTAATTTTTTGTTCTGCTTTTCAATAGTTTTATATGCATTTTCTTTATCAGCAATTGCCTCTTGCAGTATAGATAATTGCATCTTAAAGACTTTATTTAACTCAAAATCCTTAATTATATAAGCATAAGTACTTAAATAAAGATTTAAAATAGAAATTTCATTCTGATTAAAAAGTTGTTTTTTTATAAATACCACAAAACCAAAAAAAGAATTTTTAATTAAAAGCTTTGAAAATAAAAATTCACAACCTAAAAAATTATCCTTGCAACTTAAAAAATTAAAAATTTCATCATACTTAGCAGTAAATGTCTTACTCTTTTTTGAATTTAAAAACCTCAAAATATCTAAATGAGCATTTTCATTAAATATTTCAGCAGTATCGTTAGAATAAGAATTATTTAATTTATAATCAAAAAATAACGCTTTTTTAGAGAGATTAACATCATCTAAAAAATAAATTCCTAAAGCTTCACAGGAAACCTCTTTTTTAAGCCCAAAGAGCATTTCAGAATAAAAATCGTTATCATTGGTATCTGAAAAATCAGATTCAAGAACGGTAGATAAATGGTCTAAAGTTTGATATTTTATACTCATTAAAGCATTATAAAATAGATGCGTTAATCATGGCAAACTAAACTATTAATTTATAGCCGCCTTTAGTTGCATTTTGAAGCACATCTTCTGAAATTTTCGTTCTTAAATTTTTAATATATTTATAAACATAATCTGTAGGCAGTTCTAAAACCTTTGCTAAATCTTTAGCATATACAATTTTATCAGTATTTGCTACAAAATAATCTAAAACCATTTGCTCTCTTTGAGTTAAAGGTTTTTTAAACACAAACTGTCTTTTACCGGTATCAGATACAGAATCCTTTTGCATATTATGCTGCATATCAATAGATTTTTTTGCAACACTTGAAACAGAATTTTTAGCTTTAGAAGTTTCAATTTTTGAAGAAAAAGTAGAAATACTATCTTTTTTAGTATTAGATAAAACGATATCAATAATATCACGGGTTTGTTTTTCTTCTTTTAGCACCTTACCAAGTCTTTTTGCATACTCTTCAAGCGTAATTTTCTCCAGTGAGCTTCTCCATTGTTTAATCTCTTCTTTGCTTAAGTATTCACTCATTGAACTTCCCCTTTAAGATTTTATCTCTTCACTTTCTGTCCTTCACTTATTTATTTATACCACAAGACCATGCTGAAAATCTCAAAATATTTCATAACGTAAAATTTTATTTATTTTATTAAGAACGTATTGACAATTAAAAATGAGCCCCCAAATAAAAAGAAGGCTCATTTTAGCATTATATAAGTTTAAAACTTACTTAGTCATCTGCATGACCTGCTGTACCTAAAACATCTACCATTTTATGTTTAACCATTTCTTTAACAGCAGTTCTGCCGGGACCCATATATTCACGAGGGTCAAATTTTTCAGGATGTTCAACAAAAAATTCTCTGATAGTTGATGTCATTGCAAGTCTTAAGTCTGTATCAATGTTGATTTTAGCAACACCGTTTTTAGAAGCATAGTTTAGCATATCTTCTGGAACACCTTGTGCATCAGGAAGATTTCCGCCAAATTTATTACATTTAGCAACAAATTCTTTAGGCACAGAAGATGAACCATGAAGAACGATAGGAAAATCATAACCAACAGCTTCATTAACAGCTTTTTTGATTTCAGCAAGTCTTTCAAAATCAAGTTTAGCTTCACCTTTAAATTTATAAGCACCGTGAGAAGTACCAATAGCAATAGCTAAAGAATCACATCCTGTTTCTTTAACAAATCTTGCAGCTTCTTCAGGGTCGGTATAAGTTGCATGTTTAGCATCTACTTTAACGTCATCTTCAACACCTGCTAATTTACCAAGTTCAGCTTCAACTGAAACGCCTTTAGCATGAGCATATTCAACAACCTGTTTTGTTAAAGCAATATTTTCTTCCAATGGAAATCTGCTGCCATCAATCATAACTGAAGAGAAACCGCCGTCAACACAAGCTTTACAAATTTCAAAATCAGCACCGTGGTCTAAGTGAAGTGCAATAGGAACAGTAGTTGTAGCTAAAGCCGCTTCAACCAGTTTAATTAAATAAGTTTGATTAGCATATTTTCTGGCACCTGCAGAAACCTGCAAAATAATTGGTGACCTTGTTTCTTCAGCAGCTTCTGCAATAGCTTGTAGAATTTCCATATTGTTTACATTGTATGCACCAATTGCATATTTACCAGCTAATGCTTTTTTAAACATTTCCTGAGTACTTACTAATTTTCTTTCCATAGAATTTAACTCCTAAATTAATGACATATCAAACTAAATGTATAACAAATTTAAATATAAGACAAGAAATATTTTTAGCCTGAAAATTTCAGCCCAATACATAGTAAAAAATATTAAACAGTTTTGTAAATATTTGTAAATAAAATTATAATTTTCCTCAAGATGTGGAACATTAAAAACGATAAAGAAATTATACAGAGAAGAATGTGGAAATTTCGTAATTCAACCGCATATATTCTAAGGATACTGCATCAATAACGGAAGGGACAATAAAATGAGCAACGGTTTTGACATTTCTAAAATCAATTTTGGCAATCTTCCTGATAATTTCAAAGTTGAAGTTAATTTGGATAATATCAGTACAAAAACATCTGAAGGCTTAAAAAAGGCTAAAATTGATATTACCGATGGTTTAGATAAAGCAGAAGCTGAAAATTTGTTGACCGAACTTGATGAAGATGAAAATTTGGTAATTGATGATGAAGAAATAACTGCTTATGCAAACAACAAAGGTATTGAAGGCAAAGAAAACGAAATTAAACTGTTAACTCAAAGTATTATTGATGAAACGGGAAAAACAACAGAAGAAAATAAAGAAACTGAAGAAGAAACAGCTGATATAAAGGTCACAATACAAAAATGGGGTTCAGAACCGGCAGACGGTAATAAATATGCTAACGACTGCTTGAGCCATATTATGGCAAATAATTATCCGGATATTGAACCAAACTCAAAAGAGTGGCAGGATAAAGAGCTTGAAATTATGAATGCTAACCCTGCAATATATGGCACTGTCGATGCAGAAGGCAATGTTACAGGTGCTAGAAAAGAAGTGGGTGGCACAGGAAGACACAATGCTGTTTTATACGAAAATGACGAGCTTATTTTACCTGGAATTAAGAACGAACAAACCACTAAAGAATCTGACAATGATAAAAAAGCAGAAGAATTAGATGAAACAACTTCAGGTGAAGGAGTAAGAGAAGACAATAATGATGGTTCTTATTCTATGTCATACAAAGACGAAAATGATGTTTTAAATAAAAAAGAAAATTATGACAAAGACGGCAACCATATTTCAACATCAGAATATGCATACAATGATGATGGAAAATTAACAGAAATAAAAGATACAGAAATTAAAACCGGAAAAACTACTGTAACTGCATTTGAAGAAGATGGTGAAACAATAAAATTAAAAACGGTAACAGAAAAAACAGATGATGGAAAAACCATAACAGAATTTGATAAAGATGATTTAAAACTAAAAGAAACCGAATTAAAAATTGATGAAAATGGAAACACAACAGAAGAAACAGTGAGCGAATTTGATGGAAACGGTGTCAAAACAAAAGACACAGTAAGTAAGTTTGAAATTCAAGATGGCAATTCCGTAAAAACTTCGCTTACCCAAAACGAATATGATGCTAACGGAAACCAGATAACAATTATTTCACTAGACCCAAATGACGGAACAACCGAGCTTGCAAAAACTACAAATGAATACAATCAAGACAACAAAGCGGTTAAAACAGAACATTACCAAAATGGCAAAATGACATCAATGACAGAAACAACATATAATGATGCCGGAAATTTCAACACCGTAACTACTCATGAATGGGATAACCCAGATGATGCTGTAGCGAGTAAAACAACTGTAAGAACCTACAATGAAGACGGCAGCTATTCAGTCAAAACTATGCTTGGAGATGAAAACGGTCAATACACCATTACTGAATACAACAAAGATGGCAGCATAAAAACAGAAGAAAAAAGATTTGATGAAAATGGCAATGAAATCCAATAATATAATCAATCAAAAATAAAAAATATTAAGTAACACTAGAAATATATAAGGAGCAAAAATGAGCGACGATTTCAACATTAAAATTACTGGAAATTGGGATTTTGACAATAAAAAAGAAATTCCTGAAGATGAAACAACAAAAAAAGCTATTGATGGGCTCAAAGATGCTTTTGGCAATTCTGAGACAGGTAAAACACTTGCAAATATGTTTAAAGACGGCAAAATTAATAACAAAGAAGCCGAACTTGTTATGATGGAATTTGAAGACGAAGGTATATTGGGTCTGGACGATTTCACAGTTGAAGGCAAAGAAATAGAAAAATTTTTGAAATCCAAAGGGGTTAGTGATGAAAACCTTGAAGCTGCAGCTAAAAACATACAGACAGTTGTATCTCAAATTGCAAACACATACCAAGAAGCAAATAAAACAAGCTCTATTAAAGAAAATTATAAAGCTGTAACAGATATTTTCACAACAGATGGAAAAACCCAGACACTTAAACCTGGCGCAGATAACGATGTGCAAACCGTTATGTACGATAAAGACATAACCGGACCGCAGAAAAAAACCATTGTTGATTTAATTCAGGACGGTTATAACTTTGGTGATACATTTAGCGTAAAAGATTTTCCACAATTCTACGAACAGGATGAAAAAGGTAATGTTGTATATAGAGATGAAAATGGCGAAGTTACAACAGATAAAACAAAAGGTAACCCGACATTTAATTTTGATGCAATTGATGACAATATTGCACACAACATTATTGATGAATATCTTCAAATTAATGATAATTTAGCTGCACAACTTGTTAACAGCTACAATGAAAACAATCCTGATGCTCAGATTAAAAGTCTTGATGATTTAACAAATAAATATGACGCAATCAAGGATTTAAACCTGATTAAAGTTCCGGAAAATAATGAAGAACCTGAGGCATTAGAAGTTATAGTTCCAGAAGTAACTTTACCAATGCCGGGCAGCAGCAGGAGAGTTCTCCCAACCGAAGCAACACAAGAACAATATTCAACAGAAAACAAGAGTGTTGAAATCTTAACGCAAGAAGAATATGATACGGCGCATGCAGAAGCAATCCAGAAAGCTTTTGAAGAAATGGGTGGCGTTCCTGAAAAATATAAGGACTCTTCACTACATGGTGACACAGACGGCGAATCACCATTCCCCAATATTCTTTCGGACGATAAGCTTGAAGAATTTGAAGCCAAAATTGCAGATGCTATGAACGGTAAACACACAAGCGTTCAAAATGCAATTGCTGCAGAATACGGTCTTGAAGTTGATTCCAAAGGAAACATTAAAGATAAAGATGCATTTAATGCAATTTTATTCCAGATTGCAAATGACCCCGCAAATGCTGATTTATTTGAATACTGGACAGATAATGAAGGTGAACTTGAAGCAAACAGCTTAAATGATAACGAAAGAGCACAAGTATTATTAAATCAATTGACTGCAGAGGATATTGATAAATTAAATCTTCCCGATAATGTACTTGTAAATAGTATTAAATTTGAAAATGGCAACTATACTTATACTGCAGGAAAAGAAATTTTGCAATTATCACCTATGTCTCCGGAAAATGGAGAAGCACTAAGTGAAATAGCTCTTGCAGAACAAATTGACCCTCAAAATATTGATAAAAACGCAGTTACAAGTCTTGAAGATATACTTAAATACTCTTACGACCCAAGAACAGGTGAAGCTCTAAAGGGCAAAGAAGAAGTGACTGTAGAAAAAGGCGATGTCATTGAAAGATTAGTAGCTGCACACTATCCAAATATTAAACCCGGCACTGCCGAATGGAAAGAAAAATTAACAGAGGTTATGAATGCAAACCCTGAAATTTATGGAACCATAGATGAAGAAGGTAATTTAGTTGGCGTAAGACAGCCTGTCGGCGGAACAGAAAGACAAGATGCAGTTATTCGTCCGGGCGATGTAATACAGTTACCTGGAGCACTTAATATCAACGACCAGGCAGCAAAGGGTCTTGCAGATGCTTACATGTTGAACAATATCAAGGATAACCCGGAAATTTTTGCCTCAACACAAGAAATTAACGGCAAACTCGAATTATTTGGTGCATATGAAATAGATGAAAAAGCACTAAAAGAAGCTATGGGCAAAGATGCGGAATTTACTTCAATTAATGATTCTATTGAAAAATATAAAACAGATAACAATGTAAGCTATGAAGAAGCAGCTGCTGCAGTACGCAACAATCTCATCAAAGAATACGGTAAGACAAATGATACTGATAAAGAAGGAACACTTGAAAACTTCCTTGAAAAATTTGGTAACGTAAATCTTGAAACAGCTCAAGACATTGATTTCTACGATGAAAACGGAAACATTAAGTTTAAAAATGAAGACGGTACGCCAGTCACAATAAAAATGTCAGAAACTTATGTAAGAATGGGCTCAGCTAAAGCAGTAGTAAATAAAGAACCTGCACCAACTCAAAAAGATGATGCACCGGATGTAACTGAACCAGAACCAGAACCAGAACCGGAACCAATCGACACAGATTCAGACTCCGATATAGACACAGATACTGATACTGATACTGATACAGACACTGATACTGATACTGATACAGACACTGATACTGATACAGACACAGATACTGATACTGATACTGATACTGATACAGACACTGATACTGATACAGACACAGATACTGATACTGATACTGATACTGATACAGACACAGATACTGACACAGACACAGACACAGATACAGACACTGATACTGACACAGACACAGATACAGATACAGATACTGACACAGACACAGATACAGATACTGACACAGACACAGATACAGATACAGATACTGACACCGACACAGATACTGATACTGACACAGATACCGACACAGATACTGACACAGATACCGATACAGATACTGATACTGATACAGATACTGACAGCGATGATGACCCTAGACCTGGTAATCCAGATATAGATTTACCTGGTGACACTGACACCGATACAGATACAGACACTGATACCGATACAGATACAGACACTGATACCGATACTGATACTGATACTGATAGTGATTCGGATTCAGATGATTGTGAAGACCCCGGTAAGCCAGGTGATGGCGGCACAACATCTGACGGCATAGGAGATGATAATTCTTCAGACACTGACACTGATACCGATACAGATACAGATACCGACACAGATACAGATAGTGACAGCGATTCAGATTCTGATTCAGATTCAAATAAGCCAGGTGATGGTAGTGCATCAGGTGATAACAACAAAGACCCAGGACAAGTAGGCGATGCCGACGATAAGACTCCAGGACTTAATACGGGCGACACTGATACTGATACCGACACTAACACAGACATAGATACAGATATCGAAAAACCTGGCGATAGTGGTCAAGGCAGCACAATTATCCCGCCAAGCGGAACCGGACAATTAGGCGATGGCTCTAGCGTAGGCACAGATGTTGGAAACAATGTAAATGACTCAACATCAAATGACAACGCACAAAATGGTCAGATAAACAGCGGAACCGATACAGGAGTAGCTGCAGGCACAGATACTAATAAAGAAGCCGGCACAAATGACAATCCTAACTCAAGTGCAGGCAGCGATAGCAACCCCGGCTCAAATCCTAATGATAAGGAAACTGGTAATAACACTCAACAAGATGATAGCAATCGCGGCGGAAATGATAATCTAAACTTGCAAGCAAGAAGTACATTTAATTTCAAGGAAAATTTCTTCGAAAGATTCAATAAAAACGCATAAAAATAACCGCTAAGAAAACAGGGTATCTTTTAATTGATACCCTGTTTTTAATTGTAAATATTTGTAACCAAAATTTATAAAAAGTTTAAGAACATATAAAAAAATACCGATAACTCATTTGTGGAAGCAAAAGGAAGAATTGTATATGAACCAAATAAATCCATTTGATAATCTGCATTTTAAAAAAGGGTTAGGGCAAACAGAAAATATTGGAGCTCCGCAAAAAATTGATGAGCAAAATTCTCCTGCCCAAATTCAGGAAGGTGCAGCAATTCAAAGTCTTCCTAAAAGCGATGAAAATGATTTTGTAGACATGTCTTCTATGGTAGATGATTCCGGCGATTTCAATTCATCAAATTTTAATTTTGAAGATAAAAATGCAGCAAACGAAATAAATAATACGGATAATCAAAATAATGAAAGCCAAAATCAAAATAACCAAAATGAAGAAGAAATTAAAGAAGAAGTAAATCAATTTGTAAACGATTTACTTGAAAAGAAGAATTAATAACAAATCATAAAGGAGCGATAAATGAGCGACAACAGCATTAACATCAAAGGTTTAAATTTTAAAAATTTACCTGATGATTTCAAAATTGAAGTTGATTCAGCAAAAATCAGCTATCAAACAGGAAAAGCGCTTGAAAAAATTGAAGGTGTTGATATTAGCGACGGCATAGATAAAACTGAAGCAGAGCTCATTATAATGGAAATAAACTCAGATGATAATGCAGATGAAATCAGCATGGATGAGATTAGAAAATTTTGCTCTGATAATAAAATAGCGGATAAAAACGGTGAAGTAAAAACCGACAAAATAGAGGAACTTGCAAAATCAATAGTAAGCAATGCAAGGGAAATTTTAGACCCCAAAGAAAAAGTAAACGATTCAGATACAGACTCAGATTCAGATGCCGACATAGATGCTGACGATGATGAATCAAAAGCAGGAGAAACTCCTGCAGCACAAAACGATACAGGAAGTAATGAAAGCAGTTCGCTTGATATAAAAATTAATATTCAACCCTGGAAAAGCACACCTGAAGACGGTAATAAATACGCAAACGACTGTCTTGACCATATCATGAGAAATTACTATCCGGATATAACACCATACTCTCAAGAATGGAAAGACAAAGAACTTGAAATAATGAATGCTAATTCCAATATTTACGGCACGGTTGACAGTGAAGGCAATATTAGCGGCACAAGAAAAACTATTGGCGGAACAGAAAGACATAGTGCAGTTTTATATGACAATGAAGAGCTGGTATTACCCGGCATAAAAACAGCAGAACCTACTGCTTCTTCAGGAGAAGATGATAATACGCCTGCAGTTAAGGGTTCAGCAAAAGAGTGTGCCGAAAAAATTACAGATGATAACGGTTATTCAACAGAAACCCTTACTGATGAAAATGGCAATATTGTAGGCAAAAAACAGTATGACAATGAAGACAATATAATGTGGGAAAGCACAATTGCCGCAGGTGAAAATAATACAACAGTTGAAACAAAAACATGGACAAATAGCGGAACTATACAAGAAATAGTTTATGATGAAAACGGCAAAGAAATATCAATAAATACAACATATGCCGATGGAAGCAAAAGTACAGCAGAATTTTCATATGATGAAAATGAAAATAAAACAGCTAATGCAGTATACTTTGATACAGATAATAACCAAACTGCAAGTGCAAAATTAACGTTTGATACCAGCGGCTCATATGTTGAAGACAAAGAATACACTAATGGTATAAAAGAAACATTAACATATGACCAATACCAAGCAATAGTAGAAAAAACCATTACAAAAGCAGATAACACGAAAACAACAACTGCATATGAAAATAGAAAGCCTAATTCAACAGTAACCTATGATGCAGAAGGTAATGAAATTTCAACATCTGTATATGAGTATACAGAAAACGGATATAATGAAACCATAACCTTCAAAAATCCTGAAAAGAATGACAATATCACCACACAAACCAATACATGTAATAACGACGGTAAAATAATCGAAACAAACGGTGCTTATTTAGATGGCAGTACATATCATAGCGAATACACATATGAAGAAGACGGCAGCTACAGCGTAAAAAATACGTATAATCAAAAAGAAGCAAAAGAAACAAACTATAAAGAGCGCGAAATAAAATATGACAGCGCAGGAAATAAAATTTCAGAAAAGTTTACATTAGAAGGTAATGAAACAACCGGAGAAATTAGCGGCACCGGCACATTTGAAAATGGAAAGGAAATTTATACACAGCTTGAGGAAAAAACAGGTATAAGTACCACTAAAACAATTGAAGGCGACACTGTAACTCTTTCAGTGTCACAGGGAACTACTAATACAACAACAGTCAGCAAAAACGGTGTAAAAACAAAAGAAACCGTCATAGAATATGCGCCTGAAAGTACAAATGAACTTTCAAAAACAGAAACAGAGTTTTACGACGATGGCATAACACCAAAGACTGTAACAGTAACAAAAACTGACGGCACAACAGAAATTACAAAATATGATGAAAACGGAAACCCAATAAATAGCGAAAACAGCAATGATAATATTAATGAATCAGAAGAAACTAAAATGAGAGCAGATATTGCAACAGCCAAAGCTCAAGCACTTCACGCTGCAATGGATAGAGCCGGCACCGATGAAGATGTTGTAAAAGATATCATTAATAATACAGCGGGGCAAGATTTGGTCGATGTAATAAAAGAATACGAAAGAATGTATGGCACAACACTTGAAAAAGCTATAAAAGATGATTTCAGCTGGATGAGCGGCGAGAGTAATTTATTAAGAAAACTTGATGCAGCAGTCTCAGAAGTTACAGCCTATGAAAACATGATAAAAGCAAACCCCGAACTTAAAACACCTGAAAGAACCACGATAAATAAAGAAATGGTTCAAGCGGCACAATTGCAGGCATTTAAAGCTGCAACATCCAACAGGCTGGGAACAGATGAAAGAGTATTATTTGATATGTTCCAAAAAATGGATGATACAGCACTTAAGGATTTCCTTAAATACTGCAAAGCTCAAAATGTTGATGTAAAAGAAATTATAAAAGGCGAAACCAGCTTGGAAACACAAAAATCTTTAATTCAAAAAATAAAAACGCTTGAAGGCACTAATCCTGCAGCAAAAACAACGGTTGACCCGCAAGACAATACTGAAAGAAGCGAAGAGCAAATCCGCGCAGATATTGCAACTTCAAGAGCTCAAGCACTTCACGCTGCAATGGATAGAGCCGGCACCGATGAAGATGTTGTAAAAGATATCATTAATAATACAGCGGGGCAAGATTTGGTCGATGTAATAAAAGAATACGAAAGAATGTATGGCACAACACTTGAAAAAGCTATAAAAGATGATTTCAGCTGGATGAGCGGCGAGAGTAATTTATTAAGAAAACTTGATGCAGCAGTCTCAGAAGTTACAGCCTATGAAAACATGATAAAAACCAACCCGCAACTTAATGCACCTGAAAGAACAGCAATCACTCTTGAAGATTTACATAAGGCACAATTGCAGGCATTTAAAGCTGCAACATCCAACAGGCTGGGAACAGATGAAATGGTTGTATACCAAATGCTTCAAAATGGCTCTATGACAGATGATGACATAAAAGCACTGGACAGCGCACTGAAATCTAAGAACTCAAGCTTGATTGCACTGTTAAAAAGCGAATTTAGCGGTGAAACATTAAAGGCTCTTATAAGGCGCGTAGAAAGCTTGGGCATTAAAGAAACAGCCAAGTAAAGTAAAAAGTATAAAGCAATATAAAAGAATTAAAACAGGGTACAAATAATATACCCTGTTTTTCTTTCTATACAAGGGTTTTAGAATATTTGTAAACAATTGTAACAGATTTTCCAATTATTGAAATTAAATAAATCTTATATACTTTATATATATGAAAGGTAAAAAATACAGGAGCAACAAAAAAGTGTCATACGATACAGGAATGCAAAACATTAAATACCCTGACTACAGCTCTTCTGTTCCAACAGCAGGTGTTCAACCCCAAACAGATGCAACACCCGCAGTTAACGGAGAAGGCACTGCAGATACAGTATTCACTGCTCCAGAAGCAGGTACTGCAAATACAGTTAATGCTACAGATGACCTTTTTACAGTAGATTCAGATGCTGATACTGAAGCACTAACCCAACAACAAACAGAAGTAAGCGCAGCTGTTAGCAGTGCAGAAGAAAATCACGGAAACATCTCTACAGAAATTGAAGAGTATGAAGCCAGAATCCAAAGACAAGATGAATACATTGAGCGTTTATCAGATGAAATTCAAGCCCTCCAAGTAGCAAACGATGTTCTTGAAAGCGTAAACCAAGCATTAACTCTTCATTCAAAAGTTCTTCAAGCAAGAATTGAAAAGCTGGATACACAAATTGAAGCAAATTCAGGCATATTGGGAACAATCTCAAACGGAATCAGCAGCTTGTTTGGTAAAGGTGTTGACGTTAAGGCCCTAAAAGCAGAAAAAGCTCAGCTTGAAGCAAAAAAAGCAGAAGTTGATGCACAAATTGAAGCAAACAATAATGAAATAAACAGCAATGAAGCCAAGGCAACAGCTAAAGATGCAAACAAAACAAGAACAGAAGAATGCAAAGCTAAAAATGAAGCTCACGCAGCATCTTTAAAAGAACAATTAGCACCTTTAGAAGAAAAAATTCAAAACGGTACAGCAACTCTTGAAGAAATTAAAGCAGCAATCGAAGCAGCAAACGAACAAAACGGCATTGAAGCTTCAGATGAAGATGTAACAAAAGCAGCGCTTGTATATATGGATGCAGGCAAGAAAACAGGCGACAATGCAAGCAACTTAAGTGCATCAAATAATCTTCTGGATGGTTTAAATGCAGGCGATATGTCAGTTAGCAATACAACTCCAGATGAAAACACTGCAGGAAAAGATGATGTAACAAACTCAGTTTCAAACTTCTTAAATTCAGCAGATGAAACAGGAAAATGCGACAATGAAGAGCTTGCAAATGCATATGACGGCACCGGAATAAGCAAAGAAGAAGCTATTCAAAGAGTAGAATTTTTTGAAACAATTGCAAACTATGAAGAAATCGGCGTTAGTATTAATGTAGCAGACTTAGCTAATATGACAGCAGCACAGCTTGATTCAGTGGTTGAATCAGCAATAGTACAAGATGTTATTAAATCTACTTCAACCAAAGTAATGGGCAGTGCAGTAAACATTTCAAGCAAAAAAGAAATGCAAGAAAATTCAGAAGCAACAAGCGATTTCATTGATAGCACAGATGCACTTAACAGCTACTACAATGCAAATGATGTAAATGATTTTGAAGTTAAAGCATTCTTAAGCTTGGGCGGAACAATGAAATCAAACATAAGCCAAGGATATGTTTACGATACTTCAAGCCTTCAACAAATGAGCAGCAATGCACAAGTTCTTCTTACATCATTAAAAACATCAGTAAATAGCAATGAAAACTTAAACAGAAGCTCTGATACATTATTTATACAAGAAAAAAGTAAAACATCAGATATTCTTGATGAAGCAGAAAAAACACTCGGCAATGAATCAGCAGATACTGATAAATTGTCTGAATGCAAAGTTGAATTTTTAAACTTAACCAGCGGATACAACAATGCAGACAGTGACAGTGAACAAGCAAGCTATATAAAACTTATGCAAGACCTTGGCGAAAAAGGTAAAAGAATTAAAGAAAACCCAGACAGCCAAAATCCATACATTGAAGGCTCTATTTGGATAGCTGCATAATAGAAAATATACACATAATAACTTAAGCCCGAAAATTCGGGCTTTTTTTAATATTATTTAATACAGTTTACACTCCTGTAAAAAATCTGTATAATTAATTAAATAGCTAACCATAGGAGAATTTAATGGAAAATTTAAAAGTTGCAATCGGATGTGACCACGGCGGATTTCACTTAAAAGAAAAAATTAAAGAATACTTAGAAGTTCATAATATTGAACATAAAGATTTTGGTATTTTCCAAAAAGAAGCAAGTGATTATCCTGAAGTTGCAAAAGAAGTATCAAAAGCTGTTGCACAGGGTGAATTTGACAGAGGAATACTGGTTTGCGGAACAGGACTTGGCATGAGCGTTACTGCAAATAAAACAAAAGGCATAAGAGCAGTTTCTATAGAAAATACATACTCTGCAAGAGTTTCAAGAGCACATAACAATTCAAATGTTTTATGTTTGGGCGAACGTGTAATTGGTGATTACTTAGCGCTTGATATTGTTGACATTTGGCTAAAAACCGGTTTTGAAGGCGGAAGACATAAAAAACGTATTGATATGATTGAGTAATTTGCCCTACACGATTAATTTGAGAAAAATTATTTTGGTGGTAAACTAAGAGATATGAATTAGTAATCCGATTTTAAGGAAGTTTATAATGTTTGAAAGATTTACCGAAAAAGCAATAAGGGTAATAATGTTAGCCCAGGAAGAGGCAAGACGCCTCGGACATAATTTTGTAGGCACAGAACAGGTTCTGCTTGGTCTTATAGGGGAAGGTTCCGGCGTGGCAGCAAAAACCCTAAAATCAATGGGTGTAAATATCAAAGATGCAAGAGCCCAAGTTGAAAAAATAATAGGCAGAGGTTCAGGCTTTGTTGCCGTTGAAATCCCTTTTACTCCAAGAGCAAAAAAGGTTCTTGAACTATCATGGGATGAAGCAAGACAGCTTGGACACAACTACATTGGCACAGAACACCTTCTTTTAGGATTAATAAGGGAAGGAGAGGGCGTTGCAGCAAAAGTTCTTGAAAATTTAGGTGTAGACCTAAACAAGTGCCGCAGCAATGTCATAAAGCTGCTTGGTGAATCCAGAACAGGTCAAGGACCTCAAACAACTACTGCAGGTGCACCTCAGTCTAAAGCAAAAACGCCGAGTTTGGATGAATTTGGTACAGACTTAACCCTTGCAGCACAAGAGCAAAGACTTGACCCCGTTGTCGGCAGAGAAAAAGAAATCGAAAGAGTTATTCAAATCTTAGCCCGTCGTACAAAAAATAATCCGATTTTAATCGGTGAACCCGGTGTTGGTAAAACTGCTATAGCTCAAGGCTTAGCAATGAAGATTATTGATTGCGAAGTTCCTGATATCTTAGAAAATAAAAAAATTATCCAGCTTGATATGGGTCTTTTGGTTGCAGGAACAAAATACAGAGGTGAATTTGAAGAACGTCTTAAAAAGATTATGGATGAAATTCGCCAGGCAGGAAACATTATTCTTGTTATTGATGAAATGCACACCCTAATTGGTGCCGGTGCCGCTGAAGGCGCCATTGATGCTGCCAACATATTAAAACCTGCTTTAAGCCGCGGGGAAATTCAGGTTATTGGTGCAACAACACTTGATGAATACAGAAAACATATTGAAAAAGACTCTGCTCTTGAAAGACGTTTTCAAATGGTTCTTGTGGAACAGCCTTCAATTGATGAAACTATTCAGATTATCAAAGGTTTAAAACCAAAATATGAAGAGCATCACAAATTATTCATATCAGATGAAGCAATAATTGCCGCAACTGAGCTTTCAAGTAAATTTATAACAGAAAGATTTTTACCGGATAAAGCAATTGACCTTATTGATGAAGCAGCTTCAAAAGTGCGCTTAAACGTTTCAAGTCTGCCCCCGGAAGGAAAAGAACTTGAAAAAGAATTAAAGGCAACAATCAAAGAAAAAGAAGATGCAATAAGAAATCAGGAATTTGAAAAAGCATCTGACTTAAGAGACCTTGAAGCACAAATCAAAGATAAAATCAGAGAATATCAAGATTCTTGGAAAAACACACAGGATGCAAATAAACCCACGGTTGGCGTAGATGAAGTTGCAGCTGTTGTTTCAACAATTACAGGTATTCCTGTTACAAAAATAACTGAAGGCGAATCTGAAAGATTATTAAAACTGGAAGAAACACTTCATGCAAGAGTTATCGGTCAAAATGAAGCTGTTGTAGCCTTATCCAAGGCAATAAGACGTGCTCGTGTAGGATTAAAATCACCGAATAGACCTATAGGGAGTTTTATTTTCTCTGGTCCTACAGGTGTTGGTAAAACAGAGCTTGCAAAAGCTTTGGCAGAAGCCGTGTTTGGTTCAGAAGACAATATCGTGAGAATCGATATGTCAGAATTTATGGAAAAACACACAACATCAAAATTAATTGGTTCTCCTCCGGGATACGTCGGCTATGATGATGGCGGACATATGACAGAAATAATAAGGAAAAAACCATATTCTGTCGTATTGTTTGACGAAATTGAAAAAGCGCACCCTGATGTATTCAATATAATGCTGCAAATTTTAGATGATGGCCGTTTGACAGATTCTAAGGGCAGATTGGTTAATTTCAAAAATACAATCATCATTATGACATCAAACGTTGGTGCCAGCATGATAACTTCCACTCAAAAACTTGGTTTCTCTGTTTCGCAGGATTCCAAGAAAGATAAATATGAAAAATTAAAAGATACAGTTATGGAAGAAATGAAAAAATCATTCAGACCAGAATTTCTAAACCGTATTGATGATATTATCGTATTTGCACACCTTAGTCAGGAAGAAATCAGACAAATTGTTGACCTTATGCTTAAAGATTTGTTTAAACGTCTTGATGAAAGAGAATTAAAAATCGAAGTGGGTGATGATGTTAAAGATTATCTTGCAAAAGAAGGCTACAATGAAGCTTATGGTGCAAGACCGCTAAGAAGAGTTATTCAAAAGAAAATCGAAGATGTGCTTGCAGAAGAAATTTTAACAGGTAAATACGGTGCAAATGACACATTATTGATGAAAATGCAGGATGATTGCATAGTTATTGAGAAAAAATAACTATTCCAAAATAAAAAATATTAAAAGCTTGTTGCAAAATCGAAACAACAAGCTTTTTTGTATGCAAAATTAATTAATAAAATAGCAAATTTTTAAATTCAGAATTTTTAAATTATATACAAAAATTTTATAAGATAATATCTTTTTAAATAAAACTCATTGGATACAAAAATGAAGATACAAAACAATTTTTCTACAATAAATTTTACCGAATTAAGAGCCACTTATGATGCTTTGAAAAGACTTGCCGTACTCACAGATGGTGATGGGGTTAATGATACACAAAAAGCCTATAATAAATTAATGCAAATATCCAATAAAAATGATATAATTTTACTTCTTGATATATATAATGATACCGGCTCCAAGGTATCAAAATTAACCCCACTTACAGAAGATGTAATTGAGATTTCCTGCAATGATGATTATACTCAAGGGATAGAAGATGCAATTGATAAGCTTGATACAGATTCAAAGAGCAGTGATATTTTTTTATTTGATACCGCAAGGCAAAGGATTTTAATGCAAATGAAGCATAAATAAAAAATCTATTGCACAAATTTCATTATCTTAATACAATAAGATAAGAAAGCCTTCATTGAATAATTTAGATGGGCACAAAATAGGTACTAAAACAAAATAGTGAATTGAAAACTTAATAAAATCAATGGAGAGGTGTCCGAGTGGTTTAAGGTGCAGACCTGGAACGTCTGTGTGGGGGCGACTCCACCGAGGGTTCGAATCCCTCCCTTTCCGAATTTTAACCCACCTAATCAAAGGTGGGTTTTATTATGTATCAATCTTAATCAGCAATGTATATCTGGCAATTTAGTTAAACGTGTATCTTTATATTTAAAATAATAAGCTCCTTGGTAGCACTCGCTTGATGTCAGCTGATTTTTTTCTCTGTATATCTCACGCGTCAAAGGTGACAGTTTCCATATCTGCCCTTTATATTCAACTTCACGCTCACCCGCTACTTTCGCAACAATTGAAGCGTCTGAAGCAAAAACTATTTTATCACCGTTTTTTAGTCCTTTTTTATAAAAACTGAATTTTTCACCTTGTTTTCTCGCTTTTGTTACTTTTTCAAACTCACATTCCTGCTGCTTAACTGTTTCCGGGAATACAGGTTCCCCTGCAAATGCAGACAACAGTTGCTTTGCAAGCTCAACATCCAAAGCAAATAATTCACTTTCGCCAACCCGATGTTTTCCAAATATCTCAATTATAAGTTTCTCTTTATCCTTATAGTTATCTACTTTAACAGCAAAATACCTCTTTAAACCAACAACATTGTAATAACCATTTGATTCAAGAAATCTCATGCGCTCTTTAAAGTTTTCCAGTTGAGTTTGACCAATCTTAATTAAACCGGAAACCGCAGTAGTCATTATATAAATTATCCCGGAATCTTCTTTCTTTTTCATCTACACCTGCCTAATAATATTTATAAATTAAAACAACATACATAAAAAAATAGCAAGGGAGAGATTCGAACTCTCGACCTCACGGGTATGAGCCGTGCGCTCTCACCAGCTGAGCTACCTTGCCATTTTTAAAACTTATTTAATTTTCAATTAATATTGCCTAAACAATATATTCTTTAGTCATATTATCCCAAGAATATAAAAAAAACGCAAGAAGAATTTAAAATTAAAATATACCAAGCCCGATACTTGAAATCTCGGCTATAAGGCTCCTTTTGTTGATGGCAATTCGTTTTGATAAGCCTTATTAATAGAACATGCCGTCTTTAAAGCTCTGGCAAAAGCCTTAAATGCGGCTTCAATTATATGATGAGTATCAAATCCTTCTAATTGCCTGATATGAAGAGTAATACCGGCATTTTGCGCAAAAGTATTGAAAAAATGAACCAATAATACCGTTTCAAAATCAGAAGTACGCTCATCCTTTAAATTAAAGCTGCAAACACAATATGCCCTTCCAGAAATATCCAATACGCAATGACACAAGGCATCATCCATAGGAATAAACATGCTGCCATAGCGATTGATACCAATTTTGTCGCCAAGAGCCTCCCTGAACGCCTGTCCTAAAACAATTGCAACATCTTCAACTAAATGATGAGAGTCTAAATCAAGGCTTTTAGCAGATAAATCTATATCAAATTTACCATGCCAGCTAAATTCACGAAGCATATGAGAAAAGAAATTAACAGGTGTTTCAATATTATTCTTACCAGTACCATCAATATTTAACCTTAAAGAAATATCTGTTTCTTTTGTTGTTCTTGAAGTATCAACTATTTGCATATAGTTTCCTTCCTAAATAATTCTAAAATTTTATAAGCGCCGTTTATTACATCTTTTGCTCCGCATTTTTTAAGCGAGGCTGTGGTATTATCAATACTTGCAGCGTTTGGCGGAATTATGCCAAAAACATCCACACTAGCATCACATCCGGCTTTGATATCATCTACAGTATCACCAAAAAAGGACAAATCATTATAATAGCAGCATTCTTTAATTTTATTTAACCCGTCAGGACAGGGTTTAGACCTTCCGGGCTCCACATCTTCAAGGCATACAAAATAATCAAAATATTCTTTTATGCCAAATTTTTCTAAAGAATAAAAGGCTTCTTTCTTTGGACGCCCTGTAAACACAGCTAAATCATAATCTTTAGCAAGTGTTTTGAAAAATTCTTTATCTAAAACAATTTTCTCATTATCAATAGCACCCTTTGAGCCTTCTTTTTCAGGATTATAAAAAATATCTTGGAATATTTCAACAAGTTTTGAATAATCAGCTTCAATTCCTTTTTTATCAAGCAAATATTTTGTTAAATCCCAATCATTTGATAAGCCGCCCAAATTTTTCGCTTCCTGCATATCAGCAGCTGTACACTCGCAGCCTGCAAAATACTCAAAAGTTTTTTGAATAGCATATCTATAAGAATTTGAAACATCAAAAACAACTCCGTCCAAATCAAAAACCAGCATATCTTTTTGTTTTAATGCTTCAATTATTTTTTTAGAATCCTCTATAGAAGGAATGCCAATCCTTAAATATCCGCTTAATTCAGAATTAGAAAATCTCCTGACTAAAATTCCATTTTTCAAAAGCTTCCTATACGCAAAATCAGCCTTTTGCTTAAAATCAACAAAAATAAAATTAGCTTCACTTTTATATGGAGTAAAACCAAGTTTTTCTAATTCATCATATAAAAATTCTTTTGATTTTTTCACCTCATTTTTTACAAACTCAAAGTGTTCTGCATCCAAAAGCGCCTGAATGCCTGCAAATACTGCCATAGCATTAACCGAATAAGGTGAAATAATCTTTTTAAAATTAACAATAAAATCTTTATCCGCCAAAATAAAGCCCAGCCGAAGCCCTGCAAGACCGTAATCTTTGGAAAACGATTTTACGCAAATCAAATTTTTATATCTTTTTACAAGATTGTAATATTCATTTTCACTATAACTTGAATAATTCACATACGTTAAATCTAAAAGAATCATTCTGTCAGGGCATTTTTGTAAAACCTCCTCAACAACGGAAGGTTCAATAATATCACCCGTAGGGTTATTTGGAGTTGCAAGATAGATAATCTTAACATCAGGCTTTAAATTCTCTAAAAGCACATCTATCGTAAATTTCCATTTTGCAGCATATTTTATATTTAAATATTTAGCACCGATTATCTTAGAATATAATTTCGGCATACTAAAAGAAGGTGTAAAAGCAAGTACACTGTCATTTTTATTTAGATATGCAGATAAAACAATATTTATAGCTTCATCACAGCCATTTGTAAGTAAAAAATTATCTTTATTAAAACCAAATTTTGAAGCCAGCGTCTCTATTAATTCACCATAGCAAGGATATAGATTAAAACGTCTTAAATCTAGTTTTTTAAACGCCTCAACAACATTTTTTGAAGGTCCAAACACATTTTCATTAGAATCAAGTTTTAAAACGCATTTAGGATAAAATTCATCAACCGAGTACGGCCCAATATTTTCTAAAGTACTTTTTGGTATAAACATATGAGGATTATACCCTAAAAAGCCCTTCAAAACAAGCTGATAAAAGAAAAGAAGGATAGTTTAAAGACGGATATTACCATCCACCATTTGCATACATCTGTCTGTCCCGAGTTTCAATTCTTAAATTTGCAAGCTCTATATCATCGTAATCAATATAGGCATGTTGAAAGAGATTTTTCCCTGTTCTTATGGTTACTTCATTATCAGGTTGAATAAGATTTTTTGGAATAAGAATCTCTTGATTATCGCCGTTAATCGCAAGTTCACCAATTTTTTGACCATTAAAAATAACTTCTGCAGGGCTTGAATACACATGGGTAATCCTGTTTTGCCCCATTTCTTTTGCAAGTCTGGTATCAAGACCGATAACCGTACCTATAACAAGTACTACTTCATCTTTTTGAGACATTGGAGGCATTTTAAATCTTTTTGTAAAAAATGTCCCAACCGATTTTATTCTAAAATCACCTGAATTTGCAGAGGTATCGGCAAAAACATCATCGCCAAGGTGAAATAAATGCGCTTCAAGCTGTATATCACCACCCTTAGAGCGCTCAATTCCAAGCTTTAAAGGCTGATTCATGGAGTTTTTATCAATAGTTAAAGAATATGGTCTAAAACCTTCTTTTTCAACAGATAACACAGTAGTAGAATCAATTTTAGTATTTAATTCAAATCTGCCGTCTTTATCACTGTAAGTTTCAAACCTTTGCTTTGGAATACTTACGCGCGCTTTGTCAACAGGCTCTCCGCTTTCAGCATCAACAACCTGGTTTCTTGCATATAGTTTATCATCCTGGCGCACTTTACCTGAGATAACATCGGCAAAAGATGAAGAAACTGCCAATAAAAATATAAAAGATATTAGAAATATTCTTTTCATAAAAAATCCTTTTTACACGTTTTTATGCTGATTAAATTCTAAATAAAACTTTTTTTAATCGGTCAAAAGGATATAAGAAAAAGAAATAGATTAAACTCTCATTTTGGGTAATTTAAAAAATATAAAAATATATAAAAAATAAAAGCAACGCTAATATGGGAGGAAACAAAATGAATAAATTTTTAAATATTTTACAAGGAATCTGCTACATCCTAATTGTTTTAGGAGCAATAAACTGGGGGCTTGTAGGCGGTTTCAATTTCAACCTTGTTGAGTATTTATTCAACCAAGGTGCACTCACAAGAACAATCTACATCCTAATCGGTATTGCAGCGATTGTTTCAATAATTTTAACAATTAAGTACACTATGGATAACAGAGAATATTAATGATTTTTAAGCCGCACTTTTAAATTTAAGCGCGGCTTTATTTTATATTCTTACCTGTATTCTTATTCTCTGCATCCTTAGAGTAATTGGCGGTTCCTGGAAATTCTTTGCTTCCTGTACGCAATTCAGTTAATTTATATTGAATTTTTGGAATTAAATATGCAATACCAAAGCCGGAAACCGCCATACCAAGAAGCCTGAATGCAAAATTAAAATTAGTAGTACGTTTTGCAAAATTTTGCACCACGCCTGCATCAATCTCTTTTATACCCTTATCTGAAGCATATTTAATAAGGTTATTCGAAAAATCATCAATACTGTCTCTGATTCCTTCAACAACTTTTCTTGATACAAACTTTTTAGAATTAGAAGCAGCACCGTAAGTTCCGGCATCAAGTGCTTTTTTAATAAATTCAGGTTCCGTATTCCAGCCATTTGATAGAATGTCAACCACCTGCTGCTTGGATAAAATTGATTCTTCAAGCATTTTAGGCTGTAATTCAGACATCTTTAATGCCTTTGCTTCATACATATTTGATGTTGCAGTGTTAAATTCTTTAAGCGTTGTAACGTCCTTTTTAAACGGTATTTTTGTTAAAACATCAGATATTTCTTTAGGTATATCTTTAGTATTCTTTCTAAATTCTTCAATTGAAAACTTATTATTACCCATAGCATTCAGAAGATGATTCTTATAAACTTCCAGAGAATCAGGGTGTATAGGTGTATTGCCTGTCATTTTATTTAAAAGAGATACAACATGCGGAGTTGCAAGCAAATAGAAATAAATAGCTGAAGTATCTCTAAATAAAAACTCAAATCCTTCAATTTTATTCCTTGAATTTGCAACACGTCCTGCAATCATGCCAACATCTGTAGACATCAGGCGCCATGCTGTTTTATTTTCTAAATTATAAGCAGCTGTTGAAAGCAAATCTACAACATGCCCAGAGCCCTTAAAAGAAATATCTTGTTTTTTTGCACCATCTACAAATTTATCCATAGAAGGAGCAATCAAGCTAAAACCTAAACTTGGCGCAGTATAAGAAGCATTATCTGATACTTTTTGCAAAGTTTCATTTTTTAAAGTATTTATATTTTGTTCAGAATTATTCTGTTTTTCTCTATTTTGAGACATCTCAGTCAATTTATGATTAAGTTTAGGCAGCACAAAACCCATAAAAAATGTTGCAATAGCAGCACTTGCAGCCACTTTGCCAAATTTAAAAATTGCAGTTTTAGCTGCGCCATCTTTAACATTATTTAAAAATGGCGCCCTTAATTCATCTTTTCCTAAATCAACATCAAGATTTTTGATGCCGGCTTTTTTACCCAAAAAATCACCGACTTTATTTAAAATTTTAACCCCGAAAAGCCAAAAAATCGCACCGGTGGTTTCTTCTCTAAACCTCTCTCTTCCTTCAACTTTTCCACCTCTTTTATACCCTTGATAAGTGCGCCCAACTGTTCCTACAGTTTCTATAACAGCCACAGGAAGTATTTTATCAGGGTTTACAAGTGTTGATAATGCTCTTGTTGTATTAAAATTTACCATCTTCTATAAATATTATCAGGTTTGCAAAAATATAAAGCTCCTGAAAAATATTTTTTGCCAACAAGATACCAAAATTCTTTATTAAATTAAGCAAGCTCATAATTAGTCATATCAGCAATTTGCTTGCGCCAATTTTGAATAATATCTTCCTCATCATCAAGATATGATATAGGGGTGCCGACTTCAAGTTTTATTTTATTTCTTTTAAAGATATTCCAGTTATACTGCTCAACTCCGCTTATTGCAACCGGTAAAATATCAACCTTTACCATTTTTGCAAGTACTACAAAACCTTTGTTTATAGCTTCAATTTTTTTATTTTTCCTTATTCCGCCCTGTGGAAAAATACACAGGCTAAAATTTGCTTTAAAAACTTCTTTTGCACTCTTTATTGTTGAAACTTCAAGCTTTTCGCGATTAACAGCAAAAGCACCGAGTCTTGAAATATTTCTTCTCACATACCAGCCTAAAAAACCTTTTCCTTCAAAAAGTTCTTTTTTTGCCATATAAGCAAGCCCAATATTTGTTGCAAGAGTAGCTAAAAACGGGTCAAAGTATGAAATATGATTCGGAGCAACAATACAAGGGCTCTTCACCTTATAGTTATTTTTTTTACACTCAATTGAATAAAACAAAAAAGCAAATGGTAAAAATATAATATTTAAAGCATAAATTTGGAACAGCTTTGTAAAAATATTGAAATCTTTAGCATATTTTCTTGTATAATTCCTTTTAGCTCTCATTTCTTCATTCATCAGCTTCTCCTTGCGATAACTTAATAATTTTATCGCTCCAAATTTTTACCATCTCCTTGGTATCATCATTATAATGAATAGGTTTTCCGATTCTTATAATTATTTTACTTTCAAAGGGCTTTCTGTCTTCCTTGAGCGCCCCGGTTATCGCAACAGGTAAAATATCACACTTTAAGGTTTTTGCAATGCCTGCAAACCCTCTTGTAATATTATCCATATTACCGTCAGTTTCCCTTGTTCCTTGGGGAAAAAGCCCTAGAGCCCATTTTGTCTTTTTAATTCCTAAAGCTGTCTTAATCGTTGAAACTCCAAGCTTTTCACGATTAACCGCAAAGGCGCCGAGCAAATCAAGAAAAAATCTTGCAATCGGTTTTTCAAAAAGTTCTTTCTTTGCCATATAAGCTATAGGATGCTTCACCGCAGCAACAACTAAAAAAGGGTCTATAGCACTCATATGATTTGATGCAACTATAAAAAATCTGTCTTTGGGCACATTTTCTCTGCCGTAGATTTTTAACCCGCATGCTATTTTATAATATCCGCCATATACAACTGAACATGTCAGCCACTGAAAAAACGCTCTAAAGGCATTAAATTCTTTTGGCTCTCTGTGCGTATAAGACCTTTTCTCTTTTTTATCAGTATCAGTCATAAATCTCCTGAATTTAATACTCAATAATTATCATCTTATCAATTTGCTAAAAATATAGATTTTGTTATAATTTTAACATAGAAAAATTATAGAATATAATTTCTATGGGGAGAAATAAAATGAAAAATAAAATTCTTGCTCTATTACTTGCCTTAACAATGGTATCACCAGTTTTTGCCTACACTGTAGGAAGCGTAAATTATAGAGAAATTTTACAAAACTACTCAAAAGCAAAAGCTGTCCAAAGCGAAATCGAAGACAGAGAAAATTCAATGCAAAGATTCCTGCTTGATAAAGAAAAAGAATTTAAAAAAATACAATCTCCTGTTCAGAAAAAAAGTTTTGAAGAACAAACGGCAAAAGCATTTGCTCAGCAGCAGGCTGCTTATCAGTCTTTCAAAAACAAAAAAGAAAAAGAAATTGATGATGCTATAGTAGATGCAATTAAATCTGTTGCAATTGAAAACAAAATTGATACCGTTATGGATGCAAGAGTCATGTTTTTTGGCGCGGTTGATATTACCCAAAAAGTTATCACAAAATTAAACATAGGCGGAAAATAGCCTGCACAGCAAGTTTTACAAAAAAGACCGGTAAAACTTTATGAAAAAAAATTAAAACTTTACAAAAAAGTATTTTTTGTATAATATAAATTCATCTGGAGGAGTGCCAGAGCGGTTTATCGGAGCGGTCTTGAAAACCGTCGTACGTGACGAGCGTACCGTGGGTTCGAATCCCACCTCCTCCTTTTTCTTTTATAAAAAAGAAAAAATTGAATAAATGCTGAGTTTTCAAATTTTAAACTAAAAACCAAAGTTATCATTATAATTAATTTTGCAGAGGTTAAATTATCTGCACAATAAGTTTATCTGAACCAGGAATATTGAATTAAACTAAATGAGGTAAATTATGGCACAGTATCTTCACTTAAACATTTACAAAAAATCTTTTGATTTTCTTGTAAAGCTGACTCAGCTTACATCAAATTTTCAAAGGGATTTTCGCTTCACAATAGGGGAAAAATTAAACAGCACAACAATAGGTTTTATAGTTCTTATTTACAAGGCAAACAGCGCAAAAGATAATGAGCGCGTTGAATATATTGTAAAACTTTTAGACGAGCTTCAAAAAATCACTGTGCTTACCCGCCTTGCAACAGAATTAAAAAATATCCCAAGAGAAAGATATATGGAGCTTGCACTTATGCTTGAAGAAATTGAAAAGCAGCTAAACGGCTGGAAAAACCATTCCGTAAAAACAGTTGAAGAATTAGAACAAAAAGCACTCGTTTAACAAACGCACAAATTTTCTAAAAACCTCGCTGTCTGAATCAAAGTGCCATCCAAAGTTAAATAGGCAAAATGTCTTCCTAAAGAACAAAAAAAATGCAAAATGAAGAAAAACCAAAAATAATAAAAAATAAGATTGATAAAATAAAACTTCAAGAGCTTACTCTTCAAGCTGTTTTTGATGCCTATTATGACTGCAGGAAACGAAAAAGAAATACCATGCAGTCTATGAAATTTGAATGGCAGCAAGAAAAAAATCTGTTTCGGCTATATCAGGAATTAAAAGACGGCACATATGAAATAGGAAAAAGCATCTGTTTTGTTGTCACCATCCCAAAGCCAAGAGAAGTATGGGCAGGAGCCTTTAGAGACAGAATTGTCCATCACCTAATCTATAATGCAGTAAAAGAAAGATTTGAAAACCGTTTCATAAAAGATACATTCAGCTGCATCCCAAAAAGAGGAACTCTTGCAGGCGCCATCCGCGCCAGAGATTTTGCAAAAAGAATTACAAGAAACTACTCTAAAACCGCCTACTATATGAAAGCAGACATCAGTAATTATTTTAACAGCATAAATAAAACAATTCTGCTTGATATTATAAGAAGATACGTTAAAGAAAAATGGATTATGGATTTAATAACACAGGTAATAAACCATGACCCAAGAACAAACGTATTTTTAAAATCTAAAAAAGAACTGTGGGATATACTCCCCGCACACAAATCACTATTTAATGCAAAGAAAAATAAAGGTTTGCCGATTGGTAATCTTACAAGCCAGTTTTTTTCAAACGTATACCTTAATCCGCTAGACCAGTTTGTAAAACATACTCTTAAAATTAAATACTACTGCAGGTATGTGGATGATGTGCTTTTAATGCATTATGACCCAAAATATTTAAACTACTGCTACGATATGATTGATGATTTTTTGAAAAGAAATTTAGATTTATGTCTAAACCCGAGAAAAAAGAATATGAACCACGTTTCAAAAGGATTTGACTTTGTAGGACATGTTATAAAGCCAAACCGTATATATTTAAGAAATACAATCATTAAAAAATCCTTTGACACTATAAAAGAATGGGAAAAAGACAAAAACCGCTACAAAGAAGAAAATTTAACTATTTTCAGAAATAAACTAAATAGCTATTTAGGTATGTATATTCATGTAAACGGCTACAGATTAAGGAAAAAACTCTGTGAAAAAGCCACTACTCTTTTTACGGCATCCGATGAAGATTTTACAAAAATTTATCTTGTAAAAAATAACCCCGAAAACCAAGAATCTTAACCTCAAGTATTTTACTTTCTTTTGTATAAAAAAGTTATATAATATACATTAGAGGTAGGATGCCTTGGAAAATTGTTTATCTAAAATTAAATTACTGTCCGTATGGCGGGAAACTAAAACCCTGCCGGTTTTGTATACCGAGATTCTATTTAAAATCCGGTCTGCCGCAACAGTTTGTTTAAATTTAAGACAAAAGAAAAGAGGTGCCAATATTGCACCTCGAGAAATTGTTTATCTTAAATTTCATTTCTTTTGTTTTATCTTGTTCTTGGGGCAGAGTGCTTTTTTGTAGCACCTGCCTTGGAACAAGCCTTTATTGGTTTTCACCACCACCTGGCGTTTCACCCCGCCATTTGTCTTTTTTGGCAGCATCTGAAAATAAACTTAGTTTCCAGATTCACCGCCGCCTTCATTATTATTGCTTTGGTCAATAAAGTAGATATATACATATCCGCCAATACCGGTTGAGCCTGTGGTTTGAGCTGACGGTAAATTATCAGCATCTATCCAAGCTGCTCCGCCGCCGCCGGTCGCAGCTACAGGAGGGGCATCAATAAATCCGATATTGAAATCCTGTATTGCTCTGTTATATGGTAGCAATACCGGTGCAGCGTTTGTTAATGGTTTTGTCGGGTCATTATCTTCATACACCGCACACTGGATTTTAACGGTATTATTATCCTTTTTGTAACTAATATCTACATCACTGTAGCCTCCGCAAGGAGCGGAATTTATATCAGCTGGCGGAACTTTTGTATTTACACCGCCATTACCGCCTGCAACATAATCCTTCTTGTAAAACTCACCAAGAGTTAAAGCTTTACCATCTGTGGCTTTCAATGTCTTAATACCATCATCGCTCGTAGATGAGTTTACAGGGAATGAAGCAGTAAGTTTTAAATTATCAATTTTTGATTGCGTTATTGTAATAGTTCTTGTCGGATTACCGCCTCTGCCGCCGGCAGCTACAGTGGAACTTGCGATATTAGCCGAACCGCCAACAGCACCGCCAACTCCGCCGGGAATTGTAATAACCGCTTTTGTAGTTTCCGTTGTATCGGATGTTGGATGTACAATCTTAATAATCGTATCACCGCCATTGGCACCGCTTCTGCCTTTTTGACCGCCGGTTCCGCCTTTACCAACAACAGCCTTGATGCTGTCGCCATCTGAAACATTGAAATTATCGAAACGAGCAATCATACCGGCAGAACCACCTCCGCCGCCTGCACCAGGATAGCTCAAAGTCCTATAAATTCTAACTTTACCGCCTTTACCATCACCATTATATGTATGACCGCCGGTGGTTTCAGTATTAGGACAGCTTACAGCAGTTGAAGTTAAGCTGTTACGATAACATCTTACACCGCTGCCGCCGGCACCAAGATTTGCGCCGAGAGTAGTATTCGTACCGCCAAGAGCATTTACGTTCTTGCCGGTTGGTTTAGCACCGGCTGAACCTGCGGTTACAGGGCTTGCATCCGGAATCGCATTACAAGCAATAGCTTTTCTTGCAGTTTTATAACCCGCATTAGCTAAATTACTGCCATCTTCCAATAATGCGTTGCGATATTGGCAGTTTGTGCCTGTTTCAGTAGTTACCTGTGCACCGGCATTACCAACTGTGCCGCTTGCAGTATTTGTAGCAGTACCCTTTGTACCGCCCTTGCCGCCAGGCACTTGAACATACCACAATTCTGTACCATCACTTGCTGTAATTGACACATGTGAGTATGTACCGTTTTCACCATTTCTTGCACCTTCCAAAGATGCGCTTGTACCTCTTGTGCCGCCTGCACCTACACCATATTTAATAATTCCAGTACCGTTTGGACTTCTTTTTACAGCTTCCCTTATTACTTCTTCCGGAACTTTAACTTTTACATAAGCGCCGGCGCTACCTCCGCCGCCGGAGAAAGAGTTAAAGAGTGGAACTGAACCCAGGACACAGCGCACACCAAAGGCAA
>Ga0209064_1000100_pt1 | contig 193897 bp, 177 predicted proteins | sample Inofromicrocosms_FD_187498 | JGI IMG/M metagenome (GOLD analysis project Ga0209064, IMG submission 187498) | Mouse cecum microbial communities from Vienna, Austria - Inoculum for glucosamine and mucus D2O microcosms (SPAdes) (version 2) | ecosystem: Host-associated > Mammals > Digestive system...
ATTCCGAAGCCATCGCCTGGGCGGCGGAGCAGGGAATTGTGGCCGGGTACAGCGAAACCCTGTTCGGCCCGGACGATCCCGTTACCAGAGAGCAGCTGGTCAGCATGCTGTACCGCTATGCGGGAAGCCCGAAAACTACCGGAAATCTGGAAGCCTTCACAGACAGCAAAAAAGCCAGCAAGTACGCAAAACCGGCCCTTTGCTGGGCAGTGGAAACCGGGATTCTCTCCGGTAAGGGAAACGGAATTCTCGATCCCCAAGGGAAAGCCACAAGGGCTGAAGTGGCTTCGGTGCTGATGAGGTATTGCGGGCTATAAAAAAGCCGCTAAAAACATAAGGCAGACCTGGAATCTCTGGTTCAGGTCTGCCTTTTTCATATTTGAAATGGCGGGGTAAGTGTGAAAATGGGAGGGGTAAATTGTAGTTTAACAAACTAGCCGTTAGTTGTTAGTCGTTAGAAAAGAGCAAGTCCGCACTTTTGGTCATTCTGAGGAACGAAGTGACGAAGAATCTCGCTCTTAATTCCCAGAGAAAAGACAAAAGGACGAGATTCTTCACTTCGTTCAGAATGACAGGAGGAAGGCAGGCGGATAACCAGTAAATTATAGTTTATATGGCACCCCTTGGCTTTCTCGCCTGTCGGCTCGGTTGCTGTGTGCCGGTGGCACACGTCCAGCAACGACCGAGTTGACAAACGAGAACGGGTCAGAGCGGTTGCTGTGCCCCGGTGGGGCACGTTCAGCAATGTCTGAAGCGACAGCTGAGTTCTCCACTGGAGACCTTCCCCCCACCGGGACGCGCTCACCCCTGAAAGGGGTGCTGGTCTCCGGTGGAGACCGTCCAGCACCAACCGAAGCGACAGCGTAGAAAGCTGTCACGGCGGCAAAGCCGTGACTGAGGGGTTCCGTGCTGGAAGGCTATAAAAATCAGGTTCTATATGGATTTTTAGCGAGCTGGAACCTCTCCACCGCCTATCGGCGGTCCCAGAAGATTGCAAAACAACCTTCTTCCCCTATTCAGGGGAGGCAAGGGGTAGTGCTATTCGTTAGTCAGCTAAATTCCAATTTAGCGAACTTTGCCTTTCCTAATTGCTCATTCCTAATTGTTTTCCGCCTCTTCCATCAACCACTCACAGTTAGAAGCCCAGCTCTTCACGATATGACAATATACTCTCGCAGCTTTTTAAATTTCTTTTCTCCGATCCCTTTTACCGCCATAATATCTTCAATTTCGGAAAAGGCGCCCTGCTCCTCCCGGTACTGAACGATACGTTCCGCCAATTTTGGGCCGATGCCAGGCAGCGTTTCCAGCTCTGACTGGCTCGCCGTATTGATATTGATCTTCTTTTCCGCAGAAGCCCCTTGGCTTTCCGGCTCCTGTAAATTCGAGGCATGGGATTCTTCCCGGATATCCAGCGCTTCCCGAAGGATATCTTTCACAGCACCGGCCATCACTTCTTCCGCTGAGGAAGAAGCAGGTTCTGATGCCGTCTGCAAAGAGTCCGACGGCTCAGAGACGACATAGAGATTCACCGGTTGAACCAGGCGAAATTTTACCAAGACCATGACGACCGCAATGAAAAGGAAAAAAAGAATCGTCAGGCCGATATAGGCGGTCTGCTTTTCCGGTTTTTTCTCTTTTTTCTCCGGCATGAGCAGTCTCCCCTTTTCTCCGTGCTGGATCTGCTTCTATATCCTGCGAAGCTTTTGCAAAAACTCTGTAAAATAGGCGGGCAGCGGCGCTTCAAATTCCAGATATTCTTCGCTGCGCGGGTGCACAAAACCAATACGGCCCGCATGCAGGCACTGCCCGTGCAGAGAGGCGATCACCTTTTTAGGCCCATACACCGGATCCCCAGCCACAGGGTGCCCCAAAGCGGCCATATGCACCCGTATCTGATGGGTACGCCCTGTTTCCAGACGGAGCCGAAGCTGTGTAAAGCCTTCATACCGATCCGTCACTTCAAAATGCGTTACCGCGTTCCGAGCCGATGGGGAGCTTGGCAAAACCGCCATCTTTTTTCGTTCCACGGGGTGGCGGCCAATAGGAAGGTCTACTGTGCCCCGCTCCTGCTTTACAGCGCCGTATACGACAGCGCTGTACTCCCTGGTAAAGGAATGGGCCTGGATCTGCCGGGCCAGGCCCACATGGGAAAAATCATTTTTTGCCACGATCAAAAGGCCGCTGGTGTCCTTATCGATACGGTGAACGATGCCGGGCCGTGCCACACCGTTAATGCCGGAAAGAGAATCGCCGCAGTGAAACAGCAGCGCATTTACCAGCGTTCCTTCCTGATTACCCGGGGCGGGGTGAACTACCATGCCCTTCGGCTTATTGACCACCAGCAGGTCTTCGTCCTCATAGACGATCTCAAGGGGGATCTGTTCCGGTTTTACATCGGGCTGTGTCGGCTCGGGAAGCGTTACGATAACCTCATCGCCGGAGGACAGCTTTGCGCTTTTGGTAAGCGGCTTTCCTCCGCAGGTCACACAGCCTGCCTGAATTAAATTTTGAATAGAAGAACGCGTCATTCCCTCCAGCTGCTCTGCCAGCCACTTATCAAGCCGAAGGCCCGCGTTTTCTACCGTAAGGCAAAGCACTTCCCCGCTCATTCCGCATGCTCCGAAGAAACTTTTGCTTCCTCCTGCATTTTCTTCTCCCGCAGGGAGATCAAAAGCACATGAATGACAAACAACACCGCGCCTACCGTAACGCAGCAATCGGCAAAATTAAAAATATAGTCAAAGAAAAGCACGTGGATATAATCTACCACAAAGCCGTAAAGGATCCGATCCAGCAGGTTTCCTATCCCGCCCGCTATCAAAAGCGCGCAGGAAGCATAGCTGAAAAAGGTGTGCTTCTGATAGCGAAACAGCAGCACCAAAATCACCGCTACGGCAATTACAGTGATCAGAATGACCAGCCACATCATGTTCTTAAACAGGCCAAATGCCGCACCTGTATTTTCCACATAGGAAAGCTCCAAAAGCCCATCGATCAAGGATATCGGCTTCATGGGCTTCAAATACCGCAGAACACAGCGTTTTGCGACAATATCTACCGCAAGCAGCAGGCCTGCGGCGATCAGCAGAGCTACTGCACGTAAAAAATGAGAAATATTTTTTCTTTCTTCCAAAGAACAGCCACCCTTTTTTGTTATTTGATTCGTTTTATACGCTAATACTCTAGCACAAGTATCCTATGAAAAAGGGCGCAAATCCTGCAAAATTTGCGCCCGCAAAATCACTTTTTACGCTTTTTCTTCCCCAGGTCTACATCGTCCCCGAATTCCAAATGGCTGAAATGGCTTTCCTTTTCATGCTTCAGCGTTTCAGGGATATTGCTGTAGGTTTTCAGGTCGATCCCCACATCGGAAAGGTCATCGTCCAGAAACTCTTCCTCTTCCTCGGGAGTAAACCGCTGATCTACCGTATAATCTACCCGGTCATGAAGAGTAGGGCGGCTGGTCTCCTCTTTACGGTTTACCGGCGCAGGCTGGGGCTTTCGCTGCGGGGGCTGCTTTACGGAAGCCTCCTGTTCCGCAGGCGCTGGCTGCCGAACGGGCTCCTGCTGCGGACGAGGGGCCTCTTTCGGGATCTGAACCACCTTTTCAGGCTGCGGGGCCGCCTGCTCTGCCACAGGAGTCAGCGCCTGAACCGGTTCTTCCTTTACAGGTTCTCTGTATTCCTCCGAAACAGCGGATACTTCTTCCTCTTCTGCTTTTTCCTTTTGCCGGAAATTCGGAATGTGATTGATACATTCCAGATGCTTTTTATACATTTCCAACAGAGAAGCACGGAAGGCGGAAACCTGTCGTTTCATTTCTTCCAGCTCTTCCTTCTTCTCCTCTGTCTGGAGCATGTACTGCCTGGTGGCCTTCTCCGCCTCATACTTTGCGTCTTCCGTAATTTTTCTGGCGGTATCCTGAGCGTCCTGCAAAATAACGGCGGCCTTATCCTTTGCCTCCTGTACAGAATCCTTTGCCAGTCTTTGCGCGCTGAGCAGCACATCCTTGATCCCATCTTCATCTTCTCGGTAAGATTCCACCTTTTTGGCAAGAATAGCCAGCTTTTCCTGGATCTCGGCATTTTTCGCGGAAAGCTCAGAATTTTGTACAGTAAGCTCCTGCGCGTGCTTTAAGGCGTTATTCCGCTCTGCCTCCAGCTGCTGAAAGGAAGCGGCGACCTCGTCGATAAAGTTGTCCACGTCCTCCGGCTTATAGCCTGAAAAGCCTGCCTTTCCGAAACTTACCTCATTGATCTCTTTTACGGTCAACATTTGGAAGAATCCCCCTTATTTATATTTCCTGCACTGTACGGACAGCCGCCCCTTACCGGTCAAAGGGCCCAAACGATCTATGATAAACCTTCCGTGCTTCCGAACCGACAGTGAGTCCCCTTCCTTCAACTGCTCAGAAACGGAAAGTGCTTCTTTATGGTTACGGGCCACCATTCCGGCTGTGATCAGTCCAGCGGCTTTTTCTCTGCTGACGCGGCACACAAAAGCAACCAGGCAATCCAATCTTTGTGACGCCACTACGCCAGAAAGCGTTTCAAATTCCTTCCGACCGGGAAGCTCGCCTTCCACTCCGGAAAGCACCCGGACGCCAACACGTCCAATTTTTTTCAAATTTTGAAGGAAATAAGCCTCCATTTCCCTGCGAATAAATGCCACACAGCGCCCCTGACCCACAAGGATATCCCCGATCACGTCTCTTTCGACCCCTAAAGCCATAAAGGAACCCAGAAAATCGCGGTGAGAAAGAGCATCGGCTTCCCGAAACAGGAAGGTCAGGGGAGCAAGCGGGAAAAGCTCTGCCTGCGGCTCCAGATAATCCGGAAACAGACCTAAGAGCCTGCGCTCCGCCTCTTCATGGCCGCCCCAGAAAAGCCAATTTTCCATACGGCTTCTTTTTAAGGCTTCCTCACAGACGGCGATCTCCCCTTCTCCCAAAAATCCCAAAAAGCAGGGGCGTTTTTGAGAAAGGGAAATGCAGTCCTGAAGCTTTGCCAGCAGCAGCGCGTCACTTTCCTTCTGCATCGCTTAGAAATAGATCCCGCTGCTTTCCAGCTCGTCCAGAACGTCGTCTCCCATCACGTCCACATTATAAGGGGTAACGATCACGATATTGGCAGCGATGGGCTTCAGCTTTCCGTTATTGGCGTAAGCTACGCCGCTTAAAAAATCCACAATACGCCTGGAGGCTTCCTTGTCTGTTTTTTCCAGATTCAGCACCACCGTGTGGCGCTTGAGAAGCTCATCGGCAATATTGCGCGCTTCCTCTCCGAAAGAAGTGGGCTTAAACACTACCATTTGAAGCTGAGATTTTGCGCTGAAATTTACCACCTTGTTTTCACGGGGATCTGTACGGGTGGAAAAGGCAGCATAGGAAGAACGCCTGGACTCGCTGTAATCGCCATAGTCCTCGTCTTCCTGTTCCTCCTCATCATAATACTCTTCATACTCATCGTCCGGCGGCCTGATCAGCCTTTGAAATTTATCCCGAAGGTTTGCCATTTCACTATTCACCATCCCTATTGCTCATTCTATCCTTCAGCCTCTCTTTCCAAACAGCGCTGAGCCGACCCGCACCATCGTGGCGCCGCACTCGATCGCCGCCGGAAAATCTGAAGACATTCCCATGGACAGACAATCCATAAATACATTATCCAATTTTTTGGCCGCTATGTCAACATAATATTGTCTCATGGAAGAAAAATACTGAAAAAGGCGGCTGGGATCTCCACAATCCGGCGGGATTGCCATCAGCCCGTGCACGGTAATTCCGGGCAATTCCCGAACCTGATCTACAAGTTCCGGCAAAGCCTCTGGAAAAATACCGCCTTTGCTCTCTTCCCTTCCGATGTTAACTTCGATCAATACGTTCATATGGGTATTTTCCCGCACGCATAGCCGGGAAATTTCCGAAGCCAGCTTCAGGCTGTCTACCGATTGAATACAACTGACCTTGCGCAAAAGGTATTTTATCTTGTTGGTTTGCAGCCTGCCGATAAATTGCAGATCACAGGAAAGGGTGCGCAGCTCCTCATATTTTTCCAAAAATTCCTGTACTCTGTTTTCTCCAATACAGATGATCCCTTGTGCCACGGCATGCCGGATCACCTCCGGCGGGACTGTTTTTGTGGCGGCAAGCAGGGTGATCTCCTGTGGAGAGCGGCCCGCCTTTTCCGCCGCCTTACAGATTTTTTCCGTTACCAGCTTATAATTTTCGTCAAAGTCTTTCAGGCGATCACTGTACCGGCTTTCCATCATATAAATCTGTTCCCTCCACTACAACGTTATCGTAAAGCTGAATGGTGGATTCTGTGACCAGGGCCTCTCTCTCCTCATCGCTCAGCTCCGTTTTGCAGATCGCGTAACCGTTTACTGTTTTATCCGTAAAAATCTGTACAAACTCCAGCTGCCGCCCGTTTTGAACATATACACCCTTCACATTTTCCTTGACCTTTTCCACCGTATTTCCGTTTTCATCCGTTTCGGTATACGTTACATCGGAAAACCGCAAAGCCCGTTCACTGACCAGCACGCCGGAATACGTATGAACATTGATCTGCACAGTTTCATTGCGCACGGAAGCAATATCGGAATCCATATACGAGCACTCAAAAACCACAGCGGTGTCCCCTGTTTCACTGTCTCTGTTTTTGGCGATCACCACCGCCGGAATGGTCTCCGTGCTGGCCAAAGGAATATCCAAGGATACTTCCTCCACATCTTCAAACCGCCAGATGGCGCTGTCGGAAAATACACAGACAAGATACCAGCTGAAATCCGAACATATTTTTCCTACAGAAGAGCCCAGACCCGTTCCCCGCTCTCTTCCCAGCAGGTCCCGCACGGTATTGGGAGAAATTTCCCGTATTTTTGAAACGTCTACCACATTCTCAAAGCCGTCCGTACTGCTGATAAAATATCCTGCGCCAGGAGACCGGATACTGTCGATTGCTTCCCCAGCGGCGGAGGAGATCTGATTTTTCTCCGCTTCCAGCTCCTGAATCCGCAGCTGATAGTCTTCCGCGCTTTCCTCTCCGGTAATGAGCTGTTTCCGGTTCAATACAGTCTGCAAATTTTCCTTCAGCTCTGAGATCTCGGAAAAATTATGATTTCGGGTCTCAGAAAAAATACTGCCGATGGCGGAATAGATCTGCGTGCTGATCATGGAAGGATTGGCGGCAAAAAAATCCGCCGGCTTGGAAAGAAGCTGCAAATTCGCAATCTCCCGGTCGATCCGGTCGATCTTATTCTGTGCCGCGGCATCGTTTTCACTGGTAAAAATATCGGCGATCACCCCGCCCTGGGATACCCGGGTACCGTCCGCTACCCGGTAGGTCAAAACACCGTTATAGGAATCGGTGATAACTTTTTCGTCCCGAATGGCAAAGCCCCTGGCCTGCAGGGTATCGGAAACCGTTCCGTACATGGCGGTTTCCGTAACGATGCCCTTGTGGTTGGTAAGATATACCTGATAGCCCACATAGATCAGCAGCAAAAAGGTAAGCACCGCCGCGGCAAGGGTCTGCACTTTTTTACTGTTCATAAAGCGGCTCCTCCTTTTCTGAATTTCTCCACCAGACGGATCCCTTCCCGTAAAAGCTCTTCCGGGCCCGCAAAATCGTCCTGACAAAGAAACAGGATCTCCGGCTCCCGGCGAAACCAGGTGATCTGCCGTTTGGCATATCTCCGGCTTTCCCGCTTCATATTTTCCACCGCCTCCGAAAGAGGCAGCTTGTGTTCAAAGTAAGGAAACAGTTCCTTATAACCAATAGCCTGTGCCGCTGTTGGCAAAGCGAGCTGACCGGCGCAAAATCGATAAAAGCATTCCGCCTCCGCCAAAAGTCCTTTTTCCAGCATTTCGTCTACTCGCTTGTCGATTCTGGCGTACAGCTTTTCCCGGTCGCGAAAGGAAACGCACAGCATCAGGGAGCGATAAGGCGAAACGACACTTTGGGAACGCTCTGCCTGCCGGGAAAAGGGCTCTCCCGCAAGCTTACAATATTCCAGCGCCCGGATCACACGCTTTACATTGTGGGGGTGGATCTCTTCGGCGGAGATAGGATCCAGCTCCTGCAATTCCCGATAAAGCGGCTCGATCCCTTCCTGCTCCGCGCGAAGAAACAGCTTCTGCCGCAGGCTTTCGTCCCGGCAATTCTCTTCAAAGGAAAATCCCCTCAGCAGGCTTCTGGCATAAAGGCCGGTTCCTCCTACAAGGATCGGCAGGTTTCCTCTGCCGCTGATCTCGCGGATCGTCTTTGCCGCCAAGTTCACATAATCGGAAACACTAAAGGCAGCTTCCCATTCCAAAAAGGAAACCAGATGGTGGGGCGCCAGCGCCAGCTCTTCAGGCGTGGGCTGGGCCGTGCCAATGGGAAGCCCGCGATAAACCTGCATGGAATCACAGGAAACGATCTCTCCGTTAAATTTTTGGGCAAGCCCTATGCCAAAGGACGTTTTTCCGGCAGCGGTCGGACCCACTACTGCTATCACAGAAATTTTGTTTTCCATGGCGGGTTTCACACCCTCCTAACTTCTGCCGAATTGGCGCTCGATTTCCCGGCGCTTCAAAAGAATATAAACAGGCCGCCCATGAGGGCAATAGCGCACCTGCGGATTTTTCTCCAGCTCTTCCGCCAGAGAGATCAGCTCTTCTCTGGTGGTGGTGTCTCCCGCCTTCATGGCGGCTCGGCAGGCAACGTTGTGATACACCCAATCCATGTGCTCTGTGGTAAAGTCTTTTTTGGAGGAGGCCAGATAACCGGCGATCTCCATGATGGAGGCCGCGGCGTCACTGCCATCTAAAAGCAAGGGCACAGACCGGATCAATACCGTTCCCCTGCCAAAATCCTCCACTTCAAAGCCGGCGCTCAAAAGCTCTTCCTGCCGGGCCAGCACCGCGGAATACTCTTCCTTATCGAGCGTTACGGGTACAGGCTCCAATAGCGCCTGTGCCTCTCCGCTCTGTCCCTGCTGCTTCAGTTTTTCGTAAAGCAAACGCTCGTGAGCGGCGTGTTTATCGATAAACATCAGTTCTTCCCTGCTGTACTCCACAAGAATATAGGTGCCAAAAGCCTCCCCTAAAATTCGGGAATGAAATTCGCCCAGCAGCTGCTTCGGTGCTTCCTGCGGTACAGCCGACTTTTCCTTCAGACTGGGCAAAGCCTCCTCCACCGATTCTGAGAAAGATGGTTCTTTTTGGGAAGCAGACAGTAAAATGGAGCTTTCCTCAACCGGCGTGAAAGCAGCTTTCTCCGGTTCCGGCTCAAGAACGCGCTGTGCAAAGGAGTGAAAAGTATCTCTTCCCTGCACGCTGTCCCGCAGTACCGCTGCTTCCCGCATCTTTGGCGGTGCGTTCGTCGGAGTCTGAGGCGCCTCTCCGGGAACCGGCAGCTTCATTTGCTCCTGCCTTTCCAAGACAGGGGCGTAGGGCTGTACGCCGGAACTTTTCAGTTCCATAACCTTCGGCGCGTCCTCCGTGTTTAAGGCAGACTTGACGGCGTGATAGACTGCGTCGAAGATCGGCCGTTCATTGACAAAGCGCACCTCCAGCTTCGCCGGGTGAACATTGACGTCTACAGCTCCAAAGGACAAGGAAAGGTGCAGCACGCAGGCGGGAAACTTTCCCACCATGATCGAGCCCTTACAGGCCTCCTCCAGGGCAGCCATGGCTGTACGGCTGCGGATATAGCGGCCATTGATAAAGAAATTCTGCATGGAGCGGTTGGGTCTGCTTCCGGAAGGCTTGCTGATATATCCTGTGACCTTTACGCGCTCGTATTCATAGTCCACCGGGATCAGAGTGGATAGAAATTCTTTCCCGTAAACGCCGTAAATCGCGGAAGAAAGCTTGTTGTCGCCCGGCGTACGCAGTTCCTCTTTTCCATCCCGGATAAACCGAAAGGAAATTTCCGGGTGGGAAAGGGCCAGCTTATCCATGACGCCTGCCACGGAATTGCCCTCTGTAGCATCCTTTTTCAAAAACTTCATGCGGGCGGGCGTGTTATAAAAGAGATCCCGAATCAAGATCGTGGTACCCTCCGGGCACCCGGCCTCTTCCATCAGGGGCTCTTCCTCCCCGCCGCACATATAGCGAACCCCGGTCTCCGCCTCCGCCGTCTTGGTGAGAAGCTCTACATGGGACACCGCGGAAATAGAGGCAAGTGCCTCTCCCCGGAAGCCAAGGGTCATAATGGAATCCAGATCGTCCTGCCGGGTGATCTTGCTGGTGGCATGGCGCAAAAAAGCCGTGGGTACGTCCTCCAGAGAAATGCCGCAGCCGTTATCTGTGACACGCATGAAGGTGATGCCGCCCCTGCGGATCTCAACGGTGATCACACTGGCGCCCGCGTCCATAGAATTCTCCACCAGCTCCTTGATAACAGAGGAAGGGCGCTCTACCACTTCTCCCGCCGCGATCAGCTCGGCGATCTGTTTTTCCAGCACTCGTATTTTTGGCATCAGGATCCCCCTTTCCAGAGCATTTTCTATGTTAACTCTACTTTTCGTTTTTTTCAGCCAGAAGGATCGACTGCCGCAGGTATCCCTGGTTTTCCTTAAAAAATCCAGAAAAGGTATAACCGCCCTTTTGATACACCTTATGAAAAGCGCTCCAAACCCCAAGGCAGGTAAACTCCATCAGCAGCCACCGGAAAAGCCTTGCCGGAAAGCCGTTTCTGAACCTGCTTAAAGTATAGGACTGAAAAATAGCATGAGGAACCTCATCCTGCAGCATCTGCCCGCAAATGCTTTTCAGCGCCTTGGAATCTGTACAGCGTTCTAACGCGCTGTAGTAGGTAAGCGCTATCATTTCAGCGGTGACCAGTACAATCACCTCACACCGCAGACCGCCTAAGCGGCGCAGGCGCCGAAACACACGATCCAGAAAAGAGTGTGGCAGCTCTGCAATTTTATGATAAGCCATATATTGCTTTAAGTAAGAAGAATGCCAATTCTCCTCCCGAATAAACAAATCCATGGCCTTCTCGTAATCGGGCAGATCGTGCTTTTTACAAAAAGAGGATACCGCAGTTCTCAAAAATCTGCCGTCGGAGCCTTCTCCCTTTTGGAACGCGCGGATCGAGGGAAAAATCAATGCCCGCGCCTGTGCGCTCAGTTCCTTTTCCTCTGAGAAATCTATCTTCAGTCTTTCCTGGTCGTTCCGGGTAAAATGAGAAAGCCAATCCCGGTAGGAAAACCTGCACAGATCAGAGCTTAAGAGATCCACCATTATCTCCGTCCCCCTACTTCAGCATATTGTGAAGCTCAAACAATGCGTTCATACACTCAATAGGCGTAAGGGTATTCACGTCCAAAGCACGAAGCTTCTGCAAAACCTCGCTGTCTACGGAATTCATGGTAAGCTGTATCGGTTCCTCGGCAAATCGTTCCGCTGTGCCGGAAGGCCTTCTTGCACCGTCTTCGGCTTCCAGGTCGGACAGAACCTGCTTTGCCCGCTTGATCACCTTATCCGGCACACCGGCCAGCTTCGCCACCTCAATGCCGAAGCTGTCGTCCGCGCCGCCGCGCACGATCCTGCGCAAAAAGGTGATATCGTCCCCCTTCTTTTTTACGGCAATGTTAAAATTCTTAACGCCCGGTAAAAGAGCCTCCATCTCTGTCAGCTCATGGTAATGGGTGGCGAACAGTGTTTTTGCCCCTACCAGTTTTTTATCATGAACATACTCCAAAACCGCCCTGGCGATACTCATGCCGTCAAAGGTGGAGGTGCCCCGGCCGATCTCATCAAAAATGATCAGGCTGTTTGCCGTAGCGTGCTTCAGGATATCAGCTACCTCCGCCATTTCGATCATAAAGGTCGACTGTCCCGCTGAGAGGTCGTCGGAAGCGCCTACGCGGGTAAAAATATGATCCACAATGCCGATCTCAGCAACCGCCGCCGGCACAAAGCACCCGATCTGAGCCATGATAGTGATGATGGCGATCTGCCGCATATAGGTGGATTTTCCCGCCATATTGGGGCCGGTAATGATCGCCACACGGTTGTCGTTCATATCCATATCCACATCATTCGGCACAAAGGGCGCGTCACGAAGCAGGGCCTCTACTACAGGGTGGCGGCTGTCCTTCAAATAGAGCTTTCCGCTGAGATTGATAACCGGGCGGGTATAATCGTTTTTCACGGAAACCGTGGCAAAGGAAGCCAAAACGTCCAAGGCCGCCACCGCCTTTGCGGCGGCCTGTACTCTGGAAAGCTGTGCCGCCACATGACGGCGGAGCTCTTCAAACAGACGGCTCTCCAGCGCCACAGACTTATCGTGCGCCCCCAAAATACGGTTTTCCAGGTCCTTGAGCTCCTGTGTAATATAACGCTCGCCGTTTGTCAGAGTCTGCTTGCGGATATAATCCTCAGGCACCTGGTTTTTATAGCTGTTGGATACCTCTATGTAATAGCCAAACACGCGGTTATAGCCTGTTTTCAGCTTTGGAATTCCGGTGCGCTCCCGTTCCCTGGCCTCCACAGCGGCTACCAGCTCCGTACCGCCGTTCATATCGCGGCGGATATCGTCCAGCTCCTGATGATATCCCTCCCGAATGATACCGCCCTCCCGAATGGTGAAGGGGGGCTCGTCTACAATGGATTCGTCAATAAGCTGTGCCACGTCCTCCAGGCTGTCGATCTCCTGATCGAGATTTTGTAAGAGCGTGGCTTCACATTGGCTTAAAATTTTCTTCAGGCCAGGCAGCTTTTTCAGCGCCGCGCAAAGGGAGCGAAGCTCCCTGCCGTTTGCGGAGCCGTATACGATCCTTGTCATGATCCTTTCTAAATCATAGATCCCGGTCAGCTGCTCGGAAAGCTCGTCCAAGATCTGAGGCGACTCGAAGAGCTCTTCCACAGCGTTTTGCCGCAAGGTAATTTTTGCGGGGCTCAAAAGAGGCTGCTCCAGCCAAGCCTTGATCAGGCGCTTTCCCATGGCCGTTTTGGTTTTGTCCAGCACCCACAAAAGGGAGCCGCGCTTTTCTTTATTGCGCATGGTTTCCGTCAGCTCCAGGTTGCGCCTGGCGGTGATATCCAATCCCATGGCGGCGGAATCCAGATCCAACTCTACCTCGCTGAGCCGTTCCAGGCCGTTGATTTGCGTTTGCGCCAAATATCCCAACAGAGCGTTCAGGGAAAACACGGTCAAGGGCTTGTCCGATAACAGCAGCTCCGCCATGCTTCGATTCCCGAATTGCCGGGAAACCTTTTCCTCCGCGGCAGGAAGATCCCGGTACAGGGAAAGCTCCATACATTCCACAGAAGCGTGCAGCCTGTCCCGAATGAAATCCCGCAGCTCTGTGAGATCGGCCGCCTGGGGATCCAACAAAATCTCGCTGGGCCGGTAGCGGGCAAGCCGGTTTAACAGCAGATGAGACAGCGCTGAAGCGTCGGAAGCAGTGATCTGGTCAGCGTAAAGCTCCCCGGTGGAAACATCGGCAAAGCAGAGCCCGATCCCCCCTTCCCGATAGCAGAGCGAACAGATGTAATTGTTCTTCGTTTCGTCCAGCATACTGTTTTCCAGCACGGTGCCGGGCGTGATCACGCGGATCACATCGCGTTTGACCAGGCCCTTGACCAGCTTCGGGTCCTCCATCTGCTCGCAGATGGCTACCTTATAGCCCTTTTCCACCAGCCTGGCAATATAGGATTCCGCGCTGTGAAAGGGCACGCCGCACATGGGCGCGCGTTCCTCCTGGCCGCACTCCCGTCCGGTCAGAGTAAGCTCCAGCTCCTGGGAAACCGTTTTGGCGTCGTTAAAGAACATTTCATAAAAATCTCCAAGGCGAAAGAAGAGTATCGTATTCGGATACTTTTCCTTCATCTCGAAATATTGCTTCATCATGGGAGAAAAATCCGCCATGGCTTTCCCAGGCCCCTTCCCTTTCCGATTTCCCGGTAAAATTTTGATCAGTGACAGCCGGCGCAGGAAGAGCAATCGCCGCCGCAGGAGGCCGCATCATAATCGCAGGTATCCGGATTCTCACCGTCCGCACAAAGACCGATGATCGCGGTAACACGCTGTAAAAGAGCGTCAAATTCATTTTTGGCAGCATTGTAGCGCGTCATATTTTCGTTTTCCATAATCTGTGCGTAAACAGCCCGGAATTCCTCGTTCAGGCGCTTCAGAGTGTCTTCGTTTCTATCGTCCTTCTGGGCTTCGTTGTTAATGGCCATGCGCTTCAAATTAAACTCGCCGATCAGCTCCTGCAAGGCTTCGTCCTCATCACAGGTCTGCTGAGCGGAACGCATGGCAATATAGCTTTCCTCCGCCTGAAGCTGCCTGCCCAGTTCTCTTGTCAGTTCAATGATATCCATGTTTTGTTTTCCTTTCTGCTTTTTAGAATTTATCTATCCTGGTTTTTCCAGAATATAAAATACCCTTTAACTGTAAGCCCTTTGCCTCTGTGACCTCCGTATCGGCATAGTTTCCGATCAGGCTGTCCCCTCCCGGAAACAGCACAATGAGCCCTCCTGCCGTTCTGCCGGAAAGCAGGCCTGTCTTTTCGTCTCTGCCTTCCACTAAGACCCGCTCTTTTCCGCCAACCATTTTTTGACCCTTGCGGGAAGCAATTTTTTCCTGTACCTGAAGCAACTCGGCAAACCACTCCGTTTTTTCCTTATGGGAAACAGGGTCCGGCATATCGGCAGCCTTTGTCCCCTTTCTGGGAGAATAGATGAACGTAAACAAATTTGTAAATTCCACTTCTTCGATCAGCGACAGGGTATCTCGAAATTCCTCGTAGGTCTCTCCGGGAAAGCCCACGATCACATCGGAGGTAAAGCTGATATCCGGCATAACGCTTTTTGCGTACCGGATCAAGGCAAGATACTGCTCCCTGTTATACCTGCGGTTCATTTCCTTTAACACCCTGTCGTTTCCGGATTGGAAAGGCAGGTGAATACAATGCGGAATATGGCGGCTTTCCGCCATCACATCAAACAACTCTTTGGAAGCGTCTTTCGGGTGAGAGGTCATAAAGCGGATCCGGAAATCCCCCTGAATTTTGTCAAGGCTTCTGAGAAGCTCCGCAAAATCCACAGGCTCCTCCAATCCTTTTCCGTAAGAATTCACATTTTGGCCCAGCAGAGTGATCTCCTTGTAGCCTGCCCGAACAAGCGATTCACATTCCCGAACGATTTCCTCCGGCTTGCGGCTTTTCTCCCTTCCGCGGACATAGGGAACAATACAATAAGAGCAAAAATTATCACAGCCTGTCATCACCGTGACCCAGGCCTGCCAGGTTTTATCCCGTCGAACGGGCAATCCCTCCAGCACTTCGCTTTCTTCGCCGCTGCGAAAAAACACGCGCTGAGAGCCGGAAGCCGCCTTCGCCATCATTTCCGGCAGGCGGTGGATCCCATGAGTGCCAAATACGATATCCACAAAGGGAAAACTCTTTTTCAGCCGCTCTGCGACATGCTCCTGCTCCGTCATGCAGCCGCACACGGCAATCATCACGGAGGGGTGACGGCGCTTTATGTTTTTCAGCGCTCCCACATTGCCAAACACCCGATCCTCCGCATGCTCCCGCACCGCACAGGTATTGAACAGGATAAAATCGGCATACTCCAGATCTTCTGTGAAAGAAAACCCCATTTCCGCCAAGATACCTTTGATCTTTTCCCCGTCCGCCACGTTCTGCTGACAGCCATAGGTGCGGATATAGGCTACGGGAACATCTCTCATAGCCCTCGCCTTCAGCGCGGCGGCAGCATCCTCCAAAAAAGGAAGAGACTTCAAAGTACAATTTTCCATAAGCGGCTCCCCCTTTTTCCATACATTCCGGTGCCACAAAATTCTGAAACCATACGGTAAAAATTCAAGTTACAGTATAGCACCTTTCAGGGAAAACTGCAAGAAAAAGAGAAAAAGCCGGCGCCTTCTCTTCGCCAGCTTTTTTCAAAACTCTATTTACAAAACCACTTTCACGCCGCCAAATTGCCGCACAAAAAGCACGTGGCAGCTCCCCGGGCCGAACACCTGCTCCATGGTGCCTTGATATTCGTCCAGCTTTTCCAAGGGAACAAACGCCTGGATCGTTCCGGCGAAACCGCCGCCATGCACCCGGTAAGCGCCGTCCGCGCCCAGCAGAAATTCACTGACGGCCAGTGCCAGAGAAATTCCCTGCTCTCTGGGAGCGACCACGGCAAATACATTTTGCAGCCTCTGATAAGAGGACTGCCCCGAGGTATGTATCATCTTCTTGAAGGCCTCAAAGTTCCCGGCCTCCAGAGCGTCCGCTTCTTCTACTGCCAGCCGGTCGTCATCGAAAAAGTGCATGGCGCGCAAAATGGCCCGATCCCCCACGGCCCGGCGCAGCTCCCGCAGGCTGCCGTAAAACTCCCGTTCGTCTACTTCTCTCAGAAATTCCTTTCCGAAATAAGCGGCCACCTCCTTCATTTCCTTCGGGATCGCGGCATATTCTGCGGTGAGGTCGGCGTGGTTCCCGCCGGTATCCACCACGCAAAGGGCGTGGCCGCAGGAGCTGAAATCAAAATTCACCTGGCGGATCACGGGCTTTGTGGGCTCCTGAAAGTCAATAGAGGTAAAGCCCGCAACCGAGCTTGCCATTTGATCCAGCAAACCGGAGGGCTTTCCAAAATAGACATTTTCCGCATACTGCGCGATAATGGCCGCCGTTACAGAATCAATCCTCCCCTCGTTAAACAGAAGATTGATCACGGTCACCACAAGGATCTCAAAGGCGGCCGAGCTGGACAGGCCGGAGCCCTTCAGCACGCGGGTCATAGTATAACAGTCAAAGCCTCCTACCTGATATCCCAGCTCCAAGCATTTTGCGCAGATGCCGCGGATCAAGGACTGAGAGCCGCTGGCCTCCTCCCGGGCGGACAGATCGGACAAGGACACCTCGTCCAGCTTGTCGTATTCAGCTGATTTCAGCCGGATCACACCGTTTTCCGTTTTCCGCGCCAGGCCGACGATATCCAAATTTACAGCAGCGGTAAGCACATGGCCGTGATTGTGATCGGTGTGATTCCCGCCGATCTCCGTTCTGCCGGGCGCGCTGAACCATTCCGCACCCTCCGCCTTGCCAAAGGTTTTCTCAAACCCCGCCTTGATCGCCGTATAGCGGGCTTTCTGGACCTCCGCTTCTTTCCCATAGAGCTGCTGATAGCCTACTTCCATGATACGCACCTTTCCTTTCCGCCGTTTATTTCTCCAGCATGGTCAAAAGCTCCTCCTCTGTGATCACGGGAATGCCGAGAGCAGTTGCCTTTTCCAGCTTGCTTCCGGCTTCCTCTCCTGCCAAAACATACCCTGTTTTTTTCGATACGGAGGAGCTTACCTTGCCGCCGTGCTTTTCGATCAATTCCGTCGCTTCCTTCCGCCCCATGCCCGGTAAAGTACCGGTCAGAACAAAGGTGATCCCCGCCAGCGCCGTTCCCTTGTTTTCCTGTCTGGCCTCCATGTTGAGCCCCAGCTTCTCGAGACGGGAAACCAGTGCCTGGGCGGATTCCCGTGAGAAAAATTCCACAATTTCCTTCGCCATGATCCCGCCGAAGCCATCGATCTGAGAAATCGCCTCTTCGTCAGCTTCGCGAATTTGCTCCATGCTGGGAAAAGCATTGCACAAAAGCTGGGCTGCTTTTGCACCGATATGGGGAATTCCCAGCGCAAAAATCAACCGGTAAAGATCGTTTCCCTTTGATTTTTCCAAAGCGCTCACAAGATTTTCCGCGCTCTTCTTTCCAAAACGCTCCAAACTCTCCAGCTGCTCCGCTTCCAACGTATAGAGATCGGCAGGAGAAGCAATGAGCCCGGCCTGCAAAAGCTGATCCAAGACCGCAGGGCCCAGGCCGTCGATATCCATGGCGTCCCGGGAAGCAAAGTGGATCAAATGCCGCAAAAGCTGAGCGGGACATTGCGGATTGACGCAGCGGGTAGCAGCCTCCCCTTCTGTGCGAAGCACCGGCTCCCCACAGGACGGACAGTTCTCCGGCAACTGAAAAGGCTCGGAAGCTTCGGGGTTCGCCACTACCAATACCACCTCGGGAATGATCTCTCCCGCTTTTCGCAGGATCACCCTGGAGCCGATGCGAACATCCTTTTCCGTAATAAAGTCCTGATTGTGCAAAGTAGCGCGGCTTACAGTAGTTCCCGCCAGCGTTACCGGTTCAAACCGCCCGGTAGGGGTAAGAACGCCGGTGCGGCCCACATTGATCTCAATATCCAAAAGCGTTGTTTCCTTTTCCTCCGGCGGATATTTGAAAGCTTCCGCCCACCGAGGAAATTTTGCCGTGCTGCCCAGTTCCTCCCGCTGGGAAAAATCGTTCACCTTTACAACAGCGCCATCGATGGGGAAATCAAACTCTCCCCGCTTTTCTCCAATCTCGCGAATAAAGGCGAGAATTTCCTCCATATCGCCGGAGCAGCAGGTCAAGGGCGGTACCGTAAAGCCCAGCTCCTTCAGCCGTTTCAGGGACTGGTCATGATAAGACAGGATTTCCCCCTGGATCTGCTGAACGTTGAACACGAAAATATCCAGCTCCCGCCCTGCCGTAACCTTCGGGTCCTTTTGCCGCAGAGATCCGGCGGCGGCGTTTCTGGGGTTCTTGAAGGGCTTTTCCTCCAAAAGCTCCTGGCGCTCGCAGAGCCGCTCAAAGCTGGCATCGGACATATACACCTCGCCCCGCACCTCCAAAAAAGGAACGGGCTCCTTCAATTTTTTCGGCACGGTGCGGATTGTTCTGATATTTTCCGTTACGTCCTCCCCTGTTACGCCATCGCCGCGGGTAGAACCGCGGACAAAAATTCCGTCCCGGTATTCCAGAGCAACGGACAGGCCGTCAAATTTCGGTTCCACAACATATTGGGGATTTGGGATATCCTCCCGTACCCGATTGTCAAAGGCACGCAGTTCCTCCTCGGAAAAGGCATCGTGCAGGCTTTCCAGAGGCACCTCGTGCACCACAGGAGCAAAGGTATTATAGCCCGCTCCCCCCACCTTCTGCGTGGGGGAATCGGGCGTGACAAACTCCGGAAATTCCGCCTCCAGATCCTCCAGCTGCCGGTAGAGCATATCGTATTCGCGGTCGCTGATCTCGGGGTCGTCCTCCGTATAATACTTTTTACTGTGATAGCGGATCTGTTCTCTCAGCTTTTCCAGTTCTACAGCAGCTTCTTTTCTTTCCATCGCGGTCCCTTTCCTTCCGTTCCTGAATGATATTTGGGGCACATTTACCCAAGTGCGGCAAAATATTTCTACGCAAGCACGCTTTACTTTCCTGTCAGCGCCACATTGGGTACTTCTCCTACTACAACAGTCTCCGCCAAAACCGTTTCCGTATGCTCCTCCACCAGCGCTTCAAACCGTTGCGACTGAGAATAGGCCCTGGCCGTCACCGCCATGGTGATGCGGTGACAGCTTTGGTTGACCCCCGCTGAACGGAATTCCGTTTGAAAAGATATATCGGCGGAGGTTTCCAGCTTCAGCTTTACCGGAACCTTGGGGCCGCGCCCGTTGAATACACCGATCTCTGTCAAGCTTCCCACAGGGATCCATGCGGTCACAGTGCCGTTCAAAGACTTCTCCAATCGGGACAGTACACCCGCCTTCAAGGCATTCAGCGCAGTCGTATTGGCGCTGACAGCAGAAATTTCTCCGCTCCCGGCCCGATCGATTGCTACAAGAACATTCTTCTCCGCCTGCAGCTCTTCATTCACCGCCTGACTCATTTGAGAAAGAAGATAACTTCTGGCCGCCGTTTCCGTAAGCTCCTGCGAAACGGAGAAAAGACCGATCTCCGCTACTGTTTCTCCGGAAAACAGCAGCAGCAAAACCGCAATCAAAAGCTTTTTTACCAGCTTTCTTCTCCCAGCCGGAGAACGATAACGAGCCGGAAAATACCGATTCCATATGTATCGCACAAAACCACCCCACTGTTTTATACTACACAGCAAGGATGATTTTTGTGCGCCATTTCTAACCGGGTTCCAGCCCCTTCAGGCGACGAAGCGTTTCTGCTACAGGCAGCCCGACAATATTCGAATAATCTCCGCAGATAGATCGTACCAGCGTTACACCCTTTCCCTCAATCCCATAGGAGCCGGCCCGGCCGCGAGATTCGCCCATGGCGACATACTCCGCAATTTCTTCCTCTGTTAACCGGTAAAAGGTGACCTGGGTTACGCTGTGAAACACCTCTTTCTGTTTCCCGGAAAGCAGGCATACGCCGGTAAAGATCTCATGCGTCCTTCCGGAAAGCCTGCGGAGCATGGATCTCGCGGCCTCATCGTTTTCCGGCTTTCCCAAAATCAGCCCATCGATGCTCACAACGGAATCCGCCGAGATCACCGTGCTTTCCGGGCGCAGCTGAAACACCGCCTCGCCTTTCCGTTGTGCCAAGCACTCCACCGTTTGCGCAGGGGTGTACCCCGGCGGCACCGTTTCCTCCACGCCGGAAACGAATACCTCAAATTCCACCCCCGCCCGCTCCAAAAGCATTTTCCGGCTGGGAGAGGCCGAAGCGAGGATCAAGTGCTTATTCGCCGTCAAATCCATTGGGATTCATCCTTTGCCAGCGCCAGGAATCGGCGCACATATCGTCAAGAGTCTTTTCTGCCTTCCAGCCCAGCTCCTCCCAGGCCTTGGTGCAGTCCGCATAGCACGCCGGGATATCGCCGGGCCGTCTGCTATCGATCACATAGGGGATCTCTTTGCCGACAGCCCTGGAAAAGGCCTCTATCATTTCCAGCACAGAATAGCCCTTGCCCGTTCCCAAATTGTATACCTTCAGCCCACAGGCTCCTTTTTCAAAAAGCTTCAGGGCCGCCGCATGGCCTTTCGCCAAATCCACCACGTGAATATAATCTCTCACGCCTGTGCCGTCCGGCGTAGGATAGTCATTGCCGAACACATGCACCTTTTCCCGCTTACCAACGGCGGTTTGGGTGATATAGGGAACCAGATTATTGGGGATCCCGTTGGGATCCTCTCCAATTTTTCCGCTTTCATGGGCGCCTACCGGGTTAAAATAGCGAAGCAGAATAGGATTGAATTCCGGATCGGCATGGGCGCAGTCTGTAAGGATCCGTTCGATCATCAGCTTTGTGGCGCCGTAAGGATTCGTGGTGGAAAGAGGAAAATCCTCCCGGATCGGCACAGAGGCCGGATCTCCGTATACCGTGGCGGAGGAACTGAACACAAAATTGTGAACGCTGAATTCCCGCATGGCCTGCAGCAGAGAAAGCGTGGACTCCAAATTGTTTTGATAATACCGCAGCGGGATAGCTACCGATTCCCCCACCGCCTTCAGTCCGGCAAAGTGGATCACAGCGTCGATCTTTTCCTTTTGGAACACTTCCCGCATTTTCTGAAGGTCGCAAACATCATATTCATAGAACGTCACTTGCTTTCCGCTGAGCTCTTCGATCCGCTCTACCGCCACGCACTTGCTGTTGCACAGGTTATCTACGATCACTACATCGTACCCCTGCTCCAGCAAAACAATGGAGGTATGGCTGCCGATATACCCGGCGCCGCCGGTCACTAAAATTTTCACCGTGAAATCATCCTTTCCCATCGCTGCGTCATATCTTGTTTTTCCCGTACACGTACCTTTCCGATACAACCCCATTATAAGAAATCCCTCAGGAAAACACAAGAGATTCCGACCAGGAAGGCAAAATATTATTGAAACAGCGCAAGATAAGAAAGGTTTTCGATATACAAAGGTTTTTGACTGGGTAAGCAAAATGCTGTTACTCATGCGAAATACTATTCGGTTGTTGGCACAATCAACACCTTAAAGAAATGCCAAAACTTTCTATAACTTTAGAAAGTTTGGATTTTAGGAACTTTCTTAAAACTTTTTCATTATTCACTCTAACCTCTAACTTCCCAAAAATCGACCCATCCTCTTAGTGAAAAGCGAAGATTGAATAGTGAAAAAGTAAAAATCGACAAGCCTCTAAAAGCGGCTTGTCGATTTTTGGCGGAGAAGGAGGGATTTGAACCCTCGCGCCAGTTTCCCGACCTACTCCCTTAGCAGGGGAGCCCCTTCACCACTTGGGTACTTCTCCATGGTGAAATTTATCTTTTAGCTTATGTAACTGAATAAACAGGTGGCGGAGAGGAAGAGATTCGAACTCTTGGTCCCTTGCGGGATCACTAGTTTTCAAGACTAGCTCCTTAAACCACTCGGACACCTCTCCATATCCAGTGCGGGTATTATACTACCACAATCTCCCTGCAAATGTCAATCCTTTTTCGGTATTTTTTCGCCGGGAGATCAAAACTCCGTTTTCTTGCAGATCTCGCACAGGGCCATGGCCGGCAGCGCGAGGCCGCACCACAAGAGAGAATACGGCAAACAGATCTGCCCCATCACATTCATAGGCATATCGGAATAGTCCCATACATTGCAGCCCATCAGATCATTGAAAATGAGGCCTGTAGCCATCTCCACGCCTGTAATGATAGCGGAACCAGTCACACAGCGAAAGGAAAGCCTTCTTCCTCTCATTTTTTCACAGCATACCTTATTGATCAAATATAAACACAGGCCGCCTGCCAGCGCCATGGAATAATGGGTCCTTCCCCGCCAGATCATTTCCAAGGTGGGATAGGCGCAACTTCCCGTCAAAAAAATCAAGCCTTCTTTACTCACAAGCTACCTCCGCCGAAAATGGTGAAAGTAGTATTGCCCGACAGAAAAGCAATTAACCGTCAAAGAGTTCTTTACCGGAAAATCCCAGCAAAGCTTACTGTGTGTCTGACAACCTGATTTCCCGCTCTAAAACATCGGCAAAGCTTTGAATTTCTTTCCCAAGGCCGCCGCACCAGCGCCGCCACTGGGTCTCCTCATGAAACAAATAAGGATTTTTCCGCAGCAGCAAGGCTTTACGCAATACTTCCGGGTTCGGGCAAAACTGATTTTCCAGCGCCCATTCGCCTGCCGCTGTTTTCGCGATCACTGTTCCGCTGCGAAGCGTGTAAAGACAGCGCGCAATGTCAAAAAGCCACCCGCAGGAATACAGGGTTTCCCCTGTTTCTGAAGCATGCTCCCGAATACCGTGATAATGAGCTACCACTCCCTTTCGCAGCTTCTCAAAGGTCGGCAGCTTTCCCTGACCGCGCCGGTCTGTTCCGCAAAGCGGTATGCCGTTTTGCAAAAGCTCGTACAGCGAAAAGCAGTCCAAGGTAAATTCGGAACGAATGCGCTGGCCGCTGGTTCCCCAATACACAGCTCTGGAAGGCTCTTCCTTCCAAAAGGCCTCTTCCCACAAAATACCGCCTTCAAAGGTGCGGTAAACCGGATCTTTCCGGCTGCTTTGAAGTTTTTGCCGCAGCTCCAAAAGGGTTCCTGCTTCCTGCTCAGAAAGCGGCTGTTCTGTCAGGCAGAGAAAATCAATGTCGCTCCAGCCGGGCTTATAGTCGTTCAGCGCAACAGAGCCAAAGAGATAGCAGGATACGGGATAAGCAAGGATCGATCGAATCTCTTCACACAGGCGATCACATTTTTCTCGCAGCGTCTGTTCCATGGGTTTTCTCCTTCCGATAATGAGATACTTTGTTTTAGTCTATCACAAATCAGAAGCTTCTGCAAGAACAAGCGGCGCTCAAAATCAGCATAAAATGGCATAAACATACCAGATTCTGGCAGGAAATCACGCAATAAAAAAGCTATCATTGTCATAGAATCAGGTTCTGATACAGAAAAGAAAGGGTGTGCTCACATGGAAAGCAAAAAGCCGGTAAAGGTCGCAATGATCGGCGTTGGCGCCATCAGCGGTATTTACCTGCAAAACATCACGAATACCTTTCGGGAAGTAGAGCTTACAGGTTTGTGCGATCTCATCCCGGAGCGGGCGGAAAAGGGTGCCGCTTATGTAACAGGCGAGATCGAAAAGGGTGCGCAGGCGCCCCGGCCAAAAATCTACCGGGATATGTTTGAAGCCTTTAACGACCCTGAGGTGGAGGTCATACTGAATCTTACCAGGCCCTATGAGCATTTTGAGGTAACGAAGCAGGCCCTGCTTCACGGGAAGCATGTCTACTCTGAAAAGCCTTTGGGCGTGGATATGGAGGAAGCGAACGAGCTGATCTCTCTGGCCGAGGAGCACGGACTGCTGTTAGGCGGCGCACCGGATACCTTTATGGGTGCCGGGGTCCAAACCGCCCGCAGGCTTATAGAGGACGGTATGATCGGTGAGCTTGTGGGAGCCAGCTGCGCCATGGTATGCCACGGACACGAGACCTGGCACCCGGATCCTGAGTTTTACTACAAACGGGGCGGCGGCCCCATGCTGGATATGGGCCCATATTACATTACCGCCCTGGTTCAGCTTTTGGGAGAAGCAAAAGGCGTAATGGGAATGACAAAAAAGTCCTTTCCCCAGCGGCTGATCACTTCGGAACCCCACCGCGGAGAAATCATTGATGTGGACGTAGATACTTATCTTGCGGGAATGATCGAATTTTCCAGTGGGGCAATCGCCCAGGTGTTCACCACCTTCGATGTTCATTACACCGCCCAGGCCCGGTTTGAGGTATACGGCACCAAAGGCAGCCTAATGGTGCCCGATCCCAACACCTTCGGCGGGCCGGTGCTGCTTCTGCGCCCGGAAGACGCTGCCGCGGCCCCCAAAACCGATCCGGGACTGGCCCGGCATGGCGTGCCGGATTTTTACGCAGGCTGGAAGGAAATGCCTCTGCTTTATGACTATGCGGAAAACAGCCGGGGCCTGGGGCTTGCGGATCTGTGCAAAGCGCTGCGCACTGGGCGGGAGCACCGGGCAAATTACCAGCAGCAGCGCCACGTGCTGGAGCTCATGACAGACTTCTCCCGTTCCTGTGAGGCAAAAGCCTATCTTCCCCTGCAAACGCACTATTCCCCCTCGGCACTGATGAAAAACAATCCCATGCACGGCATTTTAGACGATTGATTTTACGAAGCGGCTATAGTATACTATAAATCACTCAGAAAAGGATGAAAAATAATGAAAGCAGCATACACAGGCTGGACCTGGATCCATGGCGATGAAGAAACCGCCAAAAAGCAGTTGGAGCAATCCTTCCGGGAATGCAAATTTTTGGGCTACGATACCGTGGAAAATTTTGCGTTTATCCGCGATTATTACAAGAATGACCCCAGCGAGCTGAAAAAGCTGGCGGCCTCCTGCGGCGTGGAGCTGGTAAACCTTTACGGCCATTTTTCTCTGGACGTGGAAGCTTCCTTAAAAACCGCCATGGAGCAGGTGGATTTTCTGGCGGAGATCGGCGGTACCTGGTATAACTGCCAGCACGGCGGCTTTGGTGAGGCGCCCTTTGAACGGCCCACTGATCCCGCGATGCTCGATCTCATTTGTGAGATCGCAAACAGGCTGGGAGCCTATGCAAAGGAAAAGGGCGTTACCGTATGCTTCCACCCCCACTACGGCACCTGCGTGTTCAGTCAAAGTGATATTGATTATTTTGCCGCCCATACCGATCCCGCTTTTGTTTCCTTCTGCTTTGATACCGCCCATACCACTCTGGCTGGTATGGACCCCGCGGCGCTGATCCGCCAATACGGCAGCCGTGTTGCCTACATGCATTTGAAGGACGTGGATACTTATGCTCTTTCCAAGGCGGAGGGACAGGCAAAGATGGCCTCCTTCCGAGCTCTGGGCCACGGCACTGTGGATTTTCCCGCTGTGAAGGCCGCGCTGGAGGAAGTGGGTTATGACGGTGTGCTCTGTGTTGAGCTTGATCGCCCTGAGGTCTGCAATTTCCATTCCGCTGAAGTATCCCGCATTTATTTAAGAGACGTTTTAAGAATATAAACCCGGCACAATATGGCCCGGGAAAGGAGAAAAGCCTATGGAGCACCATGCGTTTTTTGAAAACCGCACAGAGCGTTTCCATGCGGTCTCCTGCCCGGGCTTTTCCTTTCCTCCCCATCTTCACCCACAGCTGGAGCTGCTTTTTGTAAGGGAAGGCACGGCGGGAATTACCGTTGGAGACCACAGCGCCGTATTGCCAAAGGGAAGCCTTGTGGTGATCTTCCCAAACCAGATCCACAGCTACCAAAGCACGGAGGAAGGCGCTGTGATCACCATGCTGATTGCCGACCCTTCCTATGCGGGCGGTCATTTGGATTCTTTGCTGCGCTTCTACCCCACTGTTCCTTTTTTGGAAGCGGTGCACCCCAACATTCTTTTTGCCATAGACGAGCTTTTGAAGGAACAGGAAAAGCCAAAACCGGACGAGGCCGTTTACGCGCCGCTGATCCAGCTGATCCTGGCCCGTGCTTTACCGGAGCTGGAGCTGCGGCAAAAACGCGGCAACCACCACCAAAATCTGATCTGGCAGATCGCGAGCTATGTAAATGAGCATTACCAGGAGCCTCTCACTTTGGCGATGCTGGCCAAAGGCGTGGGGATCAGCCCCGGAAGGCTTTCTCATGTATTTTCCGAAAAGATCGGGCAAAGCTTTCCCGCGTATCTGGCCCATATCCGTCTTTCCCATGCGCAGGCGCTGTTGCAGGGAACCGAGCTCTCTATTACGGAAATCGGAGAAGAATCCGGCTTTGAAAGCCAGCGCACCTTCTTTCGGGTTTTCCGCCGCTATCATGGCACAACCCCCATGGAATACCGAACTCAGAGCCGAGCGGGAGAAAAAAGTGAAAAGTGAGGAGGATTTTTCTTGTCTGATGTTACCTTGCTGCGCCAGGCCGAAGCTCTGATAGAAGGAGAGCGAAGGCTGATCCCCAATCTCGCAAACCTTTCCGCCCTGTTATGGGAAAGACTGGAAACTATCAACTGGGTCGGCTTCTACCTGATGGAAGAGGGAAAGCTTTTGCTGGGGCCTTTTCAGGGAAAGCCTGCCTGCATTCATATCCCTCTGGGAAAGGGCGTCTGCGGTACTGCCGCGGCGGAAAGAAAAACACTTCTGGTGCCGGAGGTGCATGAATTTTCCGGCCACATTGCCTGTGACAGCGCCAGCCGCTCCGAACTGGTGGTTCCCTTGCTGGAGCCTTCTAAAAAGGTTTTAGGGGTCCTGGACATCGACAGCCCTCTCCCCTCCCGTTTTACGGAAGAAGACGCCAGAGCTATGGAGAAGCTGGCTGATCTCATCGTTTCGGCTTGCGATTGGAGTAGTGGCTTACAATGAAGAAATTTTTTCGCTCTCTGTTTGCCGGTTTTCCGATTATTTTGCTTTTGTGGGCGTTTCCTATGCAGGCCTCAGCTAACGCCGCGGAGCCACCCTGTTTTACGGTGGTTGTCAACAACGCGCCAAAAGAGTTGAAGCTCTCTGTAGAGTATGCGGACGGGAACGACTGTGAGCTTCTGGAGCTGGGCCCACAAGACAGCCGCGTCTGGGAACGCTACTACAGATTTTTCTTGATACACAACGAAGCTTCAGAACTCAATTTACAAAAAATGCGGCTTCGTGTGGAGTTTGAAAGCACAAGCTTTACTTGCGCTTTTCCTCAGGAATGCACCCGACTTTACAATGGCCTGATCATCCTAAACTTGAAACAGCGCACTCTAAGTACGAAAGCCTCTGCTTTACGCACTTTTCTTCTGGTATCACTTCGTATTTTGCTGACTCTTCTCATTGAAGGACTGGTATTTTTTCTGTTTGGTTACCGAAAAAAAGGCAGTTGGCTTTTGTTTGTTCTTACAAATTTGGTCACACAATTGGGCCTTAATTTTCTTATTCTCGTCGGTGCTTCCTCTGCGGACCCCTCTTCCCATTCTTTCCTGATTTTCTTCTTACTTGTCAGTGAAGTGTTGATTTTTCTGACTGAACTTCTTGTTTTTACGATCAGATTGCGGGAACGCTCTAAAGGGCGTGCCGCACTTTGTGCTTTGGCCGCCAATACCGCCAGCTTGCTTTTGGGCAGTCTATGCCTGATGTATCTTCCATTCTAGGCCGAAAAACTCTCTCCAGCGCAAGCAGCACTCCCGAATACATGCGGCAGGGAAAATTTCAAAGAATTTATTTCTGATTTTCAGTCGTTTTCTTTTGCCTGATAGCAACACCCCTTGAAGTAGATAACACACTACTTCAAGGGGTGCCTATTGTTTAGCGTTCAGCAATTTCAGTTTTTTGGCATTCAGTATGATCACTCTGATTTTTCAGCAGGATATCTCTATATCCCGCGGTAATGTTTTTATACCAACGGGAAAAAGAGTGGAACAAAAACCATAATACCAAGATAGCCTACTAAAGAAAGGAGCCAACCATATTTTAGATAGTCAGAAAACTCGTATCCAGCTACCTGCGTCATGGTAATCTGGGCAGCAGCCAGAGGCGTACAACAGGCAATACTGGCTGCTAAAGTGATGCCTACACAGAATGGCATATAAGAAAAACCGTACTGTTCACACAGAGAAAACGCCACTGGAAGCACAATAATAAGCGCGGTAGAATTTGTAATAAACTGACTGATCAACAGGGTCAACAAAGTCAGCACCGCAAAGATCAGTAATGGCGAGGCTACTTTTCCCAAAGCTAAAGATGCTGTCTGTTCAATCAACTCTCCAGACCCTGCCACGGTCAACCCCTCGGCAAGGCCCAGACAAGTAGCCAGAAACACCACCGACTCCCAATGCAGCTTTTTAACGATATCTCTCATGTGGCAGCAACCGGTAAGAACACACAGCATAGCGGCACACATAGCGGTTTCCGCAGTGGGCAACAGAGAAAACGCATAAGAAATTATCATCAAGATAATGATGACAAACATGATCGTCAGTTTTTTCTTGTTCACACCGTTTTCCTGCGCCTTGCTGTGCTCATTCTCGTCAAGACCCATATTCACTTCCGGACGCTGGCCCCATACTCTCTTACTGTTCCGATATCCCCAAGTAAGGGCAAAAATCAGAAATAATGCGAACAGGCACAGTCCCGGCCCTGTCAGTGTCCACATACCCATTTCTTTTCCTACCATCTGGCTCATCAGTCCATTAGCCGTAAGCTGAGGGGTACAGCCCACAAGAGTACTGGCTCCGCCAAACATGATGGCACAAGAAATGGGCAGGGTCAAATTACGCCGTTTCATGCTCTCTGAACTAGTACAGACGCTGTCGATAATAGGAATATAGGCGGAAAGGATAGCGGTATTGGCCAGAAACATGGAAGCCAACCCTGTCACTACACAGCTTACCGCAAGAAAGATCCATTCATTTCCTCTGGACCAGCGAATAATGGCTTTCCCTATGACTTGAGCGGCGCCGGTCTGAAACATGGCAATACCCACAATCATAGTGCTGGCCATCAGCAGCACTATGCTGCTGGAAAAGCCGGAAAATACTTCCTGAAAGCTGGCTACCCGCGTCAGTACCATAAGCAGGCACCCCAAGCAGCCTGTGACCGCCAAAGGAAGCCGCTCGGTAAGGAAAAGAACAACACATATTCCTAAGATGATAAGACCCAAAACATCTGGTTGCATTTCATGACCCCACAAAAAGGAACCATGTCTGCCTTCCTCCGACAAGAAAAGAATCTGCCGGGGCGAAAACAGGCATGGTCAAATTCGCCTTTTAGAAAGTAAGAATGTGGAAACGAAGCTTAAACGATAGTCCAGCCGCCGTCTACCAGCAAAAGCTGTCCGGTAACATAGCTGGAAGCATCGGAAGCCAAATACAGCATGGCTCCGTTTAACTCACCGGGATTACCACGCCGGCCCATGGGACAGTTGTTCTTAATGGAGTTTTCGTATTTATCGTCAGCCACCTTATCGGACATCTCACTGGCAAAGTAGCCGGGGCCCAGAGTGTTAACGGTAATGCCGCTCTTAGCCCATTCCGCAGCCAGAGCCTTCGTCATCATATATACGGCACCCTTTGCGGTGGAATAGCCGGAACGGGGCACCCCATTCATAGTAACCTGACAATGGAAAGAACCAATATTGATAATCTTGCCATAGTTTTGCTTCAGCATGACCTTCCCCACCTCACGGGCAAAGTAGAACACGCCGTTTACGTTTGTATTGATCACACGCTCCCATATCTCGTCGGTAGTGTCCACAACAGGAGTGGCAAAACCGGCAGCCGCATTATTGATCAGAATATCAATGCGTCCGAATTCTTTTTCAGCCGTTTCTACAGCATTTTTGATTTGCTGTGTGTCCGTAACATCACAAGGCACCACTACACATTTTACGCCGTAAGCTTCTACTTCCTTCTTCACTTCTTCCAGCTTTTCCACGCGGCGGGCCACAATAGCAACGTTGGCCCCCTGCTCTGCCAAACAGATCGCAAACTGTCTTCCCAGTCCGGAAGAAGCACCGGTGACGATTGCGTTTTTGCCGCTAACATCCAAATAATTTTTCATCTTGGCACACTCCTTCTAAAAAACTGATGCAATGATAAAACGAAAAGTTCGTAATATGATCTTTGCGGATATCCAGCCATTTATCCCGGCGTATAGCCCATTGCTTCGATTTGCTTTTTGCTGCTGTGATTGGAAAGGAAATACAGAACGGCCACCAATACCATCAATGCCGCAAAAATAATCCAGGCTATGAGATAGCTGCCGGTAATATCAAAAATAAAGGAAGCTATTGTAGGGCCAATGATCTGTCCTACATTACCGGCCATGTTCATCCATCCGCTCATAACGCCATACTCTTTATCTCCGAAGTTGTATGTAATGATCAGGAAAGGAATAACAGAAGGAACAGCTCCGCCAATCATATATAGCGGAATCATTACAGTTGAGAAAGTCATATTAGTCGCAGCCAACGCCAAACAGACAAACACCCCCGCATAGAACAGCGGCGCAATCACTGAGGTGCGCTTGATATGCAGTACATCTGTCAATACGCCCAGCAAGAATTTGCCTAACACCAAAGTACCCAGAGCGCCCGCATAAATTACGGCGGCGTTATCCCCGTTACCGGTCAAGTCAGTAAAGTACGCTTTGCAGTGATACGAAAATGCCGAAGCACCGATCATGGTAACAAGACCGGCGATCCACATTAGCCACCACCGGGTAGTTTTCAAAGCCTGCTTACCAGTAATACCGGCTTTTTGTGCCGGAACCTCATTCCCTGCCGCTTCTTTTTCGCCCAGTACCGGATCGCCGATACGAGTTTCAAAGCCCTTATCGCTGGGCATGCTGACCACCAAAAGAGCAATAGGGATCATCAGGGCATTAATGCCAGCCATCGCCAGATAACCAGTACGCCAACCAGTGGAGGTGATAATGCCGTTAATAATATTGATCCACACCAAAGCACCCGCACCGCTGCCAAGCATAGCAATGGACATAGCCGTTCCCTTGATTTTGGGACCAAACCAGTTACTTACCATAATCGTAGCAGGCAAATTGGTAGCACCGGCCCAACCAATACCTTGGAGAGCCGCCAAAACATAAAGCTGCCACAAAGAAGTAACACGAGACATCAGCACATAACAAATACTGGTTAAAGCTACACAAGCGACCAGTACCCATTTTACCGGATACTTTTTATAAATTTTTCCAATGACGATGGAACAAAGCAGCATCGTCAGGGTCATAAGCGTATTTGTCTGAGTATACGCAGTACGTGTGATACCTAATTCTTCTGTGACTGGAGTTAAGAACAGCGGCGCACAGTTCACCTTAATAACATAACAGATGAACATAGGCATAAACGCACATATCAGCATAATCCAGCCGTAATAGAACCTGCCATCGACCTTAAAAATGTTTTTTTTCAAGGTAAACATCCCTCTCGAAAAATTTTGATAACTGATGGAACAAGATAAATCGGTTCTTAACTTTTTATCACCTCCTCAAATTTTTTTATAAAAGCAGCGTCAATTTGGAAAACGCCACTTTTCATTGCTTATGATAGCTTCGCTTCTCACACAGAAAAGCGATCAGTAATACCAAGAGAGAAAAAACAAAAGTGGCTACATTTTGAAATGTTTTTGCCTGATACAAAAATACACTTCTTACAGCTGCGCTTTCCTCACTCAGTTCTCTTATCAGTCAATACTGTGCCCGCACGTTTTTTACGGCATGCATCATAAATGCATGCCGTAAATTCCGTTTCTATAATAAAACTACTTACCGCTCAAATACTCGTCAATAGACTTGGCGGCCAGCTTGCCGGCGCCCATGGCGGAAATTACGGTAGCGGCCCCGGTTACGGCGTCGCCGCCGGCATATACGCCCTCGCGGCTGGTCAGACCGGTATCCTCATTGATAATAATGCCGCCCCACTTCTGGGTCTCCAGACCCTTGGTGGTAGACTTGATCAGCGGGTTGGGAGAGGTGCCGATGGACATAACAACGGTATCCACGTCCAGAACAAACTCGCTGCCCTCTACGGGAATGGGACGGCGACGGCCCTTTTCATCAGGCTCACCCAGCTCCATCTTGATACACTTCATGCCGGTTACGAAGCCATTTTTAGGATCACGCCGGTCATCGGGATTTTCATAGCCCAGGATCTCTACCGGGTTATTGAGTACGCGGAAATCGATGCCCTCTTCCATGGCATGCTCCACCTCTTCCTTACGGGCGGGGAGCTCCTCCAGAGAACGGCGATATACGATATAAACCTTTTCAGCACCCAAACGAAGCGCAGTTCTGGCAGCGTCCATGGCCACATTTCCGCCGCCTACCACGGCAACTTTGCCGCCCTTCATAATGGGGGTAACAGGATCGTCCAGATAGGACTTCATCAAATTGCTGCGGGTCAGGAATTCGTTGGCGGAATACACTCCCTTTAAGGACTCGCCGGGGATATTCATAAAATTGGGCAGACCGGCGCCGGAGCCGATAAATACGGCTTCATACCCCTGCTCAAACAGCTCATCGACCGTCAGCGTCTTGCCGATGACGATATTGGTCTCCATGTCCACGCCCATCGCCACCAGGTTATCCACTTCCTGCTGCACAATGGCCTTGGGCAGACGGAACTCCGGAATACCGTAAACCAGTACGCCGCCGGCGGTATGTAAGGCTTCAAACACAGTGACTTTATAGCCCTTCTTGGCAAGATCACCCGCACAGGTCAGGCCGGAGGGACCGGAGCCTACAATAGCCACCTTGTGGCCGTTGGAAGGAACAGGCTGGGGCTTTTCTGTAGCGTGGGCATTGTGCCAATCTGCCACAAAGCGCTCCAAACGGCCAATGCCGACAGGCTCGCCTTTAATGCCACGAACACACTTGCTTTCACACTGGGTCTCCTGGGGGCATACGCGGCCGCAAACGGCAGGTAAACTGGAAGTGATATTGATGATCTGATAAGCGCCCTCAAAATCCCCTTCCTTGATCTTCGCGATAAATTCAGGAATATGAATATTGACGGGGCAGCCGGTTACGCAAGGCATATTTTTGCAGTTTAAGCACCGCATGGCCTCATCAATGGCAACCTCTTCAGAATAGCCTGTAGCGACCTCCTGGAAGTTATGCGCACGAACCGCCGCCTCCTGAGTGGGCATGGGGTTCTTCTTCGGGTTCATATTGGCTGGCATTTCTAGCATCTTCCTTTCCTTGGGCTGGGAGCTTTTCGGCACATTTCGCCTCCCCCCTACAGCCCAAATGCTGTTTTCAGTTTTTATTTCTTAAAGAGATTGCAGGTTTCCTCGTAGGCATGCCGCTCAAAATCGTGATACATGGCACCTCTGGACATGGCCTCGTCAAAATCTACCTCGTAGCCGTTGAAATCGGGACCGTCTACACAGGCGAATTTCGTTACCTTCTTGCCATCCTGGTTCAGGGTCAGGCGGCAGCCGCCGCACATGCCGGTGCCATCGATCATAATGGGGTTCATAGACACTGTGCAGGGAATTCCGGTAGGCTTTGTAGCGGCCACAACAAATTTCATCATGATCAGCGGCCCAATGGTGATCACCTGATCAAAGGTTTCCCCAGCGCCGAACATTTCGTTCAGAGGAACGCACACATTGCCTTCTCTGCCGTAGGAGCCGTCGTCCGTCATGACAAACAGGCGGCTGGAAGCGGCGCGGAACTCGTCCTCCAAAATGAGCAGGTCCTTGGAGCGGAAGCCGATCACAGAGGTCACGTCACAGCCCAGCTCGTGCAGCTTCTGCGCGATGGGCAGGGCAATAGCACAGCCCACGCCACCGCCGACGATGCAGACCTTTTTCAGGCCCTCGGTATGGGTGGCGACGCCCAGCGGGCCGACAAAGTCATGCAGAGAATCGCCCTCTTCCAAGTGATTCAGCTTTTCCGTGGTAGCGCCGACGATCTGGAAAATGATCGTAACAGTGCCCTTCTCACGGTCGTAGCCGGCCACGGTAAGAGGAATACGCTCCCCCGCTTCATCCACACGCAGGATGATAAACTGGCCGGGCTCCGCTTTGGCAGCAACGAAGGGAGCTTCGATCTCCATCTTTGTCACTGTGGGATTTAATTCTTTTTTGCTTACGATTTTGTACATAGCACTTACTCCTTATCAGGAACTTGATTGTAAAATATTATACCGCAGTTTTTACTCAGGGTCAAACGGTAATTCACAAAAAACAAAAAAATATCAAATTTTTTTCTGATACAGAGAAATTCTTTACAGAAATCCTATTTTTCTTATCATTGCAAAACCGCCGGGGCATTGCCCCGGCGGCCATACTATTAACTGTTTTTAGAAATCAACTTCCGTATCGTAATAGCAGCACTTCAGCAGCTCCTCCATCTCCTTCTGGCTGGGCTGGCGGGGATTGGAGCCGGTACAGGCATCTCCAATGGCGTTCTTGGCGATCTCAGGCAGCCTCTCCAAGAACACTTCTTCCGGCACAAAGCCATTTTCAGCAGGATAGCTGTCTGCTCCGTAATTTTTGATGCAGTGCGGGATCTTCAGATCGTCATTCATGCCGCGAAGGTATCTGATCAGCAGCGTTACCTTTTCTTCTTCGCTGGAGCCGCCCAGGCCCATGGAATCGGCGATCTCGCCATAGCGCTTTTTCGCTTCGGGATCTTTGGCGTTAAAGGCAATGACCTTCGGCAGATACATGGCGTTGGCAGCGCCGTGAATAATGTGAGCGCCATAGTCGGCAAAGGCGGCGCCGGTTTTGTGCGCCATGGAATGAACGATACCCAGCAGCGCGTTGGAGAAAGCCATACCGGCCAGGCACTGGGCATTGTGCATACTGTCACGCTTTGCCATATCACCATGATAGGAATCCACCAGATCCTTCTGGATCATTTTAATGGAATGAAGCGCCAGAGGATCTGTATAATCACAATGGGCGGTAGAAACATAGGCCTCAATAGAATGCGTCATGGCGTCCATACCGGTATGGGCAACCAGCTTTTGCGGCATGGTTTCCGCCAGATCAGGATCGACAATGGCTACATCGGGTGTGATCTCAAAATCTGCAATGGGGTACTTGATCCCTTTCTGATAATCGGTGATAATGGAGAAGGCCGTCACCTCAGTAGCTGTACCGGAGGTGGAAGAAATAGCGCAGAAATGAGCTTTTTTCCGAAGCTTCGGAAGCCCAAACACCTTGCACATATCTTCAAAAGTCACCTCAGGATACTCATACTTGATCCACATGGCTTTCGCCGCGTCAATGGGAGAGCCGCCGCCCATGGCAATGATCCAGTCCGGCTGGAACTTCAGCATGGCATCGGCCCCCTTCATGACAGTCTCCACAGAAGGATCGGCCTCAATTCCCTCAAAAAGCTCGACCTCCATGCCGGCTTCCTTTAAGTAAGAAACAGCTTTATCCAAAAAGCCAAAGCGCTTCATGGAGCCGCCGCCAACGCAGATGATCGCACGCTTGCCTTCCAACGTTTTCAGGGCTTCTAAAGCGCCCTTTCCATGATACAGATCTCTGGGCAGTGTAAACCGTGCCATACTACAGCTCTCCTTTGTAAAATATTTTTTCAGCAGCTTCTGCTGAGCAAAACTTTATAACGCAAGTATAACGTTTTCCATTCCGAAAGTGAAATATGAATCTCTATATAGCAGGAGCGTTTCTTCCTCAAAAACACCACTTTTTCACTTTTCTTTTCTTATCCACTTTTCGCCGGTCAAGCGAACATCAAAAAAGCTCTTCTTATGAATTTTAGAATCTCGTTAAATTTATAACGAGCTCAGTGCTTGTCAACAATTTAACATTCTTAAGTTTTTCGTTTTAATATTCCTTTCAAAAATTAATTTTTGAAGAATGGGAAAATTCGATTTTAAAAGCAGTCCTCAAAATGATGAAAACTGCCATATCAATTTTGATATGGCAGTTTTCATCATCAGTTTTATAGTTCAAGATTTTGGCAGTTTTCTGCCGCGAAGCGCTTGTACAAACTTTCGGGCGGTATCCGTAAAACGGTATTTTTCAGAATAAAGCAACGCTTCCTGAAAACGTTCCTCCAGGAAAGCACAGCCGCGTTGAACAAGGCCGTACCTGTCCAAGATTTCTTTTTGCACCGGCGCTGTCCACATATAGGAATATCCCGCCTGCTGGAGAATAGAAAACTGTTCCCCGCTGTCACAGAAAAGACTTTTCCCCGATAAATCAGTCGTTTTCTTCTCCGTGTTTGCCTTTTCCAGAAAAGGAACAGAGGGATCCTCGCAGAAAATTTCCAAATAGCCTTTCAGGTCGTTGGAAGAGATTTCCTGCTTCTTGGCCAAAGGGTGACGATAGGAAAAGAGAAGCACCTGCCGGTACTCCCAAAGCGGCTCACTTTTTATCTGCCGCTCCTTCAAAAAATCTGCCAGTCTTTTCTCCGCAGAGCAGGGATAGCGTATTACGCCTAAATGACATTCAGCCTCAACCAGCATACGAATCGCTTCAAAGGTGCTCGTTCCCTGGAGCTTTATTTCCAGTGCGTCTTCCTTTTCCAAGCTTTCCAAAAAGCTGGAAAGCCCCGCCGGAATAGCGCTTCCCCTGGGAATTGCGATTTTTAAGCACCTCTTCCCTTTTCCGGAAAACAGGAGCTCCATTTCCTCCAGCTGCTCCAAAATGGACTCTGCGTATTCCAAGAAAACTTCCCCCTTCGCAGTGGGGATCACGCCCTTGCTGCTTCTTTTGAAGATAGGAAATCCCAGGTCATCTTCCACTTCTTTAATAATGCGGCTTAAATTTGGCTGGGCCATATACAAATTTTCCGAGGCCTGTGTAATAGAGCCGGTGCGTTCCACCTCTACCATGTATCTGAAAAATTGGGTATTCATCTACTTTAGCCACCCTCTTTTCTGTCCCGCAAATTTCACGGGAACCACGCTGCTTCTCAAACAGCGCGGTATTGCTCCTGAAGCCAGGTTTGTACCTCGGACAGTCCCTGTTCACTGAGGGAAAAAGAAGCCTCCTGCCGTTCCTTGGCCCTTTCAAAGCAAACATCTGTTGTCCATGTATAGGCGATCAGTTTCTCATTTTCCCGATCCGGATACACGAGATACCGAAGCAGCGCGCCTGTTTTAGGGTCTTTTGTTTTGCTGCCGGTAAAAGTATTGCCTTCCGTAAAAAAAGTCAATTTTTGCAGATCCATCACTTCTGTTTCCATAAAAACACGCCGCCCCTCACAGTAAAATACATTTAAGGCAACCCCGCGCAAAGATTGTGCGCAAGAAGTTGCGCAAGAGTTAATTTCCGATTAACTCTCCAGATTTTTCGTCAGAGTGCACAGATTGAGTGCAGTCAATCTCGCGATTGACAAGCGAAAGCTGTACGCTCTGACGGAAAATATGCAAGCAAATTGTGTACAAAGGCCTCCGGCCGGTCTTTGTGCGGGGTTGCCTTAAATTATATACTAAAGTAAAACATCCCGCAACAAAAATATCAACCGCATACTGTCTTTTCCGTTCGCATAGTTTTGGATAAAGCATTCTGGAAAGGGGTTGCGGTATGGTAATTCACACAGTCAGACCGGGAGATACCGTATGGAGGCTGGCCCGTCAATACGGCGTATCCGCCAGCCGAATCATCAGCGATAACGGCATCAGAAATCCTCAGCAGCTGCCCATAGGACAGGCACTGATCATTCTCATTCCGGAGCTCACATACACCGTACAGCCGGGCGACACCCTGGGAACCATCGCGGCGCGGTTTTCCGTGCCGGAAATCGTACTGCTCCAAAATAACCCCGAATTGATCTTTTCTTCTTATCTCATGGCAGGTCAGACCATTGTGATCCATTTTCAGGAGCCAAAGCGCCGGGAGGTATTCATCAACGGCTACGCCTATCCCTATATCCGCCGGGATATCTTGCTGCGCTCCCTGCCCTATCTCACCTATCTCACGATTTTTGGCTACGGCTTCACCGAAACAGGAGAGCTGATCCCTATTGACGACCAGGCCATGATCAACCTTGCCTATGAATACCGGGCAGCCCCTGTGATGCTGCTTTCCTCCATCACAGAGAACGGCAATTTCAGCGAGCAGAGAGCCAGCCTGCTGTTTCGGGATATTCCCTTACAGGATAAGCTGCTGGATCAGATCGTGGCGGTCATGAAGGAAAAGGGTTATCTGGGGCTGGATATCGATTTTGAGTTTGTCAACCCGGAGGATGCGGGGAATTTCCAAAACTTCCTGCGCCGCTCCATAGAGCGAATGCACGCGGAGGGCTTTTTTGTCAACGTGGACTTGGCCCCCAAATCCTCAGCCGGACAGGCGGGGCTCCTGTACGAATCTCACGATTACGCCGCCATCGGCGCGCTGGCCGATACAGTGCTGCTGATGACCTACGAATGGGGCTATACTTATGGACCGCCCATGGCGGTAGCGCCCTTAAACCAGGTGAGAAGAGTCATCGAATACGGTGTTTCCGCGATCCCTGCGGAAAAGATCCTGATGGGACTGCCGAATTACGGCTATGACTGGATTCTTCCTTTTGAACGGGGGATCACAAGGGCTACTGCCATCGGCAATGAATACGCGGTAGAGATCGCTCAAAGAAACAACGTACCGATCCAATTTGATAACACCGCCTATTCCCCCACCTTTGAATATTTCGGGAACGCAAACCGAAATCATGTGGTTTGGTTTGAAGATGCGCGAAGCGTTGAGGGAAAATTCAACCTGATGGACGAATTTTCCCTGCGCGGCGGCGGATATTGGAACGTAATGCGGCCCTTTGCGCAAAATTGGGCTTTTTTAAGTGCCAGATACTCCATCGGAAAAATCGTTTGACCGCTGCCGCACCGTGCTGGAAAGCTTTGTTTTGGAAAGCCTGCCGTGAAGGTAATCTCTTCCCAAAACGGAATTGTGATTCTGCACGGTATCCACCAAAAACCACAGCAGCACTGCCAAACTCAGCCCGATCTGTAAAAAAGCGCCGAACAGCACGGAGCCAAGCAAATCAGAAATCAAATCAGAAATCAGAGAAAATGCCACGGCGGCCGCCCAGAGGAACCCATACCGCAGCGTCAGCTTTCCCAGCGAGGGAGCATGACCGCTCTCGTCTACCACACAGAGCTTTGTCAACCGTTTTCCCAGGCTTTTCCCTTTCCAAAGCCATTGCAGCAAAATGAAATACAAAAGGTAGGAAACCGCAAACGCATAGCTCTCCAAAAAAACAAATGCCAGCCCTATTCCCACCGGCCAGGAAAGCAGGAAAACAAACAGCAGATCCACACAAAAGGAAAGAAGCCTTCTGGGAAAGGTGACACGCATTCCCTTTTGGTAAGAACGCTCGTCTATTTTCTCCCGGTCCGGCAGGATCTTCAAAAATATGCCTGTAATAAAGTATCCAAGCATGCCGCCCAGGGTATTGCAGAGCAGATCATCCACGTCAAAAAGCCGGTAAGGGCGCGGATAGATTCCATAGAGTCCCGAAAGCTGTGTCAGCTCAAAAAACAAGCTGACACAGAAGCACGCAACCGCCGTGCCCAGCGCTTTTCTGCGAAAATAGTAGCGCAGATAAAATCCCAGCGGGAACAACAAAGCGATATTAAACACAAATTGCAGCGTAAAATTGCTGGTAAGCGCCGGAAACCATGTAGAAGGGGCCGTCAGCAAAAAGTCTGTTTCCCGGGAAAGCTCCCGAAAAAAGCTGAAGGGCAAAAGCTGTGTTGTAGGGGAAGTCAGCTTCGCCACTTCGGCTTTATCCGGCAAAGGCAGGATCACCAGAAAATAGGCGCACATCAGGTACAGTACAAAAGAGTACACCAGGAAAACACGCGGAAAGGTAATGCTCCCGAATTTCCGGTAATGGTGGATCAGAAAGGGCATTGTAATCAACAGTGCGGCCAGTGGAAAAAGCACCAGCGCCTGAAAGATCACCTCAGTATAACCGCTCATTTTTCTCCTCGCTGTTTCGTTGGTATAAGTAGGCGTTTTTTCGCTTTCCTACACGCTTCAGCACGCCCATTGAAAACAACACATTGACTGCCACAGACGCTTTTTTTCCTGAAAATCGGGACGCCTTCGCGTATTCCTTCACAGTAAACTCCTCTGCCAGGTTTTCCGGAAGTAAAGCCAGATAATCTGCCGGCGCGCGCAGCCAGACCTCTCCCAGCAGATCCACAGGCAGCCGTTCAAAACGGGTGGAGCCCCGCTTTCGGTCCTTGCTCCACCCATTTTTCAGCCGGTATTCCTCCAACTCTAAAAGCACCGCGCAAAAGCTGAGTCCCTGCCGCCCCAGCCAAGGCTTGAGCTTATAGAGCTCCGGCAGAATATCCGCCGCGCTGCCTTTCTTGGGGCTTTTTCGCTTTGGGGACGCCGTTCCGTCCTCTTCCAGCCAGGAAAGCCATTTTATTGCCGGAACAGGATAGATCACCGTAACGGGCGCTTCCGGCAGGAAAACCTCCAGTTTTCCCCGCAGGCGATCAAAGCCACGGGTTTGGATCTCGAAGATCCCCTTTTCATTCCGAATGTCGGCAACATAGGAGCCCACTCTGATTTCATGGTGCTCTTCCCTGGGATCGAAATAATGCTTCAGCACCGCGTGAAGGGTCTTTTCTCCCAGGGTACCGATCCCGCGGTTTTGCCGCCCCTCTTCCATTACTTTATGACAGGCCAGCAAAAAAGCTGTTTTATCCATTTTGAGGCCCGCTTTCTTTCTCCGGATCCAGATGAAACAGTCGGGCGAAATTATCGTAGAGGATCATCCGGTTTTCTTCCTCGGTCAGCTCCAGCGCAAAAAAGCGCTCCAGCTCTTTCACGGGATCCCACATGGGAAAATCTGTTCCGAACATGGTGTGTTCCACACCAAAATGCGCAATGCTTTCACAGGCCTGTTCTCTCGTAAGGGCAAAAAGAGAGCTGGAGGTATCTACAAACACGTTTGTTCCCTTTAACGCTCTGCGGGCTTCCTCCCACTCCGTATAGCCGCCGAAATGCGCGGCGATACAGGTAAGCCCCGGCAGCTTCTCCAGCACGTTCATCAGCCTGCGCGGAGAAGAAAAGTCCGTGCGGTTATCTCCCATATGAAACAGGATAGGAAGCTCACGCCGATCTGCTTCCCTGTAAAAGGGCAGCATTTTTTCATCGTCAAGAAAGAATTTCTGAAAATCCGGGTGCAGCTTGATGCCCTTCAGGCCCCGCCGCTGAATATCATCCAGCTCCGCACCGATATCCCCTATCTCCTGGTGCCAAGCGGCAAGTCCGGTAAACTGCGGATATTCCCCGCACTTTTTTTCAATGAATTCATTGATGGACCGTACCTGCTCCACCTTCGTGGCCACAGAGCAAACCAGAAAACGATCGATCCCGGCGGCGCCGCCCCGCTCTGCCAGCACGTGGGGCAAGCCTACGTTCAGCATATCCACATGATAAAAATCGCCCACGGAGGCTGTGGCCTTTTCCGCGATCTTTCCGGGATAAATATGGGCGTGAGTATCCGCGGCACGGTAAGAAATTCCATGATACGTAACGGGCACGCCTATCCCTCCTTTCCGGTCACTTCCCGCTGTGCCTTGGAAAAAACACAGCCGCAATAATTCTGCCGATACAAAGAGTATTCCCTGGAAAGTTCAATGGAACGCTTATAGCCCTCTTTCTTTTTGAAATCGGCTGGCAGATGCGCCACGCCGAACTCCGCTCCGACCTCTTCTCCGATCCGGTTTAGGAGCTCCGCGTTTTTCAACGGACTGATGGAAAGCGTTGTGGTAAAGTAATCAAAACCTTGGGTTTTTGCCTCCTGTGCCGCCCGCCGCAAGCGAAGCCGAAAACAGCGCTCGCAGCGCTCCCCGCCCTCCGGTGCCTGCTCTAAGCCCCGGGCCGCTTCTAAAAAGGCTTCACCCTCATACGCGCAGGGCAGCAGCGTTACAGAGCCCTCCAGAGGCATAGCGGAAAGCAGCCGTTCCAACTCGGTTTTTCGTTTCTCATATTCGGCTTTTGGGCTGATATTGGGGTTATAATAGAGAACAGAAATAGAAAAATAACGAGAAAGGTATTCCAGCACATAGCTGGAACAAGGCGCACAGCATGCATGAAGCAGTAATGACGGGCGCTTACCGCTTTGCCCGATCTCCCGGAGAAGCGTTTCCAGCTCTTTCCCATAGTTTCTTTTCCCTTGGCTCACGGCGTCTGCTCCTTTCTCAGCAAAAACTGCTTTATTTTAGCACAAATTCCTGTAAATTGCAAGCAAAAGCCCTTCCCGACCGGTTGACAGGAAAACGCGAACAAGATATCATAGAGCTTAGAAAATAAGCTTTGGGAAAGGTACTTTTATGAATCTCACCTTCCTGCTCTCCAACCCCTTGATCAATGTCAGCGTCGCGGCCTGGCTCAGCGCGCAGCTGATCAAAACACTGCTTGACGCGTTAAAGCACAAGCAGTTTGACCGCCGCCGTCTGGCGGGAGCCGGCGGAATGCCAAGCTCGCACTCCGCCGTTACCTGCTCCGTACTTTTAACAGCCTACTATCATTATGGCTTTGACTCCCCCATTTTTGCCCTTGCTTTTGTTTTGGCCCTCATCGTGATGTACGACGCCACCGGCGTGCGCTGGGCCGCCGGGCTCCACGCCAAGGCCATCAACCATATTGTGGCGTATTTAGAAAAGAACGATGGCGAGATGGATAAAAAGGCATTGCAGGATATGATCCCCCGCTTAAACGAATCCTTGGGCCACCGGCAAATCGAGGTCGCCTGCGGCGCGCTGCTGGGCTTCGGCATTGCCGTGATTGCTTATTTCTTTTTATAGAATACCCCCAATTTTATTGTCAAGTTTCGTCTGAAAAGCTCCTTGCAAAAAAAGCAGGGAGCTCCTTTTTTTCTGCTTCAAGCAACCAAGCTCTGTGAATTCCATTTTGCAACCAGCTTTGTTTGCTGAAGAGACTGCTTTTTTTAGAGAATATCATAGCAAGACCTTATAATTTATATTTTTCAGGAATATTTTAAGAAAATTTGTTGACAAAGAAATTTTCCAGGCGTATTATCAGGATAAAGGATAAGTCCTTAAGCTGGATTTATTTTACAGGACAAGCTGTAAAACAGTAGGGAGGTAATATGATGGCGACCGAAACTTACAAGGTAGTAGTGTACGGTGCAGATCTGCCGGGAGTGTTTGCCGCGGCAAAGGCCGCCGCTGAGCTTACCTCTGGTGCGGCAAATGGCAAGGTAGCTTTGATTGTTCCCTATCCGAAAACCACCTTCCAGAACCAGGCGGGCGGCTGGACGGAGGATTACCTGTTGGGCGGCATTATGACGGCCGGTGGCTTGAATTATTGGGATGATAGTACATCAAGACCACCGTATAAATTGGATCAGCAAGGTTCTTACTATTATTACAAGAATTCTTTGGGTACGGGTTTTAATCGCATTATGTTGTCCGATAAATGCAAAGCTTCTATGAGCAACGCCAACGTGAAAATCTTCTATGGGCAGGATATTTTCAGTTTTTCGGCCGGGGGATCCCCTTATAAGATCAATTCTGTTACCATTTCGCCTATTCATCGAAACAGCGCAGGAAATGTAGTTTGGACAAACACAGCCACAAAAACAATCTTGAATGCTACTGTGTTTATTGACGCCTCCACAGATGGGAGAATTGCGCGCAAAGCAAATTCCGCCTGTACTGTGGGACGTTACAGTTGGCCAGCCGATTATTTACCGACAGATGAAAGAGCAGCTACAGATTATGTAGGTAGACAGCAGGCGGCTACATTGATGATCAAAATGACTAATATTCACCCAACGATACATGGCGCATCTGGTGAGGGTGGTTTCAAATGCAAGCCAGACACAGAAATCCCTGTAGACTTATGGGCAAGCGCAAAGATTTACGCTGATCCGAATGACCGTATTGTTGCGTTTAACAATAAATACAAGGATACCGAAGGGATCATGATTAAGCCAGTAAATGCCGCAAGAAATGGTAACGGAACCGACAACGGAGGAAAATTGAGCGATGACTGGTGGGTCAACGGCATCTTGATCTTCAATGTAGACGGACGTTCCCACTATCGCGACGATGCGGCGAATACCACCTTTAAGGTTACCCGGAAATATAATTCTATGACCACTGATCAGGCCTGGATCAAAGCTAAAAACTTTGTGAAACAGCACAAAGCTGAACTGGAAAGAGCTTTCGCTGCATATGATGGTTTTGAGAATGCAAGTATTGTAACAGACCCCTGGGGAGACCCGGTAGTGGGAGATCAGCTGTACATTCGGGAAACGGTACATATGTCCATGGTTTCTTCCAATCGGGCACATGGGACTTATAATACCAATTACCAAATAACGGCTAACGAAGCTTTGGACGCTGGAACTTCGCCAACGACTGGTTGGGATAAAAGTAATTATGCGACCAGAATCGGTCTTGCCTTTTACGGGTGCGATATTCACCCCTATCAGCCCAGTGATTATATGAATAAAGAAGAAACCAAATATATTTGTGGCTTAGAATCCGCAAAAAGTATGTGGAAGTCAGCAGACAATCCAAAGAACCCTATGTATATGCCGTATGAGACCCTGAGAACCAGCTATGTGTCAAATTTGTTGATTCCTGGATATGCGGCCAATATATGTTCCTATTCTTGGGGAGAGGTTCGGATATTTTCCAGTCTTAGCGTACTCGGCGATGCTGCAGGGATTGCGGCTGGATATTGCTGCAATAACAACATGCTGCCCTACGTAGTACAGCAATCTACTACAGCCATAGCGGCGATACAAAACAAGATCGTGGCAGCTCATGGTAAAATCAATAAATAGGAGGCGGCAAAATGAAAAAAACAATTTTCATCTGGTGTATTGTTGTACTGCTTATTGCGATGCTTTCCATGCCAATTTACGCATCTGGCGCTAATTCAACAGAAACATCTGTGACAGATGTCCCGATTGGTCTGCCAACCCAGATAACAGAAGCTCACCCCAAAGATATAAAGATTTCTGTCGGAGATGGGTATCTAACCTTTGGGCCTACAGCTAAGTCGGAGTTTGTTCTGATCGACGGTGAAAATTTGTCGGGCAATGTTGTGATTCCGGAAAAAGTGAATGGAAACGCTGTGACTCTTTCCGGCTGCTCCACATATGTTACCCAGTTTCCAGAAGCAAGGTATTATCCGAGCTTTGTATACAATCCTGACATGGTGTCGCTCACCTTCCCTGCCAGTTTACAAAAATTTGAGTATATCAGTCCCTACGAGAAACCCTTTTTAGGGTGCGATAGTCTGAAAGAAATTATTTTCAGCGGTGATGGGCCTGCATTGTTATGTGACTCAGACAGGGATTATTATGAATCGGGCGTAGAGTTTTTAGATGCTGTTGTTCCCCATTACCTTGGAGGTGCGGAGAATATTGAGCGCCTGGTTTTACCCCAAAAAGTAAAGGATTTTATTCTTCCCGGTTTCACAAGTCTAAAGGAAATTGTGTTGGATTCCTCCAACCCATACTTCACCAAAAGCAGCGATGGTATCATCTACAACAAAGCCAAAACAAAACTTGTAACAGCGGCGGAAAACGGAGCAGAGCGCACGGAAGTCACTTTGCCCGGCACGGTAACGGAAATTGAATGGGGTGGGCTGGGGATTTGTATCAATCTTGAGCGGATTTACGGCGGTAAAAACGTGACGAAAATGAGAAAGGACGAGTTCATCGGCTGCAAAAATCTGAATCCCTTTGAGGACACCTATGGCCATTGGGGAGAGGAAAGCGCCAAGTGGGCGTTCCAGAACCAGGTGTTTTCCGGCACGAGCCCCTTCCGGTTCAGTCCGGAGGGGAAAATGACCCGGGGCATGATGGTTTCGGTGCTATACCGTATGGAGGGAAGTCCCGATCCCGGTTGGGGCAGCCCGTTCCCGGACGTACCGGCGCCCATGTATTACGCGAAGCCCATCAAGTGGGCCTCTGCAAACGGAATTGCCGTGGGGTATTCCGAAAGCCGCTTCGCGCCGGAGGAACGGATCAGCCGGGAGCAGATGGCAAGCATGCTGTACCGCTACGCCCAGCGGAAAAAAGAGCCGATGGACACCTCCGCCCGGGGAGACCTGACCGCCTTTACAGATCAAGGAGAAATCAGCGATTACGCGGAGGAGGCCATGGCCTGGGCCGTGGGAGAGGGCTTCCTCTCCGGCAAGGGAGACGGCAGGCTGGATCCCCAGGGAACGGCCACTCGGGCCGAGGTGGCTTCCATGCTGCAACGGTTTTGGGGAAAGCAGACTCCGATCGATGAGTAAGTAAGCTTAAAATTGAGTAGAGTTTGAGAAAGGGAGCGGCTTATTTTGCCGTTCCCTTTCTCTTTCACTCTTAGAACCTGTATTCACAACCTGCAAACGCCGTCTGAGCGGCCTTTTTCGTGTTGCTCGTCGTTAAATTTGCTTGCCATACGGCAGTATGCCTGCCCAAATTTGCCTAGAGCAACACGAAAAATTCTCGCTCATCCGGCGTCTTCGGTTATGAATACAGGTTCTTAAAGCTCTTCTCTGTTCCCGCTCATCATTCGGTGAAGCTGCAAAAGACTGCACAGGCCTTCCTTTTGCCAGCGGCAGCCGCCGCAAACTGCCTGAAAGTCTTGTTCTGTCAGCAGAGAAAGACGGCTTTTTGCCTGTGCCCAGGTCAATTCCTCACCGGGCGAGAGACGCAAGACCCGCAGCGCCGCAAGGTCCCTTTTTTCCACGTCCTCGGTACTTAGGACGCAGCCGCCTTCCGCTGTTCTGTTGGGGCAGGCGGCGCAAACCTCGTCCGCGCCGATGAAAACAGAAAGCCTTTCCCCATTTTGCATCGCCCGGATAAGCTCCGTCATTTTCTGCGTAAAGCTTTCACTGTAGCCGTGCCCGGAAAACAGGGCCGTACAAAGCAGATGATGTCCCCGCAGCTTCATTCGCCCACCAGCCTTGCCTTTTTCAGGCTGTACTTCACCGCCTCCGCCGCCAGATAAGCCGCCGCTGCGGAAACCACGTCCTTCAAAAGATAAGGAGCGGAAGCCAGCAAAAAGGCCTGCCAGGGAGAAATTGCGGAGAGCAGAGCAAATTGAACCGCGCCGCACAAATGACATACGCCAAGGCCGGCGATCCCCAGAGCGATCGCCGAAGCCCGATGCTTCCGGTGGGTCCCCAGTCCGGCAAGAAAAGCCATAAACAGAAAGCCCCACAAATAGCCGCCGGCAAGGCCCGCAAATGCTCCTACGCCGCCGCTGAAGCCGGCGAAGACAGGCACCCCCACGGCACCTATGGCAAGATAGACGACAACGGACAAAAGCCCCAGCCTGGGGCCCAGCACAAAACCGCACAGAGCAACAGCAAAGGTCTGCAGCGTTACCGGTATTCCAGAGGGCAGCGGAAAAGAGATTTGGGAAAGCACCGCAAGCATTGCGGCGAATACTCCTGTCATCACAATTTTCCGAACTTTATTTTGAACTTCCATTTTCATAGCTCATTCCTTTCCTCTCTCCTGCTCTTCTCGCAGGCTCTCCAAAAAATCTTTATCGATAGCCACTTCCCCAGCCGTGAAGGCTGCCTGCTCCCCGTTTTCCAAAGAAACAAGGAGCCGGGCTTCCTCATCGATTCCCCGTACCGTGCCGGAAAGCTCTTTCTTTCCGCAGATAAAACGGATCTTTTTCCCTGTGAGCAAAGACCGATTTCTGTATTCCGATAAAAAGGGCCGCTTCTCCAGGTTTTGATAAAATCCGAAAAAGCTGTTCAGGATCTCCGCGGCCAGGGCGGCCCTGATCCCGGGCGGCGGCGCCTCCGTTTCCTGATAAACGGCCCCGGCTATTTCCTTCAGTTCCCCCGGAAAGCCGCCCTCGGGCTCCTGAAGGTTTACACCGATCCCCAGCACCGCATAGTGCAAGCCATTGGTTTCAAAATCGATGGAGGCTTCCGTCAGAATGCCGCAGATCTTATAACCGTTCAAATACACATCGTTGACCCATTTGATCATTGCTCTGCGGCCCGTTACCCTTTCCACCGCCTCGGCTACTGCCACCGCCGCCGCAGTGGTGATGGAAAGGGATTCCTCGGCGGAAAACCGGGGCCGCAGCAGAATGCTCATGTAAAGCCCTGTTCCCCGGGGAGAAGCAAAGGAGCGACCCAGCCTTCCCTTTCCCGCTGTTTGCCGTTCGGCGATCAGTACGTGACCTTCTTTTTCCCCCTGCTCCGCAAGCTCCTTCAAAACCGTATTAGTGGAGGTGACCTCTTCCCGTATGTCCACAGTAACACATTGCGCCGCTCCGGATAAACGGCGGCATACATTTTCCGCAAGAAGCGCATCACTTTCTGAAATCAGCTCATAGCCGAGATTTGTGCGGGCCCGTATTTCATATCCGGCCGCCTGCAGCTTCTTCACAGCCTTCCACACGGCATTGCGGCTGACCTTCAGTCTCTTCGCCATTTCTTCTCCCGATAAGGGGCCGCCGCTTTCTTTGAGCAGCGCTAAAACCATGCCGGAAAAATCCAAGCTTTCCCCTCCCTTTGTTTTTGCTTTCCTCTTTCTTTTTTCAAAGAATAGCACAGCGAAAGCATATTGTCAACCTAATATTTTATAATCGGTGACAATGAGGACAAAATAACAACGGGATCTCTCCCGTTGTTATTTTAAAGCTGATTCCTTTTTCTCTGAAAATCGGGCACTCCAAAATTTATTCTTAAGCTCCCGGCTTAAAGCTGTCCTTCAACTTGACGGAACGGTTGAACACCAGATGACCCGGAGCGCTGTCCCGGTTATCCATACAGAAATACCCCTGCCTCATAAACTGGAAGCTTTCTCCCGGCTTTGCGTCCTTCAAAGAGCTTTCCAGCTTGCAGCCGGAAAGAACGGTGAGGGAATCTCCATTCAAATACTCCAGGAAATTCCCATCATCAGGGTTTTCCACAGTAAACAGGTTGTCATACAGACGCACCTCGGCATCCAGGGCGGTAGCGGCGTCTACCCAATGCAAAGTGGCTCCCTTCACCTTTCTGCCGTCCGCCGGATCTCCGCCGCGGCTTTCGGGATCATATTCCGCCCGAACTTCTACAACATTTCCCTGATCGTCTGTTTCAAACCCGACGCATTTGATCAGATACGCGCCCTTCAAACGGCATTCCGGCCCTTCCGGATACAGCCGCTTATACTTGGGAACAGGCTCCTTGAGAAAATCCTCTCTTTCGATCCAGATCTCTCTGGAGAAGGAGACCTCTCTGGTTCCCTCCTCCGGCTTGTTCGGATTGTTTTCCACAGCCAGGTTCTCGCTTTCTCCTTTCGGGTAATTGACAATGATCAGCTTCACAGGATCCAGTACTGCCATGACCCTGCGAGCGTTCCAGTTCAGATCCTCCCGCAGGCAATGCTCCAAAAAGGCATATTCCACGGTGGAATTCACTTTGGAAACGCCGTTTCTCTCACTGAAATTCCGAATGGAGACAGGAGTATAGCCCCGGCGGCGCAAGCCGCAGATAGTGGGCATACGGGGATCGTCCCAGCCACTTACATAGCCGCCCTCCACCAGTGCTCTCAGCTTTCGCTTGCTCATGACCGTGTTGTTGATCCCCAGCCGGGCAAACTCGATCTGACGGGGCTTTGAGGGCAGGGTCACATTCTGGATCACCCAGTCATAGAAGGGCCGGTGATCCTCAAATTCCAGAGAACACAGAGAATGGGTAATGCACTCCATCGCGTCCTCAAAGGGGTGGGCGTAATCGTACATGGGATAAATGCACCACTTGTCCCCGGTACGGTGATGACGGGAATGGTTGATGCGGTAGATCACCGGGTCGCGCATGTTGAAGTTGCCGGAGGCAAGGTCGATTTTGGCCCGAAGGGTCATTTTGCCGTCCTCAAACTCCCCTGCCCGCATTCGGCGGAACAGGTCGAGGCTTTCCTCCCGGGGGCGGTCCCGATAAGGGCTTCTGGCGGGAGTGGTCAAATCGCCGCGCATTTCCTTCATTTCCTCGGGGGTCAGCTCACACACATAGGCAAGGCCCTTTTCGATCAGCTCCTCCGCCCCCTTGTACATATCTTCAAAATAATCGGAGGCATAATAGAAGCGATCCTCCCAATCGTAGCCCAGCCAGTGGATATCCTCTTTGATGGCATCCACATATTCCACATCTTCCTTGGTGGGGTTCGTATCATCCATGCGGAGATTGCAGATACCGCCGAAGCGCTGTGCCGTGCCGAAATCCACATAAATCGCCTTGGCGTGGCCAATGTGCAGGTAGCCGTTGGGCTCCGGAGGGAACCGGGTATGGACCTTCATTCCCTCTGTACGCCCGCCGGAGCTCATATCTTCTTTTACAAAATCGTCGATGAAGTTTGTAGAAGCCACTTCATGGATCGCTTTTTCTTCGCTCATTGTTTTCCCTCTTTTCTTACAGGAGAATTCCCCTAAAACTTTTCAAGTCCCGCTTTCAGTCTGCGCAGGGCTTCTTCCTTTCCCAAAAGGGTCAGGATCTCCATGGCGCCGCCCGGTGTGACAAGGGTGCCTGCCGACGCGATCCGCACCGGCCACAGCAGCGTGCCGTTTTTCACTTCCAGACGCTCCGCCAGGCCGATCAGGCATTCGTGGATCGCGGTAAGCTCCCAATTCGGAAGCTGCTCCAGCACCTCGATGGCCTCCCGGAGCATCTGCGGGGAATTTTCCGAATCTGTTTTGCTTTTTTTATTGGTGAAGAACTCTACCGGGTATTCCGGCAGTTCCTTGAAAAAGGACAAAAGCGCAGGAATCTCCCGGAATTTTGTAATGCGGGCCTGCAAAATGGAGTGGAGAACTTCCCAGGGCTTCTCCTGCTCCCCGAACACCTCCCGGTAGTAGGGCATCGCATGAGAAAGGAATTCCTCCTCGTCCATAGCCTTTATATATTCGCCGTTGAACCAGGCAAGCTTATCATAATCAAATACCGCCGGAGATTTGCTGATTCCCTCCACAGAAAAGCTCTTTGTCAGCTCTTCCAGAGAAAAGATCTCCTGGTTATCCTTGGGGCACCACCCCAGCAGGGCAATATAATTTGTGATCACGGCGGGAAGATAGCCCTCCTCTACCAGCCCTTCAAAACTGGTGGAGCCATGGCGCTTGGAAAGCTTCGACACACTGCCGTCCTCGTTTCTGCCCATGATCAGGGGCAGATGGATATAGGTGGGGATCTCCCAGCCGAAGGCCTCATACAGCAGATTGTATTTGGGAGTGGAGGTCAGATACTCGCTTCCCCGCACCACATGGGTGATGTGCATCAGGTGATCGTCGATCACGTTGGCGAAATTATAGGTGGGATAGCCGTCCGCCTTTAAGAGGATCTGATCCTCGATCTCTTTGTTTTCAATGGTGATCTCCCCGAACACGGCGTCCTGAAAGGTGGTGGAGCCGGTAAGCGGCACCTTCTGGCGGATCACGTGGGGCGTGCCCGCGTCCAAAAGGCGCTGTACCTCTTCCTTCGGCAGCTCCCGGCAGTGCCTGTCATAGCCGCCGAGGCCGTTTTCATCGTGAAGAGACTCCAGCCGCTCCTTGGAGCAGAAGCAGTAGTAAGCTTTCCCCTCTTTTACCAGCTGCTCCGCGTAAGGACGGTACAACTCTTTTCGCTGGCTTTGAACATAAGGGCCGAATTCACCGCCGATATCCGGGCCCTCATCGTGCAGAAGACCCACCTGCTTCAAAGTGTTATAGATCACGTCCTCCGCGCCTTCCACCAGGCGCTCCCGGTCCGTATCCTCGATCCGCAAAACGAATTGCCCGCCCTGAGACTTTGCCACCAGATATTCATACAAAGCCGTGCGTAAATTCCCCACATGCATAAAACCCGTGGGGCTGGGCGCAAATCTTGTCCGAACTGAAGCCATAGGTTTTCCCTCTTTCGCAAAAAATCATATTCTATTATATAGCAAACCTGTTTCTTTTCGCAATAGAAATCTGTATTTTCTCCGCTTCGTTCGGCAAATTTGTGTTTTTTCCCTGCCAAAGACTTAGAAAAACGTGGTAAAATAGGCTTGTAATTCTCAAGAGATCCCCTGCTGTTTCAAATATTCCACATACTCCTCCAGACAGAGATCCAAGCGCGTCATTTCCCGAGCGTGCTTCTTTCCCACGTACCGATAATGCCAGCTTTCCCGGTCGATACCGGTGATTTCCGTCTTACTTTTTTGATACCGCTGCACAAAGCCGTATTCCACAGCGTGAACGGAAAGCCACCGGTAGGCCTTGCTCTCTTCAAAATTGTCGCTTACATCATTTAGATCAACGGCCAGGCCGGTGTGGTGCTCGCTGTAGCCGGGATGGGCCACGGTACGCAATGCGTCCTTTTCCGCCTCCTCCCGATTTAAACCGCTCTTCAAATTTTCACGAATCGCCCGCTCCAAAACGATCTCCTGCTGCCCCACACTGCGGTAGCCCGACACCACCCAAAACCACACATCGTCTTCGGCAGCTGCCTGAAACATTTCGGAAAGCGCCTGGTAGGCCCGCAGGTCCACCTGCTCATCATCGATCATTTTGGGGGTGACGGTCCAGTCCTCCGGCAGCGGGATCTGATCGTTTACCAGCACAAGCAGCGGGTCGGACAGCTGCGTGTATTCCTCCGGCCCTTGCTGAACGCCCGCCGCCGTCTGCGCGGCTTCCCGGGTATCGAGAACTCCCAGATAATTGATAAAAAGGCTGAGAAAAACCGAAAAAAGAATCACCGCGCCGGAAGCGAATTCTATTTTAGGAGCCCTTTGACCTGTTCTTTTCATTTCCTTCTCCCCCTTTTTCTTCTCTCTGCCTATTCTAACCAAACTCCGCATATTCATCATAAACGAAAGCTTTCAGGCAACACCGCACAAAGACCGGCCAGAGGCCTTTGTACACAATTTGCTTGCATATTTTCGTCATAATGCACATATTTCGCTTGCCAATCGCAAGATTGCCTGCACTCAATCTGTGCACTCTGACGAAAAATCTGACTGTGAAACTTGCGCACAATCTTTGTGCGGTGTCGCCTCAAGTTTTTATCAAGCCATTCTCAGCGGCACAAAGGAGGAACTTACCCATGAAAAAAATTTTTGTCTGTGGAAACCGGGAAACCTATCGAAATTATGCGGAAACCTTACAATTCTGTGGAGCCATGGGAATCTTTTCGGAAAACACCCAATATGCCGGAGATTGCGACGCGCTTTTACTTCCGGGAGGAGCGGACATTGACCCCGCCCTTTACGGCGCTGAAAATCTGGGAAGCAGGGGAATCGACAGGGAAAGGGATCTGAAGGAGCTGCGGCTGGTAAAGGATTTTTGCAAAACGGAGCGCCCGATCCTGGGGATCTGCAAGGGGCTGCAAATTCTCAATGTAGCCTTCGGCGGCAGCCTCATTCAAGAGCTCCCCACAGCCAGCGCTCACAGGTGGGAGGAGGCCACAGGAGACAAGGTGCACTCCGTAACAGCCTCCCCAAATGGATTTCTTTTCCCCCTGTACGGGGAATGCTTTTCGGTGAACAGCGCGCACCACCAGGCCGCAGACCGGCCTGCTTCCGGGTTTTCCATTGCCGCTCGGGCCGCGGACGGCGTGATAGAAGCCCTGGAATACTCTGCCAAAAAGATTTACGCCGTACAGTGGCACCCAGAGCGAATGGCTTTTCGGAAGGCAAGAAAGGACACGGCAGACGGGCGCCGCCTGTTCGATTTTTTCCTTTCTCTATGCTGAAATACCGTTTTCCTGTGGACCGGACCGCAAAAAAGAATTGCCTGTTCCGGCAAAATTCTCCCTTGACAACAAGTGGGGCTGATGGTATAATTTTCAGCGTTGGTTATGCGCGAGTGCTGGAACTGGCAGACAGGCACGTTTGAGGTGCGTGTGTCTACGACGTACGGGTTCAAGTCCCGTCTCGCGCACCAAAAGCCGGGGGCTTTTCCCAATAGGGGAAAAGCCTCCGGCTTTTTTGTAAAAATATTTCAAAAATCGGTGGTGCTTTTATGGACAAGCTTTTACTGGTGGACGGCAGCAATCTGCTGTTTCAAATGTTTTTCGGTATGCCCGCGCGGATCGTAGGCAAAAACAGCAAGCCGATCCAGGGTGTGCTTGGCTTTGTGGGGGCGCTACTGAAAATTATTAAAATGACAGAGCCGACCCACATCGCCATGCTGTTTGACGGAGAGCATGAAAACGGCCGCTCTCTGCTCGATCCCGCATACAAGTCAAACAGAGCCGATTACGGTGAACTGCCGGAGGAGGAGAACCCCTTTTCCCAGCTGCCTGCCGTTTATGCCGCTCTGGATTATCTCGGGATCAAATGCTCGGAAGCCGATTCCTGCGAAGCGGACGACGTGATCGCCGGATACGCGCTTACCTGCGGAAAATATTGTGAGGTCGTAATTTCCTCTTTTGACAGCGATTTCTTTCAGCTGATCTCCTCCAGGGTATCGGTGCTTCGCTACCGGGGAAAAGACACCGTGCTCTGCACGCCGAAATGGTTTGAGGAAAAGTTCGGGATCACGCCCGCGCAGTATGCGGATTTCAAAGCGCTTACCGGGGACAGTGCCGACGCCATTAAGGGCGCGGAACAGGTGGGCCCAAAGACAGCCGCCGCTCTGCTTCGGGAATTTGGAACCCTTCAAGACCTTCTGCAAAACGCGGAAGCTGTGAAAAAGCCTTCTGTAAGGGAATCGATCCGCAAAAACGCTGACAGGCTGAGGATCAATTACAGGCTTATCAAGCTTACCAACGCCGCTCCCCTGCCCTTTTCTTTGGACGAGCTCGCGTATCGCCCTTCCGAAATCACCACCACTGAGGTACTGCGGGGGATCGGGCTGAAGTAAAAGCTTCTTTCAAACCCCTTTCAGGCCTTGGGAGCAATGGTAAACCGCCAGGGAAAATCCACCGCTTCCTCCGCGTAATCGATTCCGATCCGTTTGCTGACTTGTATCTCAAGCTTCTGCTTATCTGCGGAACAATCAGGAAGCCCCGCTTCCGAAAGCCTGCCGCATACCTCAAGCTCCGGAGAACCGAAAGGCAGGGCGTTTAGGCTTCTGTCGATTTTCAGCCCGGCGCAGAGCTTTCCGGGGCCGTTTAAGAAGTTTTTCCGCTGATAGGTTGTAAGCTCCTCCGCATCGCGGCCAAAGCGATTTTTGGCGATCTCGTTCAGGCCGTACCTTGGCTCCACGGCCCGGATCAGTACCGCTGCGGGTTCCCCTTCCGGCTCCGTGACAAGGTTCAGGCAGCAATGCATGCCGTAGATCAAATAGACATATACGGTTCCCGGCGGGGCAAAGAGCACCTTTGTTCGCTCCGTTTTGCGGTACTGGTAAGCGTGGCAGGCCTTATCCATTCGCCCGATATAAGCTTCCGTTTCCGTGATCCGGGCCGCTAAAACCACTTCGCCGTACCGCCGGACCAAATACTTTCCAAGCAGCGATCTGGCAACCTTCACCGTATCGCCGGCAAAAAATTCCTGGGTAAGAGCCATAGTTACGTTCCCTCCCTCTTCTTCTTTTTATTATAACTTTTTTTACCCCTCTTGTCATTTCCTTTTCCCGGCAAATTGACAGGCGATGCGCGGAATGGTAAGATACCTATAGCGAAAGCTTTATATGACCTTTTACTTTTTGAGAGGAGCTGCGATGTATGGAACTGCAAAAAAGAAAAGATATTCCGGCAGAGCTTACCTGGGATCTTTCCGCTATTTATGAAACCGAGGAAGCCTGGGCTGCTGATGTGGAAAAGATGGAAGCCCTTACCGCAAAATTGGAACGGGACTATCGGGGAAAGCTAAACACGCCGGAAGCTATCAACGCCTGTTTGGATATCCTTCGGGAGCTGTATGAGATTTTGATTCCAGCCAGCACTTACCGGAACCTGGCGGCCTCGGTGGATTACAGTGACGCCGCGCTTCAGGAGCAAAATGAAAAAATGTCTCAACTGGTTTCCCAAACGCTCAGCCGCCTGAGCTTTATCAACAGCGAGATCATCGAACAGGACGAAGAGGTTTTGCGGGAAGCCATTGCCTCCGGCGGCGGAAACAGCGGCTATCTCAGCGACCTGCTCCGGCAAAAGCCTCACCAGCTTCAGCCGGAAACAGAGCGGGTGCTCACTGCCCTTTCCCCCTCCTTCAACACGCCCTATCAGGTGTACAACATGGCGAAGCTGGCGGATATGCGCTTCCCCACTTTTTCCGCCGGAGGCCAGGAATTTCCCTTGGGCTATTCCCTTTATGAGGACGATTATGAGTACGACCCCCGCACCGAGGTGCGCCGGAACGCTTTTACCGCTTTTTACGGCAAGCTGCGGGAATACGAAAACGTCACCGCGGCGGCTTACCAGAGCCAGGTACAGACAGAAAAGACTATGGCCACGCTGCGCGGCTTTTCCTCTGTTTATGACAGCCTGCTGTTCGATCAAAAGGTCTCAAGGGAACTGTATGACCGGCAGATCGATCTCATTATGGAAAAGCTGGCCCCGCACATGCGGAAATACGCCAAGCTGCTTCAAAAGATCCACGGCCTCGATTCCATGACTTACGCCGACCTGAAGCTGGCGGTGGACCCGGAATACGATCCGAAGGTGACCATCGAGGAATCCAGGGAATACATCGAGAAGGGCCTTTCCATCATGGGCGAAGAATATCAGGAAATGATCCGCACCGCCTATCGGGAACGGTGGGTGGATTTTGCCCAAAACCAGGGAAAATCCACCGGAGGCTTCTGTGCCAGCCCCTATGGCAGCCATTCCTTTATCCTTCTGACCTGGCATGACAGAATGTCCGATGTGTTTACCCTGGCCCATGAGCTGGGGCATGCCGGGCATTTTAAGAGCTGCAACGCCGCACAGTCTGTATTTGACACGGAGGTATCCACCTATTTTGTGGAGGCGCCCTCCACCATGAACGAACTGCTGATGGCTCATTACATGCTGAAAACCAACCCTGATAAGCGCTTCCGCCGGTGGGTATTGAGCTGTATGATCGGCAACACCTACTACCACAATTTCGTCACCCATCTGCTGGAGGCCGCTTATCAGCGGGAGGTCTACCGTATCATCGACAACGGCGGCAGCGTACAGGCGGAAACCCTGAACCGTATCATGCGGGAAACCCTTACGAAATTCTGGGGGGACGCGGTGGAGCTGCCCGAGGGCGCAGAGCTCACCTGGATGCGCCAGCCCCATTACTACATGGGCCTGTACTCCTATACCTACAGCGCTGGGCTGACCGTTGCCACCCAGGCGTGCAAGCGGATCGAAGCCGAAGGCCAGCCCGCGGTAGAGGACTGGAAAAGGGTCCTTGCCGCCGGAAGCACCAAAACCCCGCTGGAGCTTGCCAAAATGGCAGGCGTGGATATTTCCACAGACGCACCCCTGCTGGACACTATTGAAACCATCGGCGGCATAATCGAAGAGATCTGCCAGCTGACGGAGGAGCTGGGTTAACTGACTCTTTTTTCCGTGTAAAAAATGAAGCAGCTGCTGCAAAATTTAACGTTTTGCAGCAGCTGCTTTGCTTTTTTGATGCTGGACGGTGGATACAATGAGCAATTAGGAATGAGAAATGAGCAATTATAAGGGCAAGGGCAAAATAGTAAATTATAGGGAGTCTCTAAAAACTCAGGAAAATGCACTTGTAAAGTCTGAAAAGGCCGATTTTTCTAAATCGTTTCATCGGAACAATGAGTTTTTAGAGGTTACCTATAGTTTGCACACAGTTCCCCACTGTCATTCTGAGGAACGAAGTGACGAAGAATCTCGCCCTTTATTTCCCCGCAAAAGGGCAAAGGACGAGATTCTTCGCTTCGCTCAGAATGACAGGCGGAAGGTGAACGGGTAACCGCTAAATTCCAATTTATTGAACTCCGTTCATGTCCTTAAATGCTCATTGCTAATTGCACACTGCGCTGCTCGATCCTGCTACATATAGCAGAAGTACACCGTGGTACCCAAAACGGAATCGTGATAGCTTTGGTAAACACCGCTTCCGGTGATGATGGAATTTTGGCCCACCACATTGGCCGGGCAGATGCTGCCGTGCTCCAGCAGATATTTGGCATTTGCTATCGTTCTGGAGTCCGGCTTTTTATTGATGGAACCGTCCCAGGTGGGCGAATACTGACCAGGCTGATAGATGACCTCCCGAATGGTGTTGGGATAATAGGAGCTTGCCACCCGGTTTAATACCACGCTGCCCACCATGCGCTGTACCCAATCGGGGATCCAGGTGCAGCCCACCTCGGCATAGATCACCCGGGAAAGCAGATCCAGATCCTCCTGAGTATATTTCGGCCTGGCGTCAGCCGCCATGGCCTCCTTGATCTGCGCCGCCGTGGTGTAGCTGCTGAAATAAGATGTCTTTTTCTGAGAAAGCTTCAAAGAATCGATCTTCAGATTTCGCTGCTTCTCATAGATTGCGCCCACCTGCAGTGCATAAGCGCTGCCATCGTTCAACGCCCGCTGCATTGCCTGCATATAATCCGTATCCGGATCATACCCGGTCACGCTGATATAATCGCTGAGCCCGGCGGCGGAGGCGGGGATCCCTCCTACCAGAAAAACGGTCATTACAAGAGCCGCTGTCAGAAACAGTGATAAAATTCGTTTCATTGCGTTTTTTCTCCTTTCCAAAGAAGCTTGGTTTTGAATCAATGTCGTGCAATTCACGGCAAAACTCCATAGCGCTGATTTTACTTTGCGCTGAAAAACGGGAAAATATACCAGCACAGCTTCTTTTTGGTAAAAATTCATTTTCCTTATGCTTCTTTTTGTTCTGACCGCCCTCTATTTTATGTCACCCTGGTTTTGAATTTTGTCAAAGCCAGCCTTAATTTTCAGAGAAAAAATCGCAAAAAAAGAGAACACCCTGTCTCTCAAAAAGAGAAACAGAGTGTTCTTTGAGAAAAAAGAGGATTTACGCGTTCAAATTATCCAGCAGGGTTTGGAGCATTTCGGGCTGTACGGTATCGCCCGCAAACATCATTACACCCCGCAGCGGCATGGAATTCATCATGGCCTTCATGCCTTCGTCATCAAAGAGATCGCCGGCGTCCGGTCCACCGCCAGGCATCATGGCCTGCATCATCTGCCCCATTACCTGGGCTCCCTTGGGGTCCGCCATAATATCGCCCATGGTGCTGTTGATGGTAAACACCTTCTTGATCCGCGCGGTGGATTCCACAGTGACCGTGCCGGAAAGCTGGATATCCCGGCTGGATTTTCCGATATGAATGGTAAACTCACCGGTTTCCACGCGCCAATCGGCAAGCTCGGTATCATAGAAGGCAAAGGAACGCTTCTCCAGCGTAAAGCTCACGGTTTTTTCCTCACCGGGGGCAAGCTCTACCTTTTCAAAGCCCTTGAGCTCTTTTACGGGACGGATCACGCTGCTTTCGTTATCCTGAACATAGAGCTGCACGATCTCCTTGCCCGCTCTTTTCCCCACGTTTTTCACCTTGACGGAAACCTGAAGCGTATCGGTATCCTTCAAAGAGGTTTTATCAAAGGTCAGATCGCTGTAAGCAAATTCCGTATAGCTCAGGCCGTGCCCGAAGGGGAACAACACCGGAAGGTTCTTCTTGTCGTAGTAGCGATAGCCTACAAAAATCCCTTCCCGGTATTCGGTACGGTCGCCCTCGCCGAAATAGTACAGATAGGAAGGGTTATCTTCCAGGCGGATCGGGAAGGTTTCCGCCAGCTTGCCGCTGGGGTTTACATCGCCGAACAAAATATCCACCGTGGCGCTGCCTACCGCCTCGCCGCCCAGGTAGGCATACAGCACGGCCTTTACGTCATTGATCCAGGGCATCTCGATGGGAGCGCCGCAATGGACCACGACCACCGTGTTCTTTTGGACCTTTACGACCTCCTCCACAAGCTTTTCCTGACAGGCGGGGATCTTCAGGTCCTTCCGGTCAAAGCCCTCGGACTCCATGGAATCTGTAATGCCGATAAACAACACAGCGCAGTCCGCCTCCCTCGCGGCCGTTACCGCCTCGGCAATCAACGCGTCATCGGGCTTTTGGGTATCCGTGGGATAGCCCTGGGCATAGGTCACAGACAGGCCCTGGGCCGCTTCCAGCGCGCCCACCACCTGATAGCTGTTCACGTGAGAGCTGCCGCCGCCCTGGAACCTGGGCAGCTCCGCAAATTTTCCGAGGAAGGCAACCTTCTTCTCCTTGGAAAGTGGCAAGATATTCCCCTCGTTTTTCAGCAGCACCATGGATTCCGCCGCCATTTGGCGGGCCTTTTCGTGGTCCCGCTCATACTGGAATTTCACACTGGGGTCCCGGTTTTCCAGATACTGATAGACAAACTTCAGTATGCGCTCCGCGGCAGTATCCACATCTTTTTCCGCAAGAGTGCCGTTTTTTACCGCCTCAATGATCTTTCGCGTATTTGTCGTACCGGGGCCGGGCATTTCCAGATCAAGCCCGGCGGCAACGCCCCTAGGCCGCTCGTTGACGGCGCCCCAATCGCTCATCACGGCTCCCTCAAAGCCCCACTCGTCCCGGAGGATCTCAGTAAGTAACCGATGGTTTTCGGAAGCGTAGGTGCCGTTCAGCTTATTGTAGGAGCACATAAAGGTCCAGGGTTGGGCCTCCTTCGCCGCTTTTTCAAAGGCGGGAAGATACAACTCCCGCAGGGTGCGCTCATCTACCACGCTGTCGCTGGTCAAACGGCGGTGCTCCTGAGAATTGGCGGCGAAATGCTTAATGCTGGTACCCACATGCTTGCTCTGTACGCCCTTGATATACGCGACGGCCATTTCCCCCGCCACATAGGGGTCCTCGGAGAAATATTCAAAATTTCTTCCGCACAAGGGAGAGCGCTTGATATTCACGGCAGGCCCCAGCAAAACAGCCACGTCCTCCGCCTGACACTCTTCTCCCAAATATTCGCCGGATTCCCGGATCAAAGCCCGGTCAAAGGAAGAGGCGATGCAGGAGCCCGTGGGGTAGCTGATAGCCTTTACACTGGCGTTTAAGCCCAAGTGATCCGTATCCCCCGCCTGCTTCCGCAGGCCGCAGGGGCCGTCCGTCACCATGACCGCCGGGATCCCCAGGCGCTCCATGCCCCGGGTATGCCAAAAATCGGAACCGGAACAAAGCGAGGCTTTTTCTTCCAATGTCATTTCAGAAATGAGCTTTTTCAAATCCATCTGCTTCACTCTCCAATCAAAGATAGCGTTTAGATTTATTTTACTATTTTACGGAGATGAAGTCAATGTTTTTAGTTGTTTTATCACAAAAGGAAATTCACGACCGCGCCTGCCAAATGACACAGGGTAAACAGCACGGAAAACACCATGGCAAAGAGATTTTTCCTGTTCCAGGCGAATGTAAAAAAAGCCGCGCAGGGAAACAGGCACAGCGACAGAATAAGCGCCGGGCTTGTATTCCCGCTGTAATAGAGCACCCAGCTGAAAAAATAGCAGCCGCAGAAGGCCGCAGCCAGCCAAAAGGATTTTTTTCGGGAAAAGGGGGCTTCCGCAGAGCTATTCTTAAAGGCGCACAGGGAAACCGCCAAAAGCACCTGAAAACAGCAGGCCGCCAGATCCCAGCCGGGCGTATGGGATTCCGCCCGCAGGATATCCCTGGGTGCGGGAACGGAAAACCAAAGTATGTTGGGCAGCATGATCAGAAGAAACAAGCCAAGCCCCCAGAGGTCAAATCCGAAGCGAAAGCCTTCTTTTCGTGTCATTGTCATTTTTCCTTTCTCACGCAAGCAAGGGAATACAGAAGCGCGTGATCACAATTCAATAGCCCCACATAAAGAAAAGAAGCGTGAAGCCGCCTTTTTTTGTTATTCCCCCAACTCCTTGACCATGATGAAATCGTCCATCACGTAGCCGGAGCCGATGTCTGTTTTCACCTTTTCCACCGTGCGGAAACCGTAATGCTCGTACACCTGCACGGCATGGGTATTGCCTTTGTTCACCGTCAGCCGTATTTTGGAAAGCCCCTCTTTCCTGGTTTCGTCTTCCACCAGGGCAAAGGCGGCCCTTACCGCCCCCTGTCCCCGGAATTCCGGCAGAAGGTAGACCTTGCTGAGAAACATCTCCTCCCTGCCCTCATACCGGGGAGAAAAGCCCACAAAGCCGGCGTTTTCCCCGCCGCATACCAGCAGATAGTAGCAGTAATTCAGCGTGCTCATCTGCTCCTTTACCGCATGGGGAGACTGAAACTTTTCCAGCATATATTCCACCTGGCCCTTGGGGACCAGGGAATCATAGGTCAAATGCCAGACTCTTTCCGCGATCCCGCACAGCGCTTCGATCTCTTTCACCGACGCCACGGGCTTTAGCCGCACTTCCATTCAATTCACCTTCCTTTCCCTTGTGGAACGCTCGCAGTAATTGCCCAAAAAGGAAAATCTGGGCAGCTCATCGTGAAGGGCGCAGATCAGGTTCAGCGCCTCTGTTTCATGGATGTTTCCGGTAAAGTCCAGGTAAAAGTCATAGGTAAAGGCCTTATCGGGAATGGGCCGGGACTCGATCTTCGTCATATTCAGGCCGCACAAAGCAAACCGCGCCAGCACCGTGTGCAGTGCGCCGGGCGTATGGGGCAGGGAAAAACAAAGACTGATCTTCTCCGCGTTCTCCGGGAAAATCGGTTCTTTGGAAATGATCACGAACCGCGTGGTATTGTCCTTTTCGTCCTGCACATTTTCCTCCAGAATGGAAAGCCTGTACTGCCGGGCCGCTTCCCTGGAGCAAAGGGCGGCAACGCCCTTTGGCTTTTGCTCCGCCACATATTTGGCCGCCGCCGCGGTATTGGAATATTCCACCGCCTTTAAGCCATGGCTTTCCAGATACTCGGCACACTGGGAAAGGGCCTGAGGGTGAGACACCACAGCGGTGACCGGCGTTTCTCTGTCGGCGGCGGCAAGGCAGTGCTCCACCCTTACCGCTTCTGCCCCTACAATGAAAAAGCGATACCGCAGGATCAGATCATACACCCCGGTAACAGAGCCCGCGGCGGAATTTTCCACCGGCAGCACGCCAAACTGCGCCCGCCCCGCTTTTACGTCTTCAAATACCTGTTTCCAGGTAGGGGCGAAGGAAATGGGGGCCTCCCCAAAAAAGGACAGCGCCGCCTGATGGGAATAAGCTCCCTCCACGCCCTGGCACACTACCATTTCCGGGCGCTCCGGCATAACGCGGGAAGCCTCCCGCTCCAGCACGCGAAGCTCCTCCCCGCCGGAAAGCAGCTTGTGCTGCCGCATTCGGCTGATCGACATGATCGAGCGGTACAGCGCCTCCGCTTCAGCGCCGTAGTCCCCTCCCTTCTCCCGAACGCCCGCCAGAATTTCCTGCTCCCGTCCGGCATTGAGCACCGGCGCGCCCGCTTCCCGCTTCAGCGCCGCCACCTTTTCCGAGCATTGCATTCGCTTCAAAAACAGCGGCAAAAGCTTTCTATCTATCTCGTCTATTTCTTTTCGTACCTCCGCAAGCTTTTCCTGATATTCAGTGATCTCCATGCTTTCCTCCCGAAATGCCCCACAATGAATTTTGCTCTTCCCGAAGCTTCTCTTCCTTTGCCTCCTGATAAACCGATAAAAATAACTCATATACCGGCAAAAGGCTGATAAAAGACACGGTCAACAGCTTCGGCAGGCGGGGGCCGAAGAGCTCCTGCCCAAAATAATTGTCCCAGCCAACGCTGACCTGCTTGCGGTTATACCAGGGATCGATCACCGGTCCAAAGGAGCCCTTTGGGCGCTTGTATTCCTCTCCCCACAGGCGAAAGCCTTCGGGCAAACCCACCACCAGCCGCTCAAAGGCTTTCGGATCCCGGCCGATCCTCTGCCGGAACAGCTCGCCCTGCCTGGCGTTTCTTTCCCAAAAGCCAACTCCGTGCGAGGTGCCCTCTCGGTTCAGTTCAAACCAAAACACAGGGCCTTGATCGGAGGCGTTCTTCTCCTGAAGGGAAAACCAGAGATTATCCTGATAGGGCCCCCGTCCAAACAGCCGCCGGGCGTCCCGGTAAATGCGGGAAATGTGAAGCCGCAGATCCCTTTTTGGCAGCTTTTCCTTCAAAAGTCTCTCGGTTTCCCGTGCCAGCGCCTGAAAGGGCTTATTCAGCACGGCGGTAAATTCTTCCTTATGCGCCTGAAACCAGGGCCGCTGGTTGTTCAGGGTAAGCTCCCAAAGGAAGTCGATACTTTTGGGACTCAGCATTTCCATGAGGATCTCCTTTCTTTCCCTTTTGATAGAACGGCGGAAACCGGGGCCAACAGGCAGGTTTTCCGCCGGCTTTCCAAGCGTTACAGCATTCCGCTTCGGGCCAGCAGCTCCAGGGAGGCGATACAGGCCGCCGCTTCCACAACAGGAGCGGCTCTGGGTACGATACAGGGATCATGCCTGCCTTCGACAACAAGCTTTGCGTTTTCCCGGGCTTGCAGATCGATGGTATCCTGTTCTCTGCCAATGGAGGGCGTGGGCTTAAAGGCCGTTTGGAAAATCAAAGGCATGCCGCTGGTAATGCCGCCTAAAATACCGCCGGAATAGTTGGTACGGGTTTTTACATTGCCCTCCGCATCATAATGGAAGGCATCGTTGTTTTCGCTGCCTCTGAGGTAGGCCGCCGAAAAACCAGCTCCGAATTCTACGCCTTTTACCGCAGGAATTCCAAACAGGATCGAAGCGAATAAATTTTCCGTCCCGCCGAACATGGGTTCTCCCGCTCCTACTGGAAGCCCCAGCACGGCGCATTCCACAATGCCGCCCACACTGTCTTTTTCCAGCCTGGCCTTTTCAATCTCCTCCCGCATGGCAAGCTTTGCCGCCGGGTCGATCACCGGAAAATATTCTTTGTTCAGCTTGTTCAACAGCTCCGATGCTGTATTCACCGGATCAAAGGGCGCGTCCCCGATTGGGCAGCGACCTACCGAAACCACATGGGAACCGGTCACAACCCCTTTTCTCAATAAGATCTGCCTTGCCACCGCCCCGGCGAACACCAGAGGCGCCGTGAGCCTGCCGGAAAAATGCCCGCCGCCCCGCACATCGTTATGACCGCCGTATTTGACGGCGGCGGTATAATCCGCATGGCCGGGCCGGGGCTTGACGCGCAGCGCTTCATAGTCTCGGGAGCGCTGGCTGGTATTTTCGATCACAGCGGTCAAGGGCGCGCCAGTGGTCGTAGCGTTTAACAGCCCGCACAGCACCTTGGGCATATCTCCTTCCTTCCGGGTGGTGGCTGTCGTGTCCTGCCCGGGAGCACGCCGTGCCATCTGTGCCAAAACCGCTTCCGAATCGATCCGCTCTCCGGCCGGCAGGCCGTCGATCGTTACGCCGATGGCTGCGGTATGGCTGCCGCCAAAAATGGAGATTCGTATCTTTTTACCCCACATGGAAGACATTGGCAGTTCCTCCTAACGCTTTGAAATCTTTAAAAAAGCCTGGATAGGTTTTTTGAATGCTGTGTTCATCGGTCACAAAAAGCGGTCCATTACACCGCAAGGCCGCAGCGGCCAGCGCCATAACGACACGGTGGTCGTTTTTCCCCTCCGCCGTGCCTCCCCGAAGCGACGGCACGCCCTGAATAGAAAGGCCGTCTTCTGTTTCCCTAACATTTCCGCCCAGGCTGTTGATCGCTTCGCGCATGGCCGCCAGGCGGTCGCTTTCCTTCAGGCGAAGACGCTCCGCGTGAATAATTCTGGTTTCTCCTTCGGAAAGCGCCCCGCACACTGCCAGAGCCGGAACCAGATCGTTGATTTGAGAGGCATCGATCACTGTTCCGCGCAGACCGCTGAAAGGCCGGCCGGCCGTTGGGTTCCACGCAGCAAGCACCTCTCCTTCCCAGCGGGTAGAAAGGCCGAAGGCTTCAAAGCAGGAAACACACGCCTTATCACCCTGGGCGGAATTTCGATCCAATCCGTGAAGGCGAACGGTTTCCCCGCCCGGAGACAAGGCCGCCATGGAAAGGAAAAACGCAGCCTGAGACCAATCGCCTTCTACCCTGTACTCTGTGGCCCGATACGTCTGGCCGCCGGGCACCTTCCAGCCTCGCTCTGTTTTCAGGCATTCTATTCCAAAGGCCCTTAGAACGGCCAGGGTAAGCGTTACATAGCCCTCCGATTCCAAGGGAGTGGTGAGAATGATCTCGCTTTCCTCTTCCAGCAAAGGCAAGGCAAACAACAAGCCGCTGATAAACTGGGAGCTGATATTTCCCGGCACCTCAAAAACACCGGGCAGCAGCTTTCCGGAAAGCTTCAGGGGAAGATTCTTTCCCGCCCCTTCGTCACAGGGAGAATATGCTGTTCCGTGCTTGGGGAAAAGCTCTCGATAAACGGACATGGGCCGTTCCGGAAGCCTGCCGCTGCCGGTAAAAAGCCACTCTCCGCCTAAAGCTGCCGCCACAGGCGTAACAAACCGCAGGGTGTTGCCGGATTCCAGGCAATGGACGTCTTCTCCTTTTCCCGGGTGTGGCGCGGCCTCTCCAAACAAAACGGCGTTCTGGTCCTCCCGGTAAACCGCTTTTGCTCCCAGCGCACAAACCGCACCCAGCATTGCCTCCATATCCTTACTTGTATCAATGGGAAAGATCCTGCCCGCCCTGCCGGAAAGGGCGGCACAGAGCAGGGCGCGGTGAGCGGCACTTTTGCTGGGCGGAAGAAAAACATCTCCGCCGGAAAAGCTTTTTCCGTATTCTACCATGAAGCACACACTTCCCTTCCGGCCGGTTCAGCCTACCTCCCGCTTGATCTTTGCGGCGGTACGCAGCAGCTCTTTGAGCTGTTCTTCATCTTCTTCGGCGATGGCGTTTTGAAACGCCCCGATATTTTTGACGAGCTCCTCCAGCTCCAGCAGCAGCTCCTCCCGGTTGTCCAGGAAAAGACGGCTCCACAGCGCGTCGTTGATATTGGCCACCCTGGAAACGTCCCGGTAGCTTCCTGCGGAGAAACCCTTGTGCTCCCGGCACCGGGGACTCATCACATAGGAGCAGGCCAGTACATGGGGCAGCTGAGAGGTAAAGGCGATCACCCTGTCGTGCCGCTCCGGCGTGGTCATTACCACCTGGCCGAAACCCATCTTCTCCGCCAGGGAAGCAACCTCCCCCACCGCCCATTCCGGCGCGCCGCAGGGGGCGATCAGATAAGAGGCCCCCAGAAAGATCCCGGCGTCGCTGGCGGAAAAGCCGCTGAGCTCTTTCCCCGCCATGGGGTGGCCCGCCACAAACACATAGCGCCCTGTTCCCCGCAGCTTCTCCATACCGGAGCAGATCTCCCCCTTGATGCCGCAGGCATCGGTGAGAATGCAATTTTCCTTCAGCTCTGGGCCGTGCTGTTTCGCGAATTCCAAAGCACTTTCCGGATAGACGCAGAGATAAACGAGATCCGCCGTGCGCAGATCCTCCGGCCCAGCCTTGCCGTCAATGGCTCCACAGGAGCAGGCGTCCAGCAGGGCTTCCTCGCAAAGGTCCATTCCCAGCACGGTATGCTCCGTATTGAGCTTCAGGGCTTTGGCAACAGAGCCGCCGATCAGGCCCAGCCCCACGATCACGATTTTTTTACTCATAATCCCTGTACCAGGCCGGAAACCTTTGTAACCTTCTTTGCCAGCGCGTCAAACTGGACGGGCGTAATGGACTGCGCGCCGTCGCACAGGGCGTGGCTGGGGTCATTGTGTACCTCGATGATCAACCCGTCCGCGCCGACAGCCGCCGCCGCTATGGCCAGGGGCTCAATGAGCCAGTTGATGCCGGAGGCGTGGCTGGGGTCTACGATCACCGGCAGGTGAGAAAGACGCTTCAGTACGGGAATGGCAGAAATATCCAGGGTGTTCCGGGTGATGGTCTCATAGGTTCTGATGCCCCGCTCGCAGAGAATGACCTGCTCGTTTCCCTCTGCCATAATATATTCGGCGCTCATCAGCAACTCCTCGATGGTGCTGGCAAGCCCCCGCTTAAGCAGAATGGGTTTATCAAGCTTTCCCAGCTGCTTCAAAAGCTCAAAATTCTGCATATTCCTAGCCCCTACCTGGATCACGTCCACGTCCTCGAATAGGGGCAAATGCTCAATGCTCATGATCTCCGTCACAATGGGTAAGCCTGTCTTTTTCTTGGCTTCGGACAGCAACCTCAGCCCCTCGCCCTTCATTCCCTGAAAGGAATAGGGCGAGGTGCGGGGCTTAAACGCGCCGCCGCGCAGGAAGGAAGCTCCGGAGGCTTTCACGCTTTCCGCCACAGAGCAAATCTGCTCCTCGCTTTCCACGGAACAGGGCCCGGCAATAAGAGCCAGGCCTCCCCCGCCGATCCTTGCGCCGCCGGGCAGGGTGACGGCCGTATCGTCCGGGTGGAATTTCCGGTTTGCCTTTTTATAGGGCTCCTGCACCCGCTTTACGCTCTCCACAAAATTCTGAGCCTGGATGTACTCGCTGTCGATCACGGTGGTGTCGCCAATAAGACCCAGCACCGTGCTCTGGGTGCCGATCCAAGTATTTACCTGAACGTCATATTGTGAAGTGAGTTTTTTGACGAAGGAATCTACCAGCTCCTGTTTTTGATTGGGCTTTAATACAATGATCATCGTGTTGTCTTCCTTTCACAAAGCATTTTTGTATGTAACAGAAAAACGGCGGGGCCACAACGCGGCTCCGCCAGGGTACATGTATTCCCGCTTTCGGCCCGTTACAGAGAACGCCGAGCCCGCAAAGAAACACAGCCGCTAAAATTTTTTCCAGCACAAAAAGCCCGCAGGGTAAATCGCGGGCGATAATAGCGGCTAAATCGCTTTGTCATAAGAGGGCTGCTCATAAAAACGCTCCTCTGCCGGGAATTTTCTTCATGATAAAACAGAAGGCCCGATTTGTCAAGGCTTTTCTGCTTTTCCGCCTTCCTTTTTCAGGGATTCGCGCCCGATCGCCGCCACTTTTTTCGCAACGATCCAAAAAGGCGCGGAAGCCTTCAGCGTGAGGTCAGAGGCGGCGCGGTAAAGAGGCAGGCGCTCACGGTAAAGGCCTGCGATCACTTCCTCCCGGTTGGGCTTTTGCAGCAGAGGGCGTTTTGTATCGTTTTCCAAACGCTTTTGCAGAATATCCAGCGGTACGTCCAGCAAAACGATCGTGCCGCTATTTTGATGAAAGGCCTCCACATTTTGCGAGAACAGCACCGTCCCTCCGCCGCAGGCGATCACAGCCTTTCCCTTTTCCGAAAGCTCCGCCGCAGCCTCTGTTTCCAGGCGGCGGAACTCTGTTTCCCCCTGCCGTTCAAAGATCTCCGCCACGGTGAGCCCGGTTTTTTCTTCAATGTAGAGATCCAAGTCGTAAAAATCCCACTTCAACAGTTTGGCCGCCCGCTTGCCCACTGTGGTTTTGCCGCAGCCCATAAAGCCGCATAAAATGATGCTGCCGCTCATGCTATTTCCCTCCGAATATCCGTTCCATTTCCTCTCGCGCGTCATGAATCAACTGGTGCAGATCGTTGTTTTGAAATTCCGTATCATACCATATTTTATGGGAATAAGCGGCCTGGCACACCAGCATGCCCATACCTCCCAAAACCTTTATTCCCTGCTTTTCCGCCAGCCTTAAAAGCTCTGTTTCCGCCGGGTTAAACACCGCGTCAAACACTGCGGCACATCGACTGACCACCGCCTCGCTGACCGGGCTCATTCCGGTTTTGGGGTACATGCCCACGCTGGTGGTATTGATCAAAAGATCGTACCGCTTTGTATCGAGCTCCAGCTCCTCATAAGACTCTACCGTGATGAGGAACTCCCGGTCACCCCTTGCCCGGGCATAATCCGCAAGCTTTTCCGCAAGCTCCATCGCCTTCTCATAGGAGTCAGCCCGGTGCGCGAGCGTAACGTGAAAATTCGGGCGCTCCGCCGCCTGAAAGGCAATGGCTTTCGCGGCGCCGCCGTTACCTAAGATCAAAAGTTCTCCCTGAAGGCTCATGGAATGGATCTTGAGAGAAACCGCCGCCCCCGGCCCATCGGTGGTAAAACCGTAAAGCTTTCCTTCCACTACTTTGACTGTGTTGACGGACCCGCAGAGCCGGGCCCGGTCGTCAATGCCGTCCAGATAAGGGATAATAGCGCTTTTATGGGGAATGGTGACATTGAAGCAATCCAGGGCCCTGAGCTCCGGCAGGGCGGCAGAGAGCTCCGGTACGTCCAGCACCCGGTACTCCATAGGAATGCCGGAAAGCTCAAAAAGCCTGCGCTGGATAAAGGGAGACATGGTGTGTCCGATAGGGTGTCCGATCACTGCAGCATTTTGCGTTCTGGTCATAAAACCAGCACCTCTTTTCCCGAGAATTCCAATTTTTTTACAATTCATGGTTGACAAAGCACATGGGAGTCAATAAAATGTAGGTAACAGGTACAGCCCTGAAAGAAAAAACCTGTATTTAGGGATTGTACCATACCAGAGCCGGTTTTGTCCATTCATGCTCTTAAAATAACACATATTTGGACACACCGCGGAATCTTGAGTTTTCAGAAAATATTTAGGAGGCACGTAACATGGTACTGGAAAAAATTAAAGCGATTTTGAGCGAGCAGTTTGACGCGGACGAGGACTCCATTACGGCGGAAACTACCCTGGCTGACGATTTGGGCGCGGATTCTCTTGATGTAGTTGATCTGCTCATGTCCATCGAGGACGAATTTGAAGTGGAAATTCCCGATGAGGAAGTAGAAAACATTAAGACTGTAGGCGCTCTTGTGGAATATATTGAGAGCCACGCCAACGTTTAACTCTAAAAATAGGCAAACAGCTGAAGTCCGCGTTGCAGAAAGAAAACTGCAACGCGGACTTTTTTAGATTCTGGACTCCAGAGAAATTCCCAAGGAAAGGACAAAGAACGAGATTCTTCACTAAGAAAGCAAGGCTTGTCTTGCTTTTTATTCAGTAATAACAGTTGGAGAGTAGGCGGATAACCGCCAAATTCCAATTCAGAAAATTTTGTTTTTCATCGCTCATTGATCGCGTTGTGCACTCCCCCTTCCCCAAGTTTTTCTTGCAAAAAGCGGTTTCTCCCTATATAATTGTGTCGAGTCATAGTTTGCTATGGAAAATTTGCCGAAAGGATCTGTTTTTATTATGGCACAGCAAAAGAAAATGGTGGAGGATATCACCTCCATGGACGAAAATTTTGCCCAATGGTACACGGATATCGTAAAAAAGGCGGAGCTGATGGATTACTCCAGTGTCAAGGGCTGCATGGTGATTGAGCCTTACGGCTATGCCATCTGGGAAAATATCCAGAAGGACATGGACGAACGCTTCAAAAAGTTGGGGGTACAAAATGTATACATGCCTCTGCTCATTCCGGAAAGCCTGCTGCAAAAGGAAAAAGATCACATTGAAGGCTTTGCCCCGGAATGTGCTGTGGTCACCCACGGCGGCGGCGAGGAGCTGACGGAAAAGCTGTTTATTCGCCCCACCAGCGAGGTGCTGTTCTGTGAGCACTACCAGAAGGTGATCCATTCCTACCGGGATCTGCCGAAGCTCTACAACCAGTGGTGCTCCGTGCTTCGGTGGGAAAAGACTACCCGCCCCTTCCTCAGAGGCATGGAATTTCTGTGGCAGGAAGGCCATACCATGCACGAAACCGCCGAGGAAGCAGAGGCGTTCACCCTGAAAATGCTTCGGGTCTATGAGGACGTATACCGGGAAACCCTGGCGATCCCTCCTGTGGTGGGAAGAAAAACCGAAAAAGAGAAATTTGCCGGTGCGGAAGCCACTTATACCCTGGAGCCCATGATGCACAACGGCGTTGCTTTACAGGGCGGCACCACCCATTATTTCGGAGACGGGTTTGCAAAGGCTTTTGATATCACCTTTACCGGCAGGGACAACACCCTGCAGCACCCCTTCCAGACCTCCTGGGGCATGAGCACACGCCTGATCGGCGCTGTCATTATGGTTCACGGTGATGATAACGGCTTGGTACTGCCCCCGAAGGTGGCTCCCATTCAGGTGGCGATCGTTCCCATTGCCCAGCACAAGCCCGGTGTGTTGGAAAAGGCCGGGGAGCTCTATGAAAAGCTGAAAAAACAGTTCCGGGTCAAGCTGGACGACAGCGACAATTCCCCCGGCTGGAAATTTGCCCAGTATGAGATGCAGGGGGTTCCGCTGCGGCTGGAGATCGGCCCGAAGGATATGGAGCAGAACCAGTGCGTTCTGGTACGCCGGGATACCGGAGAAAAACAGTTTGTTTCTCTGGATCGGCTGGAGGAGGCGGTCGAAACCTCTTTGACTGCTCTGCATGACGCTTTGTACCAACGCGCTTTGGAAAACCTGGCTTCCAAAACCTTTACCGCCGGAAATTATGAGGAATTTCTCACGATCGCGAAAAACAAGCCCGGCTTTATCAAGGCCATGTGGTGCGGAGATCCCGCCTGTGAAGATAAGATCAAGGAAGATACCGGCGGTGTAAAATCCCGCTGTATTCCTTTCGAAGAGGAGCACATTTCCGATGTGTGCGCCTGCTGCGGCAAGCCTGCCAAGCACATGGTATATTGGGGCAGGCAATACTGAGAAGCTTTTTCTTTCCGAGGCGCCTCCGAAAAAGCTCTATCAAGAGCGTCTTAGCCCGAAATATCTGTTCGTTGCCTGAACAAATATACTGATTCCCGGAAAAATTTTTGCTGAATTTTAGAAAATCTCACAGAACACCCCTTTACTTTTCCAATATCTCATAGTAGAATGTAAAGGATAACTTACATACAGTACTGTATGTACATATTTAGGAGGAGATCCAAATGGCAAAATTAAAAATCGGCTTCATTGGCTGCGGCGGCATTGCCAATCAGAAGCACTTCCCCGGCATGGCTCAGCAGACTGAGCATGTTGATCTGTGCGCTTTCTGCGACCTGATCCCGGAAAGAGCTGAAAAGGCCGCCAAAGAGTACGGCACCCCCGACGCGAAGGTCTACACCGACTATCATGAGCTGCTGGCTGACCCCGCCATCGACGCGGTTCACGTACTGACCCCCAACATCGCTCACTGCGAGATCACCATCGCCGCTCTGGAAGCCGGCAAGCATGTGCTCTGCGAAAAGCCCATGGCCGCTACCACCGCTGATGCCAAGAAAATGCTGGAGGCCCGTGACCGCACCGGAAAGATGCTGACCATCGGCTATCAGTACCGTCACTTTCCCGCCAACCAGGTGGCGAAGAAGGTCGTAGACGACGGCTGGCTGGGCGATATCTATTATGCGGAGGCTTCTTACCTGCGTTATCGCGGCGTTCCCACCTGGGGCGTGTTCACCGATAAGTCCAAGCAGGGCGGCGGCCCCCTGATCGATATCGGAACCCATACTCTGGACTTCACCCTGTTTCTGATGAACAACTACGATGTGGAATATGTTGTAGGCACCTCCTTTGAGAAGCTGGGCCGTATTCTGGATCCCGATCATCAGGGCCAGTACAACTGGATGGGCAAGCAGGACGCCTGGAACAATGAGACCTATGACGTGGAGGATTCCGCAGTGGGCCACATTAAGATGAAGAACGGCGCTGTCATCAACCTGCGTGCTTCCTGGGCCATCAACATGGCAAAGGAAACCGGTGCCAACGGCGAGGCCTATACCACGCTGGCCGGCACCAAGGGCGGCCTGGACACCAAGGAAGACCGCGTTCGTCTGAATCATGTGGTTGCCGGTTATCCCACCATCTCTTGGGTAGGCGACAAGGTTGCCGGTTATATCCCCGGCTTCAGCCAGGGTCCCGCTCCCGTTTCCAAGGAGCATGAGATCTGGGTCAAGGCTTTGATGAGCGGCAAGAAGGAAGATCTGTTCGTCACTGCCGATCAGGCTTTCGTTGTCACAAAGATCCTGGATTCCATCTATTATTCCTCCAAGCACAACAAGCCCGTTTACTTTGATGCTGAGGGTATGCCGATTTTTGACTGATTTTATCAGCGTTACGATCAAATAGCATTGATCCACAGTTTTGTGCCTTTGTCGTCGGGAGACTGGCGGGAAAGGCACAAATTCCATAACAAGAAAGGAATGTTTCCTTATGGCAAAAATAAATTTACAGCAGTATTCCTTCGGGTTTGACTGCCCCCTCTCCCCTCTGGAGAAAATTAAGACCACCGCGGAAATGGGCTATGCGGGTGTGGAATTTGCCCGCGAGTATGCCGGTCTGCCGGTAGAAGACGTAAAGAAGGCCTTGGACGATGCCGGTATCACCGCTGATTCCGCTCATGTTGCCTTTGATTTCATGGAAGAGGATATTCCCTACCTCGCAAAGCTGGGCGTGAAATTTGTGGCCTGCCCCATGACTGCCTTTAACTCTGCCGAGGAAGCCAAGGAAGTGGCCGAAGATCTCAATAAGTTCGGAAAGTTTGCCAAGCCCTACGGCATTACCATCGGCTATCATAACCACACCCAGGAATTTAATACCGATCAGGGCAAATACCTCTTCGACTGGGTGATGGAGAATACCGATCCCGAAACGGTGGCTTTTGAGATCGACTGCGGCTGGGCCTCCGCCGCGGGGATCAATCCGGTGGACTATATTCAGAAGCATGCGGGTCGCATTGCCGCGATCCATATTAAGGAAAACGGCGCTGTTATCGGCCCCGATCCGGCGGATTCCCGCCATGAAAAGAAGGAATGGCCCAAGTTTGAGCTGGACGAAAACGGAAAGCCCATCTTCCCCCCGGAGTTCCTGAAGATGATGGAAGAACGGGATAAGCTGAACGTACCCACCGGCACCGGCATTGTGGACTGGAAGGCCGTAAAGGCGGCTGCCGACGCTCAGCGCCAGGGCGTGCTCTACGTGGTGGAGCGTGAAGCCAACTATGGCGGCAAGGACCGCATTTCCTGCCTGAAGGAAGACATTGCCTGGCTGAAAGCCAATCTGTAAGGCTGAATTTTATAAAACAGGGCTCCCGGCTTGATGTGCTTTCTGCACATCAGACCGGGAGCTTTTTCTTATCACAAAAACAGAGTATCTAACAGCTTTCTGCCGGTTTCGGTACGAAAAATATTTTTTCGCACTGCTTCGATTTCCGGGCGCTTCATTTCTCCCTCAAAGATATTGACGAGAAAATCCGCCTCTACCAGCGCCTGATAATCCCTGCCGTCAATTTTACTGTAGGTATGATGATGGCCAACAAGATAGCACACTCTTTCCATGATCTCTGCGGAATACCCCAGCTTTTCCAGCATTTCTTTTGCTACGGCCGGGCCTTCCCGTTCCTGGTATTCTCCGGCGGCGCTGCCGTATTTCTCCAGGCTGGGCTTAATGCCGATATCGTGAACGATGGCCGCGATCTCGGTAAGCCGCTGCTCCGTTTGGGAAAAGCCCTCCCCCTCTCCAATGGCCTTCGCAAACGCGTACACCTTTAGAAAGTGGTTGACCCTCGGCACATTGCCGCTTTCGTATTCTGCCATGGCAAGCAGTAACGGCGTATGGTTCATTTTGCTTTTCCTCCCAGCTTGATCCAGTAGCGTCGGTAGACCCCTCCTTCCTCTTCCAGCTTGTTTTCCAGAACACCGCCGCAGGCCTCAATCACAGCGGCAGAGGCCCGGTTTTCCTCCACACAGGTAACCAGAACACGCTCCATGCCCCGTTCTTCCGCCTTTTCCAGGCACAGGGCCAGCATACAGGGGGCATAGTGTTTTCTCCGGCAGGAAGGGCGGACGCCGTAACCAATATTGCCTCCGGTGCGAAGCAGAGGCTCTGTCAGCCGGTGCCGCAGATCGATCCCGCCCAGAAGCTCCCCTGCCTCATTGGTCAGGAACCATGTATGGGCGGTCACAAGCTCCGGACTTGCCTGGTAAACACGCCCGGCAATATTGTGCTCCAGCCACTGCTTCGGACTTTTTCCCTCCTTCGGGGCCAGCGCGCCGGGAACGATCCGCTCCTCTCCCCACTCGGCCCGGTAATCCGCAATTTTCTCCAGTGTGGTTTCCTCCGGCAGAATCAGAAAAAGCCCCCGTTTTTTTGCCTGAAGCAGGTAATACTCCGCGGCAGTCATGGAATAGCAGCAAAGATCCAGCACCGTACCGTCATAGCGGCGGCTCGCCTGACGAAGGAGGCCCTCATAATAGAAGCCGGATTTCTCGATCACCCGCCGGGAGCGTTTGTTAAAGGGATAGTGAGTCACAGAAAACAACTTCGCGTGGCAATTCTGAAAAGCATAGTCAATGGCGGCGCTGACCGCCTCTGTCATCAGGCCTCTTCCCCAAAACGCCTGGGAAAGAACATAGCCCAGGCTGAAGGCGCCCTCTACCTGGGGGCGGCGGCCGTCCTCCTCGATCCCCAGGGAGCCGATGACCTTTCCGTTCTCCTTCTCTTCTATGGCAAAAAGCACGCCGGGCTTTTCCGGAGCGGTAAACATTTTGATGATCTCCCGGCTTTCCTCTATGCTGTCGTGAGGCTTCCAGCCCGCATTGGGGCCCACCTCCGGATTTTTTGCGTATTCATACAGATCCTCAGCGTCTTCCATCTGCCAAGGACGCAGGATCAGCCGTGCCGTTTCGATTCGCTCCATACGGTTCATTCCTTTCTCTCCAGCAATTCGCCCAGGATCTTTTCCCGATTCTGGATAAACATTTTTGTGATCTGATAGCTGTCCGTTTCTTCATAGGTACAGGCGTGAACCGGCCCCCGGTCAAAGGTCAGAAGCTCTGCCCCTGGCAAGGCCAGCAAAATGGGAGAATGGCTTACAATAAAAAACTGAGAGCCCTCCTGAACGCAGCGGTTAATCTCCAGCAGCAGGGTCAGCTGCCGCTGGGGCGACAGGGCCGCCTCCGGCTCATCGAAAAAATAGACGCCCTCCGGGCGCAAATAATCCTGAGCCAAGGCCAGAAAGCTTTCTCCATGGGATTTTTCATGGTAGCCCCTGGAGGGGATAGGCGTAAGACCGCTTCTGGCGTAAACCTCTTCCTGGGTCGCCACATTGTAAAAGCTTTCCGCCCGAAGAAAATAGCCGTGAGTCGCCCGCCGGTGGCCCTTTCCCAGGCGGATCGCCTCCGCAAGGGGCGAATGGGAATCCCGGGTGGAAAAGCTGTAATTTCTGGTTCCCCCCTCTGGATTGAAGCCGTAAGCAATGGCCATGGCCTCCAGCAGGGTGGATTTTCCGCTTCCGTTTTCTCCTACAAAAAAGGTGACGGGCCTCTGAAAGCTGAGGCACTCCACGCCATGGAACGCCTCAATATTTTGCAAATAGCCGGATGCGGAAAGCTGCTCCCACTCGATCCTTGCCTGATGGATAAAAAGGCTGTCCATGTCTGTTTATCTTCCTTTCAGTGCCATGGCCACCCAGCCGCGTTCCTCTTTCCGCTCTATGACGGTAAACGCGCCAGCCAGCGCGTTCAGCACGTCCCGCTCCCGGGAATCGATAATGCCGCTGACAATGTATACACTGTCCTTTTCCAGGAAATTCGGCGCGTCCTTGCTGAGTTGGATCACAATATCCGCCACGATATTGGCCGCCACCACCCGATATTTCTGAGGAACCGCAGGATTTCCCGCCACCTTTTCCGTAAGGTTTCCGCAAATACCCGTAAAGCGTTCCTCTACCCCATTGGTCTTGGCATTTTCCACCGCCGTTTTTACAGCAAGAGGATCGATATCCACGCCCACAGCGCTTTTTGCGCCCAAAAGCAGCGCCGCCACAGACAAAATGCCGCTGCCGCAGCCCATATCCAGAAAATCACAGCCCGGGGTAATATAATTTTCCAAAAGCTCCAGGCAGAGCCGGGTGGTTTCATGGGTGCCGGTGCCAAAGGCAAGCCCCGGCTCCAGATCCAGCACAGTGCGGCCCATGGAATCAAATTCTTCCTCCCACACAGGACGGATCAGCAGCTTTTTTCCTACCGGAATGGGCTTAAAATACTTTTTCCAGTTATTGATCCAATCCTCCTTCACACAGGAAGCACAAGTGATCTCATGAGGAACTTTTTCCGCCTGATACCGTTCCTCCAAAAAAGAAACAGCCTCGGCGGGATTTTCTTCAGGACTGATATACACATGGATCACAGCCTTGCTCCTGTCTTTTTTGAGGAGCTCCTCATCGATCAGATCGATATGGGCGATCTCCAAGGCCTCGGCTTCTAAATTGGAGTAGTCCTCAATATAAATACCGTAGGGTACTACCATGTTCGCGATATCGCCCGCCAGCTCCACCTGATTTGCGGGGATCTCTATTTTTACTTCCGTCCAGTTTTCATTCATAGGGTTCTTCTCCCTTTCTCAAAAAGCCTTTTTCCGGCATTTATTGCTATGATACCATAAGCACCGAAGGTGCGTTGGTATCATGTGTCCATCGCCCGTCTGAGCGAAGCGAAGAACCGGGCGGGACAATTAAAATCCTATAATATCCGCGTCCTTTGCGAATATTATACCGAATTCCCCCCGGGTTTTCAAGCTAAGTGACGCAAAACAGGAGGATACAGTCCATGACAAAACAGAAATTCTTTCTTCAGGGCGCGATCCTCACCGCGGTATCGCTGTTTCTTCGCATTACCAACATGGGATACCGCTCTTATCTCTCCCAAAAGATCGGGTCGGAAGGTATGGGGCTGTACCAGCTGATTTTTTCTATTTTTATGCTTACCGTGACCCTTTCCACCTCCGGAATCAGCCTTGCCGTGACCCGCATGGTATCCGCTGCCATCGCCTCCGGACGCCGGGAGACCATACGCTCCACTGTGGCCAGGTGCTTTGCCTTCTGCTTGTCGATCAGCTCTGTGATCTCGCTTTGCCTGTTCTTTTTATCGGACTTTGCCGCCCTCACCTTTCTGGGAGACCGCCAAGCCGCCCCCTGCCTGCGCGTTTTGGGAGTGGGCCTTCCCTTCATGTCCATGTGCACCTGTATGAAGGGATATTTTTTGGCGGTAGATGAGTCTCTCTCCACAGCCGCCTCCGATACGCTGGAGCAGATCTTGACGATCCTTGCCACAGTATATCTTTTCTGGCATTTTGCCCCGCAAAGCATTGAAACCGCCTGCTTTGCCGCCATGACAGCCTCCACCCTGGGAGAAGCCGTTTCCTTTTTAGTCAGCTGGTCTGCCTACCGGCACAGCCTGAAAAAGAACACACCGAAGGAAAAGAAAAAGAGCCGGGGCGTTTTGAAGGGGCTTTCCCATATTGCCCTGCCCTGCACCCTGAGCTCTGCGGCGAAAAGTCTCTTAAATACCGGGGAAAATCTTTTGATCCCCCGCGAGCTGCGGAAATTCGGACTGAGCTATTCCCACTCTCTTTCCCAATACGGGCTTTTGCAGGGCATGGCCATGCCTATGTTGTACTTTCCCTCCTCCTTCCTTACCTCCTTCGCTTCCCTTTTGATCCCTAAGATCGCCAAGGAAAGAGAGCAGGGCCACCGCCGGGAGGTGGCATATATCACCGGAAAGTCCATTCGCTCCGCCCTGGCTTTCGGCATGTTCTTTGCCGCTGTTTTTATCGCCTTCGGAGATGGCTGGGGCAACGCCTTTTATCACAGTGACGCCGCCGGGGAATATCTGCGGGTACTGGCCCCCATTGTGCCTTTGATCTATTTGGACGTGGTGGTCGACAGCCTCCTGAAGGGAATGGACGAACAATTCAATTCTATGAAATATAATTTCTCCGATTCCCTGATCCGTGTGATCCTGATCCTCTGCTTTCTGCGCTTTTTCGGCATGGAAAGCTATGTGTGCATTTTGTTTTTCAGCACCATCTTCAACGCGGCGCTGAGCTTGCATCGGCTGCTGAAGGTGACAAACGTGTGTCTCTCCCTGGGCTGGCATGTGCTGCTCCCGCTGCTGTGCGCGGTGCTTTCCGTTTCCTTGGGGAGCTATCTGCTGCGCGGCATAACGCTCTCCAATCTCTTTTTTCAGATCGGTTTGGAAACCTTGGTGTGCGGTCTCTTTTTCGGGGCGGGCTACTATGCGCTCTGCCGTGTTTCCGATGGCAAGGCTATACGGAAAAAAGGCAAATCCTCTTTGAGAGAAGACTTGCCCTGAAACACTCAAAACTGAAATTTTTACTAAAAATCCGCTGAACTCAGGATTTGTAGAGCTTTGCCAAGCCCTTGGCCTTTTCACGGAATTGCTCCACCAATTTTTTGGGGGCTGTCAGGCGGATCTCCGGGCCGTGGGAAAAAAGCCAGAGAAAAAGCTCCGGGCCCGCCTCAGCCTTTAAAGCCGCGCGTACCCTTCCTTTCCCAGCCGCTTCCACGGTAAAATCTGAACCGAACCGCTCTGTTACCGCTGCAAGCTGGTCTAAAGGAAACTCCAGGACAAGCTTTTCTGCTTTTTTCTCCTGCTTCGCCGCTTCAGGCGGCTCCGGAAAAAGCTCCCGTTCCTCCGGAAGAAGCGCCAGGCCCTCCAGCTTTTCCAAAGGAAGACGTACAACAGCCCCTTCTTCCGTAAAGGCCAACAGCTCACAGCGGCCACGCTCCACAAGGAGCCTCCAGGGGCTGACAGCAACAGGCCGGGAACTGCTTTTTGCAGCATATTCCGGTTTTCCCTGAGAGGTCAGCTGCCATTTCCAAGGGGTAAAACACACCTTTCTGTTTTCTGAAATGGCGCGGCAAAGGAGCTGTACCGCCGCGGGAACATCTTTTTCAACAGGCTTGTCCACAGTAAATATCTTCTGCCGTAAGGCCTCCGCCTGATAAGCGCTGCACAGAGTCTCCAGCCTGGATCGAAGCGCCTCCGCCTGCTTGCTTGAAAGAAAGGGCGAGACACAGATAGAACCGGCAATCAACTGAAGCTCTTCCAGGGTAAAGGTGCGATCTTCCAAAAAATACTGATACGTTTTTCTCTTTCTGGTTCCGATCTTCAGCCCGGTGCTGCGAAGGGTCTCAATATCATCATAAATGCTTTTTCGCTCTGCGGAAATCCCCATGTTTTCCAGCTTTTGCAGCAGCTCCTGCAGGGTCAGGGTATGCTCCGGATCGGTCTCTGAGAGCAATATTTGACGCAGGCAGAGCAGCTTTTTCTTTTTCTCTGAAACATTTGGCACAAGCGCTCCTCCTTTTTCGCCTGAGTCCTGCTCTATCACTCCGGCTTCGGCGCTTTCCTAGCCGGTCTGCCCTTCCGGGCCGGAGCTGACTATTACTGTGATCGTGGAACCATAGTCCAGGGAATCCCCTTCCACATGATCTTTATAGCGGATCACATAACCCGGCTCCACATCTTCGCTGGCTTCTTCCTCCTGCACCGGAGTAAAGCCGTTTTTAATGAGGAGCTGCTGCAGATCGGCAAAGCTGATCCCCTTGATAGAAGGCAGCGTTCTGGTGGGGCTGCCCTTGCTTACCGTTACCAACACGGTATCTCCCCGTGCTATGGTTTCCCCTTTGAAGGGGCTCTGGCTGATAATGTTGCCTTCCTCCACCGTCTCACTGAAAATGCGGTCAGAAACCTTCAGCTTAAACTGGTAGTCGCCGCTTCCCACCTGTTTGACCCACTCGTCATAACTTTCGTTTACCAGATTGGGAACGACCACGGCTTCCTCGGAAGCACTGCCGCCATCAAAGACCTTTTGGATATCACCGATGGACAGCCCCGCGTCCCCCAGCCACATAGAGGCCACAATGACCAACGCGATCAGCGTAACTACACAAGAGCCGATCAGCCATACGGCGGGCGGAAGGCCTTTATTCTGCGGCAGATCCATATCAATGGGCGGCAGACGGCGGATCGCCTCTGTTTGATCAACCTCGTTCACAATGGCGGGCGCTGCGGAAAGCTCGGTTTTGAACCGCTCAAAGCTGGCCGTGCGCACATTGGGCTTTACCTGCAGGGCGTTGGCAATGGCCGTAACGGCAAAAGGAGGCAAAGCCTTCAGCACCTCCTTGGAAATCATAAGCCGCTGGTCATGTAAGCGCTTCGGAGCCTCCTGAGGCAGCTGCCCTGTCAGGGCAAACAGCATGGAAGCGGCCAGACCATAAACATCGCTGGCTTCTCCGCAAACAGCTTTCTCGCTGTACTGTTCGATAGCGGAGCAGCCGGGAAAAAGCTCTTCTGCCAAGGGAGAGTCTGCCTGCCGGATCGAAGCAATGGAAAAGCCCGTGATAAAAAGCACGCCGCTTTTTGTGACCCGCAGCGTATCAGGGGACACACCCAAATGAGAGATCCCCAAAGAATTCATCAGGCCCAGTGCGGTCAGCACCGGCATAAACATGCGGTTCGTCTCATTCCAGCTGAGGCTTCCTCCCGCGTTTTCCACATAACGCCGCAGGGAAGGGGCGGGTATGTATTCGTAAACGGCATAGGCCGTATAGTTCTCTTCAAAAATATCCAGCACGGAAGCAACTACCGTAAGCTCCCGCAGCCTGCTGACGCCTTTGGAAAGCTGGATAAAATCCTGCAAATGGCGCTCAAACTCCACTTCACACCCTGCTATGGGGATCACATTCTGATCCTCCGCATGCCGGGAAGCTAACGATGCGGGAAAAAACTCCCGGATCTCCACCACACGCTTTGTGGTGCGATCCAGAGCCGCATAAGTAACGCCTTCCCCATTGATCGCCTTGACACGCCCGATCACATACCGGGAGGCAAGCACCGTATGGTGCCGAAGCCCGCCTTGGACTTGAGCTTTTCCATTGTCCCATCCGCACACGGGACAAATTTCGCCCTCCTCCGGGCGGTAACCGGCAAAGCAATTCATGCACAGCTTGCTTTCCATCTCGTCCTCCACTTTTCCCGTGAAGCCGCCTCAGGTGGGGCTTCTCTAACCAAACAAAAACCTTTTTTAGGGCATAGCCCTGACTTCTGGCATATATTTTATCATAAAAAGCCCCAAAAAACAAGAAAAATGATTCCATATCCCCACAAAAAGGGAATGGCGGTACGGAGAACCGTACCGCCAGGGAAATTTCAGTATCTAAATCAGGCTTTATTAATAGAACCGAAGAGTTCCATTTTTTCCTTGACTGTGGCCTTGATCGCCTCAAAGCCGGGAGCCAGCAGCTTGCGGGGGTCGAAGCCCTTGCCCTGCCGGTCCTTTCCCTCTTCAATGTACTTCCGGGTAGCGGCCGCAAAGGAAAGCTGGCACTCCGTATTGACATTTACCTTGGAAACACCCAGAGAAATGGCCTTTTTCACCATTTCCTCAGGAATTCCGGTGCCGCCGTGCAGCACCAGAGGCATGGTTCCGGTCTTTTCCTGGATCTTAGCGAGAACATCAAAGTTCAGGCCCTGCCAGTTTTCGGGATAAACACCGTGAATATTGCCGATACCCGCGGCCAGCATATCCACGCCCAACCCGGCAATGCTCTTGCACTCATCGGGATCGGCAACTTCGCCGCCGCCTACCACGCCGTCCTCTTCACCGCCGATAGCGCCTACCTCAGCCTCCACGGAGATGCCGCGCTCTCCCGCGACGCGAATGACTTCCTTCGTCTTCTCGATATTTTCTTCGATCCCGTAATGGGAGCCGTCAAACATGACGGAGGAGAACCCGGCGTCCATGGCCTTGAAGGCGCCCTCGTAAGAACCGTGATCCAGATGCAGGGCCACGGGAACGGTGATGCCCAGGGTGTTGATCATGGCCTTTACCATAGCGGCAACGGTTTCAAAGCCGCACATGTACTTGCCCGCGCCCTCGGAAACACCCAGGATCACAGGAGAATTGTTCTCCTGCGCGGTGAGAAGGATCGCTTTCGTCCATTCCAGGTTGTTGATGTTGAACTGGCCGACGGCGTATTTGCCGGCCTTTGCCTTGGTGAGCATGTCTTTTGCGGAAACCAACATTTTAAAATTCCTCCCAGATAAAGAGATTTTCAACTGCTTTTATTATAGCGAAATGCGCTGGAAAAATCAACCGCTAATTCGTCCCATGCGGAAAGACTCCTGCTGGAAAATCAATTCCGTTCTTTGCGCTGGAGCAAAACCGCTCCGATAATGATCGCACCCTTAAAGGCGGAGCTGAGATAGGGGTCTACCCCGATCAAATTCAACAGATTATTCATCACCGCCACAATCAGCGTGCCGAACACCGTACCGATAATAGAGCCCCTGCCGCCAGACATGCTGGTGCCGCCCACCACCACCGCGGCAATGGCGTCCATTTCATAGCCGCTGCCGCCGCTGGCGTAATCCAGAGAGCCCACACGGGAAAGCTGCAAAATGGAAGCAACGCCCACCAAAAGTCCCATTACGGCATACACCCGGCGCTTTACGCTTTTCACATTGACGCCGGAAAGACTGGTGGTGCGCTCGTTGGAGCCCACCGCAAATACATGGCGGCCGAAAGCAGTGTGCCTGGAAACAACGAACATGGCGACCACGACCAGCGCCCAGTACAGAATGGGCATGATCCGCTGCCCACCGATAGAGGCCTGGGAAATAGCCAGAAATTCGCTGGGAAGGGCCACGCTTTTCCCCTTCATGGAATACTGGGTCACGCTGCGGAAGATCTGCATGGCGCCCAAGGTAGCAATAAAGGGTGGCAGCTTCCCGTAAGAGATCAAAAGGCCGTTGCACTCGCCCAGCGCCAGCGCGAATAAGACTGTAAGCACCACCGCCGCCAAAATGGCGGGCACGCCGGTCAGGCCGAGCTTCCCCAGCAGGCCTACCGTACCGGTGTCCAGCAGCACCAGGCAGAAAGCCCCGGTGGCCGCGTAAAGAGAGCCTACGGAAAGATCGATGCCACCGGAAATGATGACAAAGGCCATGCCCAGCGAAATGATACCGATCCCCGCGTTATTGCGCAGAATATTGACCCAGTTGGAAAACCACTTTCCCAGCCAGTCCGCCGGAGAAGAAAAGCTGGAATTTACAGTGATCGCGATCGTTTGCAGAATCACCATTACCACCAGGGCCATGCCCGTACTGAACAGCGGATTCGTCCGCCAAAGCCGCGCGAACCGCACAAAAGGATTTTGTTTTGCCTGTTCTGTCTTTTCCACTTACACTGCCTCCCCTGTTCTCATTTCGCCGCCTGTAGCCAGACGCATGATCTCCTGCTCTGTCATTTCCTCACCGTGCAGCTCACCCTGCACCCTGCCGTGGTACATTACCAGGGTACGGTCGCACAGGCGAATGATCTCCTGGGCTTCGCTGGAAAGCACGATGACCGCCACTCCCTGGGCCGCCAGCTCCAGAATGATATCGTAGATATCCTCTTTGGCGCCTACGTCCACGCCCTGAGTAGGATTATCAAAAATAAGCACCTTGGGGTCTGCTCCCAGCCATTTTGCCAGCACTACCTTTTGCTGGTTTCCGCCGGAAAGGCTGCCAATCGGATTTTTTTCGCTATCCATTTTGATCCGCAGACCATCGGCCCGGATCGCAAAGTCGTTGTGAAGCTTTTTCCAATCCAACAGAAACGCTTTTTTATTTCTGGGCCAGATGACGATGGAGCCGTTCTCCAGAATGTTCATATCGGCAATAATGCCATTTTCCTTCCGGTTCCGGGGAACATAGCCGATCCCCAGCGACATGGCTTTTCTGGTAGAATGGATCTGCGCCGCTTCGCCGGAAACTCTAATCTCGCCGCTGTATTTTCCGCCGCAGCCAAAAATGGTCTGAAAAAGCTCGCTTCTTCCGTCTCCCAAAAGGCCGGTAAAGCCCAAAACCTCACCGGAGCGCACGGAAAAGCTGATTTCCTGGAAGCTGCCTTCCCGGGAAAGGACAGAAGCGCCGAGAACCTCCTGCCCCAGCTCCCGCTGGGTCCTGAGGGATTCGGTGCGTACCTCGTGTCCCACCATGTGCCGGGCAAGCTCATCCACACTGGTATCCGCCGTCTGCCCCTCGGCAACCACCACGCCGTCCCGCAGAACAGTATAGCGAGTACAGATCTCCATGACCTCCTTCAGCTTATGGGAAATGAACACAATAGCGACCCCCTGCTTTTGCAGGGTGCGCATCATATCGAATACCCGCTGGATCTCCGGATCTGTCAGCGAGGTGGTGGGCTCATCCATAATGATAATAGAGGCCTCCATCAAAAGCGCCCGGGCGATCTCCACGATCTGCTTATAGGAAGCGTCCAGCTCCCGCACCATTGTGCGGGGATCCAGCTGAATATCCATCCGTTCAAAAATAGCAGAGCATTTCTCACACATGGCCTTCGCGTCCAGCCAGCCTGCTTTCTTTTTCAACTCTCTGCCAATGAACATATTTTCATATACGGCAAGATCGTTTACCAGGTTTAATTCCTGATGGATAAAGGCAATGCCCGCCGCCAGAGATTCCGCCGGGCTGCGAAACTGTACCTGCTTTCCGTCCAGAAAGATCATACCGGAATCAGCAGGCAGAACGCCGCCGAGAATATTCATCAGGGTAGATTTTCCCGCGCCGTTTTCCCCCAGCAGCGCTGAAATTTCTCCCCTCTTCATGGAGAAATCGATCTGCTTCAAAACATCGTTTGCCCCGAAGGATTTGGAGATCCCCCTCATTTCCAGGGTCATACTATGGATACCTCCCCTTTTTGAAAAAGGCTATGACGCTTCCGCCATAGCCCTTTTCGCTTCTTTCCGGAATTTCACTTTTTAGTAGGGAGAGCTCTCGTCCAGATACTCGCCGCAGTTTTCCTTATCCACCACGGTAGTGGGAATGATCTTTACTTCCTCTACTTTTTCACCCTTCAGAAGAGCAAGAGCGTTATCTACGGCGTCCTGCACCATGATGGGGCTGTAGAGAGCGGACTGAATGTTGATATCGGCATTTTCCGCGTCGGCCATCATCTTGAAATACTCCTGGCACCCACCGCCGCCGGTAATCACTTTGACGTCGGTACGGCCCGCTTCCTTCAAAGCGTTCAGAACGCCGATGGAAGTCTCATCATCCATGGAGAACACGGCGTCGATCTGATCGTGCTTCGCGAGGATATCGGAGAAATCCTTCTGGCCATCGTCACGGGTAAACTTTGTGGCATAGGTCTCCACCGTCATATCAGGAGCGATCTCCGCGATCTTCTCCTCAAAGCCCTTCTGGCGCAGTTCGGAAACAGAGCCGGAGGAGGGCACGTTCAGCATGATCACGGTGCCGGTGGTGCCGATCTTATCCACAATGTACTGAGCGCTCTGGCGGCCCATGTCCTCGTTATCGCCGGAAACGCGATACACGCCATTACATTTGATCTCGATATCGAAGTTCACGACCGGGATCCCTTCATCGATCAAAGTCTGAATGGGGCTCTCCATGCCTTCCCACTGGGGGAACGCCACCACAGCCTGTACCCCCCAGGTTCTGAGGTCGTCGATCTGGCTGGTCATTTCTTCAGCGTTGTTGCTGGTGAGCAGCTTGTACTCGATCTCGCCCTTGCCGGCAAGCTCGTCACAGCGCTGCTGGGCATAATAGGCAACGCCCGCCACCCAGCCGTGGGTCACAGCCGGAGCCAGCACGCCGATTTTGTACTTTTCGCCGGTGGCGGCAGTGCTGCCGGTAGAAGCGGTGGAGCCTGTGGAACCATCAGGATCCGCAGAAGAATTGCCGCCGTTGCCGCAGCCGGCAAAACAGGCGCACAGCAGCGCCAATGCCAAAATCAGAGAAAGAACTTTCTTCATGGTAATTTCCTCCTAGAGCTTTCGCTCTAACATATTCGCGGTATGCCAAATACTGGCTTCCGCTTTCCGTATTATAGCAAAGGCTTCCGAACATTTCAAGTATAATCCATGATTTTTTCCATAAAAGGGAAAGCCTGCTCCCTTTCATTTAAGAAAGCAGAATTTTCACATTTTCGTCAATGGGCGTCTCCGGAAAATCCTTTTATGAAATTTTTCGCCGCCTCCCGGAACGAAGATCCCCTGCTCTTCCCCGGAAAAGGGAATCAATCCGCCTTCTCCTTTATCCGGTGATAATCGGAAATAACGTTTTCCAGCGTAATGGTTTTCAAGCTGTCGCATAAATCGTTTCGAATTTTCTGATAAGAACAGTTGAGCACATTGTGAATATTCCTCCCTACAGGACAGAGGGCGGATGGCAGCGGATGAACACCGATCAGCTTTGAAGAAAAATCCGGCTCGATCGCCATGCAGATGCGATAGATGGTTATTTCATCGGCAGGACAATTCAGCGCGGCGCCGCCGGTTCCGGCTTTAACTGATATTATCCCTTCCTTTTTCAAAGCGCTTATGATCGTTCGGACCGTCACAGAGTTGATTCCTGTAGAGCGTGACAAAAGTCCGCTGGTAACTTTATGAATGTTCCCGTATTCATAGATAAAAACAAGGCAATGAATTGCGATAGAGCACTTGGTAGTGATATGCATGGAGCTTCTCCTCCTTAAAAGCTTAGAACAGTATATCCCATACTATACCACAGGTTTTTTTAGATGTAAACGTTGACATTACACCTCGGCACTGCTACAATGATGTAAATCTAAAAATTACAGTAGCGTGTAACTATGAAGCTTTATCAAATTGATTTCAGCCCGACCGGAGGAACCGCCAGGGTGGCGGACGTAATAAGCAAGGCGCTGGAAATGCCTGTCAGTAAAATCGATCTGTCTGAAGCAGCGACAGATTTTTCCGCAGTCAGCTTGGAGAAAGAGGATCTGGCGGTGATCGCGGTTCCTTCCTATGGAGGACGTGTTCCGGCGACGGCGACCCAACGGATCGAAAAAATCAACGGCAACCACGCGGCCTGCGTGATCGTCTGCGTATACGGCAACCGGGCCTATGAGGATACCCTGGTCGAGCTGAACGATATCGCGGAAAAAAGCGGCTTCCGGGTCATTGCCGCCATCGCCGCTGTCGCGGAGCATTCTATTCTGCGTCAATACGCTTCGGGAAGACCGGATTCGGAGGATGAGGCTGAGCTGCGCCGCTTTTGTGATCGTATTCTGGAAAAGCTTCGTGAAAAAACATCAGATTTCTCCGCGCCGCAAATTCCCGGAAGCCGCCCCTATAAGCAGACGGGTCAGGGTGGCTTGATCCCAAAAGCAAACAGCAAGTGTACCGGCTGCGGTCTCTGTGCCGAGAAGTGTCCCACGCAGGCCATCAGCAGAAACGATCTGAAGCTTGCTGACAGCAAAAAATGCATCTCCTGTATGCGATGCGTCGCATTGTGCCCCCAGGGAGCCCGCAGCGTTAACAAAGTTATGGTTTCCGCCGCCGCATTGGCGATCAAGAAGGCCTGCTCAACAAAAAAGCGGAATGAATTATACCTCTGAACAGCATACTATTAAGATAACGCACGGCTTTTCCGGCGCTCGATCTTTTCCTGTTATTTGTCGGAAAATAAAGTATAGTAATTTAGTATATTTTTCTTGACAAGCACCTGACCAAGGTGCTACAGTATAGAAAAATTAAAAATTTGGGCTTTCGGGCCTTCGGGCGTGTTTTGAAGCGCTTTCTGCTTCTGGAAAGGAAGGGTATTCTATGACAAAGGAAAAATTCTCCGTTACCGGCATGAGCTGTTCCGCCTGCTCCGCCCATGTGGAAAAAAGCGTTTCCGCACTGACGGGCGTACAGGAGGTCACGGTAAACCTGCTGACCAACAGCATGCAGGTGGAATACGATGAAACCTCTGTTTCGGAAAAAGACATTGTAAAGGCTGTCAAAAAGGGTGGTTACGGCGCCGCGCCGGACAAGGCGGAAGGAATGCGCGCAGCCGCCGCGGAAGAAGCCCTGCCGGAAAGTGCAGCGGCGTTAAAGCAAATGAAGTTTCGCTTTCTGTTTTCCCTGTGCTTTTTGATCCCTCTCATGTATCTTTCCATGCACCATATGTTTTGGGAATGGTTTGGGCTTCCTGTCCCCTCTCTTATCACACGATACTTCCACGGTACGGAAAACGCCGTGACCTTCGCGCTGACTCAGCTGCTTCTGCTGCTCCCCATCGTATTCGCCAACCAGAAATACTACCGGAACGGGTTTCCCTCTCTGTTCCGGGGCCACCCCAACATGGACAGCCTGATCGCCATCGGCTCCGGCGCTGCCATTCTTTACGGCATTTTCGCTCTGTACCGCATTGGTTTCGGCCTGGGTCATGGGGATCTCGCCACGGTGGAGCACTACTCCATGGATCTTTATTTTGAATCTGCGGGTACGATCCTCACCCTGATCACACTGGGAAAATATCTGGAAACAAAATCAAAGGGGCGCACCGGTGAGGCCATTACAAAGCTCATCGGACTGACCCCGAAAACCGCTCTGGTCGTGCGGGACGGCGAGGAAGTGGAGGTACCTGTGGGCGAGATCCTGGTAGGCGACTGCATCGCTATAAAGCCGGGAGCTTCCATTCCGGTGGACGGCGTGATCACCGAAGGCTCTACCAGCATCGATGAATCCGCTATTACGGGAGAAAGCATTCCTGTGGAGAAAAAGGAAGGAGACTCTGTGATCTCTGCTACCGTCAATAAAACCGGATATTTCCGCTTTCAGGCTACGAAGGTGGGAGAAGATACCACTATCTCCCAAATCGTCCGGCTGGTGGAGGAAGCCAGCGCCAGTAAAGCGCCTATCGCCAGGCTGGCGGATAAGATCTCCGGCATTTTTGTGCCCACGGTGATCGCCATTGCCCTGATCGCCTCCGTGGTTTGGCTGCTTTTGGGCGCTACGGCGGAATTTGCCCTTTCCATCGGCATTTCCGTGCTGGTGATCTCCTGTCCCTGCGCATTGGGGCTGGCTACCCCCGTGGCCATTATGGTGGGTACGGGAAAAGGAGCGGAAAACGGCATTTTGATCAAATCCGGCGAGGCGCTGGAAACCGCCCACAGCATTGACACGGTGGTGTTGGACAAAACCGGGACCATTACACAGGGAACTCCCAAAATCACGGACGTGATCCCCCTGGCGGCAAGCGCCGAAAAGCTCCTGGCCGTAGCCTACAGCTTGGAAAAGCAAAGCGAGCACCCGCTGGCTGAAGCTGTAGTGGCTTATGCGGAGGAGCAGGGGTGCTCCCCGCCGCCAAGCGATGAATTTCAGGCGGTATTCGGACGGGGCATTTCCGCCAGTATAGAAGGAAAAAAATATTTTGCGGGAAATCTCGCCTATCTGGAAGAGCTGGGAATTGCCCGAGCGGAGGAACACAAGGAGCTTTGGGAAACCGTGGCGCGGCTTGCCGATGAAGGAAAAACACCGCTGCTTTTCGCGGACAAAAAAGATGTTTTAGGGCTCCTTGCCGCCGCCGATGTGATAAAGCCCACCAGCGAGGAAGCGATCAAGGCGTTCCGGGAGCTGGGCGTTCAGACTGTAATGCTCACCGGAGACAACGCCCGCACAGCGGAGGCGATCCGGAAAAAGCTGAACATTCCGGAGGTGATCTCTGAGGTGCTGCCCCAGGACAAGGAACGAAAGATCGCCGAGTTCCAGAGCCGGGGAAAAAAGGTGGCCATGATCGGTGATGGGGTCAACGACGCCCCCGCCCTGACCCGGGCCGATGTGGGCATTGCCATCGGTGCGGGCTCTGATATCGCCATTGAAAGCGCCGATATCGTATTGGTAAAAAGTGATCTGCTGGACGCCGTAACGGCGATCCGCCTGAGCCGGGCCGTAATGCGGAACATCAAGGAAAACCTGTTCTGGGCTTTCTTCTATAATTCCATCGGCATTCCGCTGGCGGCAGGAGCGCTTTTCTTCCTGGGCCTGCGGCTGAACCCCATGTTCGGCGCCGCCGCCATGAGCCTTTCCAGCGTGTGCGTAGTCTCCAATGCCCTGCGCCTGAAATTTTTCAAGCCCACAAAGCGGCGCGCCTGAAAAAACAGGTAAACTGGAATTTGTAGGGCTAACGAACAGCAGAAACTTCTTGCCTCCCCTGAAAGGGGAGGGGGACCACCGTCAGGTGGTGGAGAGGTTCCAGCTCGCTGGAAATCCGCATAAAACCAGTGATTTCCTTTTCTTCTGTCGGAACCTCTCAGTCACGGCAAAGCCGTGACTGCTCCCCTTTCAGGGGAGCCAAGGGTAACTGCTAAATTATAATTTACCAACGAACTGCCACCTTCACAAAGAATGACAAGTAATATAATAAAAACACCTGAAAACAAGGAGCGCTGCTAAGACATCCCTTTGCAGCGCTCCTTGTTTTCGCACTATTATCCCTTCCTGCCAAAATAGCGGTTTACCTGTTTTTGATAGCTTTCATACTGCTCACCAAAGGCTTCCCTTAAAAAATCCTCTTCCACATTTACAATTTGCAGGTGCAGCATAAGAATTGCAAAAAGTGTGGGTACCAGCAGCCCCCAGTGAAAAAACAAAAGCAGCAGGCCGATATAAAGAAGATCGAAGCCAAGGAAAGCGGGGTTACGGCTCCAAGCGTAAATACCGGAGGTGACCAATTTTGTTTGAGCCTCTTCCGGTACGCCGGCGCGCCAGCTGTCCCCCATGGTCACCACCGAAAGGGCAAACACCACCACACCCAGGAAACCGAGCACAACGCCTGTGATCCTGGCCCATACGGGGAGCACGCACACATTCAGGCAAAGCATGACTGCCTCCACCGGTACTACCAGATACGTGGAAAGCTTTGTCAGAAGCTCAACTGTTCTGACAACCCCCTGTTTTCCCTTTCCCAGCTGGTCGGTATCGATCCCCCGCTTTCGCTGTGACAGCATTTTCCAAAAATAGCAGCCGTAAAACAGCGTAAGCAGGCATAGGCCGATGATCTGAAAAACCATGCTTCTGCATCCCCCAATCTGATCGATTGAGTTAAATGATAACCAGTTTCCCCGGATAAAGCAAGAAAATAATTTTTTGCACAGGGTCTTCTCAAAAACGGTCAACAGGGTTACAATGAAAGCACCTTGACCGAAGCGGTCTATCACAGGAGGCAGTATGAATCCGAAATTTTTTGAGCTTTCCCCGGAAAAGCAGCAGAGGATCCTCAACGCGGGGTTCCGGGTTTTTTCGGAAAACAGCTATCGAAAAAGCCCGGTGCGAGAGGTGGCGGAAGCTGCCGGGATCAGCAAATCGCTGCTATTTCACTATTTTCATAACAAAAAGGAGCTTTATCTGTTCCTGTGGGAAAAGGGCGCTGAGATCACCATGGAGGCCTTACAGGAGTCCCGCTGCTACGAGCCCACCGATCTTTTTGAAATGATGGAGCGGGGCATGCGGGCAAAATTAAAGATCATGGAGCAATACCCCCACATTGCCGTCTTTACGGTGAAGGCCTTCTATGAAAAGGAGCCTGAGCTTCGGGAAGAAATACAGAAAAGCTACCGTAGGCTGTTTGACGGCAAGGCGACCGCTGCCCTGGCGGCGCTGGACCCCCGGGATTTTGTTCCTGGGCTGGACCTGCAGATGATGTACCGGGAAATGTACTGGGCGTCTGAAGGCTACCTTTGGGAAATGCTGCAGCGGGGCGGTCTGGACCCGAAACAGATGGAGCGGGATTTTCAAGGGCTTTTGGCGTTTTGGAAAAGCATTTATCAAAGCCGGGAGAAAAAAGCGGAGAAAGAAGGGAAAAAGTATGAATGCTATTGAAATGAACGATCTGACAAAATATTACGGGAAAACCCGTGGGATCGAAAACCTAAGCCTACGTGTTCCCAAAGGTGATTTTTTCGGCTTTATCGGCCCCAACGGCGCCGGGAAAAGCACCGTGATCCGAACGCTGCTGGGCCTGATCTCCCCTACCGGCGGCTCCGCCGCGATTTTCGGAAAACCCATAGAAGCCTACAAAACTCAGCTGCTGGGGGAAATCGGCTACCTGCCTTCCGAAACCATGTTCTACAGCAGTATGCGGGTAAGAGATGTTCTGAAGCTCTCGGGGGAGCTTCGAAAAAAGGACTGCGCTTCGGAGGCGAAGCGGCTTTGTGAACGGTTGAAGCTGGATCCCGCCCGGCGAGTGCGGGAGCTTTCTCTGGGCAACCGAAAAAAAGTGGGGATTGTCTGTGCCCTGCAGCACCGGCCCACCCTCTATATTTTAGACGAGCCCACCAGCGGCCTGGACCCCTTGATCCAGCGGGAATTTTACCGGCTTTTGCAGGAGCGCGCGGAAGAAGGCGCCACCGTGTTTTTATCCTCCCACGTTCTTTCTGAGATCCAGCGCTACTGCCGCCACGCCGCCGTGATCCGGGAAGGCAGGCTTCTTGCCTGCGACAGCGTGGAACGACTGGGTCATACCGGGGCTAAGCGTGTGACCCTGCGCGGCGTTACAAAAGCGCCTGCCCTGGAACAGATCAGGGATATCAGGGTATGGGAAAGCTCTGTCAGCTTTCTGTACAGCGGCGAACCGAACCAGCTGCTGAAAGAATTATCCGCCCTCCCCCTTTCTGACCTTACGATCACAGAGCCGGATCTGGAGGAGATATTTCTTCACTATTATACCATAAGCGCCATGGGCGCGTTGGTATAATGTGTCCATCGCTCGTCTGAGCGAAGCGAAGAACTGAGCGGGACAATTTAATTGGTATAATGTGCCGATTGCCCGTTGTCGAAGCACAAACTGGGCAAGGCAAATTTTAATCTTATTCTATCCGCACGACCTTTGCGGATAGAATACAAAGGAGGAGCCTGCGCATGACCATTCTGAAGCATGAATTGAAGGAAGGCCGAATTTCCCTGCTGATTTGGGCGGCCGCCATTTCTTTTCTTCTCGGAGTCTGCATTTTAATCTATCCCGAAATGGAAAAACAGATGGGTGAGATCAGCGCCATGTTTGCCGATATGGGAGGTTTTTCCCAGGCCTTTGGCATGGATCGGGTCAATTTCGGGGAATTTTCCGGCTTTTTCGCGGTGGAATGCGGCAACGTACTGGGGCTGGGCGGCGCCCTTTTCGCGGCGCTACTGGGGATCTCCGCTTTCGCCAAGGAAGAAAAGGAGCACACGGCGGAATTCCTGTTATCCCACCCCGTTTCCCGCACCGCCGTAGCAGCCGGAAAGCTGGGCGCGATCCTTGTACAGCTTTTCCTGCTTACTCTGGCGTCCATGCTGGTCACCCTGCTGTGCATGGTCATGATCCGGGAAACAATACCCTTCTCCACCCTGGCCCTGCTGTTTTCCTCGTATTTCTTCATGCAGCTGGAAACCGCGACGATCACCTTTGGGATCTCCGCCTTTCTGCGCCGGGGCGGCATGGGGATCGGCCTGGGGCTTGCGGCTTTGTTTTACTTTGTAAACCTGCTTTCCAACCTGTTGGAGGAAACGAAATTTCTAAAATATTTCACCCCCTTCGGCTACGCGGAGGGAGCGGATATCCTGACAGAGCATTCGATCCCGCTGAATTATTTCGCGGTGGGTATGGTCTTTTCCCTGGCCGGGATCCTTCTGGCCTTTTGGCAGTACCGAAGAAAGGATATCAGCTGAACAAAGGGCGGCGCTGGCACTCGTGAAGCTGCTTGGTGCAAACGAACAGCTTCCGGCCCGATCACAACCAGGCAGACAAATTGGAATTTAGCGGCGAGAGAAAGCCTACCCTTACTTGTAGAGGGAAAACAGACTGCTGCGCAGTCTACGGGGACCACCGATAGGTGGTGGAAAGGATAGTCACACGCAGAAAGTAGGATAAAACCGCCAGCTTCAATCCCCTCAGTCACGGCTTTGCCGTGACAGCTCCCCTTGTAAATAAGTGGAGCCTAAGGGCGATAAACTATAATTTAATAAATATCTACTTGCTTGCCTCTTATTCTAGCCCGATCCCCAAAAAAGAAGTGATCTTGCCATAAGGGTATTCCCCCTCGATCAGACCAAACTCTGGATCGTAATAGAGTCCGTGATGCAGCAGCGTCCAGTGGGTGTATCCGGCGTTTGTATGTACGGTCAGGATCGAAACCTCCGCGGGGATCGGGTTTTTCTTGGAGATCCGCGTGTTTCGCTCTCGGTGCTTTATGCCGTAAAAATCTAAAATCTCCATGAGCTGCCCAATGCTGGTGGGGCCCGCGGTTTTCATATCCCGGATCACCTCGTCCACCGATTTTTCCGTGAGCATAGCGATACAGGCCTGCCCACAGGTTTCCGGCGTGGGCTGCATAATAAGCTCCATTTTATTTTCTCCTCTGTAAAACAGATTTTATCTTGCGATAGAAAAGAAAGCAAGCTATACTGAAAGGAAACCATAGAAAGGCGGAATCTGCTTGAAAAGCTTTCCAAAAAGGATCTATGACTTGGTTTCACAAATTCCGGCGGGCAAAGTGGCGACCTATGGCCAGCTTGCCGCCATGGCCGGCAGCCCAAGAGCCGCCAGGATCGTGGGAGCCGCCATGTACCGGGCTCCTGCCGGGCTTCCCTGCCACCGGGTCCTCTACAGTGACGGCAGGCTGTGTTGTGACCAAGCCTTCGGCGGAAAGGAATTTCAGCGCGATATGCTGGAGCGCGAGGGTATCTCCTTCCTTTCAGACAGCAGAGTGGATCTGAAACAGCACCTTTGGGACGGTGAAGGCGGCTTGCGGATAGAGTAATTTCCCTATTCTCTGGCCAAGCTGTTTATCAGCTCCGTCACTTTTTCCAGAGTTCCGTCCAGAAAATTCATAGCTACCGGGCGGTGGGCCACCCCGGAGATCAGAGAAAGATGAAATTCGTGAAGCAGAGAATCGATCAAGAACATTTTTTGCGGATAGCCCTCCGCCGCGCTCCAATCTCTGAGAAAGACCTCAAAAACCTTGGCCGCCGCGCCGGTAGGCATATTGTTTCTGCGATAGCTTCGGCGGTATTCCCTATAGGAATACTGATAACCGCACCGGCACTCTCTGAAATCGTCATCTCCCGACAGCTCAGCCTGACAGTGGTGACATCGGATCGCATATCTTTCCATACGCTCCATATCTTCTTTTCCGTACTTGCAGCGAAGATACAGAGTTAAACCGATTTCATCGGCAAGCTCTGTGTCCTGAATCCCCTTGGCGTCCAGCAAATAAAGCCTTCTAAGCTTTTGGGGCTTCAGCTTTTCCGGCCAATGAAACACATTATATTTCTGCGGAACGATCCGGTCCCGCAACGCCGCTTTCTCTTCGCGCTCCCGTTCGATCCGCCTTTTGTTTCTTTCCGCCTGCCTTATGTTTTTTTTCGCAATTTTACGCACAAGCGTCTCTCCGTTTTCGGCATAAAGGCTGTCAACATATTCCAACAGCAGGCGATAGCTTTTCCGATCCTTTACTTTGATTTCTCCTACCAGAAAGGCATCCTGATCTATTATGATCCCGGTGATCAAATACACGCCGGATCTGCCAACGCGATACGTCCAGCCATTCTTTTCCGACCAAACCGGAATACCGAACCTCAAATCAAAATGCTCCTGAAGGTATTCGGCAAAGCCGCGAAACAGCTCTGAGATATCGCTGCCCCAAAACGCCTCCAGCTCTGCCATCTCCGGAATATGATTTTTGGGAAAGCACTCCCGAAAGCTGTTCATCACAGAAGCTCTCCTTCCCGCTTATTTGGAAAGGCTGGGCTTTTTGACTTTTCAGGGTTTTCTTTCCCTGAAGGATTACAGCATGTTTTTCGATACCGCACTTCCCCATCGTCCCTGTAGATTTCCCGATAGCCCAGCTTTTTGTAAAAACTGTTGGTGCGCCGGTTCCATACCGGTGTTTCCAGGCTCCAGCTGGCGACCTCCGGATAGCTTCGCTCCAGTTCTTCCATCAATTTTTTCCCATAACCTTTTCGAAAAAATGCCGGGTCGATAAAGATCCTGCCGACATACATAGAGGACTTATCGCTTTGATCCCCAAAACAATGGCGCCGCCCAAAAGCCTGTCCCCTTCTACCGCCGCAAGTAAATGGCCCTCTTCCAGCATTCGCTTGTGCCAGGCGCAGGAATCATACCCGGAAGGTCCGCCCGGCCCTGCCGCGCCTACGCTCACATCACTGTCAAAGGCAGCTTTTGAGATTTCTGTTAAAAGAGGAATTTGTCTTTCTTCCGCCGGAATCAATTTCATTGTGAAATCTCCTTTGCCTTCTTTCTGACGGGGATCAGCAGATCAAGCTGGTCTATTTTCAGTCCTTCGTAAGGCGTTTCCTGGATATGGCCGTGAAAATTGAGATGCTCTTCCAGGGAGCCGAACATCACCTCCGGGTCTCCGTTCCCCGAATACTCATACTCGCCGTTTGTGCGCACCCACTCGTCCAGCCAGGCCCATTCGTGGAAATTTCCCATCTGGATCATGTGGGCCGCATAGGTGCCTCCGGCAAAGTGCTTTTTCTGTAAGGGCGGCTCTACCTCCAGCTCCTCCGGGATCGTCACCCAAAATTCGTACCCGTAAAGACCGCTCTCATCCGTGGGGTTCGGATGGTTAAACCCATACATTCTGAGGCCGGGCAGCTTTTCCCACACCCGGTTTTCCCGAATAAAATCAGCAATCATAGCGCCTGCCTTATCCTCCGGCTCCTTTCCGATCACATGAGCGGAAGCTACCGTCGCGGCAGGCAGGTGCACGATGCGCACATCCTTCATGGTGTTTCTGGTTTGTTCAGCCATAGTAAGCTCCTCCTGCATGATTTGTTTTCTTTCGCTTTGCAGCTGCGTTGTGGAAAGGGAAAGGGAATTTGCCAGTTCCAGCAGTCTTCCATCGGACAGCAAAACTTCTCCGGCCGGAAGCTGCGCCCGGGATTTCAGCACGATGAGAAATTGAGACAGAACCTCCCGCACGGCGGTGAGAGCCTTCGCCTCCTCGTCCAGGGAGGCCAGATTTCGCTCCAATACGGCAATGGCGGCGGAAGCCCCCGGATCCTCCAGGATCTGCCCGATCTCCTTTAAGGAGATTCGCAGCTTTCGCAGCACAAGAATCTGCCGAAGACGGGCTATTTCTCCTTCGCTGTACACACGATAGGCATAGCCCTCCTTCCTCACGCTGGAAAGCAGCCTGGTCTTTTCATAATGGCGAAGCATGCGGGCGGATACGCCGTATTCTTTCGATACCTCGGTCACTGTCAGTAATTCTTCCTTCATAGCGCTCCCCTTTCCCAGCCGAACAGCGAATTTTTTGCTGCCCGGCTCTGACTGTTTTTAGTATAAAGTGCGACATCGTGTTCGAGTCAAGAGAAAAAAAGAAAAATTTTTTGAAAAAACCCGGAGGCAAAAAACCTCCGGGCAAAGTATTACAGGGAGAAAAGGCCTTCCCGCAGCATTTCCTGGGCAGCCAGCAAAATGCCAAGCTGACCGCTGTGATAATTTAAGCCGCCCTGCATCCACACCGCATAGGGTTCCCGCAGGGGAGCGTCGGCGGAAAGTTCAATGGAAGAACCAAGGGTAAAGGCACCGGCGGCCATGATCACATCGCTGTCATAGCCCGGCATGGGGCTGGGCTCCGGCACCACGAAGGAATCTACCGGCGCGCCCTTCTGCACCCCCCGGCAAAAGGCAATCAGGGCTTCTCTGGCGCCAAGCTTTACCACCTGTACAATATCTCCCCGCTTTTCTTCCGGCCCGGGAGACACGCCATATCCCAGCTCGGAGAAAAGCCCGGCGGCGTATACGGCCGCTTTTACGGCTTCTCCTGCCACATGGGGAGCGTGAAAAGCGCCCAGAAAAAGCTCCCGGCTTTGCCCCAGCGTACAGCCCAACTCCCGGCCTGTGCCGGGTGTGGTCAGGCGGTAGGCGCAAAGCTCTACCAACTCTTTTTTGCCGGCAAGATATCCTCCGGTAGGGGCGATCCCGCCGCCGGGATTCTTAATGAGCGAGCCCGCCATAAGATCCGCGCCATAAGAAGCGGGCTCTTCCCGCTGGGTAAATTCGCCGTAGCAATTATCCACCATAATGATGCAGCCCGGCGCTTTCCGTCTGACAAGCTCCGCCATTTTTCCGATCTCCTCCACCGTGAGAGAGGGCCGCAGGCTGTAGCCCCTGGAACGCTGGATATAGACCATTTTATAGGAGGAAGAGACCGCGCTTTCTATGGCGGCATAGTCCGGCGTGCCGTCCGGCAAAAGTTCTACCTGTTCATAGGAAATTCCAAACTCCTTGAGAGAGCCCGGCTCTTCCCTGCCGTTCATGCCGATCACGCCCTGAATGGTATCATAGGGAGTTCCGGTCAAACAGAGCATTTTATCGCCGGGACGAAGGAGGCCGAAGAGCGCCACCGTCAGGGTATGGGTGCCGCTGACAAAATTCCAGCGCACCAAGGCGTCTTCCGCTCCCAGCGCATCGGCATATACCTGATCCAGCACCTCGCGGCCGCGATCTCCGTACCCATAGCCGGTACTGCCGGCAAAATGGCTTTCGCTGACGCCAGCCCGCTGAAAAGCGGCCAGCATCCTCTGCTGGTTATACCGCTGTATTTTCTCAATTTCCTTCAGGCGGGAAGCAATCTTTTCTTCCACCCGGCCTGACAGCTCCTGAAGTTTTTGATCGATATCAAAATAAGGATAGATCAATTTTGTTCTCTCCCTTCTAGCCAGCCGGCGCGAATTTGAACCCGCTGAAAACGGGCGATATATTGCCGCTTTTCAGTTTATCGTCCTAGGTGGGCGTCAGCCCACCGTCGTCCTCTGCGCTGAAAATCGACAACATCTCACCAGTTTTCAGTTCGAAGAAGTTTTGCCGGAGTGGATTTTTGTCCGACCTAGGCAAAAGCGGAGTGAATCCTTTCGGATTCACGAGCATTTTAACAACGGGCGGGCGAAAATACGCCCGGCAAAACCGTGGTTCAAATTCGCGCCGGCTGGCTACCGCTGGGTCACTTTTGGGAGTAGACCCAGGTGTCTGTTTTCACATACCCAAGTTTTTTATAAAATTCCTGGTTCTTTTCCTTTTCCCGAAACACATACAGTGTTTTTCCGGGAAAGCAGCTTTCCACTCTGCGAACCAGGCCGGAGCCGATCCCTTGACGGCGGAACCCGGGAGCCACAGCCAGCGCAGATAAAACAGCAGCTTCCTTACTGATGGAGGATACCAGTGCGCAGCCGGAGAGCTCGCTGCCAGAATATTCCGTCAGAACCAAAGCCGCCTTATGCCGCAGCTTGTGAGAAAGATCCAAATAAAAGGGCTCAAATTCCTCCAGCATACCGGTTTCCTCCAACAGCCCAAAAATCTCCCGGATATTCACGACATAGGGATCGAAAAAGGCCTCTTCCCCAGGTTTAGTCTGTTTTTTCAGAACATCACCGGAATCGGAAACGGGCAGAGAGAGTGCCTCCGCATTGCGCACGGCGCATAAGATTGCCTGTGGACCCACTGCCCGCAGGAATTCTTTCGTTTCCTCCACATGCAGCACAGTGCCGGAGATCACCATCAGGCCGTCAGATTGGCAGAACACCGTGTCTGACTCTGTATCTACCCAAAAGCAGGAAAAGCCCTTATCAAAGCCATAGGCTAAAGCGATCCCGGCGATCTTACAGCCGAAGGGGGTTTTCTCACAGAGGCGCAGCAGCTGCTTTTGTTCTTTTTCCTGTTCCACCAATGAAAGCATGATTTTTCCTTTCCCAAATCAGACAGCGTGCGCCGCACACCAATCCGTCACATAAAGAAACCGCCCCAAAACGGGGCAGTTCTTTTCAAAAGCAAATCAAAATTTAGTAAGCCGAACAGCTTCCAAAACGCAGGTGCTTAGCCTACGAAATACATCACAATATTTACCACTAAAACAAACACAAAGAACCCAATGGCGATCACCTTTGTCCAGCGGGACAAAAACGCGTCGACAGAACGGGCTTTATTCTTGGAAAGGAAGGTATCGGCGCCGCCGGTAACTACACCCACATTCTTCTGGCTGCCCTCCTGAAGCAGGACAACAATGATAATGGCCAGGGAAAACACCAGCAATACGATGCCAAAAACGATTTTAAGTGCGGTCATTTATAATTCCTCCTGAAATAAACTTCAAAACAGTGCTTATAACTATACCATATTTTCTCAGGCTTTGCAAGAGCAGAACCGACCTTTTCTAAAAAATTTTCTGTTTTCCGCGTATATGCAAAATTCTTCCGGCAACAATACTAGCAAGCAACCAAGCTGCGTTTGCATGTCCGAACCCAACGGAACTATCGTCCATCAGGACCGGGGCCTATGGCCTTGTGTAATATTTCCAAGGGGCCGGGCCTCGGTTGCTCGCCCTTTGGCGCTGACCGGACATAAACCGGGCTTCAGCCAAAGGGCCAGTTTTTTGCCTTTTTTCAGAACCGGTCGTATCGCCTTTTTTCCACGCCGCGCTTTATTTCCACAGCGGAGAAGGATATACGCCCTGCTCCGTCAGAGCACGGATCCCAGCAACTACCTGCTCCTTATCCTCTTTATAGGTCACGCCATACCATTTATCGGCAGAGGAAAGTACGCTCACTTCCGCGGAGCAGGAGCCCAGCAGATTTCCAACGGTAAACGGCAGAAGGAATTCCGATTTCAGAGGATTCTTCGGCACGTCTTCCCGGAAAAACCGGAGAAAATCCTGTTCCAGCCTGGCAGTAAATCCGGCGGGGAACCCAAACAGATTCATGGAAACAATGGTATTCTCCGGCAGCGTCACCCAGGTATTGCCCTCGTCCTCCGTATAGGCGATATCCTTTTCTCGCTTTGCGATGCGAAGGCGCTCTACAATGCCGGTAAGCTTTCCGTTCTCCACCTCGCACACGCCCCGGGAAACAGTGCCGTGCTCCGTCACGGTATTCTTGAGATAATAGCCCACCATGGCGCAATCCAGCGGTTCTCCAGCTTTTGCGTTTTTCAGGTAATGATAGATCTTTTCAAAGGCCTCCCGGCCATAGAAATCGTCGGAATTGATCACCGCGTAAGGAGAATCCTTCAGGGTACGGGCCGCCACCAGCGTGGCATGAGAGGTTCCCCAGGGTTTCACACGGCCATCGGGAATGGAAAAGCCCGCGGGGATATCCTCCAGCATTTGAAACACATAGCTTATTTCCATGAATTTCCCCACATTGGGAAATACGGTTTCCTCAAAAGCGGGAAGCAACTCTTCCTTGATAACGAACAATGCTCTTTGAAAACCGGCCTTTCGCGCGTCATACAGAGAATAATCGATAATTTTTTCCCCAAAAGCGCCAATGGGGTCGATCTGCTTTAAGCCGCCGTAACGGCTTCCCATTCCTGCTGCCAAAATTACCAATACCGGTTCGCCCATACTACTATCACATTCCTTTCGCTGATAAGGGTTATTTGAGCATAAAGCTTCTGCTAAAAATTCACATCGCCATTAGGCGCGCCTTCCTCCCAGCCATCGTCCCCGCCTGTATCCTCGGGAACAGAGACCTCCGGTGTACTGTTCCATTCCTCTCCCCCGGAGCTGCTGACAATATCTGAGCTTCCCTCTCCGCCAGAGCTTTCCAGGCCGCCGGAAGAATCGATCCAGCTGCTGGTATCATTTCCGGAAGAAGCACTGCTGCTCTCCGGGTTGCTGCTGACATCGTCTCCGCTTGGAAAGCTGGAAATCAAGCCATCGTTGGAATTCGGGTCAGAATCACCGGATTCAGCCGGATAGTCCAGGTTGCTGACCCCCAGAACATGCTCGTCTAATACGACATCACTTGGAGAAGCGTCCTCTTCATAAATAAAACGGTTGATATGGCGGGCCGCTTCCTCCAGGCTATACATATTTACCCAGCCGCCTCTTGAATTATAGCCGCCCCGGGCATTTTCGTCTTCGCCGGGTATTGTGATGCTCTCCATGGTGAAATCGGTGAACATGATGGGGATCATACCCATGATATCCGTAAAATCCAGGCTGGTTTTGCACATGGGCATCAGCTTTCGGATCATTTCAGGGTACTCGAGCTTGCTTTTGCCCCGCACGCTTTGGATCAGCGCCTTCAGCACATTCTGCTGACGGACACTGCGGACATCATCGCTGTCAAGATACCGAATACGACCATAGGCCACCGCCTGGTTACCGTTTAAATGATAGGTGCCGCTTTCAAATTCACTGGCATCGGCATAGGCAAAATCTCTGGTGCCATAAATATTTTTCAGATAATCCGTATTTACGATCTTCGGAAAATTATCTTCATTGTAGTCTTCGTCCCACTGGCTGTTTTCCTTTTCCTCGGCAACCTCCCGGCTGAGCGCATAGAGATTTTCGTTGATTGCCTGCGCCTCCGCGCCGGAAATCTCAATATCCACACCACCTACGGCATCTACGATTTTCGCCATCTGCGCAAAATCCACCGTGACGAAATCTTCAATATTCAGGTCAAAATTGCGGTTCAGCGTTTGAACGGCAAGCTCTGAGCCGCCGTAATAGTACGCATGGGTGATCTTATCGTCCATATAATAGCTGCCGCCATTGTCATCTTTTAACTGCATGGACACGTTGGAATCCCGCAACACGGAGATCATTTTGATTTTTCCATGCTTGTTATCCACAGAAACAATCATGATGGCGTCGGAACGCACCTGGGTTTCATTGGGCCTGGCGTCCACGCCGAACAGAGCGATATTCTTAATGCTGGTATCCATCTGCACTTCAGAACGAATTCCCAGCTCTCCTTTATTTTTGCTGATCGTCTCTACCGTCAGGTCCTTCAGAAGATATCCAAACACATAATAAATCACACCGCCCGCCAAAACAAGCAACACGGCAAGCGTGATCAGGATTGCTTTTTTCGCTTTGCTTCCCTTTTTCTTCTGCCGTTCCAGCTCCTTGAGATCCTCTTTTTTCCGGTGGGAAGAGGAATAGCTGGAAACATCCTCAAACTGCTGAAGTCTGCCTTGGCGGGGTTCCTCGTAATAGTAATTATCCTGCAAAGGCTCCCTGCGGCGGCGCGCGCCGTTTTGAGCGCCGCCTTTAGAACCGCTTTTTTTAGAAGACGCCATATGCGCCGGGCCGGGCCGTCCATTCCTGTTACTCATGAAAGAGACCTCCTGTCAGTCTGTCATTCCCCCGCGGAGCTTTCCGCGGTATTCCCATACGTTTCCCAATACGGTGAACTTTCTTCAAAAATAAAGCTGCTGATACGCTGTGCGGCCGGAGCTACATCATAAATCAAATAGTAGATCTCGTCCTCAGCCCTGCCATCAAAAAGATCTGTTTCATACCGGATATCCGGCACTCTGATGGACTCTATCGAAAAATTACCAGTGAGGATCGGGGTAAGCGCTACGATATCTCCCAAGCCCAGCGAGGTCTCACAATGAGGCATCATTTCCCGGATCAGGCCCGGATAATCTGTAATTCCCATATTCAAAAGACGGCCGATCAAAAGCTGAAACACCTTTTGCTGCCGCTCTACACGGGCATAATCATTGCCGATCTCACGGATACGGCCATAGGCCACCGCCTGATTGCCATTGAGATGGAACGCGCCGCCTGTGTAGCTGCCGCCATCGATATTCAGCTCACCATTGGTATCCAAAAAATAATCTTCCCGAAGGATCACGGGATATTGCCGGTTTTCATAGGTGCCTTCTTCCCGGTCCTCTTCTATTTGATCCAGTACCTCCTGGCTCAGGGACCACAGGTTGCGGTTGATTTCCCGAACCTCCTCAGCGGTGATCTCAATATCGATGCCGCCGAAAGCGTCTACGATTTCGGCCATATGGGCAAAATTGATCGTGACATAGTTTTCAATTCCCAACCCGAAATTCTGGTTTAAGGTGCGTATGGCCAACTCCGGCCCGCCGTAAGAATAAGCCGCGTTGATTTTCGTATCCCAATTCATATATTCCCCTTTCAGGGTCTCCCCTTCAATGGGAACCTTGGTGTCTCGAAGAATCGACGTCATCTTCAGCTTCCTGTGTTTATTATCCACCGTAAAAATCATAATAACATCGGACTGCCCGGAAAAATCATCATTGCGGGAATCCACACCGAACAGAGCAATATTGGTAATGCTCTCGTCCATAATGGCAGTGGGAGAAATCCCAAGCTTTTCCGGATCTTTTGTGATGGTTGTGGTAGTAAGCCCCTCTAAAAGCACCGTGGCTGTGTAAATCATCACACTGCCGAGTAAAAGCAGCAGTGCGCAGCCCGCTGCTATTACGATTTTTAAGACAATGGGCCTCCGATGCTTTTTTCCCTGTCTGCCTGGCTCTTTCGCAGAGGAATAGCTGGAAAGATCTTCAAACTCGTGCTCGCCTTTCCGAGTTCTTTGAGCCATGGCGCCACCCCTATTCCTTTCTGTAAAACATGGTTCTCCCTATTGAAAACCGCATCATACCGGATCCAGCCGAAGCCAAGTTCAAAATAAGTATCTTCCAAATCACAAAGTTAGCTGCCTTCCCTAGCTATCATTATACCCTTTTTTACGATTTTCGTCAATCTGCAAGATCCTTTGCCTTCTTTTTGCGAAAAATGAACAGCTTGCTCAACGCATAGTTAACCACAATAATAATGACGTTTGCCAGGAGCTTCATCCACTTGTCCTCTATGTGAAGGAGATCTACTCCCACATACATGCAGCCTAAATCTAAAAAGAACGAGGCGGCACGGCATCCGAAAAATTTTGCCATTTCCAGAGCAATTCCACCAACACCGGAGACCTTGCTTTCAAACACCCAGATACGGTTTGTGAGATAGGCGAACAGAATCGCCGCAAGCTGCGCAAACGCAGTAGACCAAAGGTACGGCACACCGCAGAGATCCACCAAAAGCGTATACAGCCCCCAATTGACCAAGGTGGTCAAGCCCCCGAAAAAAACATAGAGAACGAGCTCTTTATATTTCAAAAACAAAGCTTTCAATTTCTGAACCAACCTTTCCAAAACAAGATCATAAAACCACTTTTCCCTTTGTCCACGGAAAAAGCATACCGCTTTTCAAGAAATCATGAGCTTTAGTATACCGCAAAAGCATTAAAAATTCAAGACAAAGAAAAAGCCCCGCTAAAGCGGGGGATCTGAAAACTGTCCAAACGCTATTGGGTAAAAAAGCTTACAGCAGCGGCTGACCGCCGGTGGAAGCCTTTTCTGATTCCATCATTTGCCGAAGCCTTTGATAAGGAGATTTTCTGCGGAAAAATTCATAAACGGAACATGCCTTATCTGCCAGAGAGACCAGTACGGATTCCCGATAGCGAGGCGGACGGCGGGTCAAGGGGAACATATGCTTTACAATGATATCCTCTTCTATCCGGGTAAGCGCAAGCTTCTGCCCCGCGTTTTCCAGGGCAATGGCAGGGTGCCGGGACCAATGGCCTTTATGGGCCGGATCGCCGTCTTGCGCGTCATAGAAAAAATAATCGTGAAGAAGCGCGCCTCTCACCAGCTCTTCAAAATGAAAGGTGAGCCTGGTAAACAGAGCAAAGCGATAGCTGTAATAGGCCACCGCTATACAATGAAGCAGCCGGGAGGTAGAACCGTGCTGGGGATATTGGGCGATCCGCCCTAAGTCGGAAACCGCCAGAAGCTTTCGATAATAGTTCTGAAAAAGATAATGATCCAAAACAAGCTTTTCAGAATTTCTTTTCATAAAATATACAGATTCCTTTCTGTAAGAGCCAGCGCTTATATTCGCTGAAGCCGCCAAAGTTCAACACTGGCTCCGCCGCTGTTTTCACTCATACCTCCGATTCGGAAAAAGGCACGCCATGTGCGGCTTTGCTTTCAGTATATCAATTTCTATGCAGAACCGCAAGAAAATTCCCACGGTAATTTGTGGAAAAGCCGACTTTGCAAAAAAAGAGCTTTCAGGAAAATTCCTGAAAGCTCTTTTACTTACTGCTTATGATTGCTTACACATCTTTTGGTTGCTTACATATCTATAAGTATATTCTGTTTTTTTGTGAAAAAGAACTTATTTCTGAATACTTAGTACATTGGTTTTCTTTCCATTTCCGGCACATCGATGTTATTTCTTTCTGCCCGCCTGTATTTGCCGAACCGGCCTTGCTTTTCCAAAGCATGAAAATACGGTGACTAAAGGGATAACCCGTGCCTGTAATGAGGACCAAAGTTCTGCGTTGGTTTCAGAAATTCGAGCCTTCTTTCCTTATCGATTTATCCGTAAGCCTTGAGCCCACGGACATTTTTCTGCTGTGACTCTGAACTCTCCATTGGACTCAGCCGCCTTTCCCACAATCATTTCACCGTTTGCACTTTACTACCATCCGGATACGTTTCCATACTTTCTTGTTTCTTGTTTTCCGTACCACATGATCTGTTCTGCTCCCCACCGTTTTCATCCGAGGCGTTCCCGACATTACTGCTTTTCACTCGAGATTTTGCACTTTTCGGCTACTTCCGGTTTTGCAAAGGTGATTGTGTTCTTTACTCCTGTAAACCTTTTCTTTTGTTTACAACTATATTATAGCGAGCGAGTTTCATCTTGTCAATAGATTTTTTCAAAAAAATAAAAAATTTTTATAGATAGTTACAGCGCCTTTTTCCAGCTTTTATTCCGTTTCAGGATCAAGAGCTACCTTGTGTATCACTGTGTTTTTCGGGCAGACTAGAAAAGCCATGTTCCACAAGAGCAATTTCTTTTCCTTGACTTTCCCACCCTTTTTCAGTACAATATTTTTATCGGGAAGGCGCGGTAAGGCCTTCGGAAAGGAGTGCGCATCAAGTATGGATCATGAATATGAAGCCGATCTTTTGACCTTGATCGATGACGAAGGCCAGGAGCATGAATTTGAGATCATTGACGAATTGGAAACCGACGACGGCCATTTTATGGCTTTGGTTCCCACCCAGCAGGAGCCTGAGGATATTTCCTCCGACGCTGGCACCTATTATATCTTCGAGGTCGTAGAAGAGGACGGCGAGGAGCAGCTTCAGGAAGTAGAGGACGATGAGCTGCTTGACAAGCTGGCGGAAATTTTTGAAACTCGTTTTAACGAAGCTTTCTACGAAGATTCCGAAGAATAACAGAGCGGCACGCTTGCCTGCCTGATTCGCGGACTGTGCACAAATAACCCTACACTCAAATCTCAGGGAGCCTCGCTCCGTGTGCGGATTGCAGACCTCCCGGCCCGGCTTTGACCGGTGCTGGAAGAAGGGAGCGTGAACCACATGGGAGGGCACCCACCTGCTTTTTTGTAGCAGGTTATTGAGACGCACATTACGGTCAGGCGGGTATCCTGAAAAATGAAGAAGGGCGCTTTGCGGGAAGAAAAACTGCAAAGCGCTCTTTTTTAGATGCTAGACACGGGATTCTAGATGCTAGCTGATGGCGGTGCCTTCTGCGCAATAGTAACAATGAGAATGAGGAATGAGCAATTAACAAGAAAAGGCAAGATTGAGGCAATAAATTATAGTTTATCGCACACCCTTGGCTTTCTCACCTGTCGGCTCGGTCGGTTCAGTGATATGGACAAGACCACAAAACCATGCGGAGCTGCTGACAATATTTCAGGCCAGATACTTGACATGACGGCGATTGTAGCGTAGACTGTTAAGTAGATTAACAGGAGGCAGATATGGAAAATACATCAACAGATAAGTTGTGCGAGTTATTTCTTCAAACAATTAACCAATACAAGGTTTTAGAAAAGAAAACTCACACCTATGACATTGACCCACAAATTCATCTGTCAGAAATCCATACCATTGTTGCGGTCGGAGCACATGAGGTCATCAATGTGACGGGGCTTGCCCAGTTACAGGGTACTTCCAAGAGCGCGGTATCGCAGGCCATAAGCAAGCTGGTCAAAAAAGGTTTTGTTGAAAAAAGGACTTCACCCGATACAGACAATGAAGTTGTCCTGTTGCTTACTGAAAAGGGAAAACAGGTTTACAGTATGCACGAGAGCCAACATAATTGGCTGAAGTCCCAGCTTGCAGCTGTTTTTGAAAAGTATCCACCAAACACGATTTCTGTTCTTTCTGAACTTGCCGTTGACATTCAAGCAATTTGGGCGCAGTTTTTGGACAAATAACTGCGCCAGCATTAGTATTTTATTTTGCAATATCTGTTAAGCAGATTAACAGAAGGAGGGGCATTTAGGGGCATTTATGAGTTATGAAATAATAAATTCCATTCCTCAATTCAATTTTCAAATCAACAGGATTTTAACCTATGGCGATTTGGCTTGTCACCGAGAAGAGGTTATTAGCTATGTTTCCCAGGTCAGAACATTTAAGGAATGGCATACTGCATGGCAGAAAATCGCTACAAGAAGCGAACAGGAAAGGCGTTATCTCCATGCGGCTTACTACTATCGCATGGCGGAATTTTTCTTAAAATCCGATACGCCCGAAAAAGACATTGCTTACAAAAAATGTGTTGAAAATTTCTACAAGGCGTTTGATTTTGAATTGCATTTGAAGTATGAAAAGCACCGTGTTCCATTTAAGGGGAAAGCCCTCCACTGTTTGAAGTTTTCACCACCAAACGCGATTGGAACTGTTCTTGTATGCGGTGGCTATGATTCGTTCATTGAGGAATTTGTACTTCAAGTCTCTGAATTTGTGAAACAACGCTATGAGATTATTCTTTTTGAAGGGCCAGGACAAGGTAAATCCCTTCAAGAAAATTTATATTTCAGCTATGACTTTGAAAAAGCGGCCTCCACCGTTTTGGATTACTTTGGTATACAGCAATGTGCTATGGTCGGAATTTCATGGGGCGGTTATTTCGCCCTGCGCAGTGCGGCTTATGACAAAAGAATTACAGCAGCGGCCGCTTATGATGTGATGGACAACGGCCTAGAAGTTATGACAAACATTTTTCCAGAACCAATCCGAAGCGCGATCCGGCTCTCACACAAGTATCGCTGGCAAGGTGTACTGAACAAACTTGTAAACATTATCAGAAAGAAAAGCATTTTAGCAGACTGGGCCATTTCTCAAGGACTGCATATTACCGGAACCAAAACGCCCTATGAATTTTTTCAAAGCATCTCTTTCCATAACCTTGCATCGGCTACAGAATTGCTCACACAAGATATATTGCTTCTGGCCGGAGCGGAAGATCACTACATACCCCGAAATCAATATTATCGGTTAAAATCATCCATCCATAACGCAAAAAGTTTAACGTGCAGGCTTTTTACAAAGGCCGAAGGCGGTGAGCAGCACTGTCAAATCGGAAATCATCAGTTAGCCATAAACGCAATTTCTGATTGGCTGGCTTGCTATTTCGTGCAATAGCAAAAGTTAAAAAGACCTCGCACCAGCGTCCCACCGGGACGCGCTCACCCCTGAAAGGGGAGCTGTCAGCCGCAGGCTGACTGAGGGGTTCCGACAGTATAGTAGAAAAGGCAGGTTTTATGCTGGCTTCTAGCGAGCTGAAACCTCTCCACCACCTGACGGTGGTCCCAGAAGGTTGCAAAGCAACCTTCTTCCCCTATTCAGGGGAGGCAAGGTGTTAGTACTATTCGCTAGTCCGCTAAATTCCAATTTACCGAACAGTCCCCTTCTCTGTCATTCTGAGGAACGCAGAAAGCTATAGCTTTCTTGACGAAGAATCTCGACCTTAATTCCAGAGCAAAAGGGCAAAGGACGAGATTCTTCACCGAAAAGCCAAGTTCCCTTGCTTTTTGTTCAGTAATGACAGTTGGAAAGTGAACAAGTAACCGCCAAATTCCAATTTAGCAGGTGTTGGTTACAACCGGGCACTACTTACATCGCTTGTGCCCTCGCCCTTCATTGCTCATTCTTATTGCTCATTGCTAATTTCTAATTTCTCATTCCTTCCCTGCATTTTTCCTCCTTTGCGGCTGCTGTTTTTGGGAAAAGCGGTAATTTTTTGCGTTTATCCGGTCAAAGTGAAATGTTTCTCTTGACAGAGCCCGCGGAAAATGATACTAATAGTAGTATTGACGGCACGGATCCTGTGCCGGGCTACAGTTTTGAAATGTGGGAGGTTTTATCGATGATAGACGGAAAAGTAGCGGTGGCCGTGGTAGGCTGCGGCGGAATGGGCGGCGGCCACGCGGTGGCCATCTCCACCGGAAGCGGTCAGGCTCTTTGGATGACCGACGGCTCCAAGGGCCGGGAGCTTGAGCCCGGAGATACCGATCTGACGAAGAAAATGGTTTTGGCGGGCACCTTTGACGTGAAAGAGGAACGCCAGCAATGGGCGAAAAATCAAGGCTTTCACACCTATGAAAGCTTTGAGGAGATCCTGGCAGACGAAACGGTAGACGCCGTTTTGGTGGCTACCCCCAACGACAGCCACAAGGAGCTTTCTATTCGAGCCATGCGGGCGGGAAAGCACGTGCTGTGTGAAAAGCCTGTGATGATGAACAGCAGCGATCTGGAGGACGTCATGGCGGTTTCCACAGAAACCGGAAAAGTATTCTATCCCCGGCAAAACCGCCGCTGGGATAAGGACTACCTTGTCATGAAAAAGGTTTATGATGAAAAGCTGATCGGCAATGTTTTTCATATTGAGTCCCGCTATCAGGGTTCCCGCGGGATCCCCGGCGACTGGCGCGGCATTAAGGAAAAGGGCGGCGGCATGATGTTTGACTGGGGCGTACATCTGCTGGATCGCCTGGTTCTCATGGTGCCGGAAAAGATCAAAAAGGTCTACGCCAAAATGACCCACGTGACAAATGACGAGGTAGACGACGGCTTTTTCATGAACATGGTGTTTGAAAGCGGCATTACCGCAACGGTGGAGGTTGGCACCTGCAACTTTATCACCCTGCCCAACTGGTACATGACGGGTGATCAGGGTACCGCCGTGATCGCAGACTATAAGGACGAGGGCCGCATGGTGGTGCTGCGCAGCTGGGAGGATAAGGACGCCACTCCCATTCTCATGGGCGAGGGCCTGTCAAAAACCATGGCGCCCAGAAACGCGGACTCTGTGACTGAGCTTCCCCTTCCCTATACGTCCTATGACCGCAACGAGCTGTATTCCAATTTCTGCGATGTGGTACAGGGCAAAGCGGAACCGGTGATCAAAAATGAAGAGGCCCTGCGGGTCCTCCGCCTGATGGAAGCCGCGCTGGAATCCGATGAAAAGGGCGTTGTGATCGATTTTGAATAAATCTTAGAAACAGATGCAAAAAAGGCGAAGCTTTGAAAGCTTCGCCTTTTAGTTTTTCTGCCGAGTCATATTCCCAGCAACAGCTTGGCAATATTAAAATAAATGACCAATGCTACCGCATCTACAATAGTGGTGATAAAGGGGCTTGCCATCACGGCGGGGTCAAAGCCTAAACGCTTTGCCAGAATAGGCAGGGTACTTCCCACCAGGTTCGCCACCAGCATCACGGCAAGCAAGGTGAGGCACACCACGGCGGCCACCAGCAGCGTAACACGGTCAAACACCAGCAGCTTGACAAAATTCACCGCCGCCAGAGTAGCGCCGCACAGCAGAGCAACGCTGGCTTCTTTCAAGATAATGCGGGGGACGTCGGAATACCGGATCTCCCCCAGGGAAAGCCCGCGAATAATGGTGATAGAGGATTGGCTGCCGGAATTACCGCCGGTGTCCATCAGCATGGGAATAAAATTTGTCAGGATCACGGTGGCTGCCAGGGCGCTTTCATAAGAAGCAATGATCGCACTGGTAAAGGTGGCGGAAATGGTCAGGATCAGCAGCCAGGGAACACGCTGCTTCCAAGTGGCGAACACGCCTGTTTTGATATACGGCTTTTCCGAAGGCGTGATAGCCGCCATTTTTTCAATATCCTCGGTGGCTTCCTCCTGCAAAACATCAATGGCGTCATCTACCGTGACGATGCCCACCAGCCGCTCCTCATTATCTACCACGGGGATCGCCAGAAAGTCATATTTGCTCAGCTCTCGGGCCACTTCCTCCTGGTCGGTGTGGGTGGAAACAAACTTGATATTGGTTTCCATGATATTGCGAATCGTCTCTGTTTTTGGGGAAAGCAATAGATCCTTGACTGTGACAATGCCCTCCAGCTTGCGGCGGCTGTCTGTCACATAACAGGTATAAATAGTCTCCTTCTCCACGCCTGTGGCCCGAATACGCTCGAAGGCCTGCTCCACCGTCATACTGCGCTTCAGATCCACATATTCCATGGTCATAATGCTGCCGGCGCTGTCCTTTGGATAATTCAGCACCTGGTTTATCATTTTGCGGGTATCCACGTCTACGTGGCGCAGGATTTTTTTTATGACGTTGGCAGGCATTTCCTCGATCATATCCACCGTGTCATCCAAAAACAACTGATCCATCATTTCTTCCAGCTCTTTGTCGCTGAAGCCACGGATCAAAAGTTCCTGGGTTTCGCCCTCCATGTAGGCAAAAACGTCCGCCGCCAGTTCTTTCGGCAGTAAGCGAAACAGAAGCGGCAGCTTCGCTTCCGGCATTTCTTCCAGCAACGCGGCCGCGTCCGCCGGGATCATATTCTTCACCAGCAGGGCCGCTTCCGAATACTTTTTGTTGTTCAAAAGCTCCAAAACCTTGTCGTTCATGGCGCACACCTCCCTTTTTATAATTCGGAGGCAGCACAAAGCCGGGGCACAGGACACTTTTTCTATACTTAGTGCTCAGTGCTTATTAGAAAAATCGGGCGCAATGCCGCGCCCGTACCAAAATGCACGGCATAACGGGACTTCCGATCCATTTTGCTCTCCCGGCTTTCTGCCGCCGCTACTTCGTGGAACGCTCACATTGCTCCCTCCTTTTTACCATTGTATTTTCAGGGCTTGTTTCCTGTCTTTACAATGTACCCTTTTCCATGAGATTTGTCAAGAAAAAAGCTCCCGGAAAAGCGAAAAACCTTTCCAAGAGCTTTTTTAGAAGGTTTCTTTACCGCCGGCTGCCTAGGAAAAACAGCGCCACGGTACCGGGGCCGGAATGTGCGCCGATCACCGGGCCGATAAAATTGATTTTGATATCCACAGTCCCCATTTTCTCCCGGACTTGCTCTGCCACATACTGCGCGTCCTCCAAGCAGTCTCCATGGCTGATAAAAATTGTCTGCTCCTTGGGCTCAATAGCGGTTTCCTCCATCTTTTTCACCAGCGCGTCCAAAGACTGCTTCCTGCCCCGCACCTTGGACACAGCGATTAAATGGCCCTCGTCGTCTACATGGAGAACCGGTTTGATCCCCAGCATGGTGCCTACCAGAGCGGTGGCGGCAGACACCCGGCCTCCCCGCTTCAAATGGTTCAAATCGTCCACCGTAAACCAGTGGCAAAGGCGAAGCACATTTTCCTTGAGCCAGGCAAGCACCTCGTCAATATCTTTTCCGGCCTTTTGCAGCATGGCCGCGTGATAGACCAAAAGACCCTCGCCCATAGAAGCGCATAACGTATCAAACACCTCGATACGGCGATCGGAATATTTTTCCTGAAGCTCCTGTTTGGCGATCATTGCACTCTGACAAGTGCCGGAAAGCCCGGAGGAAAAGGCCAGATACAGGATATCCTTCCCCTCCTCCAGCACTGGGGTAAACTGCTGCAAAAATTCCTCTGTGTTGATTTGCGCGGTGGTAGAGGTCTCGCCGCCGCGAAGCTTTTCATAAAAAGTGTGCTCGTTCATTTCTCCCCCGCCGGGAATATTGTGCAGGGTCTTTCCCTCCATGATATAGCACAAAGGGATCACATGGATCCCCAGCTCGTTTATCATTTCCGAGGAAAGGTCTGTCGTGGAATCGGTGATGATCTGATACTCCGCCATAAAGGGCCCTCCTGATTTTATACCTCAGCCACAGAGCATATGCCTACCGGTACGCGTTTTATCCTTACAAATTTGTAAGGAGCTTTTCCTTATCATACAATAGAACAGCAAAAAAGTATAGAGCTTTTTCCGTGCTTTCTACTATTTTCTGCCGCTGTCCAGGTAGCTTTGCAGGATCACGGTGGCGGCAACGGCGTCTACCACGGCCTTCCGCTTCTTTCCCCGAACATTGGTTTCGTTGAGATAGCCATGGGCGGTGACCGTGGTGCCTCGCTCGTCCCAAAGCCTGACGGGAAGCGCCGCCGCTTTCTCCAGCAAAGCGGCTGTTTCCCTGGCGCTTTGGGCGCTTTCCCCCTCTGTGCCGTCCATATTTCTCGGCAGGCCCACTACCAGAAGCTCCGCCCCTGTCTCTTTCGCGGCGGCACAGACCTTTTCAACCAAGCGCTCCCTGTTATGCTCTTCCACCACCCGCAGCGGAGAAGCCAGTATTTCTCCCTTATCACACACGGCAAGGCCGGTTCTGGCTTTGCCGAGATCCACTCCCAAAATGATCACGTGAGTTTCTCCTTTAAGCCTTTTATTCCTTACTGCCTTTCTGTCCAAACAGCTGCTGGCGCACGATCCTCATCACAAGTACTTTTCCAGACAGCATTGTTCGTAAACCTTTTTTCCCAGTAAGGTAATCGCTTGCGCAGGACAAAAATTGACGCACCGATAGCACATGGTACATTTGCCGTTTTGTACCATGCGGCCTTCCCTGATAGAAATATTTTTCATAGGGCAAATTGATATACACCTTCCGCACCGAACACATTTGTTTGTATCGATTTTCAATTTATCGGAATACTCTTTTGTTTTGCCACGAAAATATATTCTTTGTCCGAATAGTCCTGTCAAATGTTTCAATAGACCAATCCCATCCTGGGGAGGGCGCCCGTTTCTTATTTTCCACGCGGCTTTTTGAATTTTCTCTTCCGCCGCGCGCACCAATTTTCGATTTTGCTCCAATGTTCTTTTCAATGCTCTTTCATCGCCGATACTGTCAGGCATTTTCAGGTGAAGTCCTCCCGTTATAAACGCGCCATACCCGGCCAACAAACGGGCGAGCAGCCCTGCTCCGTCTCCGCTGAACAGCCCCATCGTCGCGATAACAAAAACTCTTTTCCCCTTCCAAATGGACGAATTGTCAACGACAAAATCCCGCAGGATCTTCGGGAGATTGCTGAATTGGACTGGATAGCCTATAACGATTTCATTATACGCGCAAATTTCCCGCACAGTATTCTCTGCTTCGATGGAAAAGTTCTTCCCCGCCAGCTCGAATTCTCGCACAAACGTTTCTACACAATGCTTTGTATTTCCGGTTCCACTGAAATAGACGCCTATCACTTTGACCGCCCTCTCTAAACTTTGATGATTCTCTTATTACACAGCTGCTTGGCGATCAGACTTGCCGGTAAAAGCATTGAAGCAGACAAGGAGTACTTTTTATACCGCTTCCGTATGAAACTCGTATTTCGTGGGCGCTCTTCGCAGCTCCGGGGGCAAATGGGAAAGGTCGTTGACCTGCTTCCAGGAAAGCTTTCCCGCTTCGTCCGCTTCCAGGATACTCACCCCTGTATTGCTGAAAACGGCTCCGCCGCGGATCCCTTCGATCCCGCCGGTACGCACCCGGGCGTCAAGGCTTCGAATCACGCCGCCGTGAGTGGAAATTGCCACTGCTTTTCCGGGATTCTCCGCAACGATCTTATCAATAGCGGCGTTGATTCGCGCATATGCCTGCTTCATCGTTTCGCCGCCGGGAAACTCGCAGAGATCCGGGGTTTTATCCCAGTTTTTTGCCACCTCCGGGAACCTTTCGCCGATCTCCGAAAGAAGGAGGTTTTCCATTTCTCCCACGTCCAGCTCGATGAGCTCCTCCCGCTTCTGAACAGTCAGCTCATGAAACCGGGCGATGGCCTGGGCCGTGCGGTACGCCCTGTTCAGCGGGCTGGAATAGACGGCGTCCAGCCGCACATTGCGAAAGCGCAGGGAAAGCAGCTCCAGCTGCTGTTCCCCCCTGGGACTGACCGGCGCGTTGAAGCGGCCCTGGAAGCGGTGCTCCACATTTCCCATGGATTCACAGTGCCGCACGATATAAAGCGTTGTCACCATGGGCGCACCCCTCCCGTCAGCTCAGAAAGGGACTTGATCTTGTTCTCTTCCAGATACCGGAAAAGGCCCTCCCAGATCTTTAAGGGCGCATAGGGGTCGGTAAACAGCGCTGTGCCGATCTGCAGGGCAGTTGCCCCGGCCAGGAGCATTTCCACAGCGTCCTGCCAGGTGGAAATGCCGCCCAGGCCCACAATGGGAATCTTCACCTTTTGAGCGGTCTGCCACACCATGCGCAGGGCAACGGGCAGCAGCGCCGGGCCGGAAAGGCCGCCGGTGTTGTTGTGGAGAATGGGCCTTCTGGTGTGGATATCGATCCGCATGCCGGTGAGGGTGTTGATCAGCGAAACGGCGTCCGCTCCGGCATGCTCCGCCGCCACTGCCATTTCGGAAATATCCGTCACATTGGGTGAGAGCTTGACCATCAGGGGCTTTTTGCAGTGTTTTTTCACCTGTGAAGTGATACCGTACACGCCCTCGCAGGTGGTGCCGAACTGCACGCCCCCCTGCTTTACATTGGGGCAGGAAATGTTCAGCTCGATCATGTCAACCGGCGTGTCGTTCAGCTTTTCCACCGTTTCACAGTAATCCTCCGGGGCGTTTCCCGCCACATTGGCAATGATCCTTGTGCCCTGATGGGCAAGCCAGGGCAGATCGTGCTGGATAAAGTGATCCACACCGGGATTTTGCAGACCCACAGCGTTTAACATACCGCCGGGGGTTTCCGTCACTCTGGGCGGCGGATTGCCCGGGCGCTCCCGGATCGTGGTTCCCTTACAGGAAATACCGCCCAAAACGGACAGCGGGTAAAACTCGTGATATTCCCGGCCGAAGCCAAAGGTGCCGGAAGCGGCAATGAGAGGATTCGAAAAATCCACCCCCGCCACGGAAACGCACATTTGGGGGGAAATCTTCCGGGGGCTTGCTTCCAGCAGGACCCCTTCCCCATCCTTTACGCAGATCACGGAGCCTCCGGTCTTCTGCCGGTAATCCAGGGCCTTTTGGGGATCTTCTTTATTGCAGTGGGGCATGAGCTGCACTTGGGTAAGCCCCAGGCCGGTCAGGTCGGTAAGTCCCATGAAATTGAGCTGGGGGTGATAGAGGTCGATCAGCTTGATCGTAGGCCCCAAAACCAGAGCGCCGGCGCTCCAGCCGATGAGCAGCCTGTTTTCCGCCACAGCCTGCAAGGCTTCTTCCCCATGATGCTCCCGAATGGAATGAAGCAGATAATAGGGGTTTCCGCCCATCAGGCACACCACATCGTAGGAAAAGAGCTTTTCTGCAGGGTCCTTGTCAAAATCGAACAGCTCCACGGAGAGCCCCAAAAACTCCAGCTCTTTTACATTGCGGGGCACATGATAGTTTTTTTCCTTATATTCCGGATCGGCGGTAACCACCAGGGCTGCCTTTTTTCCGTTTTTAGCCTGCTTTTTGGCTTCCCGCAGCAGCTCCTGGCTGGTAAGCCCGTTGGAACACAATAAAATCATGCTTTCCCTCCTTACAGCACCACCCGGCGGCTGTCAAACACCGGGCCGTCCTTGCACACATGGCCGAAATACTGATTTCCCGCCTCGTCCAGCAGAGGCACTGCGCAACCCAAACAGGCGCCGATCCCGCAGGCCATGCGTTCCTCCAGAGAAAGATAACAGGGCACATTCTTTTGCTCCGCCAGCGCCCGTACTGCTTTCAGCATGGGAGCCGGGCCGCAGGCAAAAACGGCTTCAAATTCTTCCTTTTCTGCAAGCGCCGTTACCAGGCCGTGGAAGCCATAGCTGCCGTCATCGGTGGCGATCAATGTTTTCGCACCGGTCTTTTCGAAATCCTGTTCTAATATCACGGCGCTCTTTGAGCGGAAGCCCAGTACAGCCACGGCGTTTTCACCCAACACCGAGGCACAGCCCAGCAGAGGCGGAACGCCGATGCCGCCGCCCACAAGCAGGGTGCGTTTATCGGGGTCAACGGGAAAGCCGTTTCCCAAAGGGGCGAGGATCTCAAGCTCCTGTCCCTGCCGGAATTCCGCCAGCTCCGCCGTGCCCTGGCCTCTGATCTGGAACACAAAGCGAAGGATCCCCCGCTCCCTGTCGATCCCGCAAATGGAAATGGGGCGGCGCAGAGTGTGCCCCGGCAGCCTGATTTGAGCAAACTGCCCCGGTACGGCTTTTGCCGCGAGCTCCGGGCAGTCCAGTGTAAAATCGTACACATCGGTAGTGAGCTTGTCCGCTTTTACCAGTTTACAGCGCTTGGAATCGTACTTCATGAGCCTTTCCCCTTTTTACTTCAATTCGATCCAGAAAATTTTCATCGTGTCGTTTTCCTCGGGTACAAAGATCTCCCGCTGGAATACGCCGCCATTTGCCAGGATTGTTCTTTCGCTGCCGGGGTTGTGGATGTTGCAGGAAATCATCACCCAGGTAAGCCCGCGCTCTCTGGCCTTTTCCAGACACTGCCGGAGCATTTCCTTGGCATAACCCTTCCGGCGTTCACAGGGGCGGACACTGTAGCCGATATGGCCGCCAAACATGGACAAAACCGGATGGTCAATGTGATGGCGCAGGTCGATCATGCCGATGAGCTTATTGTCGCTTTCCCGCACGGCAAGGTACTGCGTATCAGGAATATGGTCCCCGGGACAAGTCTCAGGGGTGCTCAGTTTTTTCACCTTTGCAAGCCATTCTTCAAAGCTCTCAAATTTGTGTAAACCGCAGCAGCCGTCCAATTCATCGCCGGCTTCCAGAAACTCCCGGCGGTATGCCATGATCTGCTCCCCATATTCGGCGGTAGGCGGCTTCAAAACAATTTCGTTCATTTTCATTTCTTCCTTTCCTCAGGGAAGCCGGATCGTTCCAATCCGCTTCACGATCTCGTCTTTCATGCGCAGCGCTTCCCGGCGGGCGGCCTGGGCATATTCTTCCGGGGTGCGGCTTTCCTTCTGCCAGGCGCACATAATGCCCCGGGAGGAATTGACGATGGCTCCCAGTCCGTTTTGATCAAAGGCAGGGGCCACGTCCTCCGCCCCGCCGCCCTGAGCGCCGTAGCCCGGCACCAGGAAAAAGGTGTGGGGCAAGGCTTTTCGCAATTCTCCCAGCTGGGCGGGATAGGTAGCCCCCACCACGGCCCCTACACCGGAATAACCGTATTTGCCGGGAAGCTCCTTCCCCCAAGCCTCACAGCGGTCTCCCATGGCGCGGTAAATGCTCTCTCCCGATTCCAGCTTTCTGTCCTGCAGCTCTCCGGAGGAGGGATTGGAGGTTTTTACCAGCACAAAAATACCCTTATCCCCCGCTTTACAGACCTCCAGCAGAGGAGTGATCCCATCGGAGCCCAGGTAGCCGTTGACGGTGAGCAGCTCCGCGCCGAAGGCCTCCGTCTTTTCCCCTTCGATATCGGTGGTTCCCAAATGGGCGGCGGCATAGGCCTGCATGGTGGCGCCAATATCGTTGCGCTTGCCATCGGTAATGACCACCATACCCTTGGACTTTGCATACTGAATGGTTTCGTACAGCGCTTTTACTCCCTGCCAGCCGTACATTTCATAGTAGGCCGCCTGGGGCTTTACCGCCGGAACAATATCGCACAGGGCGTTGATCAGGCCCTTGTTAAAGGAAAGCAGGGCGTCCGCCGCGCCCTCCAGCGTTTTTCCGTACTTTTGATAGCTTTTTTCCCGAAGGTACTCCGGAATATAAGCAAGCTTCGGGTCGAGCCCCGCCACGGTGGGATTCTGCGTTTCCACGATTTTTTCCAGCAGACGATCCATTGCCATAAAAAGCTCTCCTATCTGATATCAAATACTTTTCTGCCCCGGAAAAGGGTAAGAACCACCTTTCCTTTCAGGCTCATTCCCTTAAAGGGGGTATTCCGGCTTTTGCCGTGGAGGGCAAATTCATCTACCCGCCAGCTTCGCTCCGGGTCAAAGAGCACCAGGTCCGCGTTTTCTCCCGGCTTCAGCGTTCCTGCCGGAATTCCCAAAATCCGGGCGGGGCTGGCGCTCATTTTCTCGATCACCTCACGAACGGTCAGCACGCCCTCCAGTGCGGTAAGAGCCGCCGCCAAAGAGGTTTCCATGCCGATGGAGCCGTTGGGCGCTGTGAGAAAATCCGCCTTTTCCTCCGGCGTATGAGGAGCGTGATCTGTGGCAATGGCGTCTATGGTGCCGTCCTTCAAGCCCTCCAGCAGCGCCTGACGGTCCGCTTCACTCCGCAGGGGCGGGTTCATGCGGTAATCGGCGTCCCGCTTTCGCAAAGCCTCCTCTGTGAGAAGCAGATAATGGGGACAGGTCTCCGCCGTGACCTTCACTCCCCTGGCCTTTGCCTCCCGGATCAGCGCCACAGAGCCCCTTGTGCTCACATGGCAGATGTGAATGGGGGCGTCTACAGAGGCCGCCGCCGCAAGCTCTCTGGCGGTGCCGCAGTCCTCCGCGGCGTTGGGGATTCCCTTCACGCCTAAAAAGCGGGAAACCTCCCCTTCGTTCAATAAACCGCCCTCCGCCAAATACTGATCCTCGCAGTGGGCGGTGACGATCATTCCCAGCTCCGGCGCGCGCTTCAGTGCTTCCAGCAGGCAGGCGGTATTTTTTACCGGCCGGCCGTCGTCGCTGAGTGCGATGGCTCCGGCCTTTCGCAGCGCCGCCAGATCCGTGGGCCTTTCCCCCCGCAGCCCCTCTGTGATACAGGCGGCGGTATAAACGGCAGCGTCCGCCTCCTTCGCCTTGCTTAAAAGCGCCTCCACCCTTTCCGGGGAATCCATGGACGGGGCGGTGTTGGGCATGGCCAACAGGCTGGTGACTCCCCCGGCGGCGGCGGCGCGGCAGCCGGAAAATACGTCCTCCTTCTGGGTCTGTCCGGGATCCCGCAGATGCACGTGGAGATCCACCAGACCGGGGGCGGCCACCAGGCCGTCACAGTCCAGAATTTCCTCCGCCTCCGCTCCGCGGGAAAAAAGGTCTTCTCCGATTTCACGGATCTTTCCGTCCGAAATCAGAATATCGCCTGTTCCATCCATGTTCTGGGAGGGATCTATGATTCTGGCTCGCTTCAGCAGCAGCTTCATGTTCTGCTTCCTCCTTCCTTACTCCAGCAAAAGCTTCTCAGCATGCCATTTTGTCAGAGATAAAAGCTCTCTGCCGTAGTACTCCGGCAACAGGATCGGATCGGTATCCGCCACCAAGCTATAGGGCGTAAGCCCGGCGCTTTCCGCCAGCTTTAAGGCACGGTACATGTGAAAGCCCTGGGTCACCAGAGCGAACTCTGTACCCAAGCCCTCCCGTTCCGCGATCTCCCGGGAAAAATTCAGGTTCTGCCGGGTGTTGCGAGACTGATCCTCCATATAAATACGCTCTTCTTCGATGCCCAGCCGCAGCAGGGCGTTTTTTTCCGTAAGGGCCTCCGGGCAGGGCTCGTCCCCGCCCTGGCCGCCGGTGACGATACAGCTTGCGCCGGGGTTTTCCAGCAGGTAGCCCACCGCTCGATCCACCCGGTTTGTCAGAGTAACGCCCATTCGCTCCGCGCTGTACACCTGCGCACCCAAAACGATCACATTGGTTCCGGCAGGCGGCGTGCGATACTGGGCAGAGATCATCAGCCCCGTTAAATACCCGGCCCAAAGCAGGCCCAGACAGTAAAAAGCAGATACCAGGCGAACGATTGCCTTTCGCCAGCCGCCCCGCTCTGCCAAGCGGCGGTAAAAATGGAGGATCAGAAAACCAAGCAGACAGACGCACAGGCCAAACACCGCACCCAGATCAAAGCCGCCATGCAGCAGCGGCAGCAAAAACCACGCACAGCCTAAGAGGCACAAAATTTTTCCGATCCATTTCATCACAGTTCGAGATCGCTTCATAACCGCTTTTTCCTTCCCGTTTTACTGAATACACCTTATCCGATTTTCCTTTTCCATATTTGGCATATAGTATAACATATTTTCAAACACTCGGTAACCCTTTTTCCGAAAAAAAGGGGAAAACGTTCAAAACAAAAAATATCTCAACGGCTTCCGAACAAAAAAGGAACACCCGGGAAATACCGAGTGTTCTTTTTTCTATTATAATGCATTGTTTACAGCTTACTTACCGCGCTTTATATAGGTGGTATGCAGCAGCTCGTGGGCCTTGTGGCCGCCGGGGCCGTCAGTCAGGAACTCCTCATAGCACTTCTGCACCACGGGGTTATCGTGGCTCTTGCGCAGGGGCATGGCACGATCCTGATCGTACAAGGCCTTGGCGCGCAGCGCCTTGATATCCGTATCGGTGCGGACGGAAGCAGGCTGAATGGGCTGGCCGCCGCCGTTAACACAGCCGCCGGGACAGCACATCACTTCGATAAACTGATAATCCGCTTCCCCGGAGCGCACCTTTTGCAGCAGGACGTCCGCATTGGCAAGGCCGCTGACAACAGCCACCTTCACGTCCATACCGGCCACCTTGTAAACAGCCTCCTTGAAGCCTTCGGTGCCGCGGATCTCCTGATATTCGATCTCCTCCACGCGTCTGCCCTCCAGCAGGTCGGCGGCTGTACGCAGGGCGTCCTCCATCACGCCGCCGGTAGCACCGAAGATCACTGCCGCGCCGGTGGAAACGCCCATCGCCTCGTCAAACTTCTCTTCGGGCAGCCGCTGGAAATTCAGCTGGGCGCGCTTGATCAGCCGGGCAAGCTCCCGGGTGGTCAAGCTGATATCTACATCGGGAACGCCGGCGGCGTTCTCATCGTTGCGCATGATCTCAAACTTCTTCGCCGTACAGGGCATCACGGAAACAGACACGATGTCCTTGGGATCGATCCCCTCCTTCTGCGCGTACCAGGTTTTGATCAGCGCTCCGGTCATATTCTGGGGAGACTTACAGGTGGAGAGATTGTCAATCAGGTCGGGATAATAATGCTCGCAGAACTTGACCCAGCCGGGAGAGCAGGAGGTGATGATCGGCAGCTTTCCGCCGTTTTTCACCCGGGAAATAAATTCGTTTGCTTCCTCCATGATGGTCATGTCCGCGCCGAAATCGGTATCGAATACCTTGTCAAAGCCCAGGCGGCGCAGGGCGGCCACCATTTTCCCCTCCACGTTGGTACCGATGGGAAGGCCGAATTCCTCACCCAAAGCCGCGCGAACGGCCGGGGCGGTCTGCACCACCACGGTCTTGGTGGGATCGCTGATCGCGTCCAGCACTTCTTGAATACTGTCTTTTTCCGTCAGCGCGCCGGTGGGACAGCTGACAATGCACTGGCCGCAGGCCACGCAGGAGGCATAGCTCAAGGGCTGCTCAAAGGCACAGCCGATCTGAGTATCGAAGCCCCGGTTATTGGCTCCGATCACGGAAACATGCTGATTCTGACAGGCGGCCACACAGCGGCGGCAAAGCACGCATTTGGCGTTGTTGCGCTCCAGATACAAGGTGGAGGTATCCTTATCCCCCGCGGGCATTGCCCCGGCGAAGCGATCCTCCTCCTCAATGCCCATATCGTTACAAAGCTTCTGCAGCTCGCAGTTTCCGCTGCGCTCACAGGTAAGACATTTTTTCTCGTGAACGGAAAGCAGCAGTTCCAGCGTCATACGGCGGGATTCCTGCACCTTGGGAGTGTTGGTGAACACCTCCATACCGTCGTTCACAGGGTACACGCAGGCTGCCACCAGAGAGCGCGCCCCCTTCACCTCTACCATACACATACGGCAGGCGCCGATCTGGTTTACGTCCTTCAGATAGCAAAGGGTAGGAATATCAATACCGGCGGATCGGGCGGCTTCCAGGATCGTGGACCCGGCGGGCACTTCATAGTCTATCCCATTGATTTTAACGGTTACCATTTCCATGCTCTTCTCACTCCTCTCTTATTTCTTCACCACAGCGCCGAATTTGCACTTTTCCATACACACGCCGCACTTGATGCACTTGCCGGTATCAATCGTATGGGCTTCCTTCAGCGCGCCGCTGATCGCGCCCACAGGACAGTTCCGGGCACAAATCGTGCAGCCCTTGCACTTGTCGGGATCGATCGTATAATTGGTCAGGGCCTTACAGGCCCCGGCGGGACAGCGGTGCTCCAGCACATGGGCCTCATACTCGTCCCGGTAATATTTCAGCGTGGAAAGCACGGGGTTCGGGGCGGTTTGGCCCAGGCCGCAGAGGGAATTTTCCTTGATGTAGTAACAGAGCTCTTCCATCTTATCCAGATCCGCCAGAGTGCCGTTGCCGGAGGTGATCTTATTGAGGATCTCCAAAAGCCGCTTGGTGCCCACGCGGCAGGGGGTGCATTTGCCGCAGGATTCGTCCACGGTAAATTCCAGGAAGAACTTGGCGATATCCACCATACAGGTGGTTTCGTCCATAACGATCAGACCGCCGGAGCCCATCATGGAGCCGATGGCGATCAGGTTATCGTAATCGATGGGCGTATCGATGAGCTTTGCCGGAATACAGCCGCCGGAGGGGCCGCCGGTCTGAGCGGCCTTAAAGGTATGGCCGCCGGGAACGCCGCCGCCGATATCCTCTACCACCTCCCGCAGGGTGGTACCCATGGGAACCTCCACCAGGCCGGTGTTGGTGATTTTACCGCCCAGGGCGAACACCTTGGTGCCGGGGGATTTTTCCGTGCCGATGGAGCGGAACCAATCGGCCCCCTTCAAAATGATCTGAGGAATATTGGCATAGGTTTCCACGTTGTTGAGCACCGTGGGCTTTCCAAACAGGCCCTTGAGCGCCGGGAAAGGCGGGCGTACCCGGGGCTCGCCCCGCTTGCCCTCAATGGAGGTCATCAAAGCGGTCTCCTCACCGCAGACAAAAGCGCCCGCACCCAGGCGAATGCCGATATCAAAATCAAAGCCGGAATTGAAAATGTTTTTTCCCAGAAGGCCGCGCTCTCTGGCCTGATCGATGGCGATCTGCAGCCGCTTTACGGCGATGGGATATTCGGCGCGGATATAGATATAGCCCTGGGTGGCGCCGATGGCATAGCCCGCTATGGCCATGGCCTCCAGCACGCTGTGGGGATCCCCCTCCAGCACGGAACGGTCCATGAACGCGCCGGGATCGCCCTCGTCGGCGTTACAGCAGGCGTATTTCTGATCCGCTTCGTTGGCGGCGGCAAATTTCCATTTCAGGCCCGTGGGGAAGCCTGCTCCGCCCCGTCCCCGCAAGCCGGAAGCCAGCATGGTGTCGATCACGTCCTGAGGGGTCATTTCCGTCAGAACCTTACCCAGTGCGGCGTAACCGTCTCTGGCTATGTACTCTTCAATATTCTCAGGATCTATCACACCGCAGTTGCGCAGGGCGACACGGTGCTGCTTGGAATAAAACCTGGTCTCGTTTAAGGACTTGATAGTCCCGTCCTCCTGAACGGTCTCCTGATACAGCAGACGCTTTACAATGCGGCCCTTCAGAAGATGCTCGGAAACAATTTCGGGAATGTCCTCAGGGGTAATGCGGCTGTAAAAAGCGCCCTCCGGATAAACGATCATAATCGGCCCCAGAGCGCACAGGCCAAAGCAGCCGGTGCGGATCACATTGACCTCCTGCTCCAGGCCCTGGGCCTTGATCTCAGCCTTCAGTGTTTCAATGATCTGCTCGCTGTTGGAGGAGGTACAGCCTGTTCCTCCGCAGACCAGTACGTTTGAACGATACATTGCTTTCCCTCCTTATTTCGCGCCAATGGCGTATTCCACAACAGCCTGACCACCGATCAAATGCTCTTTTACCACCCGTACGGCCTTTTCCGGGGTCATATTGCCGTAAACAGTCTTTTTTCCGTCCGGGGTGGCGACCTCCACCGTGGGCTCATAAGAACACAGGCCCATACAGCCGGTCTGCGTAATGACGAGATCGGTAAGCCCCTCCCGGGCGGCTTCCTCCACAAAGGCCATGAGAACCGGCTTGGCCCCCGCGGCGATCCCGCAGGTCGCCATGCCCACCAAAACCCTTGTTTGGGACTCGCCGTTTTCCCGAATAGCCAAAGAGCCCTTCACCTGATCCTTTACAGCCTGAAGCTCCGCTAACGATTTCATGCGAACGATCCTTCCTTTCGTTTTCGATTTTTGTAAACGCTTCCCGAACACAGCTTTCAAAAATATTCCAGTCCCTTTTCCAATACCGGCTTCTCCCGCTCCGCGCAAAGCGTTTTCGTCTGCTTTTCCAGCCATTTTTTAATTTCCGGGGCCGCTGCCGGTGTTTTACGGGAGAGCCCCGGAAGTGTTTTTTCACAGAGACAGAAGGCCGTTTCCTTCCCCGCCGCTGTTCTGCGCTTTCTGGAAAACACAAGCTCTATCCCGGGATTACAGACGAGCAAAAGCATTACCGTGCCGTTGATATCGCCAAGGGGAGCCATATCAATGCTGGCGGTGTGAAACACAGCCGTAACGCTTGTTCCCTTTTGCGGCTCAGATCCTACAAAAAGCTCGCCGCCTGTTCGCCTTGCCGCTTCCCGAAAAAGAGGAAGCCCCAGCCCCGCTTTTTTGGGGCCGGTGGTGTAAAAAGGATGCACTGCCTGCTGTGCCTGCTCCCCTGTCATTCCCTTTCCGTTATCTGAAATACGGATCGTCAAAAGCTCACGGGGCAGATCCTCCTCCAGCTCAAGAAGGACCTTATCCGCCCCGGCGGAAAGCGAGTTTTGAACGATATCCATCACATGGAGAGCCAATTCGCGCACAGGCCTACTCCATGTATTTTGCCAGGATCCCGTCTACCTCTTCCGGTGTCAGGCGGCCGTACACATCTTCATTCACCGTCATAACAGGAGCCAGGCCGCAGGCGCCGATACAACGGCAGGCTGTCAGAGAAAACGCGCCGTCCTCCGTGCACTCCTCCGGCTGTATGCCCAGCTTCTGGGTGAGCTTATCCAGCACCTTGTCCGCGCCCTTTACATAGCAGGCAGTCCCCAGGCAAATAGAAATGTGGTTGCGGCCCTTGGGGGTCAGCGAAAACTGAGAATAGAAGGTGGACACGCCGTACACCTCTTCCAGGGATACCCCCAGCCCATCGGCGATCTTTTTCTGAACCTCCATTGGCAGATAGCCGTAAATATCCTGTGCCTGGTGCAAAGCGGGCATCACCGCGCCCGCCTGGCCCTTGAGCCCTTCGAGCACAGCATTAAGCTTTTTCGCCTGCTCTGGAGTATCGTGAAACGGCAGAGAACTGATACGTTTTTGCATTGCTTTTCCTCCCATGCTTTTTTGAATGGTAAAGCGGCGCTGTTTCAATAAGCTTACAGCGCTCAACAATATGCACATTCTACCGGACAGATCTGAATTTATAATTCTTCAAAAGAATCATTCTGGTCAGATTGACAATTTTTTGTCTTTTTTCTTCTATTTTCTGGTAATAGATACAAAAATATTGATATTTCAGGTCCAATTACCTTGTTTCACAGAGCTCTTCTTTTTCACTGGATTCCGTTTCTGAAAGCGCTTCATAAATCCTGATCGCTGCTTCATATAAATTTTCTCTGCAGGAATACACCGAGAGCTCTCTTTCATCAGCTTGCCGGGCGGCGTCCGCGTCCAGCTCCGCGCTTCCCGCAAGGACGATCGCCGAGAAACCGGAAAGTACCGCAACTGCCACAGCGGTTTCTGTTCCCATCACCGTCAGCCATATCTGCCCCTGACTGCCGTGAGATAACACCCAGCTCAACAGATCTCCTGCCGAGCAGCCTGTTACCTCTTCAAATATGCCTTTTTCTCCCGCGATCAGCTTCCAACCCAGGTTTTCCGCTAATTCTTTCACTGTCATATCGATCTGACCCCTTCTATGTTTATTCCAAAGGCTCCACCGAACATGCCGCCTCTTTCCCGCACACCTTACGAAGAAACAATTCTTTGCATAGCCATTTCCCTTGAGAACAGGATAGTGTGCCTGCGGCCCTATTCCGCCAAAAGGCTCTTACCGATCCTTATACATTATACATAAAAACTGTCTCTCTTTCCAACCCAATTTCTTCTTGCCTTTTTGAAAAAGGCAAGGTATAATGGATAAAATCACTTTATCAATTTAACTCAGTAAAATTCAATACAGGAGGTTTTAGCCTATGTCCCGTGTATACAATTTTTCCGCAGGCCCTTCCATGCTGCCGGAGGCAGTTCTGAAAAAAGCCGCCGCTGAAATGATGGATTACAACGGAAGCGGACAAAGCGTGATGGAAATGTCTCACCGTTCCAAGGTCTATGACGAAATTTTTCAAGCCGCAAAGGCTCTTCTCCGGAAGGTGATGAACATTCCGGAAAATTACCAGATCCTGTTTTTGCAGGGTGGAGCCTCTTCACAGTTTGCCATGGTTCCCCTGAACCTGATGACCGGCTCTAAAAAAGCGGACTATGTCCTTTCCGGTCAGTTTTCCACCAAAGCCTATCAGGAAGCCTCCCGCTATGGAGACTGCAAGGCGGTAGCCTCCTCCAAGGAGGAGAATTTTTCCCGCATTCCCGCCTTAGACCCGAAGGAATTCCGCCCGGACGCGGATTATTTCCACATTTGCATGAACAACACCATCTACGGCACCGTATGGAAGGAACTGCCCGATACCGGCAACGTGCCTCTGGTGGCGGATATTTCCTCCTGCATTCTGAGCCGCCCCATCGATGTTTCCAAATTCGGCCTGCTCTATGCCGGGGCGCAGAAAAATGTGGCTCCCGCCGGCCTTACCATTGTGATCATTCGGGAAGATCTGATCGGCGAGCCTATGGAGGGCACCCCCACCATGTTCCAGTATGGCGTGATGGCAAAAAACGATTCCATGTACAACACCCCGCCCTGCTGGCCCATCTACATCTGCAAGCTGGTGCTGGAATGGCTGGAAAACGAGGTCGGCGGCCTTGCAGCTATGGAAAAGCGAAACATGGAAAAAGCCAAATTGCTTTATGATTTTCTGGATTCCTCCAAGCTTTTTAAGGGCTGCGCGGAACAGGGCAGCCGCTCCCTGATGAACGTGACCTTCGTTACGGGGGACGCCGAGCTGGACGCCAGATTCGTAAAGGAGAGCACGGAAGCTGGCTTTGTAAACCTGAAGGGCCACCGCAGCGTCGGCGGCATGCGGGCTTCTATTTATAACGCCATGCCGAGGGAGGGCGTTGCGAAGCTGGTGGAATTCATGAAGGAATTTGAAGGAAGGGTGATCTGACATGTATCAAATCCAGTGCTTAAATAAAATCAGTCCCCTGGGGCTGAACCGTTTCGGAGACGACTACGCGATCTCCACAGAGGAACAATCGCCGGACGGGATTCTGGTGCGCTCCGCTTCCATGCATGACATGCCCTTTGGAGAAAAGCTGCTGTCCATCGCCAGAGCCGGAGCGGGCGTCAACAATATTCCGGTAGACGCCTGTACCGAGAAGGGAATCGTGGTTTTCAATACTCCCGGAGCCAACGCCAACGCGGTAAAAGAACTGGTGCTCTGCGCGCTGTTTCTCACCTCCAGAAAGATCACGGCCTCTACAGACTGGGTCAAGACCCTGAAGGGAAAGGGAGATGAGGTGGGAAAGCTGGTAGAAAAAGGAAAAAGCGCCTTTGCCGGGCCTGAGATCCAGGGCAAAACTCTGGGTGTGGTAGGCCTGGGCGCCATCGGCATTCTGGTGGCAAACGCCGCGGAGCAGCTGGGCATGACCGTATACGGCTATGACCCCTTCCTCTCGGTGGATTCTGCCTGGCGGCTTTCCAGCGCGGTACGGCACTCCCCCACCTTTGAAGATATCTGTGAAAGCTGCGACTATATCACGCTTCATCTGCCCCTGACGCCGGAAACCCGCGGAATGATCGGAGAAAAATCCATTGCCAAAATGAAGGACGGCGCAAGGCTTCTGAATTTTGCCAGGGGTGAGCTGGTGGATTCCGCCGCTCTCTTGAAGGCGCTGGAAAGTGGAAAGCTTTCCGCCTACGCAACAGATTTCCCGGACGACAGTCTGATCGGCGCTGAAAATGTGGTGGCTCTTCCCCACCTGGGCGCTTCCACCCCGGAAAGTGAGGAGAACTGCGCGATCATGGCGGCGGAGCAGCTCAGAGAGTATCTGGAAACCGGTAATATCCGCAATTCTGTGAACTTCCCCGCACTTTCCATGCCCCGGGATCCGAACACGATACGAATCTGTCTGATCCACAAAAATATTCCCAATACCATCGCCGTGCTGGCTTCCGCCTGCGGCAAGGCAGGTATCAACATTGAAAACATGCAGAGCAAATCAAAAGGCGAGTACGCCTATACCATTCTGGACGTTTCAGGACAGCTATCCCCGGAGGCTGTGGAAAGCTTAAAAACTCTGGAGCCCATTATCCGATGCAGAGTGATCAATTGAGTTATGGAACCTATCTTCCCAAAAATATAAAAAAAGGACGCCTCGTGATTGGCACGGGGCGTCCTTTTTTATGCTATCCTTTTTTATCCCCAAAGAGGAGAAATCATTCCTCAGGCTTTTCTTCGGAAGCCTGTTCCGCCGGGGCGGGAGTTTCCACAGCGGGCTGTTCCTGTACTGCGGGAGCGGGCTCCTGCACTGTTACGGCAGGCTGCTCTGGAACAACAGGAGCAACGGGAGCCGCCGGCTGGGCATACTCGCCGGGTACTGCCTCCTGAATGGGCTGCACCGGTACATAAGCAGGCTGAATCGGGGGGTACATTAGAATAGTCATCTGCTGGCGCTGACGGCCCAGGCAAACCGCGATCAGGATAGAGCAGACAGCGGAGGCCAGGTTGGAAAGGCCGCTCATAGGTGCGCTGAACAGCGAGATCAATCCGGAAATGCCGGAACAAACGCCTACAATGTACAGCATAGCGATTAAAAACCGGGAAATCCTGTTCTCCGGCATACCGGTAGAGGCACAGGCCTTGATCCTGCCGATGGTTCTGATCACGCTCACATAATACAGAATACAGAGCACCAGAACCGCCAGGCAAAGGAGGAACACAAACACCACTCCCGCCGTTACACCGGCGGCGTAACCGGAATCATAGCCGTAGCCGTAAAGATCATAGCTGTAGGAAAAATAAGCGTTGCCGCCTACCAGCACCATGATCAAGGCAAACAGGATCAAAGCGGCCAAAATGCAAAAGCACACCAGAAAAATAATGGAGATCACCTTGCAGATCGTGAGGCCCGTTGTGGAAATATTTCCGGTTCTTCTGTCCCGGCAGGTGGCAAAAAAAAGCCACATGCCCACCGCAATCAGAATGGTGGGAACAGAGAACAGCAGCGTCATGCCTACAGAGGCGCCGTTTAGTGCGCTCACCATAGGATACAGCACGGAATAGTCGATATCCGCATTATAAAGCGCATACAGCAGATAGTCAGAAATGCCGCTATTCCCCATGATACTGGTGAAAACCGAGATCAGAGTAGCGACAGAATAGAGAACCGCCGCTGTGAGAAACAGCGGGGAAGAACCGATGGTCTTGAGAACATTCACCGCAGGATTGCTGGACAGCGGCGTGTTTGCAGAGCAAGAACACACCGTGCCGTAGGGAATTTCCCGACCGCATTTGGGACACTGCATAAATAATACACCTCGCAAAAAAATTGAGTTTTTCTTATTCTTCCGGCTTTTCCTCAGGAGAAGCCGAAGTTACCATAGGAACAGGAAAGCCTGCGGGGGTGTGATTCTCCACAGGAACAGCCGACGGCTGGATCACAGCCTGCTGCATGGGATACCCCTGCGCCGGCATTACCGATTGGGGCGCATAGAGCGGCTGCACCGGCAGATACATCAAAACCGTCATATGCTTTCGATATTTTCCAAGGCAGACGGCAATCAAAATTTCCGCCGCCGCACCTGTCAGCAGAGACAATCCCAAAGTCAGGGACAGCAACATGCCCATCAGGCTGTACAGTGCCATAAATCCGCCGATAAGATAGAGCATCACAATGAGATACATGGGGATCCGGTTATCCGGAACACCGAAGCTGGCGGTGGCCTTCATGCGGTTGATGACCTTGATTACACATATGCAGAAAAGAACCGGCAAAGAAAAAAAGGCGATAATAAAAATCAAAAGAACCACAAACATCACCACCACAAGGGCTGTGACCGACCCATGATCCATGGAAGGCGCTGGCTGGCCGTTGAAGAAAACCCCTTGGGAGGCTCCGGCGGAAAGAAACATGGCCGCAATTATGAAAATCACATAAATGGCAAACACTATACATTCGAATACAAGCTGAATTATTTCCATCACCTTACACACCGTAAGCCCGGCTGTGGAAAGATTCCCCGTTTTCCGGTTTCGGCAGGCGGCATAATGCATCCACATACCAATCAGGAAAACAATGGACGGTATGGAAAAAACAACAGTGACTCCAAATAAAGCGCTTAAGGAAGCGTCTGCCCCCCTCTGCTGAAAATAGAGATTCGGATCGGATTGGGCCGCAGACTCAGTAATCGTCTTCACCAGGCTCACCCCTCCGCCGGTCAGGGCAGTCACAACCGACAGGAGCGGCGTAAGAGTGTACAGGATCACCGCAGAAAGAAACAAGGGAGACGCCCCGCTGGCCTTGAGCGCGTTCACCGCAGGATTGTTGGAAAAGGCCGGAGTCACATAAGTGCAGGAACACGCAGAGCCATCAGGGATCGGCCTTCCGCACTTGGGACAAATCATAAAATACCCTCCAACAAAAATAATCTTTGTATCGCTATATATATATTACAGTAAAAAGCCGGAAAATGCAATACTGTTCTGAAAAGCTTGTTTCATTTTGCCTTCTGCCTTCCAAATTTTTCCCTTTTTGTAGACTTTTCCCGAAAAAGATGCTATATTATGTAAAGTACAGCTTCGCTTGACAAGGGGAGCTAAAAACGGAGGAACATGATTTCATGAAAAAGAAGAAAAGATTTTTATCCGCGCTTCTTGCGGCGGCACTGGTTTGCACGGCCTGCCCCCAGTCTGCTCAGGCTGTTACCTTTCAGGACGTTCCGGCAAACGCCTGGTACCGAAGCTATGTATATGATCTGGTGGAAAAAGGCGTGATCCACGGCACCAGCGCCACGGAATTTTCTCCCGGAAAAAAGCTGACCCGTGCCGCTTTTGCCACGATGCTGGCGCAGGCGGCACTGTCTGAGGGTGATCTCAGACAGTATGAATTTCAGGGGAGCTTTCAGGACGTGACCCCCAAGCACTGGGCGTACCGCTATATCAACTGGGCGGCGGAGGCCGGTATCGTCAGCGGCTATGAAAACAAGACCTTCCGGCCCGACAAGCCCGTATCCCGCCAGGAAATGGCGGTGATGACCGTTAATTTCGCCAAAGCCACCGGGCGGCAGATGAACGCGATAAATGAAGTCTTTGCTTTTACTGACAGCGGTTCTATTGCCCGGTTCGCAGCCTCCAGCGTGCGCATTTGCCAGCAGGCGGGCGTAATGGTGGGCGACAAGGTAGGCACCTTTCGGCCAAACGATACCGCCACCAGAGCGGAAGCCGCCACCATGTATTCCAATTTTCTGAAAAACTGCCAGATCGGAACTTATAAGGTGGTGCGAAAAAGAGTCTTTACCACGCCGGTGCGGGCTGTAGAATTCTCTTCTTCAGATTATACTCCTCAGCTTATCATGGGGCATGACCGTGTGACCGGCGCGGAGTCCCCCACCTCCATTGTAAACCGCACCGAAGCAAAAATTGCCGTAAACGCCGCCTTCTTTGATATGAGCTCCTATATTCCTCTGGGCACACTGGTAAAGGACGGCCAGGTATTGACAGTGGCGGACCGATACGCCCCGGCAAGATCGGCCCTGGTCGTAGATTCCTCCGGCCACTTTTCCATTCAGAATTTTACTACCAATCACACCGTTACCCTGCATAAGGCAGATGAAACCGACAGCGTGCTGTACGGCGTATCCGTCAACAGAAGTCCCAGCAGCGCTACCGACGCTACCCGGATCCTCTTTACCCGTGCCTGGGGCAAAAGCCTTGGCTTCCCCGCCAAGGACGCTGTAACGCTGGCAGAGGACGGCACCATTTTGGATATTGCCAAGGACACAGATGTGCAGATCCCGGAAACCGGTTATGTGCTGGCCCAGCGCTCCCGCCGGAAATATGAGGGAGATTTCTTTGATTCTTGCACTCTGGGAGCCGTTCTGGATATTGAACGCGTTTTCGAGGGCGCCGGCAGCCAGGATATTCAGATTTCCATTGGTGCGGGGCCCCGGATCGTAAAAGATAAAGCCGTTTACGGGGGCCTGAGCACTTATCAGGCCGAGGGCTATACTGACCCCGGCATCACCACCTATGAAGCTCTGCGCGTATGCTTTGGGATCAAGGCGGACGGCAGTCTTGTGATCTGTACCGCTTACGCCACCCTGGCGCAGATGTCGAAGATCATGGTAAGCTTCGGCTGTACGGACGCCATCAATTTTGACGGCGGCGGCTCTGCCAACCTCTATGTAGATGGCCAATGGCTTCGTGGCCCTCAGGACAGGCCCTTAAACAGCACTTTGATTTTCAAATAAGCCTTAAAAAAGAGAGCGGAAAATTCCGCTCTCTTTTTTTCTTTATAAAATAATGCTTCTCAGTGATAAACCGCCGCAATATTCAGGTCTTGATCCAGCACCAGCAGGTCGGCGCGTTTTCCCGCTTCAATGCTGCCGATCTCATGCTCCATGCCGATGGAGCGCGCCGGGATCAGGGTGGCCGCCTTGACCGCCTGTTCAAAGGGAATTCCAAAGCTTACAAGGTTTTTGACCTCCTGGTGCAGGTTGGTCACAGAGCCGGCAATGGTACCGTCCGCCAGCGTGGCTTTTCCATTCTTCACCGTGACCAGCTGGCCGCCCAGATCGAAGGGCTCTCCCTCTGGCAAACCGTTGGCCCGCATGGAATCGCTGATCACCAGCACCCGGTCCCCCAATTCCCGGAAGGCGGTTCGCACTACCGCCGGGTGAATATGGATGCCGTCGCAGATCAGCTCCGCCAGCACTCTTTCATCATCGAACACCGCTCCCACCACGCCGGGGTCCCGGTGGCTCAGGCCGGACATGGCGTTGAACAGGTGGGTGGCATGGGTAACGCCGCAGTCGAAGGAGTGCTTTGCCTCGTCATAATTTGCCGTGGTGTGGGCGATAGACACCGCGCACAGTTCCTTCGCCTGCTCCGCAAATTCATAACCGCCGGGCTGCTCCGGAGCCAGGGCGATCAGCTTTACCGTTTTGCCGCTCAATTCATAGAAATGGCGGAACAGCTCAAGATCCGGAGCTACAATGGCCTCTTCCCGCTGAGCGCCCTTTTTTTCTCTGGAAATAAAGGGACCCTCCATGTTGATTCCGATGACCCGGGCACCATCCTCCACCGGGGTTTCCATACATTCCTTCGCGGCAAGCAGCGCACCCTCGATCACCTCACGGTCTGTGGTCATGGTGGTGGGACAGAAGGAGGTAACGCCCTTCTGCAAAAGAAACCGGGCCATGGTAGTAATGGCTTCCCGGGTCCCGTCACAGGTATCGGCCCCGCCGCAGCCGTGAATGTGCACGTCCACAAAGCCGGGGATCACCGTGTAGCCTTCGCAGTCCACCGCCATATCCCTGGCGGTATAGGAAAGCTTTTTTCCCACCTGTTTGATTTTTCCGTTTTCCAGCTCCAAATCGCCCCGCACCAGGCAAAAATCCCGATCCAGATATTTGGCGTTGATTAAAAACATAGCTCACTTCTCCTTTTTTCAGAGGGCCGTTTCTGAAACAATGTCCCTACCCCGTTCCTTTTCTTTTTAAGGCAACACCGCACAAGGATTGTGCGCAAGTTGCGCAGTCAGATTTTTCGTCAGAGTGCATAGATTGGGTGCAGTCAATCTCGTGATTGACAAACGAAAACTGTGCGTTATGACGAAAAATCTGCAAGCAAATCGTTGTACAAAGGCCTCTGGCCGGTCTTTGTGCGGTGTTGGCCTTAACATCTGATAAAAGCCTACAACACGGCGTTCAAAATCACCATCAGCGTTACGCCCGGGATCCCCAAAAGTCCAGAAGCCGCTATGCTCAGGCGGCTCACCGGCAGCGCCACTCCGGTATAGGGAGAAGACAGATTCAAAAGCGCCAGCGCCGCAAAACCTAAAATCGCCGAGATCAAAAAATTTTTCATGGGCAGACAGTCCTTTCTCTATTTCACAGAACCATTTCTAAAGTTGTCCCTGTGCCATAACTATATGAAAAAGCCTGTCTGCTTATGCTTTAAGGCAATACCGCTTAAGGCGAGAGCCGGGAATTGCGCGGTGCTGCCTTAAGCTTCCTGGGGCACAAAATCGACGCGGCCTGTGGCGACGTCCGCACCCGCTACAATGATCCCCAGCTCCTCCCCCATCATCAGCACCCTGCCGGAGCGCAGATCCCGGTGGGCGATCTCGCCGTCAAATTCAAAATCGGCGTTTTCAAAATCATTGAGGCTGACAAAGCCTTCGGCAAAATTGGGGAGCTTTACAAAAACGCCCTTGGGCGTTACGCCGCTGACAATACCCACATACCGCTCGCCCAAATGAGCGCGCATATATTCCGCGGTGTAGCAATCCTCCGCGGCACGCTCGCCGGTTACCGCCCGAATTTCGTTTTTGGAGGACTCCGCCGCAGATTCCTGGGCAAAGCCCCGATAGCGCTTTCTGATCTCTTCCTTCTCTTTTCCCGCCGCCAGGTCGCTTAAGATACGGTGAATAGAGGTATCGGGATACCGGCGGATCGGAGAGGTAAAATGGCTGTATTCTCCCAGCGCCAGGCCGAAATGCCCCAGCTCCCGGTCGGCGTACCGGGCCTTTTCCATGGTACGCAGAATCCGCTGGTTCACTAAGGCTTCTCTGGGGCCGCCCTTTACCCTTCCCAGCACAGCGGAAAAGTCCTTGGCGGTGGGAGTTCCCTTTTTGATCTCACCGCAGGCGATCCCCAGCCTGTCCAGCAGCTCATACAGCTCTTCCACCCGATCCGGCCGGGGCTTTTCGTGGATCCGGTACAGAAAGGGGATCTCCGCGTCCAGCGCCGCTTTTGCGGCGGCGATATTGGCAGAAACCATCATCTGCTCCACCAGCTCTTCCGCCTGCCCGGTGGTTCGGGGCAGAAGATCAATACACACGCCGTTTTCGTCCAGCACAAACTTGATCTCATCGCTGGAAAGGTCCATTTGCCCTCTGGCGGCGCCATTGCGCTTCAAAAGCTCCGCCAGCTCCTTTGCCGCCTCCAGGCTTTCTCTGACGGGAGCGTATTTTTGCAGAAGCTCCGGAGAAGCCGTACCGGCAAAGATTTCGTTTACCTCCGAATACACACCCCGTACCTTGGATTCTATGACCGTTTTGCGGAAAAGATAGTCAGTCATATTCCCTTCCGCATCAAAATCCATCAAAGCGGAAAAGGCAAGCTTGTCCGTTCCCGCCGTCAGAGAGCATACCCCGTTGGAAAGGGCCTCCGGCAGCATGGGGATCACCCGATCCGCAAAATAGACCGAGGTACCTCTCCGGAAAGCCTCCTGATCAATGGCGCTTCCCGCCTTTACATAGTGGGAAACATCGGCAATATGAACTCCCAGCGTATACCCGTCCCGGGTTTTCTGTACGGAGATCGCATCGTCCAGATCCTTGGCGTCGGCGCTGTCTATGGTAAAAATCAGCTCGTCCCGCAGATCCAAGCGGCTGTCCAGGTCTTTCTGGGTCACTGTCATCCGAGATATGGCTTCTGCCTCCCGCAGGGCCTCCTCCGGAAACTCCGTGGGGATCCCGCAGCGCTCAATGATGGCGTCGGCACATACACGGGCTCGGTTTCCACTGCCGAATACAGACTTCACCTCCGCTGTGCGCCATTCTCCCCTGCCGTCACATTTCGGCTGGAGCAGCACTTTATCGCCGTCCTTCGCACCGTGAAGGTGCATGGGGGAAATCTCCATATCGTATCGAACAGCGCCGTCCGGTGTGGCCCTGGCTCCGTTTTCATCGATGTGTACCGTACCCGTGACGGCATCTGTGCCTCGGGCCAGCACACGCTTCACCTTTCCGCTTGGCCCCTTTTCCCCCTTGCGCAGCTCGGTCAAAAGGATCTCGTCTCCCACAAAAGCGCCCTGCAGAGCGCTGCCGGGAATAAAAATATCCTCCGTACCAAGCTTGGGCCTGGCAAAGCCAAACCGTTCCGAAAGGGAAACCAGCACCGCTTCCACATCTCCGGTGTGAGGGATCAGCTTGACCCAGTGATCCTTATCGACGCTGATTTCTCTATTTTCCTTTAAGCTGCGAAGCGCCTCGTAAAAATCCTCTTTATTTCGGATCCCGGCTTCCCGCATCAGGGACTTGGAGGGTACGCCGTTCCCGCCGCAGCGCTTCAATGCCGCTACGATCAGCTTTTCCTCCACGGTGACGGCGGCACTGGGCAGCTCGTAGGGCTCTTCACTGTGGAAGCGGCCCCTACCGCCCCGGTTTCCAAAAGAACGGGGGGACTGTCCGTATCCCCCGCGCCGTGATCCTTGATTTTCTGTTTTGATTCTTCTTTTTTCCATCATTCTGTTAAAATCCTTTCCCGCAGGGCACAAGCCCTGCCTGAGAGCAAACAATATGTGCTCTCTCTTATCCGGTCTTTTTGCTCTTTACTCGGAAAGCCCGTTGACAAGCTCTTTGAAATGCCTGCCCCGCACCTCAAAATTGGGGTACAGGTCAAAGGCCGCAGACGCCGGGGACAGGGAAACGATATCCCCCTTTTTTCCCAGCCTTCGGGCCGCCGCCACTGCTTCCTCCATGGTTTTTACACGCACAATAACGGGCTCTCCTTCCCGGTATGCGGCAGAATTGCGCACGGCCTCTTCAATTTTGGGGCCGGTGTCTCCCATGACGATCAGGACCTTTACCTTATCACAGATCACGGGACCCAGAGGATCGTAGGGAATGCGCTTGTCGTATCCCCCGCAGATGAGAATGATCTTCCGGGAATAGAGAGACAAGGTTCCCGAGATCGTGCGGGTAGGCGAGCTGGCGATGGAATCGTTATAATACCTAACGCCATCAAATTCCCGCACCAGCTCCGCCCGATGCTCCACGCCGCCGAAGCTTTTCGCCACCTGAACCATATTCTCCGGGGAAACATCGCCCCAGGCGGCGGCAATGGCAGCCATATAGTTTTCCACATTATGCCAGCCGGGAAGCTTGATCTCTGATACGAGCATCAGTTTTTCCCCATTTACAAAAATGGACTCCCCATCGCACCACACGCCTCGCCGGGGCTGACTCTTCCGGCTGAAGAACCAGGTATCTCCCCTGGTTTCTTCCGAGAAGGCCGCGGTAATATCGTTATCCTTGTTCAGTACCGTGCGGGAAAAAGCGCTTTGATGCAGAAAAATATTTTTCTTCGCATCGATATACTCCCGCATATCCTTGTGCATATCCAAATGGTTGGGCGAAAGGTTCGTCACCACGGCCACCTGGGGACTTCTCCGCATGGAGATCAGCTGAAAGCTGGAAAGCTCCGCCACGGCGCAGTCGGTTTCTTTGATCGATCCGATTTCTGGCAGCAGGGGCTTTCCGATATTGCCGCCCAAATGGACGGTTTTTCCCTGGGCCTTCAAAAACTCTGAAAGGATCGTGGTGGTGGTGGTTTTTCCATCGCTGCCCGTTACCGCGTAGAGCTTACAGGGACAGAGCTCGAAAAACAGCTCCATTTCACTGGTAACGGCGGAACCCCGGCTTCTGGCTTCGATGAGCTCCGGCAGAAAGTATTTCATGCCGGGGGTGCGGAAGATCACGTCCTCCGTCAGGTCCTTCAAATATCCTTCCCCCAGGATCAGCTTTACGCCCTGGGCCTGAAGCTTTTCTCCGGTTTCCCCCAGCTCCGTAAGGGTTCGCTTATCTCTGGCGGAAACCACCGCTCCCTTTTTTTGAAAAAGATCGATCAGGGGCAGATGACTGCGCCCGATGCCGCAAAAGGTGACGGACTTTCCTGAAATGTTTCGGAAAAACTGTTCCTGATTCAATGCTGAAGCACTTCCAATCCGCTAAATTTCCGAGGCTGCCGGATCGCTGTCCTCTGTGTAGCTGTTATAGAGCTGGTAGTAGATGCCCTTTTTCTCCATAAGCTCCTGATGGGTTCCCTTTTCTTCGATTCCCCGATCGGTAAGCACCAGAATAACCGTGGCGTTCTTAATGGTGGTGAGCCTGTGGGCAATGGTAAAGGTAGTGCGCCCTTTCGCAAGCTTTTCCAGAGAAGCCTGCACGATTTTTTCGCTTTCGTTATCCAAAGCGCTGGTAGCTTCGTCCAAAATCAGGATCGGCGGGTTTTTCAAAAACGCCCTGGCGATACTGATGCGCTGCTTCTGCCCGCCGGAAAGCTTTACGCCCCTCTCCCCCACATAGGTATCATATCCATTTTGCAGCCCGCTAATAAATTCGTGGGCTCCGGCCCGTTTGGCGGCCTCCACCACTTCCTCCCGGGAAGCGCCTGGCTTTCCGTACTCGATATTTTGATACACCGTGCCGGAAAAAAGATACACATCCTGCTGCACAAAGCCGATCTGAGAGCGCAGGGATTTCAGCGTGACTTCTCGCACGTCCTGGCCGTCCACCAGAATTCTGCCGCCGGTCACATCGTAAAACCGGGGGATCAAATTGCAAAGGGTGGTTTTTCCACCGCCGGAGGGCCCCACCAGCGCCACGTTTTCCCCGGCGCTTACGTGAAGATTGATCTCCGACAGCACTTCCTTGCCGTCGTCCGTATAGCTGAAGCTCACGTCCTCAAAGGTCACATCACCCTTTTGGATCGTCAGAGGAACAGCCCCTTCTTCATCAAAAATATCCACATCGGCGTCCATGATCTGGAAAAAGCGCTCGATACCGGTCATGCCCCGCTGGAACTGCTCGGCAAACTGCACCAGCTGCCGGATCGAGCTGATCAGCGTTCCCACATACATCATATAAGCAATGAGATCGGCGGGCTGGATCTGCCCGTTTATCATAAAGACAGCGCCCACCACCAGCACCAGAAGATTCATGATGCCGTCAAATAAGCGGTTGGACGCTTCAAAGCCGCCCATATACAGGTAGCTTTTTTTCTTGATATCCAGAAAGGCGCCGTTGCCCTGTTCAAACTTTTCGGTTTCCAGGCCTTCGTTGGCGAAGGATTTCACCACCCGCACGCCCAAAAGACTATCCTCCACCTGAGCATTGATTTCGCCGATCTGTCTGCGCTGGCGGCGAAACTGCTCTCTAAGCTTCAGGTTGAAGTAGGCGGCCGCCAGCAACATAAAGGGCACCACGGAAAAAACGATCAGGGTCAGCCATACATTGACGCCGCAGAGAATAATAAAGGAACCGATGATCTTGATCCCGGCAATGAAAACTTCCTCCGGGCCGTGATGGGCAAATTCCGTTACATCGAAAAGATCGGAGGTGATACGGGACATGATCTGCCCCACCTTGGTGTTGTCAAAATAGTGGAAGGAAAGCTTTTGCAGATGGGCAAACAGGTCGGAACGCATTTGGGTTTCGATCTTGGAGCCCATAATATGCCCCACGGAGGCCCGAAAAAAATCGGCGGCGGCGTCCACGATCCGCAAAAACAGATAGAGCGCGCCGATCTTCAGGATCACGGAAAGGGTCAGGGATGCGAGATCGTTGATGCCCGCGTTTGTCACATACCGCACCAAAAGAGGCAGCACCAGCTCGCATACCGTGGTAAGCGAGGCACAGAACAGGTCAAAGATCAAAATGGGAAGATATTTTTTGAAATATGGCAGGAAACGGCGCATCTGCCCTTTTTTCCCGGCTTTTTTCTGTTGTTCCACAGAGAGATCCACTCCTCTTTTTCATTTCCATATACAGTAAAATTATGCCACAGATCGATAGAAGAATCAACCTTTTCTTTTTCCTTCTGAAAAAACTTTTTCTTGTGGAAAGCGGGAAAATCTTTTATACTAAACAAACGGCAGAAAGGAGCCTTTCTATGAACATTGTGATTTTGGACGGCGGCACCACAAATCCCGGCGATCTCAGCTGGGCTCCGCTGAAAGCCCTGGGAAAGCTTACTGTTTATGACCATACGCCGCCGGAGCTTGTGCTCTCCAGAAGCCGGGAGGCGGACGCCCTGATCCTGAACCGCCCCGCCTTAGACCGCGATATGCTTGCGCGGCTGCCCCGGCTGCGCTTTCTCGGTATGCTGGCTACGGGCTATAACGCCATCGACACCGAAGCGGCAAGAGCGCTGGGGATCACCGTCTGCAACGTGCCGGACTACTGCGCCCCGCTGGTCGCTCAGCACGCCATTTCCCTTTTGCTCTGTCTGTGCGAAAATGTGCACAACTACAGCAAGGCGGTAAAGGAAGGACGCTGGCAGGAGGCCGTTTCCATGAATTACGGCGATTTTCCGCTTACAGAGCTTTCCGGAAAAACCCTGGGGATCGTGGGCTTTGGCAGCATTGGGCGCAGGGTGGCGGATATTGGCCATGCTTTTGGCATGGAGGTATTGGTTCACAGCCGCGCCGAGAAAGAGCTTCCAAAGCCTTTTCGCAGGGCAGCGCTGCCCGAGCTTTTTGAGTGCAGCGACGCGGTATCACTTCACTGCCCGCTGACGCCGGAAACCAAAGGGCTAGCGGGAGAGGCGCTTCTTTCCCGCATGAAGTCCACTGCCTTTCTCATCAACACCGCCCGGGGAGGGATCGTGGACAGCCGCGCGCTGGCAAGGGCCTTAAACAGCGGAATGCTGGCAGGCGCGGGACTGGACGTGCTGGAGCGGGAGCCGCCGGAGCCGGATGATCCCCTGCTCTCCGCAAAAAACTGCGTGATCACGCCCCATATCGCCTGGGCCTCCCGGGAAGCAAGGGCCCGGCTGATCCGGGCCGTGGCTGAAAACCTGGAAGCCTTTCAGAAAGGAAACCCACAAAACGTTGTCAATTAGAGGCTTAAAAAATTGATATAGGATTTACGCGCCGCGTTTGGTAAATTGAAATTTGCAGCGTTGGTTACAACGCTTGTGCCGCTGCACCCGCTCGTGAAGCCGCTTGATGCAAATAGACAGTTCCCGGCCCGACCGCAAGCAAGCAGGCAAATTGGAATTTGCAGTGAGCCGCATACTTTCCTTCTGTCATCCTGAACGAAGTGAAGGATCTCGTCCTTTGACTCTTTGCCAGGAACAAAGGGCGAGATTCTTCGTCTCTTCGTTCCTCAGAATAACAGTGAGAGAGGCTTTCTCTTCTCTAACAACTAATAACTAACATCTAAAAAGAAAGAAGGCCGGGAAATCCGGCCTTCTTTCTTCTTTTGGGGAGGAGTTGTATTGAAAAGTGCGGCTTATGCCGCAACACTCGAAAGCTTTATTATGGCTTTATTATAGCCCTCTTCCTCCGGAAAGTCAATGAAATCGCGGAGAATCTACCTTTTTCATAATTCTCCGCCCTCTGAAAAAGCAAATTTATAAAATTAGTGCAAGAAACCGCTCTATTCCGGGGCTTTTCCCATTTTCAGGGTCGCTTTTCCAATAAAAACAGGGGCATGCCCTGCCGGACACCCCCCGTTTTCTTATCGATCTGTTTTGCCGCTTTCCCCCAGAGCATTTTTACAGTAGCTCTCCAACTGCTCTTTGGTGGTCATCGCCACGCCGCTCTGAGTCAGCTGCTCCTGCAATAAGACCGGAAGAGAATTGAAATACTCTCTGGCGTTTTGATCCATCTTTTCCAGATCCTTTTTCTGCATAGCCGCCGCATCCTTTCTTTTATGAAATAGAAATTCTATCAGCAGTATTCCAGAAAAAGCATCGTCTATACGCACCGCAAACGGTGTTTTTACTCCACGGTAAATTCCGTCCACTCCGCATGGTCATAAACCATCACGTCATTGGGCTTTCTCATGCCGAGCCTTTCGTAGAAGGGAACGGCATTTTCATTGGCGCAGGTATACATGATGATATTTTTTTCGCCGCCCGCAAGCTCCAGGGCCTTTTGAACCAAGGCCTTTCCAATGCCCTGACCGGTACAACTCCGAATAACGCCCAGGTCTGTGAGAAAAAGCCAATAGGCAAAATCCGTAATACACAGGCAAACGCCTAACAGCTTCCGTTCCGCGTTTCTGGCGGTCAGACTGATGGAGGCCTTCTTTACCAGAGTGGAGATACGTTCTTCAAAGCGCTCCTTCGGGTATTGAGAGCCCAGGTCTGTTTCTCTCAAAAAGCCGATATATTCCGCCGGGGTGAGCCGTTCCTCCTGAATGGTATAGCTCATCTCCGCTTCAGCCCTTTACCTTCGCCGCGAATTCCTCTCCGAAGGCCTTGCACTGAGCAAGCTCCTCCTCGCTGGGCTTAAAGCGCAGGCGCAGGCCGTCTGAAACCTTCATTTTCAGCTGCTGGAGGCGCTGGGTCAGGTTGGGGACCGCCTCGCCCGTCCAGCCGTAGGAACCAAAGGCCGCCGCCTGCTTGCCGCCGTGAATAGTGGGCAGAAGCGTGGTAGAGAGATCGTAAATGGGCTTTAAAGCGTCTCCCAGAATGGTGGGAGAGCCCAAAAGAATGCCGTCCGCATAGAGCAGATCGGCAGCCAGGGAGGAACAATCGTCCGTTACCAGATCATAGGTATGCACAGCCACTCCCTGGGCCTTTATGGCCTCGCCGATCACCTTTGCCATCTGGCCGGTGTAGCCGTAAGCGCTGACATAGGCGATCACCACGGTTTTTCCCTGGTTGGGGTTTTCCACCCTGCTCCACTCCCGGTAGGTTTTCATCAGCTCCGGAATGCCGGTATCGAGAACGGGGCCGTGACCGGGACAGATCATATCGATCTCCATGCTCTCCACGCGGTCCAGCGCTTTATTCATAAAACTCTTAAAGGGGCCGAGAATATTGTCAAAATAATACTTTGCGGCACGCTGATAGCCCTCTTCATTCTCCACCTTGCTGCGGAGGATTCCCTCGCAGCAGTAATGGGAACCGAAGGAATCGCAGGTAAAGAGGACTTTATCCTCCGGAAGGTAGGTATACATGGTATCCGGCCAATGGAGATTGGGAACCACCAGAAACCGCAGGGTCTTGCCGCCCAGATCGAGCTCTTCCCCATCCTTGACCGCCCGGGACTTAAAAGGCTTGTTCATGATCTGAGAAAGAAAATTCAGCGCTCCCGTGGTGCCGATGACCTCAATTTCCGGGTTCAGCTCCAGAAGCTTCTCGGCGCTTCCGGCATGATCCGGCTCCGTATGGTCCACAATGAGATAATCGATCTTGTCGATCTCGGTAACAGCCTTTACCTTTTCCAGATATTCCTCACAGAATTTTGCCTTGGCCGTTTCGATAAGGGCGGTTTTTTCCGTTCCCTTTACCACATAGGAATTATAAGTAGTGCCAAATTCCGTTTCCATGATGATATCGAACACCCGCAGATCCCGGTCCAGAATGCCTGTCCAGGTAATGCCCTGCTTCAGTTCCATACGTCTTCATCCTTTCCTGATCTATCCTGATTTTTTCGCAGGAAATTCCTGCCATTTCTTACAGACTCTTATTTTATATCATTTCCCTTTTTCTGTCCAGTATGAAGTTTTCAGGGCGCATAATGTTAATTTTCTAACACAATTCTGTCGAAAATCTTTCAGATTCCTCCGCTCTCTTGCGAAAGCGCCTGCTTCCTGCTACAATGAGGTACATGTGTAAAAAACTGAAAAGCTCTTGCTTTTCGCGGAAATGAGGATGAAAAAAGATGCTTTCTATCAGTGGAGTAACAAAGAAATATGGAAAAAACGTGGCAAACGACAATATCAGCTTTGCCGTGGGAGATGGGCAGATCGGTATTTTGCTGGGGCCCAACGGCGCCGGGAAATCCACCATTATCAAATGTATCACCGGACTGTTGCGGTTTACAGGGCGCATTGAGATAAACGGCTTTGAAAACACCTCCCTGGACGCCAAACGCCAGTTGGGCTATATTCCCGAAATGCCCGCAGTGTACGATCTGCTCACTGTTTCGGAGCATTTGGAGTTTATTCGCCGGGCCTACCGTGTGGAGGACGAGGCCTACACCCAGCAGCTTTTAGAGCGGCTGGAGCTGTGGGACAAAAAAGATAAGCTGGGCAAGGAGCTTTCCAAGGGCATGCAGCAGAAGCTTTCCATCTGCTGCGCGCTGTGCCACAAGCCCAGTGTGGTTATATTCGACGAGCCCCTGGTGGGACTGGACCCCCATGCCATTAAGGAATTGAAAACTATTTTCCGGGAACTGAAGGCCGGCGGCGCTTCTGTTTTGATCAGCACCCATATGATCGACAGCGTAGAGGACTACTGGGACGTGGCGAACATTATGATGAACGGGCGCTTTGCCGCCACCAAAATAAACGGCCAGGACGATGGAAAAACCCTGGAGGAGCTGTTCTTTGAGATCACAGAGGGCGCTTCGGAGGGAGGCGCCGCAAAATGAAAAGCCCCCTTGTGTATCTGACCCTTACCAAGTTCAAAAACCAGGTCAAAAGCATTTTCAAAAGTCCCTCGAAGCTGATTTACGGCGTGTTTCTTATCGCGGTCTTCGTGTTGGTGGCCTTTACAAAAAATGAAACCGTCGGAACAGAGCCCCGGGCGCTTTCTGAGCTGGTGGCGATCCTCTCCCTTTTTTATACCGTTATGTTCCTGATGGTGTTTGTAAACGGCAGCGCCAGCAACACTCCCATGTTTACTCTTTCTGACGTAACGCTGCTATTTCCCGCCCCCCTGCGCCCAAACCGGGTGCTGTTTTACGGGCTGTTCCGGCAGCTGGGGGTCTCTTTGCTGCTGGGCTTTTTTCTGCTGTTCCAGTATTCCTGGCTAAACACCTTGTATGGCATCTCTTACGGCAGCCTGCTGCTCATTATTGCCGGGTACGCCTTGACGCTTTTCCTTGCTCAGCTTTCCGCCATGGCGGTATACACCCGTACCAGCGGCAAGGAAAACGCCGGGCGCACGGTGCGCTTCTGTGTTTACGGAGCCGCGGCTCTTTATGCCCTGGCCGCGGTTTTCACCTGCCGGGAGCCCCTTGCCGCCCTGCTGAACGGCGGCAAGGACTACACGGCCGCCTTAAAGGCCGGAGCGGATTTCTTTTCCACCCTGCCGGGCCTGCTGTTCCCCGTTTCCGGCTGGGCGGCGGGCATCGCCGGGGGCATTATGACCGGCGACTTCTCGCTTTGCCTGCTCCTTCTGCTTCTGACCTTTGTGTTTACCGCTGTCCTGGTGCTTTTGATCGTAAAGAGCAAAAATAATTACTATGAGGACGTACTGCAAACCGCCGAAACCGCCCAATCCGCCATTACGGCCCAAAAGGAGGGGCAGTTAAACGAGGTGGTTCCTAAAAAGGTACGTATGGGAAAGCTGGGCCTGGGAAAGGGCTGGGGCGCAAGCGCCATTTATCAGAAGCATGCCGTGGAAAACCGGCGTTCCGGTATTTTCTTTCTTTCCAACCTTTCCCTGATTTTTGTGATCTGCATCATCGCGGCTTCCTTCTTTATGCGGGAATTTGAGGAAGGCGCGATTCTCAGCGTATTTGCTATGGGCACCTACATGCAGATCTTTTCCACCGCTTTGGGGCGGTTTAACCGGGAACTGATGAAGCCTTATCTGTACCTGATCCCGGAGCCTCCGCTGAAAAAGCTTCTCTATGCCATCAAGGAAAGCCTTTGGAATGATACGCTGGAGGCTGTCATCATTTTTGTACCGGTTGCCTTTATCATCGGCGCTTCTCCCTTGGACACCGTTTTCTGTATTGCGGCGAGAATTTCCTTCTCCCTGCTATTTACCGCCGGAAACGTACTGGTAGAGCGGGTATTCGGTACCGTGAGCTCCAAGGTGCTCATTATGTTCTTCTATGTTCTCGCGCTGTTGTTGATGGCGGCTCCCGGCATCATACTCGGCGCGGTGCTGATGACCCTGGCTCCGCTCCCCGGCTTTATGGGCCTGTTCCTGGGGATCATCGTGCTCAATATACCGGTCTCGCTTTTGGTGCTCTACCTTTGCAGAAACCTGCTGCAATACGCGGAACTGAATAATCGCTGAGGAGCTTTCCTAAAAAAGCAAAGCAGCCATTGCAAAATTTGAAGTTTTGCAATGGCTGCTTTGCTTTTTAGATGCTAGAGGGTAGATGCTAGACGGTGGTGGCGCTGCTGTGCAGCGCAATAAAGGAAGAACAAGCCTTCCTCTTAGTCATTCCTCGTCAGTCCCTATAAAAAGATCAAAGGACGAGATCCTTCGCGGCAGCAAAGCTTGCTTTGCTTTTGCTCAGGATAACAGGGAGAAAGTTCAGGATAGCAGAAAGGAAGCTCAAGATAACAGGTAAAAGTGCAGGTGGTCGGAAAAAGGCGGCTGCCCTTTCTAACAACTAACTACTTACGACTAACAACTAATTGGCTTCAGCCAATTTTCTGAGGCAGGCTTTTTTGAAAACGCATCAGGATCGCCGCTGTTTGGCAGCGAAGAGCGGTGGCCGAAGGGGAAAGCATGGCGGCGGAGGTTCCCTCGATGAGGCCCTCTGCGTTGGCCCATTTCATGGCAATTCGGGCATAGGGCTCTATTTGAGTGGCGTCCCGGTAGCGGGAAAGGTCGGCGGAGGCGTCGGTATCCAGATCCATGGCGGCGCAATAGTGATAGAGGAGCACCGCCATATCCTGACGGGACAGCCTTTTCCCCGGGCGGAAGGTGCCGTCCGCGTAACCTGCCACAATGTCCTTTTCCCTCGCCCAAGAAATTGCTTTAGCATAGTATTGCTCCGGCCGCACGTCGGAAAACTCCACTTCCTGGGAAAGCGGCTCCGGCTTTCCGGCTATTCTCCACAAGATGGCGACAAACTGGCCCCGTGTGGTAATTCCCTGAGGCTCGAACACTTTTTCCTCCACGCCGCTCATGAGACCAGTGTCCTTCATGTACTGCACTGCTTCGGCGTACCAGTCCGTATCCCATACGTCTCGGAAATCTGCCACATTCTTTGCGGGAGATTCCAGCTTGATCAAAATAAAGGACGCGCCCTCTCCCGGTACCATAGGGCCGATATGGTTTCTTCCCGAAGCACTATGCCAAACCTTGTTCTCATTGGGTCTGGAGCCCCAGAAAATCATCAAGTGATTATCAGGATCGCCATCGGTAAAACGATCTGTCCAAAAACGCAGGATAAGATCTCCCTTTTCGCACCTGCCCCCTGCCAGAAGAGCTTCACGGCTTTCATAGGCATAGGCCACCAGGTCGCCATTTTCGATCAGGGACATATAGTTGCTTGCGGCAGAAAGCAGCGCATATTTTCTAGGACTTCCCCAGGAATTATATCTTCCCTTGCGAATATCTTCCATAGCCCTGGAAGTATTCAGCCCGCACTTTCGCAGAACATATCCGGGAAAACCGGCACAATTCATACCGGAAGAACCGTTATAAGAAATATCTCCCCTGGGAGACTGCCAGTCTCCGCCCACATAGGGAGTTCCCAGATAATAGCTGTCATTTTCATGAGCTGTCAGCTCTGCCACTACCTTTTTCCTGGTCACCCCGTATTTGCTTAAATAATTTGTGCCACCGGCGCACCTGGCCTGCACGGTAGCAAAAGGCACCTTTGTGGTAAAATCTGTTTCTATGTTTTCACAGTTCTCCACTGCCCGTACTTTCAACGGGAACAACAAAAGCAGAAAAGAAAGAAAAACAGCAAACCTTTTCCTCATTTAGACCACTCCTGAAACATCTTTTTCAAATTAAGCTGCATCTTTTCTCCCTCATACATCAGAGAGCGATAAAAAGCATGAGCTCCCTTCCGAGTCTCTCCGGAGGAAAGGCGTATTCCCGCCGCCCCTGTTTCCCTCGCCCAGACTTCCGCCGCTTCCAGCAGCGCTTTTCCGATCCCCATACGGCGGCAGGAGGAGCTGACGGCGATCCCCATGATATTTTTCATGTGGGGCGCGTACAGCACGTCGTAATCGCAGAGGTGAACATAGCCCACCACCTCCGCACCGCGCTGGGCCACCAGAATTCGATTTCTGCCGTCTGCCAAAAGGCGTTCCAGCTTTTCCCGCTGCTGCTTTTCCGGATAATCATAGCCCATTTCCTTCCGGTTCAGGACAGCCAGCGCTTTACTGTCCTCAGGAACGGCATCGCGAATGATAAGCTCCATCAAAATATCGCCCTTTCGCGGTGCTCAGAAAGCTCGTTATTTTCCCAGCGCTTTTTTCACAACCGCCTCTATGTGCTCCGCGCTGAGACCAAATTCCTTCAGCAGATCTACCGCAGGGCCGGAATGGCCGAACACATCGTTTACACCCATCTTTGTAACAGGCGTGGGACAAACTTCGGAAAGGAAGGAGCAGACTGCCTCTCCCAAGCCTCCGATCACGCTGTGCTCTTCTATGGTGATGATCCGCCCGGTTTCTTTGGCTGCTTTCAGGATCAGCTCTGTATCCAGGGGCTTAATAGTGTGGATATCCAGCACACGAGCGCTGATCCCCTGGGATTTCAGACTGTCGGCAGCTTTCAGGGCCTCCCCTACCATTAAGCCGGTAGCGACCAGGGTAAGGTCTGTTCCCTCCCGCAGGGTGATGCCCTTTCCGATCTCAAACCGATAGTCCTCGTTATTGTGGATGCTTTCCACCGCCAAACGCCCCAGCCGCAGATAGACCGGGCCCATATGCTCTGCCGCCGCTTTTACGGCAGCCTGCATTTCATAGTGATCCGCGGGGTTCAGCACCACCATACCGGGGATCGAGCGCATCAGGGCAATATCTTCACAGCATTGATGGGTAGCGCCGTCCTCTCCCACCGAAATACCGGCGTGAGAGCCTACGATCTTCACATTCAGGTGGGGATAGCCCACAGAATTTCTCACCTGCTCAAAGGCCCGCCCGGCGGAGAACATGGCAAAGCTTGCCGCGAAGGGGATCTTCCCGCAGGTGGCAAGCCCAGCGGCAATACCGATCATGTTGCACTCGGCAATGCCGCAGTCAATAAACCGGTCAGGATATTTTTTTTTGAAGATCCCGGTTTTTGTGGCCTCCGCCAGGTCAGCGTCCAGCACCACGATATCGGGGTTGGTTTCCGCCAAGGCGGTTACAGCTTCTCCAAAGCTTTCTCTCGTTGCTTTTTTTACGATCTCACGCATGCTGCAGCACCTCCAGACTTGCTTCCAGTTCCTTTTTGGCCGTCTCATATTCTTCCGCGTTGGGCGCTTTTCCATGCCAGCCCGACTGATTTTCCATAAAGGAAACGCCTTTTCCCTTTACGGTTTTCGCGATGATGGCAAAGGGCTTCCCCTTGCAGGCCTTTGCGGCGGAGAAGGCTTTTTCGATTTCCTGAAAATCGTTGCCGTCGATATTCAGGACCTCAAAGCCGAAGGCCTTAAATTTCTCGTCCAAAGGCTCGGGGCCACCCACCTGAGAGATGGGGCCGTCGATCTGCAGACCGTTATAGTCTACAATAACGCACAGGTTATCCAGCTTTTTGTGGCCGGCAAACATGGCCGCTTCCCATACCTGGCCCTCTTCGCTTTCGCCGTCTCCCAGCAGTGTGTAGACCCGGTAATCCTTTTGATCCAGCTTTCCGGCCATGGCCATGCCCACAGCACAGGAAATGCCCTGGCCCAGACTGCCGGAGCTCATATCCACACCGGGAGTCCCCTTCATATCCGGGTGGCCCTGAAGCATTGCCCCGATGTGGCGCAGCTTTTGCAGCTCACTTTCCGCAAAATAGCCCCGCTGGGCCAGCACAGAGTACAGACCGGGGGCACAGTGGCCCTTGGAAAGCACAAATCTGTCTCTGTTTTCGTCCTTCGGGGTTTGAGGATCGATCCGCATTTCCTTGAAATAAAGATACGTAAAAAGCTCCGCTGAGGAAAGAGAACCGCCAGGGTGTCCAGACTTTGCGTGGTACACGCCCTCTAAAATTCCCAAACGAACCTTTGCCGCGGTGATATGCAGCGCTTTCAGCTCCTGTGCTTCCACTTCCGCACCAGTCCTTTCCAAATCCGTTTTTCATGTGTCAAACAAAAAAATTATAGCCTATTTCCCGAAAGAAAGCAATCCCAAGTTTTGCAGTTTTCGGCGCTGAAAATCGCAGCCGATCGAAAAGGAAAAATCACTTATCCCCGCCGTATAATGGCGATGGAAAAGAACAAAAATAGGATTGTAATTTTTGTATTTTCGCGCCATGCGTAAACGAATGGCAACAGAAAGGAAGGAACACTATGAACCAGGAAACAAACGGCAGGATCGGCAATTTACCCGCAAACATCAACATTATGAACCCCGTTCCCAACAAGGACGCCAAAAGCATCGCCCGGCTGGTGCGCAAAAACGGAAAGATCTCTGGTTATGAGCTTTCAGACGGCACCGTGCTCTCCAAGCGGGACGGCGTGTCTCTCGCAAAACAGGGCGGGATCCGCGGGGTGGCCATTGCCAGCCGGAACGGCAGCGAATACCTGCGCTCCCTGCCGGACGGCGATGAGAGCAATAATTTAGGCGATCTCCCCTCCACCTCCGCTGAGAACGTGACGCGATAACCATTTTTCATAAGCAGGAAACGATCAAAAGAGCCGCGGAGCTTTCCATTTTCGGATAGTGCCGCGGCTCTTTCTTTTATTTTTTTCTCACAAACGCCTTTTTCGGCATTTTACAGATGGGGCATACCCAGTCTTCCGGCAATTCTTCAAAGCCGTAATGGGGGTCGCTGTACACATATCCGCACACCGAGCAGACAAAGCTTTCTCCGCTGCTTTTGTCGAAGGTGCTCTCCGGCGGCAGATATGTAGGCGATCTCAGAGGGGCGGCCCCTCCCAGCTGCTCTACATAGTACCCATAGCTCATCGGCGTACCCGCCGCCTCATCGCTTCCCGCGATAATTTCGGCGATGTAAAGCCTTTGCTCGGCGATTTCCAGCTTTTCCTTTACCTGGCACAAAAACCAGCAGCAGGTATTTTCCTTGATGACCGGCACACCCTCCGCCAGTACCTTGTGCCGGATATTTTCCAGCTTATCCGCTTTCTTTCCCGAAACATATCCCAGCGCCCCGATCACCGTAGCAGGCGTATTCTCGGAAAGCACAGAAATAGTAAAGATGCCGTTTTTCTCAATGCATTCGGCGCTGTAGTTTGCCTTATTCAGGCTGACCGCCACAAATGGCGCCACGGAGGAGGTGGCCTTGGAGACCTGCATCACGGAATTGACGATACAGGCGTTTTGCCTTTTGCCGTCCTTCACGCCTAAAGCACACAGGCTGTGCGGAAGATTTCTGAGAACTGAGGATTTCATTTTGACCACTTTCCTTTCCGGGATAAAAAGCTGCTTTTCCAAGGAAGCGCTGCCCTTTTGCCGTGTTTTTCAATATCACATTACTTTGGAACGCTCCTGGGTACTCTTGGAACGCAAATACGAGCTCTAACTATCATACAAGCTTTTTGCCCTGTTTATTCTTTTTTACGGCTTTTTTATTTTTTCCCAATACGTCTGAAAGCTCTGCTCATTCTTATTATCGCCGTACTTGTAATAGGAAGTACCCAGCAAAATATCCGGCAAATACTGCTGTGGCAGCCAATGGTTGGGAAACACATGGGGGTACTGGTAAAACTGCCCCTTCTGCTCCACCTCGGCGCTGTCGTAGTGCTTATTTTGCAGGGTGCGGGGAATCGGGCCTATTTTGCCCGCCTGCACATCGGCCATGGCCTTGCCAATGGCTTCCGCGCCGGAATTGGATTTCGGTGCGGTGCTTACCAGGATCACCGCGTCTCCCAGCGGGATCCCGGCCTCCGGCAGCCCCACCATCATGGCGGCGTCCACAGCGGCTTTTACAACGGGAATGATCTGCGGCCAGGCAAGGCCCACGTCCTCACAGGCGCAAACCATCAGGCGGCGGCAGGCAGAGGGCAGATCCCCGGCCTCCAGAAGCCTCGCGAGATAATGCAGGGCCGCGTCCGGGTCTGAGCCCCGCATGGATTTCTGAAAGGCCGATAAAATATCGTAATGCTCGTCCCCGCCCTTATCGTACCGAAGGGCGCTTTTCTGGGTAAGCTCTCTGGCGCTTTCCAGAGTAACGGAAATTTCCGCTTCCCCCGTATCGCAGGCAAGGGTACAAAGCTCCGCCGCGTTCATGGCCTTGCGCACATCGCCACCGCAGGCAAAGGAAATATGCTTGCACACCCCGTCTTCCAGCAAAAGCTCCCGCTCCTGCTCTTTGGAAATCAGCGAAAACGCCCTCTCTACAGCCTTTTCGACCTCTTCCCGCTCCACGGGCTTGAATTCAAACACGGTAGAGCGGCTTAAAATGGCGTTATAAACGTAAAAATAAGGGTTTTCCGTGGTGGAGGCGATCAGAGTGATACTGCCGTTTTCAATGAATTCCAGTAGGGTCTGCTGCTGCTTTTTATTGAAGTATTGGATCTCGTCAAGGTACAGCAGGATCCCATTCATGCTTTCAAAGGTGCCGATTCGGGCAACCGCTTCCTTGATATCCGCCGTGGAGGCCGTGGTACCGTTGAGCTTTACCAGAAGCATGTCCGTATTTTTGGCGATGATGGAAGCCACCGTGGTTTTCCCCACCCCGGAGGGGCCGTAAAACACCATGTTGGGGACCTGACCGGATTCGATGATCTTTCGCAAAGCTCTGCCGGGGCCGAGTATGTGCTTCTGACCCACCACATCGTCCAGAGAAGCCGGACGGATCCTGTCCGCAAGAGGCGCAGGCATGAAAAATCACCCTTCCAAAATAGTCAAAGCATTTGAGTTCTCATTAGCCTTCTGGTTTAGCTTCCTCCAGCAGGCCGAAAAGCCCATACAACGAGAGCATCTCCTGATACAGCATTTTATTTCCCATCAGCAACCGGTAGGTTGCTGATTTTGTTTTATTCTCCCGCTTCAGGCGCTCCATTTGCCCGGTCGTTTCCGCCTGCCTTTTCAGGATAAAGGCAAACATTTCCTCAAAGGCCTTTTCTCTGTTCATTGATCTTCCGCTTACTGATACAGCGGGTATTTGCCGCAGATGGCCTCTACCCTGCCCCGCAGCTGCGGCACATTGGCTTCAAAATTCTCTTCCATGGCAAGGGCGATGCAGGCGGCGATCTCGTCCATATCCGCTTCCTTTAAGCCCCTGGTGGTAACGGCGGGCGTACCCAGCCGAACGCCGCTGGTGGTAAAGGGACTGCGCTTCTCGCCGGGAACCGTATTCTTGTTGGCGGTGATATATACCTCGTCCAACCGGCGCTCCAGCTCCTTGCCGGTCAGCTCACTCTCGGAAAGGTCGATGAGCATCAGATGGTTATCCGTACCGCCGGAAATCAGGCGCGCACCGCGCTTCAACAGGCCCTCCGCCAGCGCGGCGGCGTTCTTTACCACCTGCTGCCCATAGGCCTTGAATTCCGGCTGCAGCGCTTCGCCCAGGCACACGGCTTTTCCGGCGATCACGTGCATCAGAGGACCGCCCTGGGTGCCGGGGAAAATGGCCTTGTCGATCTGCTTCGCGTACTGCTCCCGGCAAAGGATCAAGCCGCCCCGGGGGCCTCTGAGGGTCTTGTGAGTGGTGGTGGTCACCACATCGGCATAGGGCACGGGATTCTGATGACAGCCCGCCGCCACCAGCCCGGCAATATGGGCCATATCCACCATGAGATACGCGCCGCAGGCATCGCAGATCTCACGGAACTTCTGAAAATCGATGGCCCTGGGGTAAGCGCTGGCTCCTGCCACGATCAGCTTCGGCTTTTCCGCCATAGCCTGGGCCATGAGCTTTTCATAGTCGATCCGCCCGGTTTCGGCGTCCACTCCATAGGGAACAAAGCGATAGAGCGCCCCGGACATATTGACGGGAGAACCGTGAGTCAGATGGCCCCCCTCCGCCAGATTCATACCCAGCACCGTATCGCCGGGCTGCAGCAGCGCAAAATAGACCGCCAGATTGGCCTGAGCCCCGGAATGAGGTTGTACATTGGCATGCTCCGCGCCGAACAGCCGGCAGGCGCGTTCTCTGGCCAGCTCTTCTACCAGATCCACACACTGGCAGCCGCCGTAATACCGCTTTCCGGGATAGCCCTCGGCGTATTTATTGGTCAGCACGCTGCCCATTGCGGCCATCACCGCAGGAGAAACGATATTCTCCGAGGCAATCAACTCCAAATTTCTGCGCTGGCGGGCCAGCTCCTGGCCCATGGCTTCCCCCACCGCCCGATCTTTTTCCGTGACAAACCCGATGGAATCCATCAAATCCTGAAACATACCGCTCATCCTTTCCCTGCGGGCACGGCTTCGCGCCGCATCTTACATATTGTATGCCTTTTCTTCTTCACCTACTACAACTAGAAATTTATTATACCCGAAAATTCTCGCCCTGACAACAGAAAAGGGAAAAATACTCTTTTCTTTTTTTCCGGCGGGGTGTAGAATAGTGTCAATACAGGGAAAAAGGAAGGATATTCTATGACAAAAAAAGAACTGGCCTTTTTGGCGGTAGAGGCGCTGAAACGGGAATATCCCGACGCCATATGCTCGCTGGAATACCGGGATCCCTTGCAGCTTTTGATCTCTACCCGGCTTTCCGCCCAATGCACGGACGCCAGAGTAAACCTGGTGACTCCCGCGCTTTTCGCACGTTTTCCCACGCTGGAGGCTTTTTGCGAAGGAACCGAGGAAGAGATCGGTGAGCTCATTCGTTCCTGCGGGTTTTATAAAATCAAATCCAAGGATATTTTGGCCGCCTGCAAAATGATCCGGGACGAGTTTGACGGGAAGGTGCCGGACACCATTGAGGAGCTAACCCGGCTTCCCGGCGTGGGCAGGAAAACCGCCAACCTGGTGGTAGGCGACATTTACGGAAAGCCCGCCGTGGTCACGGACACCCACTGCATTCGCATCGCGGGCAGGCTGGGGCTGACCCCAAACACCGTTCCCGTCAAGGTGGAGGACGATCTCAGGGCGGTGCTGCCGCCGGAGGAATCCAACGATTTCTGCCACCGGCTGGTGCTGCACGGGCGGGCGGTCTGCACCGCCAGAAAGGCCCTGTGTGAGAACTGCTGCATGAAGGAATTCTGCAAAAAGGCAGGGATCAATGCCGACGGCACAAAGAAGGCTTCTTCTAAGAAATAATTTTTTAACAAGGAGATGCCAAGAATAGCGGCTGGAGCGTAAGCGCTCGCGATTCGCCGGAATTTTCCCTATCTCCCACGCCGGAAAGCCGTTTGATAGAGGGAATGCGCGTGGACGGCCTGCCGGTGACAAAAACCCGCGCGCGGCTTTCCACCCTGATGTGCAGGCCTGTATCATAACAGCGCCGAACTATTTGTGCTTTTCTGTTGACAGGAGCAGGAAAAGAATCTATTATTTTGTTGGAAAAAGCAAAAAGCAAACGCAGAATCTAATATTCAGGAGGCACCGATCATGAAGTATGATTTTGAAACCCTTGTTGACCGTACAGATTCCGGCTCCGGTAAATGGGATGGCATGAAGGAGAAAAAGCCTGATCTTTCTCCCGGGATCGTTCCCTTTTCCGTGGCGGATATGGAATTTAAGAACGCACCGGAGATCAAGGAAGGCCTGAAGGAGTATATGGATACCCATATTCTCGGCTATACCGGGCCTACCGGGAAGTATTATGACGCCGTATGCGCTTGGATGAAGCAGGAGCACGGCTGGAAGATCGACCCGGAGCACATCGTTTGTACCCTGGGTGTGGTTCCCGCCCTGTTTACGCTGGTAAAAGCCTTTTGCGAACCCGGTGACGGCGTGATCGTTATGCCCCCTGTGTACTATCCCTTCTACATGGCGGCGGAAAACCACAACTGCCGGATCAAGCGTTGCCCTTTACGCTATGAAAATCATGCTTATACCATCGATTTTGAGCTGCTGGAAAAAATTGCCGCGGAACCGGACAGTAAAATGCTGATTTTCTGCAGCCCCCATAATCCAGTTGGGCGCGTGTGGACAAAGGAAGAATTGAAGCAGGTAGGTGAGATCTGCCTGAAGTACGGCATAAAGATCGTCAGTGATGAGATTCATTCCGACCTGATCATGCCCGGCCACACTCACACCGTATTTTCCCAGGCTGGGGATTTCGGCGATGAGGTGATCGTCTGCACCGCTCCCAGCAAGACCTTTAACCTGGCCGCTATGCAGACCTCAAATATTATCATTCCGAAAAAAGAGGACCGGGAGAAATTCCAGGAGATCCAGGGGCACTCCGGCCCCGGCGCGCTGGGCTTTGAGGCCTGCCGCATCGCCTATACCCAGTGCAGGCCCTGGCTGACGGAATGTCTTTCCACCATCTGGAGCAATTACCAGTTTGCCAAAGTTTTTCTCGAAGAGCACCTGCCGCAGATCAAGGTCATCGACTTACAGGGCACTTACCTCATGTGGCTGGACTGCACCGCTTTAGGCAAAACAAAGGAAGAGCTGGAAAATTTGATGGTACAGAAGGCCGAGCTGTTCCTGGACGAGGGCTATATGTTCGGCGAGGAAGGCGCGGGCTTCGAGCGCATCAACATCGCCTGTCCCCAGTGGGTCTTGAAGGCCGCCCTGGGGCGCCTGGAAAAAGCGATAAAGGAAGGCTGATTTTTCTACATACTGCAAAACCGCCTGGGTTGCTCCTGCCCAAGCGGTTTTGCGCGTGTCTAAAATTCTTTTCGCCCCGCTCAAAATCTATTTGGAAAAATCCATGATTTTTCCAAATAGATTCTAATTGAAACGCGAGAGAGGGACCCTGATGGTCCCCTCTCACACTCTTCCCCCTTCCGTTCCTTATACCTGGAGGGTTTACCGACAGTCTGAAAACCGCTTGGGCAGGAACAGCCCAAGCGGTTTTTTCTATACACAGCAAAAAGCACTTTCTAACAACTAATTTCTAACGACTAACTACTAAATTCCCAGCGCCGCCTTTGCCAGTTTATCCGCTTCCTCATTCCAGCGGTCGCCGGAATGGCCCTTCACCTTGACAAAGCTGAGCCTGATCCGCTGCCGGGCTTTCTGGCAAAAGGCGGCATAGGCTTGGGTACCGGGCTTATTAGCCTTCCATTCTCCGGTAGCCCATTTTGCCACACCTTCATAATCGTGAAAGATCTCTAGTGCCGGGAGCCCCAGTTCCAAACAGCGGCGGATCACCGTGACGGCCCCCATGATCTCCCCTGCCACATTGTGCATTTCGGCCAGGTCTGCCCTGTTGTATTTCCGGGAAAAATCTTCCCGCTGTTGTTCGTAAAAAAGCACGGCGCCGCAGGAAAATTCCTTTGTGGCTGCCAAGTAGCTGCCATCTACATAGGCTGTGGCCACCCCTTCCCGGTAAGGAGGCAGCGCATTCTCCTCCTTCTCAGCAGCCGGTTTTTTCTTATGCTTCAAGGAAGTCTCTTCCCTGAGAAACGCCTCTGCTTCTTCCAAAGTGGAAAAGCCCTTGTAACGCGCCCCGGAAACACCCTCTACCTGCGCTTTGCAATCCTCCCAGGTCAGGTACACGCCACTGAGTCCGTCTTTTCCGTTTTTTACCGCGTAATATTTTTTTGCCATACCGTTTTCTCTATTCCCCGCTTTCAGCTTTTCGGTATATGCTTCGTATTATAAGGTACCTGCAGTGGGAAATCAAGCAAAAAAGGCGTTGATTTGTTGAAATCGGTTGACATCGGCACCGGCAAAGCGTTATAGTAAGGTAACTATCAATTTTTGCAAGTCTCAGTCCATAGAGGGAGAGATCGCCTTGTCTCTATTCAAAAAACTGAACCTATTTTTTCCGGCCCTGTGCCTGCTTTTATCTTTCCTGCTTCTATCTCTTTCCGGCTGCGGCACGGAAGAAGCCTCAAAAATGTCCTCCTCAGGAAACACCGAAAGCCAGGTTTCCAGCAATATCGAAAGTGCTGCCTCCTCCGCCGTAAAGAGCACGCCGAGCCTTGTTCCCACGGAAGAAAGCGCGGCGGAGTCCGCCGCCACACCGTCTCTTCCCGTGGCTTCCCTTAGAAACGGTGCTTCCTTTTACGCCAAGCCTTCCCCGGAAGAGCCTTTTTCCTATTTAGAGCCCGGAATCCTGATCTCTTTTTCGGAAACCAAGGATCCGCTCTGGTGCTCTTGCACACTGGAAAACGGCAGCACCGGATATCTATATGCGGAAGCTCTGTACCGGATCCATGAAGACGGTACCGCCTCCTCAAAAAACCTGTTTCAGGAAACCTCGGAGCGAAAGCTTGCGGAGCTTCGGGAACGGCTGCCGGAGGGGAAATACTGGAATCACATGTGGCAGGATATTCCCTACGGCGAGGAAACGCCCTTCCTGATTTCCGACACCCCCTGCGAGCACAGCGTTTACGGGGAGCTGTACTGCAATTTTTACAATGGAAAAACGGAAGAGCTTTTTTACAACAACACATTGTGCCAGTGTCTGGGCTTTGCCAGCCTGCTCAGCGACCAGCTTTTCGGAAGAGACGCTTCTCTGCATGTGTTTTACGATATCGACCTTTTGCGGGTCGGGGACCATATCCGGCTTCACGAGTATGAGCATTCCATGACTGTGGTGGAAAAATCGGAAGACGGCGTTACCGTTGCGGAGGTCAATGAAAATTACGAGGACTGCCTGATCTCCTGGACCCGCCAGATCTCTTACTACGAGCTGGAGGAGCTCGCCTGGGATTCCGAATATATCTCCCGGTATCCTTTCTACCCGGACGGAGAGGACGGTTTTATTCCCTGGGAGGAATAAAATCTTGTACCAATAGATTCGTGTACAGAATTTCCAAGGAACTTCCTTTTTTCTAAAATACTCTGCCGCAGCCAGTTTCAGGCTGCGGTTTTTCTTTATTTCCCAATTTTTACGCTTTCTTTCTCAGAGAAAGCTTCTTTTCGCCGAAAATGTAAATTTTTCAAATTTTTGTTGATATATAGTGCGGCATGCGCTATAATAGTACAGTATATTGATATCTCTGTTGGAGGTTTCCCCTTCTATGAAAAATAAAAAGCCGCTTTTTGTCACCCTTATCTGTATTGCAGCTTTAGCGCTGGTCGCAGCCGGGATCTGGTTTTTCTGGCTGAAGGATTACCTGAGCGCCGCCAATGCTACGCCTGTTTATGTGAACCCCGTTTCCTCCATTATCGGCTTGAATACCGGCTCTACCCCCAGATATTCCGGAATCGTGGAGCCACAAAAGACTTATAAGATCAATAAGGACGAAAGCAAAACCGTGGCGGAGGTAGTGGTCAATGTGGGCGATGAGGTCCACGCGGGAGATGTGCTGTTCCGTTACGATACCGAGGAAATGCAGTTTGCCCTGGAACAGGCCAAGCTCGACCAGGAGGGCATCGCCAACCAGATCAGTTCTCTCAAGACCCAGCTTACCACCTTGAACAAGGAAAAGAAAAACGCCAGCAAGGATGACCAATACTCTTATACTGTTCAGATCCAGTCTGTAGAAGCGCAGATTAAGGTACAGGAATACGAAAGCTCCAAAAAGAAAAGCGAGATCGATAAATTGCAGGAATCTCTGAATAACGCCGATGTGGTCTCTGAGGTGGAGGGCATTGTCAAGGAGGTCAACAGCAGTTCCCGCACGGATCCTTCCGGGCAGGCTGCGGCCTTCATCAGCGTCCTTTCCTCCGGGGAATACCGTATTAAGGGCACAGTTTCCGAACTGAACTTTGCTTCCATTTTTGAAGGACAAGCCGTTACCGTTCACAGCCGGCTGGATCCCAACCAGGTCTGGAAGGGCACGGTGGAATCCATTGATCAGGAGGCAACTTCCGACCAAAATAATTCCTTTGGCTATTATTACGACGGTATGGGCGGCGGTGAAAAAAGCTCAAAATACAATTTCTATGTGCTGCTGGAAAATTTAGACGGCCTGATCTTAGGCCAGCACGTATACATAGAACCGGATCTTGGAGAGGATACGAAAAAGGAAGGTCTGTGGCTTCCTGCTATGTATATCGCCCACGATGATGAAGGCAGCTTTGTCTGGGCCAAAAATGACAAGGACAAGCTGGAGAAGCGCGTGGTTCTTTTGGGAGATTACGATTCCGGAAACGATCTGTATGAGATCAAAAGCGGCGTTACCAAGGTGGATTCCATTGCCTATCCCAATGAAAATCTGAAGCCCGGTATGCCTACTACCATGGACGCTTCCCTGCAGGGCGCCTATATGACCGGTGAAGAGGGTTCCACAGGAGAGATGCAGGGCGGAACAGACAACAGTCTGAATAATGTGATCGATGGAAACGGCGGCTTCTCCGATGGTATGGAGGGCGCTGTGCCTATGCCTGAAGACGATATTTCGCCTGAACCGGAAGGCGATACTTTTGGTGAGGATGCAAGCTTCTCCGGCGAGGAGGGCATTGTGGCATGATTTTGGAGCTGCGGAACATCTGCAAAACCTATGTACAGGGCAAGCTGGATGTACCTGTGCTGAGAAACGTTTCCCTTTCCGTTCAGGAAGGGGAATATCTTGCCATTATGGGACCTTCCGGTTCCGGAAAAACCACTTTAATGAATCTGATCGGCTGTCTGGACACCCCCACCTCCGGCGAATACCTGCTGGAGGGACAGGATCTGTCCGGAGAGACCGATTTGAAGCTTTCCCAGGTACGTCTGCGCAGTATCGGCTTTGTTTTTCAAAGCTTCTACCTGCTTTCCAGGCAGTCCGCCGTAGAAAATGTGGCGCTGCCGCTTCTTTATGCCGGCGTTCGGAGAAAGGAGCGCCTGGAGCTGGCCCGAAAGGCTCTGGAGCGGGTGGGCTTGGGAGACCGTACAGAATTTAAGCCCACTCAGCTTTCCGGCGGCCAGTGCCAAAGAGTGGCTATTGCCAGAGCTATTGTAAACAACCCGAAAATTCTGTTGGCGGACGAGCCTACCGGCGCGTTGGATACCAAAGCGGGCGAACAGATCATGGAGATCTTTCAGCGGCTCAATGAAGAGGGCGTGACCATTGTGATGATCACCCACGAGCCGCAGATTGCCGCCCATGCTCAGCGCACCCTGCATATTCGGGACGGTCGCTTGACGGACGCCGCCGGAAATTTCCTCTCCCCCGCGGAGCCAGAGCCTGTAGAAGAGGCCGAGCCCCGGAAGCAGCTCCCTGCCAGAGAGCAGATCTCCCTGCCGCTTTCTTCCAGAGAAGCTCCTTTGGAGGTGGCTGTATCAGAAAACAGCCCGGCAATGGAGGAACTTTCGAGACCCTGCCAGGAGGAAGCTGTTTCGGAGCTGCCGGAAACCGGCAGTGAGGCTTTCCCGCTTTCTGAGGAGGCTCCTGTCATTTTGCCTGAGGTGCAGACTTTTACAGCGGCGGAGCCTGCTGTACCGGTTGAGCCGCAGGAGCCCGTTTCTTCTGAAAGAGCGGCAGAGCCCCAGGAAGAACCGCGGCAGGACGATCAGGCCGCAGTTCCCGATGACCCCACTGCCGATACCTTTTTGGATACCGAGATCGCCGCATTATTAGACGCGGAGGTTTCCTTCGCCACAGGTGATGATTTTCTGCAAAAAGCGGGGATCCCGTCCGCTGTGGAAGAAGCTGATCCGGCTTCTCAGGCGGCGGATGCTTTCGAGGCTCCCTCAGAAACGGAAAGTCCTGCCCTGGTGGCTCGCTCCACAAAGACTGGCGCGCCCGACCAGATCTCCTTTGATATCTGGGCCGAGCCGGAAGCAATCGCTGAAGAAGAGGAAAGTCCCTCCGAGCCGGAGCCTACAGAACAGCTGGGATTTTCTGATCTTTCCGCTTCCTCCGCAAATGAGGAAGCAGCAGCAGAAGCCCTTTCTTCAGAAGCGCCCGAAGAGCCGGAAGCCGAATCGGAGCTTCCCTTTGATACCGCTTTTGACGCGGTAGATTCTTACTCCCCTCAGGAGCAGGAAGTTTCTCAGGGCATGTTTGGCGTTCCCTTAAAAACCGATGTGGATCTATCCGATCTTTGGGGACGGCAAAGCTCAAATACCGCGGATACGGAAAACACAGCTTCCAAAGAACCTGACCCTGTGGAAGAAGCCGCTCCGCGCAAGCTCATCGAGATCGAAGATATCCGTGTGGACTTTGGCGACGACGAATCATAAAGAAAGAATCGTAAAAAACAGAGAAAACATCATTATTTCGTGACAGAAAGGAGGAGGATCATGGCTGCGAAAAAGCGTAAAAAGGTTGATAAGCGGCTGATTGCCGTAAGCATTTCCACCGTGGTCATCGCGCTTTTGATCATTGGGCTGTGGCTGTTCCTCCAATATCGAAACGACAGCAAATTCGTAGAGGTCATTCCCGTTTCTCAGGTAGCAGATTCCTATTGGGGGGACCAAAGCTCTTCCTCCGGCCAGATCATTAGTGATTACATTCAGGAGCTGTATCCCGCTTCCGATAAAATTATCAGTGAGATCTTTGTACAGGAGGGACAGGAGGTTCATATCGGAGACCCGCTTCTGCAATACGATAAGACCCAACTGGAGCTGGACGTGGAGCTGAAGGAGGTCGCCGTCAAGCAGGCTGATTTAAACGTGACAAACGCGCAAAAGCAGCTGAAGAAGCTGCAAAACACGAAGCCTTCTTCTACACCGCGCCCCACTACGCGTCCTTCTTCCCGGCCGACCACACGGCCTTCCGCCAAACCCTCCAGCTCCCCTACCCCCACACCGGTACCTCCGGCTGACGTAACGCTTTACAGCCAGCTTGACCTGAATTCCGTTCCCTATGAGGGCAGCGGCACTTCGGAAGATCCTTATATCTTTCTCTGTACCAAGGATTGTGTGATGACGCCCGAATTTTTACGGTGGCTGCTGGGAGACCCGGGGATTCAGCCCGAACCCTCCTCCACTCCCGATGGGGATCTTGACGGAGACGGAGATACCGGGGAAACCGATCCTCCGGAGGACGGAGAAGAACCTACTCCCGCCCCGACGCAAAAACCCTCCAGCCAGCTTGTTTCTCCCTTTGCCGCTGTTTTTGAGGTGCGCGATGGGAATTCCAATTACGGGCAGTTGATTTCCGCCTTTAAGCTGGACGGCACACAGCTTTCCGCAAACTTCCAGCTTGCGAACACTATTCCCGGCTATAACACGATCGATTCTATTGGGACCATATTCGGCGCTACTCCTAAGCCCAATGCGGATAACTACAACGATATGGGCTATACCTCCGCTGAACTGAGCCAGCTGATTACCGAGAAGAAACAGGAGATCCAAAACCTGCAGCATGTGAAAAAGCAGGCGCAGCTGGATCTGAAGCGGGCAAATCTTCAGTTGAAAAATTCCACCGTTCTCAGCACGGTAGACGGTGTTGTTCGCTCTCTTCTTGACCTGGAAACCGCCACTGCCGAGGGGAAGCCCTTTCTGGTGGTTTCCGGCGACAGCACGTATTATGTTTCCGGCGCGCTTTCGGAAAATGTACTGGGCATCGTGCAGGTGGGAGACCAAGTCACTGTAATGGATTATATGACCGGGAACAGCTACGCCGCTGAGATCGTCAGCATTGCGGATTATCCGCTGGAAGCAGATTCCGGCCTGTACTATTACGGTTCCGGCAACCCCAACAGCTCCACCTATGAGTTTACCGCCGTGCTGGAGCAGGGCGATGGGCTGATAAACGGACAAAATGTGGATATCACTTTGAACATTCAGGAGGAAAGCAGCGCGGACGCGCTCTATATTCAAAATGCTTATATCCGGGAGGACGCCGCCGGCTCTTACGTGATGAAGGCCGGGATTGACAACCGTTTGCTCAAGCAATATGTGCAGACAGGGCGCTCTCTTTACGGCTATGCTTTGGAGATCAAATCCGGCTTGACCATTGACGACTATATCGCATTCCCCTATGGGCCCGATGTGGAAGAGGGCGTTAAGGTTCGGCTGCAGGGCTCTGAGGACGGGCCGATCACAGACGGCGCCTCTTCGATCCCTTCACTGGATATGGGCGATACACCCGACACGGCGATCCCTGTGGGAGGGGAGCTTTCCTCTGCCCCATCTCCTGAGGACGGCGAAGATATTTCCAACGCCTCTTCCTACGAGCCTGACTCAGATGAGTTTCCTGTTGACGACGCGTATCCTATTCCCGAAAGCGAGGAGGGTGTAGAATGATTGAAAATATCCGCCTTTCCTTTCAGGGGATCTGGTCTCACAAAATGAGATCATTCCTTACAATGCTGGGAATTATTATCGGCATTGCCTCCATTATCTCCATCATTTCCACCATCAAGGGAACCAACGAGCAGATCAAGCAAAACCTGATCGGTGCGGGAAATAATGTGGTGCGCATTCAGCTGTACCGGCAGGATTATGATTATGCCTACGATATCGGAAACGAAGGAATTCCGGAGGGGATCCCGCAGGTCACCGATGATGTACAGGAATCCATAGAAGCTCTTCCAAACGTAGAGGCCGCCGCTGCTTATAACAGGCGCACCAGCTACAACAATTCCTTTTATTTCGGCAGCACCGAGCTTTCCGGCTGCGAGGTCTACGGGATCGATGCCTCTTATTTTCCCACCTGCGGCTATACCGTAAAACGCGGCAGATCCTTTGTTCCCCGGGATTTTCGGGATTTCCGGGCTGTGGCGGTAATTGACAGCAATACGGCAAAAACGCTGTTTCAGGGAGAGGAGCCCATCGGCCAGGCCATTGAATACAATTCCATCGCTTTGGTGATCGTAGGCGTAGTGGAGCCGGATCTTTCCTTTGAGCCCGTGATCAATTCCATTGAAGATTATTATACATACATGCAGAATTCCTCTTCCGGGAAGGTATTTATTCCCAACAGCATCTGGCCTTCGCTGTTTGCCTATGACGAGCCCCAGGAGGTAGCTGTGCGGGCCTCCAACACGGAAGCCATGTCTGCCGTGGGAAAAAGCGTGACCGAGCTTCTGAACACTCAGTGCACCAATGAAAATATCGTTTACAAGGCTGAGGACGTATTGGAGCGGGCAAAGGAATTGCAAGATCTGAGCAACGCCACCAATCAGCAGTTGATCTGGATCGCCATGATCTCTCTGCTGGTAGGCGGTATCGGCGTGATGAACATCATGCTGGTTTCCGTAACGGAACGCACCAGAGAGATTGGCCTGAAGAAAGCCATCGGCGCGAAAAAGAGCCGCATTCTGTGGCAGTTTTTGACAGAGGCCGCCGTTCTCACAAGCCTGGGCGGAATTCTGGGCGTGGGCGCCGGAATCGGCTTGGCGGAGCTGATCTCCAACCTGACCAAAACCCCGGTGGCCATCAGCATTCCCTTCATCTTCCTAGCGGTGCTCTTCTCTATGGCGATCGGCATTCTCTTCGGCCTGCTGCCCTCCATTAAAGCGGCCAACCTGAACCCCATTGACGCACTGCGCCATGAATGATTTTTGCTCTTTATTCCGATTCTTTCGTATTCTTGGTATCTGTGCTGCGGGAAAGGTTTGTTCTCTATGCTGGATCGGTCGATCCCCTTTTACAACATGATACTGAAATGCTCTGCGTATAAACCCTTTGCGATCACTCTTCCAAAGGGTTTCTTTTTTAAGCAATTTGAGCCGGGTGATGAAATAGCCTGGGCTGCGCTGGAGCATGAGATCGGCGATTTTTCTTCCCCGGAGGAAGCGCTTGCGTATTTTCAGAAAGCCTACGGCGCTTCTCCCGAGGAGCTGCGCCGCAGAGCTGTTGTGCTGGCAAACGATACCGGAATCAATGGCTTCTGCATTGCCTGGCGGGATTTTCGACAGGGCGTTCCCGTTGCCTCCCTTCACTGGCTGGTGGTCTCCCCCGCCTGGGAAGGAAAAGGGCTGGGGCGCGCTTTGGTACAAAAAACGCTGGAGCTTTATGAGAAGCTAGGGGAATTCCCCGTCTATCTCCACACTCAGCCCTGGAGCTATCGCGCCTTGATGCTTTATCTTCACCTGGGCTTCCGGCTACAAAAGGAAGATACCTTTTCCGCCTATGAAAATCAGTACTGGGAAGCAGTCGGCGCCCTGGAGGAGATTTTATCCCCGGAGCGTTTTCAAGAGCTTTTGGAGGCTTCTGAATGAAAGGCCTTTTTACAGATCTTAACAGCTTGGTCCTTTATGAAACCGGAGGCGCGCGTGATGAATGATCTGCTTCAAAACATTGCCTTGCTTCACACAACGGAGCTGGGCGCGGAACGTATCAGACGAAACCTGGAGCTTTCCACAGAAGATGTTGTTTCCTGGTGCGCCGAACAGATCCTGCAAAAGGACGCAAAGCTGGAAAGGATTGGAAAAAACTGGTATATTACCGTAGAGCGTTGCAGGATCACAGTAAACGCCCACAGCTATACGATCATTACCGCCCATAAGCTTTAGAACTTGCAACTTCTCACCTGACAAGGATAATCACGCTCCCAAAGGCTATAAAGAGTGCGCTGGCAGTGCTTTTGTCCTTGCCGGGCACCGGTACAAGATCTTAGAGTCCGTTTTCAGATAGAGAAAGGAGATCGGAATCAGTGAAAAGGCTTCGTCTCATTGCCTGTGACCTGGACCGCACCTTACTGCGGGAGGACAAAACCTTTTCCCCCTATACCCTCTCTGTTTTAGAGCGCTGCCGGGCTTTGGGGATTCTTTTCGTTCCCGCCACGGCCAGGCCGCCCCGAACGCTGGAGGGTCTGATCCCGAGCCTTACTTATGACGGCGCGCTGTGCCACAACGGCGGGGTGGCGCTGTTCGGAGGAAAAATCATGTGGGAGCAGGGGATCGCGTCGGATTTGGCCGCAAGGCTGCTCCTGCAATTTCAGGAAGAGTTTCCGGGCACCACCATTTCCGCTGAAATGGGCGGCGAGCTGTATGCGAATTTCCCCGCTGAAACTATTTGGAAGGACATTGCCGCCTATCACCGCTCTGATTTTTCCAATTTGCCGGGCTGCCCTGCGGAAAAGCTGATCCTTGGACTGACTGCTCCGGAACAGGTTCAGCGGGTGGAAGCACTTTTACCTCCGGAATTATATGCTCAAGTGGCGGAAAACACGATCCTCACCATCCAGCCGAGGGGAGTGAATAAGGGCGCGGGTCTTTTTGCCCTCTGTGAAAAGCTTTCCATTTCCCCGGAGGAAACCGTCAGCTTTGGAGACGATTGGAACGATATCCCCCTGCTTCAGACAAGCGGCACCGGCGTTGCGGTGGAAAACGCCCTGCCGGAGGTGAAGGCCATTGCAAATGAGGTCTGCGCAAGCAATGAAGCAGACGGCCCCGCCCATTGGCTGGAGGAGCGGCTTTTTCCCGGTGAGTGAAAAATCTTTTGGAAAGTGCATGGCTTTTTACTTCTAAAATTATAGTTTAGCGGCGAGGCACCGCGGCCGCTCGTGTCCCTACTTGGTGCGGGAGTTTGGTTTCCGACCCGACCGAAAGTAAATCGACAAATTATAGTTTATCACCCTTAGGCTCCCCTTGCGCGAGTAAGGGGTGCTGGTCTCCGGTGGAGACCGTTCAGCACCGACCGGAGCGAAGCGGAGAAAGCTGTCACGGCAAAGCGGTGACTGAGGGGTTCTGCCCGGGTAGCTGGTAAAACACAGGATTCATGCGAATTTTCACTGAGCTCCCCCCCTCCGACGGCCTTACGGCCGCCACCTCCCCTTTCAGGGGTGAGCGCGTCCCGGTGGGACGCTGGTGCGAACCGTTCTCAGCTGTCGCTTCGGTCGTTGCTGGGCGTGCCCCACCGGGGCACAGCAACCGAGCCGATAGGCGAGAACGGCAAGGGTTTTGCTATTCGTTAGCCCTACAAATTCCAATTTACCGAACAGTCCCCTTCTCTGTCATTCTGAGGAACGCAGAAAGCTATAGCTTTCTTGACGAAGAATCTCGACCTTAATTCCAGAGCAAAAGGACAAAGGACGAGATTCTTCACTTCGTTCAGAATGACAGGTGGGAAGCCTTTTCCCTTTCTAGTAACTAACGACTAACACGCCAAATTACAATTTACCGAACAGTTCCCCACTGTCATTCTGAGGAACACAGAAAACTATAGCTTTCTTGACGAAGAATCTCGACCTTAATTCCAGAGCAAAAGGACAAAGGACGAGATTCTTCACTTCGTTCAGAATGACAAGGGGAAGCCTTTTCCCTTTCTAGTAACTAACGACTAACACGCCAAATTACAATTTACCGAACAGTTCCCCACTGTCATTCTGAGGAACATAGTGACGAAGAATCTCGACCTTTATTCCGGGAAAAGGGCAAAGGACGAGATTCTTCACTTCGTTCAGAATGACAGAAGGGAAACAGGAGAATAACCGCCAAATTCCAATTTATCAGCTTACTTATGGTCGGGTCAGAAACTGTTCTTTCGCACTTAGCAGTTTCACGAGTGCCTGCGGCGGCTCGCCGCGCCCTTAAATTGCTCATTCCTCATTGCCAATTTCTAATTGTCTTGCGCTTTGCCATTCTCCGGAAACAGCAGGCCTGCTTTTCCGTTTTTCATGATCAGCTGCCAGCCTTTGCCTTCTGAGATCAGGCTGACGGGCTCGCCCTTTGTGAGCTCCAGTTGTACGTTTGTGGCGTCGCTGACGCGCAGACCCTTTTCATCTTCATAGAAAAACTCGTTGGGAACGTCCAGAATTGCGCCGTTCTTTTTGGCGCGACAGCGGGAAACAGACTCTCCCCGCTTCAGAAGCTCCACAAAATTTTCCGGCCAGGTGACCGCTACGCCCGGCTTTGCCTTCTGGGAGCAGGGGGCCGGTATTTGGGGATAGGGATCAGCGCTGAGGCTTTGCCACTTCCCCGTTTCGTTATCCAGAATCACGCCGTTCAGCTGACCGAAGCTCTTCAGCGTGTTTCCGCCGTCTATGGAAAGAACGTTGCAGGCTTCCTGATAAAGGGGCTCGTTGCTCAGGCAGTCTGTTCGGAAATTGGCCACGGGCCAGTGCCCTACCAGCAGCAGTTTTTGAAAGGAATGGGTTACAACCTCATGGAAGCGGGGCACTGCCAGCACGTATTCCAGCTCCTGGCTTTCCAGCTCTTCGTCAGAAAGCCCGGCATGGGCAAAAAGGAATTTATCCGTTTCCAAAACATGGGGCAGGCCTCGCAGAAAATTCAGTTCCCGGAAAAAGGCCTGCTCCGCCCGCTCTCGAAGCGCGTGAGTTTCCGCTGCGGTTTTCGGAAAAGGCAGCCCCAGCTCCATCGCCATTTCTCCCAGCACAGTGCGTTCCCGGAAATGAGAAGCGTGCTGCAAAAGCTCCTCATCGTAGCCCTCCAGGGTAAAAAGCTCGTTATTCCCCATGAGGATAAACACGTTTTTCTCCCTGGAAAGCTCCATGGCAAAACGGACGGTATCAAGATTCTGGGTGCCCTTTTGCACAAGATCACCCAGGAGCACAAGCGAATCCTCACCAGGCTGGTACTGGAGTTTTTCCAGCAGCTCCTGAAAAAGCTTCAATCCGCCGTGAATATCGCTGACCACCAAAATTCTTTTTGTAGGAATGGAAGCCCGCACCACGCGGACAGGGTGTTCAAATTTCATTTTACCGCCTCTTTTCAAGCTCACTGTTTTCCGGTTCCGTGGCAGCGGGGACATTTGATTTGGCCGTTGCTGCACTTGTAGCATTTTTCCTTTACGGTTTCCCGCTTGACGCCTCCGCCGAAATTGGGAGATTCCACAACCTTTTCCTTGTAGCCCTTTCCATCGCAATTTCCGCAGGAAACAGTTTTTTCTCCGTGACATTTCGTGCACTTGATCTCAGTTTTATTACCCTTCCAGGCAGAATCATCATCGTCATTTCCGCTTCCGCCGCCTGAGCCGTTCTCGTCTTCACTCCGCCGCTGTATGGTTTGCGTTGTACGGTCGCCGTTATCCACGTATTCCAGGCCTTCGCCGTAAGTGACATGAAATTCCGTGTCCGGCGTATAATAGGCCCACAGGTAGACGGAAACCGCTTTCTGCTTTCGCACGTCAAACGAGCTGACACTGCCTGTGCCGGTGAAATCGAATACCCAGCAAGCCTTCATTTCGGACTCTCCCTGCTCAGAGTCCCGCAGAGAGAAGCCGCGCAACACCAAAAGCTGCACATACTCAGAAAGCAGTTCAAAGTCAGAGGCGGAAAGGGAATAGCTGTTTAGCGAATACCCATTGTAATCGTGGCTCTTCAAATACCGTATCGCGCCGCCTCTGTAGGCTTCGGGATCCGGCAGAGCCAGCTCCGAAGCAAGGGGCGGCTCAGAGCTCTCCAGCTTCCCTTCCCGATCGGAGGAAGCCTGATAGCTGTCGGACCAGGAAACAGTCTCTTCCCTATTGCCTCCTCCGGCGGCGATGACCGCCACCACCAGAAGGACCGCGGCCACACAGCAGCAAAGCAGAAGAAGCTTTTTCTTTGAGCCCGGCAGCCGCCTCAACGGCTTGGAGGAGCCGCTTTGCTTCAATTTCTTCCCGCAATGTTGGCAGAACTGCGCATTGTCATCGATCTGTTTCCCACAAAATTTGCAGTACATAAGCCCTCATCTTTCCCATACAATTTCCCCAAGCCGCATTTTCCGTAGCATAACTATTGTTATTTTACCACAAAACGAAAACAAGAGCAACAAAAGTCTACTTTCTGCTTTACCGCCTTGCCTCGGTAAAGGTAAGGCAAATCCCGCACAATTCTGTGTTCCGGACAGCCATGCTGTAAGGTGACGCGCAGAAAAGGCCCCGCAGAAATCTGCGGGGCCCTTCGGTATACCTTTTTGTGAAAAACAGCTTAGATCTCAGCGAAGTACTTGATGGTGCGGACCATCTGGCTGGTGTAGCTGTTCTCGTTGTCGTACCAGGAAACCACCTGAACCTCATACAGGTCGTCGGCGATCTTGGCGACCATGGTCTGGGTTGCGTCAAACAGAGAGCCATAGGTCATGCCGATAACGTCGGAGGAAACAATGGGATCCTCGTTGTAGCCATAGGAAGCGGAGGAAGCAGCCTTCATGGCGGCGTTGATGCCTTCCTTGGTAACGTTGCTGCCCTTGACCACAGCGGTCAGAATGGTGGTGGAGCCGGTGGGTACCGGTACACGCTGGGCGGAGCCGATCAGCTTGCCGTTCAGCTCGGGGATCACCAGACCGATGGCCTTGGCGGCGCCGGTGGAGTTGGGAACGATGTTGGCGGCGCCGGCGCGGGCACGACGGAGATCACCCTTGCGATGGGGGCCGTCCAGGATCATCTGGTCGCCGGTGTAGGCGTGAATGGTGCTCATGATGCCGCTCTGAATGGGGGCATAGTCGTTCAGGGCCTTGGCCATGGGAGCCAGGCAGTTGGTGGTGCAGGAAGCGGCGGAAATGATGGTGTCATCCTTCGTCAGGGTGTTTTCATTTACACTGAACACGATGGTGGGAAGATCGTTGCCCGCGGGAGCGGAAATGACGACCTTCTTCGCGCCGGCGTCGATATGAGCCTGGCTCTTTTCCTTGGAACAGTAGAAGCCCGTGCACTCCAGCACAACGTCTACGCCGATCTGGCCCCAGGGCAGATCCTTTGCGTCCTTTTCCGCATAGATCTTGAGGGTTTTGCCGTCCACGGTAATGGTGCCGGCCTCGTCGTCGGCGGAAACGGAATGAAGCCCCTCGCCGATCCTGCCGCAGTAACCGCCCTGGGCGGTATCATACTTCAGCAGATGAGCAAGCATGGAGGGCTTGGTCAGATCGTTGATAGCCACGATCTCATAGCCCTCTGCACCGAACATCTGACGGAAGGCCAGGCGGCCGATACGGCCAAAACCATTGATTGCAACTTTTACGGACATTGGGAAAACCTCCTAAAAATGTGATAAGAGCATTTTGATATTCTTATTTTACTGTATTTTTCTGGAATTTACAAGGCCCTGACAGAAAAATATCACTTTTTTCTGCCGGGGCCTTTCACAGCACTGCTTAATTGAGATTTTTTATCAGTTCGGCCGGAAGCGCCGGGAGGCCGAACGGCGGGCAGGGGGCTCTTCTCCCCCCTCCTTGGGCGCAGTGGTTTTGCGAATACTGTATTTTCGAAAGGTCATTAGGAACACCAGCAAAAACAGGGAAACACCCAGGCTGGAAAGCTGGATCATCGCAGGGATCTCCCCGGAATAGCTTTTGCCCAGCAGCAGCAAAGCCAAGTTTGAAAAAGCATAGGTCACGGTAAGCACTACCGCGAAGATGCCGGCTACAAATACCCGCTTCGCGGCAGATTCCTCTTCCACCCCGGCAAAAAGCTTACACAGGTAGAAAAGTGAAAGCAGCACGCTGGCGCCGCCTGCCACAGCGAAGAAATTCTCCACAAAGGAAGAGGACTTCGCATAGAACATGTATACCAAAATCAGATAGGCAATGCCCCAAAGCACCGCTACCAAATAGAGCAAAGGAGCTTTTTCCAAAGCATTTTTTCCCTGAAAGAAGCCTACCGAAACAAAAAGCTGCACTATGCCAAACAGGAAGCAGGTTACCAAAAAGGCCACATGGATCACGCCACGCTCGGCGGAATCGTAAGCGGAAGCGCCGGTTTGCAGATATCCGATATAATCCACTGTTTGCAGCAGCGCGGAAACAATGAGCGCCGCGCCGGAAAGCACAGCCGTGATCCCCAGCATATTATTTTTCCGGGGCACGTAAGGCCCGAAATACCGCCGGGACTGAAAGCACATGGCCGCCGCCAGCAGAGAGGTGAACAGTACAAAGATCAAGCTGCACCAAGCCATGACCCCGCCATCGGTATAAAAGCCCGTTTCATAATCGAAATAGTAGAGCATTTGAATCACGCGCAGGAGCACACCGCCGCCAAAGCCCACACAGGTCACCTTCAGCGCGTTGCCCACATTCATAAAAGACAGTTCTTTCCGGTTCTTTTCCATGATCTTGCCTTTCTCTGAGTTTCCAACATTTGAGATCCAGCATTCAGTATAGCACAGTTACAAGGGATTTCCAAGAAAAAACAAAAAATTTCCCTTCCCTTTGCCTGAAACGGGCTGATCATCTCTGATCCAGGGGGACATATCCCTGGGCTACCGGCAGGGCCCGGTAAGCCGGGCGCATAATCCGCCCGCCGGTGGTCAGCTCCTCGATCCGGTGGGCACACCAGCCGGCAATGCGGGACACGGCAAACATGGGCGTGAAAAGGTCCTCCGGGATCCCCAGCATTTCATAGACCAGGCCGGAATAGAAATCCACATTGGCGCTGATGACCTTTTGATTTCCGGTAACCCGCTGATAGGCGGCTGGAGAAAGCTTTTCCACCAGCTCGTAAAGCGCCAGCTTTTTTTCAAAGCCCTTTTTCGCCGCCAGCTCCCCCGCCTTTCTCTTCAAGATCACGGCGCGGGGATCGGAAAGCGTATAGATGGCGTGGCCCACACCATAGATCAGGCCGCTGCCGTCCGCCGCCTCTCCCCGAAGGATCTTTTCCAGATAATCGGTGACTTCTCCTTCGTCCTGCCAATCCTTCACGTTCTCCATGATATCGTCCATCATCATACGCACCTTGTGGTTGGCGCCACCGTGCTTATAGCCCTTCAGAGAGCCGATAGCCGCGCCGATGGCAGAATAGATATCCGTACCAGCGGAGGTCAGCACCCTGGTGGTAAAGGTGGAATTGTTGCCGCCGCCGTGCTCCGCGTGAAGCACCATGCACAGGTCTAGGAGCCTTGCCTCTTCCTGAGTGAACTCCTTGTCCGGGCGCAGAGCGTTCAGGATTGCCTCTGCCGTACACTGCCCCGGCTCATAGGGGTGAAAAAACATGGTCTCATGATCATAATAACGTCGCTTTGCCTGATAGGCATAAGACATGATGGAGGGCAGCCGGGCAATGAGAGAAATACTTTGCCGCATATTGTTTTCTAGAGACAAGTCTTCCGGATCGTCGTCATATGAATATAAGGTAAGCACCGATCTGGAAAGCTTGTTCATCAGATTCTGAGAGGGCGTTTTCAAAATAGTGTCCTCCAGAAAATATTCCGGCAGCTCCCTGTTATCGTACAAAAGCCCGCACATGCGGTCAAACTGGCGGCGATCGGGCAGCTTGCCGAAGATCAGCAGCCAGGCCACCTCCTCAAAGCCGAAGCGGCCCTCCTGCTCACTGCCCTCCACAAGCTTTTCAATATCGATGCCCCGGTAGGTAAGGCGGCCCTTATCCGGTACCTTATCGCCATCGTCGATCAGATAGCCGTGCACATTGCACACATGGGTCAGCCCCGCCATGACGCCTGTGCCGTCGGGATTTCGCAGGCCGCGCTTGACCCGGTTCGATTCATATTCCTCTTTGGTGATCCTGTTGTTCTGCCGGTACTCCTCGCAGAGCTCCTGGATCGTGGTGCTGGTTTCGCTTTCGCTGTTCAGCCTTTGCACACGCACCGCTCCTTTCCCGTAAAGCTATTGTCTGATTGTACAGCGGCAAGCGCCGGAAGTCAACTGATAAGAATTATAAAAGGCAAAGAAATTCATTTTTCGGCGTTTTTATACTAAATCCGCCTGAAAAATCCAAGTTTTTGAAAGATTAGCTGAAAAAATATGTAAAAGGAGATTGGATCGTTATGCGGACACAAAAAAAGAAAAGCGGACTGAAGCAGGTGATTTTTGTCTTTTTTATCATCTACGCCGCCATCACCCTGCTGCCCGCGGGAGTGTACGCGCTGGGTAAAATAAAAAGCGTAAAAGCTTCTTCCCCCGATCAAGCGGCAGCCTCCCCCGCCCCGGAGGTAAGCTCTTCCGTTTCCGAACCGAAGCTTCCCGGATTTCTGGACCAGGGCGTTCCCGGACAAGGCAAAACTCCTGAAGAGCTTTCGGAGAAGGACGTTTTTTCCCTGTACGACCATGCCACCGGGAAGACCCTTTCTGTTCCGGCCTCCAGGCTGATCCCCGCCGCCATTGCCTGTGAAATGGATCTTTCCGCCCCCAAGGAGGCGTTGAAGGCCCAGGCGGTGGCCTGCTATACCCTGTTTTCCCGGAAACGGGCGGCCGGAGAGCTGATAGAATGCGACAGCAGCCGCTGGCAGGTATGGGCTTCGGAGGAGGCCATGCAAACCCGCTGGGGAGAGGACTATGAAAGCAATCTGGGCGTTTTGAAGGAAGCCGCGGCCGAAGTGGCCGGAGAGCTTCTGCAATGGGAGGAGCAGCCTATTTTGGCAGCCTATTTTGCCATCTCCTCCGGCAGCACCGAAACCTCTGAAAACGTGTGGGGCGGCAGCCTGCCCTATCTTCAGGCGGTGGCCAGCCCGGGAGATCAGCTCAGCAGCGGCTACCGCAGTACGGTTTCCCTGACTTTTCAGGAATTCAGGGACGCCGCTTCCGCCTATTTTACGGAAGAACCCCCCGTGTTTTCCGGGCCGGAAAACAGCTGGCTGACGGAGGTCACCTACACGCCTTCCGGCTATGTAAGCTCCGCCGTTTTAGGGGGAAAGCCAGTAACCGGCACAGAGCTGCGGGGCGCTTTCTCACTGCGAAGCGCCTGTTTTCAGGTAGAACAAACGGAGGAGGGCTTCCGCTTTACGGTACGGGGCTGGGGGCATGGCGTGGGCATGAGCCAGGCCGGAGCCATCTTTCTGGCAAAGCGGGGCGAAAGCTACCGGGACATTCTTTCCTATTACTATCCTGGAACCAGCCTCATCTCTCAGGAGGCAGATGTACCTGAAGCTGAGGATACGGAATGACGATCCCTTCCCGGTCAAATGCCTCCTTTACCGCCTCCTGCATGGCATAGTAAAGATTCCAGTACTCCTCCTGCCGGCACCAGAGCTTTGCCACCAGGGTAACGGAGCTGTCCTTCAGCTCCCCTACCGCAATAATGGGGACAGGCTCTTTTAAGACCCGCGGGTCCTGAAGAGCGGTTTCTGCCAGTACCTCCTTGGCCTGCCGCAGATCCGCCCGGTAGGAGACCGCATAGCTCAAGTCCAGCCTGCGGGTGCCGTTGCTGGTATAATTTACCACCACGCCGCCGGTGATCTGCGAATTCGGCACGATCACCTCTTTGTTGTCGAAGGTAGAAAGAACGGTATACAGGATCTCAATGCGCTTGACGGTCCCCTCATAATTGCCGAAGGCCAGGTAATCTCCCATTTTGAAGGGCTTTGTGAAAATGATCTGCATACCGCTGACCAGGTTGGAAAGGCTGCCCTGCAGTGCAAAGCTGGCGGTGAGGCCCGCCGCGCCCAGCGCCGCGATCAGGGAAGTGATATTCACCCCCAGCTGCGCTATGGCGCTGATAAAAGCCACCACCAGCACAAGGGCTTTGACAAGGGAACCTGTGAAGCTTATTACCAAGGGCTCCAGCTTCCCTTTTCCCATTGCCTTTTTTACCAGCCGGGAGACAAGCTTCGCCAGAAACCAGCCAGCAAAAAAAATCACCGCTGCCAGCAGCAGGTTTCCGGCAAAGCCGCCAAGCCAGCGCAAAACAGAATCCAATACTTCCTTCCAGGACATTTTCATACTTTTCCCCGCTTTTTTATCAAGCTTTTTCTTGTTCCAGTATAACCGCTTTCTCCGAAAAAGTCATGAAAAAAATGTTTTTTCCCGAAAAAGATAAATTTTTCAAGGATATTTTGCCCTTTTACCTTTGCAAGCACAAAAAATATTGCTATAATAAAGCAGAAAGCTCGACTCTGCCCTTCTCTAACAACTAACGACTAAACTCTCGGAGGCCTTCATGGATATTACAACAGCCACAAGCGCCATGCGCTCCAGCCTGCTGACGCGGGACGTATACGCCGTCTGCTTTCCGGAACGGGACGATTTGGAAAGCCTGCACGGGGAGCTTGCCGCGGCCCGAAAAAAGTTCTTCACCCGTGGCAAAAAGGCTGTAAGGGCGGGAAAGAACGAAGTGATCAAGGGCTTTGACGGAAAGCTTTCCGGAAAGCTTCACCGCCATGGCCTCTATTGGAAAAAAAACGCCGGAAAAATCATTTTGGAAGAAGCCTTTGACCAGCGAAACGGCTACGCGGTGGTTCGCCGGGACTTTCGGGGGATCATTCAAAGCCGGATCTATTTTGATAAAAACCATTTGTGGATCAAATCGGAATATTACGATCCCTGGGACACTGCCGCGGCCCAGGTAATTTTTAAGCCCAGCGATTCCTTTGACGTGGTGGAGCGCTTTGACCGGGAAACAGAGCATCGGCGGTATCGTTCTACAGAGCTGCACCCTCTGCCCTACCTTTCCGGTACGGCGGAGCAGAGCATTTTAAACGCCAGGTTTGGCGAGCCGGGCCTGATCGTTTCCACGGCGGAGGGAGAATTCTGCTACTGCGCAAAAAAGGAAGCCCAGGCCAGAAAGCGGGCTTTGGAGGAGATCAAGGACGGCACCATTGTTCTGATGCCCGCCTGGGAGGTAAAGGATGGTTCTCTTGCCGGAGAAGCCGGTGAGGAGGAAACCGCCCTTACCTTTACGAGCCTGGAGGAATACGCCAAGGTAGAGCCGGGGCAGGAAACGGAACAGAAATCGCCTGCTCTGCCGGGCCCCGCTCTTTCCTCTGACAGCGAGGAGTTCACCACGGTTCCCGAGGTAGAGGAGCAAAAAGCGCCGGAGAGCTCCCGGGAAGAACGGATCCTGGCGGCCGCCAGAAAAGCGGCAGGGCTTCCGGAAGCGCCTCAGGAGCAGCCGGCTTCTCAGGAAAACGCGGTTGAACCGGAAAGCGGCCGCGCCTCCGGCGGCGCGTATTACGGGACAGTGCAAAACGGAAAGCTCACAGTGGCGGAACAGGCCGGGCAAAAAACCGGAGCAGCGGTCTATCACGGCGAATACCAAAACGGAAAGCGGGAGGGCTTCGGCTCTCACTATTACAAGGACGGCAGCCTTTGCTATGCCGGATTCTGGAAGGAGGACAAGCGGGATGGCCTGGGCGTTTCCTTCCGGGAGGGAGACCATGCCCTGCACATCGCGAAATGGGAAAACGGGAAGCCGGGCAATTTGGTCTCTCTGTTTGACAAGGACGGAAACCTTCGCTACGGCGGCTATATGACAGATGGGAAAAAACAGGGTGCCGGCGTTTCCTTCCCCCAGCCGGACGGCACTATTTTTGTGGGGAAATGGGAAAACGGCGAATTTACCGGGCTGGGCTCTTCCTTCGACAAAGAGGGAAATCTTGTTTACTACGGCGCCTGGAAAAACGGCATGCGAAACGGACATGGCACGGAATTTGACAGCAGCGGCGGGATCGTATTTGACGGGGAATGGCAGGACGGAAAATATTACAACGGCATTTTGTATCAGAAGCGAAAAGAAACCACAGAGGAGCTTCCTTTTCCGGAGGAATCCTGACGCTTTTGTTCCGTTATTTTTCTCTACAGAAAAGGGCCTCTGATCGAGGCCCTTTTCACAAAAAGAAAGCGTTTTACTTCAGCATCTTTTCCACATCGCCAATGAGATTTCCCACCGTGTGGATGGCTTTTCCGGCGTTACGCTTCATGACCCGCGCCTTTTTCCGGCCTCCTGACATGGCCTTAGTCCCGATGGCCGCCACCGTTACGCCTGCCAAAACACCCATGCCGATGCCTTTTGCCACGTTCATCACCTGCTTTGCCATTGCACAAAACCTCCATAATACTAAGATATATCTGAGCAGTCTGAGAGCTGCCTTCCCTTCCATGATGCCCTTCTCCTCCTTTTTTATGCGAAAATCCAAGGAAACGCCAATCACCAAAAAAACCGACCCATGTCCTTTGGCCCTTTCTAAACAACTAACTACTAACATCTAACAACTATTCTCCGAAAGGTGTGTTCCTTTTGCCAAATCTAAACATTGTTCTGGTAGAGCCGGAAATCCCGCAAAACACGGGGAACATTGCCCGCACCTGCGCCGTTACCGGAGCGCGGCTTCATCTTGTGGGCCCCATGGGCTTTATCCCGGAGGATAAAAAGCTGCGCCACGCAGGGCTGGATTACTGGAGCTTTCTCACACTTTTTACTTATGATAGCTTGTCCGAGTTTTTTAAAAAAAATACCGGCGCTTTTTACTTTTTTACCACCAAGGCCGAAAAGCGCTATACCGATATTTCCTATCCAGACAACTGCTACCTGTTTTTCGGGAAGGAATCCGCCGGGCTGCCGGAGAGGCTTTTGTTTGAGCACCCGGAAAGCTGTGTGCGTATCCCCATGCTGGACGGCATGAGAAGCCTGAACCTTTCCAATTCTGTGGCCATCGGCGTTTTTGAAGCGCTGCGCCAATGGGATTTTCCCACCCTATCCTGTAAGGGAGAGCTGCGGGACTTTGACTGGGCGGCGGCAAAGCAGAAAAAGCCCTATTCTGAATTTCTTTGAGCTTTTGGAGCACCAATTTTCTTTTTTTCATACTTTCTTAAAATTTTCTGCCTATACTTCTTATCAGGATCGCATTTGACTATTTCAGCGCATTGGAAAGGGGAATTTCTCTTGCCTCATTTTATCGAATTTGACGGCGTGTGCAAATACTACACCATGGGAGAAAACAGGATCGCGGCAGCGGATCACATCAGTTTCTTTGTAGACAAAGGCGAGTTCTGCGTGATCGTGGGCCCCTCCGGCGCGGGAAAAACCACTGTGCTCAACATGCTGGGCGGTATGGATACCTGCGATGAGGGAACGATCCTGCTGGACGGAGAAAAAATCAGCGCCTATACGCCCCGGCAGCTCACCACCTACCGCCGGTACGATGTGGGCTTTGTCTTTCAGTTTTATAACCTGGTACAGAATTTAACGGCCCTGGAAAATGTGGAGCTGGCAAGCGAGATCTGCCGCGACCCGCTGGACGCCACCAAAACCCTGGAGGGCGTCGGCCTGGGAGATCGGCTGGGGAATTTTCCCGCCCAGCTTTCCGGCGGCGAGCAGCAGCGTGTTTCCATTGCCAGGGCGCTGGCAAAGAACCCGAAGATCCTGCTTTGCGACGAGCCTACCGGCGCGCTGGATTACAAGACCGGCAAGGCCGTACTGGGCCTTTTGCAGGACACCTGCCGAAGCACCGGGCGTACTGTGCTGGTCATTACCCACAACAGCGCTCTCACCGCCATGGCGGACCGTGTGATCCGTATAAACAGCGGACAGGTGCTCTCCAACGAAAAGAACCTCCACCCTGTCCCGGTGGAAGAGATCGAATGGTGACCGCTTGCCTTTGAACCCCATTTTCGGAAAGGAAGCTCCGGCATGAACCCTTCTTACAGAAAAAATATTCTGCGCACTGTGAAAAGTTCGCTTTCCCGCTTTCTGGCTATTTTTGCCATTGTGGCGCTGGGGGTTGGCTTTCTGGCCGGGCTTTTGGCCGCGCCGGGCGATATGCGCCTTTCCGCCGACAGCTATTATGACGATACTGCCATGTACGACCTGCGGGTGGTTTCCACATTGGGTCTGACGGAGCAGGACCTGGAGCTTGTCAGGCAGACGGAGGGCGTGGAATCGGTGCTGCCGGTTTATGATGAGGATCTGGTGCTTCTCACGCCCGACGGGGACTCCCACACAGCTCGGGTACACACTCTTCCCGGGGAAAGTGAGCCCGGCATAAACAACCTGATTTTACAAACCGGACGCATGCCGGAAAAGGCCGGAGAGTGCGTTGTGATAGAAACCAAGACCCTGGGCGGAAAGCAAAACTGGATCGGACAGACGCTGACTCCCGAAAAAGACGAAAAGACGGAAGAAAGCGACGAAGAAAACCAGGGACTTACCTCTCCTCTCACTGTAGTGGGCACCGCCAAAAGTCCCCTGTATCTTTCCATGGAGCAGGAGCACACCACCGTGGGCACCGGTACGCTGGGACTGATCGTATACACTTTACCCGAAACGGTGAGCCGGGAGGTCTATACCGGCTTTTATCTCACTTTGTCCGGCACTAAAGAGCTCGGTTCCTTTGACAGCGAGTATGAAGAAAAAACCGATACGGTAAAAGAGGCGTTGGAAACCCTGGGCGAGGAGCGCGCCGAGCTTCGCTATCGGGAAATTGTGGACGAGGCGGAAGAAAAGCTTTCCGATGCCCGCCACGAATATGAAGAGAAAAAGGCGGAAGTGGAACAGGAGTTGGCGGACGCTGAAAAGGAACTGGCAGACGGCGAGCGGGAGCTGGAGGAAAACGCTCAAAAACTGACGGACGCCAAGGCGGAGCTGGACCGGGGCCAGCAGGAATTAAACGACCAGCGGGCCGCTTACCGCACACAGACCGCTTCCGCCCAGGCCCAGCTTGACGAGGGCTATGCAAAGCTTCGGGAATATCAGGCCCAGCTGGACAAGGGAAAAGCACAAATAGACGCTGCCCGAGCTCCTCTGGACGAAAGCGCAAAGCAGCTGGCGGAAGGGAAAAAGCAGCTGGACGCCGCCAAGGAGCAGCTGGATCAAAGAGAGGCGGAACTTTTCGGGCTGGAGACCGGAAAGGCAGCCTTCTGGCAGGCAGCAGGTGTGCTCGGCCTGCCTTCCGAGGACACCTCGGACAGAGCAACGCTGGCCGCTTTGGCCCAAATGGAAATTTTGTATCCCGACGCGGCTCAGCAGTTCGCTCCGTTAAAGGCCGGACTGGAGGAGCTGGCCACCCAGGGTACCGATACCGCCGGGGCCCGGGAGGCTCTGGAAGCTGGAAAAGCAGAATATGAGGAAAAGCTGGAGGAGCTGATCGCCTCCCAGGAGAAGCTGGACGCCGCTTATCGGGAGTTGGCCGTGCAAAGCAAGCCCCTGGAGGAGCAGCAAAATCAATTAAATACACAAAAGGCAGAACTTGACCGCAATACGGCGGCACTGCGCCAGGCGCAGATCACGGCCCAGGGAGAGTTTGCCGCCGCGGAGCGGGAGCTGGCCAATGGCCGTGAAGAGTATGAGGATGGTCTTTCTCAGCTGGAGGACGCCCGCCAGAAGCTCAAGGACGGGCGGCAGGAATATGAAGACGGAAAAGCGGAGGCCGAAGAAAAGCTGGCGGACGCGGAGGAACAGATCAAGGACGCGGAAAGCAAGGTTCGCGAGCTGGAGGAAGGAAAGTGGTATCTTTTCACCAGAGACGACAATGCGGGCTATTCCAGCTATGATTCCAACGCGGATAAAATAGGCGCTATCGCCGCCGTGTTCCCCGCTTTCTTTTTCCTGGTGGCCGCCCTGGTGGCCCTGACCACCATGACCCGCATGGTGGAGGAGGAGCGGCAGCAGATCGGCGCCATGAAAGCCCTTGGCTATTCCTCAGGAAAGATCGCGGTAAAATATCTGCTCTATGCCGCCTGCGCCAGCGTCGCGGGCAGCGTTTTCGGCCTGGCCGTAGGCTTCCGGCTGTTCCCCTATATCATCATAAACGCCTATAATATCATGTACGATATTCCCAAGGCTCTCACTCCCTTTAACCTCCCCTATGCCCTGTTTTCTTCTCTGACCGCCGTGGCCTGCACGCTGGCCGCCACGCTCAGCGCCTGCCGGGCAGAGCTGAAAACCGTTCCCGCCCAGCTGATGCTGCCAAAAGCGCCGAAAGCAGGCAAACGGGTCTTTCTGGAATACATTACGCCTCTTTGGAAACGGCTGAAATTTACCCAAAAGGTGGCCGCCCGCAACCTGATCCGCTATAAAAAACGTTTCTTTATGACGGTGATCGGGATCGCGGGCTGCACCGCCCTGCTGATGACGGGCTTCGGTGTAAACGATTCTGTTTCCCATATTGTATCCTTACAGTACGATGAGCTGAACCAGTATCAGCTGATGATCGGCCTGAAGGACGAAAGCGCACTGGAGGGGCGTGAGCTGAAACAGCTTTTGAGCAATGAGCAGGAGATCCTGGGTTCCCTTCCGGTCATGCAGAATAACGGGACTGTTGTACCGAAAAAGAACGACCCGGCAGACGATGTGACCATTTTCGTTCCTTCCGATGTTCCCGCCCTTTCCGATTACTTTGCATTCCGTCATCGCACTGACAGCCTGCCGGTGACCTTTGAGGAAAATTCCGTGATCATCACGGAGAAGCTGGCGGAACGCCAGCACCTGAAGGTCGGCGATCCCATTACTTTGAGAAATCAGGACGACAAAGAGGCCTCTCTCACCATCACGGAGATTTGTGAAAATTACGCCCTGCATTATCTCTACCTCTCCCCTGCCGCTTATGAAAAAGCCTTTGGAGAGCCTGTGGAAAACAATATGATCCTGTGCAAGCTGCCGGAGGACACCACCCACGAAGAGGAGGAGGCCCTTTCCACAAAGCTGTTAAACTGCCGGGACGTGGCCGCGGCGCGGTTTACCACAGAGCTTTCCGGAAGCTTTCAGAACAGCATTCAGGGCATCAATTCCATTATTGCCGTGATCATTATTTCCGCCGGGGCTCTGGCCTTTGTGGTGCTCTATAACCTGACCAATATCAATATCAGCGAGCGGGTAAAGGAAATTGCCACCATCAAGGTGCTGGGCTTTTACGATCGGGAGGTTTCCGCCTATATCTATCGGGAAAATGTTGTGCTCACCGTGATCGGTACAGCGGTTGGCCTGGTTCTGGGCATTTTCCTGCATCAGTTCGTCATTCGCACGGCGGAGATCGACATGGTGATGTTCGGCAGAACGGTATATCCTCTAAGCTATGTATGGTCCGCCCTGCTCACCATCCTGTTCAGCGTGCTGGTAAACCTGGTCATGCACAGGAAACTCAAAAAGATCAGCATGGTGGAAAGCATGAAGGCGCCGGAATAAGTAATTAGTTGTTAGATGTTAGCAGGGATCGGAATACTCAAAACAGGCCTGCAGGAGGGTTTCCTAATGGACGCGAATCATGGCATAGCTGTCAGGGATATTGAAAGCAGAGATTATCTGCCCGCAGCAAAGGTCTGGCCTACTGCGCTTGGCGACCCAAGGGTAACCGATGAATCTTTTGCCCAAATCCGTGAGATGATGAAACATGACAGCCGCTACCGGACTTTTGTTGCCGAAACAAACGGCAATGTCGTGGGTCTGGTCACGACCGTTGAAGTTTTAGCGTTCAACTTACCCAACGGCTACATTCAAGTGAATGAACTTGCTGTTTTGCCTGAGTTTCAACACTGCGGCATAGGAAAAACGCTGATGGAACGTGTTGAGGAATTGGCAAGAGAGCGAAATATTTCCCTGATTGGAATTACATCCGGTTTTCAGCGGACAGGCGCACACGAGTTCTATGAACATTTGGGATATCAAAAAATATCCTTTTGGCTTCGTAAGAGAATATAAGAACTTGTACCAATAGAATAAAATGCACAGCTTTCCGGCAGATTTTATCGGGAGCTGCGTTGTGAAAACTTGAAAACCGCAAGATTTCCTGCGTTTTCACGCCTTGTTCCCGGTAAAATCCGCTCGAAAATCTGCACATGTATCCTATCGGTACAAGTTCTAAGAAAAAAGCGGTTTGCCGCCAAGCTCACCAAGCGAGGTTATCCTATGAAAAAATACATGATCATTTCCGGGGTGCCCAGGGCGGGAAAAAGCAAGCTCTCCGCACAGGTCTCCAGGCGCTTCGGCTATCAGCACATCAGCGTGGATTCCATCATTGCCGGGTTTGAGGCCTGTTTCCCCGACACCGGGGTCAACACCTACCAGGGCCTTTCCTCTCTGGAAACCTTACAGGTTATCAGCAAAAAAATGGCCCCCTTCCTCCAGGCCATGATCGACAGCGGCGAATATGACGAGCAGGAGTACGGCGTGGTTTTCGATATGTATCAGCTGCTGCCGGAGGATTATGTAAACTGCATTGACTCCAAGCGCTGCGGGATCCTGTATCTCGTCACCGGCGACGTAACACCGGAGGAGCGGTTTCAGATCCAGAAGGAGTTTGACACGCCCCAGGATTATTCCTACTATCTCTCCGACGAAGAGCGAATGGAGGGCTGCCACTATCTGGTGGAGCAAAGCATTTTGATCCGGGAGCAATGTGAAAAGTACGGCCTGCCCTGCTATGAGACTTCCCGGAACCGGGAACAGGTAATGGAGGAGCTGCTTTCCTCCCTGGTCTCCCGGTGACCCTTTTTCTCGCCCTCAACAGCCGTTTCGGAAAACGGAACCGGTGGTAAAAGGAAAATAATTCAAAAAACGCGGCGCTTTTCCCAAAGTTTGGCTTGAAAAGCGCCGCAAATTGTTATACAATTATCAGTAGGTCAATCCACTGTTTCGCAAACTCAATTTTTTATAAAAGGAGTGCAGACAACATGAACTACCTGAACAAGAAAACCGTCGAGGATATCGACGTCAGCGGCAAGCGCGTGCTGGTTCGCTGCGACTTCAATGTTCCCATGAAGGACGGCGCGATCACCGATACCAAGCGTATCGTAGGCGCGCTGCCTACTGTGAAGTACCTTGCCGATCACGGCGCGAAGGTGATCCTTTGCTCTCACATGGGCCGCCCCCACAATATCCTCAACGATACGGTGAAGCTGGATAAGAAGGAAAAGAAAAAGATTGAGGCGCTGCCTGAAAGCGAGCAGGCGGAAGCCACCGCCAAGGCTCTGGAGGCCGCCAAGGACGATGTGAAGAAGTTCTCTCTGGCCCCTGTTGCCGTAGAGCTGGGAAAACTGCTGGGCAAAAACGTGGTCATGGCCGCTGACTGCATCGGCCCCGACGCCAAGGCAAAGGCCGCCGCCCTGAAGGACGGCGAGGTAATGATTCTGGAAAATATCCGCTTCCACGCCGAAGAGACAAAAAACGATCCCGATTTCGCCAAGGAGCTCGCCTCTATGGCTGAGATCTATGTCAACGACGCGTTCGGCACCGCCCACCGCGCTCACGCCTCCACCGAAGGCGTTTCCCACTATCTGCCCGCCGTGTGCGGCTACCTGATCCAGAAGGAGATCACTGTGATGGGCGGCGCGCTCACTGAGCCGAAGCGCCCCTTTGTGGCCATTCTGGGCGGCGCGAAGGTTTCCGATAAGATCGGCGTGATCGACAACCTGATCAGCAAGGTGGATACCCTGATCATCGGCGGCGGCATGGCCTACACCTTCTTAAAGTCCATGGGCCACCCCATCGGCACCTCCATTTGCGAGGAAGACAAGCTGGAGCTTGCCAAGGAGACTATGGCAAATGCGGAAAAGAACGGCGTAAAATTCCTGCTGCCTGTGGATAACAAGGTGGGCAAGGAATATGATCCCAATACCGAAAGCCAGGAGGTTCCTTCCGACAATATTCCCGAAGGCTGGATGGGCCTGGATATCGGCCCCAAGACCATTGAGCTGTTCACCGAGGCCATTAAGGGCGCGGGCACTGTGGTGTGGAATGGCCCCATGGGCGTTTCCGAATGGGAAAACTTTGCTGCCGGCACCGTCGGTGTGGCAAAGGCGGTAGCGGAAAGCGGCGCGATCTCTATCATCGGCGGCGGTGATTCCGCGGCCGCTGTGGAAAAGCTGGGCTTTGCCGACAAGATGACCCATATCTCCACCGGCGGCGGAGCTTCTCTGGAGTTCCTGGAGGGCCTGGAGCTGCCCGGCATTGCCTGCCTGAACGAGAAGTAAGAAAAAGGGCGGTAAAACCGCCCTTTTTAGTTATTTAGTGTTTAGTAATTAGACTTTGGAAAGGATCGATACAACATGAACAAAGCATTGAGAAAGGCTGTTATTGCCGGAAACTGGAAAATGAACAAGACCCCCGCCGAGGCAAGAGAGTTGATTTCCGCCATTGCCCCCCTGGTAAAGGACGCCGGGTGCGAGGTGATCGCCTGCACTCCCTTTGTGGATCTCACCGCCGCCCAGGAGGCCGCTGAGGGCACCAACATTCAGATCGGCGCGGAAAACTGCCATTGGGAAAAGAGCGGCGCCTTTACCGGTGAGATCTCTGCCGATATGCTCAGATCTATGGGAATTCAAATCGTGATCATCGGCCACAGCGAGCGCCGCCAATACTTTGGCGAAACCGATGCGACTGTTCAGAAGCGCGTGCGGGCCGCTTTGGACGCGGGCCTTACCGTGATCCTCTGCGTAGGCGAGACCCTGGAGCAGCGGGAACAGGGCATCACTGCTGAGCTTTGCGCCATGCAGACAAAGATCGCTCTGGGCGGCGTTTCCGCGGAAGAGCTGAAACGCGTCATTATCGCCTATGAGCCCGTATGGGCCATTGGCACCGGCAGAACCGCTACCGCCGAACAGGCTAACGAGGTTTGCCACACCATTCGCGAGGTGATCGCCGAGCTGTACGGAAAGGCTTCCGCCGATGGCATTACCATTCAGTACGGCGGTTCTATGAACGCGGGTAACGCTGCGGAGCTTCTTGCCCAGCCTGACGTAGACGGCGGGCTCATTGGCGGCGCTTCCTTAAAGCCCAATGATTTTGCCGCTATTGTGGAAGCAGCCACCAAGGGCTAAGTATTCCTGCTCTTTTGAATTTCGTTCTGTGGTCAAAGAAAGGACGCGCATCTATGAAAAAACCTCTTGTTTTGATGATATTGGACGGCTTCGGCATCGCGCCTGATGAGGGCAACGCCATTGTGGCCGCCAAAACTCCGAATTTGGATCAGATTTTGAAGGAAAACCCGGTCACGCAGATCGGCGCTTCCGGTATGGACGTTGGCTTGCCCGACGGCCAGATGGGAAACAGTGAAGTAGGCCACACCAATATCGGTGCGGGCCGCATTGTGTACCAGGAGCTGACCCGTATTACAAAATCCGCCCAGGACGGCGATATGGACAAAAACGAGGCGCTGGTTCATGCCATGACCTCAGCCAGGGAAAACGGCAAGGCACTGCATTTCATGGGGTTGCTGTCCGATGGCGGTGTACACAGCCATAACAGCCATCTTTACGCCCTGCTGGAAATGGCAAAGCGTATGGAGCTTACAAAGGTCTACGTTCACTGCTTTCTGGACGGCCGTGACGTCCCCCCCAGCAGCGGCAAGGCCTATGTGGAGGAGCTTCAGGAAAAGCTTCAGGAAATCGGCGTTGGCAAGGTCGCCACTGTAATGGGCCGTTACTATGCCATGGATCGCGATAACCGCTGGGAGCGTGTGGAAAAGGCTTATGCCGCCATGGTATATGGCGAGGGCGAGCATGCCCCCTGCCCTGTTTGCGCTGTGCAGAATTCCTATGACAAGGAAGTTACCGATGAATTTGTAGTGCCGGTGGTATGCGACGGGGCCGCCCCCATCTCTGAGGGTGATTCCGTGATCTTCTACAATTTCCGTCCCGACCGGGCCAGGGAGATCACCCGCACGCTAGTAGACCCGGATTTTTCCGGTTTCCAGCGCAAAAAGGGCTTCTTCCCTCTCACCTATGTGTGCATGACCCAGTACGACGCCACCATGCCCAATGTGGAGGTGGCCTACAAACCGGAGTCTCTGGAAAACACCTTCGGCGAGTATCTTTCCAAAAATGGGTTGACTCAGCTTCGCATTGCCGAGACCGAGAAATACGCCCATGTTACCTTCTTCTTTAACGGCGGCGTGGAAAAACAGTACCCCGGAGAGGATCGTATTCTGGTAAAATCCCCAGCCGTTGCCACCTATGATCTCCAGCCGGAGATGAGCGCCTATGAGGTGACGGATAAAATGGTGGAGGCTGTAAGATCCGGCAAATACGACGCGCTGATCCTGAATTTCGCCAACTGCGACATGGTAGGCCATACCGGCGTGTTTGAGGCAGCCGTCAAGGCAGTGGAGGCTGTGGACACCTGTGTGGGCCGGGTGGTAGAGGCTGTGAAGGAAATGGGCGGCTGCGTGCTGCTTACCGCCGACCACGGCAACGCTGATAAAATGGTAGACGCCGATGGCACACCCTTTACCGCTCACACCACGAACCCTGTTCCCTTCTGCGTGATCAATCACCCCTGTGAGCTGCGCAAGGGCGGCGTTCTGGCGGATATCGCCCCTACGATGCTGAAGGTGCTGGGGCTGCCCCAGCCCAAAGAAATGACCGGGGAAAGCATTATCAAATAAAAAGTGCCCCTTATCTCGCCATTTCTTCAGGAACTACCGGGGAAAAGCATTGTAAAATAGACGGGAAATCAAAAAAGCAGTACCCCGGTTCAATAGAGCCAGGGTACCGCTTTTTCCTTTTCTATTCTTTTAGACACTTAGGGCATATAAATGCCGCCGTTGGGAGAAACATACTGTCCGGTCATGTACTTATCCTTGATGAGGAATTCCATGGCGTTGGCGATATCCTCCACGTCGCCGATTTTCCCCATGGGAATGGACTGGGCCAGAGCGGCTACCTCATCCTGGTTTACGCCGCGAAGCATATCTGTCCAGATCATGCCGGGGCAGATGCAGTTAAAGCGGATATTCTGCTTGCCAAATTCCATTGCCAAGGCACGGGTCATACCGATCAGGCCCGCCTTGGAGGCGCAGTAATCCGCCTGATTGGCAACGCCCATCAGGCCGCCGATGGAGGAAGTATTTACCACACAGCCCTCATTCGCCTTTACCATGTAGGGCACCACAAAATGGCACATATGGAAAGCGCTGATCAGGTTGGTTTCCAGCACGGACATATACTTTTCACGGGGAAGCTCGCAGAAGGCGGCATTATTGGTAATACCGGCATTGTTTACCAGCACGTCGATTTTCTCTCCAAAGGCTTCCACTGCGGCTTTAACCAGCCTTTCGCAGTCCTCGTATTTGGAAACGTCAGCCTGAACGGCCAGGCCTTCTACACCGTAGTCCGCTTTCAGCTTGGCGATCACGTTTTCCGTGAGGGCCTTGGAGCTGTCGGAACGATAGTTGACGACTACATTGTAGCCCATTTCCCCCAGCTTGAGGGTCATGGCCTCTCCAATACCACGGGAGCCGCCGGTGATGATAGCAGTTTTCATTGGAACCTCTCCTTTGATCAAATTTCTTCAAGCCGCGGCCGCAGCTTTTAAGTTTGATAATATTGTAACATAGTCGATTGCGTTTGTCCCGTTGCACTTTTTGAAAACTGTCAACGCGAGAGGAGTTTTTTCGCCATGCCAACCGAAAGTGTTCGCATTCGTCTTGCCGAAGGGCTTTTCGCTTTGCTGAAACGAAAAACCCTAAAGCACATCAGCGTTCGGGATATCACCACGGAATGCGGCTTGACCAGGCAGGTCTTTTACCGGTATTTCCATACCCGGGACGATCTGCTGCGATGGATCTACGGGCAGGATTTTGCCGCTGTGTTTCAGGACCTGAAACACGTTGCCTGGGAGGAAATGATAGACCGGATGACCCTTGCGCTTCAAGCGCACCGGGAGTTCTATTACCGGCTGACCCGCTGTGCGGATGACAACACACTGTACCGCATTATGAGGGATTATACAGAAGGCCTGTACCGGCGTGTTATTCTCTTCCGCACAGGAAAAGCTCCCGAGCCCTTCACCGATTTCCTTTTGCGGCTGTATACCAGCGGCGGAATTGAAATGTCTATAGAATGGGTGCGCTCCGGCATGGAAAAGCCGCCCCTGGAGCTGAGAAGCTGGCTGCTGGCAGGAATGCCCGAGCCCCTGCGGGAACAGCTGACCGGCTTTTCCTTCCCCGCTTCTCTGATCTATGACCCGGAGCTGCTTGGTGCAGAAGGGTAATTTCTGACCGACCATAAGTAAGCTGTTAAATTGGAATTTAGCGGTTATCCAATCATCTCCCTCCTGTCATTCTGAGCGAAGCGAAGAATCTTGTCCTTCTCCCTTTTCCCGGAATCAAGGACAAGATTCTTCGTCACTTCGTTCCTCAGAATGACAGTGGGAAACTATTCTATAAATTGGAATTTAGCGGTTATCTGCACACCACCCTCTTGTCATTCCGAGCGAAGCGAAGAATCTCGTCCTTCTCCCTTTTCTCGGAATCAAGGACGAGATTCTTCGTCACTTCGTTCCTCAGAATGACAGTGGGAAACTATTCTATAAATTGGAATTTAGCGGTTATCTGCACACCACCCTCTTGTCATTCCGAGCGAAGCGAAGAATCTCGTCCTTCTCCCT